>Ga0209611_10000001_pt1:0-715000 | contig 1026291 bp, 869 predicted proteins | sample S1TSphgellanicum_3_FD_187693 | JGI IMG/M metagenome (GOLD analysis project Ga0209611, IMG submission 187693) | Host-associated microbial communities from peat moss isolated from Minnesota, USA - S1T2_Fc - Sphagnum magellanicum MG (SPAdes) (version 2) | ecosystem: Host-associated >... | reverse complement strand
GGCTGAAGCTTCGGTTGGGATAGCGCATAAGCAGTTCAAGTAAGGCGGCCTCTTTCGGCGTCAACTCTACTTCATCGCCGTTTCTTGCAACTCGACGAGTGGCTGTATTGAATTCCAAATCACGGGCCCGCAGTACCTTGCCTTCCCAGGTAGCTGGGCGCCGCAATAGAGCCTTTACTCTTGCGGTTAGCTCCTTTGGGTGGAAAGGTTTTACCATGTAATCATCTGCACCCGCTTCCAGTCCTTGTGCTTTGTCGTCCACAGTGCCTCGTGCAGTTAGCATTAATACTGGTAATCGTCCACCGGTTTCGCGGTACTGCTGGCAAACTTCTATTCCGCTTAAGTCTGGCAGCATCCAATCAAGCACAATCAACTCGTACGAATGAGTGCGCAGTATGGCGAGTGCTTCTGATCCTGTTTTCACGGAATCGACATTGAAGCGCTCGTGTTCGAAGTGCATGCGCAGCAATAAGGATAAATTTGGGTCGTCTTCTATGAGGAGGATCTTTGGGTTGATCATTCTATTCGCTAGAAAAGCATTCTATTTGGAAGAAAACACTCTCAACCTTTATGCCACGTCTATCCCAAATAACAATGGAATTGTAACTAATAGACCTGGCGGGCCAGATAGGTTAGGGAGGGTTTTTTGCGGGCTCCGGTTACGACGAGTAATTCGGAATTACGCAGTTGGCAAAATAGAAAAGTCCCAGACATCTTGAATATGCTGGATTGAGGTAAATAGAAGTCTGTTGTTTGAAGCTTGTGTTGGTCTTGCATTTGACCGACGTATTTAAGATAGACGCTATTGGCAGCTTCCGGCGTTTCGTATCGAAGGAGCATAAGTTTCAAACGCTCTCTGTCCGGCATGACAGTTTGGTAGTCCGAAACGGCGCCGTCTATGATTCTTGTCGAATAGAAAGTATCTGCGTAGGGAGCTGAAAACGCGCGCCTAAGGGAAATTGGGCCCATCACTATTTTTTCTGAGCCTTTAACACGATCTATTAAAGGCAGCCGACTGAGCAGAGCTGGCTCGGCGCTGCTTACCGTCAGGGTCTTGGCAAGTTTGTTGGCGAATTTCGTAACGACTTCCATGCTCTCGTCGTCAGCCTCAGATGTTCCAAAAACGCTGGCGAAGTATTTGTCTTTCCAAAACGAAATACTGCGATCATCTTCGCTTGAAGCATCTCCTCGCTGAATTGTGTTTGTTGATCCGCGCCGCAAGCCAAGGTAGGCACCGTAAGCTCCATCTGAAGTTTGAAATCGATAGAGATTTATGCGAATTTGTCTTTGTCCACGACTGAATGTTCTGCGCGCGCACTCAATAACGCCAAATTCTTTTATGAGTTCGGCTCCCTCAAAAACTGTTGGAGTGGGCGTGCTTTTCGATGAATCGTCAATTGCATCTATCGAGAGTGGTGTGCCTGTCCAACCGGATTCAGATAGATCGTAGAGGGCCGAATAAAGATGCTGTTCGTTTTGCTTTTCTGCTTCTTTTTTTTCTGAAGCAGGTGCAAGCGGCGGTGTTTCATTTGCATCACTTTTAGAATCTTCTTTAGACTCAGGCGTTTTGCCTTCGGAAATGGCAAAAACAGCAATTCCAAAAGACATGGCAGTTACTGTTAAAGAAAGCGCTACTAGAGATAGCGCTAAAGATTTCTTGCGTTTAGTTGATTGCATTTCCGGAATTATAAGGGGCTATCAGTTTAGCAAAGGTCTTTCTTGACAGGGCTGAAATAAATATTCGGAACAAGAAGACCGCCCCCGAAGAGGCGGTCTTAATTTCAATTTTGAAAATTCAACTTTGAGGATTAGTCAAATTTGAGAACTAGCGCGAAACGATGACAGTTACGCGATTGCCATTCATCTTTGTTTCGCTCTTGTAGCCGAATTCTTTGATGGTTTTAGCATCACAGGCTTCGAAATCTCGACCCATTTGTTGTTCTTGTTCTTTGGTTAAATTGCCGATTTCTTTCAGGGCATTCCATACAGCGCAAGCTTCGTAGGTGAGTTCTGCTTTGTTATCATCGCCTGCGATTGCGACTTGGCTGCCATAAAGGTTGGCATCAAGTTCGGCCATTGCTTTTACGAGTTCGAGTGGGCTGTTTACGCCGAAGCTCTTGAGCAATTGAACTTTGTTAGCTCTTACTGTGTTTTCGTATTGTTCTTTTTGTTCTGGGGTTACGTGCTGGAGAACTGCATATGTGGCGAGCATATTACCGGCCACTGCCTTGGCAGTAGCGTTGTTTCTCTTTTGGGTGTCCCATTTGGCTTCGATTTTTGTTGCGGTTGCTGTAGTCATTATGTTTTGGACCTCTGGTGATTTACCAGAAGATCGTATCGTGGTATCCAGAAGTATCCTCTACCTTTAACAATGTATTTTGTCTTGGGCTCAGCGGCAGTGGTATCAAATACGGTGTCATACCGAATTCACCTTCCACTCCGCCAAAATTCGGTTAGAATAGCCTGCATGAAGCTTATTGATATCATTCATAATCTAGACGATTTACCAGACGCTGAAATGATCGTTACCGGAGAAACCGGCGCCCCTGAGGCTGAAACCTGTCTAACTATCTTCGCGGTCAAACCTTGGTCTCCACAATCGGAGGCGATCGTAGTGCCAATACCTCTCAACTCAACTGGTTCTCCAATCATTGTTGGAGAACATGAAATGCCGTATTTTCTGGAAGTCTATGCAACAAAGCAGTATTTCAAAACGCGCAACATCTCTTTAGAGACGCGTGCGCAACCAGAGAAGCTTAAGGAATTGATCGACTACGCAAGTGGAAAGGTTTAGTTGACCGCTCGCATCAGGTCTAACAAACTTCCATCGAGCTGTTCGATCGTCCACTGGCAGTCATAGAGCATGCGAATTCTTTCGCCCATGAGCCCAATATTTTCGTGGTACGTTCCTTCAGCCGGTCGTACAGCAGCCAGTTTTCGAAGGTGAGTATCATTGCTTGCCTGCAAGTAGCGTCCATGTTGCCAAGTCTCTTTTAGTTCTTGCACGCGCGTTTTTCCGGAAGCAGATCCGGGCGGCACACTTGTCATGTATTTGATCACAACTTCCGGATGATGCATTTGCTCAGTGGAATAAGGAAGCTGGAAAATATCAGCAAGAACGTTTGTTTCGCCATCAATTGGCTTTGAGCCTGAGCGCATCTCAATGATAGATATAACAGACAAACCAAGCCCAATACTGCTTCCCAAAAGCAATAATTCAGCGCCTTGGACAGGCTTGCGGTGAAGGAACATTCCGCCTGCGACAATACCGAGTATGCCACCTTGCATAAAGTTGGCTGTGAACAAATAGTTCAAATTCCGCTGGCGATGCGCCTCTAAGAGGCGCTTGCCATTCCATGACCAGGCTAATTCGCGATCGATTCTGTCTGAAACTACGCGCACTTCAAGGGCGCCACCCATAATTTTTTCGAGTAAAAAAACTTTCTGTGCTAATTCAGCATCACTAATTTCTGACACAGATCGATTCGGATTGGCTTGATGCGCTGCAATCACTGCTTCAACTTGAGGCAGTATGCCTAAGAGTGCCGCCACTTCTTGTGCAGATGGTGTCAATCCTCCAACTTCGAGGCTGGGTTTAGCAAGAGCAATTTTCGGGTTGCCGAACTTTTCTTGAATTACATCAGATGGACGAACTTGACGAGGTGCTGATGCATCGCTATCGCCGTCACCTTCAACGGCAATATCAGCAAAAGCTGGTGAAATTGCCCATTGCCCCGCTAATATGGCTGTCGCGGCAAGCAATGATTTTAGAAGTTTATTTTGTTTACCCAACATACGAAGCTCCTGGTTTTTGGGTTGGCGGAATGCTCAATTAGCGGCTATGGCTTTATGCAGCTCATAGAGAGCACCGTCAAATTCCTCGACGTGTGTTCTGAGATCATGCAGAAGTGAAAGTCTTTCATTAACAATAGAGATGCTTTCATCCAAATTTTCACTGCCCTCAGGTAACGAGGACAGCTTTTTGAGCACCTTTTCCTGTTTTTGATTCAATCCTTCGAAGTCTTCCCAGTGATGGACAAGAACTTCGCGACGACGCATTGTCGGCCATTTAGAGTTTGGAATGGGTGCATCTAAATACGTCCACAAATAACTCTCAGCCCGGTCACGAGGCTCGTAATTTTTGATCAAAAAGTGAGCAAGAGTGTTCGGCGGCGGATCAATTCTTTTTATCCATATGGATGGCAACACAAGGTTGAGTGCTGCTAATCCGGTGCCGACGCTGAATGATGTTATGAGTGGATATTGAGAGGCTTGAAACTGACGATGCAGAAAAAGAGATTGTTTGATAATACCGAGTGTGCCGCCTTGTAAAAAGTTCATCGTGTTTATAAAGTTTTCGGCAGTCGTCTTTTTGGCCATCAAGGAATCTAGTGCCACATACGAAGTGGCTAGATCTCTATCAATTTGAGCTGTTAGCTTTCGTACCTCCAACGTTGCTTGGGCAATTTTCCAGAGGCAAAGCAATCTTGCATTTAGCTCAGCACGGTTTAAAGTGCCGTTAGCCAGTTCAGTTTTGGTTGCTTGAAGGCGAACTATATAAGGAGCGATTTTAAGTGTGTCAGCTGCATCAAGTGCATCCGGTCGAATAGTAGAGTCTACTTTCGCTTGCAGAGGCGGCGTCATTTTGATGTCTAGAAATTGCTTGTGTTCTTTCGAAGCAGCAAACCCTTCTAGTGGAAAGGCAACTGGAAAGAGGGCAGAAAGAATAGTAGGTAATAAGGCTACTTTAATTGTTCTTTTCATTGAGCACCAAATATGCTGGTGAAATTCTCAAATTAGGGAAGCGACTGGGACGTAGAAGATCTGTTGTCCTTGTGTAGTCAGAGCAGCTGTTGCTGACCCAGTCGCTTTCACGTGAGTTACCTTCTTTTACTGAACGTCTGATTCGCTTGGTTTACTTGCTGCTGTTTCGGAAGTCCGCTTATAAGCGCGTTTGCCCATAATCCAGGTTTCATCTACGGCGCGATCGTCGCCCACGGCCATGATGCCGAAGAGCAGGTTTTCAGCTTGCTTCATTGTCTTTGGTCCAGTCTCATCGCAAATTAGAGATTGGTGCCAACTAGTAGCCGGGGGCCCACCATTCCAATCCAAGACAACGAAGTCGCCTTCCTTTCCAGGGTTGAAATTGCCTATCCATTTATCGGCATACAAACCGACTGCACCACCTAAGGTGATAGACCAGAATGCCCTATAAGCATTCAACTTATTGCGTTCTGCTTCGGCTGGATTTTGCCAGCGTGGATCGACGCTGCCATCGAGCATAGTGTTGTTGGTCATGCCAACTTTGTAGGCTTCGTCCAAAACATGGATTAGTGAGAAACGATTGCCCCCTCCCATATCATCTCCGAAAGTTAGTAGAACGCGGCACTTCGGATCAGTTGCTCGACCGAGACGGAATAATCCGCTGCCTAAGAACAAATTGGAGCATGGGCAAAATGCAATGGCAGCGCCTTTGTTGTGCAAGCGTTCAAATTCATCATCTGATAGCCACACTCCATGTCCACCCACAAAGCGAGGTCCAACCAAGCCGTACTTTTCGTACACGCCCAGGTAGTCCGCGCATCCTGCTTCTCGAGCTGCGGTTTTGGTTTCAGTTGGATTTTCCGAAACATGGGTGTTAACCCAAGTATCCGGATATTCTTTTCTGAGTTTTCCACAAGCTTCTAGCAACTCCGGTGAGGCACCATATGCGAAGCGTGGTGTGATCGCATAAAGATTTCTACCTTTGTTATGGTATTTCTCGATCAGTTCTTTTGTTTCTCTGTAGAAACGATCTGGTGGTGTCATGAACTCCGGCGGAGCATGTCTGTCTATGCCAGCCAAGCCACCTATGACGCGCATGTTGCGTCGAGTCGCTTCATCAAAGAACTCTTCCGTTGCAGACTTAAATGGTGCAACGAATGCCAGACAAGTCGTTGTGCCTCCGGCAAGTAGATCATCAAAGAACAACTTTGTTCCTTTTTTTGCATAGGATGGATCTTGGTATTTTTGTTCTTCAGGAAAAATCCAATCTTGCAACCAGGGCAAGAGCTGTTGTCCGTATGCACCAAGCACACGAGTTTGCGGCACGTGAATGTGACCACTAATAAAACCAGGGAGGATAATTCGTCCCGATATCTTCGTGGTGGCAAGGCCGGGGTATTTCCCAGACAAAGTATTATAGTCACCAAAATCTTTAACTATTCCATTGTCTAAGACAAGCAATCCATCAGAATAAAATCGAGCTGATTCTTCTTCCTTTCCAACGTGTTTCCATGGATCGTCAACGAAGTCGAAAAAGGTGCCCCTTATACCTTTGAGATTGCTATCTGCAGCAAAGGTAGCTGGAATCGAACTGAACGTTAGGGCTATAAAGCTGAAAAAAGCCAATAGAATCTTGGCGCGATCATACTTAGTCATCGCAAAATCCTTTTTTCCGAGGTGATTAAGGACGAGATTATTGAAGACGCGCTGAGTCTAACCGACTGCGCCTATTGATGTCACCACTTGAAAGCAAATAGGCAGAAACCAAGTGGAACCAATAGTGGTTTCACACAAAACTATGAAACTATGAAACGAAGAACCCCGAAGCGCCGCCGTTGCGAGGAGCAATGGCAAAGCGCAACGAATCACATGCGGAGGCACGAGCGAAGCGAGTGACCGGAGCATTTATAAAAGGAAAAAGACACCGACCGTATTCGATGTCTTTCTTGGAGTGAAACGCAGTTGAAGTCGCTTACTTATAGTCGACGTTGAGATCTTTCTTGGCTTTCTTTTCGGCAGCCTTCAGCAAGATTGAGTCAAGATTGTTCTCGCTTCCTTTGTACGAACTGTCAGTTGCTTCAAGCATAGGAGCTGCAGCCGCATAACTCATCGCGGCACTTGTCCCAGCCGCGCCAGCCATTGCTCTTCCGCGCATCGCAGCATAAGCGGGCATGCTTGCCGGTTTGGGCGCTGCATCAAGAGATTTTGAGGCGGCAAGAGCAGTGACGCCATCACGCCAATCTTTTGCTTTTTCTGCTCGAACTGCAAATGCACCTGCAGAGCTAACGATGTGAGTTTCAGTTCCACCGCTTGCTGTTTGAACGACTTGTTTGTAGGCGAGAGGCTCAAATGCTCCATCGGTTAGTTTGGCAATTTGTTTGAATACATCAATGCCTTCTGATGCCGGATAGTTTTGCAAGCCATTGCAGCCAATCGTGTTGATTTGAATGCCTTTGCTAATCGCTGTTTTACTTTCGTCTTGCCATTTGTAGTCGTTGGGGTAATAGTGCGGTGCGGCATCACCAATTAGAAAAAGCAATTTGGATGTCTTTTTGCTGTCATCCCATTTTAGGTTGTGCACGGTAACATGCAAACCTTCATTGACAGATTCCGGTCCATCACCACCGCCCTGCGCTTGCAGGCTTGAAATATCTTTGACCATCGCATCTATATCTTCTGTGAAAGGAAAAACCTTCGTGACGTAGTCGTCACCACGATCGCGATAGGCAACGAGACCAACTCGAATTACAGGCGCCGGATGTCCTGCCGCTAATTTGGAAATGAGTTCCTTGACTTTGGTTTTGACGTTCTCTATTTCCGGAGACATCGAGCTTGTCGTGTCTATGCAAAAGGCGAGATCCATATGTGGACGTTCTTTAGATGGCTCGACAGCCCATACATTTTGGCTGCAAGCGAAACCGGAAAGGATAAGACTAAGTGTCGTGCTCAAGACTCGTTTGCGAAAGCTCATTTTCATATCTCATGCGTGGGGGGCACATCCAATACCTTATGCAATTGTCGAGCCGTCGTCCGCCCGAATTAGCCGGATTCACTGCTAGGGGAAACCCGGGGAACGAGTTATGGATAAGAAGGGCGCCCTTTTTAAGTCCCTCTCTAAACCCCCTCTAGAGGGACTTGACAGAAAGTAGACGACCGGTCTATTATGATCTCATCGGAACTGACCCTGAGGATTTAAATCATGCCATTAGCCAACGAATGTTCTTCCTACCTTCTGGCAGGAAATCCTGAGATTTCTACAGAAGTGATAGAACAACTTTCTCATTCGCCCAAATCATGTATAAGAAGGCGCGTTGCCGAAAATGTACGGCCACTTGCTATCGCCATTGAACTTTTAAGAGACGAAGATGTCGAAGTCAGAATCGCGTTGACGGAAAATTCAGACCTGCTTCCATATATAGGGCTTGATCTCGCACATGATCGCAGCAGCGATGTCAGATTCGCCCTGGCTGAAAATCCTCACGCACCCTTGACTGTACTGGAAGTTTTGTTGCAAGACGAGAATCCATATGTTTCCGCAAGAGCAGAACAAACATTGGAACGAGCTTCACATTATTTTCCTGAAGTGGTGGCGGCGTAAGCTCGTTCTATAGACAGATAAGTCCCTTCGGCTATATTGTTGGTCTTTCTAGCCGGGGGTCTTTCTGTGTTAATAGCGGAGCCTATCTTAAACGCTCGTGCAGAATTGGGCGAGGGTTCAATTTGGAATAATGAACTGGGCGTGCTGCATTGGGTCGATATTAATCGTTTTCTTGTTCATTCATTCGACCCAAAAACCGGCATCGACATTGATGTCCACGTTGGTTCACACGTAGGTACAGTCGTTAATCGATCTGCAAAACACGGCGGCGGATTTCTGGTGGCGCTGCCGAACAAGATTGCACATGTTTCAGCTGACGGAAAGATTTCTGTTCTTGCCAATTTAGACGAGCCACCGTCGAACCGATTGAACGACGGCAAGTGTGATCCAGCCGGCCGATTTTGGTTTGGTTCAATGGATTTTGAGTATGCGGCTGGCAAATCGCGGCTGTATATGATGAATCACGATCACAAAGTAACGAGTAAGCTTGATGGCGTCACGATCTCAAACGGCATTGTTTGGACAAGCGATGGCAAACATATGTACTACATTGACAGCGGTAGCAATGCCGTGGATGTCTTTGAGTATGATATTGAATCTGGTGCCATCAAGAATCGCAAGTGTGCTTTCAAAAACAAATGGGATGGTGTTTTCGATGGCATGACTATCGACAATGAAGACAATCTCTATATTGCACTTTGGGCAGGTGGAGCGGTTATTAAAGTAGATCCCAAAACAGGATCACTGATCGAGAAGATACAAGTGCCAGGTGCCAGTAAAATTACATCTTGCGCCTTTGGTGGCGAAGATCTTAGCGACCTTTATATAACCTCTGCATCTGAGAATGTCGATCACGAAAAGGAACCTCATGCTGGTTCACTTTTTCGATTGCATCTGAAAAATGCTAAAGGCCTTCCAGCGCAGCAGTTCTTGGGATAACACCTTACCGCTTGGCAACTCATGAAGAGATTGCTAAGAATGAACTACGGCTCTTCAAAAACGCTCAGAATAAGAGGATTATGCAGAGACCTTCGGATCTACCGGAACTTCCGGCACTAAAAGAACAGGTAGTCGCCACAGTAACGAATCCGATTACAAGGGTCGTTATGGCCTCATTTCCGATCGTTATTGGAGCAGCAATCATTTGCGCGGCCGCCGGCATCATCCCTATTAAAGGGCATGCACCAACACTTCTACTTTTTTGTGTAGGTGCTACCTTCTCTTTAGGCGGTATCTGCGCCATTTTGCAGGAAGTGAAAACAGCCGCTGCACAAGTGCTGGCTAATATTCTGGGACTGGGCGTATTTTGCTTTATGGCGACCATTTTTTATTGGTTCTTTTTTGTTTCACCAGCGGCCAACAATCCCGTCTTGGGACTCTTTAAATGGATATTGATCGGATTTACCGGATTGATGATTTTGCTTACGCTGATCGCAAAAGTATGGCCCGGCGGACCAATTACGGTGACGACAATAAAGCGCGGAGAACCACCGCCGCCCAATTTAGAAATCACCGATACCAGACGAAAGCGCAAATAACGCTCTCAATAGATTTCATGCAACTATCGTGATGAAGCCGTCTGCTTTTCTTGCGACAAGCCTTTTAATTCTTCGCGATACCAGTTGATCGTCTCAGTCAAACCTTCAATGAGATCTTTCTTCGGAGTCCAATCAAGCAATTTTTTGGCTTTGCTGATGTCGGGCAAACGTCGTTTTGGATCATCCACAGGGAGCGGCTTTCTAATGATCTCGCTCGTAGAGCCGGTTAGTTCCTTGATGATTTGAGCTAGCTCATTTACTGTTTTTTCTTGAGGATTGCCGAGATTGACAGGTTCATGATGTTTGACGCCCATCAGACGCACAATGCCTTCAACTAGATCCGATACATATTGGAAGCTTCGTGTTTGGGTGCCATCACCGTACATCGTGATCGGTTCGTTTGTTAGTGCTTGACCGATGAAGTTTGAAACGACGCGGCCGTCATCAAGTCGCAATCTTGGTCCATAACAATTGAATATTCGGATGATGCGCGTGTCCAAATCATGCTTGTGGTGGTAGGCCATCGTTATTGCTTCGGCAAATCGCTTGGACTCGTCGTACACACCACGCGGACCAATGGGGTTGACGTTACCCCAATAAGTTTCAACTTGAGGATGAACTTCCGGATCGCCATAAACTTCAGAAGTACTGGCAAGAAAATATTTTGCACCTTTGACGCGCGCCAATCCGAGAGTATTGTGCGTGCCGAGCGAATTTACTTTGAGTGTCTCAATTGAAAGTTGCAGATAATCCACAGGACTTGCCGGAGAGGCAAAGTGTATTACCCAATCAACATCACCCACGATGTGAATGTGATTGCTAACGTCGTGATGCAAAAACTGAAAGCGAGTGTTTGACATATGACGAGAAATATTTTTGATATTGCCTGTTAGCAAATTGTCCATCACCGTGACGTGATGTCCATCGTTTAACAGTCTATCCGTGAGGTGTGAACCAATGAAACCAGCACCGCCTGTAACAACTAATTTCAACGGCCAATCCCCCGATAAATGATGCCGTGTTCTATGGCAGTGAGTTCATCAAGCGTATTTCTGCCGTCGATAACCAATGGGTAGTTCATTACTCTGGAAATGTCTTTCCACTTAGTGTCCTTGAATTCATCCCATTCCGTAATTAGCAGCAAGGCATCGCATCCATGCGCCAACTCAATTACGTCTTTGCAGTAAATTACATCTAGATCCGGATTAATGGTCTGGCAATTTTCGTTGCTAACCGGATCATATGCTTTTACAGTGGCACCCATTTTGATCAGTTGTTGCGCTATCGAAATGCTTGGTGCATCGCGCAGATCATCGGTATCCGGTTTGAAAGAGAGACCCATCAAACCTATCGTTCGACCCTTTATGATTTTTAGCTCGTCTTGCAGTTTCTTGATTACAACCATTCGTTGGCGCTCGTTTACAGCAATTGTTGCTTCAAGAAGAGAGGTTGGATAGTTGTATTCCTTTGCTACCTGAATAAGGGCATTGATATCTTTGCCGAAGCAACTTCCGCCCCAACCAATGCCGGCATTAAGAAAATGTTTTCCGATGCGGCGATCTAAACCAATGCCTCTTGATACTTCGCGTATGTCAGCGCCTGCCTTTTCGCAAAGTCCCGACATTTCGTTTGCGAAGCTTATTTTCAGTGCTAAGAAAGCATTAGCTGCGTATTTAATAAGCTCGGCGCTGGCGAGATCTGTCACCACATATGGTATTGAGGTAACGCCCTCTGGTCTAGGTATAAAGGAGGGTGGAACAAAACTTTGTTCGATAATCGGCTTGTAGAGCTTCTTCATGAGATCAGCAGAAAACTCTTCAGTTGTTCCGACAACGATGCGATCCGGATAGAAAGAGTCGGCAATAGCGCTGCCCTCTCGCAAAAATTCTGGATTGCTGCAAACAGAAAAAGTGGGCGCATCAGCTTTGGCTGCGCGTGCTGGAACTGTTTGCACGCTTTGAACCCCTTGTTTAACAAGCATTTCAACCCAGTTGCCTGAGCCAACCGGAACGGTCGATTTGTTTACGATCACTCGGCGCTTGCTGGAATCAAGAGCGTTGCCAATTGCGCGCGCTACCTTCATCACTTGAGATAGATCCGGCTCACCGTTGGGCATTGGTGGTGTGCCAACTGCTATGAAAACGATTTGCGACTTCTTGACGGCTTGTTCGATGCTGTCACTAAAACTTAACAGCCCAGTTGAAATACTCTCCGTTAAAAACTCGCTCAATCCGGGTTCGAAAAACGGCACTATGCCTCGTTTGAGGCTTTCCAACCGGGCAGTATTCGCATCAACTGCAATTACGTTATTGCCTAGAAAGGCAAGACAAGCGCTCGTAACAAGACCAACATAACCAGCACCAATAACACAAACATCCACGGGCTAATTAACCTCAACTTGGCAGCAACAGCAACTTCTAGCAGGTTACCAGAATGGACATGGCAGTGCTATGCCCTCCGCAAACAAAGCACAAATCTGATGGGGTCTACTTGCTAAAGTATCTTCAATAGAAATTTGGGATTCATTTTCAGCATGACAAGTCACTTTGAGCAGTTCATTGCAACCATAGCCCGTTTGCGGGCGCCGGATGGTTGCCCGTGGGACCGTGAGCAAACACACCAAACCCTAGCCCGCTTCTTGCTAGAAGAAGCGTATGAGGTGTTAGAAGCAATTCATATCGATGATCCAGAAAAACTTAAAGAGGAATTAGGAGATCTTCTTTTGCAGGTTGTTCTTAATGCTCAGGTTGCAAAAGACGAAAATCGGTTCGATCTTGAAGACGTAGCGGCAGCCATTAACGCCAAAATGATTCGCCGCCATCCGCATGTTTTTGGTGATACTTTCCCCAGTAATAGCGCAGGATCGGCACAAGAAGTTCTGGCGCAGTGGGAAGAATTGAAGGCTCAGGAGCGCAAAGAGCGCAGCCACTCCGCTCTTGATGGAGTGCCCAACAATATGCCGGCTCTCTTTCAGGCTCTTAAAATATCGGAAAAGGCTGTCAAACAGGGCTTTGAATGGAACGAAGAAAAGGATATTTGGAGGCAGCTCGATAGCGAACTTGCCGAATTAAAGGACGAAATCGCACACATTGAAGCAGCGCGAAAGCGGGGTGAGAAACCAGATCTCACCGCTATAAATTTGGAAATGGGTGATGTGCTTTTTACGGTTGTGAATATTGCCCGCTGGCACAAGCTAAATCCGGAAGAGTCTCTTCTTATGGCCATTGCGAAATTCAAAACGCGATTTGTCGCTATGGAAAAAATCTCTGCAAAACCGCTCAAAGAGCTGCGTTTCGACGAACTTGAAGCATTATGGGTGCAGGCTAAAGCGATGGTTCCAACCTCTGATCCAATTAAATAATTCGATTACAACGGCAGGCGCAATAACTTCCCGCTCTTATCGACTTTCTTTGCCACTTTAACTGGAATGTTGTTATCCAAACCGAGATCTATATATTCGATATTTCGATCTAACGGTTTGATTGCTGATTGCACGGAAGCGAGTCGGGCAATGCGTTTCGTTAGAGTCGTATCAGGTGAGCCCAGCTTGAGGAGCAATTCACCGTCTTGCGCTTTCACGTTGAGAGGATCTCTAAGATCAACGCTTGTAACCGGAATTTTTGTTTGCTTTTCAATTAGCGTTAACCAGCTTGCCCATTGCGCAACATCACTGCTTGCCAGATGCAAGTTTGGGGAGCCATAGATCTGCAGCGGTGGCTGAATGACTTTCGGAAACTCTGCAATTGAAATCAACTTTCCGGATTCGCAAATTACCCATTCCGGAGGAGAGTCTGGATCGTTTCCGAAACACGCCCACGGAAATTCCTCCATCACCTCAACTACTATACGAGGATGTGGGAAGGCATAACGCCTTACGAACACTTGCTTGATTATGGCCAACTCTAAGACACGACTTTCAAGGGTCTTAGGATCGAGCTCATATATAGGAGAGCGAATCGAATCTTTTAATACGGATTTGATCTGATCATCTGTTGCGACTTTGTTGCCACGAATCGATATTTGATCGTCGTAGTTTGAAATACACCAGGTGCTGTAATAGAAGGCACAGCCTCCGCCAATCAATAACAAGGAAAGCAAAAGGTAACGCAAAATTTGCCTGCGCAAGCGTGCGTGTCTTGTGAGCTTGCGTTGTTCGCGCCTGCTCTTTATCCATTCACGTCTTTGTTCAACCGGCAAATCCATTATTTCGCTCCGGCAACACTGCGAAAACTATTGCGAAGAGCGGAAATAACTTCAGCCGGAATTTCGCACTGCCCGGTAAAAGAAATACGTGCCGGACCTTTCATTACCAGTTGTCCGTTTTTCTCATTCCAGGAAATATTGACCGTGCCCCCCGGCAAATGAATATCGGTTGTGCGTTCAAGTATTCCTTCCAAAACACCTGCTACTACAGTGGCTAATGCAGCCGTGCCACAAGCAAGTGTAGGTCCGCTGCCTCTTTCCCAAACCAGGCATTTAGCCTCTTTCGACGAGACAGTCCAGATGAATTCAACATTTACGTTTTCAGGAAAGGTTTTGTGTTTTTGAATTTCTTGGGCGATGTCGGATAGTTTTCTCGGGAAGAAGCTGCCAAGTTGACCTTTAACGGGAAATTCAACGTGGTGATGCTTCAAAAGTTCGGGTTCAAAGATCACGCAGTGAGGATTGCCCACATTGACGAGCGTTACCTTTAAAGTACGGTCTTTGAGTTTAAGAGGGTATCGAACAACACTCTCTAGATCGCAGTCTTTATCTAAAAGGGAGGGTATATCCTTGCTTGCCAGTTTTGGCTTATCCAAAACTGCTGCTATTGAATCTTTCGATTCAAAAGTCATATTTGCCAACCCGGCTGCCGTGAGGATGGTGAAGGACTTATCGACAGTGCCTTTTTCGTGACGCCATAGCGCCAGACAACGCAGTCCGTTGCCACAGGTGTCGGACCAGGACCCGTCGCTGTTTGTATATGTCCAGGCGAGATCCGCTTTGTGAGCGGCTTTGCCGTACCATTCTTCGGCCAAACTGAGCATATACGGGTCTTTTAAATCGAGAGAAAGAACAAGCCCATCGCCCCCAATGCCAAAATGCCTGTGACAGAGCTTTGTAGAGATGGCGGGCGCGAACTTATGCCACTGTTTGAGCAGGAGTTTGCCATCTTCCGTTTTGGCAAGATCCTCTGCATCTATGAATATGAGGTCGTTCCCGATGCCGTTCAGTTTCACAAACGGCACGATGTATTCGTTTTGGATATATTCAACCAAAGCCCAATGCCGCCAGATGCGCAGTTACCGATTCTCTCGAACCGTCAGAAATTATAGCTGTTCAAGCTTGACAAGGTCTAATTTACTGGTTCTCAGGCTTTCTCTTTAAGATTTGCCTCTTGCAAGTCTGTAGGAACTCGTTTCATGCGGTATTACGCGATACAAAACGGAAAAGGGCCTTATTTGCGCGAACACAGGTTTTATAAATTCGAAACCGCTGAAAAATGGCTACTCATGAGCATTCTAGAGTAATGACGACCTTTTTGCCCCGGAAGCCAAGGGGAGCGGTTTCATTAATTTTGCGAAAAACTTTATTTTTCACGATGAGTTCTTTGACAACCGCGGGTATTAAACCAATGTCTGGGAATTGCGAATAACGAAATTTTCCTCCCGTTATTCGAACCGGGCCCATAGCAAAGGCAAGCAATCGATGAGTGCTTCCTTGGCTTAAACGTGTCTCCCTATATCTCACCGGGCTGAAAACAAAATGTTCAATCAAAATCAATCCTATCAAGCACTAACATTTCAACAGCAAGTAATTGCACTCAGCCAGACTTATCCGTGTCCACGGTGTAGTTGCGGTGTCATGGAGCCTTATGGGCACACAGAAACTTTTAAATGTAATGGATGCGAACGCAGCTTTGTGCCCCTTCGTGGTGGCAGAATGCTGAATCCTGCAAACCGTATGGGTTCGAAAGTGGCTCCCACATTCTGGTGGGACGGCTTGCGCTGGCACTGGGCCGGAACGACCGCTACAGCCAATCAAGTGTTGGCAATCATTGCGGCGTTCCTTTTGCCTATCGCGATGCTGCACTTGGCAACAACATTCATGTGGCATGATCGCCCAGAATGGTGCAGTCCCTTGCTTATGACCGCACTGGTTGGTTTAATGACTGTTCAACTCATCTACCTCCTGTGCTGGGACTTCGATTTGAGTCCACGAAGAAGAGCCCGGCGCCACTAATTAAAGGGCACGTGTGACTTCAAGCAAGCAGGACGAATTTATACAGTCCGAGCACGTTCCGGTCTTGCTTGATAAAGCTATCGAGCTGCTCAATGTTAGGCCAGGTCTTACCTATGTCGATGCTACCGCTGGTGGTGGTGGACACCTTGGTTTGATTGCCGACAAGCTCAACCGGACGGGACGATTGATCGCAATCGACAGAGATCTGCAAAGCCTTCGTGCACTGGAAAGCAAGAACACGCAAGCGAATATAAGCTTCGAGCACGCTGATTTTGGTAACTTGTCAAGCGTTATCGCCAATCTTGGTATCAACACTGTATCCGGTGGCATATTGGCGGACCTGGGCGTTTCATCAATGCAGCTCAATGACCCCACCCGTGGTTTCAGCTTTACAAGAGACGGGCCGCTCGACATGCGCATGGATCCAACCCAGGCGCTTACCGCAGACGAGCTCGTAAACAGGCTATCAGAGACCGATTTAGCTAATATCATTTACAAGTATGGCGAGGAGCGAAACAGCCGCCATATCGCTCGTTCTATTGTAAAAGCAAGACCGCTCCACTCCACTTCTGAATTGGCAAATGTTGTTGCGAGAGCTTCACATCGTCACGGACCGCACGGGCGCCGCGGCAGGGGAAAAGGGGCAACAGGGGCTGTTTCCACGCACCCTGCCACTCGCACTTTTCAAGCATTAAGAATAGAAGTGAACGGTGAGTTAGATAGTTTAAACTTGTTTCTGCAACAAGCCTGTGATCTCCTAGACCCGGCCGGACGTTTGGTGCTTATCACCTTCCATAGCCTGGAAGACCGTCTGGTTAAGGATTTTTTCAGGCTTCAGGCATCCAAATGTATATGTCCGCCTCGTCAGCCAGTGTGTACCTGCAATAAGAAACCGCGATTACTGATAATCAATCGCAAACCATATTGCGCTGAGGAGAAAGAAGTTCTTGCCAATATACGTAGCCGTAGTGCTAAACTACGTGCGGGCGAAAAGTTGCCCTGATTTTTTTAGATTGGAGTAATGAATGGCGAGTACGCTAACCAAACGTGAGCTTGGCGAAGAGATTCTCTTCGGCAGCGCCGAGGCTAAAGCGCGTGAACAGTTGGTCAAGACGGCACGTCAGCAGCACCCAGCTGGTTTGAATGTCGTTAGTTTGCCAGAGTTTCATCGCGGCGATGAACTAAGCAATCGTCGTCCGATCGTAGAACCAGTTGCACCACCTACGGTACCTGCCCGTTCTACTCGCACCGCTCCATTGACGGTGCGCGTCAATCGCATTCTGCAAACCGTATTATTCGGAATGTGTGGATTGGCAATTTTGGGTTATGGAATGGACGTAGCGGTTACGCACGACGTCACCAGGCAGCAAGAGCAAGTTCGCCGCCTGAGCGAAGAAAACTCTGAGCTTTCCGCCAAGCTATTAAAAACCGTTGCTTATGACTCACTTCAAAAGAGTGGTCCGGCTCAAATGGGACTTCACCTGCCAGACCAAGTCTTAATCGCTCCTGAAACTGCAGTTCCGAAAGTAAAAGCTTTCAAACCCAGTCGCAATCACCTGCCGCTCATGTCAGGCTACTAAAGCCCTACTCGGTTCTTGGTTCGCATTTGAACACGTCGCTTGAATATCCCATGACATATCGCCGGCGGCGGGCTCGCAAACCCCGTTCACCACTTTGGCGGTTGAGAGCGTTTCAAGCATTCCTTATGCTTGCCTTTATAGCGGTGGGCTGCCGACTCTATTATCTGCAAATGATGAAGGGCGGAGACCTTACTAAAAAGGCAATGGACCAACGCCAGCAAAGCAGCTTGCTAGTGCACCGTGGCGCAATCACCGATCGCAAAGGGTTGCCTCTTGCAATTGATACCACTAGATATGATGTGTTTGTTCATCCGGAATTATTGAAAGCCGGTCCGGAAAAGTCAGCCGAAGTTTTGGCGCGCATCACGCACCAGGATACTCAAAAGATATACAAGTTGTTGACGGCCGGATTTCCAGTTGTCACCGTCGCCCTACATTTAGAGAGATCTGCCGCTGATGAAATTCAGCAACTAAATTGGGCGGGCATAGATATTACCCCAAGACCATTTCGCCATTATCCGGAAGGGCAACTCGCCGCGCACCTACTTGGCTATGTAAATATGGATACGCGTGGGCAAGGTGGCATTGAGCAATCGCAGGAAGGCATGCTGAAAGACACAGGTGATATTTCCAAACCGCAGTTGGACGGACGCGGCCATACCATTTTGGTATCACGCGGCACGCAAGCCTGGGATATAACACCACCCCTGGGGCGGCACGTTGAACTTACAATTGACAATTATCTGCAACACTTAGCCGAGCGTGAACTAAATGCGATGGCACGCCACTCGCACGCTCAACGGGCCTCAGCCATAATTACAGATCCTCAAAACGGCGAAATTCTCGCCTGGGCGAATTATCCGCCCTACGATCCAAACGAATATTCCAAGTATCCCTTTGGCATCACCAAGAATTGGTCGATGGTTGATGTCTATCAACCAGGTTCCACTTTCAAAATATTGACGGTTGCTTCCGGTTTAGATCTAGGCACCATAAAACCGAATTCCACCTTTTATGATGCAGGCACGCTTCGAGTCGGCAATCGATCTGTTCATAACCACGATGGTGGACATGGCACTTTGGATCTTTTGCATCTTTTCATTCATTCCAGCAACGTCGCTGCTGCTCAAGTTGCACTCACTATGACGCCAAAGCAGTTTCATGACAAATTGCATGATTTTGGAGTGGGCTCGTGTACCGGCATTGATCTCTCCGGTGAATCAGCTGGGCTATTGTTGAACGATAAGCATTGGACGCCTATTGATTCGGCAACAACCGGTTTCGGACAAGGTGCAATTGCATTGACGCCACTGCAGCTGGCGGCAGCTATCGGCACAGTAGCCAACGATGGAATTTGGGTTCAGCCGCACGTCATTCGCCGAATATATGACCCCAGGACTGGTGTCACAGAAAAATGGACCGAACCCAAGCATCGCAATGTAATTCATGCCGATACTGCTAAATTGATTCGCTCATTGCTAGCCGATAACATCGCCATGGGAACGCAAATTGCAGGTAAAGTACCGGGTTATCGAGTCGCTGGCAAAACAGGCACCGCTCAGAAGACTGGCGCAAATGGCAAACATGGTTATCTGGCTGGACAGACAATTGCATCCTTCATTGGCTTTTTGCCTGCCGATGCCCCGCAGTTTCTGTGCCTAGTTGTAGTTGACAGTCCGCAAACGGATGGACGTTGGGGTAACACTGTCGCCGGCCCTGTCTTCAATGCCATTGCTATGGAATCGGCTCGCTATCTGGGAATCCCTCCAAGCGAACCTGTCACTCCTACTAACGCCAAAGCAAAATTGGCAGCAGTTCGCAAGCAAGACCAACCACCATCTATCAAGTATGAGCAAGAGCTGGTTGCGTCCACCAGCAAAAAGCCGCCCACTCAATAACGCTAAATATCGCTCGATAACGGTTAGGCTAATTTCGCAATTCCGGCATAGTAGTGGTGGTGCTGCTGCCAAAAGACTTCGGCTCAACTACGACATGGCTAAGCGGTTCAATTATGACTGCTGTTCCATAGCAAACAACTTCTGTGCCCACATCATCATCGCTTTGAAAGGCTGAGCTGTCATAGTGAAATCCAACTACGGCATTGGCACCCAAATTTTTTGCTCTTTCTACCAAGATATCGTATGCCTGTTGTCTGGCAGTTTCGCACATTGTTATGAACGGCCCCATTTTGCCGCCCACTTTGCTCTTTAGTGAAGCTTTGAGGCTCTGTCCGATTGTTGGTTGCCTTACGGTAACACCACGTACGATGCCTTTGTATTCTCGTATCCGGCACCCCTCGACATTTAGAGTTGTCGTCACCATAAAATTGGGGTCGGCTGGTCTAATGGCATCATACTTAGCCTGAGCTTTCGCGTTCGATTCCTCGCTTGCCTTCGTGGAAAGCAGGGCAGAAGATAGAACTACAACAAGAGTCGCCAATGCGATTTTGTTCAATCCAAATCTGGACAACTAATTGACCTTTTGATTGAGCACTTCCGGACGCGGAGCGGCATTAGGGAATGCCACCACATTGGAAGATGATTCAATTGCAGCTTTTGGTGCAGTGATTGGTGCCTTTGGCGTTTCCTTTGGCACGACATCTAGAGGAATGGAATTTGGCAAGGTGGTTACGACACCGCTGTCTGCTCTGCGAAGCGCCCTCTTAGGAGCCGGTTTGAAAGTATGGCGCCGCACGCAATAAAGCAGTGTAGCCAAACAAAGCACGTACAGAATGTACTGTCCTTTCAAAAAAGCAAGGACGAGACAGATTAGTACTATCAGTGGTGCTGAACTTAACATCTCAAACGCTTCGCGGAGTTGTTCTCAAGTGGGTGTAAAACCGATTTGGATATACAATACAACCGAAATATATATAAGTCTCGGGCATTTTTAGATAATTCCATTATCGGACCATTAATTTGCTCTCAGCCAGCTTTTGCACGCAAAAGTCGACATGCAGATAATAAGCGATAAATTGGAATTTTGCGAGAAAAATTATTCCTGATGCAGACGAATTTGATCTGCTTGTGGTTTCAGCGATGGTGATGATTGACCCGCAGTATCATCGCTGGAAAAGCCCTCTGCCGGCTGATTTATAACCGGAGGTAGTGCTTGTGGTGCGCTATTTCCAGCCGAACCATATGTAGTGTCAGGCGTAGTGGCGGGCGTATATTCTCCAAATTTTTCACTTTCCCAACTGGTGCCATCGTCAAATTTGACTGCCAGTACTCGAGCCTTTAGGTGAGTAGCCTTCGGGTCTATTCCCTCTTTGCGCCATTTTTCAGACCCGGTTTGGCCGGGTGCTGCACCTTTTGCATCGGAAGCCTGAAAAGTGGTTCGATCTTTTTCGTCGTTATCCAAAAGACGAAATCGAAATTTGGCGGCGCTAATATTTTTTGAGCCGTTGTTTTGATAGGTCAGGAAAATGCGAAGTGCAACGGGAGCATTGAAAGGATCCATTTCAAATTGAACAGTAGATTCAGAAATGCTGATTGGACATCCCGCTTCGGTAATAAAATCCATTGCAACAGATTGAACTTTTCCTTCCCTTTGAGCGTAACAAGAGGGTATAGCGGGCGATATGATGCTACCGAATTGGACCAACCCGGTTAGGGTGAGGAGTGCTATGAACCGGCTTGACTTAGCTTTCAAACCGACTTTCAAACATTTGCTGGCATTTTTGCCACTAATTTTGATCATTGTCGTTTGCCTCGCTCTTTCCGCTTACGGTTCAAAAGAAGATAGTGAAAACTTTGAGCTTACCATTCTGCACACTAATGATATCCATTCACACGACGAACCATTTGAGGAACATGGTCACGAAGTGGGAGGTATGGCAAGAATCGCTAGCCTCATTCACGCAATCAAACATTCAGAAAAGAATGTTCTCGCTGTTGATGCCGGCGACTACTTTCAAGGCACTACCCTCTTTCAAAGGTATGGCGGCGAAGTAGAGATCAATGATTTTAACCTGGCCGGATACGACGTTGTCATTCTCGGCAATCACGAATTCGATAATGGACCGCAGAACTTGATCAAACAGCTACAGAAAGCGAAATTCCCGGTTATCTGTGCCAATCTTGACCTGAGCAAAGTCAAGGGACTTGCAGATTTAGTCAACCCGAGTGTCGTGAAAGAAGTCGATGGCCAAAAGGTCGCTTTTATAGGGGCGATCACTCCTGATCTCGAGCATGTAGCTCTTAACATCGGGCCAGTAAAAGTAAAAACGGATGGTGATGATTGGATGAAGCCAATCAAAGATGAGGTCACTAAATATAAGGAGGCAGGCATCAATAAAATTGTGGTTGTCACACACATCGGAGTAGAGCTGGATAAGAAACTTGCAGACAGCGTTCCAGATATCGATGTCATTGTCGGAGGTCACAGTCATACAAGATTGAACGAACCGCTCTGGTTCGACCATGCTGACGGTTCAACTACAGCAGTAGTGCAAACAGGTTGTTTCGGCAGGGCTTTGGGAGACTTCCATCTTGTATTTGATTCAAGCGGACATCTCGTTAAACCAGACTGCCAATATCACCTCATCAATATAAGTGGAAGGCAAAAGGAAGATCCTGACGTCAAGAATTACCTCACCGAAAAAATGGAACCACTCTTAGCATTGCGGCACCAAATCGATGGTTATGCCGAAGGTGATTTTGATAACAGGTTTGGTCAGATGCCGCATGATTCGCCTATAGGTGATCTCGTTTGCGACGCTCTTGCCGAAGCCGGCGCCAAATATGGTGCAACCATTTCATTCCAAAATCGAGGTGGAATTAGAGCTCGCATCGAGAAGGGCCCGATCACCGAAGAGAAAGTGCAGGAAATGCTGCCCTTTGATAATTTTGTGGTTTGTGCCACTCTGGACGGTGCCTCCATTTTGAAGGTAATAGAACACAGCGTTGCCGGACCTCTGGGCGGAAGCTTTCTTGATGTGCATGGCATCCAGTTCGGCTACGACGCTTCAAAACCAAAAGGTGAACGTATTACTTTTGCGCGCGCCCAAAACGACGCGGGCAACTGGGAAGTGTTAGATCCATCGAAAGAGTACAAAATAGTCGTTAACGACTACACTTTTCGCGGCGGCGAGGGCTACGATTTTTCAATAGCAAAGAGCGTTTCAACTTCAAAAGATCGCATCGCCGATGCATTCCGCAGCTATATTCTCAAACACAAAAAGATTGCGCCGCAACCGCCGAATCGCATAACCCCGGCTCAGACGGCAAATGCTCCGTGATATTCTATACCTCTGGCGCATAGCCAATAGGAGCATTAACGTGATCAAAGTCAGACACGCAAAAGAGCGCGGTCGCACAAGGCTGGAATGGCTTGACAGTTGGCATACCTTCTCTTTTGACACTTATCACGACGCGGACTACATGAATTTTGGACCGTTAAGGGTCATGAATGAAGACCAAATTTGGCCCGGTCGCGGGTTTGGCTATCACCCCCACCGTGATATGGAAATACTTACATACGTCATATCGGGCTCTCTTGAACACAAGGACAGCCTTGGTAACGGTTCCACAATCAAACCAGGCGAACTGCAAAGAATGAGTGCTGGTACGGGCATCTTGCACAGCGAGTTCAATAATTCTGAAATGGAGCCGCTGCACTTGCTGCAAATCTGGATTATGCCAAGTGAAGTTGGCATCCAGCCAAGTTATGAGCAAAGAGAATATCGCGTTGCAGATGGTGAGCTCAGTCTTATTGCCAGCGGCAAACCTAAGGGAAACGAACTGAAAGTGCATCAGGATGTCAATGTGTTTATAGGTAAACTTAAACCCGGGCAAACTCTCAGCCACAATCTGGGAGCAAACCGATTGGGATGGGTGCAGGTCACCAGTGGCGGTATTGCTATTGGAGAAAATTCTCTTGGCAAAAGCGATGGTGCAGCCATCTGCAATGAATCAGTTTTATCAATCAAAGCAAAAGAAGGAGCACCGGCAGAGCTGATATTTTTCGATTTGCCAGTGAGCACAAAATAAGATGGTGAATTTCAAAGACATCGAAGCAGCAGCAGAAAGATTGGAAGGAGTTGCTCATCGCACTCCGGTAGTGACCTCGCGCCAATTGAATGATCTCTCCGGTGCCAACGTTTTTCTCAAATGCGAAAATTTTCAACGCATGGGTGCTTTCAAATTCCGTGGTGCCTATAACCGTCTTGTGCAACTGAACGAAGAGGAACGCAGTCGCGGCGTAATTGCCTATTCAAGCGGTAATCATGCTCAAGGAGTTGCGTTAGCAGCAAAAATTCTAGGTATTAAATGTGCAATCGTAATGCCACTTGATGCTCCGATAGCTAAGAAAGCTGCCACGGCCGGCTATGGTGCTGAGATAGTGGATTACGATCGTCATAGTGAAGACAGAGTGGCAATTGCACAGCGACTTGCCGAAAAACGCGGTGCTGCTCTAGTCCCTCCTTTCAATGACAATCACATTATTGCCGGACAAGGGACAGCGGCATTTGAATTGATTAAGGAAGTTGGACCACTAGACATTCTTTTGGTTTGCACAGGCGGAGGTGGTTTGCTTTCCGGTTCTGCAATTGCTGCAAAAGGACTTTGTCCATTCATTCGAGTTTTTGGAGTTGAACCGGAGCTGGGTGATGATTTTCGGCAATCTTTGCGCAAAGGCTCGATCGTGAAAATTGATGTTCCGAACACAATTGCTGATGGCATGCAAACTCAAAGCCCCGGTGAACTAACTTTTGAAATCGTTCGCAATTATTGTGAGGACATTGTTGTTGTCAGTGATGATGAAATGCGCACAGCGATGCGATTTGCATTTGAACGACTGAAAATGGTGATTGAACCGAGTGGTGCTGCTGGTTTAGCTGCAGCCCTCTTTGGAAAAGTAGATATTGCCGGCAAAAGGGTAGGCGTCATTATTAGCGGTGGAAACGTCGATGCCGAAGTTTTCGCCAACTGTATTAAAGGCGTAAGGCCCCTGAGCCCTGTGTAGCCATCTTTTACAGCTATTTTGGGTTTGGGTCTAGTATTGTATTTGTGGGTATATTTGCTTTAAACGGTCCTGCGGGCAGATATATGGCATCGCCAGATTTCGAAGATAAGCCAACAGAAAAGGTTCTTGCAAAAGAAGTCTGCTTTACCTGCGGTAAACGGATTCCGCAGAAGGAAGGGTCTTTTACGTCGTGGATTTTTGGCGAGAACCGCTGTAAATGCGGCACGCCAGGTGCATGGAAGCATTCTGACGGCAAACGAGTTGCGGCAAGCCCCAGCCAGGAAATGATAATTCCTGCCGCCCCAGTTGATCTGGGTGAACGCTATCAAATCCAGACGGAAATTGGGCGAGGCGGCATGGGTACCGTCTATAAAGTTTGGGATCTCACAAACAGACGAATCCTTGCCGTCAAGGTCATGCACCCGGATCTGGCGACTGATGAAACCGCAGTGAAACGATTCGAACACGAAGCAGCAGCAGCTGGCAAATTAACACACGCCAATATCGTCAATGTTTTCGGACTGGATCGCACCAGAGAAAATCGCCCCTATCTAATCATGGATTACTGCGACGGTGACACACTGTCTAACTTGCTTGCTCTTCAGGAAAAATTAGACCCGGAACGAGCTCTCCATATTTTCGTGCAGCTTTGTGATGCCATAGCTCATGCCCATGCAAAAGGCATTGTGCACCGAGATATAAAACCAGGTAATGTCCTCATTACTAAAGACGAATCCGGTGCGGACCAAGTGCACCTGGTTGATTTTGGAATTGCTAAAAACTTTGTCGTCACTCGCGAAACTCAGAACCTCACAACAGAAGGTGAGGTTTTCGGCAGCACGCAATACATGAGTCCGGAACAATGCTTAGGTCTCACTATAGATGTGCGATCGGATCTTTATTCTTTGGGTTGCCTCATGTATGAGGTACTTACGGGCTATCCACCTTTTAATGGTGAGAACCCTGTGCAAGTTATTGCTGCACACCTCAACGAGGACATTGAAATTTCGCCGGAGCTGGGTGTGTTTGGACCTGTGATTCGGCACTGTTTGCGTAAAGAACCATCGCTTCGTTATGCCACCGCCCAAGAGCTTCTGAGCGATCTTTTGAGTATTCAATCGGGTGGTAAAAAAATTGCAGACTCACGACAGATGTATGAGCTTCACGTGCTCTACATGCCGGCTACCCCGCTCTTTTTTGTAAGCTGCATGGTTGGAAATCTTTTTGCAGTAGATCAATGGGATCTATTTTTTGGATTAGGCGTTGGAATTTGGTTCTTCTCAATATTCTGGTTGCATTTGTATTCCGCCAGACTGAGAGTGAATCGGCTAAACAAAGAAATGCTGCGCAAGGAATATATAGCGGTAACGCAAGTCGGCTTATGGACGTTGCTCTTTTTAGTTGTGCTTGGAGCACGATTCTGGCCTGATAAAGCGGAAGAATTTCCGATTATTTTAGGCTACGCGTGCCAGATTCTGGTGGGCATTCTGTTGAATTACTTTTTTGCATCAGCAGCAGTAAAGAATGCAGACAAACGCTATCGTGAGAAAATTTTGCTCACTCCATTTGATGTATGGTCGAAGAACTTAGACAAAAAGATGTTTCCTTCTGCCTATGACAAGAAGGCCCGCAGCAGCTAAAAGGAACGCTAGGGACTTCGTAAGTCTTCCAAGTTACGTTTTGCTTCTGCAAAGTTAGGTTTGATTTTTAAAGCGGTACTGAATTCGGCCATGGCGAGATCGCGCTTGCCCGATTGCAGATAGGCGGCACCTAAGTTGTTATGCGCCTTTGCGTTATTTGGATCGCTGCGAATGGCACTTTGATACGCTTGAATGGCTTGATCGAAACCGCCTTCTTTTTGGTAGAGCAAGCCTATGTTATAGAATGCATCTGCAAAATTAGGATCGATGTTCAATGCTTTGCGATATTCATCAAGAGCTTTTTCGTCATTTCCTTGCTTGAAGTAGGTGATGCCCAAACTGGTATGAGCCTGGGCGTAACCAAGGTTCTGCTGTGCTTCCGGATAATTTCCGTTTATTTTTAGGGCAATTTGAAATTCTTCGATTGCTTCAGCAAACTTACCGAGATCGTTGTAAGCAACACCCAAATTGTTGTGAGCATCAATGTTATTTGGATTGAGTGAAATCGCCTTCTGATATTCAGCAATAGCTGCATTAACCTGTTGATTCAAGTACAGAGATCTTGCCAGCGCATAGTGATATTCAGAATTATTCGGCACCATTTTCGCAGCTGCCTCAAAAGCTTTATTGGCATCGGTCAAATCTCCTTGTTTTTCGAAGATCACGCCGAGATCATGCAGATATTCTGGATTAGCTCCTTCCGAGCAGACTTGCTTCATTATTTGGCTAGCTTGATCGACATCACCTTTGTCGAATAGAAGCATAGCCAGGTTGTAGCGTGGTTCGGTAACCGAAGGGGCCAGTTGTGCGGATTTGCGATAGTTTGCCTCGGCCAGTTCCAGGTTATTGAGACGGTGATATACCTTGCCGAGGAGATTGCGAGCGCGTGCATTAGCAGGTTCTACTGCTACCAGGCGCTCCAGGCAATGAAGTGAATCATCAAATTTATGCTCAATGAAATAGCCCTGGGCTTTGTCGTACAACCCTTCAGCATCGCCTAAACCAAAAGCGGGCGAACCATTCAAAATAAAGAGAAGGGCATTTACGCTGCATAGGCTTTTGAATACGGAGTTTATTTTGTTGGGCATGCCTTAAGTTATGTTTTCGGATTGAATAAAACCGTACTATAAGCTATTCGTTTACGGGTATTTATACGACAGAAGTTCAAGTTGCGCTTATAGCAAGAATGATTTCAAGTAAAACAATATCTTTGCGTTCGATCAACCCCGCCACACTCGAAGTTCTGGAAACTGTGAATGTATTTGGGGAAGAGGAAGTTCGGCGTGTGGTAGAAAGCGCCTGGACGGCATTTGACTCGTGGCAACTCACAAGCTTTGATGAGCGGTCCAGGTATATAGAAAAGTTTCGCCGTATTCTTGTTGCATCAAAAGAAGAACTTGCCAACCTTGTTATGGATGAAGTGGGTAAGCCGCTTGCCGAAATTTATTTGTCTGATCTGTTTCCAGCCCTCGATACCTGCCACTGGCTCAACCAAAACGCCGAAAAGCTTTTGTACGATCAGACCATTGTGCAAAGCAATCCTATGCTAGGCAGTAAACAAAGCACTGTCACATTCGAGCCTATGGGCGTGGTTGGCGTTGTTTCAGACTGGACATACCCATTCGCTACTCCGGTAACAACAACGCTCTTTGCCCTTATGACCGGTAATACTGTTGTGATAAAGCCATCCGAAAAGGCTTCTATGACCGGCAAGAAAATTGGAGAGCTATTTAGCAAAGCTGGGTTTCCGGAAAATGTTGTTTCAGTGGTCACAGGAGATCAAGAAACTTCGGCATATCTAGCCAATAGCAAGCTTGCCAAATTGATTTTCATTGGTTCTACAGCTGGTGGCAAGCAAATTGCCAAAGAAAGTGCGCAGCAAGTTACTGCTCTTACCCTGCAACTTTCTGGAAAGGACGCAGCGGTGGTGCTGTCGGATGCGTCAATTGATTTTACGGCAAAAGGGCTCGTTTCGGGGGCATTCACGGCTGCCGGACAATCGCGCGCTGCAATTGAGCGAGTCTATATTGTCAAAGGGAAGAAAACCGATCAGTTGTTGGAAAAAGTGGTGTTGCAAACGAAATCATTGCGTGTTGGTAATCCCAAGGACCCAGACACGGATGTAGGACCTCTAATTGATGAACAACAGTACAACAGAGTAGTTGGGCAGCTGGAACAAGCGGTCGCCCATGGCGCCCGTATTTTATGCGGCGGTAATAGAGTGCAAAATTTGCCGGGTTATTTTTTCGAGCCCACGGTTCTCATAGATGTTGATCATTCCATGCAAGTGATGGTTGAAGAAACGATGGGTCCTCTTTTGCCAATAATGATAGTCGACAGCGAAGACAAGGCTGTTGCATTGGCCAATGATTGCGAATATGGGCTTTCGGCATCGGTATGGTGCAAAGATATAGTCCGCGGCCAAAACGTTGCGCGAGATTTAAATGTGGGTACGGTTTCGCTCAACGATTCCATATTCGCTCAGGGCGTATCCCAATATCCCTGGGGTGGACTCAAAGAGAGCGGTTACGGAAAAACTCACTCTTATTTCGGATTGTTGGATCTGGTTAATGCAAAGCACGTGAGTGTAGACGCAGCGAGCGGTTCCAATAAGTTCTGGTGGTTTCCTTATGGCTCCAAACGATTGCGCTCCTTAAAAGGCGGGATCGACGTATTGCACGGCACTTTCAGCCAACGATTGAAAGGGTTGTTTAATTTCCTTTTCGGCTGATTCACCCAATTCTCATCTATTCAAGTTACACTGGAAACTTAGCGTGATGGTTTACGGTATATCCAAGTGGAAAAGATCTGGCTCAAGCAGTACGACAAAGGCATCCCCGCGACAATTGATCGCAATGGCATCGATACCCTTGTTAATCTTTTCGATTTTGCACTAAACAATTTTGCCAACCGTCCAGCTTTTCACAGCATGGGCAGGGAAATTACCTTCGCAGAACTCGATCGCCTTTCGAAATCTTTCGCTGCTTATTTACAGAAGGACTTGCATCTGAAAAAGGGTGACCGTGTTGCGATTATGATGCCAAATTTGTTGCAATATCCTGTCGCGCTTTGTGGTTGTCTGCGCGCCGGGCTCACTGTTGTGAGCGTAAACCCTCTTTACACCGCTCATGAACTCAGTCAGCTTTTAAATGACAGCAAGCCAACCACTATTGTCATACTTGAAAATTTTTGCAAAACGCTGCAAGCCGCTTTGCCTGGTACCACCATTGAAAATGTGATTGTCACCGCCATTGGTGACATGCTTAGTTTCCCGAAATCAGCAATCGTAAACTCTGCTGTGCGCCACTTGAAGAAAATGGTTCCCCCCTGGGAAATACCAGGAACCATCCGCTTCAACGGCATACTGAGTCGAAGGTCGGCTGGAGAATTCAAGGAAGTACAGATTGATCCCAATGACGTAGCCTTCTTGCAATATACGGGTGGAACAACTGGATTGCCTAAAGGAGCGATGCTAACGCATTCGACTGTTTCTGCTACTGTAATTCAAATCGATACGTGGTTTTCTACAAAAGTGCGCGTTGGTCAAGAGCGAGCTATTGTGGCCTTGCCGCTCTATCACGTCGCGGCAATGGTTTGTCAGTGTCTAGCCAACATGAAATTTGGTGCTTGCAGCGTGCTCATCGTAAATCCGAAAGACATTCGCGGCTTCATCAAAGAATTGAAAAAGCAGAAATTCACATTATTTGGTGGCGTGAACACTCTCTACAATGCGCTTCTCAATCACCCTGAAATCAAAACTGTGGACTTCAGCTCTTTGCGTTTTTCTTTTAGCGGTGCTATGGCAACGCAGAAAATAGTAGCGGATCGATGGAAGCAACTAACTTCCTGCACATTGACAGAAGCTTATGGTTTAACGGAAACATCGAGCATCGTATCTATCAATCCCCTGGACATTGATGAATTCAAAGGAAGTATCGGTTTGCCTGTACCTTCTGTAGATATCGAGATTAGAGATGAAAGCGGCAAGGTGGTGGGCATAAACACACCCGGCGAACTGTGGGTGCACGGACCCCAAATCATGCTTGGTTATTTGGGCAGACCGGAAGAAACAGCAAAAGTATTAGATGAACGTGGCTTTATAGCAACCGGCGATATCGCCACAATTGACGAGCTAGGATTCATGCGCATTGTCGATCGCAAAAAGGACATGATCATTGTTTCCGGATTCAACGTCTTTCCAAACGAAATTGAAGATATCATTTCCAACCATCCAGGCGTATTGGAAGTGGCGGCCGTTGGAGCTCCTGATGAGAAATCAGGTGAAAAGGTTGTCCTCTTTGTTGTGAAGCGCGAGGCTACTTTGACCCAGGAAGAACTGACTGAATTTGCCAGGCGGTCTCTTACTGGTTACAAGGTTCCCAAGGAAATTATATTCACGAATGAATTGCCCAAGAGCAATGTCGGTAAAATCCTAAGACGTGAACTACGAGCAAAGCTCCTCCAGAACGACGGAAAAAGAAACACCAGCGTTGCCATAGCTTAATGTACAAGGTGTCAAATTTGATTGCCTGTCTGGCAATCGTCGGAATGCTTGTAGGTTGCTCGGGACGCTTAAGCAAGTCGGCAACACCAGTTTCCTTCAATACTGAACACCTCAAATGTGGCAATTCAGAAGTTACTTTGGGTACGGCTGGAAGTACAACTGAAACGCAGGATCCTGTGATCCTCTTTTATTTCCATGGACTCGGACAAACTTATAAAGAGCCGTTCAAGCTTCCCGCCAAGAAACCTTATGCGCAATCAGCTCTGGATGAATATCCAAAACTCACTATTGCTTCTTGCAACTATTCTGAGCAAATCGTCTGGTACACGCCGGAAACTCTAGCTAGTGCTACATGTGGTATCAATCATCTATTTGAGAAATTGCCGGGAGCACGAATTATTTTGGCGGGAACTTCTATGGGCGGTTGTGCTGCTCTATCTTATGCGGTAATTGCGCCGGAACAAATCCGCAAACGAATAATTGGTGTAGTGGCGGTTTATGCAAGTGGTGATCTCGCCAGATTGTACGGGCTAACAAAAGAGAAGAAAGTTACGGATGGGTTGCTGAGCGGGTTTGGTGGCACTCCTGAGCAAAAACGAGAAGGTTATAACCGTTCCAGCCTCGTTCCGAACTTAGCCACCTTGCCAGAGCATGTGCGTATCTATCTGATTTCTGCCAATCACGATGTGACGATTCCAACCGTCATGCAACAAGAACTATATAAACTGCTTGTGGCAAAGCACATTGCTTGTAAGCTCGAATCTTTCGAGGGTACTCATCTAGGCCCTCCAATCTCAGGCAGTTTTGAAAGAGGATTGCGCTTTGTCTTGAGCGACAAGTGAAATTCAATGGCTCGTTGCAAGGGTCGCCGATTCTTTCGTCAACCATGTATCGATTAGCGCACCAATTGCTGGCTGTACGTGTTGATGTTCCATCAATAAATGACCTTTGCCAGGCATAAGATGGAGCTCGACATTTTTCGAACCAAACTTCTCTATTGCTTTCGGAAGCTCAGTAGATTTGAACATGGCATCTTTAGTACCAGCTATGATCAGCAAAGGAAAATCTGAAGGGAGATTTTTGGCTGCTCCAATTGCCTTGTCATTCATAAGGTCAATCTTGATTAGATCTGCCGCACTCATCTTGCGGAAAATCAACGGATCACTATTGCACGCCTTTGCCAGGGCTGGATCGTTCGTAAGGTACGGAGCTGAATAAGGTTCAAGATTAATAGCTCGATTTGGCATGATGACTGTTCTAGCAAAATCAGTTACCCAACGAACTGGTTTTGCATGCATACGGGTTTTGTAGCATGGTGAACCAAGAATGGCGCCATCAGACAATTTGGGGTGCTCTGAGACTAAAGCCAATGCCATGTTGGAACCGAGACTCTCACCAAGCATAAACAGTTTTCGATTCGGATGGGCTTGACGTAGATCCGTCACCATATCCAGGAGATCTTGTTGGCTTTGACCAATTTCTATTTTATTGGTGCCACCAAACTTCGCTGATTCGGTTCGCCATCGACCGAATCCACGAAGGTCTAGCGAAAATACTCGATAACCTTCCGAAGCGAGATGCTTGGCCATATCATTCCAGGCAAATGCATAAAGCGTCATACCTGGTACAGCAACAATTATTGCTTTGCTGCCTTTCGATCTATCCACCCACTCGTAAATGGGCAAACTGAGTTGTTTTCCAATTTCGCTATCGACGATGCATTCAGGCGCAGATGGAGGAGTTTGCTTGGCAACGGCGTGTGCAGCTGGATGCGTTGTCGAAGTATGAGCAGGGGCATGCGCATTGCTGTGAGGATGCGACTTTTGCGGAACACGCTGGGTGGTATCAGCGGCTAATGCCGGAAACCACGGCAACGCCGTCAGTGCAATTGATATTAAAAATGCGTTTGCTGGTTTCTTTTGCACTGAATACAAGCTCCTTTGATGCTATTGCTTCGCTTTATAGCGTCTGGTGATTAAGCAGTCAACGCTTGGCTTCCGGCTGTTTTTCCCAATCCGGCGGCTTCGATCGCCAACTGACAACATTCGTATTCTTCAGCATGCTCAAATAATTGAGAATAAAAAATCGAGGCTTATCCAACCACAAAGTAAAACTATTCGCAACCGACAATAGCTATGATGCGAGACGGACACCCAGTACCATCTTCAAGCTTAGGACATCCGCAAAATAAAAGAATATCTCGTGCTGGCAATTGATCTAGGTTGTTCAAGTTTTCCATCGTATACACATTATGTTCGCCAGCAATCTTATGGACAGGAAAAATTTTTGAATCGCCAGGATCCGTGGAAAGTGTGTCTAAACCCAGCGCAGTTGCCTGGCGTTCCTCAATCAAGAATTTAGCCCCTTCTGCTGAGTAACCTGGGAAATGCATATGTTCCGTTGAATCGGGATTACGATATTGATTTTCAGAATTCCAATATTTACTCCAACCCGTTAGCAAAAGGACTGCCGCATTGGCTGGAATCTTTCCGTGTTTTTTCTCCCAATTCTGAATAATAGGTACGGTCAATTCGACATCCGGATTTTTCTCAGCCAATTTACGAACATCAATCACCACCGCAGGCAGTACTAAGCTCTTAACTGGAATTTTATCGATTGCTTGAGCGCCTTTCACGAAATGCACAGGTGCATCTACATGTGTGCCGAAATGTTCCGGTGTTTGAAAAGTGCCCGTGCTATAGCCGTTGTCCTTCAACTGCGTTTCATGATTGAAATGGTAAATGTCTTTGTCTCCAAAAAAATCAGGAGTCTTGGAGTTCATTGCATGACTTAGATCTACAACTTTTAGTTTTTCAGTAGAAAGCTGGTCAATCATTTTGGTAATTGCGGAATTAGAGTTTGATTCCGCAGCCTGTGTTTGGACTCCGCATAGGAATAAAAGGAAAGATGCCAAGCAAAAGTACGAAAATCGAGTTTTGAGCATATGCTATTCCTTTAGAACTGGCTAAATAATACAAGAGGATCTCGGTGAAAATTCAAATAGCCGTCTTGATTGTCTTGTTTGTTGCAGACCCGATTTGGGCTCGCAACGAAATGGACGACGTTTACGACATTTTTTCGAAAACGGCTGATGCAGATGATCCAAACCGATTGGCAATGAAGCAGGCTATTGCATCCAAGGAGGGAGACGCTTTCTTGAAGGCTTATCTAGGAGGTGACACGAAAATAGCGCAAACTCATTACGCTAACATGTTGAAGCGCTTGGAAAAGATCGAAACGATAGACGACTTTAATAACCTCATAGTGTCGCGGTTCGCGCTTGATATACCAGAAGCTCAGCCACTGAAAACTCAATACTCGGGTGAAGCGCTCAATAGGTTTATGTTGTCTGCAACCGAGAAAGCGGTTACAAAAAATCATCGATTCTACGGAGATTGTTTGGGCAATCTGGCTCGTATCCTTGAGAAAGAACAGCATTGGAAAGAAGCTATTTCATTGAGGGAGCAACAGTATGAGTTGTTCCAAAAACTATTCGGAGCCGAAAACGAAAAGGCGATAATCATCTTGACTCAATGGGGAGTCGATGAAGGACAGAATAAAAATTTTCCTCAAGGCGAATTACTTCTAAAAAAATCGCTTGCCGTAGCTACTAAGCATACCTTCCGATTCTCTTTGAAGAAGGCTGGTCATGCCTATTTCAACTTACTGATGGATGCTCATCGGCCAAGCGATGCGGTGGCGTTTCGTAATAACTTACTCAATCAATTTCCGAATCTTAAGTACTAGTAGCCGGAACCGATGTTGATATCGATAGGAGCCAAACAAGTTGGCGGCAATCCTTGATAGCCCTGGGTGTATCCGGATGCTGAATCATAACCGTAACCGGATTGTCCGACAGCCGATCCCGGCGCCATCAGTCCAGCTATTGTAGGCGGAAGAGAAGGAGGGGTTTGGTAGGCGCTTTCGTTTAATGTGTATCCGTCGTAGGTGTTGTCTGCAAAACAAGGCGAAGCAGCAAGCGCAATAAGGGTCGCAATTAGGGCCGCTGGAGCGGCACCGCGACCGAAATCTGAAAGTATCAACTTGATAAGTTGTTTGATCCGATTGGCATGTTTGGTAAGTGTTTGAATCATTGTTATTCACCGGCTAAGTGCTGGATGATACGAATATAGGTTGTCAGCGTGACGGTTGCGTGACACTTTTAGGATTGGTCTAACCTTTGGGTCTTCTCTTTCAGGAAAAACCCTGTAGTAAGTCTCGTATTGAACGTGGAATGCTTGAAAAAGACCGTTGAGATGGGTGCAGTTCACTTTCTGGTAATGACGCAATGAAAAGCAGAGATTCGATCTTAGACAAAATTGAAATCGCCAAGCCATGCAAAGCGGATTGGGAGAAAATGACGGGTGATGAACGCGAACGTGCGTGTCAACTCTGCCATTTGAATGTCTATAACATCTCCACCATGTCTTCAAAGGAGGCGGAATCTTTTCTGCAAGAAAGGTTGCCTAAAGGCCGAGTCTGCGTGAGACTTTATCGGCGCGCAGATGGAACAATCATTACGGACAACTGCCCAAAAGGGCTGCAAGCGGCGAGAGACGCAGCTCGATTTTTGACTAGGCGGGCTGCGGCAGCTGTTTCTCTGCTGCTAACAGTGCTAATTGGTGCACCATCCCAGGCGCAAAATGGCGATAGCAATAAAGTCCCAATGATGGGCAAGCCAGCCAGTCACTCACAAGGCGAACCGATAATGGGAGATGTAGCTATGCCTACTCCTGTGATGGGTAAACCGGCGCCTATTACAACTATGATGGGTGCACCGACGCCTATTAAGACTAGGATGGGTGCACTGGCTCCTATGGGGATGGGTCATTATATGGAGCATTTAAATTCCAAAATTCCTAAATTAAGCTTGCCCCCCGGTTGCGGACCGATCAAGGTGGCGTTCAAAATACATGAAGATGGCACCTTAAGTGATATCAAAGTAGATCATTCATCAGGTGATGTAAACCTCGATAATGTCGCCTGCGATCTAATCAGAAATGCAGCTCCAACTTTTGAAAAAATACCGCCATCAATCGGCGCGATTGATATTCTCTATACCTTCAAATAGTTTTGCAAATCACTTTATTTCGGGGCGGCATTCCCACTAGGAACGTAATTCTGTTCTTGCGCCCGTATTTTATCCTGCTCGGCTTTGATTTTCTCGCCAAGCTTTGCATGAGCCATGGCGCGATGATAAAAAACCTGTCCGTTATGGTCGTCATCATGGATAGCTTTATTGAAACAAACAATAGCCTCTTTCGCATTTCCCTTTTCCAGGTAACAACATCCTTCTAAGTCAAAGGCTTCGGAGTGTTTTTCGCGTTCTGCTTTGATCGCTAGACGGGCGTCGTTTAGCGCCTCATCTACTTTTCTGGAATTAAGTTTGATTTGTCCTCGCAATAGGAGGAACCCATAATCGCCTGGTTTGAGTGAGAGCGCTTTGGTGACATCAGCTAATGCCTCCTCGTGGTGATTGAATTTGTCTTCAACGAGAGCGCGGGTGTAATAGGCATTACCATCGTTACCATCCAAAGCAACACCTTCATTCGCCATGGATAAAGCCGTTTGGTAGTCAGTTACTTGCAAGCAAGCAGGACCTAGCAATCCAGTTGGAGAAGACATAGTGGTCGAAAACCAAAAGGGACGCGTGTCCTTTTTTAGCATGCTATCTATTGCTGCTAGCTGCGCAGGCGTCATTGATGCAACAGCTTCTTTGGTTTTGATTTCAGTAAGTTGGTAAGCGCCGAAAGTAAGAAAGCAAATCCCTGTAACGGCCGCTAGATTGAAAACGTTGGGAAGCTTGTGATTCGGTGTTAAGGGTAACAGCGCTATTGCAGCCAGGATACCGCCGATTATGCCACCTAAGTGACCCCAGCTATCTAGGTGAGGAATGAAAAACCCAATTGCTATGTATAAGCCGATCCATATGGCTTCGGATAGGAACATACTTAGCAAATCGGATTTCTTAACGACTTTCCATAACGCTGTTATGCCGACTAGTTGGGCACCGAGTAGCCCGAAGATTGCGCCGGATGCTCCTGCACTTATGGTATAGGGCTGCGCGTACATGCTCAGTAGAGAGCTGGTAACCATTGAAATTATGTAGATGACAAGAAATTTCAGCACTCCCATTTGCCGCTCTATTGCAGCGCCGATGTTTAACAAGGCGATCATGTTAAGCGCAATGTGAAAGACACCGATATGGACAAAGCTGCAGGATATAACGCGCCACCATTGACCATCCAGGACTAGTGGAGCGTAATTTGCACCAGCAGGCACCATCAGGTTGGAGGTTGGCTCCATAAGATAAGCTGGATTAGCTTTATACATCAATAGAAAAATAAGGACGTTGGTTGCAACCAGTATTGTTGTAACTAAAGACATTCATTGCTCCAGCAAAAACACGCCGCAATATTTTAACAGTTGCTAGAGGGAACGGCAATACGGTATCATATTTGGTGCTTTATTGATGGCTGATGACAGGCTATTTGCCCTAGCATAGAGTTGATTTATTTGCTTTTACTGCCAAAGTTCACTATAGTGGAACTATTGAAGTAGTTCGGGAAGCCAGATAGGCTCTGCAATGAGACCTCTTCTCCATCCAACAATAGACGAGATAACGGTTCAGGGCATTTTGTATGCATTGTCGGATCCCGTCCGCGTGCAGATATATCTTCAGTTGATGGAAGCTGATTGCTCGTTGAATTGCTCTACCTTCACGAATGTGGGCACAAACTCTTTAGCCAAGTCTACTTTGTCTCTTCACTTTAAAATATTGCGCGAAGCTGGTCTAATTCACAGCGAACGCAAGGGTGTAGAGCTTAAAAATCACACGCGTTGTGGCGAGCTTAAAGAAAAGTTTGGACCTTTAATAACAGCGATTATTGATGCTTACAAAAAGGAACTCGCTGTTGCGAGCTGATCGCTTCATTTTGAACTAGAAAAAAGACTCGAAGAAATCTCCGAGTCTTTTTATTTCAATCGCTTATCGAAATTAGCCGCAACAGGAGCTGTTTTTCTTTGTTGTTTCTGCAGCGGTTGCTGTGGTTTCAGCTGGTTTAGCTTCTTGTTCTTTTTCAGTAGAGCAGGTGTTAGCAGTGGTGCTGCATGTTCCTTCTTCGGTTTTGATTTCTTTTTCTGTAACTGACATGGTGCCTCCTTTGGCATTCGTAGAGCTAAATTCAATTGCCGCTCAAACGATAAGCAGTTGACCGACTGCATACGCCTAATCACGGTTTTTATTCAACTTGCATTACTTATATCAATATAGCTGAATTTGTAGATAAGTGCAATAGTTCAATACTAATGAACAAGCCCTAAAAGCGCCATGGGTGGGGGCTAATTATTAAGGCACACTTTATGCGGGCAATTTCCCGCTAGGTATCCAGGAAGTTCCTTTTCATTTGGCTATCCTAAGCAACCTAGTAAGTTCCTTATCGAAGACAGAGGCGAATTCACGTTTTTCTTTGGCACCAAAAGGCTTGGGACCACCCGTTATCTCGCCTCGGTCTCTGGATTCTTGCAGTAGATTTCGCAGTGCGACTCGTTCACCGATGTTGTCTTCAGTAAATTTCCTGCCGTATGGGTCTATAACGACAGCACCTATAGGAACCAGTTGATGGGCTAACAAAGTATCTTGAGTTACTATGAGATCAAATTTTTCGGTGTGCTCTTTGATGTAATCGTCCGCTACATCCGGACCAAGAGCTACTTGTACGAATGAAAGATACTCAGATGTTGGCAGGCTCGTTTGTTTGTTCGCTACGAAAATTGTTTTGACTTTACGCCGAATGGCGGCAGTCATAATTACGTCTTTGACGGGAACCGGACAAGCATCAGCATCAACCCAAATTTTCATTAGTGCTCATCGTTGGTGACATATTGCGATACTATTTTTTGCCATCTCTTGCTATCGATTATTTTCAAAATTGCCTTATTGATTGATTTGCGAAGTCGGTGCATCGGCGAACATCACGTTCTTTGGAGTGATGATACGAGAGATGTCGCGAGCGATGCAGTTGGCCGCTCCTGGGAACGGTTTCTCGCGTTGCGCGGTAACAAATGCGATGATCGTAATATCTTTTTCTGGAAGGTAGTATGCGGCGGTGTGATAACCGGGCAGTCCGCCGGTGTATCCGAACCATCCTGCGCTGCTACCAACGCCCATACCAAAACCCATTGTGGTTTTCGGCGTAATCGGTTGGCATAGCAAACGGTCCTTTTGCGATGCCGCACTGTTGGTTGTTCCAGTGACGTAAGCTTTGACCCAATGTGCCATGTCTGGAATTGTAGAAATCATGTTGCCGGCAGCCCAAGTCACTGTTGGCGAGATCGTTTCTGATACATCTTCCCAATCACCTTTATCATTTAAATCATAGCCATGTGCATAAGGTGTGGGCATGGCTACTGTATCCGGGAAAACTGTTTCTTTGAGACCGAGCGGTTCCATTATTCGTTTGCGAATCTGGTTGCCAACTTTATCGTGCGTGACGGCTTCAATGATCAGCCCGAGGATCAGATAGTTTGTGTTGCTGTAGTTCCATTTAGCACCAGGAGGAAAGAGTGGCTTTTCAGGAAGCATCCAGCCGATCATCTCCTGTGGTGTCAAGTTCATTGTAGGTTCGAGTTTTAGGTCTTTGAATTGCTTAGTGTTGTAGGCTTCGAATAATCCGCTGCGCATTTCTGCAAGTTGCCTGATCGTGATGTGATCTGCATTCGGAACTTTGACGCCTATGTCGAATTTGCTTATCGGATCATCCACACTCAGAAGATGCTCATCTTGAAGCTGCAGCAGAACGGTGACAACAAATGTTTTGGTATTACTGCCGATGCGAAATCGATCAGCAATTTCAAACGGAGTTTTCGTTTTTGTATCAGCAAATCCAATGCCTTTTAGATATGGCTCTTTGCCAGGCATGTAAATGGCGATATACACGCCCGGTACAGGCATTTTGCCACCGTATGCTTTTAACTGCTTATTCGCAACCTCAACAACAGCCTTGTCTTGTGCCGGTGTTAGAACTGGTTCGGTAGCAGCGGAAGTCGGCAATGCTTGTAGGGCGATTGCCCCAAAAAGAGTAGAGGTAACCAAGTGAAGTGCAAGTGCGCGCATGAATGTCTTCTCTAGGGGATATCATGATAGCAGCTAGCCTGCACCGCAGTTGTCGATTAACAACTCCGAAACGTTTGTATTGACATCGGCTTGTACAATAAAGCTGTGGTTTAAATATGACAGCAATGCAATCGAATATTCAGGCACCTCTGAAAAATTTATTGATTCTCCTAATAGGTAGCTTTCTGGTTTTTTGTCTTCCTATGGGTCTAGACTCGATGGCAGTAATACAGGCTCAATCCTGGCCAACCGTGATGGGCAATATTACTTCCATAGATACCAACAAATGTGATTATCGGAATTTTTGGTCTGCTCAGGTGAATTATGCTTACGAAGTGAATCACAAGCAGTATGAATCACACCAAGCTGCTTTTCTGGAAAAGCCTCTTGTGCACACGAGTATGCATCCCTACGGAACTGACTTCGTTTACCAATACGACGCGAATGTGGTTGAACAATTGAAGAAGGAGTTCCAGCCGCAATCTGCACATCTTGTACACTATGATGCAATACATCCAGAGAAGTCTTTCGTCGACGTGCAGATTAACTACGGGAGTGAATTGTTGCGCTATTCAACGATGTTTGGTTTTATTGGCACCGCAGCCGCTGCCTATTTGTACTTTAAGCAGCGCAATAGAATTAAGCTGTGATGTTTCTTCGCTAGATATTGAAGTTTAAGTATGACAAATCATCTTTTGAGGCATTACGGGCGGTGGCTTATACCTTTCCGTTCAACGGCTAATCAATGAGCTACTACAAGTAGTGCGTAACGCTCAATCTGAATTTGCCTTCCTTGAGCAAGCTGTGTCATGATAATCGGGAAGAGTCCCAGAATCATGATAAAAATAGGACAGTTCAAAATTGCATTGATTCTAATCCTGAGCAGTCTATCTGCTTACCCAGCCTATGCCTCCGGTGGCGCCACTTATACGCCAGGCACGGATCAGCACCTTGATATGCAACATCAAGCTGGGGCGAAGACATACCCCGACTGCGGTCGGGCGGCAGAAGCCGACTTGCGCATACCGGCCACACAGGGTTCATGGAAGCCATCAAAAGAGATCCGTGAACTAATCGGTACGGCCGCTCCTGAGTTTGCCAGAGATCTCGAATGGGTCAACTGTCAGCCCATGACGATAGCGCAGCTACGTGGACATCCAGTATTTATCAGATTTTGGTACCGTAAATGTCTTATGTGCATCTCTAGCGCACCCATGATGAATGAACTGCAAAACAAATACTCTAAGGATGGGCTCATAGTCATTGGTATTCATCACCCCAAAACGACTACAGGCGATAGCGTCGAAGAGGTGACCAAAGCAGCAGCAGACCTTGGCTACAAATTTCCCATTGCCATCGATAATTCATGGAACACCATAGAAAGATTCTGGATCCGCTCAGGCGCACGCGACTATTCATCAGCATCGTTTTTAATCGACAAAAACGGAATTATCGTTTGGGGGCACGATCTCGGGCGGCTGGAGAAAGACACTCCAGCATCAGTCTCTTTGCACGAAGAGATTGATAGACTCTTTGCTGAAAATAAGTGACGGGATTGGTTTCATATGCGGTGCCTAATGACTATCCGCGTGGGCTGGATGGGCGTGATCTTTCCGTTTACTGTGCATTCACCATAGTTTCCTAAATTAGAAAAGGGGCTAAAGATGGCTATATTCCATCTTTGGGGCTCGCCAAGGGTTATTCTATCTACGGGAAGGAACCAGACGCAAGTATTGATGGTCAAGGTTACCTAGTTGCACCTGTTAGATATCTAGGGGGCTTAATGGCTACAAATGAAGATTTTGATTGTTGACGATGACGAAAATATCCGACTGTTCATTTCCGCGTCGCTTGACGGTGACCAAATAACGCTTTTGGAAGCTGAGTCTGGCGCACAAGCCATTACTATCGCTGCCTCAGAACATCCTGACCTTATTTTGCTTGATATGATGATGCCCGAAATGGATGGCAAAACAACATTGGCCAAACTCAGAGAGCAACCGGGTTTGGCTGCTGTTCCAGTCATCTTTTTAACAGCGAAAGCGCAAGCGCATGAGCTTGAAGGTTTCCTCAAACTTGGTGTATCAGGAATCATTACTAAGCCATTCGATCCAATGACCCTACCTGAGGAAATTTCTGAAATTCTAAAAACGGTCGTAAGGCAAAAATAAAGTTGATAAGTAGTCTCTGCTAATGAATAAAATAGCGGCAATAGCAGCAATAGCGACAATAGTGCTCTTACTTTCTGCGTCGGTATTTTTTTGCTTGGAGCAAGTGAAGAAGCAGTTAGAGGCGCACATTTGGGTCATACATAGCTTAAAGGTAATTTCCGATCTTCATTATGTTCGCGCTACGGTCAAGGATGCAGAAATTGCGCAGCAAGCCTATGTGCTGACAGGACGACCAGAGTACATCCAATCTTTTAAGGAAGCTGAGCCCAAAATTGAGCAGCGGATCGGCACTGTTCGAAACCTGACCCGGGACAACCCTGTTCAACAGCGCCAAGTCGGTGTGCTCTCCGTAAAGGTGGAGGAAAAGCTTTCGGTACTGAAAGAAACTATTGACTTAGTGCGCTCGAACAAACGGGAAGCGGCGATCGCCATAATCGAAAGCGATCGCAATAAAAAGCTTTTGGAAGATGTGAGAAACATCATCCAAAAGATGATGTCTACTGAAGATCAACTTTTAGCATCGCGAACAGCGGTATTGGACGCCCAAACGCAAGAGACTACCGTTTCAATGATTGTACCGATGGCTGTGTCCATTTTTCTGGTACTTGTTTTGGCTTTACTCGTTTGGAGATTTCTTGAGGCACGCAAGCGTGCCGAACGTAGTTTTCACCAGATGGCTGAGAATATCAAAGAGATTTTTTGGATTACCAATGCGCAGGGCAACACGCCGCTCTATGTTAGCCCTGCTTATGAGCAAATCTTTGGGAGGACGGTAGAAAGTCTTTTTGCAAGGCCCCAGGAGTTTTTTGAGGCAACCCACGAAGATGACCGAGCACGATTGGCTGAAACGATCAGACACCAAAGAAAAGCCCAAGGTTCGTGCGAGATTGAATATAGAATACGCCGCCCCAATGGTGAAATCCGCTGGCTCTGGGCCAGACTGTCTTCGATTGTCGATGAAACTGGAGCAGTCTCCCAGCTGTGCGGTGCCACCAACGATATTTCCGAACGCAAGGAGGCCGAAACAAGGGTGGATGAATTTTATTCTACGGTCTCGCATGAATTGCGCACACCGTTGACGTCCATTCGTGCATCGCTTGGCTTGATTGAAGGTGGAAAAGCTGGTGAGTTACCAGCAAAAGCAATGCAATTTATCAAGATTGGACGTGTGGAGGCAGATCGTTTGATCCGGCTGATCAACGATATCTTGGACATCAAAAAGATTGAGGCGGGTCGCCTTGAATTAAACAAAGTTGCTATTGATCCTCGCAAGTTGGTATCGAGAACCTTAGATGCAATTGGTCCCATGGCAAAGGAAGCTGGAGTGACATTAGATAGCCGGATTAAAACCAGAGATCAAATATACGGTGATTTTGAACGTATTATGCAGGTGCTTACCAACCTGGTTTCCAATGCAATCAAATTCTCCCCAGAAGATAGTAAAGTGACAGTAACCGTTGAATCTAAGCAAGACTCTGTTCGATTTGGTATCAAAGACGAGGGTTCAGGAATTCCTGCTGATCAAATAAAGCAACTGTTCGGCAAATTCAAGCAGCTCGATTCCTCGGATTCTCGTAACAAAGGTGGCACGGGACTCGGTCTAGCCATATCAAAGTCTATAGTCGAACAACACAGTGGCGAAATTGGCGTGGACAGCGAGGTTGGTAAAGGATCGGTGTTCTGGTTCGAGCTCCCGATCGACCGCAAAACTCAAACCGATGATAGCAGCGGTGGTATCAAAGTTTTGGTTGTCGAATCGGACGAATATTGGAGCGGAGTTCTAAACCAAATATTCAGTGATGGTACGTTTGATACGGTCTTTATAGATAGCGTTACTGCTGTTGAAGAGCAATTACAAAGTTTCCGGCCAGATATCATCGTTATGGACTTGCAGTCGACCGATGGTGCTGGGATAGAGCTTCTGGAAAAATTGAACAGCAATAACGCAACTAATGGCATTCCGGTCGTCATTTTGAGCGCGGATGACAGGGACAAGGTTCTGAAAGGGCAAACTTTGCAGATTGATTGGGTCAAGAAACCATTTGAACCAGTGCAAATAAAGAAGGCAGTGACTAAAGTTCTCCGGCAACGCCAGCCTGGTCCTGTCACAATATTGATCGTTGAAGATGACCCAGCAACTCGCGATGTTTTGCGCCATCAAATAGCGGACCTAGGTGTGAATTGTTTGGAAGCATCTGATGGATTACAGGCTATAGATATAGCCAGGAACGAAAATTTCGACCTGATGATCCTGGATTTAGGGTTGCCATTGTTGGACGGTTTTGAGGTTGTTAAAGTACTGCGGAAAGACAAAAGTAAACACATACCGCTAATTGTTTATACCGATCGCGACCTGACAAGAGAAGAGCGGAAAGCCCTGTCTCTCGGCTTAACAAGCCATTTTGTGAAGTCGCGAACAACGGAGGAAGAATTGATAACGTGCGTAAAGGATTTATTGAATGGACTACTCGAGCACAAGGATTACAACGACAAAAATTGAAGAGGATAATTAAATGAGCGATAACTCGGTTTTGATCGTTGATGACGATGCGATGTTTCGCGGATTCGTCACCGAGCTTTTGCACAGCAGGGGACTGAACGTTATAGAAGCTCGTTCTGGGCGAGAAGCATCGGCCAAACTCAGCACCTGTAATCCAATGCTGGCGATTGTCGATTATCGCTTGCCGGAAATGGACGGGGTGACTTGGATTACGCAAATCAGAGAGATGGGAAGGAATTTTCCGATTGTTTTTATTTCTGCTTCTTTCTGCGACCAAAAAACTTTCACACGACTAAGAAATTTACTTAGAGTATCTTTGATTTTGCAAAAGCCAATAGTTCCAGAGCTTTTCATTCAACAAATAGAAAATCTCCTACCGCCTTGCCACTTATTGCGCAACAACCAAGCTACGGCAATAGCAAAAACCTCTGCAGAAGAAGCTAATGCAGTCGATTTTCAAAAGGCACCGGAATTGGTGTCAGCTGAGCAGGTTGCTCGCGAATTTGAAGCAGCTCGGCATGCGCCACTAACAAAGCTTCGCTCAGAGGTCGAACGTCGGCAAAACGTTGTCTCTATACAGGCAAAGTTTGCCGCCGAATTGAACCGCAAGTGGGCTGAGCTTTTGCGCGCTGTAACTACGGTAAGAGAAAATATAGATGATCGCATGGCTTTGAATGAAGCGGTGATGATGGCACATAAATTGCGGGGTACCGCTGGATCAGTTGGCTTCAAACGAAGCGGGGATGCAGCAGGGAAAGTTGAGGATTTGCTCAATCGCCTCGACCCCACGGACACTTTGCAAGAAGTCATCTGGACTGAAATATTTCGATTTCTAGCGGAGGGTGAGACAGCTCTTCGAGAGTCTGCTCAATCAGCAGGCAAAGCGACAAACCCGGATCAAAATCTTGCCTTGCGGAAAATATTGTTGTGGGGCAAAGAAGAGAAATATAAGCCGCTTACAGTTGGCCTCAAAACTCTTTATCCTGCGGAGGTAGAGATAGACATATGTGAAAGTTTAGCTGGACTCATGCAGAGGGGCAAACGGAACACCTATCATGCGGCCATCTTTGACCTTTCAATGGACGACCATAAGAGAATGTTTGCAGCCGCAGCCGAGTTGAGAGATTTTCCTCAGCACCGCGCCTTGCCCTTGGCCTGCATAGTTCCGTTGGGAGTCGAGCTGGCTCCTAAAGATGCCGCTTATGCAGGTTTCTCATATGTTTTGGCAACGAGTGTCACCAGAGATAGTATCGCTGAAACCTGCAACGATCTGTTGCGTTCCCGACAAACACACAGTGCAAGAATTCTTACCGTTGACGACGACGAGGTGCTTACACAGTTCATTTCAACGATACTGAGTGCTGAAGAAATGACGGTGCGCACTCTCAATCAACCAATTATCATTATGGATGTTGTTGAGGAATTCAAACCTGATTTGGTGCTGCTGGACGTTATGATGCCTGGTTTGAGTGGCTATGATGTTTGCCGTATGCTCTTAGCCAATGAACAATCGAGAGACTTAGCCATTGTCTTTCTAACATCCAAAAGCGATCAAGAAGGTCGGGCAGCCGCTTTCCAGGCTGGTGGCGACGATTTCTTAAGCAAACCAGTCTTGGCTGAAGAGTTGATCGCTCGCGTGAAAGCACAAGTTAATCAAGCAAGACGGCGCAAAGGATTGGGAGACACTGACGAGGCTACCGGGGCACTGAGCGGTCCTGAGTACATGAAAGAAGCCCAAAACTTATTAGTTAAAGCTCAACGTATGGACATACCAATGTCGGTTTGCTTACTCAGTATCGATGAATACTCGTATATAAGCATCTCTCATGGCATGTTTGCTGCCAAAGAATCTGTTACTGCGTTAGGTAAGCTTATTCATCAGCGCTTTAGAGCAGAGGATTTACGAGGCAAGATCGCAGAAGAAGTTTTTGCTATGGCATTTCTCAATGAAGACCAAAACACCATAGGAAAGGCTGTGGAACTGCTTCTTGCCGAATACGCCGAGCTTAAGATCGCCAGCGAAACTACTGGTGCGATAAAAACCACCTTTAGTGCCGGAGTGGCGCAATATCCGCAGGATGGAAAAAACCTGAGCCAAATACTGAACATCGCCCACCAGAGATTACTGAGCGGCAGACAGCGCAAAGTAGGAGCAATTACATACGCCGGTGCTCCAATGTGATGCTGCAACGGCATGGGCTAGTCCGCCATTAATGTAAGTACTCACGTTTGGAATTGGAACATATTCACCATAAGCATTATTGTTCAGAGGGTTATTACCAAACGCTTGAATGGCAGGAAAACTGTAAAACGTTCCAGTCAGTCCAGGGCCGGTGTCGTTGTAATAAAGAGTTCCATTAAACTGCCCACTTATGTTGCTAAGGGGAGCATTCAACACTGTGTTTTTGATGCTGGCACCAGAAAGGAACTTTATAGACTTATAGAAAGCCTGCGAAGAACCTGAGACAGGAACTTTGACAAATGTGTGCGTTGAATGAATTAACGCAAGTGTGTGGGCTGATGAAATACTGGCTGATCCATGCGAGAAGGCAAGTGGAACTACAGGTGCGTGGGCAGATGCGCTAATTTGCGTAAACGCAAGCGCAGTAGCAAGAGCACCAACTAGTTTTTCCATATAGACCTCAGGGGATGTCCGACAATTCAACCAAACCACTAAGCTATAGTCAATCAAAAGGAGTTTTTTGCGATGTCAAACCAAGTGAAACCGATTCCAGACGGATATCACACCGTCACGCCTTACTTGATTGTTGAAGGTGCTCCGAAACTAATTCAATTTCTCAAAAGCGCATTCGATGCTGAAGTCATTGAAGAAATTGTAGTGAATGGCATGGTGACACATGCGGAAGTGAAGATCGGAAATTCGATGGTGATGATGGGCGAAGCGCGTGGTGAGCACACGCCCATGCCGTCAATGTTTTACCTTTATGTTGAGGATACTGATGCCACCTACAAGCAAGCCATTGCAGCCGGTGGAATTTCTGTAATGGAACCGACCGATCAGTTTTATGGTGATCGCAATGGTGGTGTCAAAGATCATTGTGGCAATCAGTGGTGGATCGGTACGCGCAAGGAAAAAATATCAAAGGAAGAATTGCAAAAACGCACCGAACAAAAAATGCTGCATAAACGGTAAAGCCTTGCCTGTTTTAGGCATGTGGCATTTAACAACTCGGTAACGTCATTTTGATCGGTTACGTCGATGATAGCCTTCGGCACCTATTTCCTAGTGTTTAAGTCATGGTTGATGGCTACGATAACGTTAATAAAGGCGTAAAAAGCCCTGATGCAGCTCCTCTTTCTGATTACTTGAACAATCAGCAAGGAGGCGTTTATGCAAACAAGCAAGCTTTCCAGTCTGTGCAGAAGAGCGACCTTACTTTACTAGGTTTTGCACAGCCGGTTAATATTCAAGGCGACCATAGCCTTGCTTTTCAGGCTCGAAGCGCTGCTCCAAAGGACGCAGCAACTCTCGCCAAGCAGTTAGAAGCTAAATACGGTGTGTCTTTCTCCAAGAATGGCGAAACGGCCTCTGTAAAAGGAGACGATGGAAAGATAGTCTCCGAAAAAACTCACGCCCCTACTATTCGCGAGCTTCGTGCCGTTCAAGAGGCGTTAGAAAAGGATCCATCTGCCCGAGGTGTCAAATTTTATTTCCTGGATAAATCCCTATACCAAAATCCAAACGTTGCTGCTCGCTTCGATGTGGACGCAAGCGGTCATCCCGCTGTTTTTTGCATGCCAGCTCTGGACAAATTAACTGCTGCTACCAGTGCCGATCGAAAGCGAATAAATCAAGATTCTATGTCGCTAGAGTTGTTGCACGAATTGGCTCATCACGAACATCCAACAGATAATGCTGCTGAGCAAAAGCGCGAAAAAGCCAACTGGGAAAGTCTGGGCTGGAAGCTCATGCCGGACCATAGATACGCCATCGCGGGCAAGGATGGTCACTATTACGAGCCTGTAGAGAAGTATGGTTACCAGGATCGGTTTTTGCGCAAGGATGCGCAGGGATATCCAGTTGACGCTCAAGATAAACCAACCGCAGACGAGTCGAAGATGGTCTATGTCGATTTCAAAACAATGGCGTCAGCTGCGAAGATTCCACCAATGATCGATTATGTTCCCCATCCAGAAGAAGAGGTAGCTGATGCGCTTGCAAACTTCCGGCTTGGGAGCACCTCACGCGGAATTATGGTGCATTATTTCAAGCCTTTGTATGATCAAACTAAAGCCATAGATCAAGCAGACCTCGATCGGCTTTACCCACCTAAAAATGGTGTTTCTCAGAAACTTCGTAGTCCTGACGGTACAGTTGTGGACAACACGGCAGCTAATCGCGCTAGCATTGCCAAATTTGAAAAAGAAGCAGCGACAAAGAAATATTCAGCTCAGTAGGAAGCAATTTCTACAATTTACCGTCGGACAAGCTTGAATTTGGTTAGTTTTCGCGTGAGTTTCCTGCAGAAGCAACTGTGGAAGACTGTGAGAGCACTGTTGCAATTTGCTTCAAATACTTTTGCCCGCCTTTGCCATTGAGGTGGATGGAATCAAAGAAATCGTCATGTTCGAATTCCGGCGTGTCGAGATTCTCGAACATGCCACCATTCTCGCGCACTACTCGTGATGCTACAGAAAGATAGTGATCGTAAATCGGTTTCGGAATCATAGCCCGGTTTTCTTCGGTTACTGGCGAGTTTCCTACAACCAGCATAATCCCTTCACTCTTACAGAGCTCGCACAGGTTCTTGAGGAATGCTGCTTGTTGCACAAGAGTCTTCTCATTGAATTGCTTGTAGCGAGCTTTGTACTCAGGAATGTTATTTTCGAAAACAGCCGTTTTCGGATCATATGGAAAATCAGTTACTTCTTCTGGTGTGTAGTCTTCAGGCAGCTCCAACAAAGACGCCTTGCGAATGGTAATTGGCGTGTGAATGACATCGAAGTTTTGATTGAAAGCAATTTTGTTTATGCCATGCACCAAATTGTGTTGCAGGGAGACGAAATCCCATTTGTGGGCATACACGTTCGAAGTCCGCGAAAGTAAATAGTCGAGTTTGTCCCAAAGTGATTTTCGAGTTGTAAGCTCATATTCTTCAGTTCCACCAAGCTTGCTCATCAATTTATATATGTCAGTGCTGGATGGTTCACCAAATGTCGCGTCATAAAGTGAGCGGGGCGTAACGCTCAAGTAGATGACTTTCGGCTTGGCATTTTTCGAAAGCAGAGTTTTGGCTATGAAATAGGCATCCGAAGGCATTTGTCCTGGAATCGCCATGCAGAATGTCGATTTGTATGGACAGTTAAGAGAGGCGAATTGTCGCTGCAGATATTCGCTGTGATGGTTAGAAAGTTCGTGTTCCGGTCTGTTGAACAAGGTTGCCTCGGCGCGGTAGACGGCACAGGTCATATCGGATGCGCCAAATAGAACGACATCTGGAACTTCTTTTTGAGCCAGATAATCACGAGCTGCCCACCAAATTCTGCTTCGGTAGGGCTCACCATAGCTTATCTTTGTATTGCTCGTTTTTAAGACAAAGCGTGAGCCGATATCAAAAGCAGCAAACAGAAGGAGCGCTAAAAACGACGCGCTGCTGAATAATATTTTGATTGGAGTTTTGGTTTCGCTCACTGCTAACTCAGAATAGGTTGACTCAGAACTGGTAATAAATGAATCTCGGGGCATTGTCTGCGGCAAGAGCCACAATCGTGAAAATCAGTACGGCGCCGTAGGCGGCGCGTAGAAAGAGGGGTTGCGGGTGCTCGATTACGTGGTTTCTAATTTTGAAACAAACGTAGTGACCCAAAACTAAAATTGGAATTAATAGAAAGGAAGCGGGATAAACGAGCGGGTAGTTGACAGCGAGCAAATTGCTTGCTGCACCAGATGTGGTGTCGATGAAAAGCATTTTTTGCAAGACCGCCACGACAGCGCCCGAGTCTTGAGCTCGAAAAATTGCCATTCCAATTACCGTCACAAAGAAAGTGAAGAAAACGGAAACGCGCTTTCCAGCGGCACTATCGAGAAACTTGGAAAACCCAATCCAATCCGTGCGCATCGCCTTGAACTCGCGGTTTATTGACAGACAAACACCTTGATACAAGCCCCACAATAAGTAGTGAAATTCAGCGCCATGCCAGAGTCCACCTAACACCATTGTGATCACAAGATTTCGACTGGTGTTAAAACGACCAGCTCGCGAACCGCCTAATGGGATGTAGAGGTAATCTCTCAACCAGCTCCCCAGAGTCATGTGCCAGCGATTCCAGAACTCTGTTGTGCTTCCAGCAACATATGGAAAATCAAAATTGACAGGCACCCGATAGCCAAATAGTTTGGCTGATCCGCGCGCAATATCTGCATAACCGCCGAAATCCAGATAGACCTGGAAGCTGAAAGCGATTGCAAACAGCCACATATCAAAGCTGGAAAACAATTGAACATTGCTAAAACCGCCATTTACAAATAGGGCGAGGTTATCGGCTAGCAGCATTTTTTTGAATAAGCCGACAAGAATGAGAAAGATACCCTCGTCGAAATCGGCGATGGTGAGTTTGTAGTCTTGAGTAAGCTGCGGTACAAAATCCTCATATCGCTTAATTGGTCCAGCAATTTGAGTTGGAAAAAAGCTCGGGAAAAGTGCAAAGGACAGAAAATTAGTTACGGGTTTGCTGCCACGATAGACATCGACAATGTAATGAATAAATTCGAATACAAAAAACGAAATTCCCAGAGGCAGAATGATTTCAATTGCAACTTTGTGGAAGTCGCCTCCCCAGGGCTTTGTAAGCAACGAAACCACGTCTTCTAAAAAATAGAAATACTTGAAATAGGCAAGAGTGCCCAAATTTCCTAAGATACCGACAATCAGCCAGGCTTTTTTATGTTTCTCCGATTTTGCAATTCGTAAGGCGCAGAAATAATTGAGTATTGTCAAGAGGAGTATCAAGAGCAAATAGACCGGGCGCCAGGCCATGTAGAAGATATAGCTGGCCGCAAGCAATATCGGCACGCGGAAGCGGGCTGGACAGAGCCAAAAGAGCGCGAATACTACCGGCAGAAATACAGCGTATTTCAGGGAGTTGAAATTCAACGGGATTCCTCAACCACACGGGTCCTAATGGATACTTTTCGGGTAGTCAATATTAACCGGAGCGCTCAGCCGGGTCTTTAAGTATTGTTTATTGGGGATCTTTGACAGACGTTCGTTTGCGGCAATCACTTGCCAGCGCCGTAGTCAATACTGCTACAATTTGACACCGCTACTGGTGCTGGTTAGGGAATCGTGCTTTTATGAGCTTTTAGGTTCACTGGGGCGAATGAGTCGAAGCTAAATGCCAGAACCTCAAATTGTTGTAGTTGGTGGTGGTGTATCCGGGTTGAGCTGTGCAATTCGCTTGCAACAATACTTTCCGGTCCGACTGCTTGCCCAACACTTACCACCAAGAACAACCTCAGACAGCGCGGCAGCTTTTGTTTATCCGTACAAGGTTGAACCTTGGGAACGAGTAAAAAAATGGACAATAGCTACAATTGCGGAATTTAAAGGACAAATGCAGGTGAAAGGCTCCGGTGTGAGTCTCGCCAATTTGATGGATCTTTTTGTAGAAGAATCTCCGCCGCCAAAATGGGCTGATTTGTTAGACGATTTCCGAAAGGCAACTCCTGAAGAATTGCCGGAAGGTTTTAAATGCGGTTACGTTTTGAGCGTGCCTAAGATCGAGACACCGCTCTACATGCCGTATTTGCTCAATCGTTTTCAGGATGACGGTGGTACAGTAGAAAGATGTGAGCGCCCCCTTGAACTGGCTGAAGTATGCAAGCCAAACACGATAGTCGTTAATTGCACCGGTATTGGTGCTCGAGATTTTTGTAAGGACGATAAAGTTTATCCAATTCGGGGGCAGGTTAGTTCCGTCGGACCAACCCTTAGTGAAACTATTTATGTGTGTGAGGAACCTGAGTTGTCCTATATAGTGCCACGATCAGCAGACTGCATAATTGGCGGAACTGCTGAATTAGACAATTGGGATCTTGAACCAGATCTAGAAACGAGCATGAAAATATTTCACCGCTGTTCGAAGATTTTGAAAGAGTTGAATCTGCGCTCTGAAGTGCGGAGCCACATTGTTGGGTTGCGCCCTGGCCGCTTCGAAGTCAGGTTGGAAGAAGAGAAAGTGACGGACGATTGCACGATTGTGCATAATTATGGGCACGGCGGAGCCGGTTTCACACTTTCGTGGGGATGCGCCGACGAAGTTTGCAAATTAGTGAACGACATTTGCTCGCGCACTGGTTGATGCCGGATCAAAAACAACCTTAGCTAAAACATTCAAAATCGCATCGCAATCTTCAATTGAATTGTACTTTCCGAAAGAAACGCGCAAGGAACCCATAGCGTCATGATCGCTCAAACGCAGCGCTTTTAACACGTGCGATGGTTCAATGACACCCTTATGGCAGGCTGATCCGCTCGATACACAAACACCCTTCAAATCGCAGCGCATTACTAAAGCTTCGCCTTCTGAGCCTGGTACAACAAAACTGATATGACCAGGAATGCGTTTCGAAAGATCCTCTGGTCCCGTTATCCTCAAATTGCCAAATTCACTTAGCTTTTTCATGAATCTTTCTTGCAGCGTTATCAAAAATTTCTTGTTGGCTTCGAGTTCTTTGTTCGCTAGATCCGCTGCTTTGCCGATCGCGACAACATTTGCGACGGCTTCTGTACCCGGCAACAATCCTCGTTCTTGCCCGCCGCCGAATTCTATCGGCATGACATTTTCGCCTTGACGCAAGTAAAACACGCCTATTCCTTTCGGTGCATAAAATTTGTGTCCGGACAATGCAAGAGAAGACACAAGTGCTTCCTTCATATCCAGTTTTATCTTGCCCGGAGCTTGCACAGCATCGGTGTGAAAGAAAATGTTTCTTGCTTGAGCAATTTCTGCTAATTCGGCAATGGGCTGTACTGAGCCGATTTCGTTATTGGCCCACGTTATGGAAACAATAGATGTGTCGTTACTAAGAGCCTTTTCAAATTGCGCTACATCTACAATTCCGTCTTTGTCTACAGGAAGGTAGGTTACCTTCCATCCCTGCCCTTCGAGATATTGGGCTGGGCCAAATGCTGATGGATGCTCGATTTGCGTTGTGATTAGATGACGGCCGCCCTCATTCGCTTCAACAAATCTGGCTCTCCCTAAAATTGCCAGATTATTGCTAACCGTTCCACAACCGCTAAACAATATCTCTTCCGGGTTGCAATTTAATAAGCGTGCCACTTCTTCGCGAGCTTGATCGACAGCCTCTTTAGACTTTCGACCAAGAGAATGAATAGAGGAAGCGTTACCCCAGCTTTCGCTGAGATACGGAAGCATTGCCTCTATAACTTCTGGGCGCACCTTAGTAGTGGCGCTGTTGTCTGCATAAATAACCATGGCACAATTAAAATTCTAGAGAATCACGCCTTGAGTAGTAGCCGTATTGCGTATCGACTACGCTGGGTTCAATAGTGCCCATTTGTCCGTCCGGAGTGGAAATGTAATAGCCACCACCCATTTGAGGTGAAAGGGTAATCACAGCACCATCATAACGCTTAATGACAAAGCCACCATCATCATCTCGCTTAAGCGTGCCATGACCGCCGTTTGGGTAAATGATGTCGTAAGTATTGTTGCTCATTGGCACAAGCTGTGTTCCCTGCCTGTGACCGGTAGCAATCATTTGATGTCCGTCTGGGTATCTGATGATGGAACTGCGTGAGCCGTCATTCCAGCGAATGTGGTAATCCTCGTAAGGTTTGCCTTTCGGTGCGCTGGTTTGGTTTGCGTCATAATCTTGGGCAGAAAACACAAACGCTGCGTCTTTGGCCATATATTCGCCATTCTGGCCCAGTTCTTTTCCGAGACCCTTTACGATCCCTTTGAAGATGGAGCCTTTTTTCACACCGCCTGTCTGGTAGACAGTCCCCGGTGGATCCAGAAAACCACCCGTCTGAGAAACAGCCGCTCCGCTAGCTGGAGGCGGAGGCGCTGGTGCACCACCGGTAGTGGCGCTATCAGTAATGACGGTATTGGTCTGAGCAAAACAAATGGCTGGGCTCAAACTGAGAATTGTGATTGCTGTGGCAATAGTTCGATTAAAGCTGAAAATGACCTTATCCTCTTGGCTGTTAAGTCCGCTTTGAAGCGAGTTTATAGCACAAATTGAAAGAGGACTTCCAACCTACCAAAAGTCCCCTTTCAAGCTTTTACGACACACCCAGTCTTATCCGTAATAAGAAAGAGTGATGTTATTTCCGTTATTTTGTTGATAGTTCAAAGACGCGTAATTCGGGTTGTACTGCGTTTGTCCGTAAGCGTAATTCTGATTGTTCCAATAATTTGGTGCAGCAAATGTTGGTTGCGGTGCATAACCCGCCAACTGTAATTGCCGTTGTTGCCAGGCGTAAGCGTTGTTGGCGAGATAACCCTGCGGTTGAAGCGGAACATAGTTCGGATTGTAAGTGCCAGGCACAAAACCGCCGTTCCAATAGTTGCCGTTATTTTGGCCGGCGAAGTAGTTTACGTTGTTCCAATTTCCTGCATATGGCGGTTGTTGCCAGGCTTGTTGTTGTTGCCATTGTTGCCGTTGTAACTGCTGTAACTGCCACTGTTGTTGTTGCCAGGCTTGTTGTTGTTGCCATGGCTGTGGAAACTGCTGATATGGACTTTCATAGGGAATAAAGGCTCCGCCTCTGTGTGCGAGCAGTCCTACAAACGGCAGTGCTATCGATGCAAGGCGACCAACATCATTTATTACGCCGTCTACGCCTCCTTGATTATTAGGGCTATTCCAATAAAGCCGTCCAGGAGCCGCATAAGAGTAGGTGCGATCTTGGTATTGAGGCAGATATTGTGCGTATTGGTCTTGCGGATAATAGTTTGGTTGCTGACCCGGCATAATGAACTGGCGTTGCTGATAAACATAATCTGGATATTCGCGCGCGTAGGTGCGTTGTTGATAGTCGTACTGTGATCTTTGTTGCTGGTAGAAGCGTTGATCTATTACATCATCATCCCAAAATTCATGGCGATAGGGAGTGTTGTACTGGCGACCCTGATACGGTTCGACGCCGTCGCGATTAGGAGCTGTATAACGACGGTAGTCGTGTTGACCCTGCCCTTCGTTTCTATAGTCGATGCCACCACAGTGTTCATGGCGATTAAAGTTGATAGTGCCGTAGTTGTAAATGATAGTCTTGCCGTCAGCATGCACGATGCGCTGATGGCCATCCATTGTCATGTCGCGGGAGTTAGCTTCATAAGCTTCGCGGGTTAAATTGTCACGCTGACGTCTGCCCGTTGAAGTACCGGACGTCGTTAAATTGCCACCATCGTATGCGTAATAATCTGGACCCACGACTAACCTTCTCCAGGACGTCTCATGGGCGCTAACTTAACACCGGCTGGGACTAGTGACAATGGGAGGAATCCCAATCGAGCCAGAAATAGTGCGCTTTCCAAGGGGAACGATTGTGAGAACACACTCACATAAACTTGTGCACGTCTGCACTGTACCGCGTATTCGTACTTGACTCTGCGCCTCAAATGGCACGCAGATATGTGCAATCCATGCTCAGACTATTGGACGGACAGTGCTGTAGATGCAATTTTGGCTATGTGCGGCATAAATATGAATACGCCGGTCACAAGAGCAGTTAAAGAAGCAACTAAAACCGCACCAGCAGCAGTATCCTTAGCAGCTTTGGCGGCTGGGTGATAGGTATTTTCGGTAGCCAAATCCACCACATGCTCAAGAGCGGTGTTAGCGAATTCAACTGTAAGTACCAAACCGATTGCAAGGCTGAGTGCTATCCAGCCATATGGTTCTATTTTCAGTACGATGCCTAACACTATCGCGGCAAATGCAGCCACAACGTGTATGCGAAGGTTGCGTTGTGACTCGAAACCGGATATCACACCGCTATAGGCATGATAGAAGGACTCGAGCAAACTTTTCGAACGCCCTGCCTTAACCTTCCATTCGAAGGGTGCTGCCGGAATCTCAAAAATATTTCGTTTGCTGTGCGAATTCGTTGCTTCGCTAGTAAATCCGTCGGAGACTTCTCGTTCGGTGTAAGTAGTATTCAAAACGCCCTCAAAGATAGGGTACCTATCCGAACATAGCACGGCTATGGTGCTGTAACAAGGGCTCCCATGCAAGATCTTTGTAATGAAAATTATCATGATCTTGGACTTCTTTAAGAGCGCGGAAAGCCAGCGTTTATCAAAATCTTGCTTTGCCTTGCAAACATTGCTTTCTCTTCCTCGGGGGTTTCGTGATCAAAACCAAGTAAGTGCAGCAAACCATGCACGGTAAGAAACGCCAATTCGCGATCTACTGAGTGACCAAATGTTTTTGCTTGCTCAAGTGCTTTCTCAGTAGATATAAAAATCTCGCCTAACTCCCAGGGCATGCCACCAGGTGGAGCGATATCATTAAGGGGAAAGGACAGTACGTCTGTGGGCGCGTTTTTATCTCGCCATGTGCTGTTCAGTTTGCGAATAGCAGCATTAGATACAAACACAAGGCTTACTTCCGCTCTTGTATGAATATCTTTGACGAGCCCTGCCTTTATAAGTTTAGTGGGCTCTAAAGCAAGGTTATTACAAAGTGAATCCGCAACTTTTGCCGCCATCGTTTTTGCCTTTTTCAGGTCAATAGGGATCATTCTTTGACGGTTGGTTATGTTGATATGCATGAAGTTTCTATTTGCAGCTCTAGTTTGTAGCCTGACTTAGTAGCGCTTCTAATTTAAGCTTTCCGCTTTACTTGCCTCGCCGTTTTACTCGTGCTAGCATTAAAGGTCAAGGAACTGGTGTCGTGAGCTCTAAGGGCTTGCGGCAATTTTTTATGTAGGCTTTTAAACGATAGCAGGTCACAAGGGGCATCCGGGTTAGTGATGATGTCTGTTTCCCGTACAGTTGAAACCAAGTTGAAGCGCCTGCAAGAGCTGGCTTCTCAAGCTGCGCATGTGCATGGGCTGCAAGTTTTGGAAGTGAAACTCGGCCAACAAGGCAAGCGACCCACCATTGAGGTGTGCATTTTCAAAAAGGGCAGCGGTATTGGCCTTAGCGAATGTGAAAAAGTCAGTCGTTATCTCGAAAAGCTAATTGATGAAGAAGATGGCAGCGAGCCACTCATGAGTGGAGCTTATGCTCTGGAAGTTGTTAGTCCAGGCATAGATCGCCAGCTCATGACGAAGACAGATTTTGAAAATTTTGCAGGCGAACAAGTGCTCGTTAAGGCACGAGAAAACATAGGCGAAGTCGGAAGTGAAATTATTGGAACGCTTATGTATGGTGACGAAAAAAAAATAGCTCTTGCGCATGCAAGAGCGCATGTAACCGGAAGTAAAGCTAGTAATAAGAAAAGTTTGACTAAGGTTTGGGCTGAAGAACTTGTGATCGATTTGAACAAACTTTTCAAGATCAACCTGTATGCAGACGACCTGAAAAAAGGACCAAAACAAGGGAGCGATGAAGCTCCGAATGAGATTTGAGCTGGAGGAAAAGGCGTGATCAAAATAGGCGATAAGCTTTTGGAAGCTGCGGAAGAACTCGAAAGAGATCGCAACATTCCGCAGGAGGAATTTATTTCCTATGTCTGCGATGCAATCGTTGCAGCATACAAGAAGAAAGTTCCAGACCATGACGTAGAAGGCGTGCGCGCAATTTTCGATCATGAAACCGGTGAAATAGGTATCTTCGCACCGAAAGAAGTGGTTGAAGAAGTCGGCAACGAGTATCACGAAATCAGTCTTACGGACGCAAAAGATTTGATACCGGATGTCACTACCGGTGAAGTCTTGGAAATCGAAGTAACTCCTGCTGACTTTTCTGAGTTTGGACGCATTGCAGCCCAGACAGCCAAGCAACTCATGACGCAACGTTTGCGTGAAGCTGAAAAAGAACTGATCAAAAAGGAATTTGAAGCTCGCAAAGGCACTTGTACAACTGGTCAAATTGAGCGAATTGAAGTTATCAGCAACAATCGCAACAACGTCATCATCAATCTGGGCCGGGTAGAAGGCTGCATGCCAACCCGCGAACAGTTGCCGGGTGAAACTTATCGTGTTGGCAACAGGGTTCGTGTCTATGTGCTCGAACTTCGAGAAACAGGGCGCGTTCCCCAGATTATTGTTTCGCAAGCGCATCCTGAACTCGTACGGGAATTGTTCGAGTTGTATGTGCCTGAAATCGAAGACGGCACGGTCGAAATTAAATCTATTGCTCGGGAAGCCGGTTATCGCACCAAGATTGCGGTGCACTCCGATGACGGTGACGTCGATCCAGTTGGTGCTTGTATAGGTACACGGGGCGTTCGTATTCAGAACGTTGTGGCAGAACTTCGTAACGAAAAGATAGACGTAATTCGTTACTCTACGGATCCAGTCGATTACATCTCCAACGCGCTTAGCCCGGCACGTATCACAACAGTTGCCCTCTATGAAGAGTCACCAGAAACGGGCGGCAAAAGAGCGGAAGTGATTGTTCCGGACGATCAGCTCAGCCTAGCGATCGGCAGAGGCGGACAGAACGTTCGCTTAGCGGCCAAGCTCACGAACTGGAAGATTGACATTAAATCCGAAAGTCAGGCTGGAGGTTCCTTCCGTTCTCTCGATCAAACCCTCGAAGACATGAATGCGAAACCGTAACACTTGATTTCAGACCGAATTTGCCTGGCCTGCAGAAAAACTAAGTGCCGCGAGGCACTTATTAAGCTGACCGTGGACCACGTTACAAACGAGGTTCATTTCAAATTTTTGCAAGAAGATTTCCCCAAGATTTTTGGTCGGTCGGCTTACCTTTGTCGCTCTCAAAAGTGCCTGGCAGCTGCTCTGAAGGGCATGCGTTTGCGTCACGCATTAGAAGGTCGCAAATCGAAAGGTTCTGTTACGAAGCGCTCAATCCGGTGGCCGCTTGAACCACAACTTATCAAGGTTATAGAGGAGCACTGCACAGAACCCTAAAAAACATGCCAAAATACACACATATAACGGAGGCATGGATGGACGACAGGGTTCGCATCTACGAATTAGCACGACGGATGAATATTCCTAACCAGGACATCATCACGGCGTTGAGAGAATTAGGCTATGACATCAAAAGTCACTCAAGCACTATTGATGCCACTGCCGTCGGTAATTTAATTGCCAGACTCGGCAAGAAAAAAGAACAGGAGAAAGCGAAACCTTTGAAGGCATCCACCACCACCCCATCCAAACCGCCAACTGCTAAAGCCGCGGCTACCCCGCCGCCGGTTGTTAAACCGCGTGTTTTATCGCGTTATCGGCCTGTAACAGCGCCTGTGCCAGGCGAAGCTGTGCCGCCGGTAGAACCCGTAACATTAAACCCAGCTGCTCAAGCTGTTGCACCGCTGCCAACAACGGCTCCAGAGCCGGTTAAACCAGTCGCTCCAACACATGTTGAGCCGGCTCGAACCCCTACAGTTGAACCAACTGTTTCGGAAAAAGCTAAGGCCGCCCCGCCTGAAGAACTAGAAGAAGTTCAACCGCCCACTAAACCAGGTAAACATCTGCACCTTGCTGAAGCCCCACCGCCAGACCCGGAAGCTGAGACAACCGTGGCGCAAGAAGATTTTTCACCAGTTGACGAAGGCAAAGGCGACGACGAACTAACCTTCACACCGCCAGGAAATGGACAACCCGTTCGTCCGATGACTCCTTCTGTGCCGATCCGAATTGCGGCGCCATCTATTCGCGCCACACCACCGCGGCCTCCAAAATCTCATCGTCAAACGCCTTCTGAAAGACATTCACAAAAGAAAGAAGAAAAGGCAAGACCGGCAGCCACCACTATCGAGGTGCCGAAATTAATCACGCTTACGCAGTCCCTGACTGTTAAAGAGCTTGCCGACAAGATGAACGTGCCGGACACGGAAGTCATCAAGCGACTTTTCATGAAGAATCACATGCGTACCGTGAACCAACTTGTAGAGCTTGAGTTAGCGCGTGAGCTCGCTCAAGAAATGGAATACGAAGTGCTCTCGCAAGCCGTTGAAGAACCGGAAGCAGAAGAGATTATCGAAGAAGTGATGAGCGATGAAGACAAGGCAGCACTTGTCACACGCCCGCCTGTAGTTACAATTATGGGACACGTAGACCACGGCAAAACCAGTCTTCTTGATGCTATTCGCCAGACAAAGTTTTTGTTGACCGATTCAGAAGCCGGCGGCATCACTCAGCATATTGGTGCTTATCACGTCGAAGTGCCTCAAGAAGATGGCAGCATGCGCCAGATTGTATTTCTGGATACGCCAGGTCACGAAGCCTTCACCGCTATGCGAGCTCGTGGTGCAAAAGTAACGGACATTGCCATTCTTGTAGTTGCAGCCGACGATGGTGTAATGCCTCAAACAATTGAAGCAATAGACCACGCGAAGGCAGCGAAAGTACCGATCATCGTTGCTGTCAACAAAGTAGACAAACAAGATTCAGATCCAGATCGTGTTCTCACTCAGCTGATGGAACACGGACTTGTACCGGAAGATTTCGGCGGTGAAACGGTTACCGTCAAAGTCTCTGCTAAGAAGCGCATGAATCTAGACCTGCTTCTGGAAATGATTTTGCTAGTTGCAGACATGCAAGATCTTAAAGCAAATCCGGATCGTCCTGCCGAAGGTGTCATCATCGAAGCGGAACTCTCAAGAGGCCGAGGTGCAGTTGCAACGGCACTGGTTGAAAACGGCACATTGCGCGAAGGCGATTTCATCGTAGCTGGCAGCAAGTCCGGTCGTGTCAGAGCTTTATTTGATGATCGTGGACAGCGTGTTAAAGCCGCTGGTCCCTCAATGCCAGTTGAGGTGTTGGGGCTAGATGAAGTGCCTGCAGCAGGTGATCGCTTCGAAGTTGTAGAAGATGGTCAAGCCGTTAAGACACTGGTTGAAAGCCGTAAAAATGCAGACAGCGAACGCCGCAACTATCACGTTACGCTTGAATCTTTGCACGACATGTTGAGCAAAGGTGATCTGCAGGAACTGAACGTTATAATCAAAGCGGACGTGCAAGGTACTGCAGAAGCTATTGCCGAATCGGTTCGCAAACTAACAAGTTTGGAAGTGGCAGTACGAGTGCTCCGCACCGCATCTGGTGACATCTCTGAAAACGACGTAAACCTGGCTGCATCGTCAAATGCAATCGTAATTGGATTCAACGCTCAGCCGGACCAAAACGCCGCCCGCGTTGCCGAAGCTGCCGGAGTTGATATCCGTACTTACAGTGTCATCTATCAAATTACCGACGATCTGGAAAAAGCCGTTCAAGGTCTCATTCAACCACTGCGTACAGAGGTTCAAATTGGGACGGCTGAAATTCGTCAGGTCTTCAAGTTCGGCAAGAACCTCACAATTGCTGGTTGCATGGTGACGAACGGTAAAATTCAAAGAGGCGGAATCGCTAAAATAGAGCGGGCTGGAGAACGCATCTACGAAGGAAGAATTGAAACTCTCAAGCGATTCAAAGATGATGCCCGTGAAGTAGCGCAAGGTTTCGAGTGCGGCATGAGTTTTGAGAAATTCAATGAAGTACAAGAAGGCGATCAAGTAAGCGTCTTCATCATTCAAGAAACGAAGCGCGACGTCACGCGGGCCTAACTTGGTAGTGTAAAAGTACGCTTTCCAAAGAGGATTGATCATGACTTCGCAACGACCATTACGCGTTTCGCAATCGATCAAAAGAGAACTCGCTGACATCATAAGACGAGAACTTGAAGACGAGCGTATCACTGGCTTAGTCTCCATTACCGAAGTTGAGTGCTCGGCTGATATTCGTTCTGCAAAAGTCTTTGTGTCTGTCTTTGGCAACGAAGAAACTCAAAAGCAGACAATGGAAGCTTTAAAAGGGCACGTTGGTTGGATGCGCGGCGAAATTTGCCGACGACTCGGTTTGCGATTTGCACCCGAGATGCAGTTGTTTTTGGATACGTCTCTTGAGCGCGGTGCTAAAGTCTCGGACCTAATCAACAAGATAGCGCGCGGCGAAGTTTGATTTGGAAATGTTCGGCTTCTTGAATGTAGCGAAACCAACCGGGATGACGTCCCATGATGTGGTTTCGCTAGTCAGAAGCCTTACAAAAATAAAGCAAGTTGGCCACGCTGGCACGTTAGATAAACTGGCTACCGGTGTATTGCCCATTGCTGTAGGTTCGGCCTGCCGGCTCATTCGTTTCCTGAGCACTGATAAAGTCTATACTGCTGAAATTTGGCTTGGCCGAAGCACAACAACCGATGATACCGAGGGTGATATCATCTCTGAAAAGCTAGCCCCTAAATTTGATGGGCATGAACAACTTATTGCCGTTCTTCAAGAATTCATTGGTGAGCAAGAGCAGATTCCTCCCTCCTATAGCGCCATTCACTATGAGGGCAAACGGCTCTATGAGCTGGCTCGCGCCGACAACCTTCCGGATGAAATCAGGCCACGCCGGGTGAACATTCGCAATATTGAATTAATAGGCGCTGAGGCAGACAAAGTAAATATAAAAGTAGAGTGTTCTGGTGGCACGTACATTCGTTCGTTGGCTCGGGATCTTGGCAACAAACTGGGATGTGGCGGCTGTATAAGCCAACTCAGAAGAGATCAATCCGGGCCATTTCTATTGCCGAATTCTCTTGGCCTTCCTGCATTGAGAGACCTCGCTTCCCACTCTCGTCTAACCGAAGCATTGATTGAACCAATACAAGTGCTTGGTTTTGAAACGATTGCGCTCACTCGAGTAAAGGCCTGGCAAATAGCTGCCGGTCAGGTCTTGGACCTGTGTGATATTCCGTCATTGCAGACCGGCATGAAACAGTTGGTTGCCATTACATTTGAGGATGCCCTTGTGGCAATTTGCAGTACGCGGGAAGACAATAAGCTGTATCCGGAGGTTGTGCTCAGCAATGCAAGGTCCCTTGCTTGACAGAGTAACGGTCATGAACGTGACCATAATCTTAGAGGCGGTATTGCTCCTGATTGCGGCTGTCTGGATTCAACTCGCCCACCTTAGCCTTGCTCAAGAATTTGTAGCGAACAAGCGCGCTTTCATTTTAGGAATTTTAGCCGGCTTAGGCACCGCCAGCAGTGGCTTCATATTGCTTTTCATCGGCAAACTCTTTCAAGACAATCTTCAGTGGATTTCCGCTCTACGAAAGATTGTAATGGAAGAAGTGCAACCTCTTTTTGCGGAACTAACTCTACTCGATATACTGCTGGTAGCGTTATCATCCGGCTTCTGTGAAGAAGTGTTCTTTCGCGGAGTAATGCAAGCGCAAATTGGTTACTTACCCACTAGTATTTTGTTTGGATTGTTTCATTGTCCGAGTCTGCGCCACATCTCCTACGGTATTTGGGCACTCTGCGCTGCTCTGCTTCTTGGTTTCCTGCTTGATTACACCGGTACACTCTGGACGCCCATAGTTGCTCATGCTCTTTCCAACTTTATTGTTATTACCTATCTCCGTTACGGCGTGAAAACGCAGACCACTAATATCTAGAAATTTGGCGGGAGAGTTTTCTTTGAAGTCCATGCGATCTGAAATGCGGCGTGAACCTCGGCAAATGAGGGGAGAAGCGCGGGTCCAAAGAATTCTCGATGCCGCCGCTACACTGTTTGACGAAGTTGGCTATGAAGCCGCTACCAGCAATTCGATCGCGCAGCGAGCCGGCACATCAATTGGTTCCTTCTATCATTTCTTTCCGGATAAAGGTGCGGTCTTTCAGGCACTTGCCAATCGCTATTTGAACGAAATTCATGAACTGTTCGATGAAATCGCCGTTAGTCCTCTTATGGAACAACCCCTTCCAGAACTCTTTCAACATCTCTTTGTTACAGTTGACTGCTACTTTGATAATAGTCCTGGCATTCGGGCTGTATTCGATTGCGCCAAAGTTTCAAACGATCTTAAAGGCGTGGATAACGAATTGCGCCAAAATCTGGTTACACGCATAGAAGCGCTTCTTAGTGAAAAATGCCCCAATATGCAAATCATGCAACGTCAATTAGTTGCTTGTGTATCTTTGGAAGTAGTATGCGCTCTCCAACATTTGGGATCTCAGGGAGACAAAGAGTTTCAAGATCTCATCAACGATGAAATCAAAAAATTGCTGGCAGCATATACCGGACTCTATGTGAACGTCTAATTCTGGCTTTAAATTCACTAAAAATCCACGAAGTACAGAGTAAGTTACTGTTTAGGAGCGTGCCATAAGGGTGCTTCTTCAGGAGCGGCAAGATGTCGAGCATAGGTCATAGGCGTTTTTTATTTTTAAACCTGATTGCCCTATCAGCCTTATCTATTTGCGGTGTTCAAAATGCTTTCGCTCAAGAAATCCAACCGGTTAGTCCCCCGGCTAATTCGGCTACTCCGAATAATCCGGCTAATTTGGCTAAACCACTCAATCCGCAGTTGGAGCGGCAGAAAATGCTTAAAGCACATGCCCTCGATGCCATTGGGGCAGAGGTGGACGCGCGCAGCAACGATTATCTTGGTGGGGCCCAAACGCAAGCCGCTCGAATGCAGTACAGCAGCGAAGCTGCAATTAGCCAATTACACCAGCAAAATCAGAATACGTTAGAGACGATGAGAGACGCCAAGCGCTATATTCGAGATTTCAACGGAGGTGTGCAGATCGTTTCCAAATACACTGAAAATGAAATAAATGCGGCCGCCGAAAATTACAGGCTGCAAGAAGATGCTTTTGCGCAAAATGCCCAAGCTAGAATATCCGGGGTTCAGATAGAAGCCGCCCGGCGAGCCAAACTCTTTAATGACGAAAGAAAGAATCTCGAAAGCCAATTCACTAATGCAAATGTTGGTACTGCTCGCCTGACACCACTCGGGACCAATTTGTATGTTCGCAATTACGAATTAGCTGGTGGGGCCGATCAAAGTGACCCTTATTCAAATAGACAAACTTCAAAAATCCCGGGAGCCTCCGGTGGGAATATCAGCAAGCCAGGAAGCTTACCGCCTATTTCAAATGCTAGGGCTCCAAGCAATCAAACAACGATGCAAAAAACTGCAACAACGCCTGTCCCAATGCAGGCGAAAGCTATGACATTGAATGAAGTAATTGGAGATGGACAGGCGCTTCCAGGAACGCGTGCCGTAAGAGCCACAGTCAAAGGCACCCTCATACATTGAGAGTGCCTTTGAACATGTTTCACTTGCTGGATGTTTGTACAGGCGGTAAGGATTGTATTGGTGGTAAGTATCGCACTGGCGGTAACGGGTTCGGAACGAAGTTTGTTCCGCAGTCTTTGCCTCTTCTGGCAATAATATTTAAGAATGGACCGGATGGTGATCCCAGAGAAATTTTGTCCGTTGGACGAATGCAATATTCCTGTTCTTTTTCTATTTTACAATCGTTTATCCAGGTGCCGAAAGTAGAAACATCGGTTATGGATAGCCGACCTTCTCTGTCTCGTTTGAGAACTGCATGGTCTCGGCTCATGAATCTGATTTGCGGATCAAAAACATTGAATGTGCCGCGATATCTGCGTCCGATTGTGGTACCAAATTCGGTGACATGCAATACATCACCATTTACTACGACATCAGCAATGAGGTCGTTTTCCAATTCGCTAGCCGGTTCTATCATGTTGATGATAGACCAGTACGGAGGCTCGGCTGTCTGTAATTTAAATTCTCTAGTAATGCGATTGGCAATATCGTTTTGGCATCTTTTGAAGATGGATCGAAAACCTTTAACTATGTAGAGTGGAGGCTTTTGAGGTTTTTCATGATTGGGTTGGTTTTGTTCAGGCATAGTAAGTATTTCCAAAAAAGGTGGGTTGCTGAGGGCTTTGCACCAATTGAATTTATTCCGAATAAGTGAACATATGGTGACCAAAAAACGTTCAGGCCAGACCACCGGTTTCTGAAGCCGATCGATGTGTTAGCATCAAACATCTTCCTTGTACGGTGACAATGCAGAACGCAAAAATGAGAAGCAGATTGAAAGGACAATTGATTTGGTTGTTCGTGCTTTTTGCGTTTTTAAGTTTGCCATCATCTCAAGCTGCCAACCCGATTTTAAAAGGGGAATTGCAAGCCGGTATCTTCCAGAAACTGTTGGAAGCAGGCTTGGATTGTGTCAAAGCGGGCAATGCAGTTTTGCCTGCCAGGGTCGTTCACGTAAAACCTCATTCTCAAGCCGACAATGAGGGTGTTGAGCCGGGCGATCTCATCCTTTCTGTTACGCCTAAGGACAACACAATTGATATTGTCGAAGAACGACATGGTGCGAAGTATTCCCTTAACCTGACTTGTTATCCGGATTTTGCTAAACCAAAAGCGGTTAGCAATGACGTCAAGACCGAGCAGCCGATGTTAGCTAAGGTAGAGGACATTCCTCCTCCATCCGGATGGCGAGAGCCCTCCAATGCTCGCGCGGATACATCACCCCTAGATCCGGATTCGCAAATGGAAGGGCGAAGCCCTCAGTCCGATACCCAAGCAAATGACCAGAGAAACAATGCAAGCAATACTAGTCTTGCTACTTCTGTTTCAGAGCAAGAGCAAAGGAGGGTACTGTCAGGTCATGACGTTGTAATCATGATCGACAAATCCGGATCCATGAACACTCGCGATTGTCCGAACGGTTTATCGCGTTGGGATTGGTGCAAACAGCAGGCTCTAAGCCTCGCTCAAGAATCGGAATCTTACTTGCCGGATGGCATAACCTTGGTTGTTTTTTCCAATGAGAGCCGAGTCTTTCCGCATGTGCACGTAAAAGAAATAGCCAAGGTCTTCGAGAAGTATTCACCAGGCGGACCAACAAATACGGGCGAAGCCTTGTACGACCGGTTGAGATCTTATTTGGATGCGCGGCAGGCAAACGCCAAGACAACTAAACCGATTGTGATTGCAGTCATAACCGATGGCGAGCCAACAGACGGACGCATGTCCGCCAATTCGATTATCTCGGCAACACGCCAGATGCACAAACCGGATGAGATCTCAATCACATTTTTGCAAGTGGGCTACGAAGTAGCAGGAACAGCAGTATTGAATGAACTAAGCGACAAACTGGTTGACGAAGGTGCCAAATACGACATTGTGGACCTGAAATCCTATCCAGAGCTTTTGCAAAGCGGATTAGGAATGGCGCTTGTGCATGCCATTTTGGAACCACGACTGAAGCCGCAACCGAATGGAAGCGAATCTGAACGCAGTGACTCATTTTTTGACCACTTGCGGAGCAGTCTTGAAAAGAAATGGCTTAAGCGCCAAGCAAATCAAGGCGAATAGATTGCTTAAGGAGCGCCTATTTAGCGACGGCCTTTTGCTTTCTTTTTCGGTGCTGCCTTTTTATTGCCGACATGATTGCTGGAAGTTTTTGCTTTGGCTTTCGGTTTTGCTTTTGTTGGTGCTGGAGATTCAAGGGCATGCAATTTGGCCTTGCCATCTACAACGTCTTTCAGTTCTTGTCCGGCACGGAATGCTGGAACTTTGGCTGCTGCGATGCGTAACTTCTGTTTTGGATCTTGCGGATTGACGCCGACACGTGCTTGTCTTTGTCTTCGTTCGAATGTACCAAAACCGATTAGCGTTACTCTTTCTCCCTTGCTTAACGCACCAGTCAGCACGTGGAGGAATGCTGACAATGCACCTTGTACTTGAACTTTGTTTTGACCCGTGACTCGCGCAACTTCCGAAACCAGTTCTGCTTTATTCATGCTCTTGTTCCTAATTCGGGCTAGGGATAAGGGGTTTCTAAAGAGTCCAAAAATATTTGAGTGATGTTAGCACCGGTCTAAATTCAGTTCAAGTATCCAACAATCAAGCAAGAAAGCTCGAAAAGTGTGGTCTTTACACGATCAGGTGCCAGAATATAGCTATGCAATTTGAGGAAACCATCGCGGCAATATCAACCCCGCCCGGGTTTGGCGCCATAGCTGTTGTTCGCATGTCCGGACCGACGGCTTGCCAGATCATAAGCAAATTATTTTCTCCTTCTGGAAAGAAGAGAGAAAGCAATTGGCTGCGCACACATTTGGCCACCCTGGGAGCTTTAGTGAATCCGGAGACTGGACAGGAAGTCGATCAGGTTTTGGTCACACCTTTTCTTGCTCCGCATTCATACACCTCTGAGGATGTGGTGGAAATAAGTTGCCATGGCAGTCCGCTTGTCACAAGTGAGGTGCTCGCTCTTTGTCTAAAGCACGGAGCCCGTTTGGCTAAGCCGGGAGAATTTACGCAAAGAGCATTTCTTTCAGGCAAGTTGGATCTCACTCAGGCAGAAGCTGTCTTAGATTTGATTCAATCAAAAACTAGGAGACAAAGCCGGGCAGCGCTTTCTGTCTTATCGGGGGATTTAGGAAGACGCATTCGAGAAGTGCGCAAAAACCTTATTGATTTACTGGCCAATGTGACCGCTGGCATCGATTTCCCCGAGGAAGTTGGAGACACGTCTGAACCAGATATTCACTTTGCTGTTTCCAACGCAATAGAGGTTTTGACCGACCTTTCCGAAGCGGCACGTTCAAACAAGTTTCTGCGTGACGGTTTACGCCTTGCTATCGTTGGTCGACCCAATGTTGGGAAATCAAGCTTGCTCAATCAGTTTTTAAAAATTGAGCGCGCGATTGTAACTGATGTGCCAGGAACGACACGCGATTCGTTAGAAGAATTTGTCGATCTTGATGGTTTACCGGTAGTACTAGTTGATACAGCCGGTCTAAGACAAAGTGATGACACCGTTGAACTGATCGGTATGGAGAGAACTAAACGAGCCATTGAAGATGCGGAATTAGTTCTCTTTTTGATCGACCTCACTTCCGGATGGCAAAAGGAAGACGAACGAGTTTTAGAGACGATCGGCTCGCGGCCATATTTGCTCCTCAAAAACAAATGCGATCTTCATCGAGAACTTCATCATAAAGACCCGCCGCAATCTGATTGTTCGGCCGGTTTAGTTGATCGACCGGGAAAAATCGGAGAACTCCTAATTTCGGCAAAGACTGGTGAAAAGGTAAAGCACATTCATGAGATGATAAGTGACTGGGCTTTTCAAGGACGAAGCCGAAATGAGGGCGATACCTCTTTGAATGATCGGCAAGCGGCCCTTTGTGAGGCAGCGATAGCATCGCTAAATCTAGTTACCAAAACAGTTCAAGAAGGTTTGCCCCAAGACTGCCTGGCAACGGATCTCAAAGGTGCAATAGACCATCTCTCCGAAATTTGCGGTGAAATGGTTTCAGAAGAGGTAATTGCCTCGGTGTTTGCCAATTTCTGCATAGGAAAGTAAGAGTAAAAAGATGGCAAAACTGTGTTCGGAAGATGAGGAGACTCGCAGCTTTCTTGAGCTGCGCAGTGGGGGAGCTCAGGTTAGCTACAAACTTGAAGTCTGGCAGCCCATATCACTTCATCTCGTAAGTGGAGCGCGCACCCTTAGTGTTGGGTCGGATGAGTCTGTACAGGAGAGTCTTTTGTGCCGAAAGCCACGTGATGAAGTGCGCATTCTCGCCGACTCTCTAAAGGAAGTTCTTGAAGCAAAATCGAAGCGTGCATTATTTGAGCCGGCTGAGCCGTTTTTCGAACTGATGGTTGAACGTTCCGAGCGACATGGTCTTAAAGTTGAGGTTTGGCTTGATGCAGGCAGTGCTGAAAGCGGAATCTATACCTGGGATGCCTCTGGTATACGGCTGCACACAAACGAAGATAAATTAGCTCAATTTATTCGGGAATTAGAGTCAGAGTTTGCCTGTTAGAATGCCATCTGCGCGGCAGTTTGTTGATGCCGCTTTAAAGGAGCATTTTTTATGTCTACAGTTCAAACGGAACTCAAGGTGCAACTGCCGGATGGCTCGGTACGCCAGGTGGCAGCAGGGTCCACCGGAGCCGATTTAGCTCAGGCGATTTCGAATTCGTTGTATCGCAAAGCCGTCGGTGTCCTGATTAATGAGGAGCTCAAAGACCTTTTCACGCCGCTTAAAGACGGTGATAAGGTCCAGATTCTCACCGCCGAAGATCCTCCGGCGCTGGAATTGCTCCGCCATTCAAGCGCTCACGTCATGGCGGAAGCAGTGCAGAAGATATTTCCGGACGCCAAGATAGCCATTGGTCCAACCATTGAAGATGGCTTTTATTACGATTTTGAAATACCGGGGCACACATTATCAACTGAAGACCTTGGCAAGATCGAAGCTGAAATGAAGCGCATCGCCGAATCTGATCAAAAGCTAGTGCGCTTCGACATTCCTGATGTGGACAAACAAATTGCTGATTTCAAAGCGCAAGGCGAGAAGTTCAAAGTTGAACTGCTTACTGAACATAAAGATCACTCACCAACGCTTTATTTGATGAAAGACAAAGAAGGCAAAACGGTTTGGAATGACTTGTGCCGCGGACCACATTTGCCATCCACTAAAGGAATCAAGCACTTCAAGCTTTTAAAAGTATCGGGCTCCTATTGGCGCGGAGACGAAAATCGAGAAACCTTGCAGCGTATTTATGCAACTTCATGGTGGTCTAAAGAGGATCTTGAAGGCTATTTGCATCGCCTTGAGGAAGCAGAAAAACGCGATCACCGCAAAATTTCTAAGCAGTTGGATCTATTTTCGGTTCACGAAGAAGTTGGTCCCGGTCTCATATTCTGGCATCCGAACCTTGCCACCGTTCGTAGTACCATTGAAGATTTCTGGCGGGATGAGCATAGAAAGCGCGGCTATCAATTTGTCTATACGCCACACATTGCAAGCGAACAACTCTATGCCATAAGCGGGCATTTGGAGACGTACGCCGAAAACATGTACTCACCTATGGACATTGATGGTCAGGCTTATCGAGCCAAGCCCATGAACTGCCCTGGCCACATCATGATCTACAAGAGTCGCTTGCGCAGCTATAGAGATTTACCGGTGCGCTTTGCAGAACTGGGCACAGTCTATCGCTATGAACGCTCCGGTGTTTTGCACGGCATGTTGAGAGTGCGCGGATTCACGCAAGATGATTCGCACATATTTTGCACACCCGAGCAATTGGAAAAAGAAATCATGGGAGTGCTCGATTTGATCGACTTCCTCATGACCACATTCGGTTACAAATATAAAGCCTATCTTTCCACACGTCCAGAGAAATCTCTCGGCACCGATGAAGAGTGGGAAATGGCTACCGGAGCGCTTGAAGGTGCATTGAAGAAACGCAATCTCGACTATGAAGTAGATGAAGGTGGGGGCGTTTTTTATGCTCCTAAAATTGACATCAAACTCTTTGATGCAATTGGTCGTGAATGGCAAGGACCAACCGTGCAAGTTGATTTGAATTTGCCAGCGCGTTTCGATGTGACCTATATAGGTGAAGATGGCAACCGCCATAAAGCCGTTATGGTGCACAGAGCTGTGTTGGGCTCAATGGAACGTTTTTGTGGTGGTTTGATTGAACACTATGCCGGCGCTTTTCCAGTTTGGCTGGCGCCCACGCAAGTGGTCGTCATACCCATTTCGGACCGGCACCAGGAGGCTGCAGACAAGTTGACTCAAGCGCTCAGTGAGAAAGGCGTGCGCGTCCATGTCGATAAACGCTCCGAAACGATGAATTATCGTATTCGCGAAGCGCAGGTGCAACAAACACCGTACATGGTTGTTTTAGGTGACAAAGAAGTAGAGAAAAACGAGGTCTCTGTTCGGCACCGACGCAAGGGTGATTTAGGGTCCATGAGTGCACAAGTCTTTGTGGATAGACTTCATGATGAGATAACTAATCGTTTTCTAGACGAATAAAGAATACAAATAGAGAACACAAATAACGAACACAAATAACGAACACAAATAACTGCTGTTGTCTTTGATTGCGAAATTAAATCGTTATCGACGATGCTATTGAGTGTGGGAAGAATACGATTGACTTAAATTCTGTTTGGCGAAAGACTTTACAACGGGTATTTATATCCGGTCTTACAACAGGTTCGCTCTCGTGTCCGCAACAGATAATCCAGATCCAACGAAGCCTCAACCGGCTTCTACTGACGGTGCTAATGACCCAGGCAAAGCACCAGAAACTGCTGCCTTAAAAAAGCCGGATAAACTGCACCCTGATAAATTGCACACCGTTGCCTTTGACGCAAACGCTGCCGATCTGTGGAAACGCCTTCGATGGGGCGCGTCTCTAACAGATGCCGCGCCGCTTATGCAAACAACATTATTGGAACCAACTGCCGTACCAGGTTCTCACGACGTAGGGGCCCCGGAAAAGAAACCGGAAATCAAACCTGCTGTTGCCGAGCATGATGATGCAACCGGCAAAGTAGCTAAGCTTGCAAATGGTGATATCACAGCAAAAAGTGTGACTGGCGATCTCTCTTTTTTTGCCAACAGTGCTACCGGCACTCAAACATTTATACGAAGATTAGCTGACGGGCACATTGATAATAGAGTCAGTGAGACCGTAGAAAACGGAGCACGTGCCTTCGGTTACGACATGATGGGACCAAATGGCCAACTTGTGGCTAATTCTCACGTCGGCAAATTAACCGGAGTAGAAACACAAGCGATGACAACTAGCTCGCTTGGTTTGAACTTCATTCAATCCGCCGGTTCCGCAAGCGAATTGCTAACTGCGCGTGCAGAAGGTGCAGTTAAGCCCTTAGGTATGTTGTCTGCCGATAACTCTGCCGGTTTTGGGAATAGCATCGCTTCCGTCATGATGGACAGACGGGATAACAGCTTGCTTTTCGAGTTGAATCACGAAAAATTTGAAGTCGATTCGCTGCGGCAAATCTTGAGAAAGAGAGACAAACAAACCGGTGAATTGCGAGAAGCTACCGATGCTGAGAAACAAGCACTTCATTTTCAATCTTTGAACGGTGGAGGCTTCACTCTGGCTGGCATGACCGTGTCCAGTGGCAACAACAAAGTTACAGATGCATTGGGTAATGAAGTAGTTCGCGATCCAAACGGTGTTTTAAGAGTTGTTGTAAAAGACAAAGATGGCCGTAGTTTGGGCACCCTTTTAGTTGATGGTGTCAAAAGTGTAGCCACCGATTTCCGCACGAAAGCGCAGTATGTTGCTGATTTAACCAAGCATGCGTTCTATGCATTGAACGATGCTGGAAAACAATTGTTCAGTTTCGATTTGGTTGGACAGAGGTTTGTGGCAGGTGATCCAGACCACCCGGATATTGTGTTTGGCCCTAACGGCACTCAACTCTGGAACCACACAAAAATCGATAATTACGGGCACGTTACTCTTGCTGACGGTCAGTCCTTGACCGGTCCTGGCACTCCTGCCTATGAGCAAGTGCGAAGTGAAGCAGCATCAAACTGCGCTCTCGCTGCCGGATTGCTCAGTCAGGTAACAGGCACTTCCAAAGACGCCTCTTTACTACTGGCGATTCGAAATTCCATTGCAGATCTGGGCAGCATTATTCCGAGCTGCGCTGCTGTAGGCAACTCCCAAGCTGAGCAGCAAGCCACTAATGCGTATATACATCTACAGCTTGCTGAGACGCGTATATCCAGTGGTGAGTCGGCTGCGTGAAATACGCCAATCTCGAAAGCCTCATAGGCTGCGGGCTGCGTCGCTCTGATTCGTAGAAGTCACATTGACTTAAGTGCCAAAATTTACGATAGTTTGATGCGTGGAAAGGGCGCAGATTCTTATCTCTAGAGTGGGTGGTAGACCTTGACCTTGCAACCGGGACCAAACGTTGCCTCTATGAACCAATTCGAGCTTACGTTTACGCCAATATGGAACCAGACGGCTTTAGCTAAGGCTCAAAACCCACGTGTCTACGGGCAAGTGACTAAGGTTATCGCAGAACCTGCTAGCAGCCAAACTAAAGAGCCTTCCGTTAGCTACGGCCAAAACAGCACTGCAACCGGCTCACAACCAGATTTAATAGCTCTCAATTATAGTGACACCACCTTCGATGCCAAATTGGCTATGAACAATGAACGCATCTTGAGATTGAATGGCGTTCCAAACGGAGTGGTAGTGAAGTACTGGGCTGATGAAACAGGCTTTTTCATGTACTTTCAAAACGGCAACGATGCAGAAGCCCCGCATTACATTAGTGGCTCGGCCCGTCTCCTCTCCATAAATGGGGGTCCGCTCATCAACCTCGATGATAAGCGAGTGCGTGTGAGCAACATGACTATCCTGCAAGATTTGAAGCAGACGCAACAGTTGCCGGAAAACATGACGGCATTCGGTTATGGCAGCATTTCAAAAGATGGCGAAAGCAGCGATGTTAAGGCGTACTTCATTCGTCTTTCAAGATTGTCCTGGGCTTCCCTGGATTTCCAAGAGAAACTGCTTGGATCGGCAGCATCAGAGTCTTCCAACCCTTATATAAGAATGAGTTTGGCCGACATCCTTTCGGCAAAAGCGCTGAAAGCGGCTGTTGATGCGCTTATAATCAACGGCACCTGCAATTTCGATGATCCCATTATTATGGCTAATCTTCAGAAAGCCTACGATTTGAACGATTCCACCAAATCGCTTGTCCTTTCACCTTTAAAAGATCTAGGCATCATGCCACAAATGAACACGGTATTGCCCTGGGCGCCATTCGATGTAGACCCGAGAGGCCGTTACGGAAATAATTTCTTCCTGGGCGGGTATGACCAAGCTTTTGCCCGTAATACGGCGCTAAAAGCCCTGATCAACAAGATTCGTTTTGGCGGCAAGCTAGAACTAGAAATTCCTCAAGAGTTCCAACTGCAAAACCTGGTTGCCTAACGGTCGGGCTTACAACACTGTAAAATGAGGTAGTTGTAAGCGGCGGTATTTTTTTGAAACGCATCAGTTTGATTGGCGCGACAGGGTCCGTTGGCAAGCAAGTGCTTGCAGTTGTTGCCGCTCATAGCGAAGAGCTAAAAGTAGTGGCCATGGCCGCTGGAGCCCGTAGCCTTGCGGACTTCGCTCAGAGCATAACAACCTTCTCACCAGAACTCGTTTCTGTTCCCGATAGCCGCGCTGCCTCCGAATTGCAAAAAATGCTTGGTTTGCAGGGTCATGGGAAGAAAGTTTCGATACACCACGGTGAGGAAGGGCTTGAGCTGGTTGCGACCCACCAAGATGCGCAAACATTAGTCACTGCCGTAGTAGGTTTTCTCGGATTGAAACCAACTGCAGCTGCCATCAAACAAGGCAAAACCATTGCCCTTGCAAACAAAGAGACACTTGTTGCTGCCGGTGGTGTCATCATGCCTATGGTGAAGCAATTCAAGGCCGCAATCGTACCGATTGACAGTGAACATGCCGCTATTCATCAATCGATGCATGGCTACGGACCGCAAGATTTAAGCGCCATTTGGTTGACCGCATCAGGCGGACCATTTCGAAAATGGTCTGACAAAGAAATTGAAAATGCCACCGTGGAAGATGCGCTCGATCATCCTAACTGGTCTATGGGACATAAAATCACAATTGATTCTGCAACCATGATGAATAAGGGATTGGAGATAATTGAGGCACGCTGGTTATTTGACATCAGTCCCCAAAAAATTCGAGTTGTCATTCATCCTGAGTCAATTCTTCATTCTGCAGTCGAATTTATAGATGGATCGATAGTTGGCCAACTCGGGCATCCGGATATGAGAATGCCGATTCACTACGCACTCTTCTATCCAAACCGTGTGAAGTCTTCTATCGTTCCCAGGTTGGATCTAACGAAGCTATCCAAACTTACCTTTGAAGAACCTGATTTTAAGCGGTTCCCCTGTTTGAAAATCGCGGCTGACTTGGCAAGCGAAGACAGCACGAAAGCAAGCGTCTTAAATGCGGCCAATGAAATTGTTGTGGAAGCATTCTTAAAGCGAAGAATATCATTTGGAGCTATTCCGAAAATGTTGAGCTCTGTACTGGATCGACACAAACCGATTTCAAAACCAAGTTTGGACGATATACTTGAGGCGGACCGTTGGGCGCGCCAAGAAGCAGAAAGCCTCTTACACGCCGCTACATAGTAGGCATTGAAAATGATTTCAACACAACCGTCTGTAAAAGTAGCAAAGCATCCGCTTATTCAAGAAGCTCTCACGCAATTGAGAGACTACCGTACGCCTTCAAGTGAGTTCCGCCGTTTGGCCTTACGCCTTGGACGACTTCTCATTTACGAAGCAATGGATGGTCTTTCGACAAAAGCTATCGGTGTTGAAACGCCTATGGGACCGGGCAAAGGCATAGTGCTGACAGACTATGTAATTCTTGCGCCTGTGCTACGGGCCGGGTTGGCTCTTTCCGAAGCGGCCCAGGACTTGTTTCCGGGTGCGCGCATTTATCATGTGGGATTGCGCCGCGATGAGGAAACGCTCAAAGCGATTTCGTACTATTCAAAGCTACCCGACAAGTTGCCTGCGGAAAGTGTTGTATATGTTTTAGATCCGATGCTTGCTACTGGCGGCTCTGCCGTTGCAGCAATATCGCTTTTCAGCAAATTAGCAGTGCAGACTATTCATCTCGTATCTTTCTTGTCCGCACCGGAAGGCATCAGACATGTGCAAGACAATTTTCCAAATGTGCTAATCACAACCGGAGCCATAGACGATCACCTCAACGAACACGGATACATTGTGCCTGGTCTTGGCGATGCAGGCGATCGGATTTTTGGGACTTAAAAACTAGCGTCAAAACCAAAATTGAACAGGGTGCCAGATGAAACCAATGATGCGCCTTTTTAGATTGGTCTCCGGCTTCCTTGCAGTTTGCACTCTTTCTGCTTGCGAATCGTTAGACAAAATCACCTGGTCTCCGGACGGCTTGAAAGTGGCTGTACTTGCTGATAGTAGTATCAAGTTTGGTGATTCCGAAGGCACTCTATCGCAATCTGCACCAATAAAAGCGAAATTGTTTCGTTGGCTTCCAGACGGGAAACGGGCCCTAGTTATAGTTGAGAAAACCGGTTGCAATTGGGAAGAAATAAAGCCATTACTTAGCCCCGAGGAGATTGACAAAACTGTTTCCATTGGTGAGGAAGTTTGGAATTTTCATGGCTCCATGGCGAAACTAGAGGAAAGCCAAAGGAAGAAAAATGCCTCAAGCGATTACATCTTCCCTTATCTTGAAAGCAAGTATGGAAGACCGGCGCTCCTCAAAAAAATGGACGAGCTAGAAAGTAAAATTGCTCAAGATGATTTGAAAACTCTATCCTCTCTTTCCAGTATTTATTCACTTCAGTTAATAACGGTTGAAGAAGACAAAATTGAGAACGGGCCAGTGATTATGCGATCGCCCTCAGAAATCACCGATCTTAGGGTTTCACCAAATGGCGAGATGGTGCTAGTTTCCGAGGACAAAGGGGGGCAGGGTTGCAGTCTGTATTTGGCGTTTGTGAATGGCAACAAACCTTGCTTTTTGGAATCTCGAACCTCCAAATATCCTGATTGGAGTGCAGATGGCTCATACGCAGTTTTTGCTTTATCAAATCGTGGCAGCAGTGAAGAAGGTTCAACAAACGGCACAATTCCCCTTGCTATGTTGATGACTGAGAAAATTAAGTACGACCATGGGCTACTACAAATGTCTTCTGGAGGCGAACTTTGCAAACTAGCGTTTTCGAAAGATACGCGCATGCGTACCCTGCCAGATGGAAATATCCTTTTCAATGCTATTGAGACAGAGTTGCCTAATGCTAGCGATCTTCTTGATAAGAGCCATCTTTATGAAGTGAGCATCAAGAACCATACTCCGGAAAAAATTAAATTGAAGGGCGATTCTCTAGGCGATGACTTGAGCCATTTTGAACTAAATAAATCAGGCAACAAAGTAGCCGTTGCAGACGAATCTGGTGCAGTAAGAGTGCTGGATCTCAATACCGATACGGTCACTACATTGGAAAAGGGGCTCGCACATGCTGATTCTCCGGAATTGAAATTCAATCCAGCGTGGCGAAATGAAGACGAATTGTGTTTTGCTCGTCGTGCAGGAACTTCAAATTTTGACGTTGTGTTGCAATCAGTGGCTAAGCAAGATTCACGCGTAATAAGCAGCAACTGGCCAATTCAAGAAATGAAATTCTTGAATCCCTCTGCTGTTAATGTTTCTAGATAACAGACAATCGTCGAGATTGATCGATAATTGTTGTATTGAATGAGTGTAATTTTTGGTATCCTAAGTTGTTCCGATTGGCGCCTGAGCATACTTAATAATGGCGGTTCTTCAATCAGAGGAAAATGAACTACCCGCCCCAGGGGAGTTTATAGACCAGGCTTACCAGGTCATAAGACCGATTGGGGTAGGAGCTTCTGCTACTATTTTTCTGGTGCGAGACGCCCATACGGATGCTCTGTATGCACTTAAGATTCTAAAACAGGCTCACTTCTTAGATGAAAATGCCAAAAAACGATTTGAACGAGAAGCAACTACCCTAAGCAAGACGATTCATCCGAATCTGGTAAAGCTTCACGCTCACGGTCAGGCGCATTCAGGTGCACCTTATTTCGTGATGGATTTTTTGGAAGGCAGGAGTCTTGGCACTATATTGGGACAGTACGGGCGTATGGAAGCAGTGCGGCTCTGTCGTATAGCTGAACAAATTTGCGACGGTATTGGTGCAGCACATGATGTCGGAGTGCTTCATCGTGATTTGAAGCCCAGTAATATCATTCTCGTTGGCCAGGACGCCGAGAAAGAGCACGTAAAAATTGTAGATTTTGGAATTGCAAAAGAACTTACCGCTGAATTGGAGCAAAAGCTTACACAAGACGGGCAGACAGTGGGCACACCAGGTTTCATGAGCCCGGAACAGTGCTGCGGGCTTGAACTCGATCAACGCAGTGATGTCTATAGCGTTGGCTGCATTATGTACAAAGCGCTGTCCGGCGTTGGGCCATTCCAGGCAGACAATTCCATTGCTCTTCTCTACAAACACGTTACTGAAACGCACGTGCCGCCCATGCAAGTGCACGAACCATCGATGGGTGCTTATCCTAAATTGGAAAAGATTGTTGCCAAAGCGCTGGCGCGAAAAGCGGAAAATCGTTATCAATCAATGAAAGATCTGAAAAAAGATATTTCAGAATTCATTGTTTCGGTAGAAAAGCCTTAACCAAAGCGCACCAAAAAATGTCAATGAATCCGTTGTCTTTCAAGCTGGTTTCGGTTTCATTTCCACTGAGCAACAATTTTCTTCCCCTCAGCAAATGTTTTCATATCCATTCCGCTTGAACTGTTGAACTGATCGGGAGGGCCGGCTGCAAACAGTCCGGATATATAACCAAACGCCTTTATAGCTTCCCAACGAATCTGATCGTCCTCTGCAGTGGACGACAAATTAGCAAGATAACGCAAAGCGCGTTTGTCTTTTAAGCGAGCGAAGCCACGTGCAATTTGTATTTGAGTATTTTTTGAGGCGTCTTTTATAGGTGCTTTGCAAAGAACGTCGAAAGAGCGAGGATCGTTTGTTTGTGCAAGTGCTTCGATCATTGATTCTTTTGCGTCCTTGTTAGTCTCGGAATTGCAAGCTTTTAACAACGGTGTAACCGCTTCAGCGTTCGGTAAAATGCAGAAGTCAATGGCTGCTTCTTTGCGAATTGTTGGATTGCTATCGAAGAGCCAAGTGATGAGAGTATTTGTAAGAGCGGCATTCTTGATCGACGCATAAATTCGACCGATTGACTGAGCGGCTTTGTCTTTGTGCGTAGCTGCATATTTTTCCAGCCGATCAGTCACATGCTTATGATTTGCAGCTATTGCTTTTTGGATTGCATAATAAGCAGCGCTGTTTAATGGCTTTGTAAGAAAGATTGCAACCAGGTCTTCTTGTTGATTTTCACCTGTGCAGGTTACTAACTTTTCGATTGCCACACCTCCGGCAGTGACAAGATTGGTATCACATGGTTCCCAAAAAGCAGCTCGTCGAACGATATCAGAATCGGCTGGTGCATCCTGCACCGTCTTTATTGCAGCGGCACGTTCGGCAGCCCAGCGATCGTAATTCCAGAGTTCTGCAAGAAGAGCGATCAGTTTCATTTTGTCCGTAGGTTTCATATTCTTATCGAACAAAAGCTTGCTTGATAAATATGGAGACGGTGGCAATATAGGCCCGGATTGTCCAAGCGCGCCTCCTGCCCTCGCTTCTTCTACAACTTCAAATGGCAAGGTGGTTGAAAGTTGAACTAAACGGTCGCGTAGCACACCTGAACTGCTCCATATTCGAAACTGAGCTGAAAAATTTTTGCAATTAAGTTGATCGACGGCATCAATAAGCGCTTGTGGAAATCTGTCTGGAGGAATCTGGCGATTGATTGGAACAGCAGGCCATCTATCTATTGCTGATTTGTATGTTTTGTTTGTACTGTCATCAAGACCACGCATCGCTCTTACGAAACAAATATAAGTTTTGCGTGTTTCATCATGAACTAGCTTCGGGTCTTTTATCTGATCATTCAGGCCCATCTCTTCGGGTGTATCGGCTTTGATACTGGCTTTGATACTGGCTTCTGAAACATCTTGAGCTTGATTGGATGATCGAGAAAAGAAATTCCCGTCTATGGGAACACCGTTCGTATTAACCTTTCCTTGCGCATCGATAATCCATATTTTGTATACGGGTGAAATTGAACGCTTAGTTTGCAGAAAAGGTTGATATGAAACGGGATGTTCATAAGGAATCAGCACTAAAGCATCGTGAATCTGAGTACTGCCACGTGGCAAAATAATTTCGTGCTCCGGGAAAACACCTTTGAGTACGTCCGTCACGACCATTCGTCGTGACGCGCTTGGTGATGGAGACTTTTTTTCCTCGTTTTCCGTTTGAACGCGCATTCGAAAGATGGTAGATGCGTTTCGAACGTGCCAGTCCACGTTCGGTATCATGTCGGATTTGCACATTGCCGGATCAGCGAGGAGAAGCAAACCAAAAGCGAGCAACGTCACTGAAGCCTTCGCTTTTAGAAGGGGCAGCCACATAGATGCTCCTCTCCTTTTATAATTTCGACGATCACACAGGTTTTATGCGGCACCAAATTTGGTGCCGCATTTTGATGCAGGTTTTGTGCACTATCAGCGGTGCTTATTCGCCGTCGTCGAGCCGGAAGCCTACTTTGATTGTGACCTGAAATTCAGCTACTTGTCCGTCTTTGATTAAGCCGCGGCTGTCCACTACTTCGAACCAACCGAGATTACGCAATGTTTTCGAGGCTCGCTTAACAGCCTCTTGAACTGCCTCAGACATGCCTTTTGATGAGGTTCCAACAATTTCGGTCATCTTATAAACGTTCGACATCTTATACTCCTGCCAAGAAACGGGAATGCTATTGTAGGCGCTTGGAAAGTGATGCGTTCCGGGTAGTCTCGAGAAATTCTTGGTTTAGTGCTTGCCTGTATAACCGAGTGATTTGGCTTTGTCTAAATCCTTCTGCGCAGCATCTTTTTGACCGAGCTTTTGAAGCACCTGAGCCCGGTGTTGGTAAATATCACAGTCGTCTGTCCCTAGATCAACAGCCAAGTTGAGGGCACGCAGAGCGTTTTGCTCCTGCCCGAAAGCGTCGTAAACATAGCCTAGGGTGTCCTGTGCGTCCGCATTTTTTGAATCTAATTGGACAGCTCTAAGCGCATCTTGCAAAGCCGGTTCATTTTCATGAGCTTGCGCGTGTGACCAGGCACGTGAGTTGTAGACATCCGCACTGTTAGGTTCTAGAGAAATCTCTTTGTCGTAATCGCTAAGTGCCTTCTTGTGATCGCCGACAATATCAAAGGCTTGTGCTCGTTGATCGTAAGCCCAGGCGCTTGTTGGTTCTATTTCAATGGCTTTGTTGTAATCCTCTATCGCTTTACCATATTGCTTTCGTTCAGCCCAAACGTAGCCTCTCAGTCCGTAAGCCCAGGCATCCTTTGGATCTGTCTTTATCGCTTGGTCTAAATCCTTAAGGGCGAGATCGTACTTTTTCAAATCATCGTAGACATCAGCTCGATTTTCGTAGAGCCATGCATCGTTAGGGTCGATTTCAATCGCTTTGGAAAAATCGGACAATGCTAAATCGAGCTTGTGCTGGCTAGCGTAGGCCCTGCCTCGGTAACCATAGGTGACCGAATTGCGCTCGTCGTTCTTTAGAGATTCGCTGAAATCGTCGACTGCTTTATTCCAATCTTCTTGATCGGAATAATAACTGCCACGGTTGAAGAAAGCCTCAGCTATCGTTTTGTTGTATTCAGCAAGCGATGAATGTCTGTCGTCATTGCCGCCGTCATTATCCGTATCCGCAACAAGAGTACAAGCGCTGCAAAGCAGCGTTGCAATGATGGTGATAAGCGAAAAAGAACGATGAACAATTCCCGACAAGTTATTGAGAGTGCTTTCCTTCGTCTATGTATCCGCCCAGGGGAAATCTATCATTAATCCATAAAGCTAAGGTAGAGGCGGCGATAACTACGATCGCACTACTGAATAATGTGGCCATTGGGGATGCCCTCTATATTTGTTGATAACAATATAACCGACCGAATTGAAATTTGGCGATTAAATGTTGCTGTTTTCTCATTAACTTCGGATCTCCCGAAAGACAGAACTGTAGCGCGAAAACGGTTAACAAGGGTCATTAAATACGGTGTCTCTTGCGTTCTGTTAGGTATCCAACAAATCTACTATTCGCTTATACGCCGGCAGTGGCAAGTTCCGTTAAACGCGTTTCTGGCTTGCCATTTGCGCTTCTTATACCGAGCGCATCCTGGGCAATAATCATTTTTTGCACTTCCCTTGTGCCTTCGTAGATATTTAAGATTTTTGCATCGCGGAAATAGCGTTCAACTGGGTACTCATCTGAATACCCATAGCCACCAAAAATTTGTACGGCGTTGTGTCCAGCTCTATTAGCTGCTTCGCCGCAAAATAGTTTTGCTAGTGATGTTTCCATCGTGTTGCGAACACCCTTGTTTTTCAAATGGGCAGCACGCAAATAAAGGAGGCGACCAGCTTCGCAATCTACCACCATATCCGCGATCATCGCCTGCACTTGTTGGTGCTCACCAATTGGTTTGCCGAATGTGATTCGCTGCATGGCGTATTTAGAACAAACATCAATACAACCTTGCACTAGTCCTACTGCACCAGCTGCAACAGAAAATCTGCCATTGTCCAAAGCACTCATTGCAATTTTGAATCCTTCACCAACATTTCCTAGTATGCAACTTGCTGGAACGCGCACCTCATCCAGAAAAAGCATTGCTGTATCGGACGCCCGCAAGCCCAATTTGCCTTCGATTTTTTGAGCTTTAAAGCCGGGAGATTTCGTATCCACAATGAAGCAGGTTATGCCTTTATGGCCAAGCGCAGGATCAATAGTGGCGAAAATGAGAGCGTAGTTTGCAATGGTGCCGCACGATATCCAAGTTTTTTGACCGCTCAATAAATAGTCGCTTCCATCTTTGCGGGCTCGTGTTTGTTGATTGGCTGCATCGCTGCCTGCTTCAGGCTCCGTAAGACCGTAGCAACCGATGAATTCACCAGTGCACAGTTTCGGAAGGTATTGCATTTTTTGTTCTTCCGTTCCCCATTTCAATATGGTCAGCGCAACAAGAGATGTTTGCACCGAAAATAAGGTTCGAGTGGAAGAACAAACGCGATTCACTTCTTCAGTCATCAAGCCGTAGGAGACATAATCGAGGCCAAGTCCGCCATATTTTTCTGGTATCGGACAACCAAGAAAACCTTCTTTAAAAATTTTGCGTGCAAGGTCCCAGTCGAATTGACAGGCGCGATCATTTCTCTGGGCAACCGGCGCAATCTCACGTTCGGCGAAGTCTCGCATATGCTTGCGAATTGAGAGTTGCTCTGGTGAATAATCGAAATCCATTGTTTGTCTCCGCTTCCTTTTGTTTTTTCGTTGGTTCTTTAATGATCGTAAGTATCTATTTGAGCTTTTTGAAGGCGTCCGGAATAGTCTACATAAATTGCCTTCCATTCCGTGAATTGCTCAACGGCCGTCGTGCCAGCCTCGCGGTGGCCATTACCAGTTGATTTGATTCCACCGAATGGCAATTGAATTTCTGCACCAATTGTGGGGGCATTGATGTAAACAATGCCGGATTCGAGTTCTTCAATTGCCTTGAAGGCACGATTGATGTCTTGCGTGTACATCGAAAGTGATAGTCCGAATTCCGTGCCATTTGCAACAGCTATCGCTTCTTCAAAGCTTTCAACGGGAATTAGTGCAGTAACTGGTCCGAAGATTTCTTCTTGAGCGATGCGCATATCTGCTTTGACGTCACCAAATATGGTTGGTTCGTGGAAGCAGCCTTTTGCAAGCTCTCCTTCGCTAAGGATGTTACCTCCGAAAAGAAGCTTGGCGCCCTCTTGCTTACCAACTTGAACATAATCGTTGATGCTCTTCAGCTGCGATCGATTGATTACCGGTCCAACTTGATTATCAGGATCGAGCCCATTACCAACTTTCAATTCTTTGGTTCGCTTCACTAACATCTCGGCGAATTCTTTGTATCGCTTCTTGTGGACAATAACACGACTAGCGGCTGTACAACGTTGTCCAGCTGTTCCGAAAGCACCCCAAAGTGCACCATCGACAGCGAGTTCCAAGTCGGCATCTTCCATTACACAAATGGCGTTCTTGCCGCCGAGCTCACAGGATATTTTCTTCATCAGCTCACCGCAACGTCCAGCAACGCGCTTGCCTACTTCAGTTGAGCCTGTAATGCTTATAGCTCTTACGCGTGGATCTTCCACAATCGCCATGCCAATTTCGCCACCACGACCGGTGACAAAGTTCAATACACCAGGCGGCAGGCCGGCTTCAACCAAAATTTCAACTAGCATCAACGCACAAAGTGGCGTATCAGTAGCGGGCTTCAATACTACTGTGTTACCCGCTACCAATGCTGGAAATAGCTTCCAACTGGGAATAGCAATTGGAAAATTCCATGGTGTGATTAAGCCGACTACCCCTACCGGTTGACGAATGGCCATAGCAAATTTGTTTTGCAATTCAGAGGGAACTGTTTGACCAAATAGACGCCGCCCTTCGCCGGCCATGTACTTGGCCATATCTATTGCTTCTTGAACGTCGCCACGCGCCTCGTTCATAACTTTGCCCATTTCGCGGGTCATAATTGTTGCCAATTCTTCTTTGCGCGTTTCGAGTATTCGGGAAGCTTTAAGCAAAATCTCGGCACGATAAGGAGCTGGCACGTGCTTCCAGGTAGGAAAAGCTTTGGCAGCGGCATCTATGGCTTTCGTGACGTCGCTTTTACTAGAAGCAGCGAAATGTCCTATTACTTCCTCCAAATCGGACGGATTAGTGCTGTCAAAAGTTGCGCCGCCTTCCGCCTTTACCCATTGCCCACCAATTAAATTGTGATAAATCTGGGGAACGCTACTTCGCGACTTTTGAGTGTCCCGGCTTACGATAGTTCCGCTCATATTTCCTCCTAATTTGGATTTTACGATTCTAAGCAGGCATGCATTTGATTAGTATTTCACAGGCTTTTTCAGCTTCTGCATCAGATAGTGTCAGTGGTGGAATCAGCCTCACTACCTGACCCTTGTTTCCACAAGTCAAAACGAGTAATTTGTTCAACAAACAGTTTTCTGCAAATTCTTCTGCTAATTCTTTGGATGGTGCACCGTTTTCATCATCGAATTCGATTCCGATCATGAGGCCCTTGCCACGAATTTCGCCAATGGATTTGCGCCCGGCAGCTGCTTTTCTAAGCTTTTCAATGATGGTTTTACCGAGTTGTGCGGCCCGCTCCGGTAATTTCTCCTCTTGCAATACGGCAATTGTTGCTAAAGCAGCCGCGCAGGCAACTGGATTACCTCCGAAAGTTGAACCATGCCGTCCTGGTGTCCAATCTTTTGTGATGTCCTTGCGGGAAATGAAGGCGGAAAGTGGCAAGCCACTTGCAAGTGCCTTTGCGCAAAGCATTATGTCCGGCTCGACATCGTCGTGCTCGCAAGCAAACATTTTGCCTGTTCGACCAAAACCGGTTTGTACTTCATCAATAATGAGCAGAATGCCGTGTCCGTCTGCCACCTTTCTCAAACCTTTTAAGAAACCTGGCGGCGGAACTACATAGCCGCCCTCACCTTGAATCGGTTCAACAATAATGGCTGCAACTTGTTCCGGATGAACGAATTGGTGGAAGAGCATGTCCAGGTGTTCGAGGCAATCGGCTACACAAGCGGACGGATCGTTCCGGAAGTTAGATCGATAAACATATGGATAGGTCGAATTGTAGATTCCAGATGGCAGCGGCTCATAGAACTCTCGGTAATAGAGTTTCGAGCTCGTCAAAGCAAGAGTGAGCAGCGTTCTGCCATGGAACGAACCGCGAAAATTTATAATTGCCGGTCTGCGGGTTGTGTAACGGGCTAGTTTGATAGCGCCTTCTACCGCTTCTGCACCACTGTTGGCAAGAAACACGGAATCGAGTCGCCCGGGGGCTATTTCGACGAGCTTTTCAGCAAGATCGATGTAGTTCTTGTGATAAGTGACTACCGATGTATGCATAAGTTTGGCGACCTGTTCTTGAACCGCCTGAACGACGCGAGGATGGCAGTGTCCGAGATTTGTGACTGCAATTCCGGAGGCGAAATCTAGATAGGCATCGCCATTCATATCGTAAAGGTTGGAGCCCTTAGCCCTCTCGACCACAATGCGGGCAGAGCGCGCCAGTACTGGGTTTACGAACTGCTCGTCGCGCATTAGATAAGGCAAGTTCTTATCTGTTGGAGCAACAACCAATTCCAACTCTTCTTCAGTTTTTTTCTTGATAGAGGTCATGTTTCCTCCTCGCTCGAACCGGTTCCCTGATCTGACTGCGAACCCGCGTCAGGCTGAGGGTTTGATGTCATGAGCGGCGAGGTGCTTTTGTTTGCCTGATGCTCTTTTGCAATCGCAATCTGATAATTGGATCATATCAACTTGTTGCATTTAAAATAACCCCCAATGCGCATTAAAGCATCTCTTTTCGGACCGGGTTTAAATTGGAATTAGTGGTTGGAAGAGCCCGGTCGGGATTAAAAATTTTCGCCATCGAATGCGGTGTCGAACCTTACGAAAACATGTTAACGAAAGCATGATAAGGATTGAAGCTGAATTAGTAGATCTGCACAGTGATACTGAATATAGTGTCACTGTATTTGGGTCCGATATGCCAATTAAAAACGCCGGTTTCAGGCCAGTTTCAGTGCCTGGAGCCGGCCGGATGTCAAGTCATTAGCTGAATTTCGCGTTTCAGATTGACCGCAGTTAGGACGAAATGAGCCTGGTGTGCGGTAGACTGAACGGACTCAACCCCCACTAATACGATTTTGGTCCTTTCGGACGAAGGAGTTCTAAGGATGAAAGCCCGTCAGATTCTTGCTGCGGTTATGGCAGTTGCTTGTGGAGCGTCGCTCCTGTTGCCAAATCCAGCGATGGCATCCGCAAAACGAAGAGTCGCAATCTTACCGTTTGAATACGGCGCTGTATCGAGCGAAGTTGGCACAGTGGATGTGGGCAAAGGAATTACAAGCCTCCTCATTACTAAGCTGGTTGAAGATGGCACATACTCTGTTGTAGAGCGCCAAGTGCTCGATTCCATGTTGAAAGAGCAAAATCTCTCCGTAAGTGATCGGGCTGACCCCGCTACCGCCTGCAAAATCGGTAAATTGCTTAGCGTTGATGCAATTATCGTAGGCACTGTCACTCAATTCGGATTCGAAACTAAAAACTTCAATGCCGGCGGTGCAGCTAGCGTGGCATCAGGGTTCATTCCTTACGGTGGTGGTTTTGGATTAGGCAGCATTGGCTCCCACAAAAGCAAAGTACGAGTTGCTGTTGATGCTCGCCTTTGCGACATAAACACTAGTGAAATTCTTGGCGTAGCGCACGGTATTGGTGAATCAAAACGCGGCGGCGTGTCCATCTGGGGCGGCGGCGGTGGTGGGTGGAGTGGCGGCGGCGGCGGTTTTGATATGGGCTCGTCCGGTTTCGCAAGTTCGATTGCTGGAGAAGCCACAATGCAAGCTGTAGATTCAATGAGTGGCGAACTTATCGCATTAGCTGCAAAGATTCCGGATAATCAATCCGTAATAGCGGCTTCAGTTACCGGTAAGGTAGCCGACGTACAGGGCGCGACAGTAGTAGTAAATGTCGGCAAAAACAATGGATTGAAGTCGGGTGACAGCATCCAAATCGAGCGTCCTTACAAACAAATTTTGGATCCGGATAGTGGCAAAGTCCTAAAAGAAATGACCAACACAATTGCAGTCGTGACACTTAACGACGTCGATGCATCTGTATCTACCGGAAACATAATAAAAGGAAGTGGCGTAAGAGTAGGCGATACGATTAGAAAAGTAACTACTGATGTTTCAGCTGTAATCGTGGCCGCTCCTCAGGGTGTAGTTGATAACGGCACAACCCTTGTGAAAAAATCAATCACTGTAATCAAATCAACCATTCCTAGTGACAAAAAGGCTAGTCCTTTTGCTCCTACCTCAGGCAAATAGAACAGTGGAAAATTGCACTGTGGAAAAGAGAAGGACTTTCGTTGCCAGCCTGCAAAGCAATTTGTTGATTGCTGCGGCGATCTGGTTGGCTATCCCCTCTGCCTTTGCAAAGGCAGAGGATTGGGGATCGAAACTGGACCCCGGTTATAAGCTCCTCACGCAGGGACAAATTGAAAAAGCTGCGCAATTCTTTGAGAAGAAAGCAGCAAAATATCCCGATTCAGGAGCTTGTCACACTGGTTATGGTAGGGCCTTGAAGCGCTGGGGAAAGATTAGCTTAGCAAAAGGGGAATTCGCTAAAGCAACGCAAGTAGATCCGAATTTCCCTGATGGATTTTATGAATACGCAACGGCTTTGGAAAGTGACAAACAATATGCAGAAGCTTCATCTGCATTTCAACGCTTTCTCAGCCTGGCTCCTGATGACGCGCAGCGGATGAATGTTCCAGACCGAATTCGATTTTGTGACGAACACAGATAGTGGTATCGAATCTAGTGAAAGCATTCAAAAAATTCGTGCCGATTATTTGCTTGGTTTTCGTTTCGCCTTGCTACGCAGGTGATCTTCAAAGTGAGTGGTGGCTTCAGCAAAGTGTTCCAAAAGCACCAGTTGTAACGCCTGAATCTCCTGCCAAGCCGACTGCAAAACCTGTTTTTAAACAATCGGATGTCGGCGGCATAGATTTTTCGATGGGTGAAGAGGGGGGCACGGGTTCGAGCTCCGGCGTCGGAGTGCCCAGTACGTTTGCCGGAGGGACATCGAGCGCCAACGATCGCGGCGTGCAGGAAGGAACTTTCGTAGTACCAAATTGGTTTTCAACACAGCCCAAGCCTTACGAACGTCCGCTCGAATTTCAAAATTCTCTTTCTCCCTACGGCCCGATGGGTAATGGGGCATCTCCATTCGCTGCTTTGTCCGGAACTGGTTTCGGTAGCGGCTTTGGCTACGGGAATGGATTTGGTTTTGGTGGGCCACTCGGTTACGGTGGATATGGTCCCTTTGGCGGCTTCGGCAACGGATTTGGTTATGGCAATGGTTTTGGATATGGGGGGCCACTGGGATTTGGTGGTTTCCGCGGCGGCTTTACGCCAGGCTTTAGTGGTTGGGGTAATGGATTTGGCATAGGTGGCTTCGGAGCGCCGATCGGATTTGGTGGTAGTGGATTTGGCATAGGTGGTTTTGGACCGGGCATAGGCGGCTTTGGATCTGGCATGGGCGGCTTCGGCTCACCTTTCGGAATGGGATTTGGTGGATTCGGAGGCGGCTTCGGTGGATTTGGCGGAGGTAATTTCGGCGGCGCGCCGAATGGTGTTCTGACACCAACGCGCTTTAGTCAAAGTGCACCGAGCAAAGCATCTGGAAATTATTACGAGCCATCCAACATTGACACCACTGCATCGGGAAGTTACTATGCCTCTGGGGCACCGGCCATGACACCAGTCATGAAGACAGGAGATTCACCCAAAGACTATTGGGGACCTGGCGGAAACCCGTTTGCGGATGTGAAGTAGCTAGGCAGCCGAACTAACTTAGATCGAATTCTACGTTTAGTTTTCGTGCAATTAGTCTTCGTGACGTTTCGATTTTATAGCACCAATTGCGGTGCGTTTTGCGGAGTGACGCTGCACTCCATTAGTGCGAGTCTCTCGACCACGATTGTCTTTGAAAGCGATTTTCAACACCTCGTCAAGGTGGGCAACCGGAACGAGTTCCAAGCTCTTTTTGACATATGCCGGAATCTCAGCGAGATCCTTTTCATTGGCACGGGGAAAGAATACTGTTTTCATTCCGGCACGCAATGCGGCTAATACTTTTTCTTTCAGTCCGCCGATTGCTAGAACACGACCACGAAGTGTTATTTCTCCAGTCATGGCGATGTTGGCCTTCACCGGTCTCTTACTAATAGCAGAAACTAGGGCTAGAGCCATGGCGACGCCTGCAGAAGGACCATCTTTTGGTATGGCGCCTTCAGGAATGTGAATGTGTACATCGAAGGTGTCGAACTGGCTGGTTGGAATTCCCAATTGGGCTGCATGGCTTCGAATGTAACTGTAGGCTGCTTGAGCTGATTCTTTCATAACATCGCCAAGTTGTCCGGTCAGTTGCAACTGCCCTTTGCCGGACATGATGTTGACTTCAATTGAAAGTGTTTCACCGCCTGTTTCCGTCCAGGCAAGACCAGTAACCACGCCAACAAGGGCACCACCCACTTCTGTATCGCGCACAATTTTGGCAGGCCCTAAGTACTTACCAACAAGATTTGGCAGAAGCCGGACTGTCGTAGCCGTGCCTTTCACTATTTCGCTTGCTACTTTTCTGCAGATGGTTGCGGTTGCTCTCTCCAGTGCACGTACACCTGCTTCTCGTGTGTACTCTTGAATTATTTTGCGAATGGCCGAACTGGGTATTTTTAACTGTTTACTTGATAGACCGTGCTTGTCGATCGTCTTTGGAATAATGTGTTGCTCTGCGATCGCTACCTTTTCTTCTTCTGTGTAGCCGGAAATTGGAATCACTTCTAAGCGATCGTAGAGCGGACGCGGCACGCCATCTAGTGAATTAGCCGTTGCTACAAATACAACTTCGCGCAAATTGAAAGGCGCATCTAAATAGTGATCGGTGAAATTTTCGTTTTGATCCGGATCCAAAACTTCCAGCATGGCTGCTGTTGGATCACCCATATAACTGCGCGTCATCTTCTCAATTTCATCAAGCAAGATAACAGGATTTTTAGTACCGGCTTGTTTGATGGCTTGAATAATCCGTCCCGGCATTGCTCCTATATATGTCCGACGATGACCACGAATTTCTGCTTCGTCGTTTACGCCACCAAGACTGATGCGCGCAAACTTTCGGTTCATTGCTTTTGCAATCGATTTGGCAAGACTGGTTTTGCCGACACCAGGCGGTCCAACAAGACAGAGAATCGTGCCTTGAGGGTGTCTCGACAATTTGCGAACAGCCAAATATTCCAAAATGCGTTCTTTGACTTTGTCCAGTCCATAGTGATCGTTGGCTAGAATGTTGTCAGCGCGATCGAGATCGATTACATCGCGAGAACGCTTTGCCCAAGGCAAAGACACAAGCACATCTAGATAGGTTCGAATCACGCCTGCTTCTGCGCTTTGCGGCATCATCTTTTCCAAGCGCTGCAGTTCTTTTTGTGCTTTTTCGAGAGCAACACCGGACATTTTTGCCTTGGCAATTTTTTGTTTGTATTCGGCGATCTCTCCGGTTTGTTCGCCGTCTGCATTCAACTCGTCTTGAATGATTCGCATCTTTTCACGCAGGTAGTATTCGCGCTGCGTTTTTTCAAGATTGAATCGAACTCGGTCGTGTATCTGCTGTTCAAGATCTGCTAGTTCCAATTCGCGAGACAAAAGCTGACTTACATATTCCAGGCGTTCGGTGCTATCTATTATTTCGAGGCATTTCTGCCGCTCAGCTAATTCCAGGCCTAAATAAGTGGCAATGATGTCGGCCAATCTGCCTGGTTGTCCGATACCGGAAACGGCTAGCAAACTTTCCGGATTGATCTTTTTAGTTGTCTTGACAAATTGCTCAAATTTTTCGACGGATAGACGAATGAGCGTCTTCGTGCCGGTATCGTCATGGGTGGGTTCATCCTGCGTGGTTACTGTTGCCGAGAAAAGTTGAGGCTCATCATGTATTTCATCGAGACTGACGCGGCTGGAGCCTTCTACAAGAGCTTTAACTGTGCCATCAGGAAGCTTAAGCATCTGCATAACTTCAGCAAGTGTGCCAATCTGGTAAATGTCTTCTTGTCTTGGATCCTCACATTCAGGATCTTTTTGAGCGACAAGAACTACCAAGCGATCGTCGCGCAAAAGGGCTTGTTCGAGCGCGGCAATTGATTTGGGACGGCTTACGAAGAGAGCCTGCACCATTTGAGGGAATACAACAACGTCCCTCAACGGAATTAAAGAGAACTGCTTGCCACTAGTTTCTGCCATAGCTTCGCCCATTTCGTATTCTACTTTGAGTTACCAGAATAGCTGGGAAAAGCCTAAGCAATCTCTCCCTTCAGTTTTGCTTTAGGTAACTGCAAGAGCTCGGCGGTTGACCGCTTTTCAACGAGTTCTTGTGTTATGTGGCAAACCTTGATGTCATTTCTCGACGGCACTTCATACATGATGTCGAGCATAATTTCTTCAACGATAGAACGCAGCGCTCTTGCACCGGTTTTTCTCTTGATCGCTTCTTCAGCAATTGCTCTTGTTGCGTCTTGATCAAAGCGCAATTCAACACCGTCCAGAGCCAACAGTTGTTGGTACTGTTTGATGATCGCGTTCTTTGGTTCAACTAAGATGCGAACAAGTGCTTCAACATCAAGCGATTCGAGCACGGCTATAACCGGCATACGTCCTACGAATTCTGGTATCAAACCAAATTTGAGCAGATCATCAGGCGCAACTTCTTTCAAAATTTTGCTTGCCTTTTGCTCGCGCTCCCAGGCGGTTAGCGGTCTGTCTGAACCAAAGCCGATGTTGCGATTGGATGATATGCGAGTTTCAACGATCTTATCCAATCCGACAAATGCACCGCCGCAAACGAACAAGATGTTGGCGGTATTGATTTGAATGAATTCTTGATGCGGATGCTTGCGACCACCTTGTGGCGGCACGTTTGCTAGTGTGCCTTCAATCATTTTGAGGAGGGCTTGTTGTACGCCTTCTCCGCTTACATCACGAGTGATGCTGGTGTTTTCAGATTTGCGCGAGATCTTATCGATTTCATCGATGTAGATAATGCCGCGCTCTGCTTTCTTGATGTCGTAGTCAGCGGCTTGATAGAGACGCAGAAGGATATTTTCGACGTCTTCTCCAACGTATCCAGCTTCAGTAAGAGTAGTGGCATCTGCTACGGCAAACGGCACATCAAGCAACTTGGCTAGAGTTTGAGCAAGCAGAGTTTTTCCACAACCTGTTGGTCCAATTAGCAGGATGTTGGATTTTTGTATCTCTACTTGATCTGCAAGTTCTGAGTTGTGGCTGATGCGTTTGTAGTGATTATAGACAGCTACGGAAAGTATTTTCTTGGCTGTATTCTGGCCGACAATGTGTTGATCGAGGAAACTTTTTATCTCTTGCGGTTTTGGAATATCCGCCATTTGAGGAACCACTGTTTCGGATGGCCCTGTTGCAGGGGCCCCTTCGAAAAGCTCCTCGTCTAAGATTTCATTGCAGAGGTCTACGCATTCATCGCATATGTAGACACCCGGTCCGGCAATTAGCTTCTTTACCTGATCTTGGCTTTTGCCACAGAAGGAGCACTTTAACCGGTTATCCGTTTGCTTTGGCATTTGGTTTCCCTATCTAGTTGGGGCACAGACGATCTTGGATTACTCTTATCGTCGTCAGACTCGCTTAAATATACCTCTTGGATTGCTGAGATATCTTAGACGGCTGAAAGACTTGGTGTTTGATCGAGGCGAACAATGACCTCGTCTACCAGACCGTATTCCTTCGCTTCTTCGGCGGTCATGATGTTATCGCGGTCAGTATCCTTCTCAATTTGTTTGACGGACTGGCCAGTGTGTTGAGCCATAAGTTCGTTAAGTTGTCGCTTAATTCTTAGTATTTCACGAGCCTGGATTTCGATATCGGTGGCCTGACCCTGAGCGCCGCCCAGAGGCTGGTGAATAAGAATTCTTGAATGCGGCAGGGCTAAACGCTTGCCTTTCTTGCCAGCGGTAAGCAGGAACGCGCCCATGCTGGCTGCTTGACCAAGACAAATTGTGGAAACATCTGAGCGGATGTGTTGAATCGTGTCGTATATGGCGAACCCGGCGGTAACGGAACCACCTGGCGAATTGATATATAAGCGAATATCTTTTTCTGGATCTTCGCCTTCTAGCAAAAGAAGCTGTGCCACCACGAGATTGGCGACTGTATCGTCCACTGGAGTACCGAGGAATACGATGCGCTCGCGCAATAGCCTCGAAAATATATCGAATGCTCTTTCGCCACGGGCAGTTGTTTCTATAACTGTCGGTGGGTAGTACAGATTCGGATTAGCCATTGGACTTATGCTCCAAAGGTCTTGCAAGGACTTCTTATTTGGTATATCGGACGGCATAGTCATAGGATTTCCAACTCTCCAAGCGATTACAAGCTATTGTGGCAGAGAACTGCCATGGCAACCATACTACCTCAGTTAAATGTGTCCAGCACACCTAAATCGGTTTGTTTCCAGTTCTTTTCATGATTTTCGCTAAGAAGCGCCTTTTTTGCGGCTACTTGACGACGCTTTGGCTGTGTGCTCATGCTCGTGTTCATGTTCATGGTCATGGCCGTGTTCGTGATCATGATCGTGAGTCCCAGGCGGATTTGTATCTTCCACAAATTTGATTTGTGCGCTGGAAACTACAAATTCAACCACTTTATTGGTCAGTACTTCTTCCATAACCTGTCGACGAAATTCTTCGCTGCGAACAGCCTTTTCAGCTGGCAGGTCATAACGAGCGATTACTTCAGCTAAATAAGGCATCAGTTCTTCGTCTGATACTGTCAGATTCTCATTTCTTACCACTGAACCGAGAACGAGGCTTGTAAGCACCCGTTGTCTGGCTTCTTCGAGTTTGGTCGTTTTGATGTTTTCAAATTCGGCAGATTTCTCCATTTCTTCCCAGGACTGCCGTTGCTGTTCGACATATCGCTTGAGCTGCTGCATCAGAAGATCGCGCTCACGCTCGATCATTGAATCAGGAATGTCTACTTCAGCCTTGTTCACTATCGCTTCGACGACAAGCCGATGTTTGCGAATTTCGTTTTCTTGTTCAATCTCTTGATCGAGTCGCTCTTTAATAGCTTCTTTAAGTTTTTCGAGCGATTCTTGTCCGAATGATTTTGCAAATTCTTCATCGATCTCGGGAGTTACTTTCTGGCGCAGTTCCTTTATTTCAGTTTTAAAGAGTGCATCCTTACCGGCTAATTCCTGATTTCTGTACTCTGCTGGAAATTTCACCTTTACTTCAAATGGTTCATTTGGTTTTTTGCCAACCAGCTGTTCAGCAAATCCTTCCAGGAAACTCCCTTCTTTGACTTCCAAGACGAGGCCCTGTGCCTTTCCGCCTTCAACCAGTTTGTCGTCGACAAAGCATTCAAAGTCGATCAAAACCGTGTCGCCCATAGCAATGACACGCGGTTCTACCGGCTTTAATTCCGCCTTTGAGTCGGCCAGATTTTTAAGTGCTTTATCTAGGGCATCATCAGGGAGTTTGGCTTCCGGCACTTCGACGGCAATACCTGTGTATTGTCCAAGCTTTACCGTTGGACGTACTTCAAACTTGGCGTGCAGTTTGAGAGGTTCGCCTAAATTGAAATCGCACTGATCTATTTGAGGTTCCGTGATGACATCAAGGCTTTCTTCCGTAATCGCTTGACTAAGCAATTCAGGTACAAGGTGCTCAAGCGCTTCTCGTTTGATGTAGTCAATACCCAATGTCTTTTCCAGGACGCTCCTTGGTGCTTTCCCTTTGCGGAAACCAGGGATATTTACTTTCTGGCTGAGTTGTCGGCAGGCTACTTCGTAAGCCTTCATAGCTTTCTCGGTTTCAAGCTCCAAACCGAGTTTGACAACGTTCTTCCCTTCTCGGTCCAATGTGACCTTCATATTGCAGTTCCTTATCGTCCAGACATTTACTTTGTGGCGGGGAAAACGCGCCTGCGGTCTGTTGTGAAACCGTAGTGAGTTCTAAGCCCCGTGTCAGGCGATCTTAACATGCAAGCGCTTGGGTGGCTTCTGAGGGTGCTTTCTGGCGTGTTTCCACACTCTTGTCGATTGCAGCTCCTAGCAGCAGCCGTGCGTCGCTATTGTTTCGTAATGATTGTTGAATTGTTTGGCGTTACTGGCCGAGCTGGATGCTCGTATTTGAGACGGCAAATCCGATTATGACAGCCATATTGATGGCGATGTACACACCTACGTAAGCGAAAACGAGCATCAGCTGCCAAGTCAGAAGAGCTTGACGCGGGGTGAACGTGTTGAGGATGCCAAAACGATTCGCTATATAAAAGAACATCATGGCTCCCACAAGAATGTCGCACACCACAACAAGAACGGGTCGCACAGATCCAAGAGGAGTCACCCAGGGAGAAATCACAATCAAAATCGTGGCTGTCAGCAAAGCTATGCTTGTAGCTCTGTCGGTATCTCGAATCTTGAGACCATCATCGCGTGAAATAGAGCCCAAATACTTGAGAGCTTTTCCGCTTGTTTCCCATCGAGACCGACGTTGGTTTATGCCACCTGGCTCTGAAGTGTGATCCGTATGATCCGACAATTCACCTGGCATCAATGTTTCGACGTTATCCACTTCGCTTGGCGCGGTGGATACTTCTGGCTCTGCACTTGCTTCAGGAGAGGGACTTTTTTCTGGGTCGCTCATATAACCTGGTGTTTCAGCAATCGAGGAATTGAAAAGGATTCCGGAAAATTTTCAAGACAAAATAGGACGCAGACTTAAAGCTACTATAGCAGGCTCTAGATTTTCGGCAAGCCTGGCTTGAACTTGCGGGCGAAAAAAGCATATATTCTCGATAGCACTATCAGCGGTGCAACCTTACCGCCGAATTACGAAAAAATTTCCTGCACCACATCCGATGTCAATTGCTGAATCTAAGCTTTCTTTTCCGGAGCAATCTCGATTTCTGCAGTCTTAGCACGGCTTGCACTGACTAATTCAGTCGTTTTTCTTTCAACTGCTCCAAGCGCCAGAGCATCCATTCTGGCATTTGTGATACGCGCAGCCTTAGCTGGGTCTGTCATTATCACAGCCTGCTGTTCTGACAACGCATCTTCCAGTGCATAAGGCAATATTGCTCCGACTTCCTGGAACGTATCGTGACTGCCACTGCCATGCCCAAACACAAACGCTCCGAAAATCACCAAGAACAAGAGCACCTTCTCAGCGATTGGTCCAAACGATGTGACGTTATAAAAGCCATCCGAACCGAAATAGCAAATCGCCACCGCCACCGCTGCCGGAATCCATAAATTGTTCGTGCGACTAAAAATATGACGCGCCCTCAACTGCCTTTCGACTATCCGACCCGTATAAACAATCTTTTGACTTGGCATAAAAATTACCTGCTTTATAGATGCTCCGAAGTTGCCTTTGGCACCTTCTTTGCACATCGCCGCCTCTTGGCCACCAATATAAAACCACCAAAACCCTCGACATATGGATTAAAAATCCCCCATTTAGAGGGATTTCACCAACTTTCAGGAAGGCTTCGGTGAACCAAAACTTCGGTCGACTGATATTTAAGCGAATATCAGTCAAAGCAAAAATCCGATCTCATGACATGTGTCCAAACTGCAACACATGCGGAGACCCGGCAGACCGTGGGGCCGAACCAACAGCTACGCGCAGCCGTTGCCAGGAGCAATGGCTGCGCGTAGCGTCAACACGTCCGGAGAAAAGCGACTTCGGAGCTTTTCGAAAGACTTAAAAATGGAGCGGGAGACGAGGCTCGAACTCGCGACATCCTCCTTGGCAAGGAGGCATTCTACCACTGAATTACTCCCGCAAAGGATCAGCGCGATTACCCATTATATAACTGCGCTGGAGATCTGGTCGATACTAAGCAAACCTATTAATAGTTTGTTCCTTTTTGCACTATCAGTAGTGGCTATTAGCCGCGCGCAGCGGCACGGGCTGCCGGGCGGCTCGATAAACGTTTTTCCACATCTGCAAGGATACTAACAACTTGATATGCGTTATTTGCATCCGTGCGCGGTCTCTCCCCTTTCTTGACACAGTCCAGGAAGTGTTCACACTCCAGATGAAGGGGTTCGGCACCGGGATATTCGGGATACTCAACAACCATGCGCCCTTCTGGCGTCTGACTGTGCAATGCCAGTTTGTTTTCGGCCTGGTGATCGTTTAGCACAGCGCTTTTTATGCTGCCGTTTACAGTTAATCGCACCAGTTTTTGTGGATCAATCCAGCTGTTGCGCACCTGCCCAGGAATAGTGCGGCCATTTACTTTGAATGACATATCGAGATAAGCAACGTCAACAATGCCGTCTCTTAGTGTGTCCCATCCCCCAACGCGACTTACTTCTGCAGAGTCGCAATCCAATAGATAGCTCATCATGGATATATCGTGGGGAGCGAGATCCCAAAGGACACTCCAATCTCTTCTTGAAGTATTGAAGTTCATTCGGTCTGAGCGTACGAAAAGCAATTCGCCGAGCTCTCCGGATGCAATCAATTCTTTCAAGCAGTTAACGGCGGGATGGTAAAGGAGCAAATGCCCGACCATTAGGACCAGATTGCGCTCTGTCGCTAATGCATCGAGTTCTTCGGCATGATTTACATCACGAGCAAGCGGCTTCTCTACATACACGTGCTTATTGGCAAGCAAAGCCTGCTTGGCTAGTTTGAAATGCGTGTCGCTGGGCGAAGCAACGACGATTGCCTTGATTTCAGGATGGTCAAGAAGCTGCTGCAGGTCGGTTGTAACTTCGATGTCACGATATTCGCGTGCAAAATGATCCAGTCGGCGCTGGTCCGCGTCGCATATTGCCGCCAGAGCTCCTAATTGAGCGAAGTTGCGAACCAGGTTTTTACCCCAGTTCCCACATCCTACAACTGCTACCTTTGGTAGCCCCAACCGGCCCCCTCGAACTGTTTCTTATTTTTTCTTGTTTACGGCTTCGGCAAATTCTTTGCCAACTTTGAACCCAGCAACTCGTTTTGCTTCGATATGCAGGGGTTCGTTGGTTTTAGGATTTCGACCGGTTCTCGCTTTTCGATGACGAGCTTCAAACGTGCCAAATCCGACGAGAGTAACTTTCTCGCCCGTTGAAACATGTTTGATGACGGCTTCCATCATTTTGTTTATAACTTGCTCCGCGTCTTTTTTGGTTGTACCGGCTTCTTTTGCGACAATGTCAACTAGTTCAGCTTTATTCAACGTCTCAAACTCCCAGCGTCAAAACCTTGTGTCCGACCATTGATTCCTTAGGTTTCCATCGCGCAGACTTGAGAAAAATCTCTTTTGTCTTTTACCGACTACTTTTGCCGGGGCGTTCTTTAGCCGCCCTCTTATTTCGTAGGTCCTTAGTAACCGTCAATTCCTAACGTAAGAAAGACTTCGCCGGTAACAGATCAGAAGAGCAGCAAGTGGACGCTATATAGTTCTCTAGGCAATGCTAGCATAAAGTCACGGCCAGACAAACATTGGCGGTTTACTCCCCGTAAAGAAATTACTAATGCTTACCGCGCACCAACTAAGTCAGTCATCTCGCCGGGATGCATGGGTCGAGATAGATCTCGGCAAGTTGGAAAAGAACATTCATATCGTAAATTCCTGGCTCGGCCAGAGCTCCGGCAAGAGCTCTCCAGTTAAAATTATGGGTGCGGTCAAAAGCGATGGTTACGGTCACGGTGCTGTCGCTATAGCAGAAGTGCTGGCCGCATGTGGTGTAACCTGGCTGGGCGTAGCTTCTGTAGATGAAGGTGTCGAACTTCGAGAAGCAGGGTTAAAGCTACCAATCCTGGTTCTAAGCCCGGCACCATTAATTTCATTAAGATCGGCTCTCGATTCTTCACTTGATTTAACAGTGAGCTCCAAGGAGCAGTTGCGCGAATTAGCAGGACAGCTCAAGAACTTTAACCGCAAGCAATCAGTGCATTTGAAAGTTGATACGGGCATGCACCGACTTGGAATATCGCTTGAATCTGTTGGGGATATCCTCGAACAGATTGAAGGAAACCCTCTTCTGGAGCTGAAAAGCGTCTACAGCCATCTGGCTAAATCCGATGATTTTGAAACAACAAATCGACAAAATGATCTCTTCTTGAGGGTAAAAGAAATCGCCAAAAAAAGTGCAGCCAAGCCTTTCTTTCATATAGCAAGCAGCGATGCTGCCAGGCGGTTTCCATTTACCCATCATGATTTGATTCGTCCCGGCATAAACATTTATGGTCTGGAAGCTCGTAAGCAGTCCGAAGATATTGAACCAATTCTTGCCGTGAGATCGCGCCTCAATCAAATTAGTGAGGTAAAGGAAGGTGAATCGGTTGGATACAATCTCACTTGGACCACAACCAGACCCAGCAAGCTGGCTTGTATTCCGATTGGTTATGGTGACGGAGTCGATCGCGGCTTATCCAATAAGATGAAAGGCATTTTGCATGGACAAGTGGTTCCACAGGTTGGCATAATCAGCATGGACCAAATGCTTTTCGATATTACCGACGTGCCGGCCGCAAACCTGGGAGATGTATTGACGCTGATTGGGAGTGAGCCGGGCAAAGATATCGGGCACGGTGAAAAGAGGCCTTACTTAACTCTTGCCGACTGGGCAAGGGAGCTGGACTCAATTACATACGAAATGGCCGTGCGGCTTCGTATGCGATTGCCTCGCATCTATACAAGACAAAGTTTGCGTTCACCACAGGGAGACTAGTGTGACTCAGATAGGGTTATTCTGTGGCACATTTAATCCCATCCATATGGGGCACTTGCTTGTAGCCGAGTGTGCAGGCGATCAATTCAAACTCGACCGGGTGATATTTGTCACGAGTGCTCGCCCGCCGCATAGAACCGATGTATTTCTGCCCAGTCAAGCGCGGCATGAAATGGTGGTAAAGGCGGTATCGGGTAATTCTCGTTTTGAAGCATCGAGAATCGAGCTGGATAGAGAGGGACCCTCATATACCGTTGACACTATCAGCCAATTTAGGGAAATTTATGGAGAAAATTGCGGCTTGAATCTCTTGATTGGTGGCGACAATGTCATTCATTTGAGAAGCTGGCATAGAGTTGACGAAATTTTCAAGAATTGCAGATTATTGATCGCACCGCGCTTTAGTGATGCAGCCGATGGAATGCACGATGTTCACAGCCAGCTAACTTTAGAGCGACCCCTTAATCCGCTATCGGATCTTGAGCGCCAGGTTCTCAAAGGAGCCCGCTACGAAATTATTCAGTTTCCCTTTGTAGAGATATCGAGTTCTACGATAAGAAGACGAATCCGGGAGGGACGTTCGATACTTTATATGGTGCCAAGCGCCGTCAATGAAATCATCAAGCGCAAAGGATATTACGCTGAAGTTGCAAAAACACCGGTCGATGAAATTGTCGAAAAGCCCGGAGGAAGCAGGTAGTTGGTGACGGAATTTTCTCCACTGACAATTGAGCAAGCAAAAAAATGGGTGAAGCCGCGAGTTACTGAGAAGCGCTTTCGCCATATCACTGGTGTGGCAGAGACGGCTCGTAAACTTGCAAAAGACTACGATGCTGATGCGCAGAAAGCTGAGCTTGCAGCTTGGCTGCACGACGCTTGCAAAGAATATAAGGACAAGCAATTAGTGGAACTGGCACGCGAGTACGGTTTGCAACTCGACAAAGTCTATGAGGAGAATGGACATCTTTTGCATGGACCGATTGCCGCAGAAGTTGTAAGACGCGAATTGAATTTCACAGACAATCTCGTCTTGAATGGAATACGCGAACATACATTAGGTGCCGTCGCGATGACGACCCTGTCTGTTGTCGTATTTCTTGCTGATGCTATAGAACCTGGTCGTCCTGAAGATTTCACCAAACCTATTTGGGAAGCTCTGGGACGCGCTAGCTATATAGGCAAAGAACAGGCACTAAACCTGGCTGTGAGAGTGGCATGTGACATGAGCCTACGCGATCTTCTTTTGCAAGGACGCGTTATACACCCACGCACGGTTGAAGTACGAAATTACTATGCGCAATTGACGCGCGGTTTAGTGTAGGCTCAGTTTAGTATGAAACTTGATTAGTGTGAGCTAGAAACTCTCGTTGCTCGGCATATCGCCGCCGACGTTGTCTTTCTTGCTGCCTAACAAGCGCAAATTTGTAGCGTGGACATAGGGGCGCACGTTCTTGTTTCCGGCGTCATCGCTCCAGCGGCTGAAGTCCAGTCTTCCTTCTATGCCTATAAGACTGCCTTTGCGCACATACTCACCAGCAATCTCGGCTTGCCGTCCCCAAATCTCAATATCAAACCAATCTGTTTCTTTTTCTTTGGTGGGGCGATTTACAGCCAGGCTGAAACTTGTTTTGACCCGCCCGGACTCGAAATACTTCATTTCGGGGTCCTTGCCGGCTCGCCCTACAATCACAACTGAATTCACCATGTATATAGTCTCCCGACGCATCGGAGTGAGAATGCGCTATCTTAAGCTTGAGCAGATATTATAGTACGTAAGCTTTCTCTTATAAGCTGAGAAAATGAGTAACCAAGCGAAATCAACAGGTTCGACAAAGGAAGGGACAAAGGCACTGCCGCCTGAATCGAACCGGCAATTGCTTTCGCATGTATATGTGCTTAATGTGCTGAGCTGCAATGCCTACTCATGGTGGTGGTACTACAAAACTTGGAAGGAACTGCAAGCTTTCGCAAAGACTGCAACAGAAGAAGATTTGGCGAAGTTACCCGATCGTCCAAACGCCAAGAAAACGATTGATTATTGCCGGAACATGAATGTCGTGTTGCATGCAATCGGCACTATACCACCGTTTATTCAGATGATTTTCACTTACACCATCTATAAGCAATGCTCAGATCTTTATCCTACAAAGGAACAGGAGGTTGCGGGGGGGACGCAACCTCCTGTATTCAATTTGAGGGGAATCGATAAACTCTTTGCTTTGAACCCAGCACTGACCGGGCTAGTTTTCACGGGGATGACTTGGTATTTCACAACCGAATTTAAAATGGGGCCTGAGGCTATTCAACCGTTCATTAGTGCTTTTGCAGCGTCGATACCACTGGTGGTGGGTCAGGACATGCTCAATTCTTTCTGGCGAAGCGTAGAGACATCTGACAAGGAGCCCCGAAAGCATTTCAATTCAGGAGAATGGGTTCTCTTGTTTTTCGCCATTGTATTTCTTGGGTTCAATATGCTTAGCTTCGTCATTGCTGGGCCAAAGTTGCCTACACCGGCTAATTTAATGACCAGATAGCTATTAAGCGAAGGCAGAACGACCTGGCTTTTGTCCTTCGTTATATTCAAAGCCTGCGAAAATTCCCCTTAGCACGTTTTGCAGATTTTCTATCATCGAACTACGCTTGGGATGAGCTAATCTCAATTTACGCAGATTGTCATCACGGACAGCTTTTTCCCAGGCTCTAGCTAATTCTGCTTTACGTTGTTCATTTTGAATTTCATAACCATTGCGTAGCGAATTCAAATAATAGCTTGAAAGATCGGTGCGAACGTCTGGTGCTGCTTTGGTTAGAGTAATTGTCATGGTTTCTTCCCCCACTTGATTGAAGCCGTGTTTAACTCAGCCGGTGTAAGACCGCTCACCGCGCCGGTTTGTAAATTTGGTTCGATCGGGCGGCCTTTTGCAATCGCTTCAGGCACACTACTAATCTGTCACAACCAGTCCGTTTATTGGTCAAGCGTGCGCGTGAACTTCTAAGGTGAATTGTGCAGGCTCATTTTTGAGAAGGAGGGTGAGCGCAATCACTATTCGGGTGGAACAGAAAATGGCAGGGGGATGTTTTTGTGTATGCTAGAAAGCTGCCGGTTTTGTTGCATCTGGACGAACCAAAACCATAACCTTGAACTCATTACTGGGAAAAGTAAATGTCTCAAAGAGCCGATATTCTTTTGCCAGGGTTTCACAAGCAGCAATGAGAGCCCTGTGTCCGCTTGGCTTACCTTGTCGCCAGGTTTCCTCCAAACTTTTTAAAAGGCCTTCGTTTTCGCGATAATAAATCAAGACTTTGGGTTTGTTTTGCAATAGTCGTTTTGCTTCCTCTTCGGCAAACTGATCGTTTACTACATCCAGGTTGTGGGTGCCGGAGAAAGTAGCCGTACGCCGCTCAGATAAAGCGTAAATGAGGCCAAGCTCCGGATAAGTAAAGATCGGATCGCTGGGCGCAGAATTTGCTTTGATAATGTGCACGGTATCATCGACAAAGTGCACAGTCGAAGGCGGAAGTACAAATCCTTTTAGCAGTGGCAATGTTGAAATGGTGTTGGCAGTTGGCACGGGTGGCTCACTAAAACCTTGAAAGTTATGAGGCAAGTTCACTTTTAGTATTGTCTCTATAGCTACAAGGCCTGCTGAAACAACGTAAATAGCGAAAAGCCAGACCCGCTTCAAGCGATAATGTCGGCATGCATTCAGAGCCAATGCCAAAAAAATTGCCAATCCGGGAATGAGCATGGCTTCGTAAAGAGGATAAGACATCGAGGCCGTACAAACGATGGCAAAAGTTGTGCTCAAATACAGCCAGATCTGTGCCTGAGCTTTGCTTACGTTCTTTGAAAACCATAGAAAGGTATAGAGAAGAAAATGCGTGATGCTGACAAAATAAACAATCCAAATTGTGGTCTTTAGAGCTAACCAGAAAGAAAGGATGAGAGGACTTGAAGTCGTTAAGTTATAAAGCCCTTGGTAAGAAGCTACTGCACCAATAGTGGTGCTAACCAAACCCAAAAGCAGCAACATGAGCAAGTGAGATGTCGACTGTGGTGTTTTTTCTCTCTGGGCACGGATGAAAACAGGCCAGGCAATCAATGCTAAAGCAAAACTGGGAACGCTAACTATCCACTGCGCAATGCACATATAGGCCAGGCGCGCAAAAATACTGTCGATTGACTTTGCGCGCGGGGCTGTTATAAAGACTTGCTCAACGAAACTGTTAAAAACGCCTACGTGCATTAACCAAAAGACTAGGGTTAGGATCGGCAAAATCCATCCGAGCGTAAAGGCTAGAGCAAAAGTAATCGCCTTACGCTTTCCGTCAAAGCGAAGGAGCGAAGCCCCAGTCACCAAGAAAATAAGAATCGTTGCCACTGGTCCAATTGACTGTTTTGCAAAGCAAGCCACCCCGGCTGAGATACCGGAAAGCGCCGCCCATATTATTAGTTTCCTAACGCTTTGCACTTTGTCTAAAACGAGACTCGCGCATAACCCGGAAGTGATTGCAAACAAAATGCACTCATTGGTGTATTGATCGAGGGGATCCGCAACATCTCCGGAACCCAAGATGACTGTCACAGCCGCTACCCAAGCTGCATCGCCGGGTGGGAACAAGCGGGCTAACCACAAATAAATTACTACCGCTAAAATGGTGCGCTCACAGACTGCAAAGGTGCGCAGAACTATGTAATCGTTGCCGAATAGTGCTTGCACTATCACCGAGCGCAAAATAAGAAGCGGTGAATGGGGTACGAAATAGTCTCTATAAGGAAGGCAGCCTTCCCGAAACCACATGGCGGCAAGATAACCACCGTGAGCCGAACGGAGTCCTAGAAAGTGATTCCACCACCAGCCCAAGTAAGACAATGTGATGAGCGCGGTGACCACTGCACCGATTACAAGAATGAGCTTGACGCTGTGATCTGAAATTTTAGTCTGAAACAAAGCGAATCAAAATCCTTGTTTTTTCGCCCAACGAATGAGCGCTTCTGAATCATGAAGCTCGAGCTTCTGAGCCAATTGCTGCAGAGTTTCTGAAAGCTCGCTTTCTGGAATACCTAATCGGGTCGACGCCTTTGCAAGTTTTCCTCTTTGAGTTACTTCTCTAAGCAACTGTCTTTCTTGTGTACTGAGTTTGGTTACCTGGTGCGGGAGTGATGGAGATAGAACATTGTGCTTGCCACGCGAAACCATAAGTAAAGACATTTTGATGAGCTCTAAGGAGTCCTCCTTCAATATGTAAGCAGCAGCACCTGCTTCCAGAAAATCTTGTACGTCAGCGGCGCGACTCTGACTGGCAAATGCCACCACCTTGACATTGCGCAGGTGTGTCAAGCGTTTGACTAAATCAATTGAACTAATTAGACCAGGCAGATGAAGGTCGAGTAAAACGATATCGGGCAACAGCTGCTCACTCACCTTAAGAGCTTGATCGGAAGTTTCCGCTTCACCGACTACTTTTATCAGGCCACCGTCGGTCAGCTGGCCGATGATTTGTTCGCGCGTCTGCTTGTGATCATCTACAACCAGCAACCTGATCATTAGGGTCTCCAATAGCGCAATTTGCTCCAAAGAAAGAATACACTCTTCCGATTTAAAGCGTGACTAAGCCAAGTAGCTATAATGTGCACGTTATTCTTTGAGTGAGTAATTAAAATGACCAAAAGCAAAGTGCGGCTGTCGCGTCTGATCGGGTTGATGGTAATCTTCGGTTTTGCCTCCCCTCAATTGCAAGCCACACCTCAATCGGAGGGCGCAATTAGGATGGTTGCAAATACAGAAGTAACGACCCCATCGGGATTGAAATATACAGATGAGGTTGTTGGAAACGGAGCCGCCCCACAGATCGGGCAAACCGTTGTTGTGCATTACACGGGTTGGCTTACCAACGGAACAAAGTTCGACAGTTCAGTAGATAGAGGGCAACCTTTCACATTCACACTTGGCCAGGGGCAAGTGATTAAAGGATGGGATGAAGGTGTCGCCAGCATGAAAATCGGCGGCAAAAGAAAACTAGTCATACCGCCGAGTCTCGGTTACGGTGGCAGAGGTGCTGGCGGCGTAATTCCGCCTAATGCAACTCTGGTATTCGAAGTTCAATTGCTTGGCGTTCAATAATTAGGCGTTCACTGACTAAATAGAATCGATTCCCGAGAATTAAAAGCGGGAATTGTTCAAAAGTCGGTTGTGTGGCTTTGTAGAAGAAATGCCCTTGGCTCAGAGGGGACCTCTTTGCACGGTTTTTTGTTATGACCGAAATTTGAATGTTTTTCGGTCGGGTATAAAAGGCGACAAGAGGGCAAAGGGCGGAGACTGTAAAAGCCTCTGGGATGATAGCTTTGCGGCATTTAGATGGGTTAAGGAATGAGGTTAAGGATGTGGGGAAAAGCGAAGGTACTCGGGTAGGAGATTTGAGAATGGGCCATATCGCCCGGCCTTAACCTCAAACTTTAAGATTTTCTTCCGGGCTGAATATTTCCCCCCAATATCGTTTCAGCGCATGTAATATAGATTAATTACTTTTTCTGCCGACCCGACTCCCGAATGGGGACCAAATTTAGAGGGTGATCGAGCAGGAAGCGTCGCTTGCGACCGTAAATGGTGCTTCAAATTGTTTGTCGGAGGAATTTGTTAAAGATGATCGAAGAAATTTTAGAGGGTGCAACCGGAAAATTGGGCTTGGCTGCAGTAGTTTTGTTTGCTATCCCAGGTAGCAGAAAAATGCTGAAAACTGTCGCTAAAGAAGCTGTACGCGCAGGGCTTACGATTTCCGAAGGTGTAAAAGACCTGGTAGCTGAAATCAAAGAAGAAGCCAGCGATGTTGTCGCCGAAGTGAAAGCAGAGCGTAAACAACAAGGACAAGATAAACACGTCGCTTCTCAAAAAGCTTGAGCAGACGGACGTTCTAAAAGCGCTATGAGCGCAGTTATTTGAACCGCCGCCTGCAATAAATGCGAGCGGCGGTGAACTGTTTAAGAAGAGGATTGAGATGGAGAAACTGATGGTCCACGATGCTGTCCCTCATAAAAAGGGGGTTTCTCACCACCTGCCGCACCGCACTCGCTATCGTCTTCCCAAAAGAAGTCGTACGAAAGAAGTAGCTCAGAAAATTCGTGAAAAAGTTTCCAAAGTTTCTGGAGTAAAGGACGTTGAAATAAACGAAAAAACTGGCAGCGTGCTCATTAATCACGATGAAACACCGGGTATTTTGCCGGAAATCCATGACGCAATGGATTCAGTTGCCTTGGATCTTTTCGAGGAAGTTTTGGAAGAAGAGGGCGAACTACTCTTTCCGGGATTCTCGATATTCGCACACATGATCAAAAAGCGTGCGAAAACTGTCGATGCTGCGATCTCCGCAAAGACAAACAACTACCTAGATCTAAAAAGTCTTGTTCCTCTGGTTTTCCTAGGCGCAGGCATTCTGCGAGCAACGAAATCTAAAAACGTCGTTGGACATGTGCCAGCTCTCGTTTTGTTCTATTACGCATTTGATACCTATGTCAAATTCCATCCACCCGCCCCTCCAGCGCCTCCAGCAAACACTCCTCTTATTGGAAATGGCGCTCCGAAGAAATTAAAGGTATCCGAGCAATGACATCGAACCCAATAAAATTACCGGCTCCGCAAAAGCGGGGTGGTGAACCTGTTGTTTTGCCAGCTTTATCTTCGAATGAAGAAGATTCCAGCTCGGAAGGCCAGTTATCTTTTTTTCGAGCTGAGTTTTTCTTGCGGCATGAAACAGCAGGGAGGGTACGACTTTACTCACCGCAAGTGCAGTTCGATGCAGGATTTGCAGGTGCGGTAATCAATCGCGTCAAGGCAATTATTGGAGTATCTGTCGTTCGGGCTAATGAACGATGCGGAGCGGTCATTGTTGAGTACGACACTGAAGTTCTTTCGCAAAGAGATCTGCTTAGCGACATTGAAGAACTGAATTTTTCGCAAAGTGAATTACAAATAGAAGATGTCACCCCCAAAGTGAATCTTCCTGCACTAAGAGACAAATTTGCTTTCATCGATCGCGGGTTAACCCTGTTAGAACGTATCTTTGCTCCGACCGCACAGTTAATTGTCGGTGGTCTTGCTTTTGCTTCCGGCCTATTCGGATTGCCCTTGTTGTTGACGAGAACACTGCTTGTAATATCAGTTGTGCCAATCGGTCTAAGAGCTTTTCGCACCGGTTATGACGAAAACAAAATCGGAGTGGATGCTTTAGATGGCATGGCTGCAAGCTTAATGCTTGTAAGTGGCAGAGTTACCGAAGCATGTTTTATGACCGGACTGATTGCTTTGGGCGAATTCATTCGCGAACAAACCTCAAAACGATGCCGAAAAATTGTTGATGACTTGCTTGGCCTGTCTGGTAGAAATGCCTGGCTGGTAAAAGGCAAGAAGAGAATTTGCGTGCCAGCCGAAGAAGTTCAAGTTGGCGATCTCATAGTCATATATCCAGGTGAGATGGTTCCTGTAGATGGTATCGTCACTGCTGGACAAGCCGCAGTGGATCAATCCAAACTCACTGGCGAAGCGCTTCCTGTTGAAGTAGACAAAGGTGGAAAAGTTTATGCTTCTACCGTTGTTCTTGAAGGCAAGATCTACGTTATATGCGACTCGGTTGGAAGCAATACCAAGGCTGGTGGCGTACTCGAATCGGTGAAAGCTGCTCCTCTTCATGAAACTAAAATACAAAACTATGCTTCATTGATGGCAGACAAGCTCGTAGTGCCGATCATACTCAGCGCCGGTTTGACCTTTGCACTTACCCGCAATGTTGTTCGTCTTATGAGCATGCTCATATTCGATTTCAGTACTGGTATTCGAATTGCTGCACCAACTGCGGTGTTATCCTCCATGCATAATGCTGGACGAAGGGGCATCCTTATAAAGAGCGGTGCTGCTCTGGAAAGATTGTCTACAATTGACGCCGTCGTCTTTGATAAGACAGGCACTCTCACGCTTGGAGAGCCAAAGATTACGCGTGTAGTAGAACTCGGCAGTTACAGTTCCGACCAACTCATTGCCTATGCAGCATCCGTCGAACAACGACTTCACCACCCCGCTTCGCGCGCCATCGTAAAAGCGGCTTCTCAACGCAATTTAACTGTCCCGGAACGCAATGATTCCAAGTTCATTCGCGGAATGGGAGTACGGGCCAAGGTTGGTGATCTTGATGTTCTCGTTGGTAGCCGGCGCCTTATGGAATCGGAAAGCGTTACGCTCAACGAAGCAAAACAAATCGAATTGGAAACAGGCAACCGCGCTGAATCTCTTGCTTACGTCGCTATAGACGGCAAATTGGTTGGATTAATGGCTTACAGCGATCAAATCCGGCCGGAAGCATCACAAGCGATTGCTCAACTCAAAAAGCTGGGCGTTAAAAAGTTAGTGATGGCAACCGGTGACGGAGAAGAGGTAGCACAACTAATCGCTCGGACTTGCGGCATAACAGACGTAATGGCCAGATCATTCCCCGAGCAAAAAGCTACTCTCGTCAAACAACTGAAATCGATTGGTTTCAACGTTGCGGTCATCGGGGATGGTATCAACGATTCACCAGCTTTAGCGCACGCCGATGTTGCGTTGTCGTTGCACGGCGGCACCGAGGCGGCTAGGGAAGGTGCGGATATCGTTTTGACAGATGGCGATCTGCGCAGATTGCCTGAGGCAATTAAGATTGCTCGCGGAGCAATGGAATTGGTCAAACAAAATCTTTCTTTGGCTATGGTGCCGAACAGTGCAGGATTAGGCTTGGCTGCAGTAGGATTGGTTGGACCTGCCGGTGCCACACTTCTGAACAATGGATCAGCAATTTGCGCTGCGCTGAACAGCTTGCGCCCGCTCTATCTAAGCGACTCGTGGTCTAAAGAAGCGCCGCCAATCGAAACTGTCCAGTAACTAGAGCGTGTTGCCTTTAGCTGCTATCTGTGTGGCACGTTCTTGATTGCCTGAAGCTTGCACCATGCCTGCATAGTTTTGATAACAGTTTTTCAAATCAGTTTTTGAGTTTGGCGCATTCTCGAAAATCGAAATTGCTCGCTGGAAAAGTGGTTCGGCTTCGTCGTATTTTTTGTCGGACCCGTAGACAACAGCCAAATTGCTAATTGCCAAGCCGGTTTCCCGATTGTTAGGTCCATTCAGTTTTTCTCTGGTGTCGACACAACGTTTAAGCATCATCTCTGATTCATCGAACTTATTTTGCTTGAATAGAGCGTTGCCAACGTTATTGCAAGAGGTAGCAATAAAATCCAGCGGTGGATCTGACATATCTTGCGCTGTTGCTATCGCTGCGAAAAGCAGTTTCTCGGCTTCATCCAGATTGTTTTGTTCAACGTATAGACAACCAAGACCATTTTGTAATTGCATTAGCTGCTCGTCGTTTTTGCCTGGATTCTTCTCGCACAGTGCAATTGCTTGTTTGAAATATTCGATGGCTTGATCATTTTGGTGCTTATCCATAGACATGTTGGCCAGATTCGCTAGTGTTGCAATTTTGTTGCTCTCGCTAACGTCGTTGCCGCTCATGCCGAGCGATTGTTGATAAAGCTTCGAAGCTTCGGAACTCTTTCCCTGTCTTTGTCGAAGGGTCGCAAGATTGCTTGTGTCTACCGCAAGCTGTTGTGAGTTCTTTCCAAATGCCTTCTCGTCTAAGGCTGTCGCTTTTACCAAAAGTGGCTCAGCCAAGTTGAGATCTCCTGTGCTCAAATAGACATTGGCACTTAGCGAATAGGTATTGGCGAGATCTGAAATGGGTTGTTGTGGATGTTTTTCTACATAATTCAAGGCTTGTTGAACAATCGGTTTGGCTTCTTTGCCCTTTTGTTCTGCAAGCAGCACATTCGCTAAACCAACAAGGCTTGCCAGAAGAGACTTTTGGGTATCCGTCGATTTTTGATTTATGGCTAATGCAGAGCGATATGCGGACTCGCTTTCTTTGAAATTATTTTGCCCGAGATAGCAATTGCCGAGATTATTCAATTCGGCCGCAACATTACTGTGATTTGGCCCAAAGAGTGCCTTAACTATGTTTAGGGCTTCCTCGAACATTGGTTTGGCATCGTCAAATTTTTTCTCGGAACAGTAGAGATTTCCCAAATTGTTTAAGCTCATCGCAAGTTCAGCATCTTTCTTGCCTGAAGTTCTCGCTTCATCCAGAGCATTCGAGTAAGCCATTTCGGCTGTTTTGAAATCGCCCGTTGCGGCTGCCGCCTGACCCTGTTGGGTCAGTTTTTGCCAACTGCTTGCTGTTTGAGAGAAAGATGGCGAGGTAGAGGAAGCTGTTATTAGTGCCAAAGAGAGGCACGCTTTTAAACTCAAGTTCATATTCATACGTTTTTTATGGCTGTTGCTGATGGCTGTTGCTGCCCTAATTTAGAAGCTCTTGCTCTATTTGTCATGAGATCCATCTGATAGAGCTGAATTGGTATTTCGTCCTTATTTCCGATTGGCACCATCTGTGAGGTCACTCTTTTGGGAAATTGTGTTCGGCGTGCGATCAAACGCAGTATTCCACTTCGAGAAATTGCTTTGAATCTGTGTATAGAAAGGGGCGGTAGCCTGAACGTAAAAGAGCGGTGTTGCCACCGCCCTTTTGATCCCCCGGATTGAACCTGTGAATGTCTTTCGAGTAAGTCTTTTTACCTACATCTTTGCTTTTAACGGCTTCCTTGTTTCGCTTCTTTTGTGTCTTTCTTTTGGGCAGCTCTAAGTAGACCGCCCATTGCCGTGTTTATCGGAATAACTTTCCATCCGTTGTAATCTTCATTTGCATCTTGTTCTGGGCTATTTTCTTGTTTTTGTTCGGGCACTGATTTCAGCCCATTCCGCTTTATTTCACTGGGTCTTAGGAGTGCAGCCAATCCTGTGCTGGACTGCTCCTCGGTTTGCTCAACTTGCTTATTAACAAATTCGCCAGCCAATTCCTTCAATTTATTAGAACAGGTTGCAAGTTTTTCTATGAATTGTTCTTCTGCTTTTGTTATTTCGTCTGTCTTGCGCCCTTCAATTTTCGCTTCTTCTACCTTTGGCTCTTCGAGCTGTTTCATTAGCTCTTGTGCTTCGGCTTGTCGCTGCGTACTTGCTTCAGGTATTTCAGGTTCTGCTTTTTCGAGATTCTCGAATAACAGTGAACTTGCTCTGAGATTGCGAATTGCATTGTGCTTTCCGTCTACCGTAGCTGTCGAAGTTTGATGCTGCATTAGCTGATCTATCAGTTCTTGCGCTGCAACTTTTGCTTTTTCGACTGCCACTGCGTCTATTCGCGTAGACGTAATATCGGCTTCACGTGCTGGTCTTGGCACATTGTGCTCAAGCACCGAGCTGGTTGTGTTGTCCTCGTTCATTATGTCGCTCGCTTTGGTTGCCGGGGAAATTGGCTTAAGTGCCTGCGAGGCAGAGAGATTGCAAAGGAGTCTGTAGACAATCTCGTCTGTCGATAACTCGAATATAGTTTTCAATTATGAAAACCGAATGAAAGGACGCGAATAAGCTCTCTATTCTGGTTTCAGTCGGTCGTTCTTCGGTTATGAGGCAACTGGATATGTCTCTTAGTGCCGTCTTGTCGCACTTCCGTGACTACTTAAGTGCGTCTACAGCGGGTGGATTCTGAGGAACCTCGCTGGCTAAAAACCTTTCAACTATTTCTTGAATGACGATATCCGGGTGTTCCTTTTCGATTGCCTCGGCTGGAAACTCATGCAATTGCCAGTAGTAGGTGATTCGTCGGAAGTAGTTCGATAAATAGAATCGGACGTTTTGGAAAAACGAATCTCGAAGTGCTACAGCTTTGGGCAAATTGCCATCGTCCACTTCTGTGGCGAAAGGTTCATGGGAACGACGTGGAGCATCAAGAGGTGGGTGTGGCATGTCTTTTGAATCGTGCCAACTGAAAGTACCATTCGGCACAAGTAATAGCTGATCTTCTTTGAGGTAGCCTTGCAAACCAAGCATCCCTGCTAGATCTCCGTTTGTGAGTTCAGAATGGACTACCTTAGTATCTTTGTCTGCAACACTCGCAAGAGAAGGAAACCAATCTGTTATGTTATTCACCATCACACTTGTCGCTTTGCGGGCGCCGACGAAATTCCAGTGAGAATCGGTTTTGAAATAGATCGGCTGGTATTTTTCAGTTTCTTTGGCAGCGAGCATTGATGGTCTTAAATCTAGCGTGCGAACGCTCGTTTTTGTGCGCATCGCGTTAATGAATTGTTCCAAGCGCGATTCTGTCCTAACCGGTTTAAAGTTTTCCGGAAGGTGTTCCGGGTAAACGGTGCATTTGCTTGGTGCAATAACAACCAGGTATCTGATATTTCTTTTGGCAAGCCACCGCCGCCTGGCTTCTAATACCTGAGTCCATGCAGATAATTCATTTTCTGAAAAAAGGGGATCGTGTCGTAAAGTGGCCTTGTCTGAATCATCAGTGAGATAAAGCCAATCGTCTTTGCCCACTAATACCCAAGGGTGTGTAGACTTTCGAAAGAGGCTCCACTTCGTGATGCCGTCCCATTGCACAAGTTGTGTTCTATAGGCGAAGTTGTCATTCAGATAGTGTTCGAATGAAGACGGAAAGCTAATCAAATCCTTTAAGCTATGAACTCTCGGAAGTGGAGACAATTCCCGTTTCTCTTCTGCTGAATAGCGGGTATTGGACAATCGGCAATTAATTGCAGTCAAAGTAAGTAGTACTACTAGCGGTGCTAGAAAGAACGCTGTTGTAAAAAAGTTTTCTAAAGGTGTTTTAGACGCCCTAAATTTACCCGGCTCTTTAGAAAGCCGAATTTTTCCCGCTGATACACCTGAAAGAAGTCTGAGCGCCATTTCCTGCTCACTTTGCAACAGGCAGCTTACTCGAAAAGCCACAGCTTGGAATTAATGCTCGCTAATTCACCAGCCTTACACGTTCTCCAAATCCATTGATGCTAAGATGGCCTTCCTGAGGCAGTTTGACAAGAACTCGCCTGTAATCAGCGGCATGACTAACTTTTGGCATCATATATGAGGCTTCTTCTTGTTGAAGACGATGATCGTATAGCTACTCCTATTAAGGAGGAGCTTGAGTTTCAGTACTATCTTGTGGACAAAGCCTTTGATGGCGAACAAGCCCTCAACATGGCCCGAAAGGTCCCATACGATCTCGTTATTCTTGATCTATTGCTCCCTAAAACCAACGGCATGACTGTGTGTAACACTTTGAGGACCGAGGGATTTCTGCAGCCAATTTTAATGATGACAGCCCTTGGTACAACGCATGACAAGGTCATGGGCCTCGATGCGGGAGCCGACGACTACATAGTCAAGCCTTTCGACCTCGAAGAACTTATGGCTCGTGTGCGTGCAATGTTGCGCCGGGGACCTGGCCAAGCTGTTCCGATACTGAAATGGGGTCAGGTTGCGCTCGACCCGGTTAAATGTCTGGTTACTTTCAAAGACAAACCCATACCGCTAACCGCCACTGAATATAGGCTACTAGCCTTTTTTCTAAGGCATCCGGATGAAACCTTTAGCAAAGAAGCTATTTTCGAAAGATTATGGCTGCCTGGTGAAGAATCCAGCATAGATGTGATAAAAACCTACGTTAAACTCTTGCGGCGCAAAATGGCAGATGCAGGCGTTCCGGTAGATCCGCTTGAGACTATATATGGCTTTGGATACCGCCTTAAGTCCCATCAATAGCAAAGCGATTCACAGATTGATAGCAGCCAATCTGCTCGTTTTTGTATTGGTCCTTATTGCATTTTGTGCGGGCGTATACGGATTCTCCGCATCGCAATTGCATGGGGATCTAAAACATCGTTTGGCCATGTTTAACGGCTCTTTGATAGCCTCAATTGATAAAGATGAGATACAACCCGATATTTTTGAGTCCACGCGTAAGGGGCAAACCGCTATTCCTCTCGAGCGAATGAAATTGGAGTGGTATTCCAAAGACGGAAAACTGTTAAAGGGAATGGGCAACTTTAAGGCGAAAATTCCCTTTACAGCAATGGCAAGTTACCAGCAGCAGGATGATCCTCCTGCCCTTTGCTTAACTACCCCGGCAATTGTTCGGGGTCAACTTATGGGTTTTATGCGCACATTCGAATCGTTTGAGGAAGCTGATCGAGAGTTAGTAAGACTACAAACAGGACTTGCTGTAGGTGTCTTGATTGCTCTTGTTGTGAGTTCCATAGGGATCTTATGGTTAACCCAACTTTCGTTGAAACCTCTCGATGAGGCTTTTCTGAAGCTAAAGCGCTTTACCGATCATGCCTCCCATGAATTGCGAACGCCTCTTACTGCCATCCAAACAAATATTGATTTTGTATTGAAAAGAGCAGAAGGCATCGAACCTACCTTTCGTGAAAGGCTGGTCACTGTCCAGAACACAGCGAAACAAATGACTGTTTTGACCAACGAGTTGCTGTTGCTGTCTAAAGCTGATCGAAAGGACAAAGCTGTAGCGATGATCGCTGTTGATCTTAGTAAAGTTAGCGAAGAAGCTATTGAAATGGTTCGCTCTTTAGCTGGACAAAAATCAATAGAAGTTGCCTTAGAGCAGAAAAAAAAACCTGTCGTACAGGGGAATCGCGAGGAATTGAGAAGCATCATCAACAACATTCTTCAAAATGCTATCGAGTACACTCCAACCAAAGGGAAAGTGGTTGTTACTCTAGATGAACAGGATGGTAACGCAATTGTTGAAGTGAGTGATACCGGGATTGGTATCGCCGCAGGAGATATCGACAAAGTATTTGATCGATTCTGGCGGGCAGATCGAGCCAGAACAGCTCGCGTTGGTGGTGCCGGTCTGGGTCTTTCAATTGCAAAAGCTTTTGCTGAACAGCATAAAGGCGAGATTGCAGTGAAAAGCATCTTGGACGAAGGAAGTATCTTTACTGTTCGAATTCCGTGCGGTAAGAACTAAGCAACGGCATTATTAACCGCATTCTTGATCGCTTTGCGGGCGGGCATTTCGATGTACTTATGCATTTGTCTGGACACCACAATCAAAACTACCCAATAAACGAATATCGTTGTTTGTGCTTCAAGTTTGGATGTACCTGTTAGATAAACTTGAAACCAAAGCAATATAGGGTAATGAAGCAGGTAAATTGAATAGCTGATGTCTCCCAGTTTTACTAAATAGGAAAGACTTAGAACTCGTGCTACAAGCCCGCTTTGCAAAGAAAGCGCAAATATAAGCAGTGCATCTGGTACACAACCGTCGCAAAGCGAACCCCACAGCGCAAGAGGCCGGATGAATTGACTGTGAGATGTATACTCAAGCTCTCTTAGTGAACCTGCCGAAATAACTGCAACTGCCAGTAGCCCTATGGCAAACAGCTCAAGACAAGTAACAAGGACTGTGCGATGCGCCAGGGCATCTTTATACTTGAACATTGCCTTGCAAGCAATCATTCCAAGAAGGAATTCGAACAATCTGGCCAAAGGATTGATGGTAAGTAACCAGGAAATAAGCCGCATTGATTCCACATTTTCAGGAAACCAGTTGCATACAAATGCGAGCACCAGACTAGCTGCCAGCGCAGAAACACAAATCAATGCGCAGACATACCACTTGCGTCTAAAAACTTGGATAAGAAGTGGAAAAAGCAAGTAATAGCAAAATTCCGTAGAGATGCTCCAAGACGGCGTGTTCAGTGAATTGAAGTAACGAGGATAAGGACCCAACGAATGCAACATCAAAAAGTTCATGATTGCAATTGCCAAAAATGACATAGGGCGTGCGTGAAGCCAAACCATTGATGGCAACGAGAGCATGAACAAAATATTTGTAGCTGCGTGAGCGGGCCAGACACGAGCAATTCTGGCACCGTAAAATCGCAAAACCGCTTTCCAGTCTGCAAAACCACCGCCGTAAACATAGGTGAGTACGAAGCCGGACAAAACAAAAAAGAGTGAAACGCCTTGTACCAAGCCAAAAATAGTCACTTCGTTGGACAGCTTCAATCCGTAGAGGGTATGACACCATACGATCATTGCTGCTGCAAAAAATCGAAGTGCAGTCAAAGAAGTTATTTCTTGGTGACCCGCCTCTTTCGTGTCAGTCACAGGTCGTGCAATTACCAAAGATGCCATTCTCAATAACAAAAGTGAAAAAGTAGAGAAAAGTCTAAGCCATGATCTGGCCCATTTTCACTACTTTTTCACTAGAATTACTAGGATTTCATTGTGGCGTTGTAGTATTCGTAGCCTCAGGCTACGCTAGTAGTGGGTCTGAACTGTTTTGAATTTCTACTCATCCATGTGTTTCCCCGAAAGCTCACTGGGACGGCTTTATATCGAAGACAAATATGTCAACGAGTTATTCTTTGCTGATGCAAAAGGAAAAGTGACTGTTCCGCGTCCCGTAACTCTGAGAGTACGGGTAGATATCGAATCGGATCTTTCTTCGCTTGCGAGCTTGGAACCGAATGATTTGAAATCCCTATCACTTGCAAACTGTCCGATCAAAGACGGTGAACTCGAACACATTCAAAACCTTACGGGCTTACGTGAACTACATCTTCAGCACACAGCAATTACAGGAGAGGGCCTGCGATATTTAAGTCGCCTGAAGTCTCTTCGAGTACTTACGCTGTGGTGGACGAAACTTAGCGTCGATGCTTTTAAGCACATAGCAGAACTGGAAAGCCTTGAAGTGCTCACTCTAAGTTGTTCGAATACAACCGACAAAGTTATTCCTGACCTGAGCAAGCTCGTCAATTTGCAAGATTTAGATCTCTGGGGAAACCAAGTTACCGATCTATCAACCGTGTCATTGGCAAAAATGTCTTCCCTACTCGTTCTCGGACTTGCTGATACATCCATTACGGACAAGGGCTTGGAAAATCTTGCACTCTTGTCCAATCTAAGGTCTCTTAACTTGAGTCAGACAAACATTACCGATAACGGCTTAAAGAGCCTTTCCGCTTTAACAAGATTGGAAGAATTGGATATCAGTAACACACGAATTTCCAATAAGGGTTTGAAATTCTTAGCTGATCTAAATCTGAAGAAAATCAATTTTGAGAACACAAGAGCTAGTCGCGCAGAATGCGTTTGAATTCTCGCAGCGGTACGGTTAGCTTCCATGATCGACTGCTCAACAGTTTTGCCAGATGATTTTCCAGTTTGATTCGCTCTGCTTCGTGTTCTCTTTTCAGTGCATAGATTTCTTCAACCCTTTCGGCATTTGCAAGCAGTGCGTAAAAGGACAATATTTTGAAGCAGTTGAAATCAGCCGTTGATTCCGATTTACTACTTTCAACAGCCAATAAATCTTCAATACGAATTCCGCTGTTCTTCGCCAGAAATTTCAAATGCGAAGAAGAAGCATCAACAACTGTACGAGCGTAGGTTTCCGGAGAAATGTCGAAGTTATCCAGCTCATTTCTGTATTTATCTCCAAGCTTCAACATGTCCAATGCAAAACGCAATCCCTTCGCATTTTTAGTTGTGGTGCTTCCGGAGTGATGGCGAAATTTGCAAACAATCTTGTTTAGATAAAAATATCCACCATTTTTAGCTAGCCGTATCCAGAAGTCTATATCGCCCAGGTGATAAAGGTTTTCGTCGAAACCGTCCTCTGTAGACTTGTCATTTTTGAAGGCGACCGCTGAAGGTTCTCCGATTTTATTTTGCAACTTCAACAGATTTTCTCGAAGGACTTCATCGTAATTAAACAATTTATCGCTATCGCAATTGCGAAGAAAATCCGTCGTTTCACCTGATTCATCAATGATTTCGCGCACTCCGCTCACTATCGAAACATTTGGATGATCCTGAAAGGCCTGATGGAAAAATTTGAGCGTATCTGACAAAAGGAGGTCATCTTGAGCAAATGGTTTAACGAATTTTCCCGTCGCTTGTTTAAGGCAAGCATTGTAATTTCCGAACAAACCCAACTGTTTAGAATTTCGCCAAATTTTTAGACGTGCATCCTTACCCTCATATTGGGCAAGAATTGATGGGGTGCTATCAACAGAACAATCATCGCTTATGAGCAATTCAAAATCTTTATAGGTCTGCGAAAGTACACTGTCTATGGCATCAGACAGAAATTTTTCACCGTTATAAACCGGCAAAAGGATGGAAAACATTGGCATTGATTTGATCCGAGGGCCGTTAAAAATTTTAGCTCATAGACTTAAGAGCATACACCACCCTTCCAACCAGTAGCGTATGTCTTGTCAACTATGAACCTGATACTAAATTTTGGTACCAAATATAGTGGCTTGGAGATTATTTTTTTTCTGCAAAATTCTTTTCAACCTTTTTTGAAACTCGCAAACGCGTTATAATCTTGCCTGCGAGATGACGCAGGGAGTAATCTTGAGAAGACGACGCCCACAAGCTGAAAGCATGGTTGAGTACGCAATCGGTCTCGGCTGCGTTACGGCTGTTTGTATGCTTGTTATAGGTGGGCTTGGCTTGTGCGCTAATGACATCGGCGTTCAGGTCTTGTATAACATTAACGCCAAAAACGATCAGTCTAAGGATGCATCCACTTCCGGTGTAATGGGAATGTACACATTTGGCGTTTCTGGCAACAGCAACGCGCCGTGGAAACCGCAATAACGTAAATCTCGCAATAGCCTAATTCTTGAAGCTTTCGAGTTATTTTGCAGCAATGACGACGGCGTTACAGCCACGATCTTTCGCTTCAACTAGCGCATCACAAGCAGATTCAAGTAAGCCATGGGCTTCTGTACTGTGTGACGGGTAGCTGGAAACGGCTAGGGTAGCGGTGACTTTAATAAGACGACCAGCAGCATCTTTGACTTCAAGCGATGAAATTTTGCGGCGTACTCGTTCTGCCACAACCGCGGCACCTTCCGCATCAGTTTCATGGAGAACAGTGACCAGTTCCTCGCCGCCCCAGCGAGCTGGCATATCTATTTCACGTACGGACGATTTGAGAATTTGCGCAACTTGAATGAGGACATCATCACCGACTTCATAGCCGTGTTTGAGATTGATCTCTCGCAAATGGTCTATATCTATGAGCATGAGCGAAAGCGAATAGCCAAGTCTGAGTGCGCGCTTCAATGAATGGGTGAGGTGCTCTTTGAAGACGTGACGATTAGGCAATCCGGTCAGGGTATCAGTGCCCATCATCTCCTGAACGCGAGCCTCAAGGTTGGCCAATTGATGCTTAAGACCGTCTATTTCTCGTTCTTTGTCACGCAAGGCGCGTTCCAATTGCACGTTCTGTGCCTGTAAGGTCCGCAAATGCAGTTCATTTTGCTTGTGACGAGTTTGACCATGAATCGATTGCAACACGTGTGCTATGTGTGCCTTCATTGACTACTCCATAAAAAACAGAATTTTCGAAGAGTTACCAAACCGGTACCGAGACACCGTATATAAACGGGCTATATGACCTGGTTTTCGGATAATCTTGGTTCGACGCCCTGTATATTAGCTCCATTTAGGAATTAATGCTAGTTATCATGGGGGAAACCCGCATTTTTAATTTATTTCGGTGCGAGCGACTTCTTTTTTACTGTAAGGATCGAGCAAGACCAGCCAGTACTTTTGGTTTTTGGGCCCAACCATGAACGTCAAACGCTCAGTATGTGATTCGTGAGGCGGAACGGACTGCTTCAATCTTTGAATCATCGATAGCGCTGGCAGGAAGGGCTTGTCGCCTTCGGATACGACAGCGATGTTGAAAAAGCTGTATGGCTTAGTGGTGCCATTGTATATAGTTGCATCGAAACTAAGTAGCCTCATTAATTTGTCGCCGAGCGGATCTTTGTGGAATTTTGGATCCTTTACGCCCAAATTCAAATTCTTGGCGGGGGCCGCTTGAACCTGTGCTGCTGGTAACGCAGTGGGATTAAATCCTGGCAGCGTAATTGGCTCTGCGGTGGTTAATTTGATGGCATCACCCGCTGCAAAGGACCGAATTTCTCCTTTGCGTTTCAGTGAGCCATACAAACCAATACTGCCACCTACGCCAGCGCCTACACCTACGGATATTCCGTGTGTCGCAATTGCAACTGGTAAGCCTGTCATCTGAACGGATAATATGGCGCCGCCAAGGGCTCCTTCCGCTACATAACCGCTATCGATAGCTATTTCTTTGGCTACAGACTTTAATTGACTGTCCTTAGTGGAGAATTTTGCTTTAAAGGGTAGTTCGTAGTCGCCTTCAGGACTGTGGAGTGTGTCGAATTCAACATCGACCCAACCGTCTCGACCCAATCGTTTTTGACCTTGAACATCGACAACGTGGCCTTTCATATACCAGCCACCTGGCACATAAACATGGCTGCCATCGCCGATGTTTGTTGATACTTGCGCTATCACTTCATCGCCCTTTTGGCTGAATTCGGAATTTAAGGCGGCGCAAACTTTCAGATTTAGCTCAGTGCCTTGCGGAATGGTTTGCAGGGAGCCTTGTAAAAGAGGCGTTGTACCGGCATCCTTTGTCACGCGCCCTTGCAATTGGTTTGCTGACACGCCCGCTTTCAAAAGGGCGCGACTAACGCCACTATCTGCGGTATTGAGCAAAGCTGGACGATTAGGTATAACCGGCGCTTTGACCATTCCTTCGCCTTCGGCATCCCAGGCTGGATCATCTGCCAAAGCAGTAGCACCGGCGCTCAGACTAAGTGCACATAGCATTGATAAAACTAGTTTCAAAATTGACCTCGCTGCGCTCAAGGAAAACTTAGAATTTCAGCATTGCCCTTAACTGGGCAAGTAATCCCTTTTTGTTTTGTTGTTGAGTAGCGGATTGCTCTCGCGTAATCGCCTTAATTCTAGCCTCTAAAGTCTTGGCTTCCTCATTCTTTGGATCAATTCTTAGCGAAGCTTGAACTTCGGTCATGGATAATGTACGCCAGTTGCGGGCTAGATATATTTCGGCCAGTTTATTACGGTAACGCGGGTCAGTTGGCACAAGGCGAATCGCTTCTTTCATGGCCGTCTCGGCTTCTTTATAATTTTTGCGCCTAAAAAGGTCGTCCGCGCGCGCCAGATGCTTGTTGGCCCACTTGACATTGATATTTTCATCTTCGGTCGATACTGGCGGCCGCTCTCCGGATGCTTTGTCGGTGGCTTCGGCTTGCGTAGATGGGGTTTCTCCGCTCAGACCGATAACGTTGTCTTCGGCACGCTTCTTGGTTAGAAATCTGACAGCGTCATACTCAGCGCGCCTCTCAGCGTCACTGACAACGTCATGGGCTCTGGTTACCTTGGCAAATTCCGATTGGGCATGCGCTCTTTGCTCCGGGTCGTTCGGAAAACGATCCGGGTGAAGTTTTTTGGCAAGTTTTAGATACGCTTTTCTGATGTCTTCGGTTGACGCCGATTCTTCCACACCCAAAATTGCGTAATAATCTTCCTCGAACTCCTGCATGAAGCCCTTTTCTTCTTTATGACGGGGATTAGATCATATCTTAAGCTGTATAACTTTCATTCGCAGCAATATTCACAGCAATATTCCTAGCAGTAACTAAAGGCGATTTACTGGAGTCTCTTGAGTTTTCGGCCAGGTCATAAATAAATTGTGGATAAACGTCAAGGCAATAGGATGTCTGATCATAATTGAATATGGTGTCGCTCTAGCGACTGCATCTAATTTGGTGGGTTTTTTATGAATTTGGATCGGTTCACAAACAAAGCTCAAGAAGCAATTACTAGTTGTCGCTCTATTATTTCGCGATTCGGACATCGTGAAGTAACGCCTGAGCACTTGCTCGTCGCTATCCTCGAACAGCCCGATGGCATCGGACCTAAGCTTTTAGAGCGGCTGGATGTGCGTCCGGATGAGGTTCTGCAAGAGACAATTCAATATCTAAACAGACAACCGAAGAGCACGAGTGTAACCAGTGCCAAGGATGAGATTCTGGTTTCCAGCAAGTTGATGTCCATTCTTGAAACGGCTGGTCATGAGGCAGAACGGCTCAAAGATCAATTCATTAGTGTCGAGCATCTATTGATCGCGCTGTGCGACGACACCAAGAATCAGTCCGGTACAATTCTCAAACAGCATGGATTGAATCGCGAAAGGGTATTGCAAGCGCTTACTCAAATACGCGGCAATCAGCGTGTTACGAGTCAAGATCCAGAGGCCACTTATGAAGCGCTTTCACGCTATGGTAAAGACCTTACCCAAATGGCGCAGAAAGGCAAACTCGACCCTGTCATTGGCAGAGACGATGAAATTCGTCGCGTCATGCAAGTTCTTTCCAGACGTACGAAGAACAATCCAGTCCTTGTTGGTGAACCGGGTGTTGGTAAAACCGCCATTGTTGAAGGGCTTGCTCAGCGCATAACCAAAGGCGATGTGCCGGAAGGTTTGAAGAACAAGAAGCTCATCACTCTCGACATGGGTTCGCTTATTGCTGGTGCCAAATATCGTGGTGAATTTGAAGAGCGCCTCAAAGCAGTTCTAAAAGAAGTTATCGAAGCGCAAGGCGAAATTATTCTATTTATAGACGAATTGCACACCGTGGTTGGAGCAGGTTCCGGTGGCGATGGTGCTATGGATGCAGGAAACTTGCTGAAGCCGCCATTGGCTAGAGGCGAACTGCATTGCATAGGTGCGACGACTTTAGATGAGTATCGCAAACACATTGAGAAAGATCCGGCTTTAGAAAGAAGATTCCAAACTGTATTGGTAGAAGAACCGTCGGTTGAAGAATCTATTTCAATCTTGCGCGGTTTGAAAGAAAGATACGAAGTTCACCACGGTGTACGTATCAAAGATTCTGCGCTGGTCAGCGCGGCTGTATTGTCGGATCGCTACATCACTGATCGCTCGTTGCCGGATAAAGCGATCGATCTCGTAGACGAAGCTGCAGCAAAAATGCGTATCGAAATTGATTCGATGCCCAGTGAACTCGATGAGTTAGAACGCCGTAAGATTCAACTGGAAATTGAGCGAGAAGCATTGCGAAAAGAAACGGACAATGCTTCTAAAGATCGCCTTGAAAGACTTGAAAAAGAACTAGCCGACTTGAAAGAACGTGCCGATGTTTTGCGCGCTCAATGGCATTCAGAAAAGGAAGCGCTCAATCGTGTGCAAGTAATTAAAGCGGAAATTGAGCAAACAAAAATCCTAATTGAACAAGCAGAGCGAGCAACCGATTTGCAAAAGGCTGCCGAACTTAAATACGGAACCCTTATTGAACTCGAAAAGAATTTGAAAACCGAAGAAGAAGTCTTTCATCACAAGAAGGGTGGAATTCGCCTCTTGAAAGAAGAGATTGATGATGAGGATATCGCTGATATCGTCTCGAAGTGGACTGGCATTCCCGTAACAAAATTGCTGGAAGGTGAAGTGCAAAAGCTGCTGCATCTGGAAGAGCATTTGCATCAACGTGTAATCGGCCAGGAAGAAGCAATTGAAGTTGTCTCTAATGCTGTACGTAGAGCACGAGCTGGTTTGAAAGATCCAAAGCGCCCAATTGGCAGTTTCCTTTTCTTAGGTCCAACCGGGGTTGGTAAAACAGAGCTTGCAAAAGCGCTTGCCGAATTTCTGTTTGATGACGAAGCAGCGATGATTCGCATTGACATGTCGGAATATCAGGAACGGCATACGGTGGCGCGCTTGATCGGTGCACCGCCAGGATATGTCGGCTACGATGAAGGTGGACAGCTTACCGAAGCTGTTCGACGCAGGGCATATTCATGCGTATTGTTTGATGAAATTGAAAAAGCGCACAGCGATGTATTCAACATCTTGCTGCAGGTTTTGGATGAAGGTCACTTGACCGATTCCAAAGGACGGCATGTAGATTTTAAAAACACCGTCTTGATCATGACGTCTAATATCGGCAGTCAATTCATTCTGGATTATCAGGTGCGAGCTGCCATTGAAGGCGACAAAACCTATCCGGAAATGAAAGAGCGTGTGCTCACAGCTTTACGCGAGCATTTTAAGCCGGAATTCTTGAATCGCATAGACGAAACGGTTGTATTTCATGCGCTTACTGCAGAAGAGCTCAAGAAGATTGTCGACATTCAACTTTCTATCCTCAACAGAAGATTGGAAGACAGAAAGATCGTTCTACTTCCCACGGAAGCGGGACGCGATTGGCTGGCGAGAACCGGTTACGATCCAATGTATGGTGCTCGTCCATTGAAACGGCTCATTCAAAGGGATATCGAAAACCCGCTTGCGCTGAAACTTTTGCAAGGCGAATTCGCTGATGGTGACAAGATTACAGTTGATGCCGATAACGACAAATTGGTATTCAAGAAACAGGCTGTTTTAGCGACCGTATAACGCTCCGATTAACCCGCTGAAAGCCTCACCCTGCCCAAGGGTCGTGCAATGTCCATACCTTACGGGCTCGGTGCAGGACTTGATGAAGTGCTTGTTGATTTAGAGTCGTAAGCTTCCTTTTCAATTTTCCAGTCATTACCCTCACGAACCAACTGTATTGTTCCGGTAGTCTTTTCGGTCATTTCGTTTGCTGTACTTTGCTCAGATACTGAAAGCGTAGCTGTTGATCCATCTATTTTTTCGGAATCGACATGCAACTTATGTGGTGTCATAGCTTGCATCATTCCAAACATCATAGGTCGATCGGATTCAGGTGAGGCTTTTATCTTTGCTATGGCGTTTTGCGATAAATATGGCTTCAACGAATCTATGTCTTTTGCCACAAAGAGTGCCTCATGATATTTAAGATAAAGCGCTTTTGGTGAAGAGCTATCCTCTGCGATTGCTATCGTTCCGGCCGTAAGCAGTGGCAGAAAGAGGAGTGAACATTTTTGGATTGTATTTTTCATTATTATTGAAGGCCAGAAAGATCTGGATTACTGAATAGGTGCGTACCTCTCCTGATGCCATCAATTACATCAGGCGAAATGTTGAAGTTGGTCTGCAAGAGCAGTTTCGGCGTTTTAGCGAGCCATTCGGTCAACGAGATTTCTTCATAAGTCCCACTATTGAAGACAGCCAGCATTTCGCAATCTTGATCCCCTACTGTTTCAAGATAGTGACCGTATCCCATTGGTACATAACCTACATCTCCTGGACCGAATTCTCGCGTTATTTTGCGACCCTGCGATCCAAAAACCGTCATACGCGCATGTCCAGAAATGTAATATTGCCATTCATCCGCATTCGGGTGCCAGTGCATTAATCGAATTGCCTGAGGATGCATTTTCAATATTGCACCACTCATTGTCGTTGATATTGGAAACTGCTTCTGGTCAACGACATTGAAAGTGCTTCCAGATACTGCAACTGGATCTTTTGCCCCAAGCCTGAATCTGTGCGTAAGCGGAGGTGGATTTTCCGTGCCTGGGGTTGGATCCTGGGCGAGTGGTGGTGGAACCGGACCTTGGCTTATGTAGACTTCCTTTTTCGGAAAGGCAGCCAGTGCAGATAGTTTTATGCCGAAATTCTTGCTCAAAACTTCAGGAGGGGTTTGAGCGATCCAATCGCTGACGCTAAATGTTGCGAATTCTGAAAAGTAGCCGCTATCGAATGCAAGTATGAAGTGACATGCTTCATTTCCTAAACCTTGAATCGAATGTCCATGGCCGCGCGGAAAATACCACACATCTCCTGGGCCGAAGTCTTTTATTTCTGTATGACCTTGAGGATCTATGACAGTTATACGGCAGTGCCCTGAAATTACATAGGCCCATTCCGCCGCATTAGCGTGCCAATGCAATTCTCTCAAACCGCCCGGGTTGAGAATCATTTCTACGCCGGCAACACCTTTTGAAATCGGAAAATTTTTCGCAGTTGCTTCATGCGATTTACCGCCGGGATGATCCTTCCATGGTTGATTTCCCAGTTCATACTTGATTTCCGGCATGGCTTCTGCAGTTGAGTTTGTAGATGAAATACCGGTCTCTATCTCAGCTTGAGCAGCAAGCGGAATAGATGCCATGATAAGCATTGAATTGATCAACATAGAAGCGAAGGTAAGAACAGGCCAACGAATTGACATGATGAAGTATCCTCTGCTAAATCCTGAAGGGAGACAGAATTTTAGCGGCAAATCAATAACTTAAAAACGCTTGTGAACTATCAATTCATTTCGCGATAACAGAGCATGATTTCTTCAAATGCATCTGTGTAGGTCTTGCCCGTTTTTCGGGCGTATTTGGCGCAATCCTCATACTCTGGTTGGGCATGAAGAATTTCTCCGGCTCTGTCTTTTGCCAATTTGACACGCACCTTTTCTTTTTCGGGAAGCGAAACTTCAACCCAGTCGCGTTCGCAAATCAGTCTTGTATGTTTGGATTCGCGAATACCAAGGGTTGATGTGCTGGTCAGCAGATATTCTTTTATCTTGCTTGCGTGCGATTGATCACAAATTACTGTTAACAAGTGCCCTGCCCTTCCCTTTTTCATCAAGCAAGGGACGATAAATACGTCTGCAGCACCCATATTTAAGAGCTCACCTGCAGAATAAGCAAGTGCCTGGGGGGTGAAATCATCCAGGTTTGTTTCAATAACAATGCTTTCTTCTTTGACAAAGCGTTCGTCATCTTCATGCTTTGTCACTGCCGAATTATTTTCAGCTACCTCGCCGATTAAAAGCCTAATTGCCGGTTGCCCTTCAACGCGGCTGGCACCATAGGCGATGGCATCAATTTTGGAGAATCCGATCGGATTCTGGCAAGGAGTTGCTAACTCACATAAAAGTGCTGCTGCCAAAGGTGTTGTTGCTTCCGCTCCGCCCGTTAAAGTAATTGGAAAGCCAGATTCTTTGAAAAGCTCCAAAGTGCAGGATCTTGGCAGCGCGATCGATTCTCCATCGACTGTAATAACACCGCTGCCCAGACCAACGTTCGAGCAGAAAATCTTCTCGATTTGAAGAGCATGCAGGGCCATTACAAATGCAATTGTTTCCAGAAAACCAGATGGGGAAAAAAGCTGCACGATCGGTATGCCATCCAGATTTACATGCTTTGTGCGAGCCTCAGCCGAACAAAGACGATGAAATACTGATGCAAGAGTTGTCTTTACCTGCATCGGCAACTTCTGGCTTTTTATGAATGAATTTAGATCTTTGTTGGTCTCTTTAGTAAATGGGCTCTTGCCGTCGAATTTTCCGCCTGCTGTCCCAGACCTCTTGATACCATTGCCCGCGCTTGCCGCAGCTGCTGCTGCCGCTCTGGCAAACAATTTCACCTGGCAAGCAGAGACGCCATTGCGTTCTACACGTTTGCTTTCTAATTTATAAGAGCTGTCAAAAAGTTCTGACTCTTCAACCAGTGCCTTTACTTTAGAAGAAAAGGTTGGAACATCACATAAAGCAGCAAGAAGAGCAGATGTAGAAGCACCTGTCTGGCAATCGAAATAAAGTGCTTTCATTGGGATCTAACCTCTTTATTCAACTTGGGCAGGATGATATCGGATATGGTGCCTGGCTGCGAAACGCTAATTTTGGTTTCGTAATGTGGTTCTAAATCGGGATAGTGATCGTTATTTATTTCGACCCGCTTTAAACCGGGAGTAAGCATCATCGCAAATTCGCCACTCCGATTAGTTTTTGCCCAACCACCACCGTGCGCTGACATCTTTTTTTCCGATTTCGCATCAATCGACAAAAATGCCACGGTTAAATTTTTTAGCCCTCGGCCGTTGTCCACCACCCTTCCCTTGACAGGAATGCCTTGATGCAATTCCAATACAACCTGGCGGCTCGCTTCTCCCGGAATACCTTCCACGAAAGCCGATGACAGATTCGATTTGTGCGGGGGGTAGACCTCAATTCGGCAGGTTTTACAGGGCTTGTGCGCTATCGAAAATGCACCGTCACCATTAGTTTGAGCGGAAAGTTTCACATTTTCATCTTCTGAACTGGTCCACTTTATCTGTACGTCTGGCAATCCTTTATGTTCTGTATCCGTTACTCTGCCCCTCAATACTGGTTCACTCTCGTTAATTTCCAGATACTTTTCCTTACCAAAAACAGGCGCTGTAAGGAGAAGCGCAATTGCTGAAACGACAGCCTGTATGGGCAAAAAGCCATGGCGAGGTAGAATCGTCGTCCTTCTCAATTTTCCTCTCCGATTCGACAAGAAAACTATATAACGTAGACTAATAGCACGTACCGATTTAAAAGAAGTCTCTCAGCTCATGCCAATTCGACTTGGTGATGTTTCACTAAAGACAAGAGTTTACGTGCCCCCTATGGCGGGTGTCACGGATATTGTCTTTCGAAATTTAGTGCGAAGGGTAGATCGAAATTGCCTTTTAGCTACTGAGATGGTCTCATCCAGGGCGCTAATGCACAGACCGGAAACTCGCATTATGGATTTAAATCCAGATGAGAAGCCTACCGGCATTCAGATTTTCGGGCACGAGCCTGACGTTATGGCCCAGGCGGCTCAAATGGCGGAGGCAAAAGGTGCTGACTTCGTTGATATCAACATGGGTTGCCCTGTCCCCAAAATTACCAAAGGCAAGGACGGTTGTGCATTGATGCGAGAGCCGGACCTAGCAAGAGAAATCGTTACGACGGTGAAAGCAGCAATAAAAATTCCGCTCACGGTCAAATTTCGGCTCGGTTGGGACGACGATTCACGCAATTGCGTCGAATTCGGGCAGATGCTTGAAGGCGCTGGTGCAGTTGCGGTTACTGTTCATGGGCGAACACGGCAGCAGCTCTATTCCGGCAAAGCGGATTGGGATTATATCGCTCGAGTTAAAAGAGGACTGAGCATTCCTGTTTTTGGCAATGGAGATGTGTTTGAGCCGGAAGACGCTGTTACTCTGCTAGAAAAAACCGGCTGCGATGGTGTAGCCGTTGCAAGAGGTACACTCGGAAATCCCTGGCTTATTTCGCGCATCAACAACTATCTTGAAACGGGAAAACTAGAAGATGCTCCGCAACCTCTTGAACGACTCATTTGCGCCTATTTGCATGCCGTTGGTTTGGTTCGATACAAGGGACCGCGAGTCGGTATCAATGAATCACGCCGGCATCTCACGCATTACACAAAAGGAATTGAAGGTGCTGGCCCGTTTAGAGCCAGGCTCACTCAGGTCAACAACCCAGACGAAGTGGCAGTTATACTGGCTGAGTTGGCTGAAAAAGTTGGTGGGACAGAAGCTTGTCGGCTGTTCTTACTTGCAGTAGAGCAAGAGAATTTCGAAAATAGCGAACATCCAGGCAAACGGAACGGCAACTGTGAAGGCAGTGTCCAAGCCCCAGTTGATCTCATTGCCGTCTAACCAATCACAAATCCACAAGACGCCGTTAGTAAAAGGAGACATGGTCCAACCCATGATCCCTGCCATAAAGGCGCATAGCAGCATTACACACCAAATATCCATCGCCACTTCCTCTAACTGCCGAACCTGAGGCAGAATTCGAAAAGAATATTAATGCCTACATTAGTAATTTTCAACGGGAACTTCCCCATCCCAAGCAGAAGCCAGATGAATTTGTTGTCAGGAGGACGGGTTATATACCTGTCTGGAACCGGACTCTAATACAACGCGTAGCCGGACGGCGAAATCAAAATTGTGCCATCGCCTTCGGCGGCAACCATTTGTAGTGCCTGAATAACAGCATTTGTTGCCTTGTGCTGTTCACGGGTTTCGGTTTTTATTTGTTTTGCTCGCTGTGCCACCTTCAGTACGAGTTCGTATCTGTTTTGGTGGTTTTCTAGGAGCTGGTCGAGAATTCTGGTAGTGCTCATGAAAAGCGGATTACCTCTGCGGTTTTATGCTACATCTCTCAGAATATACGATATGCACGAGATTATTTACAGCCTCATCCACTACATCGTTTACAACTTCATAGTGGAAAAGCTGTTTTTCGGTCAGCTCTTGCTTAGCTTTTGCCAGACGCAAAGCCAGTTTTTCAGGAGTTTCGGTCGCTCTATTGCGTAGCCGTTCTTCCAAAGCCTCGAAAGAGGGCGGTGAAAGAAAAACGAGCACAGCATCCGAAACCTTCTTTTTTACCTGCTTAGCGCCCTGAACTTCAATTTCCAGAATAACGTCGATACCCGATTTAAGCTGCTCTGTCACCCAGAGATGGGGCGTGCCATAGAGCCCGCCTGCAAATTCAGCCCATTCCAGAAAAGCACTTTCCGAGACCAAGCGCTTGAAGTCTTCGGTTGTTCGGAAGAAGTAGTCAACTCCCTCTACTTCATTTGGTCTTTTTTCGCGCGTGGTCACCGATACGGAACGTTTGAGTTTCGGTACTGTGGCGAGAAGTCGCTCGACGACAGTGCCTTTACCCACACCGGAAGGTCCCGTGATTACTATTAGATTCCCGGATTCCCTGGATGGTGAAATGGTTATGGTCCCTTTAGTATCGGTATTTTGTGACAACCCGTTCCTAGTCTGGGGGGTAACCCGATTCATACTGCTCCTGAACTTTTTTGATAAATTGTCCATTATTAAACCCGACCGGGCGAAGCCATGCAACCTTTTGACGCCCTCACTATGCAAGCGGTGATACAAGAAGCGAAGCCGCTTCTTATGAATCGCAGAGTGGACGATGTTCACCAAATGGGCCGCGACGATCTCGTGATCGGGTTTCGTAACAAGGCGGGGCAAACTCAACTTCTTTTGTCTGCTCATGCTTCGTATGGTCGCATATGTTTGATCAGAACCGTTACAAGTTCAAAGGGAACAGAACGCAACGATCGAAGCAATGATGGCCGTTCAGGATTTATTTCAATTTTGCGTCGCCAGTTGCACGGAGCCACACTCGTTGGCGTAGAGCAAGTAAACAGCGAACGCGTTGTCGATTTTGTTTTCTCGTGTACCGATGAAGTAGGCACGGCTTCAATAAAGGTTTTGACAGCCGAAATCATGGGACGTCATAGTAATCTCATTTTTTGGCAACAGAGCGATAAAAATATTCTTGCCGCCTCACATCTCGTTACGAAAGATATGAGTAGGCATCGTGAAGTATTGCTTGGCGCAAAGTATGCACGCCCACCGGCTCAGGACAAGCCAAATGTATTTACCGTTAAGCAAAGTGATTTCAGTCAGGCATTTGATCAGTTTATGACTGCTCAAAATTTATCTGATCCACCCACTGCTCTGGCGATGGAATCATATTTGCTCACTACTTATTCGGGCTTAGGACGACATCTCGCCCATGAGCTGATCAACGCAGCCATTGCCTCTGTGCCTGCTGAAGGTGAGCGAAGTGTGCTCATTGATGCACTTTGGCAGCAAACTTCTACTTTGAAGTCCCCGCAGGCATTTCAGCCTGCCATTAAAAAAGATTTTTCAAGGTACACGATTATTAGTTTGTCTAACGAACAAAAAAATAGTGAAGAATGGAAGCCATTACCAGCGGTGAACGATCTGGTCGACGAGTATTACAAAACAGTTGCAGCGGCCGAAACTTTTAGAATTACAAAAGAAAGACTTTTAAATGATGCCAAGGCTGAGGTAGCAAAGCTACAAACGCGATTGGACGGTACACGTGTTTTTATGAACTCCGGTTCAGAGATAGATAAGTACAAACTGTACGGTGATCTTGTCCTCGCCAACATGCAAGCAGTGCAAGTCGGACAAAGTGAATTGAAATGCACCAACTACAATTTGGAACCGGCTGAAGAAGTTGCCATTCCTTTGAGCGTAAATTTGAGCGCAGTGCAAAACGCCCAGAGTTTTTACCGGCAGTATGCCAAGGCCCGCAATCGGGCCAGAGCTGCTCATCTCGCTTTTGATGAGACAAATGATCGTCTAAAGGCAGCACAAGCCCATCTTGAAGTCGTCGAAAAAGCGGAAACGAATGAGCATTTGCTAGCCCTTAAAAAGAGCACTTTCGAAGCGAAGCAACCGGTTCAACAATCACGACCACCGCGTGAACCGGACAAGCGACAAAAGCCCAAAATGAAATTGCTTACCATTACATCTTCTGATGGTTGGATCATATATGTTGGGCGAAACAGGCATGAGAACGACTATCTACTCAGCCGCATCGCGCAGGCGAATGATGTCTGGCTGCATGTTCTGGGGCAAAGTGGTGCGCATGTGCTTGTGAGAGTGCCAAACCAGAAACAAGAACCACCCCTTTCAACCTTGAAGGAAGCAGCCGGGGTAGCGGCACGTTTTTCCAAAATACCTGCCAACACTAAAGCTCGAATTGTTTATACTCAGGTGCGCCATGTTCGCAAGGTAGCGAATGGAAAACCTGGTGTTGTTCGTTATGAGAACGAAAAAACACTGGAAGTTGATACAGGAGCTATTGGAGCAAGCGTGATGAAACAGCTCTCCGCAAGCCAGGCAAGTAGGTAAGTGATGTCGGAAAATTTGCAATCTAGGGCTGTGATCGTCACAGGTGCAGCGCAGGGAATTGGCTTGGCAATTTCTTTGCGCATTCTGCAAGAGGGTTTAAGTCTTATTGCCTGTGATATAGACGAAGAGGGCCTTGCTCGGCTGAAGAAGCATCATGATAAAGACAATCGAATTTCAACTCATAAGGTTGATGTGCGCAGCGTCAAAGATGTTGCCTCTCTTTTTGATCATCTTAAAACAAGGAAGCCATGTCCTTATGGACTGGTTAATAATGCCGGCATTTTTCCAGGAATGAAATTTCTTGATTACAAACCAGAAGATATCGATCAAGTTCTTTCTGTCAATCTCGTCGGTCCGATACATATAACCCAACACTTTTCTCGCATGGTATTGGATCAAGGCGTCACTGGCGTGATAGTGAATATGGCGTCAATTGCCGGTCAAATCGGCGGCTCAGATGCTATTTATGGAATTACGAAATCTGGCATGATCGGGTTAACTAAGACTTCTGCGATGAGCTTTGCACCTAATATAAGGGTAAATGCAGTTGCACCAGGGATAGTATCTACGGAATTACAAAAATCTGTGCCTCAAGAAAGACTGGATGTATTTCGCAAGGGCGAATTGATCAAATCGCCAATTATGCCAGAAGATGTGGCCGATACCGTTTGGTTCCTACTTTCCGATCAAAGCAAACATTACACAGGTGCCGTGTTAGATGTAAACAACGGTTTTGCAATGCGTTAATTGCTGATTACATCTTGCGGTAAAGACCGACAACGACCCCCTGAATAGCAAGATCGTGTGAAGCATCAAGTTCAATTGGAGCGTAATTGCTGTTGCCAGGCTGCAAACGGAATTTGCCCTTCTCTTTGAAGAAGCGCTTGAGGGTGGCAGAACCGTCATCAAGAAGTGCCACCACCACTTCGCCATCGCGTGGGCTGGGGTTGGGCTTAACGATTACGAAGTCACCATCGAAGATACCATCTTCAATCATTGAATCGCCCTTCACTTTAAGAGCGAAACAAGTTTTGCCGTAGTCGTTATTTATATCTAGATATTCATCAGTGCCGACGGCATCGATTGGTCGACCGGCTGCAATTGCGCCGGCAAGCGGAATGCCGCTTGGTGCTTCTTCCTCGTCCCCGTTGTGCGAATTGCCATGCGCACTGTTGTGAGTATGTTGAGAGAATTCTTCCTGCGCGCCGCCCATAACTCGAAGCGAACGATTGAGGCCTGGTTCCCAATGAACAAAACCCTTTTTCTTGAGAGCCTGCACGTGCTGGTGAACTGTCATACGATTTTTCAAGCCCATTGCCTTGGCCAACTCAGCCAAGGTAGGCGGATATCCGTGTTCTTCGGTCAGACAAACAATGAGCTTTAGGACATCCTTTTGTCGAGCTGGAAGCACGCCTATATCAAGCTTTTGCATGAATTCGCTCATTTTAAAATCCGCCGATTTATATGCACCCAGACCAAGCACATACGTAAGTATAGTAGTGCAATTTGTCTTTGTCTAGAGGCTAATAAATTTGAGTTTGGGGATTTCTTTTTTAGGCAGCACTGCTGGAGAGATCTAAGCGCAGTATGAGACACCATGCTGAGCCTCCAGCCAAATTGAAAACTTGCACCGGTACGGGCACAATTTCATAGCCAAGATCGTTGAGCTTCTGCTCTAGATTTTTCGTACATTTAGACATAACGATTTTGTCGCCAAAGCACACTGCATTTAGTGCAAACATTTCTGCGTCTTCACGACTGACAGGCAGAGCCAGTTCTCTCCCGACTCGATCTTCTAAAAGGCGCCGGCTGGCTTCACTAAAGGCGCCTGGATAGTACATCACATGCCCTCTGCTCAGAGCACACATGCTTACATCGAGATGATAGAACTCGGTGGTGGCAAGGTTAAGTGGTATTACTTCGCGGCCAAAAAATTCTCCAACGTATATCGTCGCATCTTGATCGGAGCGTGGTCCATAGCCAGCCCAAAAGAGCTTTCTGACTGGATCCCAAATACAATCACCCGCTCCTTCTTGCGTGAGTCCTTTCGGAAATGAAGCAACTTCCTTTACCGTTCCCTTTTGTAGCAAGTCATCGAAGAATGCCTTGAAGTGCGATTCTTCGCCCTGGCGTTCTTGAAATCTGAAGCGGGACAGCAACACGCGGCCGTCCAAGACAATGGCAGCATTTGCCGTAAACACCTGGTCCGGCAATCCCTGCGCTGGCTCCACAAGCAAGACGGTGAAACCAAGTTTCTCGAAAGCGAGACGCATTTTTTCCCAGCCGGTTTCCGCTTCTTCAAAAAGCATTCCGCTGTTTTGCTCCCATTCCAGCGGACGCATCCACGGATTGATTTTGTAATGCACATCAAACCAAGTTGGCGAGCATGCCACTAATGTGGGCGTAATGCCCTTTACCGTTGATGATTCCAAAGCTTGCGTATCTCCTGGGTTCCTGAACTCCTTTTGCATAGTTTCGGAACAAATTCCTTAACAAGCTAGGCCAATAGCGATTTGCGGCCGGGGAGTTCACCGCTACTAGTGTATAATTTCGGCATAGGTTTTGTACCGGTTGTCGGAATATCGATGCACTGGCTACCCGGGTTCACAGAGAGGTTTTGAAAGTGCTTCGCCCACTAATAAAGCTGTTCTTCCTTACCAAAGCTGCCGTTGAAATCGGTCGTGAACGTGTTGAGGACTATCTCGATACTCTCACGGCGCGCGCTGACGAATACAAGTCAAGTGGCACGGACCGTGTTTCGGAAGCCAAGGAGTATGTCAAAAACGTTTGTAGCGAGATGTCACAAAAAGTTTGGCAAAGATCTGAGTCTCTGGAAAATCAAGTTCGCGAAAAAATTCGCAGACAAGTTGCCGATTTCTCTTTAGGAGCGCTCGGCGACACAACAGAAATAAACGAGCTGCGCGCGGAAATCGCTACACTGCGCGCAGAAATCTCAGAGTTGAAGTCGATGCGCGCTACTGCCTAGGCGGCTTCACTGGTAACAAGTTACAGCTCAGCGCTTTTTCGTAAAAGACCGGGCGCCTATAGATCGAACGGATCATTTTCGAATTTGTATGGGGAAGTTTGATTCGCTGAATTCTGTTATTTCAAAAGATGCTTTTGCTGGAAGCAGCATCGAAAGCATTCTGAAACTCACTAATGTTTATGAGCATGGTTATGATCCGATCATCGCCGAACAATGCGTGCGTCCAGATAGACTCGTTTTGGATCCGCGATTCTGGAAAATCTTCGAAACATTGCGCTCGTTTACGATGGCGAGCTGGCAGGAAAGAAAATCCGAATCACTCACAAAGGAAGCTCGCTCCGCTCACAGGCGGAAACGCGCTCGCCATCTTACACAAACGCTGATCGATCTCGGTCCGACCTTTATCAAACTTGGTCAATTCTTTTCAGTGCGCCGCGATTTTCTTCCTGCTGAACTTTCTGAAGAATTGGCTTTACTGCAAGATCGCGTGCCGCCTTTTCCAAGCGAGCAAGTTAGGCAGACGGTGCGCAGTGAATTAGGCTACTACCCTGAGGATATCTTCCTCACCTTTGATCTACAACCAATCGCTTCTGCAAGCATCGGGCAAGTACACAAGGCTACTCTTGCAGACGGAAGAATCGTAGCCGTTAAAATTCAGCGCCCCAATTTGGCTGCCATCCTTTACCAGGATCTTGGCTGTATGCGCTGGTTTGCAAAATTTTCCAAGCTATTGCATCTGGAAGGTGACTGGGACAGTTGGCTTGAGTTGTCGAACGAATTCGGCAAGACACTCTTTGAAGAAATTGATTACATCAAAGAAGGTCGCAATGCAGATCGCGTGCGCTTTGCCTTAAGAGACCACAGTGAAATCGTTGTGCCACGAGTAATGTGGAAGCACACAAGCAGACGCGTTATTACTTTAGAATTTATCGATGGCACGAAGATAGACAAAGTTCGTGATCTTTCAAAGGCTGGATTCAATCTAGAGAAGATCGGTAAGCAACTTATTACTTGCTATATGGACCAAGTTCTTTCGCATGGTTTTTTCCATGCTGATCCGCATGCGGGTAATTTAGCGGTAACCAGTGAGGGGCGTATTGTCATTTACGACTTCGGCATGGTTGGTGAAATCAGCAATTCACAAAGAGAAGCATTGCTCGGTTGTATTAGTGCTGTGGTTAACAAGAATACAACTGACCTCACCAAACAATTGTTTGCTCTTGGCGTAATACGGGAAGCGGCTAACGTTGCACCTATAGAAAGGGCGCTTCAACCCTTTATTGATTACTACAGCGGTCGGTCGGTAAGAGATCTTGACTTTTCGCATCTTGAGAAAGATATAGACCAGATTGCCATAGAACGCGCTTTGCGTCTGCCTCCCACGCTTGCTTATTTAATTAGAACCGGAGCCAGTCTGGAAGGAATTGCACGCACTCTCAAACCAGACTTCAGCTTTGTAGATGCCGCTAAACCAGCCTTACAGAAGTGGGTAATGAATCAACCTTCTCAAGCTGCGGGCATCTTGAAAGCGCTCTATCGCCACAAAATCAATTTCCTTGAAGAGCCCAAACGTCTCGCCGTAACAGATCGATCTTCGAATGGAAATGGCAACAAGCGAGCGGAACAACGAAATCCGCCAAGAATTCCTTCGACAGTTCCTCCGACCATCATTGAAACCGAGCCCAAAAAAATAGCTCCTCTCAACAATGGATCGGTTGCAAATAACGGCGCATCAAAAACCGATGCAACGGGGTCTGCCAACGGCAGAGGTAATCATGCGCCAAAAATGATGATTAGTAGTGTGTCGGAATCGGCCAATCCGGCTAAGATCTACAATCGGATAGAAGAGCTAGAATTAGAGCTGAAAAAGAGATCAGAAAGATCAAATCAATCTGCTCTTTTCGTTGTAATTCAACTTGTGTTGAATGTATTTTATTGGCTAGCAAATTTTGTTGCCAAAGTCCACTTTGATACCAATATGTTTTTGATTGGAAATGCTCTAATAGGGGCAATTATATTGTGGCAATTGGTGGCGAAGCCTGGTAGCTTGATAAAACGTTCGAACCGTCCAGGCGAATGAGGGAGCAACGGAGATAGACGATGCTGAAATGGCGTGCTGCCGCACGAACTGACGCAGGTTGCCAGCGTCAAAGAAACGAAGACAATTACTACGTGAGCCCTGATCAGCGCGTTTTCGCAGTTGCTGATGGCATGGGTGGAGCGGTTGGTGGCGCCAAAGCGAGCAAGTTGGCTGTCGAAGCAATTGAACAGCACTGGGAGGCGAGCCCGCCCAGCATGGATGACCAAGATGCTATCCAAACCTGGCTAGTAGATGCTGTACACAAAGCCAATGACGCCGTTTGGCATGAAGCGGAAGAAGATGCCGCCGTACGCGGAATGGGTACTACCGTTGTTGTGGCCGTCCAGTCTGATAAAAACTTCATTCAAATCGCCCATGTTGGCGACTCGAGAGCTTACTTATTGAGAGACGGCAAACCGCTTCTCTTGACCAACGATCACTCGGTCGTTCAAGAAATGGTTCGAGCCGGACGACTTACCGAAGAACAGGCCAGAATCAATCCTTATAAAAACTTAATCACTCGCTGTCTCGGGCACGAAGAGAAGGTAGAAGTAGACCACACGCCGGTTGACGTCAAGGACAAAGATTGGATTGTCCTGTGTTCGGACGGATTACCTACCGTTCTGAGGGATGAACAGATCTGCGACGTGGTATCGAAAAAGGAGGAGCCCGATGTTGTTTGTGACGAGCTTGTCAAACAAACACTCGATGGCGGTGCTCCGGATAACGTCACTGTAGTCGCAATCCAATATTTGGATTCAGACTCAGGCAACGGTGCCAAGTAACTAAGCATGACCATGAGCAGCATACGAGAGTGCGTTAGATGTGGGGGGGCTGTGACCCCAGAAGGAACGTGCTCGGTCTGCGGCACTAATAATGGTCGAGCTGATGGTGCTCAAATGTCTACAAATCCGCAGGAGATAACTCCGCAGCCTCGTTCTGCTGAAGTGCTTAATTTCCCACCACGCCGCGATACGCCTGGTGCTCCAGCCAGACCAGCTTTCCTTTATAACAAAGCCACAAGCGAACGATATGCGCTCACCCAATCGGTAAGCAAGATTGGTCGAGATCAAACCAACAATATATCCATTACGAACGATCACTACATTTCTCGCCACCATGCCTGGGTTCTCCAAATGCAGGGTGGTTATTGGGTAGAAGATCTCGGCAGCACAAACGGCACCTATTTGAATGGCGAAGTCTTGAATGAACGCAAGCAGATATACGCAGGCGATCGTTTGACGTTTGGCAAGACGGAATTAGTTTTCGCAGTAGAGTAATCAGGGTAATGACCGAAGATTTTGGTCATTATAGATTGCTAGGCGAGATCGGGCGCGGCGGCATGGGCATTGTCTACCAGGCCTTCGATCCGGTAAACGATCGTCTTGTCGCCATTAAGCAACTGATATTTGGCAACATCGACCCCGCTAAATCGCTAGAATTTAAAGATCGATTTCGAAGGGAGGCTGCTACAGCGGCTCGCCTTGCCCATCCCAATATAGTCACCGTATATGATGTCTCAACCGAATCCGACAACTACTTTTATGTCATGGAGTATTTGGAGGGACATAGCCTGCGGCGCGAACTTGCCATCAACGGCGGTAAGCTCGGAGTAAATCACTACTACTCTATCTTCAAACAAGTTGTGTCCGGGCTGTCTTTTGCTCACACCATGAATGTCGTTCACCGCGATGTAAAGCCAGACAACATATTTATATTGAAAGACGGTACTGTCAAAATCACAGACTTTGGTATTGCCCGTGCCACTGATTTTGAGCAAACACATCTTACGAAAACAGGCGTAATGCTAGGAACCCTTGCCTATGTATCACCAGAACAGCTGCAGGACGCCAAAAGCGTGGATCATCGCGCTGACATTTTTTCGCTTGGTGTGGTCAGTTATGAATCTATGGCCGGGCAGGTTCCATTTTCTGGTGACGGAATAGCAGCGACAATTGTCAAAATTGTCTCTGAAGAGGAAAAGCCGCTGCATCTAGTTAATCCGCAAGTTAGTGTGCCTATCTCGGCTGCTGTGTCGAGATCGATGCGAAAGCGGGTTAAGGAGAGGTTCCGCACTGTACTCGAATTTGCTAAAGCCTTTGAAGCAAATCTCGATCAAACCTTGCCGGAACCGGAAAAGACGAAAGCGCCAGTAAAGGAAGGTGGGATCGACGCCAAAGTGGACTCGCAAACTCTGGAAATAAAATCTCGTCCTGAACCGGATCTTCACCCAACTTCGGTTGGGGAAGACCATTCTCAATTTCTGCAACGCCGCTTTCACAGCGCCAGTGTCGGAAACCTCCAGAAAGTAACGCCCATCCATATCATTTCAATCTTTGGGAAAGAAGGCATAGCGCTCCAGGATCCCGGGGTTCTTTGCCAGAGATCTGGTCGTCTGATTGTCGCTGACGCAGCCACTCGGCGAATTCATTCTTTTACCCTCGATGGTCGCTGGTTGGGCGAATTCACTTTTACCAACAACCAAAATTGTAAAACCATGGGCGGTGCTATCACTAGGCCAAGCGGCATAGCTCATGACAGCAAGGGGCTTTACTACATAACTGATAGCAGCGACCAGTATGTACGCGTGTTTGACCGGCAAGGGGTTTTTCTTCGAGAATTCAAGAACATTCATGGCAAGGATGGTGGATTACAAGGAATTGCCATCGATTCAACAGGTCTTGTTTATGTCTCTGAAGGCGTTGGTGGTTATTTACAGGTATATCAAGCAGAAACGGGAGTATGGATAAGAACGATTGGTAGTGGAAATAAAGCGGACGGTCCAGCTCAAATGCAGTTGCCTTCTGGAATTGCCATAGACCGCTTGAATCAAATTTATTGCACAGACTACGGCAACTCAAAAGTTTTTGTCTTTTCCAAAAATGGACTTCTCTTGCGATCCTTTGGCGGCAAAGGTTCGGCCAATGGACTATTTAACGTGCCGCGAGCTGTTGCTTTAGACCGGCATGACAAAATATATGTGCTCGATTCTCTTAATCATCGGGTACAAGTTTTTGGCCCTACCGGTTCCTGGTTATATAGTTTCGGTGGTCGCGGTTCCGAACCAGGGAAATTTGTGGGACCATCAGACCTGACAATTGCTCCTGAGAGCAATTTGTTGCTAGTGGCAGATAAAGGCAACCACCGGGTTCAGATATTTGAAGTTTAGGTTGGTATTGGCGTCATCATCCCCTCGCCGTAAGGAGCTTTTAACGCTTCTTGGCGTTCAATTTGAAATTCTCGCCAGTCATATTGACGAAGTGTTTGATGAGCGTTTATCTCCCAGTGAAGCCTCAATGGATCTCGCTTTTCAAAAGGGATTGGCAACAAAAAAATTGTTGAACTCAAAAAGAAAAGAGGCATCGCATCTGGTGGTATTAGCCGCGGACACTATCGTAGTACTGGACGACGTGTTGTTAGGAAAGCCAGCCAACAACGAAGAAGCTGCTCAAATGTTGCAGCAGCTCTCTGGCAGGAAGCATGAGGTTTATACAGGAGTTGCGCTCTTCCATGGGGAAGACGAAATCGAAAGGGATGTTGAACGAACGACAGTTTACATGCGGGAAATTGCCCAAGCTGAAATTGCAGCTTATCTTCAAACCGGAGAGCCGATGGATAAAGCCGGTTCCTATGCGCTTCAAGGCGTGGGTGGCGCTTTTGTCGAGCGCATTGAAGGTTGTGTTTCCAATGTCATTGGATTGCCTGTTCCCAAAACATTGCATTTGTTGCGTAAAGCGGGGTTGAAGGTGCTTGGCTGCTAATAAAAGCATTAGCTATATAGAAAAAGTGAACCGATTTTTTCCGTTGTTTGAGCTAGTCACTGGCCATCTCAAGGCGTCAAAGACTTTGGAAAATGCTCGTATTGGCTGGCATTGCCATTTAACCGCTCTTACTGCAATTGCAGTAAAGAGCTTAAGAGAATCTGGTGCAGAAGTATTTTTAAGTGAGGCCAATGCTGCCACTTCTGATTTTGAATCGATTGAAATAATGCGCAATTGTGGAGCAAAAGTATTTCAAGGCAACAAATCTAGAGAAGATGTTTTGGCTCAAGGCATAGAACTGGTTTCAGATACGGGTGCCGAGCTAATTGGAACGCTTTTAGCAAGTAGCGATCTGAAAAAAGTGTACGGTGCAAATGAAATCACTACCAGTGGTATCACCTCTCTTAAAAGGCGCACAGATCTGCGCCTTCCTGTCATCAACCTGAATGAAGGACGCCTCAAACAACGTGTTGAAAACTTCCATGGTGTGGGTGATGGCGTGTTGGAAGCTTTGTCGATCACGACGGCACGGTCATGGGCTGGCAGCTCTGTTTGCGTTGTCGGTTATGGACCAGTAGGCTCTGGTGCTGCCCTCTATCTTTGCCGGGCCGGTATGCATGTCATTGTGGTTGAGAAAAACCCGGTTCTTGAATTAGTTGCGCATTTCGACGGCTTTGAAACCAGTTCGCTGCCAGCGGCTTTGCCAAGAGTGGACATGCTGGTAACGGCAACCGGTCAAAAAGGATTGATTTCAAAGAACGAATGGCAGTCTTTGAAAAATACCTGTTTGGTGATGAATCTCGGACATTGGCGTGAGGAGCTGGATCTAGAAGCTCTTTTCTCGCTGTCTAAACAATCTTTACAGGTTTCTGAATATCTGCAGGAATATTCATTTGGTGAACCAATTAATGAAAAGAATAAGCGAAAAGTATATGTGGTTGCTGACGGTAATCCGGCAAATGTTGCCATGTTAACTGGTTCAGCAGAACCCACTTTGATTCACCTGGCCACAGAAGTGCTTGCCCTAGCCTTTCTCAGAACGAGTGGCGGCCGATTATTACAGGGGCTCAATGCGCTGCCGCCCGAATTGGAACAATTCGTCAGTTGCTTGGCTCTTGAAGCGCTGGGCCTGCGCTCCTTTGCGCTCGATGAGAATCTATCTAAGACTAGTCCTTGATCATCTCGAGATTACCTCCAAAAAATGTGTTAAGTTAGCTGTCGAGTACTGATTCAGCGCCTTGTCATGAAAAAATTAAAGCATCCAATTTCTTTCCTGCTTTTGACTGCCTTCTCGTTAGGTTCGATCGGCTTGAGTTCAATAGCCGCAGAAACCGAGGGCTCTGTAGATTCTATGTGGAGCGATCACGCTGCTGGTGATAAGAAATCGGCCGATGCTCCTGCAAACAGCGATTTAAACGCCGCTCCGACTCTGCGCCATGAAATGTACGAGTCCAGTAATTCTGGCACTTCTGGAGGGTCTGAAGGCGAGAAGAAATCGTTACCAGCAGAATTGTGTGGTGTTGAGAATTTCCTGCACAGTGGTCTTGTCACGGGCAATGGTTGGCCTGGAGTCGGACCATTTCGGGCTTGTTCTCCGGGTCCTTATAGCCTCATAGACAGCGCTCAGAACAAAATTGGATTGTCTGTGGATGAAAATAAAGTTGTGGCAGCCGAAATGGATTTAACGGGAACGCCCGGCCCGATTCAAAATTTCGTAAATCTGCAGATGAATACAGACTTCTTGCTTGAAGCACTTGGTGCAAGAGCGGCGAAGATTCATGAAATGAATGCGCAACTGGAAAAAAATCAAACCAACATTGCTACATCTCTTGCTGCTCAACCGGTTGTGATTGAAGCGCCTCCCTATGCCCTTTTGGTTGAAAAGCCTGTAGGTTCGCCGGACAGCGTTGGTTTTCGCGTCCGTATTAGTGACAAAGCGATAGTTGCTCCAGACAAGGTGCAAATCGCAATGGCGCAGCCTGATGCCGCCCCAGCTCTTACTCCAACAAATACAGCGATACCGCCAAAATATGTTCCCAAGCCACGCCCAACCACATTGCCACCAGCAAATTCGGCTAAAACAGGCTCTGGAACAACTTCGGCAACCGCTGCACCAAATCCTGAATCAGAACAGAAATACAATGACCTTCTCAACAGTGTAACTTCTGAAACTACTCAAACACCTTCGAATGAGCGTGGCATAGCAGGCGTCAAAATTTCCCAGCGCAAAAAAGAATTCGTCAATATGATCGAAGCGTGGCAAATTACAAAAAAGGCAGCTGTCAAAAAACGTTCAACGGCTGAATTATCGACAGCACTTTCAGGAGAAGCTCTCAGGCGGCAAACTGAAGCAATCAAATGGTTGCAAGGCAAGCACTGGCATTACGACATGACGCCCAAAGGCGTCACCGTGACCCTCGTTGAAGAGAAGGTTCCTGACCAAGCCTATCTTGTGCATGCTCAGGTGCGAGAAGCAAGCAAACTGATAGACGATAGTTCAGGTCAAATCGTGAAAGAAGGCGATGATGTCTACAACGTAATCTACACGATGGAACTGAATGGCGATAAGTGGTTCATAACGGATTCGCGCTTATTACAAACACAAGCACCGCCATCAGCAAAACCGAGTGCCACCGCACCAAAGCACTAAATCTATGATAGTTGGCAAGCAAGGCAAAATCTTTCTCGCTGCCCTGCTGCAAGTGACTTTCATCCAGTTCCTCTTGCGGGAAGTTGGACAGGCTAATGAAAATCGTAATAATTTAGGGCCGATTACGCATCAGGTTTCAGCTCCGGCTCCGGCAACGACCTTTTCCCCGGCCGCCGGAACGGCTCTCTCTCCCAGCGCAGAATCAGCGCGACCGCTGCTTACGAATAATCATTTGTTGTATCAACTTCGAGATGAGAAGGGTGAAAAAGTGGTGCCACTAACGGTGGTGCGTGCTCATGACGAGCTATTTTTCTTAGGAAGCGATTGTCTTTGGTACTGCGCCGGTGCAAAGCCTGTATCCGGGGGACCTGACATTCTTGTTTTAAAGCGCATCGAGCCTCCTCCAGTTAAAACCCTTGGAACTCCCTGGCAGGAATTCAACGACTGCGTCTATATGCCAGCGCGCCAATCAATAGTAATTCTGGATAAATCAGGAGATTTATTCGAATACAACCTGTCAAAATCAGCTTGGGGTGTCTTTCGAGCCAATGGACCGAGCCAAGGCTCTCCGGATCCTGACTACATTTCACTTTGCGTTGCCGGAGATACGATCGTTGTCCTGGATCCGGAGCGCAACGAAATTTGGCGGCTAAATTCTCATGGCAAAGCAACACGTGGATTTCGCGAAGTTATGCCCTGGCGTGCCAGAGCCGGTGATCCGTTTGTCGCTGACGGTTTTGCAATTGCCTACGACCACGATTTTTATGTGCTGAGAAAACACGGTCAAATAGTAAAGTTTGTTGCAAGCGGCGAGGGCTTCACTCAGCAATCTCACTTTGTGTATAAACAACCACATCGTATGCGTCCGACGCGTCTAATAGTGGCTGGTGATGATGTCAAAACCTCCTATTTCTATGTGGTGGAAAGAGAAAATAACCGCGTCACACGCATTGATCGTAAATCCGGAAATTGCATTGCTTTCTTGTTTCCCGACAATTCAAATCTTCGTAATTTGATTTCAACACCAGAAGGATTCTGGATACTTGACGACGACAAATTTCTTTTTCGAACGCCAAAGCAATCGTCACCTCCTGATGCACCTTTCAAGCGACGCCCACTTGATCCACGATTACGTGGCTTTCTTTTTCCGATTGCAGGGCAAGGCTTGCCCTCCCACCCGGGCGTGTTTCCAGGCGCTCGTCGGCTATATAGATTCGGCGTGCATGAAGGTGTGGACCTATTCAGTGGTAGTGGCAAGACCGTTGTCATAGGTACGCAAGCCAGAGCCGTTAAGGCTGGATCAGTCATGAGAACCGACGCTAATTTTTCTGACATGACCGCCCGGAAATACGATCAAATTATGGAAGAGTGCCGTCGTGACCACAGGACTTCGGACAAGAACGAAGATCTATTTCGCGGCTGCCAGGTTTGGATAAACCATGGTTCCGGATTGGTGACTCGATACGCTCATTTAAGTAAAACCAATACTAGTCTAAAATTGAACGAACCAATTTCGCGGGGGAGTTTAATCGGATATGTGGGCGTCTCAGGAACCGGACAGAATCTGCCGGGTAGGGCTCAATATCCACACTTGCACTTTGAAATACGGTTGGATGGAAAATATCTGGGCTACGGCTTAACACCTCAGGAAACTTTCTGGGTTTACGAAGACATTTTTGCTAATGAAAACGAGAAGTGAATTGATAACTGGCAGGAGAATTGCATTTTCTCTTTTCATTTCCACTATCGCTTTTTACAGCGCTTATGCTAAAGACGAAACAACGCCGGCTCTGCAAAATTTAGTGCAGGGATCATTCCAACTGGCTTCTGTGGATGATGACAAGAGAGCTGATAAAGACGACGAGAAGAAGGAAAAGAAAAAGAAGAAGCATCATGATGACGATGCGGAAGAAAATCAAAAATCTGAGGCAAAAGCTGAGAAGAAATCTGCAAATGGAAATAAATCAGCTAATGCAGTAAAACCAGCAGGTGCGGATGCAGAAATTCCCAGCTTCCAGCCGGATCAATGCCTCATTAGTGTGCTGAAAGATCTCAGTCGTGCTCTTAAAGATCCCGAGCAACTAAAAAAAGTTACCGATGATAATCAGCGAGCCGCACTTGTAGTAGCTACTCAAGTATTGGACAAGGCTTTGGCTGAGCCAAATCTCCTTTCCGATCGTATTATCAAACCAGAAGACAGCCCCTTAGCAGAAAGCAAACTCACTCCGGAAGCCTGGGGCAGTGGGGAAGTTGGTGTTTCGGATGATTTGAAGGGGTCGCTGACAGCGGTCTGGGCAAAACGTTTAAACGGCTCTGTTCACCTAGCCATTGCCGGTGATGATGCGAAAACCAATGCTCCAAACGGCAAACCGATTGGTCAATTTGTTATCGAAATTGATGCAAAGACATCGATGCAAAAGGGATTTGATATTCAGAGCCAAACAGATGTCCACTTCTGGTTAGGAGAGATAAAGAATATCGCTGTTGATGCGGATTGTTGCCCGGCGACTGATGCATCGGCTGCTGCTCCAGAAGCACCGGCAAAAGAAGACACACCAGATCAAAACGACGAAAAAAAAAAGTCCAGTCTAGTGCTTCCCGTCATTGCTACATCGCGTATGGAGCGATATCTCGCTAAAGTCCGTGAAATTGAAGAAGCTAGGCTTGTGCAATTGCGGCAGGTGCCACCACTCATTTTGCAGGTGACCGAACCAACTGATGATGTGAAAACAGCCAAAGAAGAAACTGCAAGTCCCGCATCTAAACCGGAAGAGCCAAAGAAAATAATAGTCGAAGAGAAAGAGCCTGAACTTGTAACAGCATCTTCTCCGGAAACAAAACAAGAAGTGAAAGCGGAAGTTAAGCCAGAAACGAAACCAGAAACAAAACCAGAAATAAAGCCAGAAACAAAAGCAGAATCAAAAGACGAAGTAAAAACAGAAATAAAAGCAGATGCGCGCAAAGACGAACTTGCCCGTGTAGGCATAGTGCCTACTTCACTTCAGCAACAAGAGAATCAGGACCGTCTTGCAAGCGGTTGGGGCAGTTCTCCTATTGCCAATACTGCCATTCAAGCGGCAGCTTCGGCAAACCAACCCAGCACAGATGCGCATCTTTATTTGCCTGATCGTGCCATTGCAGGAAAGGCGATAACTGTCACCGTGGTCAATTCTAAGAACCAAGGAGAAGCGGACGTGGAGGTTGGTTTCAATGGAGCAACAGTTGCCACTGACAGCTCAGGGAGAGCGGAATTTCTGGTTCCAGATGACGCTACACCAGGTCGAACGCTGCATGTTGTTTTAGCGGCGCGTCCAGAAATTTTGCCAGCAGTCGTAGACGTACTTCAGCCTTTACTGATTTCGCCTGAACAGCAAACTCCGCGAATTGATGCCTGGCCTAGCGCCGTTACACCAGGACAGCTCTTTGTTATAAACGGGCACAGTTTCGACGGTGCACCCGGACATAGTCGAGTCATTTTGGACGATTTCAGCGAGCTGCCAATCTTAGCCGTATCGCCGGTGCAAGTGAAAGCACGCATTCCTCAAGACATGCCGCCCGGACCTCACAATGTCCGAGTGGAAAGCGGTGGTATTCAAAGTCAAAAGGCTGGATTTAATTTGGTTACGGTTGAGGTTAAACCAGAAGGGAAGGACTTCACCCGCGAGAATTCCAACAAGGTACGAATTCGCGTATTGGGGACCGAAGACAAAGTTTCTTTGCAGGTTACGAACGAAACACCTGAATTTGTTTTTATATTAAGAGGTAATGACTTCCACATCACGAGTCCCGGCGGGACGCCAAATGACATTGTGTTACCACTTGAGAGATTGAAAAGAGGCGCATTCAAAATCAGTGCTAAAGTTGAGTGATTCGTTTCGGCAAACCCAACTATTAGACTATGTCGGACTCTTCAGTTAAAACTCCCGTACAAGCAGTGCCATCAGATATGGTGCCGGTCACGACCGTTAGCGCAGCTGGCGAAGTAACCAAAGCCAAAGATTATGTCGGGCTTGTTGTAGCTTCCCTTCCTCTTGTAGGAGCGATCGGCACGGCCGCTGTTTGGGCGCTATCCTACTTCTATGTAGGTTCTGTTGATTTGAGCTTTAAAAAGCCATATCACACCCTTACGGTAGATGTTTACAATCCTAAAGGCAGCCAGACTAGTTTTCACACTCCGCATTTTGAGCTCATGCCGGGTCACTACTTCTTTATGATTTCAGTAGACGGCATGCCTGCCATCAATTGCCCTGCCGAAGTGGCTTACGGCCGCAATACGCAAGTACAAGTGCAAGAGCAACAGTCGATCGTAACGCAGGAACCAACGAATTCAGAGATCGTGAATTCAGAAAATTCAAATTCAACGGACGAAGATTCAACTACTCAAAAGAAAAGAAAGTGGTGGCAGATTTGGCGCAAGTAATTACGGCGCACAAAGAAAATCGCACATCCAAACGGCTTTCAGATGAGTTATCTCGTCTCGTTCCCGGTGGTGTGAACAGCCCTTTCCGAACTTTTGACGAAGTTGGTGGCCACACAATATTTTTTCGTAAAGCACTTGGGTCACGAATCTATGATGTAGATGGTAATGAGTACATAGATTATTTGGGAGCCTGGGGACCGGCGGTCCTTGGCTATGCTCACCCAGACATAGTGGCAGCTTGCCAACGTGTATTAGAAGATGGTCTTGTATTCGGGGCTCCATGCGAACTGGAGCTTGAGTTTGCTAAGGCAATTACAAATGTGATTCCCAGTGTCGAACAAGTTCGCTTTGTAAGTTCTGGTACCGAAGCAGTAATGAGTGCCGTTCGTTTGGCTCGTGGTGTGACCGGACGAGACAAGGTAATTATGTTCGAAGGCGGCTACCATGGGCACTCGGATGCAACACTTGCCTCGAGCAAGCATGCATCAAGTAAAGGTGTCCCCGCTGGAACATCTACAGATACTATTCTTGTTGAGTACAATAATCTTGAAGCGCTAGCAGCCGAACTTGAAGTTTCCGGGGAACAAGTTGCCTGTGTGCTCGTTGAACCAGTTGCAGGCTCGATGAATGTCGTGGTTCCGGATCGAGCGTTCTTGCAAGGCATGCGAGAGCTCTGCACTAAATATGGTGCACTGCTGATTTTTGATGAGGTCTTAACCGGATTTCGAGTTCATCTCGGCGGAGCGCAAGGACATTTCAATGTCAGTCCCGATTTGACTTGCTTTGGCAAAGCGCTGGCAGGCGGAATGCCTGTAGGCGCCTATGGTGGCTCTGAAGCTATTATGAGAGGGTTGCAGCCCATTGGGCAAGTCTATCAAGCCGGTACTTTCTCCGGTAATCCAATTACAATGGCAGGCGGAGTCGAGACAATTAGACTTTTGTCAAACCCGAACGTATTTGAAACTCTCAATGATCGAAGTGCGAAATTTATAGATGGCTTGAAAGCCGTAGCCTGTAAAAATGGCTACCCCGTTCAGTTTCCGAATTTGAACGCAATGTTCGGCATGTGTTTTTCGGCCAGTCCAGTTAGAAACTACAGTGACAGTTTGAAAATCGACAGCGCCGCTTATGCCAAGTTCTTTCACTTCTTGTTAAAGGAAGGTATTTACCTACCGCCATCTTCTGTTGATGCTGCCTGCGTTTCAGCAGTGCACACGACTGAAGAAATAGAATTCACGCTGTCTGTATGTGAATCTGCTTTTGCGCAAATCTGGTAGAAGCGCAAAAATTGCAGCCTCTGTTCAAGAAGCTGCAATTGCGAAATCAGAAAGCGGCGGGCTCTAGCGGTAACGTCTGCTACGGAAACGGCGTACACCAGCACCTGTGCTCTTTCGAATTTGTAAAGGAGAGCCATCAAGGCTATGTCCCATTACCTTTTCAATGTCACGCACTAAGTGAATTTGGTCTTGAGAGATAAACGACACGGCAGTGCCAGCGCGGCCTGCTCGGCCGGTTCGACCGATGCGGTGTATGTAATCACTGGCGGTGTTGGGCAAATCATAGTTTATGACGTGGCTGATACTTGGAATATCAAGTCCGCGTGCTGCAACGTCTGTCGCTACCAGCACAGCGAATTCGCCGTTTCTATATTGTCGTAGCGTTCTTTCTCTCTTGTTCTGGCTTATGTCGCCATGAATTTCTTCTGCCATTACATTGGCATTGCGAAGGCGATTCTTTACCCATGTTGCTTTGCGCTTGGTCATGGTGAAAACAAGTACCGATGACGACTCGATGTCATTAATCACTTTGAGCAAGAGTTCGTCTTTGCCATACTCGTTGACGTGATGAAACTTTTGATCGATGGAAGTTGGTTCCACGGTCTTGCCGGCCACTTTTACAATCACAGCGTCGGTGGTGAATTCATTCACTAGTCTTTGTATGCTCGCATCGATAGTGGCAGAGAACATCAAAGTTTGTCTGCTTTTCGGTACTTGCTGCATGATGCGGCGGAGCTGGGGTGCAAAGCCAATATCCAACATGCGATCAGCTTCATCGAGCACTAGCCATTCTATTTTGGAAAGATCGATCAGTTTGCGAGTCATGCAATCGATAAGTCTTCCTGGCGTAGCGACTACGATATCCAGGGGGTTGCGCAGTGCACGCAATTGCTCTCCCATTCCTACGCCACCATATATAGCGGCAGCTCGTAAGTTCGTGTATTTACCAAACAGCTTAAATTGAGCGAGAACTTGCAATGCGAGTTCTCTGGTTGGCACTAAAACTAGGGCACGCGGTTGTTTGATATTCCGTTCTAATCTAGTGATCATAGGTAGCGCATAGGCAGCCGTTTTACCGGAACCAGTTTGGGCTGTAGCTAAAAGATCCTTGCCGGACAAAATAATATCGATTGTGCGAGATTGAACTTCTGTTGGTTCGGTATAACCCGCATCTGTTAATGCGGACATTGTTGGCTTCGATAAGCCAGACTCTGCAAAATTGATCAAAATATTCCTACCTTCTAAATGGGCTCTCTGGCCCCTAAGTGTGATTTCATGATGCGAAAAATTCGCATCTTAAGGCTCGGTTGGTGCTCTTAGACGGAGCCCCGAGTTATAACGCTTTGAATTGCCACTGCAATTTATGCAATCGCTACTGCAATTTAAAAGCTAAATAAAAACAATCGTTTTTGGGTCTTGGGCCGTTTCTGAGAGGCTCATCGACCCATCTTCACAGATATCTGTGCCATTGAGGTCTTAGATCGACTGAAACAATTGTTTCTTCCGTCTGCTCAAAAAGCTCTCTGATAGAGGTCGCTCCTAAAGCGGCGTGCAACACTCTCTTTAAATTCCATCGAGCCCTGCGGGACCAATTATGGCACATTAAGCTCTTGATAGCGACCTCACATTCGGTGACATGAAGTTACGCAACGAAAGGACAATAGATTGAAACGGCTTTAAGGCTCAATCTTCGAATGATTGTTAAAAGTTTCCCGCCGGTGAATATTCCGTCACCAATTGCCAGTGAACGTTTGCGCGTTGACCTTGAGTTGAACCTGGCATGGGGTAAACAAAGACATACAGCTTGTCAGCATTTCCAGCTGTGTTGTTCCATAGCTGTTGAATCTCCTCGTTTACAGCCGGCATTTCTTCGGGAAGATTTTCGGCATGCCCGAAATACAAGACGGTATGAGCGTTTGGCTTAGTCTGAGGATCTTTCTTATAAGTAATTGCAAAAACAGCTGGCACCAAGGGAGGGGACCAAGCCCGAAGCTCTCCTCCAGAAACAAATTTATAACGAGAATGTTTGCCCCAAGATACGTGCAATTTTTTGAACCTCAACGTTTAAACTTTTGGCGCTCATCAAGTTGCAGTATTTGTTGCAGTATTTGCAATCAACTGATGAGTACAAAGTCACTATATCCGGTTCTTATTATCGCATAGTGATCAAGCAGTCTGCCAGGCCAAGCCTTCTTCCATTTCCGCTAGATCGGCATCAGATGGTACGTTTACCCGTGTGACCAGGCCCATCCTATGCATGGCATTGATAATCATCCAGGAAATGTCAATTTCGGTTTCTTTAATTCCTGATTGAGCCGAGCCTGGTAAAGCATGGTGATTGTTGTGCCAACCTTCGCCCATGGCGAGGAGAGCTACCCACCAGATGTTCACGCTGTCATCGGGAGTTTTGAAATTCCTGTAGCCTAGTTTCGACATGTGGCAGAAGACATTTAGCATTACAGGCACTTGCATTACCGTTAAACCGGCCAACATGCTTGCTGTTGCAGGAATCCAGCCAAATCGAACGAAAATTGCTAGGCGGAACAAAATATTGATGGTTGCGACCAGCGTATGTGCCTTCCACCAGTCCCCGTCTTGCTCTAAGAACTGATAGATCGGATCTTTGATGAGGTCTTTCGCCTGTGTCTCTGGATTTATGTGCTCTGGATAGTGCCTGTCTAGCACCCAGCCCCACCAGGAGTTGAGCAGGCCATTCTTTGGAGAGTGTGGATCAAGGGGCGTGTCAACATTGCGGTGGTGAGCTCTATGGATCGTTGCCCACCATATCGGTGCTCCCTCAAATGCAAGATAAGCAGGAGCTGTCCAAAAATACTCGACTGCTTTCGGACAAGAGAAAGACCGGTGCGATAACAGCCGGTGATAACCAATCGTGACGCCAAGAGCGTGCCAAATGTAGGACCCAGCAAAAACAGCGGCAAACTTAAACATGGGAGCGCACCTCGGCGAAAAACGAAAACGGTTAATTAGTGCGCGCCAACACGCACAAGCGTTGATTAGTCTTAGTTGCTAAGCAAAAGGAATTGCCCGGCATATGAGCCGGCCAGCCACCAAGGTAAGGGTTCGACGGACCACGACTCGAATTAGTTTCTAACGTGGTCTACGAGGAAGGAACTGATTTGGTTGAAAAGGTGTAGTCACGCAACTACAATCTGTAATCACCGTATTATCATAGCCCGTCGCGAAAAAAAGTGTGGATGAATGTGACATAAGGTCAACATTAATGTTTTCCCGACGATGTCAATACCAGTGGTGTCACCCGCGGTGCTGCAGACGACGCATAGCGAAGCGAGCTGCGGCGAGGAGCCCTGGCGAGCAGAGTCTACACGTGCGGAGATGCTGCGTAGCAGCGTCGGAGCACTAAATTACAATCCCGTAGACTCGACTTGGTGGAACATCAAAGCGTCTGGAAATGAGGTGTTGCCCCGCACGGCGCATATTTGTATGCCGATCCGCAGATCGTTGTGATCGTAATCGTTGCAGAGCGGGCGCTCCATAAGCGCTTTTTTGATCTGGCGCGAAAGTTGTTCCATGCCTTTGATCGAACATGCTGGTCGCATAACTGCAAAGTTGCCATGCGTGAAATGTCCGATGATATCGCCTTTCTTCTGCATCTGACCAATTCGGCGAAATGCTTCACGTACAGCTTCTTGAGACAACATATTGGAAGGGTTGCTTGCGGTGATATCGTGCAGTCGCATACGTACGATCATGCTAAGCAAGATGCGCCGTTGTCTAAGCGAGCGATGATATTCTCTTTCCAAAAAGACTAGCCAGGCGGCATATGTAAAAATGCCAAGATCTTCCGCTCTCAATTGCGATAGCAAATTGCGCATTGGATCAAGATTTATGCCCTTGCGTGGTGAGACGAGAGTGGCATTTTGGCTCTGGTCTTGCCATGGATTGGAAACGCTTTCAACATAGTCGTCGTAAGTTACAACTGTAGTATCAGTTGCTTCAGCAGCTGAAAGTGCTTGTTCAGCAGCGCCGAGTAATACAGGCAAAGTTTTCAGTCTCTCACTGAGCGTTGCAAGTCCGAAATTGACTTTCAAACCAGCATTTCCTGGTCCTGGTAGCAATGAAGGGTTGGAAAAGAATCGGCTAATTTTACGGGCGAATAGTTTCGCACCAGTTAACTCTGTTTCCGGTAAGAGAAAAATGAAGCACCCAGCCTCATATTCAGCAATCATGTCGGTGCGACGTAAACCGGCTCGCAGTTGTTGGAGGGCACTTTGAATGGCTGGTTTTGGTAATGGGCCTTGATAGCAGGAGCCGTCATCTCGAGCGACACCAGAAATTCTAAACAGTACGACTGTAAGCGCAGCATTACTCGTAAGTGCCTTGTAATACTCTTGTTCCAACAAGAAGAGAAATGCGGGAAAGGAGAGCACTCCCATTTCGTTGATCAGCAAGCTTTGTAAAAGTCCGCGGCCACGAGTTAGGTCTACAGTATGTGCAGCATGAGGCGACACATTCGGTTGAAGTTCGATGACTGGTTGGGCCGGTATAACGATTTCTTGCCGCACAATATTTTCTGGTCCCCAGTTTTGAACTACTGGAGCAGCTTCTTTTACGAAAGGTGCAATTTCGTCATCTGTCTTTACCTTGCGAACGTGTTCGCTTTGCGCTTCAACAAACAGTTTTTGTAGGTTTCGAACCATATAGCTTCCAGCTCTGCTTCCAGGAGAAGTGAGTTCTCCATGCTGGAGTGCTAGCGCTAGATCCGCATCACAAGTAGTTTCGCCCGATCCTGTTTGTGAAACAACGAGATTGTAGAGAAGCGGAATGTCGTTAGTGAGATGTTCCCAAACCAATTGTGACTTTGGTTCTTTGCCGCGATACAGCTTCCAGTTAGCTACACCCGATTGACGGCTATAGCAAAGCGTCATCGTGAAATGTTGTCCGTTGGTATCCCAACCGAATTCGAATTCTGCTCCAGGTGGCGCGGCGAGAAGCTCACGCAAATAGCCGGTAAAAACATCCATACTGGGGACGGCATTTAGATGTCTCTTGCGCACTCGAGGTGCTGGTCCCAATTTCTTGCCCGTTAGCATGTTGCTAAAACTCCGCAAACAGAAGATCTATAGTTACTTCAAATCTACCCAGTGCTTGAGGAATTCAAGCGTTTTCAGCCAACAGGATGCTGGATCCGCCCCGAATTAACGATTTAATCACTGGTAAAAAAGAGCCGCGCAAGCAGGCTTACGCGCCGCCCGAAGTATAAAAGGTACAAAGCAAGTTGTCAAGAACAATGAATGCCTAATCGGATTAGAAGGTGGATCGCATGCGAATTAAATCGCCAAACGTCTCGGATATAACCGAAATTTTTCCACCTGATGCTCCGGTTGATAAGCGCGGCAAGTGCTCAATCGGTAATTCGACGACCCGATAACCGGCGCGCTCGGCACGAATACACAGCTCGGCATCTACAAACGGTGTGTGTGATTGCAGGGTGATTTTGTCTAGAATCTCGCGTCTGAACAGTTTTATCGAATTCACGTCTTTGTGACGATGCCCGTAAAGGGCGCGCAGCATTAGGTTGTAGACCTTTGACTGCAGTTTGCGGCGCCAGGGGTCATTTCGTTGCACCCGAAGTCCGATCACGAAATCAAAGTTGCGCAAGCCCTCTGCCATCGCAATCAATTCTTTCGGAGCATATTGGTAATCACCCGGCAGTGAGAATATGAGGTCCTTTTTGCAAGACAGATAAAGTTCTCGAATTGTCTCGCCATAGCCCTTGTTCACTTCGTGGTTTATGACGCGCACACGTTTATTTGCAGCAGCCTTCTCATTGAGAAGAGCAAGCGTATTATCTTTACTGCCATCATTGACGGTGACAATTTCGTAGTCCGGACAAATCTCGCTAAGTAAGCTAGCGCTGTCTGTAATCAGCCTGCCAACTGTTGTCTCATCGTTGTAGGCAGGGATGATTAGGGAGATTGAGGTTAGAGGTAGATTACGGTTGGACATCTACCTGTGCATTTGTTGAATGGTGCTGGCATCAATAACTGCCCCGACCGATGCTGTTATTTTTTTTGATTTGCAGAATGTGGTAATAGCAGCAATCACTGTATCTATCTGATCTTCTGTTAGTTCCGGAAACATAGGTAAGCTCAAAATACGATTGGCCATTCTTTCTGTTGCCGGCAGATCTCCGGGTTTGTAACCCAAGTACTTATAAGCGTTTTGAAGATGTGCGGGAATTGGATAATGGATTAAAGATCCGATGCCCTCTGAAGTTAGATAAGATTGCAGTTCATCACGTTCATCTAATTGAATTACGTACAGATGGAATATGTGCTCTCCTTCGCCTCCTAGCTCGGGCGTTTCCACCAGACCAGAAAGCCCTTTAGTATAACGTTGGGCAATCTCGTTGCGCTTTTCATTCCACTCTTTTACATATGGAATCTGGCATCCGAGGATGGCCGCTTGAATCTCATCAAGGCGGCTGTTTATGCCGATTTCATCGTGATGATAACGTTTCGATTGTCCGTAATTACGAAGCTTAAGCAATCGCTCGTAATTTTCTTTAGTTTTAGTAGAAACAGCGCCACCATCCCCGAAGGCACCAAGATTTTTGCTCGGGTAAAAACTAAAGGTACCGAATTCACCCATGGTGCCAGCTGTTTTACCGTGATATGTCGCACCTGTGCCCTGTGCTACATCTTCGATAACCGTCAATTTATGCTTTTGCGCAATGCTCAAAATTGAATCCATATCTGCGACTCGTCCATATAAATGCACAGGCATTATCACTTTTGTGCGGCTTGTGATTTTAGCCTCGATCTTTACTGGATCCATAAGACCTGAAGATGGATCTACATCTATGAATACTGGTTTTGCGCCAGTCATGGATATTCCGCTTATAGTCGGGACTGCGGTGTGCGCAACGACGATTACTTCGTCTGCCGGTCCGATATTGAGGGCTGCAAGAGCAAGATAGATCGCTTCAGTTCCAGAGGCGCAGCCAACCACATAATTCGAACCCAAGAATTGAGCGAATTCTTCCTCGAACCGTTGTAGTTCAGGACCCAAAATATAGAAACCACTCTCGAGCACTCTTTGCACAGCGCCATCTATGGCGCTCTTATAGGCTTGGTAGTGAACTTTTAAGTCGCCAAAGGGAACCTTCAAAACTCGATGACCTCGTTTATTTTTTGGATCGCATCTTTTTGGCACGCCCAAATAGGCGTGTGTAGGCAAATACTAGAAGAAAAGAATATCCCACGAATTAAGAGGCCTTTATTTGTGAGCACCGGAGCCCATTTGGCGCTGCCTTCTTTACATGGTAGACTTTGTCGTCGCACTCTTGTAAGCCGTTAAAACGCAGCAAAGTCAATTGTCAAGAATATATCTGCCAGCAGCTTGCTAAGGGAAATCTCATCAAAACGGTTTTCAAAATGCCCAAAAGCGAATTTTATGGAAAGTCCGTGTTAATCACGGGTGGAATGGGTTTTATTGGATCAAATCTGGCAATCCGCCTTTCTGAACTAGGCGCGAATGTCACAGTTCTCGACGCAATGATTCCCGACTATGGTGGCAACGAATTCAACTTAAGTCCTGTTATTGACCAGGTTCGTGTGAATTTTTGCGACATAAGAGATGAAAGCGCAGTTACGTATCTCGTACGCGGCAAAGATTACATCTTCCATTTAGCAGGCCAAGTTTGTCACTTAATGAGCTTATCGAATCCATTTCCGGATATCGATATGAACATTACTGGCACAGCTATTCTTATGGAGGCTTGCCGCAAGCACAATAAGGATGCAATCGTTGTTTATACAGGTACAAGAGGTCAATATGGACCTTCCGTATCGCTGCCTGTAAACGAAGAAGCTCCGACAAATCCAAAGGGAATTTACGAGATCTCCAATTTGACAGCGGAGAAAATTATCAAGGTCTATAACGATGTTCATGGCATTCGTTCAGTACTTTTACGCTTGAGCAATATTTATGGGCCACGCTCTCAAATGCAACACTCACGCTTTGGTGTTTGCAATTGGTTCATACGCCTGGCCATGGATAATCAACCCATTCAAGTGTTTGGTGACGGCAGCATTTTGCGTGATTTTTGCTATGTCGAGGACACTGTTGAAGCCATTTTGCGTGTAGCTACAACTCCTGCCGCTTATGGCGAAATTTTCAATGTTGGTTCTGATATTCCGGTTAGCTTTTTAGAGCTTGTCAAAGTGATCATCAAACAAGCTGGAAGAGGGCAATGGAATTATGCTGAATTTTCTGCTGAACGCAAAGCCCAAGAGCCAGGCGATTTCTATTCAGACGTAAACAAAATTCTGCGCTTTACAGGATGGGTGCCGGAAACTTCGTTAGAAGATGGTTTGACTAAGACAATTGATTTCTACACCAAATATGGTGCCCATTATTGGGATACTCAATTTGGGCGTGAACTCCTTAATGTTCAAAATACGCCTCTAACTACGCACAAATAATTGCATTAAATGTAATCGCTTCCTTAAACCTCAGTTTTAGACGTTTTGGCTGAGTCGGGTTGTGGCATGAAGCTACTACCGTGCTAGATCTCCCGATCATCCGCGCCGTCTGGCGCATGAAGATAGAGTCGCAATTTCACGGGTTGCGCCGTTTAATCAAGGAGTAAGGAAATGTTCACCTTGCTAGATTGTTTTGCTCTTCTTGCCGGATTTGCTCTTGCCCGTGGTAAGGAGCAACTCCCCAATCCTGGCCGTGACGCCGCAATTCTTCTTGTCGTTGCCGCTGTAATTACATCAGTAACGTTCTTTGTTGGAGAGTCCGTTCTTATTGGAATAGTGTGTTTAGCAGCTTCTTTTGGAGTTGGTTATTTCTACGGAAATGCATCGAAACACATTGTCGAGCACGAAGAGAACATCACAGCCCATGCTGAAGTAACCACCTAGTCGAAAAGCAAGCGCAGAGAAGTCGCAGAGTGACGACGGCGCGCTTACTATAGGTACCAAGCTGAAAGGAGCGCTTTTAAAAGCGCTCCTTTTAGTTTATTCCCGCCCGAGAATTCTTCTGTTTGAAGTCTTTGACTTCATCCATATACTTAGTTAAGCCTTTAAAAATGAAAATGATATGAAAGGATAGAAGTAAAAATTGACGAGCGAATCTAAAGAGCAGCGGCCCATGATCGATAAGGAGCGTATTGAGCAAAGATACCGATTTGAGTATCTTGACCAATCGCGATGGCAGCTCGGCGATCAATCAGGAAAATTGAGTACTCAACCACAGCTCTGCCAGATCGATGATGTCAATTTTGGGCAGATTATCGCTATTTTTAATCGAGTCGGTGCTGACGCCAACATTGGCTGTCTATCGTGGCCGTTTATAGGAAAGGCCTATATCGCACAGCTTGATCAAGCCAGGGCAGATGAATACTGGTCTGAGTGTTCCCCGATATTGCGCAGTCTTGGTTTTCAATCTTTTTGGGTGGCAGGCAGAGGCGGTCTAGCTGATTTAATCGAACACATAACTACCTACTTAAGTTTTGACTCTGAAAATTATGTCTGGCAACCACGCCGTCCTGAAATTAGAATTTTTGCTGATGCACTATCGAAACTGGAAGGGCATTGGGAGCCATTTTTAAGCCCAAACCAAATTCTACCCGTCACCCCTTCACCGGCAAATCTAATTGCCGCAAGTGAAGAAATCGATCTCGGCAATTGGTTTGAACTTTCTTCCCAAATTCCAAAACGACGCAAAGGCTCGGAGCAATCGAAAGAATTACATGGTGTCTCGATTGTCCAAAGCTACGGCGAATCAAGGTGGAGCGATGATGAATCTGCAAAACCGTGCATTTTTATTGTCAAAGCGTTGCAGGTCTGGCACGTTCCCGCTCTCTTTTATTTTGGAGGACACGGACAATGTCCGCCTCCGCAGATACACTGCGCGATGTTGAAGCATTGGCAGGAAAAATATTTAGTTGATCTTTATGGCATAAGTAAAAATTCGCTCGAGATGTCAAGCAATATTCGTAATTCAAAAGACGTCGAACAATTATTGCGAGAAATTGAAATTTACTGCCCAGGTTCAGCCGTTTCGACGGTTATATCTAGTGGAAATTCAAAAGCCATTATTCATTTGAAATGGATCGGTTCTTAGTTCTTAGTGAGCTGTGCCACAGGTATGCTTCTTTGGGTCATAGCGAGCCTGCACCGCTATGGTTTTTTATGCGTTTGGATCAAATGTGCCGGAATGCTCTCGAAATTGATAGGCGAAAGCTCTTACACCACTCATCATTTGATCGATATCCGGATGTTCCATGACGCTTGCGCGATTGGGGTCCGTCACCTGTCCGGAGCCAGTTTGCCTCAATAACTGCTGTATGCACCAAGTGCCATATTCTTCTATCGATTCGCCAAACTTCAGTTCATCGTTGGTGATACCAATGGCGGTGAAGATGCCGAACCCACCTGAGGGCAGTTGGTACCAACAATCTGGTGCTTCATCGGCGTACCAAACTAACAAATTACGCAGTTTTGAACTACCTCCTGGCACAATCGATTCATTCAAACCGATTCGTACGCCAGGGCTAAGCGGCCCGGCATGATTGAAAATATAGAAGGCCATACTCCTAAGAACCTGTGCTGGCCAGGGTGAGTCAGTTGGGGACTTGATCATGAGTTCCAAACCGAAGCCGGAAACTTCTTCTGGACCGTCCTGTACCCACGGCGTGCAAAGCCCAGCGGTAATATATGTCCAGTATGGTCTTAGCGGATCTGGTTCGTAAGCGAGAACAGCGAGGTGCTGGCTTTCAGCATCCGGATCGCCTGGATCAGCTGTATCGGACCAGAGATTTCCGGTAGCTTGAGAGTTTTTGGCGGTTTTAGCTGAAAGTTCCGCTGGTGGTCCATAACCTGCAGGCGTAACGTGCGTGTAATTTCCAAATAGAGATTTGTAGAGTTCATCTCGTGCTTTCCAAGTTTCGATGATGAGAGCTCGGTTGCTGGCAAGCGCTTCTGGATCTCGATTTTGATCGGATTCGCTATCGTCTTTCTTTTTGCCTTTGCCTTTCTTTGCCATCTAGTCTTCCAATTTCAACACCGCCATAAAGGCTTCCTGTGGAATTTCTACACGTCCCACCGACTTCATACGCTTTTTACCCTCTTTTTGTTTTTCCAAGAGTTTGCGTTTGCGTGAAATATCACCGCCGTAGCATTTGGAAAGAACGTTTTTGCGCTGGGCCGAGATATTTTCGCGGGCAACAATTTTGCCGCCAATCGCTGCTTGAATAGGAACATCAAACATTTGTTTCGGTATGAGCTTTTTCAGCTTCTCAGCTAATTGACGGCCATAAGTGTGAGCTCGGTCATGGTGGACGATTGCTGAAAGTGCATCGCATGGTGCGCCAGCGATGAGAATATCCAATTTCACCAAACGTGATTCCCGATATTCATCGAAATGGTAGTCCAAACTGGCATAACCGCGCGATCGCGATTTTAGTTGATCGAAAAAGTCTGTGATAATTTCGGCAAGGGGCAGCTCGTAATGCAGCATGGCTCGGCGGGGATCAAGATATTTCATATCAACAAAAATTCCGCGCCTGCCCTGGCACAATTCCATAAGCGCGCCGACAAATTCATTTGGAACCATGATGCTCGCGTCTACATAAGGTTCTTCAATTTTTTCGCGATAGGTTGGTTCCGGTAATTTGGCCGGGTTTTCTATCATGTGAACTGAACCATCTGTCTTTGTCACACGATACACAACGGAAGGGGCTGTTGTGATCAGACTAAGATTGTATTCGCGTTCCAATCTTTCTTGAATAATTTCCATGTGCAAAAGACCAAGGAAACCGCATCGAAAGCCGAATCCGAGTGCTTCGGAAGTTTCAGGTTCGAAGAACAACGAAGCATCATTCAAACGCAATTTATCAAGGGCGTCGCGCAGATCCGGATATTGATCGTTGTCTACCGGATAAATGCCTGCGTACACCATTGGTTTGGCGGGACGGTAACCTGGCAATGCTTCTTTGGCAGGATTTTCAACGCTTGTGATCGTGTCACCAACTAATGTGGCCACATCTTTGATTGATGCTGCTAAATAACCAACTTCACCAGGCCCCAAGCGGTTTATTTTTACTTGTTGTGGTCTGAGCATGCCTAATTCGGTTACTTCAAAATCTTTATCATTTGCCATAAAGCGAATTTTTTCGCCAAGTTTGATCTCGCCATCTTTAATTCGGAAGTAAACAATAATGCCGCGATAACTCTCGAAATAACTATCAAACACGAGTGCTCTAAGTGGCTTACCGGTCGTGTTCTCAGGTGGTGGAACGTGGAGGACTATGGACTCAAGCACTTCTTCAATGCCAATGTTGTTCTTTGCACTGGTAAGAACAGCAAAAGTTGAATCCAGACCAATCACTTCTTCAATTTCGTGTTTGATTCGATCGGGCTCAGCGCTCGGCAAGTCAATTTTGTTAATAACAGGCACAATTTCAAGATTGTTTTCTACTGCCAAATGCACATTTGCCAGCGTTTGTGCTTCGACACCTTGTGTAGCGTCTATAACGAGAAGTGCCCCTTCACAGGCTGCTAGACTGCGTGATACTTCATATCCAAAGTCGACATGCCCTGGAGTGTCGATTAGGTTTAGTACGTATATCTTTCCGTCTTGCGCTTTGTAATCCATGCGAGCCGGCTGAGCTTTAATTGTGATGCCACGTTCCCGCTCCAAATCCATGGAGTCGAGAACTTGCTCTTGCATTTCGCGTTTGGAAATTGTGGCCGTGGTTTCAAGCAACCGATCGGCCAGGGTGGACTTACCGTGGTCGATATGAGCAATAATCGAAAAATTACGGATGAGTGAAGGATCTGTTTCCACGAATCGATTACTATGAGAAATGAAGCGAAGCAAAACCACCCGATTCTATCAATCGGGCTCAATTTGGTATATTAGCAGGCGTGGAAACGGGCGGCTTGAGCCGTCCTGCAACCGGCATTGAGAAATGATTCATCCCTTCCTTAAAGCACTCAAAGAAAAACCTCTCCTGGTCGATGGGGCCATGGGTACGCTCCTGTATGCAAGGGGCGCTTCGACCGAGGCTGCTTTCGAGCAACTTAACTTAACGCGCCCTTTGGATGTTCAACAAGTTCATATTGATTACCTCAACGCTGGCGCAGACATAATAGAAACCAATTCCTTCTCCGGTAACCGTTTCCGGCTGGCAAACTTCGGTTTGGAAGAGCAAGTCTGGAAACTGAACATAGCAGCCGTTAAGACGGCGCGAAATGCACGAGAAATTGCCGGGCAGCCAGCATTTATTGCTGGAGCGGTCGGTCCAACCGGAAAATTGCTCAGTCCCCTTGGTGATGCCACTGAAGAATCTATGAGCGAGGCTTTTCGCGAACAAATGGAAGCTTTATTGGCCGGTGGCGTAGATCTCTTCATGATCGAAACAATGTCATCGCTGGACGAAACGATGATCGCCATCAAAGCGGCCCGACAAGTCTCTAAATTGCCCGTTGTGGCCCATCTTAGTTTTTCTGTAGAAGGACATACTCTTCTTGGTGTCACTCCGGAAGAGGCTGTAAATCTTATGGTTCGCCTTGGCGACGACAAACCGGACGTTATTGGTATCAATTGTGGTGCCGGTCCCGGTCCTGTTTTTGACTGCCTTATACGCATGGTGGCAGGTGCAAGAGACAAAGGTATTCCGGAAGGATCAATTACTTATTCCTGTCTTCCAAATGCTGGCTTGCCCAGCATCTCGGGCGGACGCTATCACTTTTTGAGCAAACCAGAATACTGTGCCTCATACATGGAACCCTATCTTCGTGCCGGAGCTCGTATGGTCGGTGGCTGCTGTGGTACCACTCCTGCTCACACGGCGGCAATGCGGACTGCACTAGATGTTTACATGAAAACGGCCCGCAGGGCGCAAGCTACAACGGTAGATAAGTTGGCTGGCATGGAAGGTGGTAAAGCCCTTTCAATTGTAGTTAAGGCCGATGCCGGCAAACTTCTCGATTCTGTTGCTGAAAAGGATCTTGATGCGCAGAAAACTCTTAAGGATGCATCCGCCGGTCCGCCTATTTTGACAGCACGACTAAGGGCTGCAAAGGCAACGAAATCGAATGACTTCTTTGTTAGTGTTGAATTAGATCCACCCAAAGGTGCTGTCACCAGAAAAATCTTGCAGGCCGCTAAGACACTTGCGGAAGCTGGAGCAGATGCCATCAATGTTGGTGATAGTCCAATGGCACGAGTGCGCATGTCGTCGCTGGCCACATGCCAATTGATTGGACAAAAAGTTGGCATAGATACGATTATCCATTTCACAACAAGAGACAGAAATTTGATGGGCATTCAAGCAGACCTGCTTGGTTGCCAGGCTCTCGGCATAAAAAATATCCTTGCCTTGACAGGTGATCCACCCTCTTTGGGTAACTACGTGCACGCAACTGCCGTATATGACGTCGATTCGATCGGCCTGATTCGCATCATCGCTCAATTGAATGAAGGCGTAGATGTAGCGGGAAACTCAATCGGTACAGCTACTAATCTGGCGATTGGTTGCGCACTCAACCACACGGTTGAAAATCGTGGTGAGGAAATCGCCCGGTTTCGCAAAAAAATAGACGCGGGCGCACACTTTACGATGACCCAGCCTATTTACCAAATCCAAGACCTGACGAGGTTTTTAGATGATCTTGGCGATTGCCCAATTCCCATATTGGTTGGCATTATGCCGTTGCACAGTTTCAAACACGCCGAGTACTTACACAACGAAGTACCAGGAATCACTATTCCCCAACACATTAGAGATGCCATGGAGAAAGCCGGCGATGATGGTGCCAAAGTAGGCATGCAGTTGGCAGAAGAGTTATTGGAAGAACTTAGACCACTGTGCCAGGGTACATACCTCGTTCCCTCCTTCGGACGCTACGACGATATGTGCGCATTGGTTAGACGACTTAGAACTCGCGTTTCTGAGAGTGCAGGTCTAGGCCGCGTCTAAGCACAATCGCTCTCATTGGAATGCCCATTCATATGCGAGGATTATCAATGGCTGTTATGGCCTGAATATCTGTGCCCGTGCGAGCCTCGTGCACATGCTTTTCGAGTTCTTGTCCTTGCGCAACTCGGCTAGTTTTCTTGAGCAGCTTTGCATATTGCTCCTGAACATCAATTACTTTCGGGTGTCTGCTTCCCAGGACTTTTTCACGGATAGCCAGAGCGCGCCGAAAAAACGGTTCAGCCAGCGAATATTTTTCTTGCACCACATAGAGTTGCGCTAAGTTTTTGAGTTCGGTCGATACACTTAGATGTTCCAAACCGAAAGCAATCTCTCTGATTCTCAACGCCTCAATCAAAAGTGGTTCCATTTGGCCGTACAGTTTTGCTCGGCAATAGAGATCGGCCAGTTTGGTCAAGCTGTCTGCGATTGCCGGGTGGTCTCTTCCGACTGTCTGCCTGAGCAACGTCACTTCGAGCTCCATTTCCTTAATAGCATCGTGTGTAACAACCTTGATCGGTTTGATACCCTCGAAGCTATTTTGAGATGTTGTATCGCTTGCGGATGGAAAACCTCCTAACGGGTTGCCAGAGATACGCATGGCAGGTTGGGATTTAGCACGCTCATCTCTAATTTCTTGCAGGGCTCGTTCCACTTCTTCAATTTCAGACTGATAGCGCGGCGGTGCATTGCGCAATATCACAAGAGCCATCTGATTTAGTTCTTCCGCCCGTTCAAGACTACCTTTTGAAAGATGCATGTTGGCGATCTTCCGAACAGTAGAGGCCACTTCCGGACTTGCCTTGCCCAGGGCCTGTTCCTGGATCTCCCGAAAGCGTTCTAATTCTTCAATCGTTTCGCATTTCATAGAGAGAAAAACTACCTTCGAGCCGGTTCTACCGACTCCCGAATGCCAATTTGTACACAGTGCACCGAATGGTAAAGAAGACGAGTCAATGAAGTATGGCTAAAAATGCGAACTTCAATTAATTCCTACATTCTAATGTTGCCCCGGAATAACGAACCGGTATATGTATATTTCTTATGTATTTGTATGGGAAATTGATATGAAATGCCCGGAAAAGCTCATGCATTGAGGCAAACAGCGATTTGCGTGCAGATATAACCCCTACAAATCTATCTTCAAATCGATACTTCCAGTTGTATTTGGCTAGATAAGATTGAATCGGGATTTCACGCACAACTGCGATTGATCAGATGCACTTCGATTTTTTTGGAAGGATAATCCGAGGGTTGTTCGGCCGACGCGATTCGGCTCGAATCAGGGCGCGGCGAGCTGATGCTCTGCGCCCTGTAACCCGGCCATTACCGAATGAATTATTGGAACGAGTCGAATTTGTGCACGTGCATAAATCGTTTACTTGGCACAGCAATCGCGAAGTTCCTCAAGTTGATCCTAAAAATGATCTACATAGTGATCCGCAAGATGAATTACAAAATCATCTGGGCAACTCGTCAGATTCCAGAAATAAAGATCCTTATCTAATTGATCTTTCCAATCCTCCGCCTCCCAATACGAATAGCTATAAACGCAATACTGAAAAGACTCTCGAGCTTAGGAAGTATGACCCAGGCACTGAAGGAACGATTGCGGATTCGGATACTCCGACCCTTCAGCTTGCACCAATATTGAACGAAGATACTCTTCTAGTTGATCGTTGGAATGCCAAACTTGATTTAGTGCTCACGAATGATGGTTTGTTTAGCGAAACCACAGATGATACCAGCAGGCAAATTCGTCTAGAAAATAGCACTGTTGACGATCTGTTATCTGATACGACGGCAAACCTGCCAAATAGACCTAATCCATTTGAAAAGTTTTCAGAAACCTCTCTCAAGGTGCTTGCCTCTAATCCGCGAACACCGGCTCGCATTTTGTCGTGGTTGGCTACTCACTTCAACCCTGAAGTCCGCACCCTTGTAGCGCGTAATCGCAGTGCTCTTCCAGAAACAATTTGGTTGCTTGCCAAAGATTATGATGAAGCGGTGAGATTGGCAATTGCTGAGCATCTTGAAGCAGACCGAGGCGTTCTCAAGGCACTTTGCCAGGACACTAGTCCTCTTGTAGCATGGCGGGCTAAGAATACCCTCTACCTTTTGAAAGCTGGAGCAAGAACAGGTAATAACATGGAAGCGCTGCCTCAACCGCCGCTTACCGATACCCATCACCGCATGCAAAATCCGTTCCGAAACCTTGGACCCAGCGAGAATGAAGAAAGCGATGAGGAACTTGCTTTCCTCAAAGTGATTGCTCAAAAATCGACAACGCCACCTAGTCGTCTAGCCGAATTGTCCAGACACGCCAACAAGGAGATCAGGGCTATTGTTGCCGAAAACGCTAACGCTACTCTTGAAACGCTCTGGAATCTCTCCAAAGATTCTGTCGCCGAAGTAAAACTAAAGCTAACCGAGAACTACAACTGCCCAATTGAAATTATCGAAGCACTTCAAGACGATAAAGATTCCTATGTTGCCTGGCAGGCACGTAATATTTTGCTCAAACTGATGGGCGAGTCTTATGGTGACATTGCTTTGCCGGAAGAACAGATCAACCCACGATTGGTTCACAGCAGATAAGCTTGGTTTTGAGTCTCTTCTAACCAATCGGGACCAATTTAACCAGGCCAGAATGAGCATATGCACACTTTAGAGTTCGTAATTTGTGGGCACTCCACCATTGCCAAGAAATGAACCAGAGTGAACAATTAGGGCTTCATATTGGGGTTCGTGATGAATAAGTCCCTCGCCCAAGAAAGTTCTCATTGGCATGTTTTCGCAGCTGCATGGCTTGGCCTCATGTTTGATGGCATGGATGCAACGATATTCGTGCTTATTATGTATCCCGCTCTTTCTGAGTTGCTGCACACGACGTCGCATGCTGCTGTAGGTGCCTATGGTGGTTTAGTGATAGCCACCTTCATGATTGGCTGGGCTGTTGGAGCAAGCGTATTTGGGGTTGTATCGGATTTGATCGGTCGCACGAAAGCGATGATCATTACAATCTTTCTCTACGCCATCTTTAGTGGCTTATGTGCCACCAGCCATAACTGGATTGAGCTTGCCTTCTTTCGATTTTTAGTGGGCTGTGGCATTGGTGGAGAACAAACTACCGGTATTGTTCTGCTTGCCGAGACGTGGAAACGCAGTGCTCGTTTTCACGCGACTTCGCTTATGACGACAGCTTTTGGTGTTGGTTATTTGGTGGCTGGGTTGTTCAACACCTGGCTTGCTCCTTTTGGTTGGCGCGCTCTTTTCTTAGCTGGCATCATTCCAGCTCTTTTGACCGTTTACATACGAGCCACGCTAAAAGATCCCTTGCAGTTTCAGCTATTGCAAGAGTGCCGTCGCCGTGCCTCTTCTGGGCAGATAGCCTGGAGTGAATCATCTCCTGGGATCTTGAGCAAATTTCAATACTTATTCAATTCAGAAAACCGCTCCAAAGTGTTTGCGGTTGCATGTTTGTCCAGCACCGCTATTGTCGGTTTCTGGGCAGTGCTCTCCTGGATTCCACCCTGGATAAATCAACTGACCGGAACGCTTGCAGTCACAGAACGAACTAATGCAGCCATCATCCTGAACTTAGGCACAATCATATCTGGATTGGTAGGTGGATTTTTAGTACTGAAAATTGGTCGCAATAAAACTCTTCGAATCACCTTTATCGGTGCTTTGATTTCCGCCGTTGGATTGTTCCTTACGGTGAAGACCTATAACCCCTGGATTTTTCCCTGGCTTTTTGTGCTCGGGTTTTTCACGCAGCTGCCGTTTCAGTGCATTTTCATGTACGCACCTGAATTATTCGGTAATGAAATTAGGGGTACTGCTGTAGGTTCGAGTATCCAATGCGGCAGATTTGTCGGTGCTCTTGCTGCCGTACTAGGAGGTCAGCTTATTGCGTTTTTCGGGGGATCTTATGCTTATGCCGGTTCTTGTGTGGCACTTTTCTATTTAGTGGGTTTTGTCGCCACCTTCTTCTTGCCGAAGACAGATGGAAACGTAGAAATTGATTCGCGCCTAGCGCTGCTTGCTGCCGATCCTATTCAGTTTGGTAAGTTTGACGAACTGACTACTGAAGTGACATAACCTATTTGTTTTCTAATTTAGGTGTCTCTTTTTTTCTATTTGAGAAGAACCAGGAGTAAACCACCGGTAGTACCAAAAGCGTTAGCAACGTCGAAGTGCAAAGACCGCCAATTACAACAGTAGCAAGTGGACGCTGCACCTCTGCTCCTGCCCCTTCTGAAAGCGCCATAGGCAAGAAACCTAGGGCCGCGACCATGGCCGTCATTAGGACTGGTCGCATCCTTGTTTCAGCACCTTCCCGCACCGCATCTTCGACATCATGACCTTGCTTGATCAAGTTATCGATATAAGAAACCAAAACTAGCCCATTCAAAACTGCTACACCAAACAGGGCGATGAAACCGATAGAAGCGGGCACGCTTAAGTACATGTGCCGAACCCATAAAGCGCAGATGCCGCCCATCAAGGCAAAGGGAATGTTCAAGATGACAAGGAAAGATTCCTTCATAGATCCAAAGGTAAACATCAAAAGCGTGAAGATAATGAAGATTGAAAAAGGTACAACCAATGCAAATCTTTGCATGGCTCTTTGTTGATTTTCAAACTGCCCTCCCCAAATGAGGGTATAGCCGCGTTTGAGCTTTATTTCCTTATAGATTTTTTCCTGGCATTCTTTAACAAAGGAGCCGAGATCGCGATTGCGAACGTTGCATTGCACGACTATTCGACGTTCTCCAAATTCGCGATTGATTGTTTCAATACCGCGCTCTTCGGCAATGGTCGCGACTTGGCTTAACGGTACCAGTTTGTTACTGACCGTTTGGATAAGAAGATTTCCTAAATCACTAGGCTCCATATGGCTGCCTTCCGGAAAACCGACTCGCAAAGCAAACCTCTTTCGCCCGTCCAAAATAGTTGAAACTGGCGTACCGATAACGGCAGTTTGCAGTAATGCTCTGATATCGGAAATGTTTACTCCATAGCGCGACATCGCAGCCCTATCCGGTTTTAAAACAAGTTGGCTGGATCCGGCTACTTTTTCAACCTGAAGGTCGGTGGCTCCCTTTACTGTGCTTATGACGCGCTGTATCTCCTTTGCTTCCTCTTGGAGATAATCCATATCTTCTCCGAATAATTTGGCAGCAACATCTGCTTTTACGCCTGAGACCAATTCGTCTATACGCATGGCTATCGGTTGAGTAAAGTTTAGACTTGAACCGGTTATGTTCTCGTTCAATTCTTTTCGCATAGATTCAATGAGACCTTCTTTAGTAGCACCGGCAGGCCATTCTTTTTTCGGTTTTAAAATCACAAAACAATCAGTGCCGAAAACGCCCATGGGGTCAGTGCCAAGGTCTGGTCTTCCCAAGCGCGAAACTACTGTTTGAACTTCCGGATAGTGTTTGATTATCTTTTCAATTTCTGTTGCTGTCTGAACCGCCATGGGCAAAGATATGCTTGGATAATCCTTCACTTCTACAAGTAGATCGCCTTCATCCAGTCTTGGCACAAATTCTGTTCCTAGAAACGGCACCGACGCAACGGCCACGACCCCCGCAGCCAACGCAATCGATAAGGTGAGAGCGCGGTGGCGCAAGGCCGTATCAAGCAGTTTTTCATAGGGCCCGCGCAGTGCCCGCATAACAAAAGTATCCTTTTCTTCGATGCGACCGCGCAGAATCAAAGCGCACAAAACCGGAACTAGAAAGAGAGAGAGAAGTAAGGAACCAAACAGAGCGGAACATACTGTCACCACCATTGGTGAGAACATTTTGTATTCAATTCCCTGCAAGCAAAGAATAGGAATGTAAACAACTGTGATTATTAGGACGCCATAAAAAATGGGCTTCGCTACTTCCCGCACCGAGTTTTCAATGATAGTGGCACGATCAAAGTCCTGGGATTTCTCCTCGTTACCCAAATGGCGCAATATGTTTTCGACCATAACAATAGAGCCATCAACGATCATGCCGAAATCGACCGCTCCAAGGCTCATGATGTTGGCGCTTATGCCAAGCCATTTCATGCCTATAAATGAAAACATCATTGCCAGTGGAATGACTGAGGCCACAATCAAGGCGGCTCGAAGATTGCCCACCGTAAGAAGGAGAACGACCACGACAAGCGCTCCTCCTTCAAAAAGATTGGTTCGCACGGTGTCAATTGTTTGCTCAACCAATTTAGATTGATCGTAAAAGGGCGTGATTGAGACACCAGGTGGAAGAGTTCTGGATATTGCTTTGATTTTCTCCTTGACCCGTTGAATTACTTGGCGGCTATTTTCACCCTTAAGCATCATCACAAGTCCAATTACCGTTTCGCCGACACCATCTTTAGTTGCTGCGCCTTGTCTAAGGGCTGCCCCATGTTGCACGAGAGCAATGTTCTTAATAAGGATGGGAGCGTTTTGAACTGATTTGATAGTTATGTTTTCAATGTCAGTGAGAGAGTTTGCTCTCCCCAGACCACGCACGATGAATTGCTCTGATTCGTGCGTTATAATTCCAGCACCAAAATTTTCATTGTTATTTTGTAGGGCTGAAAAAACATCTTGAAGGGTTATGCCGTAAGCCTGTATTTTACTTGGATTAATCTTGACGAGGTATTCATCAGTAAAGCCGCCCCAAGTGTTTATGTCAGCCACTCCTGGCACTGTCCGCAATTGGTATTTGACGTCCCACTCTTGCAATGTTTTCAACTGTGTTGGCGTGAAAGCATGACCTTCCACAACGTACTGGTAAACTTCTCCCATCGCAGAACTAATTGGGCCAAGTTCAGGATTAAGTCCTTCAGGCAAGCGCGAACGGGCTGATTGCAAGCGTTCCAGAACCAATTGTCTTGGAAAATAGGTTCCGACATTGTCTGGAAAGAAAACAGTTACCACCGAAAGTCCATATTTTGATATGGAACGAATTTGCTGAACAGAAGGTAGCCCATTCATGATTGTTTCAATCGGAACGGTTACAAGTTGTTCAACCTCGGCAGGACCCATGCCAGGCGACTCAGTCATTATTTGGACCTGATTATTAGCAAGATCCGGAAAAGCATCAATCGGAATATTTAAAAAAGCTTGCACACCCGCAGCAGCAAACAAAATGAAGACAAGACAGACACCCAATCGATAACGGCTGAATTTGGCAATAAAAAATTCCATTACTCAGTCGTCGCCGCCACCAGCCTGTGCCTTTAAAAGTTCTGATTTCAACTGGAAGCTACCATTATGGACGATGCGTTCCCCGCTCTTCAGTCCATCATTGACGAGATAACCGTCTCCAAGGCGTTCGCCCAATTGGATAGTACGTTTTTGAAAGGAGTCGCTGCCCTCGTCAATGAATACGAAAGTATCAGCGCCATTTTTTTGAATAGCGGAATCAGGAAGAAATGGCTTTCGTTTCCCTTCGGCTGTTTTGATGCTCACCTGGCCAAACATACCGGGCTTCAACTGCGCTCTAGGATTCGGCAAAGAAGCACGCGCTAAAAACGTTCTGGTATTTTCGCCAGCCGACGGTTGAATATATGTGATTCGGCCTTCTACTTTTAAATTAGGCAAACTGTCACTATGAAAGTGCACCGTTTCACCTTGTTTTATATTTTCCAGATCTTTATCGTAAACAGTAATGTCCAACCAAACCTCAGAAAGGTCTGCCACTACATATAGAGGCTGCGATGGATTGACGACATCTCCAACAGTGACAGTTTTCTCGATTACGACGCCACTGCGTGGTGAAACTAACGGACTACCGGTTTTAATTTCTCGGATATCCATTCCCTTTTTTTCGACTTGATCTAAATCGACACCATAAGCGGAAAGCAATGCTTTCGCTTCAGCGCGAATATGGACGGCATGCTCTTGCGAAGCCTGGTAATCTATTTGACCCACTTTTAGGGTGTTCTGGGCGGTGATAAAGTCTTTTTGCGCGACAATGCCTTCTTTGTTCAAGGCATTCAATCGATCCATATTTTTTTGGAAGAGTTCGAGCTTGGCTTTTAACACTTTAGTTTCAGTTTCGTTGTCGTGAGCCTTCGAAATGTAGTCTCCAAAAGTCTTGGCCACTTCTAGATTTTGAACAATAGCAAGGACATCCCCAGCCTTGATCGTGTTGCCTAGCACTACGTTGTCTTTAACTATTCGGCCGGGCACCAGAGAGTTGATATGAAAAACACGATTCTCATCCGCTTTGATTTGACCAGTTGTAGTTATTTCGATCAGATTGGCTTTTTCAACAAGGGGCGCACTTTCAATGCCTGCCAATTTGATCGCATTCTTTGAAAGATGAACTTCATCGCCTCTTTTTTGAACGGGCGCACTATCAAGGGATTTGCTCTCAACAGGAGGAGATTCCTGTTTTTGGCAAGCGCTCAAAAAACAACAAGAGCTAAGTAAAAGCGTAATTGTGGTTTGAAGTTTCACGGCAGCCTGGACAAAAGTTACAGTTAAGATGGTAACGCTTCGAGCTCGCCGCGTCCAACTTACAATTCGGTATTCAGCGTACTGACACGAAACCACAGTCGGATACGACTTTTTGTGCAGGTTCAGTAAGGCAATATTGTAAGAATTTATCAGCGAGTGGATCGGTTTTGCTCTCTGATATGAGGTAAAGAGGACGGCTAAGCGGATAGTCACCCACCTCGGTTTCTTTGGTTGGTACCACTCCTGGACCGGCTGCATCGGTCAACTTCAAACTTACAATTTTCACTGCCTTACTTTGTTTAGCTGTAGCTGTTGCCAACCCAAGAAAGCCAATTGCATTCGGATTATCGGTAACCATTTTCAAGACAGCATCGTGAGAGCTAGCTGAAACGGCATCTGATGCAAATTCTTTGTCCTTCAGGACGTGTTGTTTGAAATATCTTGCAGTGCCCGAACTTAACTCACGCACGACAAGCGAAATTTTTTGGTCCTGACCGCCCAACTCTTTCCAGTTGTGAATTTCGCCTGAAAACAGACGGCTCAGCTCAGGAAGAGAAAGTTCGCTCACTTTATTTTTGCCGTTCACAATGATGGCAATTGCGTCTCTAGCAATGGTGATTTTTTTGAGTCTCAATCCTTTTGATTCTGCAAGCTTTTCTTCTTCAGGAGTGAGCGCGCGAGATGCTGCTGCCACTTCAGTTTTCTTGTCGAAGAGTGCTGCTATGCCATCGCCGGAATCACTGGTAACCATCGATACAGTGATGCCAGGATTTTGCTCCATAAACTTTCGTCCGAGAATTTCTACCAACTTAGACATAGTGTCTGAGCCGTCTACGGAAACGCGTGTGCTTTGTCCGCTGTTTGCATGTTCTTGTGATGCGCACCCTGAAAACAGGAAAACAACAAGAAAGCTGATTAAGGAGCAGATGGGCTTTGTCGACATTTCGCACTTTCGATCGCTAAACTCATTTGATAAGCATTAGCATTGATATCACAATTGCCACAAAGATGCGAAGAGGTTAGCAAAAGAAAAAGTTGAGATTGCTTTATGGCGTTTTCGAACTTAACTGTCCTTAAAACCAAGTCGCTTGGCCATTTCTTTATCGCTAGTAGCCTCTGATTTTTTGCCTAGCGCAAATTGTGCTTTGCTTCGCACCCAATATGCCAAAGCACAAGACCGATCGAATGATATTGCTTTTGTACTATCATCTACTGCTCTTTGGTATTGCTCTAATTCCAAGCACAAAGAGGCGCGTTTGCTTAGTGTTTCAGAACTGCCAGGTTCCAATTTGAGAGCCAATTGATAGTCTATAAAAGCTTTTTCGTATTGACCTGATTTTCCAAAAGCCTGAGCCCGGATCACAAGCGTAGTAGCCTTGGGCGATTTACCTTCAAGCGTTAATGCATCATTTACTGATGCCAAGCTATCTTCAAATCGATGCAGATTCAAAAGTGCTTCTGCTTTTGTGGCATAAAGTTCTGCACTGCCCAAGCCAAGTTTATGTGCTTTGTCCGTATCTGCAAGTGCTCTATCGAACTTCTTGAGCCTGATTTCCGTAGTCGCTCTTGCCAGGTACGCACGAGCATAGTCCGGATCTTTATCGATGGCGTCGTCGAAGAGTGTGAGCGCTTGCCGAAAATTTCCAGTTTTGACTGAAGCCTGACCCTGAATAAAATCGTCAGTGTCCGGTTTAGCGAAAATAGGTTCTATTGTCCCTAAAGTTGTAAAAGCGCAAACTAATAAAAGTACGAGCTTCTTCATCTCTTGGCAGGAGCGGGGATTCATTCGAGAAAGGCGTGTTTAGCCTATTCGTCGTAATAATCTTCCTCAGGGGATTCTTGCTCTTCGCTGCCGGCTAAAAAGAACTTACAGGTGATGTTGGCGGCAGTGTCTGCCGAAACACCAGCTTCCTTTAGGGTTTTAATCCAATGAACTACTTCTTCCAAAACAGAAGTGTCAACAATGGTTTCTGTCTGAGTCATGAGAGCCTCTCTGGGATACGAAAATTCGGTCCATTATCCTATTTGGATGAGAGCATCCGTGTCGAGGCCATTTGTCTAATTCGTAAATCACTTTTGTAAAAAGAGTCGTATCATGGCCCGTTTTTCGACCTAAGTCGTATAAACCGTCTGGGCAGGGTTTATGAACTGCTTGTATACAGTCCTAAGACAACCACCGGGGTAATTGTCATGAGAAGTCCCCTTGCGATAACGCGCTGCCTGGTAGCTCTTTGCTTTGTTACATTTTTGTGCGCCGCATATGGGCTAGGCCTATGCGCGCAGCCGGCCTCAGCTCTTACCAAAGAAGAACGAGCACGGTTAGCATCTGTGCGCGTTACAACTGGAGTTGTGGCTGTTAGCGGTTGGGAAAAGGCATTAATCAAAAACGATCCCACTTTGCGTCACTGGCACTGGGACCCTATGTATTCGTACAAAACAGGTTATCCATCCATTCCAGACTATTCAAAAGCAAAATGGGCCTCGCAGGCAGCCTCTAACGAGCCTCGTTTTCGTTACGCCAAACCAGCACACTTACCGTTGCCAACTCGCCCTCAACCCGATTTAAACATATTGGAAAATTTGAGTGGGAAGGTTGATGTTCCACACAATTGTGAAGCTCAGCAAGAGACCAAAGCAGAAATTAAATGCCAGCCCGGTTATGCCACTGCCACCAAACCAGTACTGCTAAATTCTGATAAAGCGAACATGAGTGTTCATGCCCGTTTAGCTTCTAAATCCAGAGGCATCTAATGCGGTTTTTGAATTTTATGCACTTTGTGTTTGGCACTATGGTCCAAACTATTTGTCAACATATCGAGCAGAGCCCATTCGGCGCCAGCTGCTGCTAGAACCATGCAGGCACCGATAACCACATAGATAGGCACAAGAATTGAATCGTTTTTTGCTGAATCGAAACTACGACCGCGTTTTTCAAGGCGCTTGGAATTGACATTACCGATGGTTTCAAAATTGCGCTCAACTGTGTGCGCAAGTGAAACACCATGAACGAGGCGTTCTCTCAATTCTCGCGGCAGTTTGATGGCTTCATCTTCTTTTTTGGCTGCTTTTATTGCGTGCAACGTCATGTATGACTTGACGGCGCGTTTCCCTTTTTTTTCGTAGGTTTTATTGAGCTTTTCTTCGAGAACCCACGGCAGTGATGGAATGATCGCAGAAAGGTCGATGTTTATATTTCGGTCGAATTTATTTTCGAGATCTTGTTCGGTGTGCGACCATCGGTAACTGCCTTGTCTCACCGTAAGCAGATATTTAAGAGCTTCAAATCCAGTGAGTTCACGATGGACGGCTGCGACAATGAATCTTGAGTCGGCTATGAGCATGCACCCTTTTACTTCTGAATTGGCGCTGCGTAAAAACATAACACTTTCGCCCGGTAACCCGGCATCAAGCACATCTTGCAATACAGAGGCAAGCTCGAAGTCATAACTGACCTCGTCGCCCACTGGGACGTCTTTCCCTGCCTCCGTTGAAGGATTGAGGGGTCTAAGATTGTGTTCCGCCATTAGGTTATGCCAGTTAAAGACCGCCAATTCGGACTAGTACTGCTGGAGCGGAATCGTCCAACGCAATCTATATACCCCTTGCTAGGAATTTCTTGCATCAACCATTCTGTGCTGATTTGCCGTTGCTTAGCCAGCGCCTGATAAATTACAACATTAAAAGCTCGAAATTCCACACCCGTCGAGCGCCGCTGTCTTTTTCGAGAAATTTGGGTTAGAGGTTAGAAATAGCGACGGTTTTACTCGGAGTCTCTGATTCGTCAGATTTCGGCATGGCACAAACTTTGGCGCGCATATGGGAAACGATGTCCGCTTTGGTCAAAACACCCTGAGCTTTGGCGTCTTTTGTGATTACAACCATGGCATTGCCGAGTCGGAAGCTTTTGTAGATGCTCTCAATATCAACCAATTCGTCGAATTGTGGGCAGGCGCGTGCCATTACAGTTCGTACCAGAACCTCATTGGGATCTTTGCGTTCAAAAATAACCTGCATCGCCACAAGGTCGTTTATGTGTCCGACGTTGGTGCCGTCAGTTGCTACTACAGGCAACTGATCGATTTGATGTTTTTCCATTGCCGCAATTGCCTTTTGGACGGAATCACTTGGTCGAACATAAATCATTTCAGGGGCTTTGCTGTTGAATTTCTTGCGGGCTAAAAGATCCCCTGCCGAAAAACTTGTTTCCGGACTTTGCAAAAAGCCCCATTCACGCATCCACTCGTCGGAAAAGATTTTGCTTAGATAGCCTCTGCCGCTATCCGGCAAAATGACTACGACAACATCGTCTTTTGTCAGTCTGCCTTTCAAGCTCAATGCTCCGAAAACAGCGGCTCCACAAGAACCGCCAACAAGAAGGCCCTCTTCACGAGCCAATCTTCGTGTCGTTATGAAAGCTTCCTTGTCACTGACGCGCACGAATTCGTCGATGATTTTTAAGTCGGCTGTACGAGGAATGAAATCTTCACCGATTCCCTCCACCTTGTAAGAACCGGCAAGATCGCCTGAATAGATTGAACCTTCCGGGTCTACACCAATGATTTTTAAATTGGGATTCTTTTCTTTGAGAAATCTGCCGGTACCAGATATAGTGCCACCCGTTCCTACGCCGGCGACAAGATATGTGATTTTGCCGTCTGTCTGTTTCCAGATTTCAGGTCCGGTTGTGAGGTAATGAGCTTTCGGATTGGTTGGATTGGCAAATTGATTCGGCTGCCACGCACCTGGAATTTCAACGGTAAGACGATTGGCAACAGAGTAGTAGCTTTCATGAGAGTTGGCGGAAACCGAGGTTGGCACAATCACAACTTCAGCACCATAAGCTTTGAGAAGATTGATTTTTTCTGAGGCAACTTTGTCTGGGCATACCAGTATGCAACGGTATCCTTTAACGGCTGCTATTTGAGCCAAGCCCGTGCCTGTGTTGCCAGACGTTGGTTCGATGATAGTTCCACCTGGTTTCAAGAGACCTAACTGTTCGGCCTCTTCAACCATCTTTAACGCGGGTCTGTCTTTGACAGAGCCGCCAGGGTTGAAACACTCAACTTTGCCTAAAACGAGTGCTTCTATACCCTCTGTTAACTTGTTGAGCTTAATTAGTGGCGTTGAGCCAATGGTTTCGAGAACGTTTTGGTAGTATTGCACCGCCCAAGCTCCTTTAGAATACTATGGTATGAAAATCGCTGGGAAACCACAAGATCTCTCGCGGTACAATCTTTTGTCCTACAGGTTTATTAATGGTGGCTAGCAAGGTCTCGATTGTAATCGTCAACTGGAAAACGCCCCAGTTGCTGGCCCATTGTTTGAAAGAAATAGAGAAAGACGAAGGTTTTAAAAACTTCGCTCTCTACGTTGTCGATAATGCCTCAGGTGATCAGTCCGTTGAGATGATGAAGACTGATTTTCCCTATGCGCATCTTGTTGCTAACTCGGAAAACGTAGGTTTCTCAAAGGCTTGCAATCAAATCATTCCTTCTACAGATGGTGACTATATCCTTTTGTTGAATCCGGACACTAAGGTTGTTGGCAATGCTATTTCTTTACTTAGTAAGTTTTTGGATGAACACGAGGATTGTGGGGCGGTTGGCCCGAAAGTATTGAATGAAGATGGAACGCTGCAATTGGCTTGCCGACGCTCTTTTCCCAGTCCTTCCGCTGCGTTTTTCCGGCTCACTTATTTAAGTCGCATATTTCCGCAAAGCAAATTTCTATCCAAATACAACATGACATATGCTGATCCGAACGCATCCACAGAGGTAGATGCTCTTTCAGGTTCTTGCATGATGGTGAGACGGACAGCAATCGATCAGATTGGTTTGCTTGACGAAGACATCTTTATGTTTGGAGAGGATATTGATTGGTGTTGGCGAATCAAAGAGGCAAATTGGAAAATTTTTTATCTCCCTGATGCAGTTATATTCCATTTGCATGGCGCCTCGGCCAGATTGCGTCCGGTGGGTGCTACGATTAATCTCCATAAGGGCATGGAAGTGTTCTATAGGAAGCATCTTGCGCAAAAATATTGGGCACCCTTCAATGCTCTGGTGTATGCTGCAATTTGGTTGAGAGCTTTCCTCTTTATCTTGATTAATTTCGTGCGTGCCAAGCTGGCTCCGGGCGTATCGATGAAATCAAGTCGGGGGTAGGGGATTTACTGCAAGACTGTATAAACGGTAGAAAATTAGAGGGAACAAGGTCGGCTTAGCATGGCGGTCAACGGTAACAAAGAATCGATATTGGTAACTGGTGCAAGTGGGTTAATTGGAAGGGCAGTGCTTCAGGAGCTCTTGGCCGGCAATACCTACGACATAAGAGCGCAGGTTCGCAGTCAATCGAACGCTCGCGCCCAAATTGGCGCAACAGTCGATCTCACCAAGTTGAGCCTCGCTGAATATGATTTTACGCGCACCGGTGAACGGGAATTGCGCAGCCTCACAAACGGCTGCAAGACCGTTATTCACTCTGCCGGACTCGTGCATCGTCCTGATGCTCCTTATCAAGAGTACGAGGTTGTAAATGTCAGGGCCACGCAAAGCCTGGCTGAGGCTGCTGCGGCCAATGGCACGCAAACATTTATATTTTTGAGCTCCTCAGCAATATACGGGCCGGGTCCTTTTGAATCGGCACCAGAATCGACACCACCGAAAGCCAAGACACCATATGCGGTATCAAAGTTAACCAGTGAAGCTTGGTTGCAAACTTTTACTGGTATTCCAAGAATTGTTATCTTGCGTCCTTCCCTTGTCTTTGGTGAAGGTGACCGTGGTAATTTGCTCAGTTTGATCAAAGAGGTTAAGAGCCAGCGCTATAAACACGTCGGTAATGGTTCGACCGGCAAGAGCGTTATTTATTCCAAAGACCTCGCTCAGGCAATCAAACTCTGTATTGAGCGAGTCTCTCCTGGTATTCACGTCTTTAATGTCGCCAATCCAGATCCAGTTTCAATGAAGGATCTAACCGAAGAAATTGCGCGCGCCCTTAATCTGCCTGCAAAGATTCAATCCGTTCCGGCTCCCCTGGCTATGCTGGGGCTCAAAACCCTGAATGCCCTTATGCCAGGTAAGGCTCCGATATCTGAAGAGCAGCTTGAAAAACTAACTACAACAACAACTTGCTCTATTTCGAAGTTGGTAACTGCAACAGGCTTTACGCCGCGCACGCCCCTTGAGAGTGCACTCAAAGCAGAAATAGCTTGGGCTAGCGCTAACCAGCTGCTTTAACAGCAAGCCAGTTCTATCTCTTAAGAAATTTGGTTTGATTTTGGGTTGTGACCAACCGTAGCCCGGACACGTGACAAAACAGTAGCGCTTCGGCTAAATTAGGCTGCAGCTTCTGGTAGGAAGTTTCTGACACTACGGCCGACACTACAGAAAGTATCATTTTAACCCCTTCATTCTCTCAAAAAGACATCCACTTTAGCTCGGCGAACTCTACCACTTAGATATCTGCAAATATTCACAGAAGCCCTCAAGGAAACATTCACGGAGACATTTACTAGAGTCGGAATCAACCCAATCAATGGAACGAACGATAGGTCATGGGTTGCCTAATTAGCGAAACTTTCTTGTTTCGACCGCTTCATTACCTTTACGAAGAGTGGAGCCTCCCGACTGCTAGTTAGATTGATATGATAGACATTCAACATCTGGTTACGCGTTCCATAACAGTGACTACCTCTACTCGTTTTCGAAATCGCTTAAATCTCTGGTTTCTCGAAGGTATGAGGGAACAGAGAAAGCAGGACCATGGCAGCGAAGAAACAAGCTGGTGGCGCGTTATGTGCCTCACAGGGGTGGATTATTTCTCCTCACTGGGCTATGCGCCGGGTATCGCTTTCCTTGCCGCTGGCATTCTTTCGCCGCTGGCAACAATAATTCTGGTTTTGCTCACCCTGTTTGGCGCACTACCCGTTTACTGCATAGTTGCAGACAAAAGCTTCCACGGGCAGGGCAGCGTTTCAATATTGGAGAAGCTGTTACCAGGTTGGCGTGGCAAGCTCCTGGTCTTGTGCCTTTTAGGATTTGCTGCCACAGATTTCATCATTACGATTACCCTATCTGCCGCCGATGCGGCGACCCACCTTGTTCAAAACCCGTGGATGCCCCTGTGGTTGCAAAACAGGATGTTTTTCACGCTTTTTATGCTTGTCGCCCTGGGCGCTATTTTCCTGAAAGGATTTAAAGAAGCAATCGGTGTTTGCGTTTTTCTCGTTGCTATTTATCTTTCCCTTAATACCGTTGTTGTGGGTACGGCAATTTATGAGCTCTTTCGCAATACTCCAACGGTCGAAAATTGGATGCACAATTTATCTACTCAACATGGCTCAATCTGGCAAATGATAGGCCTTGCCTGTCTCTTGTTTCCAAAATTGGCTCTGGGCATGTCCGGTTTTGAGACCGGTGTCGCCGTTATGCCTCACGTTAAAGGATATCCGGACGACAATCCGGATCATCCGGTCGGTCGGATACGCCACACTAAGTATCTTCTTTTCACTGCTGCGGGAATCATGAGTCTCTTCCTGATTGGCAGTTCTGTAACAAGTTCGATTCTCATTCCGGAAAGCGCTTTCCAGCCAGGTGGGGAAGCAAACGGACGGGCTCTTGCTTATTTGGCTCATACTTATCTTGGCCCTTATTTTGGCACCGTATATGATGTCAGCACTCTGCTCATTCTTTGGTTCGCTGGCGCTTCAGCTATGGCTGGTTTGGTCAATTTAGTACCGCGCTATCTGCCACGCTACGGCATGGCGCCCGATTGGGCGAGGGCACGCCGACCGCTCGTTTGTTTCTACATGCTTGTTGCCGTTGCTGTGACGATCATGTTCAACGCCGATGTTGATGCTCAAGGTGGAGCATATGCAACCGGGGTTTTGGTGCTTATGACTTCTGCAGCATTTGCATCAACAATAACAGTTTGGAAGAAGTCCTTTATTCAGCGGGTCGCTTTTTCTTTGATTAGTGCGATATTTGTATATACAACCGTCTTGAACACATTTGAGCGCCCAGACGGCATCAAGATAGCCTGCTTTTTTATCGCCGTAATTTTGATCACATCGCTTATATCAAGGGTGATGAGATCGACAGAGTTGCGGGTTACGAAGACTGTTTTGGATGATGTCGCGCAAAAGTTTATCGATCAGGCTTGCCAGGCTGGCTCAATTCGACTAGTCGCTCACAGACCGGGAAATCTGGACTATGTAGAGAAGGCCAAAGAAGCTTGCGAAACGCATAACATCCTCGAAAAAGACATCATTTTTCTGGAAGTGACGGTAAGCGATGCATCTGAATTTGACGATGAATTGCTGGATGTAACTGGCGAGACTATAGAGGGCTATCGTATTTTGAAGTGTCAAAGCCCGGCCGTTCCAAACGCGCTTGCCGCTTTGCTAATGTACGTTCGCGATAAAAATCGTCAAATGCCCCACCTCTACTTGGGCTGGACAGAAGGCAATCCGATTGTCTACATACTCAAATATTTATTCTTAGGAGAAGGGGAAACTGCACCTGTAACACGTGAAATTTTGCGTGAAGCAGTAACCGATCCCAAAGAGCGACCAAGAGTGCACGTTGGCTAGACTGGTCTTTAGGCTTTAGTGCCCTAATCTTTGGGTAGAGTTCGCGAAGACAAGTTAGAAAGTGCAATCGCCCGTTCGTTGTCGTGATCTATAAACAGTGCTTTGAGGGCCGCTTCAGAAGCACTCTTGCGAGCCCCTAGTCGATACAAAAGCTCGGCCGCATCAACTAGTGAGTTAGCATCTACATCCACATTGTTTCCGGAGGTCAATTTCTCAAGCCTGAGAATTGCCTCTTTATTGTGACCGGTGCTGGCGTCAAGCTTTGCTAAATTTAGAACGGTAAGCGGTGAAGCAAGCGCACTCTTTGGCACAAGTTTCATCAGCTGCGCTGCTTCTTGTGGCTTTCCATTTGCCAGTTTCAATTTAGCAAAAAGATTTAGTGTCACCGCATTTTCCGGTTCTATTGTGCGTGCGCACCTAAAGTCGTGTTCTGCTTCTTGCCACTGTTCAAGTGCTGAATATGCGGCTCCGCGAGTCTGGTAAAAACTAAGCATGTTAAAGGCATCTAGTTTTTTTCCAGTAAGAGCGGCTAAATTTTTCAGGCACTCTTTAGGCTGATTGTTGCGCAAGAGAACCTGGGCAAGCACCAATTCGCAAAGCGCGCGAGTGGTTTCGCTTGGTTCTGTCTTCAATATTTTTCTTGCTTTAAAAGAAGCTTCCATACTTTTACCAGTTAGAACCTCATACTGAGCAAGGCAAGCAAGGGCGCGGGATTCATCAGGTGCAAAATTGAGGGCAGAATTCAATTTCTCTTTTGCTTCAACCAAACTTCCTTCGAGCAGTTCGTAACGAGCCAGCCAGATTTCGGCTTCCACATAATCGGGTTTGAGATACAGAGCTTTCTGCCATGAGTGAACAGCGTCATGCAAATGATTTTGATCCAATTGAGTGCGGCCAAGTGCTTCCCATGCGTAAGCAAAACTAGGATCTAGATTGACTGCAAGCTGATATTGCTCTTGCGCTGCTTCAACCTGATGGTGAGCCAAAGCGCGATTTCCGGAATTGTACGAGAAGTTCACGATCGCTTTGCGTCCGATGAAAGAGAGCAATCCGAATGCCACCAAAGCAGATACCAGCACACGTTGCACGCCAATCAATTTTTGGGTGGCAGGCATTTTTGCAAGGCCGTTTTGCGTGGCAAGCATGACTTGCGGAGAATCCGGAACATTGCCGAATTTTTGAATAGTGACCTCACGAACAAGGTCATCAAACACTGCTTTGCTGAACATAAATGACGGCAGATAATTTGGTATAAGCCGATCATGTTTTGGCTTGGCTACGTAAAGTGTCAGGCGCCTTACAAGTGGTTTCAAGAAAAAGAAACGCGAAAATGTTTCGCGCTCATCAACTTGAATTGCTTCGATCTGCTCCCACCTGATTAGCTTGGCAAATCGCCATGGGTAGAAGCCCTTTTCGTCTAGTTTCACGCCTAAAGCAATCAGTTTTACGATCTGCAAAATACCGTTGAAAGAAACAAACCACAAAACGGCCGCAGATACCCAGAGTCCAATCAATTTGATGGCCCAGCTTATGACATCGGTTGCATTCGGCACGAGTGCTATGGCGTCCGGAATGACAAGCAAAGAGGCGATCAGCTTACTTGATCCAAGGGCGTACTGAGTCATCGCCTTTGAGTCCAAAGGAAATGTTTTGGTTTCCCCACTTCCGGGAAACTTTCCTTCTGTAGGCTCTCTTCTGTTCAAATGCGTCTTGAATAACTAAAGTTGATCAATAGTCAACAGATATAAGTGTACGCAATCTTGGCATGATATTCAGAGCGTGCAACTAACAATTTCCGATTCCTTTGCTAGTTTGGCTAGCGGGCCCCAACCAGAGGATGGGGGATCCAAGACGTTAGCCAGATGTTTGAGACAAACGAAAAGTCTGGCGCGCCTTTGTGCCGTAGCGGTATCAACAGACCTAAAAGCCTTGTTGGCTCGGTGATTTCGGTGTTTGTATGTAACGAATGAAAACGGTTGAACAAATTAAAAGAACGTGCCATATTGAACGGGGTAAACATCAAAGGTGACAATAGGAGTAGAGGTGAGTAGTTTGAAAATCCTGATCATTGAAGACGACGTCAACATCGCTCGCCTTATTGAACTTGAGTTGGGCTACGAAGGTTATCAGGTGTCAGTAGCTCACGAGGGTAACCAAGGGCTGGACCTCTTCAAGAAAGACCAGCCAGATCTAGTCCTGCTGGATGTTATGTTGCCTGGGCTCGATGGTGTGGAAGTTTGCAAACGTCTTCGAACCATTTCCAAAGTGCCGGTGATCATGTTGACCGCAAAAGATGGGGTTGGCGATCGTGTTTCCGGACTGGACAGTGGTGCCGATGATTACTTGACAAAGCCTTTCGCTACTGAGGAATTGCTGGCCCGTATTCGTGCAGTCATGCGACGCAAGCCACAAGAAGGTATCCTCACTTATGCCGACCTCTGGATGGACCAATTGAATCGTGTCGTCAAACGAGGCGAGCGTCAGTTGGATCTCCGTGCGAAGGAGTTTGATTTACTCAGGCTCTTTATGCAGTATCCAGAGCAGGTGCTGTCACGCGAATTCATTTTTGACAAGGTATGGGGTTATGACTTCATTGGCGAATCAAACGTAATTGAAGTCTACATCCGCTATCTTCGTTCGAAACTTGAGGATGGCAATTCAAAGCGCCTAATCCAAACGGTGCGTGGTGAAGGCTACGTGTTGCGCGAAGAAGAGCCCTCACGCTAAGCGCTAACAAATTGCGTGCAATTCAAAATTTGAATTATGTGTTTTAGGTGCCACGTTGCTCAGGCTTGGGTGCAAACTGTTCTTGCACCATCAGTTGCACGCGTAACTGCACGTCGGGCGAAAGCATTTGCAATGTCTTGAAGGCGCGAAAGCGAACATACGGATTGTCGTCTTTCGACAAAGCAATCAAAAGATCTTCAGGCATATGAGGATTTTCAGCGACGCCAAAACGTACATCGACGTTGTGGTCTGAAGCTAGTATCGCCAGCGTATCTGGTGGCGTGTGCGTATTTTCGGCAACTGCCAATCTCACATCCAGGTCTTGATCCATTGCTAAGCGACGCAAAATATCCTTTGGTGTGCGGGGATTACCGGCCACATGTCGTCTGATGATCGAAAACGGATCTTGTGAAAGCCTGTCCAGCACTTTGGCCGGTGTATTCGGATTACCTGCGACGACACGGCGGATATGCAACATATCAAAATCACCTTTTTGCGGCTTGGCCGGCTTTGAGTTTGGATTTCTGGCTACGTTATTAAATTGACTTTCGCGATCCTTAGCGGGCATAGAAACACTCCAAAGTCAGCATGATGGGGATGAAGCTGACTACACCAGTTCATGGAGATCTACCCGTTTTCAAGGGGCTTATATCTTTTTTGCACGATATTTAATAAAACGCTTTCGGCGATCGCTTGTGGTGGGGTATTTCCCAAAAAATCGGCGTTTAGCGCGTATTATCCCCTTCTTTTGCACTTGTCAGGAGAATAATGTAAAAATATGATACGGGAGAGCAAATCAATGAGTCGTGAGTTCGGTCATCCTCCCAAAGGAAACCCATAGTCCAGTTAGGTGGTAGTACAAATGTCGACAGCGAAAAGAAAACCAAATTCAGAATCGGAATGCCGATTCCTTCAAATTGTCACAACATCCGAATCAGGTGCCTTTGTGTTGGCGTTGCCGCCAAAACTAAAAGGAGATCAACCGGAGTTGGAAGTTATGCTCGGTAGAGTCTTTTCCGGCAGACGTTTCTCGCCTGATAATCTGGCATTGGCGCAACAACTTTCCTTGAACTGGTGCGAATCGAAAGCCAAATCCCACGGAATCAGCTTTGAAGAGTGTTTCGGGCAAGAAAACTACTCGGCAGCTTCGTCGCCTTCTTGAGGCTCTCCACCAGCTTCGCCATTGCCTTCCAGTACCGGTTCGATTAGTGGTGTTACGGATACCACTGAATCGTCTTCGCCTAATTGTTGAATGCGTACGCCTGTTGCCATCCGGCCTTGAGAGCTGATTGCATCAACTTCCTGGCGGACAACAATACCATTGGCGGTGGCGATCATGACACCATCACCGTTGCGTACGACGCGTAAGCCGGCCATGCGAGACTGAGCGTTCTTGAATTTCGTTGCAATAAGACCAATGCCGCCTCGTCCTTGCTGCCGGAATTCATCCAGACTGACACGTTTGCCGAAACCATCATTGGTGACAACAAGTGCATAGACATCGGCATTGGGTTCGACTACATCGAAGCCTACCAAATTGTCGCCCTCTCTAAGCGTAATGGCATGGACGCCGCGCGCTGTTCTTCCCATTGGGCGAAGCTCATCTTCACTATATCGGATGCACATCCCGAGGCTTGTGCCAAGCAAAACATCTGCTTTGCCGTCTGATGGTCTCACCCAAACCAATTCATCCGTTTCACCAAGACTAATGGCAATGATGCCGCTTCGTCTGATGTTGGCAAATTCAGACATCTGTACCTTTTTGATGTAGGCATTTTTGGTGAGCATGATGAGGTAAGACTCCTCATCAAATTTGGAAACCGGAATAATGGTTGTCACACTCTCGTCTTGCGAGACGTTGACGACATTGATAATTGGCAAACCGCGAGCCGTGCGTCCGCCTTCCGGCAAGTCCATTACCTCAACGGAATAAACTACTCCGCGCGTAGTGAAAACAAGTAGGTAATCATGCATGTTGGCAGTGAAGAAGTGTTTGAGATCATCTTCTTCTTTCGTCTTCATACCAGTTACGCCGCGCGTATTGCGTCTTTGTCGTTTGAAGGTATCAAGCGGAATGCGTTTTATATAATCTTGCTTGGTAATAAAGATTGCCATCGCGTCATTTGGTGTTAGATCTTTATCGGTGAGATCGGATTGGCCGGCGCCCTCTATTTTGGTTCGGCGATCATCGCCGTACTTGTCGCGGATCTCAACCAATTCTCCTTTGATAATCCCTTCGACCAGTTTGCGATCGGCAAGAATCTTTTTAAATTCAGCAATTTTTTCCACTTCAGCTTTGTGGTCTGCTTGGATTTTCTCGCGTTCCAATCCGGTTAAGCGGCGCAATTGCATTTCTAGAATGGCATTGGCTTGCGGCTCGTCTAGCTCGAAAGATTTCATCAAACCTTCTCTAGCTTTCTCGGTGGAATCGGCGGCGCGAATCAACTTGATGACGGCATCAAGATTTTTGAGAGCTTTCAGATAGCCCTCTAAAATGTGGGCTCTGTCTTCCGCTTTGCGCAAGAAGTATTGAGTTCGTCTTGTTACGACCTCAATACGGTGATCGATAAATTCATCGAGCATTGCTGCCAATTGCAGCGTTGCTGGTCTTAAACTTCTCTGTCCGTTGGCCATGCGTTGACGGACAAGAGCGAGAGTATTGACCGGGAAAGATTGTTGTAACTGTGTGTGCTTGTAGAGATTGTTCAAAACGATGCTTGGTTGAGCATCACGCTTCAACTCGATAACAACTCGCACGCCATGGCGGTTCGTTTCGTCTGTGATATCACTAATGCCTGTTAGTTTTTCTTCTCTAACTAGCTCTGCAACCTTCTTTGTAAAAGCTTCCGGTCCAATCATGTACGGCAATTCCGTAACGATAATGGCCATGCGTTCCTTGCGTCCACCGCCGCCTGCAATCTGTTCGATTGTGGCAACACCGCGTACCGGTATTGAACCTTTGCCGGTTGTATAGGCTTCTTCAATACCTTCTGTGCCCATGATAATTCCGCCAGACGGAAAATCTGGACCCTTTATCCACTTCATCAATTCCTTTGAAGTGAGTTCTCGATTTTCGAGTTTGGCAAGCGTTCCATCTAGAACCTCACGCAAATTATGGGGAGGAATATTCGTTGCCATTCCAACAGCTATGCCGGACGATCCATTAAGAAGTAGAGCTGGAACGCGGGAGGGCAGCACTTCTGGTTCTTTGGCGGAATCGTCAAAGTTTGGACGCATATCGACGGTTTCTGCGTCGATATCGGCAAGAGTTTCTAAGGCAAGAGGAGCGAGTTTTGCTTCGGTGTAACGCATGGCAGCGGGAGGATTGTCGAGATCTCCGAAATTGCCGTGACCGTCAATGAGCACATAGCGGCTGGCGCTTGGTTGAGCCAATCTAACCAATGCTTCGTAAATAGCAGAGTCGCCATGAGGATGGTATTTAGCCATAACAAGACCGACAGCGTTGGCTGACTTCTTGTGTTTGGCGTTAGGTGTCATGCCGTTTTCGAACATGCAATAGATGATGCGGCGGTGTACCGGCTTCAGTCCGTCCCTGACATCGGGAATGGCACGGCTGATGATTACGGACATCGCGTAATCAATGAAGGAACGGCGCATTTCATTGCCGACTTCAATAGTTACGATGCGTTCTCCGGATCCACCTGATCCACCGGCGGCTGGCAGTTGTGTACTCACGTTGTTACAAATTCCTCAAGAAATCGATTTTAAGAGAGCAAAGCAAAATTACTGCAAGAACTCTAAACAGGCTCGTGCAGCTCATGTAAAGGGCATTGGCGCTTATACTTTCGCATCAGCCACAGTATAACATCTGGAGCCATCTCGCTTTCATTGATGCCACGCGTCGACACCATAATGCCATGCGGCTTAACGCTGTAAACCCTGGCCGTCTGCTTCGTGCTATAAGGTTTGTGCAACGGGGCGTTTTCGAGCCGTTGTTTAGGAAAATTAAGACTACCCGAAACGGCTTGGTTCGTTTTGTTTTAAGTATCTGAGGCTATTACATTTTGATGGCAGAAAAGTTGATGACAGAGAAAGACGACAGTACAAGAATGCGCGATGAGCGGCTGCGAAAGCTGGAAGCTCTCAAAGCGGAAGGCGTCAATCCGTATCCATACAAATTTGTGCGCTCTGCTATGGCAGCGGAGCTGCAGCGCCGTTATGCAGACTTGGCTCCCGGCACTGAAACCGAAGATATCGTCGAGGTTTGCGGTCGTGTTCTCAACGAACGTAACACCTGGATGTTTGTTGATGTCTATGATGAGTCAGGAAAAATCCAGCTTTTTTGCCACAAAGAAAATCTATCTGAAGATGAACTCAAGCGGCTCAGGCTGCTAGATAAGGGTGACTTTCTCGGTGCCACAGGTACTGTGCGGCGCACCAAACAAGGTGAGCTTTCTGTAAAAGTAACCTCGTACGAGATTCTTGGTAAATCGCTGCAACCTTTGCCTGATAGTTGGCATGGTTTTACCGATGTTGAAGCGCGTTATCGTCATCGCTACGTTGATCTCATCATCAACCCTGATGTGCGCGAAACCTTTAGGAATCGCAGTTTGATCGTAAAAACCATCAGACAATTTCTGGATGACCGTGGCTATTTAGAAATCGAAACTCCGGTATTACAGGTGGAGGCAGGTGGCGCCGACGCTCGACCTTTTATTACGCATCACAATACGCTCGATATTCAATTGTACATGCGCATAGCAACTGAGCTTCACCTTAAAAGGTTGATAATAGGCGGCTTTGAGAAAGTCTATGAAATTGGCCGCATCTTTAGAAATGAAGGAATAAGCACTCGCCATAACCCCGAATTCACCATGATGGAACTTTATTGTGCCTATGGTGACTACGAAGATATGATGAAGCTCACTGAGGAGTTGCTTGCCTCCGCTGCTCAAAGCGTGCATGGCAAAACGAAATTCGAATATGCAATCAACGACGACAAAACAGTCGAGATCAACTTCACGGCCCCATTTCCGCGCTTGCGTATGAATGCTGCCATAAAGCAAATAACCGGTGTTGATTTTGATTCCGTGCATGATTTTGAAAAAGCTAAAGAGCTTGCGAAATCTCTCAGTGTCGATGTGAAAGACAAACGCAATCGCGGTGAAGTCGTAAATGAAGTTTTTGAACAATTGGTTGAGCACACGCTCATACAGCCCACCTTCATCATTGATTATCCGGTTGAAATTTCTCCTCTTACGAAGGTGCATCGTGAACGGCCAGGAGAAGTGGAGCGGTTTGAATTGTTTGTGGCAGGCCGCGAACTTGCAAACGGCTATAGCGAATTGACTGATCCTCTCGATCAGCGCAAGCGCTTAGAGGAACAGGGCAAAAAGAAGGCAGCTGGCGATCTTGAGGCTATGCCACTTGATCTCGACTTCATTTTGGCGATGGAATATGGTATGCCCCCAACAATGGGTATTGGCATAGGAATAGATCGGCTTGTTATGCTAATAGCAAACAAGCAATCCGTTCGGGATGTTATTGCATTTCCTACCATGAAGCCGATCAGCAAAATCTAAAATATGTCCCTCGTCCGATTTTATCTTTATCGCGAAAAAGTGATCGTGCCCACGGTCGAATTGACCGAAGCCGGGTTTTACATCGATTCAAAACCGCTTTCAGTGGTAAGCATTCGCGATCGCGTGCAGATCCAAAAGCTTTTGGTTAAGGCGCTTTCCACGCCCAATACTGTTGTGCCCACGCCAGATGCTGATGTTGAGGCAGGGTCGCTCTTGCTTGAAAAACTCAACCTAACGAAGTGGTCTTCTTTTGAAAAACAAGCAGTTATGTACACTATCTATCGTGGTGGCGGATTTATAACGGTTTACGCAACCGGTCGCGGTGCGGATTTTATGTGGAGCAATGAAGCAAGCCACAAGCGTTTGTTTCATCCCACGCTTTCGGCAGGAATGATCGCTGAGCGCATTATGGAAGACATGGTAAAACGCCCGGAAGCTCGTGCTGAGCAATTCGGGCTCATGGTTATTCCGAAAGAAGTGCAAGAACCAAAAGCAATCGGGCAGAACGCCGAAGCCGGCTAAGCACCATATTTGGTATTGAGTAATTAGATTAGGCTTCTTCTGGTTCGTCTTCGTTTTGGCGAGCGATTTCTTCGACGTGAGCTACGACTCGCTCGAATTCTTCATCGCTTTCGATCGTTTGAAATATTGACTGGTCATCACGCTGAATTAAACGCATGATGACGAGCGATCCATCATCGTCTTCAGTGGGCTCACCCTTCTCACCCACCTTTAGAAGAAGTGCGTATTCTTGATTTTCAAATTCGAAAATGTCAAGAATCTGGCACTTATAGGAATGCTTATCTTCTCCTTCGAGGATAATCATCGCGTCTTCTTGCTCAGTTTGTGCTTCGTTACTCATTTCAGTTCCTCGAAGGTTTTTCGGCACCTGCCAGTTTGGACAATTTATTGAGTTGCTCTTCAGCTCCCAATGCTATCAATTCATCACCCCTACAGAATACGAGGTCGGGCGGGGGATTGGTTATCAGCTTACCACTTTGATTCACCGCGAGTATCATCGCACCAGATTCATGTTTTATGTTGGCATCCCTAATAGTACTGCCAATTAGCGCGCTGCCATTCTCAATTGAGAGTTGATTCATGCGCAAATCGAAAGTTGGCATGTGCATGACGACATCAAGAAATTCCGTAACAAGAGGATCGGTCACAGCAGTGGCCATGCGCCGTCCGCAAATGACATAGGGTGAAATTACCATGGTTGCCCCAACCCGTTTCATTTTTGCTTCCGAGCCAGGTTGTCCGGCCCGACAAACTATTTGAATCCCTTCGTTAAGGGTCTTTGCAGACAAGGCAATAAATGTGTTGGCTGTGTCATCCGGAAGGGCGCAAATAATGCCCTTGGCAGAACTGATCTGAGCCTCTTGCAAAACTTCATCGCTCTCAGCATCACCTTCCAGAACGAGAATTCCCTCTTCCCCAGCCCTCTTATAAATTTCCGGGTCTGAATCAATTACGACAAAATCGATTTTATTCGCCAAAAAATGCTGTACAACTTCGCGCCCTGTGCGGCCGTAACCACAAACAATGTGGTGTCCTTTCAATTTCTGAATTTTGTCTTTCATGCGTTTGCGTACAAAATCGGCTTCAAGCAAGAGTTCTACCATATCGCTAAGGACATATAAAAGTGTTCCGGCGCCCACCAGAATGAGAATCATTGTGTAGATTTTGCCGGGACCATCAAGGGTGTGGATTTGATCGTAGCCAACTGTTGTAAGTGTGATCACGGTCATGAAGAGGGAATCGAGCGGATCCCAGTGCTCGACAAGCATGTAGCCGGACGTACCCAAGACTACGAGGATAACAATCCGTGCTAAATCAAGCAGTAGACGGTCGCGAAAGTTGCTTTTCAAAGGCATTCCCAATATGAGGTAGCGCTCAGATTAGCACGAGCCTCGAGTCATACGAAAACTAAGATAAACGAGAAAGGTAAAGTACAACCGACCGTGTAATCTCTACTGCTAAGATGTGAACCGTAATCTTATAGTTTTCATGTCTCTCACACTTCAGCGGAGTTCAAATGAGCGCAGTACTCGAAGCCAACCAAGGAAAAGTTGTACAGGTCATTGGACCTGTCATTGACTGTGAGTTTTCCACAGGTCATTTGCCCGAGATCTACCATGCCATTATCATTTCGGGAAAGAACCCGGCTGGACAAGAACTGAATGTGGTTGCTGAGGTGCAGCAAATGCTCGGTGACAACCGCATACGTGCAGTTGCCATGAGTAGCACGGACGGCTTGACGAGAGGTTTGACAGCAACCGACACCAAGCAACCGATTAGCGTACCCGTCGGAAAGGCAACTCTAGGACGCATCATGAATGTTCTTGGCGAGGTTGTAGATGAAGGCGAGCCTATGAAGTATGACGACCGCTGGAGCATTCACAGACCTTGCCCGCCACTTACTGATCTGCAAACCGACACGGTTGTGTTTGAAACCGGTATTAAAGTTGTTGACTTGTTGGCTCCTTATTTGAAGGGTGGAAAAGTTGGACTGTTTGGCGGCGCTGGCGTCGGCAAGACAGTTATCATCATGGAACTGATCCACAACATTGCCACCAAGCACGGCGGATTCTCTGTATTCGGTGGTGTCGGTGAACGTACCCGTGAAGGAAACGATCTCTGGCATGAAATGAAGGACTCAGGCGTTATCGATAAAGTCGCTCTTGTTTATGGACAAATGAACGAGCCACCCGGCGCACGTATGCGTGTTGGTCTTTCTGCTTTGACGGTCGCTGAATATTTCCGTGATGTAAGCCGTCAGGACGTTTTGCTCTTTATTGACAATATTTTCCGGTTTGTGCAAGCCGGGTCTGAAGTGTCAGCGCTGCTAGGACGGATGCCATCTGCTGTGGGTTATCAACCGACACTTGCAAATGAGATGGGCGAACTGCAAGAACGCATCACCTCAACCAAGAGTGGCTCCATTACTTCCGTGCAAGCAGTCTATGTGCCCGCAGACGACTTAACTGACCCAGCCCCTGCCACCACATTCGGACACCTTGATGCCACAACAGTTTTGAGCCGACAAATTGCCGAACTCGGAATCTATCCAGCCGTGGATCCGCTCGCCAGTACAAGTACAGCTCTCAAACCAGAAGTTGTCGGTCAAGAACACTATGACGTGGCTCGTGGCGTACAACAAACACTGCAACGTTATAAAGACTTGCAAGACATCATCGCCATTCTCGGTATGGACGAACTTTCTGCTGAAGACAAAATCTCGGTTTCACGGGCACGCAAGATTCAGCGTTTCTTAAGTCAGCCGTTTAACGTAGCAGAAGGATTTACGGGCAGACCTGGTAAGTACGTAACCTTGCCTGAGACAGTCAAAGCCTTTAAGGAAATACTTAATGGTGATTACGACGATTTGCCCGAGCAGGCTTTCTATATGGTTGGTAACATTGAAGAAGTGAAGGAACAAGCCAAAGCCTTGGCCGGTTCTTAGGTTTTCGATGAAGAAAAAACATCAATCGAGCACTGAGGATGACGCCGTGAATGAAAAAGTCGGCGGAGAGGAAACCTCACGCAATATTTTCCTGTTCGGAAGACTGGAAAACGAAGTGACCTTGCCTGTTGTCAAACGACTACTGAAGCTAGATCAAGCAAGCGAAGAGCCGATTAACCTCTATATCAATTCGGCTGGTGGCAATGGTTACAACGCCGATGCAATCATCGCTGTCATTCAGTCACTACGCAGCACCGTCAACACCATTTGTCTGGGGCATGCTCTTTCTGGAGCGTGCGAAGTCTTGGCCTCAGGCACAGGCGAACGGTCTGCTTACGAATTTGCTACCTTGATGTTCCACCAAACGCTCTGGGAAGCTGATGGCGACATCACTAACCTTGAAATACAAGCTGCTCAGGGACAGCGCTTTAGAGAAGCTCAAATTGAACTTTTACATCGTTGCACCGGCCAAGACAAACATAGAATTCGCAAAGACATCGAACGCGATTTCTATCTCTCTGCAAAGCAGGCGCTTGAATACGGTATTATCGACCGGGTCATCGAGCACAATCGTGATCGAGATTCAGCGCCGTCTTCAGGCGTTGCGGCTTGCAATGTTTCAAGAGCAAAGACAAGCGAATAGGGGAGAGCTGAGATGCCACTGCTTCTCAAAATAATTACGCCAGAAAGAATCGTTTTAGAAAAGTCGGTAGATGAAGTGACTGCTAAAGCCATTGATGGTGAGTTTGCAGTACTGCCAAACCACGAGCCGCTCGTCTCGGCTTTGGGTATTGATGTTCTTCGCTATAAAGAAAATGGCCAAGAATCATTTGCCTCCATTATTGGTGGCTTGCTCGAAGTCGCTAACAACGAAGTGACCGTGCTTACTGATGCTGCTGAATTGGATACTGAAATTGATCTTGCTCGTGCTCACCAGGCTAAAGAAAGAGCTGAAGCTGAGAAGATACAAAAGACAGATAAGCTTGATGTGCAGCTTTCCGAAATGGCCCTCTCGCGTGCTATTGCTCGTTTGAGAGCAGCTGAATTGGCCAATCGTCGTCGACATAAGAACAACTAAGATTGCTGAATTCGTTTGTAATTTTAGCGGTTGCCGTGGTTGTATCCTTGGGGCTGTCTCAAGCAGCGTCATCTCAAGACTTAGAGAATGAACGCATTAGAGATTGGCATCTAATGAAGCCTTCAACTTCCTTTTGTAATTCAGATGAATTGTCCTTCTATCGCTTCAAGACACAAAATGGTTCAGAAGCCTATCTAGTTGTATTTGATTTGCGCAAAAGCAAAAAACACGTCACACCGTTCTACAATGATTCCAGCTCCACGACGCTTAGTGCAGCGCAAAAGAACGATGCCTTAGCAGCCTGCAATGGCGGCTATTTCAACTTGAGTAATGGTGTTAGCGCTAGTTCTGTGACGATAGACGGCACGCAGCGTTGCAACCCGAGAACAAACAAGGCTCTGATCGGCAATGCCAAGTTGGCTCCATTTCTAGAATCGATTTTCAATCGCAGTGAATTGCGAATTCTTGAAGATAGTCACGGTCATGTACGGGCCATGATTTGTCCGCATAACGACGATGTGATGAGAGGATATAGCCTTAAGCATGCTTTACAGGCGGGTCCACTGCTCCTTCCTCATGTAAGGGCCGAGGATGAAGCATTCATTCGAAAGGAAGAGTATGGCAAGTTGGTTGACGCAATCGGCTGTCGCAAAACCGCGGCCCGCACCGCCATTGGTATCACACCGGATCAACATCTACTAATGATATGTGTAGCTGGAAAAGGGCAAGATGAATTTTCGTCCGGAATCACTATCAATGAATTAGCGGACTTGCTAAAGGAGCTAGGCTGTCGCGAAGCCCTTAACCTAGATGGCGGCACTTCAACTTCTATGGCTATAAAAGAAGGTACTTGCACTGGTTTAGCAACCCTTCGCCAGGTCTGCGGCAGAGAACCGGCAAAGTTAGTTAAATCGGGGCTGTTAATTACGCCGTAAGAAATGACAGCTCAGAAAATAACTAGTTATGACCGATCTTGACTTTGATCGAATTGTGCGATACTGTCTGCGCAGATCAGGCATTTGCCTGGTTCCGGAAGCCCTTACTAAAACTGATAACAAAAGTCCACGCTCGAAATGAGCTGAAATAGCTTTGTTGCTCGGAATTCCCGCCCGGCGTTCCTTGTAAACAAGTGCCTGGACACTGAGCGCGGCTCCTCACTCCAGCCGCGCTCAGTGGGCACTGAGCATGGTGCATTATTTCGACTTGCTGAACCGGTCATTTCTTTTCAAGAATGGCCCGGTTACACACGCGTGTGACTTCCCAAATGGAGCGCAACTTGCGCTGCATCCGCTTTGCACTGGAGGTGCATTATGTCCACTATTCTGTCTCCCACCCTTGACCTAGATCCGATTTCAGATCCGATTTCTAGACGTAGTTCTGAATCTCATGAATCTAGATCGATTTCTGTCTTTGAAAAACTCGATCCAAACCGTAAGCAAGCGCCATCTAAATTTTGGGCCGCGGGCCGCTCCGGCTACGTGATTCTATTTGGAATTCTGGCACCCGCTTTTGTCTCAATCTTATTTGTCTGCAATTCTTTTGCATCGCTGTATCAGCGCCAACCTTTTGGGGCGCTCAACGAATTGCTCTTACTATTACTTTTGCCGGCATGCACAGCAATAGCGTGGTTTCTTGTTGGCCACAATCGCATATCAAAAGCGCACGCAATTGGTTTGACTTTAGGCATCCAGACAAGCCTTGCTTTAAGCTTTTGGTCTACATGGCTAGTGCAGCCGCCACTGAGTATTTTTTGGCCGGAAAGCGATGCCTTCCGATTGATCATTTTATTGGCTCCATTTTCATTTGGAGCGTCATTCTTGTTAATGGTACGAACAATTGCGCATGAGAGTGAAGCATTTGCTGTTAAATCTACGCGTTTTGGTATTCTTGGGGCCATTTTAGGAGCTGTTATCGCTTTTGGCCCGCACCTAAGAACGTACTTCTTCGATACCTACACGAGGGTCATTGCTAACGAATCAAGGATTGAGACGCTCGATTTTCTAAGAAAGAATGCCACTCAAGAGGAGCTCGAAAATATTTTCCGTTTGCCGCCCTATTCCACCAGATTCGGACTTGGATGCGTTCATCTCTTTGGACAACCCTGTCCTGGTGGAGATGCCAGTTTGTACTTTCGCTTGACCGGCAAAACTCTAATACCTCACTTGCCGTCAGTATCTGATCAAAATCTTGGTATGCAAGTGATTGGCAGCAAAGTGGCCGGTCTTGCACTAGCTTCATCAAGTATTGACGGTAACTTTGATTCACATAGTGCGACCGGATCTCTTAACTGGACTATGAACTTTGTGAATAAGAGCAAAGTTGCTCAGGAAGCGCGTGCAACATTAACGTTGCCACCAGGGGCGGTGATTTCTCGAGTCACCTTATGGATCAACGGGCAACCGCATGAAGCCGCTTTCGGCAGCGTTGAACAAACTAAAGGAGCTTATCAGTGGATAGTTCAACGGCACCGAGACCCGCTTCTGGTTACATGGGCAGGAGATCAAAAAGTATTCGTACAAGCCTATCCAGTTCCCGCTTTTGGAGGACACCTACAGCTAAGACTTGGACTTAAGACGCCTTTAGCAATACAGGATTTGCATCATTGCACTTTACGCGTTCCTTCTTTGCTCTCTTCTAATTTCAATGATGCCGAAAACGTGCAGATCAATTTGCATGGAGACGGCGGCAATTCAATTGCCAGTACCGTGCGCTCCTCAAGTTTGGCGGACCAAACTTTTGCGATATATCGCCCTAGTAGCGAATTACAAGTTGCAAGCAAGGACTATTACGCTCCAAATAGGCAGTTCATTCTTGAGAAGTTTGTTCCTAAAAAACTCGAGCCTTCGGGCAAAACAGTTTTCGTTATCGATGCCTCTGCTTTGATGCGTGACCATGTCAAAGAAATAGTTGAATCAATTTGCAGTCTTAAAGGGAGCAATTTGAAAGCGCGAAATGGTTCAACCGTAATTATTGCTCGCGAAGATCAAGCCCAACAGGATCCAACTATGCTTGAAACTATGCCAGAGGAGATGTTACTTGAAGAAGGTCTCAACAAGATTCTTGCATCCGATTTCAAAGGTGGTTATACCAACGAATCCGCAGTTCTGCAGGCGCTTCAATCCGCAGGAACGGCGGTGAATGGAACTGTGGTATGGATACATGGACCGCAGCCTATTGCTTCAACTTTTCAAAATCTGGAAATGCTTGGACTTTATCATCATCCAAAACTGATTGATTTTCCGATTGACGAAGGTCGTAATGAGCTGAAACCACTTTGGGAATCTTCAGGTGTCAAAAATGTAATTGCCTACGAACCTTGGCAAAGACGTGGTTCCATCTCGACTAATTTAAAGCAGGTCCTGCATCGTTTATACGATCAATCTCAAGTAACTTATCAACCGGTTCAAGAAATGGTGCCAAGCTTGAATGGACTAACGATCGACAAACGCCCTGAATTAGCTGCTGAATTATCCGCGCTCTGGGCTAATTCAATAGTTGAAAATCTGCACAAGGAAGGCCAGGAAACAGTAGCCCAAGACATTGGAACGCGCTATCGCATAATTTCAAAATGCACCGCCGGGACCGTGCTAGAGCGAGATTCTGATTACCAGGCCTTTCAGCTCAAAACTGGAAACTATGTTGATGCTGTAGAAAAACAAGGGATGGCAACATCGGTAGTGCCGTTATCCGGAGCAACTTTTGGGACAATCAGTGCAGCTGGTGCAACCAACGGTACGATCGGCCCTCAAAGTGGTGACGCTACATATATTGCCGGAGTGAACACCTCTGGGGCCGTCCGCGTCAACAATCTCGCCAATTTTGAAGCGATTGTGAACTGCGCTAGTACGGCGCTATTTTGTGCTGCACTGATATTTTCTGTGGTGGCACTTACGCTTTCGTGCATGCCTCGTTTCGCAAATAAAGCAAGACGTCTTTTTGCCGGAGGCATAATCGCATTGTTGTTTGGTAGTTGTCTTTCAACCGTTTTACAAGCAGTAATTGTGTATATGCAAGACAACAACATGTTCTAGTTTTACCAGGAGCGAAGAAGAATAGGGACGGCTGTCCAGCCGTCCCTATTGCTTTTTAGATTGCGCCAAATGAACTACGACAAGTTCACCCAAACGCTTTTGATGTTGGTGTACAGATCGATTGAGTGTTTGCCCAACTCTCGTCCGTATCCGCTCATTTTGTATCCACCAAATGGAATGGCAGGATCTAATGCGTTGAAGCAGTTAATCCAGATTGTTCCAGCTTTGATGTGTGAAGCGAGCTTGTGGGCTTTCTTCACGTCGTTTGTCCAGACAGCTCCGGAAAGACCATATGTAGTCTTATTGGCTTGTTCTGCCACTTCTTCCACAGTAGAGAAAGGTATGACAGCAAGAACTGGTCCGAACACTTCCTCTTGAGCGATTCGCATATCGTTATTCACACCTGTGAATACAGTTGGTTTCACGAAGTAACCCTTCGCCAAATCTCCAGTTGGTGATTCACCACCGCAAGAAAGCTTGGCGCCTTCTCCTTTGGCGATGTCGATATAGCTCATGATTTTTTGTTGGTGTTCGCGTGAAACTTGAGGACCAATTTGTGTTTTCTCATCAAGTCCAGGCCCTTGTTGCATTTTTGCAATGCGCTCGTTGAGCTTTGTCATGAACTCATCGTGGATTCCTTTTTCCAGGAATAGTCTTGAACCAGCGCAGCAAACTTGACCTTGATTGAAAAAGATACCAGTAATTGCGCCGGCAACAGCGGCGTCCATATCTGCATCTTTGAATACGATGTTAGGGGCTTTGCCGCCGAGTTCCAGCGATACGCGCTTCAAATTGCCGAGCGAGGATTTGAGAATTTCGCGTCCGGTTTTGTCTTCGCCGGTGAAGGCAACTTTATCCACATCCATGTGTTGAGCTAGTGCTTCACCAGCTGAATTAGGGCCGAAGCCTGTAACGATATTGACGACGCCTTCTGGGAAGCCCGCTTCCAAGAGAAGCTCGCCTAATCTCAAAGCAGTAAGAGGTGTTTGTTCAGCTGGCTTCAAGACAACGGTGTTGCCGCAAGCTAGAGCCGGTCCGAGTTTCCATGCTGCCATAAGCAGGGGGAAGTTCCACGGAATGATTTGTCCGACTACACCAATGGGTTCACGCAGAGTATAGGTGAAGAAATTCGGGTTAGCCGGAATTGTTTCGCCTTCGATTTTTGTTGCCCAACCAGCGTAATAGCGGAAGGTTTCTATCACTTGCGGGATATCTACATAGCGAGATTCACGGATCGGTTTGCCGTTATCGAGAGTCTCAAGTTGAGCCAATTCATCTGCATTCTTTTCGACAAGGTCAGCCAAATTAAGCAACAGTTTGGCCTTTTGAGAAGCACTGGTTTTGCGCCATTTCCCTTCTTCGAAAGCCTTGCGTGCAGCCTTAACTGCTTTGTCTATATCAGCTTTTCCACCTTCTTGAACCTTGCAAAGTACTTCGTCTGTTGCAGGGTTATGAACGTCGAAGGATTTTCCGCCTTCAGCATCAACCCATTTACCGTCGATCAGGAGCTTTTTCGGTTTAGCAAGGAAATCCTTAGTGAGCGATTGTTTTTCTTGGACTACAGCCACGTTCGTGTCCCTCCAAAAAGGGTTAGGATGCCGTCCGGCTCAAAATTCTATTTAGCAGGACGAGACTTTGATGATCGTCTCGCATTTTGAGCAAATTAGGGCAATATTTAAGGTTGGTCTAAAATTTTAATTCGGCTGTTCAAATCAGAAGGCTTATTTAGAATGCGCTTGGCAAGCGCGTAAAGGTCATTACTTTGCCAAAAGAAAACGCCACAGAACTTCTAATTCTGTGGCGCTAAATAGAGTGCGATCAACTTTAAGCGAACTTCGGCGTCAATCCTGGTTGTGGATCTTGCGGTGGTTCTTTGTCTGTTTTTGGCGGAGCTGGATTGATCAAGATTTTGCCGTCATCAAGTGCGATGGCGGTTGGAGGAGTGGGATCCTGGTTGTCGTTGCTATCGTTTGTAGTTTCAGGCGCCAAGCCCAACTTGCGATTTACGTCATCCAGAATCTGATCAACTTCTTTGCGATCGAGAGTTTCTTTTTCAAGCAACACCTGCACGATGGCATCCATGTGGGGGCGATGCTTTTGAAGAAGGTCTTTCACACGCTCATATTGTTGGGAGACAATGCGAGTTACTTCTTCGTCGATCATGGTCGCGACCTTTTCACCATAGTCGCGTTCATGTCCGAATTCGCGTCCGAGGAAAACTTGATCGTGACGTTTGCCGAACGTCATCGGACCAAGCCGTTCACTCATGCCGAATTCAGTTACCATGCGGCGAGCCATTTTTGTGCTCTTCTCGAGGTCGTCGTGAGCACCAGTTGTGATCTCGTCGTAAATCGTTTCTTCAGCAACTCGTCCACCCAGGCTGACACCAATCTGATCAATCAGCTGTGATTTCGTTTGAGTGAGAATATCTTCTTCTGGAAAGAACATCGTCAGTCCCAATGCGAAGCCGCGTGGAATGATGCTAACTTTGTGGAGCGGATGCGCATGCTTTAAGAGTATGCACATAAGAGCGTGACCAACTTCGTGATAGGCAGTCATCTCTTTTTCTTTTGCTGAAATGATGCGGGTTTTCTTTTCCGGACCAGCAATTACTTTGTCGATTGCCAGTTCGAGATCGATCATTTCGATTTCTCGTTTATCTGATCGCGCCGCAAGAAGAGCCGCTTCGTTTATGAGGTTGGAGAGATCTGCTCCGGTAAACCCGGGCGTGCGTTTTGCCAACGTTTTTAGTTCGATATCTTTGGCAAGCGGTTTGCCACGCGCATGCACCGTGAGAATTTGTTCGCGTCCAAGAACGTCCGGACGATCAATTACTACCTGACGGTCGAACCGACCTGGTCGCAAGAGTGCTGAGTCCAAAATATCAGGACGGTTGGTGGCTGCAACAACAATGATACCGGTTGTGCCCTCGAAGCCATCCATTTCAACCAGCAATTGGTTGAGTGTTTGTTCGCGTTCGTCGTGTCCACCACCTAGACCTGCACCACGCTGTCTGCCTACTGCGTCAATTTCATCGACAAACACAATACAAGGAGCGTGCTTTTTAGCCTGGTCGAAAAGATCTCTTACACGTGAAGCACCTACCCCGACAAACATTTCTACGAAGTCGGAACCAGAGATGCTGAAGAATGGAACACCAGCTTCACCAGCTACTGCTTTTGCTAAAAGAGTTTTACCGGTTCCCGGTGCACCAACTAAAAGGACGCCACGCGGAATGCGGGCACCAAGTGCTTGAAACTTTTCAGGATTCTTCAAGAAATCAACAATTTCTTGGAGTTCTTGTTTTGCTTCGTCAATACCGGCAACATCTGAAAAGCTTACTTTTACTTTGTTATCAACCATGAGTTTGGCGCGGCTGCGTCCAAAACTCATAGCCTGGTTGCCACCGGATTGGGCGCTTCTAAACATGAAGAGGAAACCAACCAGAAGCAAGATGGGCAGGAAGAAGGAACTTATCATGCTGAACCAGAAGCTGGACTTGTCCGGCTCTTTAACTTCGATTTTTACGCCGGCCTTGTTAAGCTCGTTAATGAGCGATTCTTTTGCTTCAGCTGGAATGATCACCGCTCTTTCTTTGTCGTCGGCAACAGTCTTGATCTGAACAACCGACTCACCGTTTGTGACTGTTACTTTTGCTATTTGATCAGCAGCTTTGTGATCACGCAGTAGGTTCTGCAAAACCGAGTAGGTCAAGCTGTCATCTCGACGACTGATTGTCGTTAAGGAAAAGACAAATAGAACCAGGACTACTAGTAAAAAGAAAACGGCCCAAGTCGTTCCGTACTTCCTCATGTGCTTCGCTCCAAAATATCCGTCAACAGATTATAACACGACTAATCAACTGCTCTAAGCCTCATCCAGTGAGGCTTTTGCGCATTCCGTCCGCCTTTTAGTAAGCTTGCGCTTGACACTGCATCAAATTTTCACGCTCAACGTCAACCGCACTCATTTAGAACCAAGAAGTAATGGACGTTCTAATCGATAGTTTTGCCACAACTGTGGCAAAAAAGCCACGAATTTGGCGGATCTACATTATCTCTTAACCCATCCAATAGCTCTTATACCCCAGGGTCAAGTTAACTGCCCGGCTCTTTAAGCAAGATTTTGCGAATCAGGAGCAATGCCAAGCCAGCTGAGGCGGTGGGTCGGTCGCGCCACGGCTCTAAGCGTTTCGCTCAATCCGATACCCGGTATCCAAAGAACTTCATTCTCGTCTGCAAGTAACGGTAATGTCGCTGTATCTAAGTTGGCAGCTGCATCTTTATCGGTTCTTGTATGCAAATATTTCTTGAGACGGACGCTTTCCGTCCGTCCGAAAGGTCGGATAATGTCGCCGGGGCGGCGTGGTCTTACGACAAGGGGCAGATGGATTCGGGTTAAATCTACAAGGGCCTCGTACGAGGAAGCGCCCGGAAAATTACCTGAAAATGAGCTCTTGGCAGGATCCAATACTTCCACTTTCAAAATCTTGTCGAGGGCCAAAAGGATAGTCGAGCCTGGTATTTTCACATTTACGGCGGCGAAATTAAGCCGCCGCCTCTTATTTCTTGCATACCAGCGAATCTTATTGAAGGTTGCCGTCAAATACCAGTTGCCGTCCAAATCGAGATTTTGAGAACTACCTCTTTGATTAGCGCTTGAAACGGCTAATTCCAATACTTGCTCGACACGATGAAAAGACACCTCGATGCCCCTCGATTCCAAGGCAAGAGCAATGATGCGACGTTTCATAGCTAAGTCGAGTTGACTGAAGACCTGATTCAACCAGACATCTTCGCCTCCGCTATCGCAAATCGAGTCATAGAGCTCCTCTGCCTTCTTGGACAGAAAATCTTCTTCTGCCGAAACAATGGTGCGAAAGGTTTCCAGCCGGTTCATAAAATCAGGAAACCGCTCCTTTATAAGAGGAATGACAGCATGCCTAATGAAGTTGCGCGTGTAGTGGAGATCACTATTGGAAGCATCATCTCTAGCCAAAACGCTTTGCTCAAGTAGATATTTGGTGCATTCCGCTTTTGGTGTCCGTAATAAAGGCCGAATTAAAAAAAGTCCGTCTTGAAGATGGCGGCAGCCTGGTATGCCAACTAAACCTTTAAGAGCAGTGCCGCGCAACAGGCGAAATAGAACTGTTTCAGCTTGATCGTCCAAAGTGTGACCGGTGACAATGTAATTGATGCGATTAGCTATGGCCGCTCGCGTCAAAAATTCATAGCGCCGCTGTCTCAAATAATCTTCGTTTCGGCTGGGTTCTTCTTTTTCCGTTATGGCTTCGTCAGCCTCTAGAGCAAAAACAAAAAACGGTATGCCAAGACGTTCGCAAAGACTTCGGCAAAAGGCCTCGTCTTGATCGGATTCCTTGCCGCGCAAACGGTGGTTGACATGACAGGCAAATAGCTGAAGGTTTCCATTTCTAGCTAATTCCTCTAAAGCAAGCAAGAGGGCTGTCGAATCTGGACCGGCAGAAATAGCAACCAATAAGCGGACCGAAGAAGCTTCGCTATTGTCAAGCGTGAAATCCTTTTGAAACCGGCGCGCAAGACCAAGGCAATTGGCAAGATTCGTTTTCAGTTCTGCAACAAACTTGTTTAATGTCTGATCAGAAGTAGAGATTTCATCGCTCATTAAAGTTGTGTGATTGCGTTATTCTAGGTTTAGAATGCATTGCATCCCCGGAAAGTCTATAGAAACTATATGGACAACAGAAAAATACCACGATCATCCATAACAGCTTTTGCTCTTGCACTTTCCATTGTAATTTTGCCTCTTTCTTTAAGCGCTGCCAAGGCTGATGCTCTCAAAGGCGAAGTTAATGAAAATACGGCAGGGCAAGACAACGGCACTACACCAATGGAACCGCTACCGGTACCAGTTTTGCCGCCCACGAAATTAGGTGCAGAAAAGGGCGGTGAGGACAATGGCGATGCTCTGAAAGGTAAAGCTGGCAGTGACATGCTCAATGGTCAGGAAGATGCAGGCGATGACCAGTTGAAGGGCCAAAATGGCAAAACTGCTGATCAGGGGCCTTTGAAAGCCGGAACGCAAATGCAAGATGCTGGTGCCAGTGATGATCCAGATGGTCAGGATCAAGAATTACAAGTTGAGTGGGACCGTTGGCGCAACCGATTTTTGCGAGCTGTTCTTGCTGGCGCAACCGAATTTATTAACAATCCAGATGAAGTGAGAATGCGTTTTGACCCTCAGCGCCACGCTATGGTGCCGGCACTGCCGATGGGCATTGAGAGTTGGTTTTCTTGCAATATCACCAGAGACAAGAGAATAACGAATTTGCGCATCGAGCAATCATCAGGCTTTAGCAATTACGACCGAGCGGTACTAAATTCGGTGAAGGCTTTGGAGAATACTTCTATTCTTAGATTTCCAGAACGGTCACACCGACAAGTTGTTTCGCAATCAGCTGGCATAAAAACTTCTCCACATAGCGAAAATCGCTATTTCAAATTCGGGGATGTTGAGCACTATCGTGTTCCTTCCAACTGAATTTTATAGATCTAAGGCCAATGGCAGACGGCGAATATCAAATTGAATATCGAGCCCCGGGGCGTGGCGCATTCAAAAACTTTCTGATCGTTTGGGGACTAATAGGAGCGGCTCTGCCCTTTATTCTTGTCTATTTTGTCGTGCCGTTTCTAGAACACAGTGGTGTGTTTGTGCAATTCGCTTACTGGCTAGTTTTTAGTGTCATTTTTGGTGGTGTATATGCGTTAGTACCGTATCTAATCTATGTAACATCCAGTCAAGGCAACCGATTACATGTGGCGAAAGAAGGGCTCGGCCTGCCTGCTATTGGCGTCATTCCTGGCATTCATTCCTGGAAAAAATGGTCTGATCTTGAGTCTATACAACTAAGCAGGCACGATGCGCTCGCTGTAGTTGAGCGCGATTATTTAAAATGCAAATATAGAGACGGTGGCGAAACGAGATTGTATTTGAGCGGTCTTGATGAACATGATCTCGAGCACCTGTTGCTTTCGATTGAAGCTTGGGCACCTGATTGCAAACGCGAAGATGAAGTGCTGCAACTGCAAGATAGGCTTCACAATACGAGCCTGGGGTTAGATACGGATATTGGCTACACGAAACTCTGGGAAGAGGAATTATCGCGGCGTTTTCAATCAACAACATTTGTGCCGCTTGTACCGGGGGCAGCATTAGGTGACGGGCGCCTCACCGTTGTAAAACAAATTGCCTTTGGCGGCACGGCCGCAATTTATCTCGCTCGTGATCGGTTCAAGAACGATGTCATTCTTAAAGAATCTGTCCTTGGTGCATCTAGCCAGACAGCCACTGCTAAAAAAGCTGTCGAGTTTTTTGAGCGTGAGGCAGCATTGCTCATGAAACTCAATCATCCTCACATTGCAAGAGTACTGGATAATTTTGTCGAAAACGATCGACACTATCTTGTCATTACTTTTGTACCGGGGCAAACCTTGAAAGCCCTAATTTCAAAAACTGGGCCAATGCCCGAGCGCCAGGTGCTGGGGTTGGCAGATCAGATGGCTGAGATTCTGAAATATTTGCATGAACAGTCACCACCTGTGATGCATCGTGATTTCACACCAGATAATCTGGTTTTGAAACCGGACGGTGAATTGGTGCTAATTGATTTTGGTGCTGCCAATGAATTCATGGGCACGGCTACAGGCACATTGGTCGGTAAGCAATTTTACATGCCCCCGGAACAAGTGAGAGGCAAAACTTGCCCGGCTTCGGATCTTTATGCTTTTGGATGCACACTCTACTTCTTGCTTACAGGTGAAGATCCGGAAGCGCTTAGTTGCTCTCATCCAAAGAACCTCAATCCAAGCGTCAGTGAAGCGACAGATCGGTTGGTAGCAGAGCTTACCGCAGTTGAGCTGAGCGATCGACTTAAATCAGCCCAACTTGCGGACATCGAAATTGATGCCATACTTTCCGATTGGCAAGAAAAAAACTTTACAGGCAATCCGGCAAACCCAGTCAAGTGAATGCGGAGTAAATTGTGAACGAAGTTCCTTCCCTTTTACAAGGCGGCACAGAAGAAGCAGTAATTGCTTTGTGGCCTTATGGCAAACAGGAAGAATTGGCCAAACAGACAGGTGTTAAAACTGGAGTCAACTTAGAGAATGCCTTCCTCATTGGTGCTGCTTTTGGGTTAGTCTGGGCACTTATTTCTTTCTTTCTCGTTCAGCATTTATTCGGCCGGTTCGCTTTGATTCTGATACCGATCCTAGTGGCACTTCCTGCAATCGGCGCTTACTTCATTTATAGAGATGCTGCCTATATTCGTCTCTACAGATGGGGCTTTAAGATTCAGTGGGTCTTCCGAGGCAAGATTGTCAAACAGCAGCAGATTTATTGGACGATGTTGCACGAGGTTTATCTCACCGAACCCGAAGAGACCTTCTTTGGAACACGCGGTCCCCGTATTCGATTTGATACTAAAGATGGAACTAGCCTAGATCTTAAGCCTCAAAATTTAGGGAAGAAAGAAGATTGGCTCAAGTTTTTAGAAGCAGCAGCAGAATGGGGCGAAGGCGCCGATTCAAAGATTGATCCCGAGATATTGAGTTCTTTCGATAAAGACGAAAAGCGAACGAGTTATACCGAACTGTGGCTTCAATCTCTAACGACTGCCCCGGAAAGGGCTCGTTTACAGCCCCTCCCCGAAGGAACTTTTTTAGATAACAACACAATTGAAGTAACAAGCCAGATAGCAACAGGCGGCCAGGGTACTGCTTACCGAGCTAGATTCTTCGGTCTTGAAGAACAAGAAGTTGTTTTGAAGGAATACATATTACCTGTATATGTAGATGTAAAAGTAAGACGTTCTGCTTTTGAACGCTTCATGGATGAAGCCGCCGTTTTGAAAAGCCTCAACCATCCTAATATCGTCAAGTTAGTCAAATACTTTATTGAAGATCACCGTGCCTACTTGGTTGAAGAATACGTGCGTGGATATTCGGTGCGAGATTTGATTTTGAACAACGGGCCGGTTCCGCAAAATGTAGTTGTTGACACCGCTCTTGTTATGGTGGATGTCCTTGCTTGCTTGCACAATTCGATACCGCCAGTAGTGCATCGTGATTTTACGCCGGACAACATTCTTTATGACGAACAAGGTCTGTTGAAGCTGATCGATTTTACTGTGGCGCAACGTGGTGATGCATCAACAGTGGGAACCGTGGTAGGTAAGCAGAGCTATTTGCCGCCAGAACAATTTAGGGGAAGAGCAACAACGCAAAGCGATCTCTATGCTTTAGGTGGTACCCTCTATTTTCTATTAACAGGTAAAGATCCAGAACCCATTTCGCAAATACATATCAAAGTTGAAATGCCTCAAATTGAAGATCGCTTGAGCCGCATCATCGAGCGCTGCACGGCTCTAGAACTAACCAATCGCTATCGGACTGCAGAAGAAATAAAAGCAGATCTCATTCCACTGGCGAATGATTTACTGGCTGGATCTAGTCAACTTCAAAATGATGTCCCTCAATGAAGGAAATTCTTTGAGAAGAGACTGAGCAGAGCTGTGCTCGTAATCTTGATAATCAAATCCGGGCGCTACCGTGCAGCCAAGCAACGCCCATTCCCCGCCATCTTGCAAGCAAAGAGCTTGCCATGTATTTTGAGGAACCAAGGCTTGCGGCCGGTCTCCTTTGCTGAGATCACTTCCCAATCCAAGAGTTACTAAGTTTCCTCGAGCTTCGATCACGTGCAAATTGACGGCATCTCCTGAATAAAAATGGAAAATCTCGTCTGACTTGATGCGGTGAAATTCCGAAAATTCCTGAGCCGTAACAAGATAGTAAATGGCGGTAGAGTAGTTACGGATACCACCGTGAGTTGGAATTGCATCCTTCGTTGTGCCAGAAGACCGGTAGGTTTCACGAAAGTATCCACCTTCCCTGGGGTGCTTTTGCAAACCAAGCAATTCAATTACGTCTTTGGCTTTCATATATGCAAGTTCTGAAGAATTTGGCACGGGGCAGGATCGAACTGCCGACATCGCGGTTATGAGTCGCGTGCTCTAACCAACTGAGCTACCGTGCCGTGCTCCCAAAATTATGCAAAGACCAGGGTCTGAAAGTCAAGTATGCTGTATTGAAAATGAGTTCTTGAGTTCCCTGAGAGGCAAACCCACTGGGCTTTAAAGCTGGGATGTTAACGTTTCCTTGAGTGACGGATAGGCGTCCACAAATCGAAAGAAAAGCTTCATGCTGAAACGGGCAAGCAACACAACAATACCGATAGACAGACAAAAATGCTATCTGCAAAAGCCGTAACCACGGCACCGTCTGTGGTGTACTTTAAGCTTGCGATCCAAAAACCCAAGCCTCGGCACGCAAGAGTTCAACTGCGATTTCGCGAATCTTTGCGGCGAATAGAAACTGGCGCTGCTCCAATTCAGTCATTCCGGTTAAGTCTGGCACACCGTTTTCGTCGCGCGGCGGATATTTAAGTGGCACATTCCAGAAAGGCAGTGTGCCTGGTCCAGGTGTTAGTGCAGTGGGATCCTTTGGATTGAAAGGTATTTCCCCGTAGGTTTCGTACCAGCTCTGCAATATGGCGCCCACTCTTTTTATGGAGTCGTTCAACTCGCGGCGGGCCGTATCAGATAACGTAGATTCGTCGATGGCAAACAATTCCGGTTCTTTCGCCTGAGCACGGCGCATCGCTGCTCCCACGCTGGCGCGGTCGAATTCGCTTTTGCCATCTTTTGGACCGATAATCAAACCGCTGAAGAGTTCAGACATGGTGGCGTTGACCCGAGCAAGAGCCATCATGGTTTTTCGCAAACCGGCAACGGCCAAGGTTTGGACTTCGGCTTTGATTACACGAAAAGAATCAGCAAAGCTTCGCATTGCAGATTCTAGAGAATGGTGAATGGTTGGATCTTCAAAAATTTCCTCGGTATCTGGACCGCGCAATAAGGCTATTTTTGCAAAACCCTCAGGATGGTTGTAATTGATCGAATGGTCGCCTGCGATGACGGCGTGCGCGATCAGTGAATCGGGATTATCCGGATGCGGTACATACCATTCTTCAATACCAATATTGAGAAGAAGTTGTCGTTCTGCAATTGAGAAATTGATGGTGGAAAGATCTTCTGTGAGGTTTTCTTTATTGAATGGATCGCGAATTTTATAGAAGATGGAACGAACCAGTCCCTTGACCATAACTCGCTGAGCGTCTTGATCTTCGGGTTTCACCGCGATTTCAAAATCGAATTTTCCAAGAGAGAGACGATTGCACATCATGATGGCAGCGACACGAGCCATAAATTCTGGAGGGGCAATTTGATGCTCACAAACAGCCCGAGTAATACGATTGGCGGCTTTGATGTTCTCTTCATCCTGCATATCGAGCAGTTGGTTGAGCACAATTTCTGCAGCTTGCGCACCATGAATGTTATGGACAATGAAGTTTTTTCTGCTCTTTGCGCAATCCGAAAAGATTGATGCCAGTATGGCGTCCCTGGTTCGCAGCGCATCCAAATTGAGGATTTTTGCAGCTTCAAGAACTTGGTCTATTTCAGCCCTGGTGTGCTTCCAGTTCATATTCCACTGGTAGCCTTTCTCCTCTTTTCGCTGTTGGTGAGTTGCCTCCAGCTGTTTGAAAGCAGTGCGTACAATCGTGAGTGCATTGAATATCAACTCTTTATCGGCTGGACGCAGGAGATTGGAAGACTCCAGTTTTTCGAGCGCATTTGAAGTTCGTCCATCTTTGTTCACGGCGGGAACGTTGCGTAAATCTTCACGTAATTCAAATAGCTGTTCTTCGAAATCTTTGGGTTTTTGGTAGAAGTCGTGCAAGCCAAGTCGTCCGGACACAAAGGTCATAACGGATGACTGTTTGGGTCTGAAGACAGGGTCAGCTAGTGTTCTTTGAGCTTCTTGCATGGTTGCATTATGGCGAAGGCAGAAATTTTAGATACGATATCAGACGGTGGGACTCCGAAGCCGCAAAGGGCGTGGCTTAAATAAAATCTGGGTATGTACTCCGATGATGCGCTATTTTTAATAGCAATCCAACCCCTAGAAACTAACGCGAAACAATGCGAAGTGAAAGCCCGGACCTGGGAAATATCGACTTTTCCACTTATATGGAGGAAGCGAACCAGGCCTATGCCCGTAATGATTATGCCCGCGCTGAAGAACTTTACAAGCAGTCTCTGAATTATCTGGACTCTGTAGGTTTGGGAGAATCTCCGGAAAGCGCTCTTTGTTTACAGAATCTTGCCGAGATTTATCATCAAGGCGGGCAACCGCAATGGTCCATCCCTCTTTATCGACGGCTTTTAACCCTGGGCGAAAAGATTCTTGGACCCCATCATGGCGAGGTGATCGCCACTGCCTACCGCCTGGCCACAACTTACGACGATATAAAGATGCTCAACGAAGCAGAGGAGATGTTCAAGCGTGCGGCTGGCAGTGCTGAGCGCACTTACGGCTTATCACATCCAACTTCCAAAAAGATTCGCGATGCCTACTTCAACTTCTTAGCGATCAAAAACGGTACGGGCGAGCCAGCTTTTGATATGCCGCCTCCACCGCCCAAGCTAGAAGCTGGCACGAGCAGTCCTATTAGCTCCGGCAATCCGATTAGTACAGCTAATCCTATCAATCCTATTAGCACTGCTAATAGGATTAATCCTTTTAGTAGTCTAAGCAATCTCAGTACTGTCAACGCTCCCAGTGCCACTGCTAACAGCTCAGTGATCCCCAAAACACCGGCAATGCCCGCCGGCATGGAAGACGTCATGCCACCGCCTCCGCCACCAAAGCTGAGTGCTGCGTCTCCAATGGACGAGGTCATGCCACCACCTCCGCCACCACTAGATAATGGGGGGCGTAAAGGCCAACCTCGCATCGTCCAGTCTGATTCCGGCAGAAATAGTCCGCTTTCAGCCGGTCCAGCTGGACAAAGTGGAGTCGATTTTTCTTTGCTTGCCGAAAATACTGGACCTTCTAAAACCGTCAAAAAACAGGGTAGTACATATAAACGGCCAAGCAAAATCGCTAATCTTCGTTACGGCGAGCAATCAGCGGAAGAGTCTGTTGAAAAATCGCAAGCGGTCAAAAACTTGGCTCAGCGTTGGCAGCTTATTCTCACCGTAGGTTGTTCATTGATAGCGCTGATCGTATTTTCGATCTACATGTTCGGCTATCTCTCAACGACATCCTCTACCGGCGACTATGAAGGTGCCGTTGTGAGCATTCTAAATAAGCAAGGAACCTACGCTTCAGTTGATGGCGTAGCTGGTCTTCAGTTCCTACCGGATCACAAATGCAAATTTATCAACGACGTCCGTCACAAGGAAATTCCTTACCAGGTTCTTAAGGGTACTTGGAGCGATATAGCGATTGTTTTAAGAAGCGCATTCAGCCATAAAGAAATCTGGTATCAACTTTTGGATGAGGCTTTAATTTCGGATGATGGCATTACGCTTTATGCCGTTAATTCACCGGAGCATGAAGTCGCCAAGCAGATGAAGACTTACGAGCAGTACCTACAGACCTTCTATGCTAAGAATGGCACCTATCCATCCAGCGAGAAAAAACTGCGAGAAGAAAACGCCGCTGTTTTTACAAATCCGTTTTCTGGCAATTCGGAAACACCGCGTTTACAGGGTTTAGACGGACGGATGGAAAAGGAGCTGTTATTTGATAACTACAAAGCTCCTCCGAAAAGTGAAGATCCCGTTCTCGAATTCCTTCGAAATGGCGGAACCTGGAAAGACTTGCGCCCTGCCCCAGGGCGCATTGTTTCGCTTGCCATGCGAAAAGGTGTAGAAAGAGTTGGTGAATATTACAAGGTGGAAGAGTTTTTCATCATGTCCTATGACAAGTTCTCACACTTCTTAAGTGGTGGCTTACCTGGTACCAGCTATGTAATTGCTCTGAAAGACGGTAAGCAAGTTACAGATGACGAAATAGATCGTAAGAAAGACATGGAACGCTTTAGCATTCACCCACCTGAAAAAATCCTGGTTGTGCACGGTGACACTTCTTATCTCAATGCTATGAAGTCGGGTGTGCCAATTATTTTAGGGTTGCTGTTAGTTGGCGATGCCTGTCTATGGGTGTTGTTTGAATCAAAAGAGCGAAGAGCAAATCCGAAGTTGCTGCCACAGAAATTTGAGATTATTGGTGGCATCATTGGTTCAATATTGTTGCTGATGCTGATTATGCACGTATTGCCTTAGGGCTTTGCCAGGCTGTTTTAGGAACCTCTTCAGACGGCTTGCCGTCCTACATTCCATAAGAAAAAAAGTGGAACGTGGGAGGAACTTATAATGGCTAAGCTAGTTACGGCATTGTTTCAGTCTGGTACCAGAGCGAACATAGCAGTTGATGATCTGGTCAGGCATGGTTATCCCTGCGAGAACGTAAGTTTAATGGGTGCCCACGCTGAAAACGGACGAGACCTTATGCTTAGAATGAGCAATGAAGGATTGTCCGGTGCTTCAATCGGAACCATATCCGGTGCACTGTTGGGGTTTGCTGCTGCCATTTGTTGCGAAACAGGTTTGATCCACAGTCACCACTTCACGTTTTTGATTTATCCAGTTTATCTTGTTGCGCTTGCCTTTGTTGCTGTAGGAGGAGCTATAGGTTTCTTGCTTGGCGCTGTTGGCGGTCTGGGAACGCCGCGATACGAAGCATTCGTAACTGGCAACGCTCCAGATCTTGGGCGAATTCTCATTGCTGTTTATCTCGACCACGAAACGCGCTTTCTTGGCGAAAGACTTGCAGAAGTTCGAAAAGTGCTTGATGCAGCGGGTGGAAAAGCGATTGCCACCACGAACATTCGTCCTATTCCATTGTCACGGCCAAGCTTGAGCTCGACAGAAAAATTGGAAGCAATGAATGCCGAATAACTACGGCGATGCGATTGCTGCCGACACAAAGTTTGCTGCCAAAGCTTGTCTCATGCTCACCACAATTCCTGGCGAGGGGTCCAACAAAACGTTGTTGAAACTTCCATCCGAGTTGTTATCGAAGTGGCCTACTAAATGCAAAACGCGGCCCTTCCCGTATTGGAATGTCACAGCCAGTATGCCTTGTTGATTCTCATCTTCACGCGAGAGCATGCGACTGCGTGCCAGCACCTGAACACTTCGGTTGATAGGAAGCACATACTGACTCCCTTTTTCAATTTTCCAATAGGCTGGTGAAACAGATCCTTGCGTGAGGTCGCTATTGGAAATGATGTGAGCATCTACAACACCTGCTACCGTGTATTGATGGTTCCATTCAACATAGCCTGGAAAACATTGGGTTAGGCAAGAATCGAGCGCCCAATCAGTAGTAAGAAGATAACCGCCCTCTGCTACAAAACCTCGAATGATCTGTTCAGCTTCGTTAGTTAATTTACATCCGCAGTCTACGACGATAACTCGGGTTTGATCGAGAGACATTCTACTTAGAGCATCGGCAGATATACGCGTGTACGGCAATCCGAAATTACGCAGAGCATGACCGGCATCATCCCACTGTCCCTTTAGCTCTACTATTGATGTCTTTCCGGCCTTAGCTATGGTTGCCGATAAATTCTCGTGCGTACCGTTTAGCCAATTTTGAAATGTCCCACTCGAAACTTTGGCCTGATGCGGTGGTGGCAAAAATGAGGCTTGTTCGGGTCTGGATGCATTGTTATAGGGAGAAGCGATGCCACCTGTCATAGGACCTGTCACAGGAGGCGCGGGCGTATTTCCCCAACGACTGACCTCTGCCTTAAGCGGACCGTGTTTTTGGTAGGAATCGGATGCATCGGTATCGTTTCGACTTTCGTCTTTGCTATTGTTATGGCTTGGCTGACTGTTCATTTCCTGCTCGGCAGGTACTGTCCTTCGGTCGGAAGGGTCCTCAACCCAATCTGATTTTGCAAAAGATGCCGATGCAAATAACAAAGAAATCAAAATAGCAAAGCACAATTGCATATAAAACTCAGCATCCAGTACATAAGACCTAGTGGTCTAAATATACTGCCTGAACAAGGGCAATTGCATTACCTGGCTTGAATGAATACTGATGAAGACTAAGCTCTTTTTCGGACTGGACGACGTCCAGTTTCTTCAGCACCATCAACGATTCGTCTGATTGAAGAAAGTGCCGTGAGAAGTGGCCAAATTACTTCCTTCATTTCTTCTACTTCGTACAGACCGATCTCGCGGCGCTCATAGCGTCGGCAGATGTCTTCCCAGAGCTGGTAAAGCTTTTGCGGACAGAGCATTTCTCTGGCCTTTTGCTGGAATTCTAATAAGTCAAAAGTCTCGATGGTTCGGCCCCCCTTCCTATCTAACGTAGAGGATGCTTATAAAAGCATTTTATGTCAAGTTAGACTTTGTGTGGGCTTGATTTGATTCCACTTTTCGAAGTTCGTGGGAGAAATACCATTGTCTATGTCATGTATAGCCTGTAGCTTTTAGTAAGGTCTCCGAACCACGCATTGCAAGTGACATATTCTCATGCCCCCAGAAGATTTAGGATCTCAAGCACAAGTAGATAATCGAAGCAGTGAGCGACGTTTGCTCGAACAGCAAATTGCTATCGATGCTCATAAACATGGCCAAGAAAGCTGGCTAGCAGCAGGCATTAATGCCCCTCTATCGGGACTTTTAAGTACTGACGATGTAAAAGCCAATAAAATCCTTGTTGATCTCGAGGCTCAGGTAAAACAAAAAGAAGCAGCCGGAGATGCAGTCGGTCTTCAAGCAATGGACGCGCAGATTAAAGCTGCCATTGCCGCTGATGTAAAAGCCCAAGATGCTACGTTTAATGCTACAAACTGCAGCACTTTTCTAGCAGATGTTGTCGCAACCGTGCCATTATTCATGCGGGGTGGGAAAGGAAGGGCTTTGTCCGCTGTTTTAACAGGTGTAAACTCAACCCATATTGGTGATTCAGCTGGCGATCAATTCTTGGAATTGGCAACGGGAGGCGCGCGTGGTGCAATCCAACAGAAAATGTTTGAGAGCATGGGGGAAGGAAAATTTCTCCGTACTTTTGAGAATCCCGGTCTCAAGAATGGTGCCATGGGCTATGTCAACCGCAACCTTTCGACCGCAGTAAACTGGGATACTTACAAAGATGGTTTTAGCCCTGCTCTAGGACGCATTAGCGGACAAGCGTTTGATGTTCCGGCCATCATGGGTGACGTCGCGATTGGTATGCTGGCTCACGGAGCTGCAGGTTCGGTAAATAAAAATTTCGACAAAATTCTAGAGAGAAATGCTGTCCTGGGGAACGTATTCACCGCTTCCGTAATTGGTACAGCAAGCGGTGCTCACGGTGAGATCACTCATCAATTGGGCAATGTCATTTTCAGTGATGGTAATTTTGATGTAGGAGCAGTCTTAAAGGCGGCCACGACTGAAGGCTTCAAGAATGCGCTTTCCGGTTATGGCGGTGCCAAACTTGATGCTGGTCCAGGTTCTATGTTCGTGCCCGATCCAGACGTAAGCCCGCCAGTACCTCGTACGAGTCGACCTCCTTCAACCAGAACTCCATCCAATCCCACAGCTGGCCCAGGCCCTATCCGGCCTGAATCACAAATTTCGCTGGGGAATGAGGATTATCGAGTTGTAAGTTCGAACCCGCAAACAGTTGTGGTTGAGCACACTACAGAGGCTCATATAAGCACCGGCACCGCTGGTACAGTGTCACGCGGTTCAATGGAATTAAACGGATATGTAAGCGCTGGCACAGGCAAGGTGCGGGTTGATAACGTCATGCGTGATGTCCCGCTCTGGCGCAGAGCTGGAACGCCAGATCCAGAGGTATTTGTCGATCTCCACCGACTCTCAACGCCTCCTGGCGCCAATACAGAAGTGCGCGTTCAAAAGGTAGACAATCTGATTGCGGCGTCAACGCCGGATATTCAAAGAGTTCAGCAACAGGGTCACTGGACTGAACCAGTAAACCGCGTTGCCGATTTGAATGGTGTTCCAAAAACGGTAGTCGGACACGCAACGGAAAGAAGCAATCGCGTTGTTGTTGCCACCGATGCACCGCCGCCATCCGGCACACCACCAACAATAAACGTTGCCCACAGCGACATCGCAAACTACCAGGGCGTCCGTATTTATACAAGAGACGCAAGTGGTACCACTACCACACCCAGGACCTTCTACGCCAACCGAACAGGCGAAGTCTTTGATATGGCGCTGCAACAAGATGGATCTTACGTAGGTACGCTTCATCCTGAATATCGCGCTCTTGATGCAGCTGTCACAAGCACTGTAAGACAACCATTGGCAGCTAATCCTGGCACTGAAGTAAGAATAGGAAGCGACCAGGCAACGGTTGTGGCGGCAACAAATAACCGTGTAATTCTCAACACGGGCAATGCCGATATTAACGGTTCTATTAACACCGCACTAGCAGGTGCTCCCGCTTTGACTGGCGATCGCATGACCATCAATTACTCACCAGCAGGCACGATGACAGCAGAGATCGATAACCCAGGTGGTGGACGAACTTCTAGAAATGTTCAACTCTTCACAAGCAGAACAAATCCGAGTGAAGTTTATGTTAATGCTGCTGATATATCCGGAACAGGAACCCCAGCAGATTCTAGACCTGTGCGAATCACAGACTTGCTTTCCAGACCGAGTAACGAAATTGGGCCGCTCTCTCATGTTTCCGCTCCGAGTGCAGCTTGGGCTGAACCCAGATCGCATTTTGGAGAGGCTATTAGAGATGCCGCAGGCACGGATATTGGCACGATTGCGGGACATTCTCAGGATGGCAGTGCTTATGTCGTGGATTCAGGCACTCGTCCTGGTACTGCAGTTCGCGCACTCACACACACGGAACTTCAGCAACCTCGCTATAAGCCAGTTGTGGTTTACGAAGCAGATCCAAGCACTAAAGCTTTAGCACCGCGCGTGATGTATGCCGATTCAACTCTGGGCAATAGAGTCTATGAAATGCAGGCCCGCGGTGACGGTTACGAAGCACACGAAACGAATTATGTTTTAGCCGATGCCGCTCTAAAACCTTATGCACCTGAACATACCGTTGGCACGAAAATGCAGATTGGTAGCCGGGAAGCTACACTGCAAGGTTGGGATCCGGCGCATCGCAATGCTGCTCTTAAATATGAACAGACAATAGCAGCTGTTGGAAGAGCGGTGGGTGAACGAAATGGAACGATGACTGCAAATGGCTTTGTGGATTCTCAGATTACAGTGCCTGCTGTTCTTGTTCCTGGTGACCCCCCTGCCATGACTCGACTTTATCAGTCCGGTGGCAAAATCTACGCTGACCTTTCGGATCCATCCGGCGCTCATTCGACCGGAAAATATAACCCAATAGAACTTCAAGGCGTTGTAATCACACCGGAAGCGGATCTCGATACTGCGCATGCCACGCAGAAACGAACCCCGCAAATGGACATGGCGCAACAAGAAATCGGTAGGCAAATTCAAGATGGAGGGTCTGGCCACAGAGTTGTAGGTCATGACCTTGATGGACGCAATGCCGTTGTGCTAAGCGGAGTTCATGGGCCGAGTGTGGAAGTACGCACAGTTACTCGAGCTCAGCTAAATAGCGATTACGAGCCGGTATCGGTCAGAGTCAATGGTAAGGCCTCGGATAGCCCAGTTCTTTATTACGCTCGAAAAGGTATTGTTGCACCAGGCAGCCCCGCTCCAATTTTCGAAATGGTGCCGGATGGCAATGGGTTCAAAGTCATGTCTCATCCGGAACTTCTGTTGAGGCAAACTCAAGATGCAACGGGAGCCGTTGAAGACGCTCGTGATCGAGCAGAAGCAACGAATGACGCGGAAAGGAGAGATCCGCACCATCCCGATAATCAGGCTCGCACTCTTTTGAAGGACGCCACTACTCCTGGTGCTTCTCAGACAGCTCAAGATGCATTCAAAGATTACATTCGTCAAAATGCTAGCAAGATCGACGAAGAATATTTACGTACGAAACATCCAGATGCTGCCGCTCTAAGATTGATCGACGAAGCTTATGCGGAGTTGGTTAGGACTGGAAATGCGAGTCGACAAAGGGTAGTTGCAAATCCCAATGATCTCACCGCACAAACCCAATTCATTGACTGGGCATTGAGTGTTGGCAAAGATACAGCATCAAGAGTACAGCTCAACGGTGACGCTCTTAGACCTTTAAGAGAACGCTTGCAAGAGGCCCAGAATGCCTTCGACTACTTGTACGCTGCAACAACTGGGCGAGACGTTACTACTGCATTGCCGAAGTTCGATGAAACATTGACAAATCTGCTCAGTAACACAAGCAACAAGCTCCCAGGCCAAACCGATGCTCAAGCCATGGCAGCTAACTACGATATGCGCGCCGTCCTGCTAAGGGCTGCCGAGCATTCTATGGAAGGTCCAGATGCAGCTCGCCTGCAAGCAATTGATTACATAAACAAAATATGCGATGAATTTGGAACGACCAAAGGAACAGAACTCCTAAGACGTGCAGCGCTGCCGGCTGATGGGACACCAGGTGACGGTCCAACTCGGGTCACCGATTTCATCATCTTTGCCTCTAAGCAAAGTCCAGATATCTTAAGTAAATTCGAAAAAGAACCAATATCGAAACCTCAAAATGTTGATGCTGGAGAAACTTCCGATGTCGATTTGCGCAGAAGCGTGACCGATTTGGTTAGCTGTGCCAGAAATCTCAACGGTGCATATGAACGGCTGGTGAAAATCGCAAAGAATATCGGCGATGTTAAAGACTTCAACACCTACATCGACAACAACGGAAAATATCTATTCTCCAGTTTGAATGAACTGATTAGGAACTCGCCGGAACTTGATGGTGTACAGAAACAAAGAGCAATCGGAAAGCCAGATGGGACAGTAGGCTTTCTCCAAAGAGCGTACATAGCTAAGTTTCCTCAAGCAGCTGAACTATTGAGCAAAGCTGCTTCGCCGGAAGGAACCTACGATGATTACCGCAATCTGATTGATTTCGTTCATAACAATGGTCCCGATGCATTCCTACCTGGACCAGGTCAAACCAATGAGCAAATGCTCTTAAATTGGGTGCTTGTCAATCGTCCTGAATACAATATGCCGGTTACAGCCAGTTCCTCCAATGAACTCGTGCGAAATAGTTTTGGAGTACTCCAATATCAAGCCACAATGGCTGGTCGAGAGCTTAGAGCACAAGCTACGGGTGCTAGCCCGAATCCAAACATCAACTTGACCGAGCCGAACTTCGAAAGATTGGCGATGGGCGCAGCACACTGGTTTGGTGGTGCTGGTGGTAGAGGAACTCAAGCTGACTATGTTTCGCTCAAATACGATCTTTTTGATTGGGCGGCAAAATCAAATGATCCGTATTTGCAGCAAGTGATAAGCAAAGCTTTTAACTCAAACGCATTGGTCGTTCCACCGGAAGGTGATCCTATCCGGGGATCATACTTAAATATCATGGGAATCCGCAACGCGGATGGTTCTTTTGCGCATCCCGGCAAGCCAGGAGCTTTCCAAGAATGGGCCAGCACTCCGATCGCTGACGAACACGGAGCTCCCATACAAGCTGGAATAGATAACAGAGCTTCTATCGTTGCTGGAGTTCGAGCTACGCTCATGAAGAATCCTGCTCTTGAAGCAAGAATGAGACTGCAACTGGAGCAGACAGCATCAGGTCAACAACACGAATTTCTGAGTGCTGCTCTGCAAGGTGTCGATTTACCTTCGCTCTTTAAGGAATTGAACAACACACCAGTCAATGCTCAGAATCAGACCCGTATCAATTTCCTGTATGAGGCTATTGGTAAGAGAATAAGTTCAAGCACCGGTGTTTCTGACTTCCAAGATTTCCTTGCGCACAGGGCAAGCAACAATCTGTCAGGAATGACAAACGAACAATGGAAGTTCATTGCTCAAACTACCAGCCCGCCACCTGCCGGACGCGTAGAACCAAGACTCGCCCAACAGTTCCTTTTCCCAGGAGATCAACCGACATACGTCCCAGTAAGCAAAGCTGGGGATGCAGAGATCATTCGTATATTGTCGGAACTGGAAAGCAATCCAACTTTAGCAGCGGATATTCAGGCTCCTGTGCCAAACTCAACTGCCCAACCACTGGCGTTCCGAATACAACAGACAGCTGGCCATTATCTGTTGCCGAACCAATCATCAGATCCGCACACAATGAGATACGGTCCGGAGATAGAACATATCTCCGTTGGAGATGTGTTGCGAGGAGATCCAACAAAGCCTGGGTCAGCTGTTATACCTCTTTCACCGGAACGTGCGCCACAACCTATGTCGTATGCGCAGCGAGTCGCTGAATTGCAAAAACTCTTTGAAAACTACAAACCAACTCCGCCAGCTGCTGGAGCAGCTCCCCAAGCACCGGTAATTAGAGACACAACCCTTAGCAGGCTAGTGGAGTTAGGAAACACAGATCCGTCCTTCTTGGCAAGAATTTCGAGTGAAGCTGCTGGTTATAAAGACTTCTTATCCAACAGGAATGGCCCTCCAGGACAACCAACTAATCGAACTGCATTTCTTGAATTGGTAGGTCAGCTTGCTGATTCGGGTGCAAGCATTGAGGACATGAACGTAATTCTTGATTGGACTCGCAATGCTCGATTGCTGCTAGCGCCGCAAACTGGTAAAGGCAGGGCGCCAACACCTCCCACACCCGATAATCTGCGACGTGGAACGATGTACAGAGACATGGCCGATCGCGTCATAAATTCACTAGTAGCACCAGACGTTCACATGAATCCAACTATAGCCATAGATGCCCGTAAGAATGCTATGGATGAAGCTGATCGCGAAGGGCTATCAGCATGGTCCGGAGGCGTCAAAGGAAAAACCAACGGTCAAAACCATGCTTTAGCTACGAAGGCATTTCAAGCAGATGTTGCTGCAGCTCAGGTGCTCCAAAGCTCCTTCCAAAATGTGCTTAACTAAGGTCTAACTCCTGCTATTCTTTCGCAGTTATCCATTAGCGAAAGTCCATGGTCGACCTATTAAACCAACCGCTTGAATTGCCCTGCGGACGAGTTCTTCAAAATCGTATTGCCAAGTCAGGTATGTCTGAAGGGCTTGCCGACCAATACAATAACCCCACTCAAAAACATGCCAACCTTTACCAGCGTTGGTCTACCAGCGGCGCCAGTTTAGTTATTACTGGCAACGTCATGGTGGATCGCCGATATCTGGAACATCCAGGCAATGTCGTCTTAGAAAATGCCGCAGCCGTAAATCAGTTAACGAATTGGACTAGGGCGGGAACGCGTGGCGGCAATGAATTGTGGTTGCAGTTGAATCATGCCGGCAGACAAACGCCCTGGGCTATTTCCAAGTTGCCCGTTGCACCGTCAGCGGTGCCATTAATGGCAATGGGTAGACAGACAGGTTGGCCTCGTCCACTCAAGACCAAAGAGATTGAAGATATTGTCATACGGTTTGCTGTTGCTGCAAAAATCGGGCAGGAAGCTGGTTTTACAGGGGTGCAGATTCAAGCCGCTAATGGTTATTTGATTAGCCAGTTCCTCTCGCCGCGAGTCAATAAAAGGAAAGACGAGTGGGGTGGTTCAATTGAAAATCGGGCTCGCTTCTTGATCGAAATTGTAAGGGCTGTTCGGGCTACTGTCGGTGCGGATTATCCAATTTCTGTCAAGATAAATGCGGCTGATTTTCAAAGAGAAGGCTTTACCGTATTGGAATGCCACCGAGTGGCTGAACTGCTTGTGCAAGAGCGCATCGACCTTTTGGAAATTTCCGGTGGCAGTTATGAAGCACCAGTAATGGTGACTGGTATAGACGCTTCTGCAGAAAGCCATGAAGCCTATTTTCTCCAGTTTGCCAAACAAATTCGTTACGGGCTGAATGTGCCGCTTATGGTCTCAGGTGGATTTCGAACGAGAGTGATCATGAACGATGCACTTGAAGATGCAACCTTAGACATGATCGGAATTGGCCGACCATTTTGTATCGAGCCGGGCTTTCCGAAAGCGCTTTTGCCCGGTGCCCTCGACCGTGTGCCCAGTCCCGAGAAAGTGATCTCGATCGGTCCTGGGATCCTCGGACCAAGCAGTTTTATCAAACGCATTCGTGAGCTGAATCATTTTGCGACTTTGGCCTGGTGCTGGATGCAGATGCACCGAATGGGAGACAATCTCGATCCAGATTGGACACTCAGCTCCTGGGATTGCCAGAAAGAATACACCGAAATCGAAAAGGAACTAACCAGAGCGCTTGTAAGAAAGTAATCTTGAGAAATCTACCTTGAGAAATCGATCAAATTAGCTTTCTGCTTTAGCCGCTGTCTGGTAAAACGCAAGCGTTCGCTTATCGAATAGAACCATGCGCACGGTATCAACGAACTCATTTTCGTTAAGAAAATTGCGTATAGTCGAAATCGCAATGGGTGCGGCCATTTCAACTGGAAAACCATAGGCTCCCGTGCTTATCGATGGAAAAGCGATCGTTTTGCATTCATATTGCAAGGCGAGTAGTAGACTGTTTTGATAAGCATTTGCGAGAATATCCTTTTCGGAATTGCGACCGCCTCGCCAGATTGGTCCAACCGTGTGAATTACAAAACGGGCTTTTAAGTTGCCACCACCGGTAATGACAGCGTTGCCAGGAGCACACTCGCCTTCCAATTTTCGTATTTGCTTACACTCTTCAAAAATGGCCGGTCCACCGGCGCGATGAATGGCGCCATCCACACCGCCTCCGCCCAGAAGAGAGGAGTTGGCAGCGTTGACAATGGCATCAACTTGCTGACGCGTTATGTCGCCCTGTACGAGCTCGATATTTCCCATTACGAAATTCTAGCTGATTAGGGTCCGGGTTGCTGGCCTTGCACCAAGATTTCTCTTGCTAAGACAACACGTTGGTTGCTCATTTTGGCTTTGTCTCTCGCCTTGCGCGCGGCGACGAGCAGTTTATCCATTTCTTGGCAGTCTTCTGGTACAGTCGCTACACCAAAAGCGAGAGCCAAACTTCTTACATCCATATCTGAAGATAACGGAGCTTCTCTTAAAACATCAGAGATCCGAGTGGCCAAAGCACTGGCAGCTGCCGAGTTGGTGGAAGGTAGAAGCATTGCGTAATCGAATGTTTCATAGTGACCGAGCATGTCGATGTTGCGTTTCACAAGGCTTATCCGCTGCATGGCGCGCCTCACAGCGAGCATTTGCAGAGATTCAACCAGACCGCTGTCCGGTCCTCCCCGTCTTTGTCCCATGCTGAAAATGATGATCGAAAACGGGTGGTTGAAATGCTCATATCTGAGAAATTCTTGATCCAGAAAGTAGATGAAAGATGGAAAACTCAGAATACCTGTTTCTGTTCTGATCAGGTTTTTCATCACGCTTTGAACGGCGTTTTCATCAACACCGAGCGATTTCAAATTAGCGAGTCGATTTTGAGTGGGAGCCTGATCTGTGATGTTAACGAGACCGCAACTCACTAAGTTGAAGAGAATTGGTGTCCATTGCGTTTTTGTCATTGGCCGTTTGCGCAAAAGATCAAAGAGCGTATTTCTGTTATCAATCAGTTCGTAAAAATCGAGTTGCTGTTCAAAGCCTATTGGTGCGCCTTTCGACAATCTTGCCCGGAATTCTTCCTCAGAGATCATGGCATTTTTCTTGACGAGACAAGACTCAAGTCGTAATCCGTTAGTTTCTAGATACTTGGATTGATCTAAGAGAGCTACGCCTTCCATAAGCATGGATTCCAGGCGCTTATTGATTGTGCGTCCGGTTGTTTTGATATCTGGCCAGAATCGAAACTCACCGTGTGTCCAGCAAATGAGTTCAACAAGAGCTGAATCACCCTGCACATCTTTCAATTTGCAGTGCAGCGGTATGCCATCGTGGAAATAGACTTCAGCGCTTTCCGTCAATGTTTTGACATCGAGTTTGCCCGTCATTTTGGCAAGATTGATAGATTGAAGAAGGTTGGGAACCTGCAAATTATTGAGGTCACCTTCAAGAGTGGCTTTGGCACCGGGGTTAGGCGGATCGAAGATAATCCCGCCTGGAGTAGCAGGAGCTGCTGTACCTGTTGCGCCCTGGGCTTGGGCGCCATAGCCCAATTCGCCTCGGCTTCCCATAATGGCAGCTGTCGGCAAGACATCTTCCACCATGTTGATACCGGAGGTAGAACTTAGAAGAGCACAAATCAAACTGAGATCTCGAGAAGGATGATGCCAGATTGTCTTATTGTTTCCACCCTCCAACTCGTAAAGCGACCAATTGGGGTCGCCTTCTTCATGGTCATATTTAACGGCTAAAATAAAATCGTTTTTCTTGTCATGCGAAGTATAGGGAAGCTCAACTGTACGGCCGATAATTTTTAAAGCTTCGCCAGCCACAAACTGGACATCACCATATCCTGGGATGCCGGGGCTCTTTGGTAATCGCAGTGATCGCGGTGCTGCTTGAGAAGATCTACCTTGTTGTTGATGAAACATGTTCGCCCGTCTTTATAGTAAATACTGCCAACCGGATGCTGATCACTTCTGATGGCAGCCATCCCAGACCCATACTCTGTGTTCCACGCCGTGAGGATAATTTACCGCCCTTGGCAGGAGAGCCGGATAATTTCTTTTCTGCGGAGCATCCGGGAGCTTCCAAGTGACTAGCCAAGAGTTTATCCCGAGAGCCTACTTAAGTGTGGCGCGATTTGCTGAAAGTCTGGTGAAACTAGAGATTCAGTTGGCTAGGCTTTGCCTACGGGTACAAGCCTCGCAGTCTTTTCGCCTCAGCCAGGCGGCTAATGCCGATACGCAGGGCAGCCATACGCGCTCTCAACCCGGTTTTGCTGCTCATGGCAAAAACCTGATCGCAAGCTTTACCCATAATTTCTTCAAGGCGATGGTTCACTTCCTCTTCAGTCCAGAAGAAGTGCATCAAGCCTTGCACCCACTCAAAGTAGCTAACGATGACGCCTCCGGCATTGGCAAGAATGTCCGGAACAACCAGAACGCCTCGGTCAAACAAGATTTGATCTGCTTCCGGACCGGTTGGTCCGTTTGCACCTTCGACAAGAATCTTGCATTCTATTTGATCGACGTTTCCTTTATGAATTTGATTACCGAGCGCAGCCGGAATCAGAATGTCACAAGGAAGCGTTAGCAATTCTTCGTTTGATATGTTTTTGGCGGCGGCGAAATCTTGCACCCTGCCCATCTCGGAAACATAGGCCAAGAGCCGGGAGATGTCCAATCCATTCTCATTGTAGATGCCGCCATAAACATCGGATACGGCAATAATTTTGTAGCCCGATTCATGTAAAAGCTTAGCGGCGACCGAACCAACATTGCCGAATCCTTGAATCACCACCTTTGGTGACTTTGTGGGCAGATTTTGATGAGCAGCAGCTCGCCTGGCGCAATAAGCTACACCCCTGCCGGTTGCTTCCTGGCGCCCATACGAACCGCCAATCGAAACCGGCTTGCCGGTAACAACGCTTGGCACGGTATGACCTACGTTAATACTGTAAGTGTCCATGATCCAGGCCATGGTTTGTTCGTTCGTGTACATATCAGGTGCTGGAATGTCTTTGTCAGGTCCAATCAAATTGATGATTTCGGAGGTATAACGACGCGTCATTCTCTCCAGTTCACCTGCTGATAATTTCCATGGTTCGCAACGCACTCCTCCTTTTGCGCCCCCATAAGGCAAGCCCATCAAGGCGCATTTCCAGGTCATAAGCATCGCCAAGCCGGCTACTTCTCCAAGATTGACATCCGGATGAAATCGTATGCCGCCTTTTGCCGGTCCCAAGGTGACATCATGATGAACACGATAGCCGGTGAATGATTTCACCCGTCCATCGTCCATGCGCACCGGAATGGTCACAATCAAAGAGCGTTTCGGGTACCGGAGCCGTTCATGCAGCTCGGAGTCTAAGCCCATTTCTTCCGCAATTTCGTCTAGTTGACGTTGCGCCATTAAAAAATGCTCTGTTTCGCACTCCATGGCGAACTTTTCCACCGACTTCACGGCGACCATTTAGCTATCCTCCTTAGACCCCGGGTCTCTTTCCCAAATCCCTTTTCACAAATGAAGATTGGTTACATTATGTTACCGCTCTTGTTGGCTGGATATTGCAAAGTGGTACAGAGCTGTCCGCTTAATTTATTCATAGAATCGCCATAAATCGAGAACCTGTAACAGATTTGGGGGTCGATTACCAACCTTCCTCCCCCGGATTTTCGAGACTTGCTCGTCAAGCAAAATTTGTCTCAGGTAGCGATGCACAGGAAACGATGATTTGATTTGCCGGAGAGCATGGGCTGTCATGCGCGTGGTGGCATGTATGCTTGCAATTCTATTGTGCTAGGGTGATACCAAATTGTTGTCATTTTTTGATGCCATTACCAAATGAAGTGGACCGCTGAATCGTTTTTAAATCTGCTCCTCGTCTTTATTCCGGTGCCCCCGATCGCGGCTTGGCTAGGAGCGCCTGATACTGTCGTGTTTATCTCAGCTTGTTTGGGCATCATTCCGCTTGCCGGTCTAATGGGCAAAGCGACTGAATATCTTTCTGAGCGAGTAGGTTCGGGGCTGGGCGGCTTATTGAATGCCACATTCGGCAACGCCTGCGAACTAATTATTTCCTTTGCCGCTTTAAGAGCCGGTCTTATAGATGTTGTAAAAGCATCGATCACCGGATCAATTATTGGAAACGTTTTGTTGGTTTTGGGAGCAGCCATTCTTGCTGGCGGTCTGCGTTATGACCGTCAGACCTTCAATCGTATAGCTGCCACCACATCCGCCACCTTACTGGCGCTTGCTGCGATCAGCCTTACCGTACCTGCCGTCTTTCACTATTCCGTTGCAAACCCGCATACACCCAGGTTCCACATCATTCGTCGTGTACTTGGCGATGAAATGCTAAGCGGCAATAAAGCAGAGCAAGCCGATCATCATGCCAAAGCAGTAAAAGGGCATGAAGCGATTCAACAAATAAAAGAACAACGAAAAATACAGCAGCAAGACCTTGTCGACTTTACTTCCCATCCTATTCCTGAAGGAACCGAACTCGAACTAGTGCCTGAAGAATCAAATGATGATGTGATTTCGCATCAGGATATTGAGGGTGGGAACTCATCAGCTGCCCAGAGACCTGTTCCGCCCTTGAATGAAGCAAAGCTTGCTTTTGCAATTTCAGTGGTTTTGTTTTTGACCTATGTCGCCAATTTGATATTTAGTTTGAAAACGCACCGCAATCTCTATGATGCCCAGGGCGATCCAGAAGCCGATGATGCTATGGGTGTCGCCAAATGGGACTGGAAAAAATCTGTTTTCATCCTTTTAGTAACTACGATTCTGGTTGCAGTATTGAGTGAGTACCTTGTAGGTGCCATCGAGAAAGCAGCAGAGGCGATGGGTCTTACCAAGATATTCATAGGAGTTGTGTTGGTTGCAATCATCGGTAACGCAGCTGAGCACACAACTGCAGTATTGATGGCTGTAAAGAATAAGATGGATTTGGCCATCAACATTGCCCTTGGTTCTGGCGCACAGATTGCTTTGTTTGTTGCACCAGTTCTTGTGTTTGCCAGTTTCATTATTGGTAAACCAATGGATTTGCGCTTCACCGAACTCGAATTGATGGCAATCGTTGTTGCTGTAATCATTCTTGCTTTCGTTGCAACTGATGGTGAATGTAATTGGATGGAAGGAGTCCAGCTCTTGGCTGTATATTTCATTCTTTGTGCGACCTTTTATCTTGCTTGATTCCGATTTAGCTGAGTGCCATGCCTGAATTGCCTGAAGTTGAAACCGTTCGTCGCGGACTAAATAAAGCTTTGAAGGGCGAAGAAATTGCAAGCGTTGAGGTTCTGCGTCCACTTTCCGTTGGTTACCCGGATGCGAAGAAGTTTGCAAAGGGACTAGCCGGAAAAGCATTTGCAGACGTTGATCGCCGTGGCAAGTATTTACTTATAAACTTCAAAGACGGTAGCGGAATGGCTGTGCATTTGCGTATGTCAGGACGCCTCTTATTCTTGAAAGAGGCTAAGCAAAAGGGCAAATTTTTGCGGGTTGCATTTCAATTAAAAAGCGGCAATCAACTTCATTTTGAAGATATGAGAGTGTTTGGGCGGCTCTGGTTGAAAGGACCATCTAAGACTTATGAGGAGATCATTCCAACATTGGGAGAGCTTGGTGTTGAACCGCTGGAAGGGCTCACCGGATCTCATTTGCACAAACTATTCAAAAACAAAAAGCAACCAATTAAAAGTGCGCTTTTAGATCAACGTTTGATTGCTGGTGTCGGCAATATTTATGCAGATGAGTCACTTTTTCGTGCTCGCATTCATCCGCAAACTCCAGCCGGAAATGTCACTCTTGCAGAATGCACTCGTCTTGCCGAAGAAATTGTTGGCGTCCTTAATCAGGCCATTAAGTTAGGCGGATCAAGTGTACGTGACTATACGGACAGTGAAGGGGTTAACGGTAACTATCAGCATACTGCTAACGTGTATGGGAGAAAGGGCGAACCATGCCGTGTTTGCAAAAAAACAATTGAACGTATTCGAATTGTTGGTCGGTCCAGTCATTTTTGTCCAAGCTGCCAGAAGCGCAAAGGCAGCCGCTAAGCTTTGTTTTTAGCTTTCAGTTGAAGAGCATCGATAGCAATACAAACCAATGAACTTGCAATTGGTACAAAAGCGAAGATAAGAATGTGGCTGACGGTAACCAAGGCCAGAGCTGTTGACTGAGGTACACCTGATGAAAGCATGAGAGCTTGACTTGTCAAAAAGTGGTAACTGCCTACACAACCGGGCGTAGGCACTAAAACTCCTACGGAGCTTACAGTGAAGACAATTGTTGTATTGGCTAGCGAGACCTGATCTCCCAGGTGAAAAGCTTGAATGCTCAAATAACAACCAAACCAATAACAAAACCAGAGCAACACACTAGCGGCCGTAATAGCGGGATAAGCCCCAGGATTTGTAAGCGCTTTGGTGCCTGCATCAAATTGTGTGAAGACGTGCAACACCCGATCTTTTATATTCTCAGGTAAAAGTGTGTGTGCAGATTTGTGGCTGAGTGACCAAGATACGATTGCACTTAAACGTGGTAGTGCCACCAGTCCTAGTACTGTACAAACTGTCAGTACAACGCCTCCGGAAGGAAGCCACGGCATTTGTTTGAGAATGCTGGCGGGCAGAATAAGGAGAGTGCCCCCTAAGAGAAATACCAGTAACGCAATATCTAGTAAACGATCTATCAAGAGTGTTGGTAAAACGCTCACCCAGGGAATTTTTTCGCTTCGGCTGAGCGAAAACAACCGCACGATTTCGCCGCCGCGGGGAATAGCAAGATTGACTGTATATCCAAACACTACTGCTTTAAAGCTATTGTAGAGGGCGATTTTGTGGTCTGTCAGTGGGGCAAGTAGTATGCGCCATCGAAATGCTCTTACGAGATGGCTGAAAAGCGAAACGGCACACATGGCAAACAAACATCTAATATCTGCTTCCTTTGCCAGTTGCCATATCTCATTGAGATTGGCGCCCCGAAAGGAAAGCCAAATCAAGCTCGCAGCTACCAGAAGGGTTAGCGTTTGGCGAACTATATTGAACTTTAGCTTAGAAGGCTCTTCGGTAGGGGTCTGCATTTCGAAAAACTGTGTAAAAGCGCTTCTAGATTCTACATGCTTGCATGGCGATGCCCGTCCGGTTCATTTAAGATCATGAGCAGGCGATTAAGTGAGTGCTCATGATGGGAATGCTTTTTTTGATAGCACGGTTTGCTAAAAAGGCCGATCAACTAACAAGCCTAGTTAAATTGGGAGATTTGAGATATAAGATTAAAGCGGAACCAGGTCGGTGAAAACGATGGTTGACAAGAAAGCAAACGTCCTATTGATCGAGGACGACTCGGTCAAGAGGGGGGCGCTCGGTGATGTCATTCGGGCGGCTGCCAACTCGGATTTTGCCCTGGAAACGACAGATCATTTGAGTAAGGGTCTTAAGCGTCTGGGCGAAGGTGGGGTTGATCTCGTCCTTCTAGAAGCAGGACTTAACCCAAGTGACGCTTTAAATCGAGTGAAAGAGACATCAGACACCGTTCCGGTTGTAATTGTTGGCGGCAGTGGCGATGAAAAGCTGGCCGCAGAAGCAATACGACATGGCGCGCAACGATGCGATTTTAAGGGCGAGGCTGATGCCAAGCTCCTTGTGCAATCAATCTTGCTGGCTATTGAGTTGCGCCGCCTTAAAAGCGAACTGAAAGACTCCGGTGAAAAACTGCTTGCCGCAAATGAAAAGTTAGAGAAGCTTGCCAGTTTAGATAGCTTGACGGAAGTGCTCAATAGAGCTGGTCTTGAACGTGCCCTTGCTGATGAATACAATCGGGCCCATCGAGGCGGCTATCCGCTTGTTGCTGTCATGATCGATTGTGATGATTTCGATCGTGTCAATCAATCACTAGGACATCGCGTTGGTGATGTAGTTTTGCGCGAGTTGGTCGGCAGATTGAAGGACACGATCAGGCCAACCGACCACATTGCACGAACAGGCGGCGACGAGTTCTTGATAATTTTGCCTGAGACTCGCTTTGCAGAAGGCATGTTGGTAGCAGAAAAGATTCGACTTGCTGTCGGTGAATCGCCACTGAGAATTTCACACGAGACTATTCGTGTCACAGCTAGTTTGGGTGTATTGACCTTACCATTTGATGTTTGTTCGATTGAAGAAATGCTCTCGCTCATCAGATTGGCTGTCAATGAGAGCAAGGCTCTGGGCAAAAATCGAGTATCGTCAGGCGAAAAACACAAGTTGATTGAAGGCACCAATCTTGAAGCACTGGCCCAACTGACCGAAACTCTTAAATCTGGCGAATGCTTCCGCGCTGTTTCCATGCCGATTTACGATCTCATGACTGAAGAAATAGTTGGCTATGAGATTCTCAGTCGTGGTCCGAAAGGCGCTTTCGAAATGCCTGATGATCTCTTTCGCGTTAGCGTTGAGTACAACCTTCTTACTATCGTCGATCTCCGTTGCCTCAAAACCTGTGTCCAAGCCATTACAGATTCGAAGTTCAAACGAGGCTCTCGCTTTCATCTCAACATGTTTCCATCAACCATCATAGATACTCCAATAGATAGGCTGCTTACTTTGTTGCCGCCGGGCGTCGGTACAGAAGACTTGTGCATCGAGATAAGCGAACAGCAATTTATCGGTGACCCAGCCTATTTGCGAGATCACATCGTCGCCCTAAAAAAACACGGCATCCATGTGGCAATTGACGATGTGGGCTTTGGACGAAGCTCTCTTGAAAGTCTCATCATTCTCGAACCAGATATTGTCAAAATCGACCGCAAATACGTCTCCGGAATAGGTGAAGAACCTGCTAAAGCCCGCTTGTTGAAGCGACTAGTGAAGGTTGTTCAAGCGCTTGGATCCGAACTTGTAGCCGAAGGCATTGAACAACGAAAAGAGATAGAAATGCTTTTAGAGTTAGGTGTTAGATACGGACAGGGCTGGTACTGGGGCAAGCCGGCTTGATTTAAGCGGCCCCGCACCGAATATGATGCCTTAGTTTGCGCTTTCGTTTGCTTTTTGGCAAGCTTGTTGCATGAGGCTCTCGACTTTGGAGCCATTGGTTTGCCAGAAGCGTTGGAGGGTGGGGCTGCTGAAGTCTTCGATACTTTTGAATAGTTCTTCAATTACGCCTATTTGATCGCTTAGATCGAAATAGCCGTAGGAACCAAGTGTTCCTTTCATGCGATGCAATTCCATCAGGCAATCCGTAAATTTTTCTTGATCGCTCTTGTTAGATTGAGAAAGCGCGATTACTGCTTTTAGCTCGGCCATCTTTGCACCAAGATTGCGAGCGTATTCGGCCCGCAAAGACTCGTACATTTTTTCGATTTGCGCGTTGATGTTTTCTTCAGAGGTCATGGTGTTTCAAGGTTTGCGAGTGGCGGCTGCTTCATACCAGCTATCAAGAAGTGATACCACTTGCTGGGGCAAAGTCATAGGGTCAAAAGGTTTCATAATCACGCCCGCCACACCAAGCTTGGTGTATTTTTCCAGTTCGTGTTGCTGTACTTTTGCAGTGATCAATATTACGGGTAGATCGCTGCCGCCGGGCAGTTCTCTAATCTTTGTATAGGTAGTTGGACCGTCCATGCCAGGCATCATGACGTCAAGCAAGATGACATCCGGTTTTTCGGTTGCTAGTTTTTCGAGAGCTTCAGGACCTGAAGCGGCCAATGTGACTTCCCATCCGCCTACAGAAGACAGGCTCACATTGCAGATTTTCCGAATGTCTGCATCGTCATCTACCATAAATACTCGTCGAATAGTTCGCTTTGCCAATTTCAAATTGTCCATTCAACTAGTGTTTGACGGTGGTGGCACGCTTTTGTCTGACGCTATCTAAAAAAGAGGCAGCCTCTTCCGGATTGCCTAGAACAAGTCTGGCGTTGCTTGTAATGTTGCCTTTCGCTACAAGAATACTTAATCCGCCCCGCACATTTGCCCAGGCAAGCGCTGGTTCATCTGCAGCGGTATCACCCATGAAAATTGGAAAATACATGCTTGGTTTCAAAGAAAGTGCCGATTCAATTTTTGAAAGGGCCATGGATTTATCCCATTGCACGTTCGGAAAAAACTCGTAGTTGGTTGGTTGAGGACGCATGGTTACGACGGTTGGATCGAAGGTAAGGCTTCTGATCTTGTTGTGTATTCCTTCTCTTCGGTTTTCCGGAATATTGATATAGCTAATGTTCAAACTATAGCCGTGATCTTCAAGACTGAGCGTCGGTATCTCATTCACTAACTGGGTAAGCTTCGCTTTGATAGATTGCAGTTCCGGCACGGCGCGCAAAGCCATGGGGTGAACAGATGCCGCAGCACCTGGATATCGAACCTCAAGGCCGTAATTACCGGCCAGAATAACCTTGCTTGCACCGACATCCCGCCGCAGGTGGTTTGTGCCACGGGCGCTAATGATAGCGACATGTACGTCGGGTAAATCGGCCAGTTGCCTTAAGACCCAAGACGCGAAAGGCGGCATTACCGCCTCTTCCGGTTTGTCGGCATAGGGAACCAGTGTACCGTCGCGATCTAGCCCGATTAGTAGGGGTAAATCCGTCGGAATCTCAAGTTGTAGCATAGCGTTTCACACCGATTGACTTGGCGCCGTCCTTAATCAACTGATCGTACAGCTTTTCGTATTCGCTCACCATCCGTTGTTGACCAAATAGATTTTGCATTCGCCGACTGCAATCGCTTGCTTTTATGCTATGCAATTCTTTGTGACGCGCCACTAATTCTTCGATACTTTTTGCTACTACTGCCGTTTCGCCGTCTCTCAGTATTTCTGGAACAGAACCCCGCTCAATTGCCAATAGCGGTACCCCGCAGGCTTGAGCCTCCACCATGACAAGCCCAAAGGGCTCATCAAAATTAATGGCGTGAACAACTGCCAAAGCATCCTTGTAAAGTTGAAGCTTCTTAGAATGATCTACTTCGCCTACGTATTCTATTTTGCCTTTCAAATGCGGCTTAACATATTTCTCAAAATATTCGCGATCCGGCTCGTCAATTTTGCCTGCAATTTTCAAGGGTAGATCGGTTTTTTGCGCAATCTCAATTGCTTCGCGCGTGCCTTTGTCGTGGCAGACCCGTCCTAGAAACAACAAATATTCGCGAGCGCCATTTAAAGCAGGCGGATAGGCTTCAAAGTCTATGCCATTATATACGGTGCCAACGTAATTCAGAGTCTCAGGATGATTGAGGCGACGATACGCTTCGCTAATTGCTACATAAGGCAGATGTTTGTATTTTTCGTAAATCGGAAAGTTGTAGGGCTTTACCGGATTATGGTTGGTTGTGATTGAAGGCAACCCGAGCTGGTCTAGCCAGGGCAGGGCTTGCCAGCCCAAATGATTGTGAACGATATCGAATTCGTCTTTCATTTCTTGGAGCTTCAACAAGGTTCGAATATCGAAAGCTTGCCAACGTCGTTGCGGCATATCTGGTTGTAAGCGCAATGCTTCATCTGTAACGGATACAAGTTTTGCGGCCGTTTTAGAATCACCACTAGCAAAAAGAGTCACATCATGGCCCTTTTTGACGAGCGCTTCCGTTAGTAGTGATACGACGATCTCAGTGCCGCCATAACCAGTAGGTGGCACGCTTTCCGTATTGGTTGCCAGTTGAGCGATTCGCATAAATTCCGCCAATCGTGCTTGCCTTCAGTTTTAACTTTCGATGATCACTTTAGCTTTACCTGATTTGTGCAAAACCTGGCAGGAGCTGATACCATCCCTGGTGGTAAAGCAAAGATCTACAACTGCTGAACCGATCCGTAAGCCCCGCATTTCGACACGGCCAAGCCAATCTGGCAAGCTTGGTTCAATGACGCGCAGAAGATTGTTGACTCCGTCTGGTTGCAAATTGGCACAAGACTTGATGAGCTGGTAGATGGCTCCGGCTGCCCAAGCTTGCGGTGAACAACTAACTGGATAATCAATCGGACGATATGAACCATCACGGTCGAAACCGCAGACCAGTTCAGGTAAACGGAAATCCGGTTCGAATTGAGCCACTTCAAGCAGTTCAAGCATAATGGCATGAGCATCACTGGCTCTGCCAATATGGCGCAAACCTTCCGCAATGATGGCATTATCGTGCGGCCAAACAGATCCGTTATGATAACTCATCGGATTGTAAGCAACCATGGATTTCGCTAGCGTGCGAACTCCCCATCCGGAATGGAGTTCAAGACCCATCAAGCGATCGGCTACCAGATTAGCTTTCTCGTCATCGAGGATGCCTGTGAAAAGACAATGACCAGGGTTTGAACTAACCACCTTTACTTGTTTGCCATCTTTATCGAGGGCAAGGGCTAAGAATTTTTCTTCACTGACCCAGAAATCATTTTGAAAACGTTCTTTGAGACTTTTCGCATCAGTATCAATCTTATCTGCCATCTTGTCGTGGCCCAGCATATGAGCCACTTTTACAAGTTCTTTCCAGCAAGCATATAGATAGGCTTGCGGTTCGCATAAAGAAATAGGAGCTTCGGCCAGGGTGCCGTCCAGATGCATAACAGAGTCACCGGAATCTTTCCAACCCTGGTTGGTTAGACCCTTGTCGTTGACGCAGTGGTAAGAGAGATAGCCATTCTTTAAGTTTCGGTCGATCCAACCGAGAGCATTTTTTACAGCTGGCCACATATCTTTTGCAAACTCGAGATCGCCTGACCAAAAAATGTATTGCGTGAAAACGTACAACCAGAGCTGCGTTGCATCTATGGTGCCGTAATAAGGGCTGTGCGGTACATGCCCCATTCTGGCCTGTTCGCCCAATCTGAGCTCGTGCATTATCCGCCCGGGTTGCTCGTCTTTGTAGGCATTGTCTTCAGTACCTTGATAAGCGGCTAAAACTTGAATGCTTTCCCGTGTCATGTCAGGCAGAAACGGCACGATTTGCCAGGCGGCAATGGCACTGTCTCGTCCAAAAACAGCACAGTACCAGGGCACTCCTGCTGCCAGCCCATAACCTTTTGGCGTTGGCTGTCGCAAGATGTATAGATCTCGCGAGGCACGTTCGATCGTCAGGTCAAATAACTCATGGTCGGTGCGAATCGATGCACGACGGTTGCACCAGTCGCGATAGCGTAAATCGGCAGTACTGCGCGCTTCTCCAAACCCGGTTTTGCGTGTTTCGCCGCTCAGTTGCTTGCCATTGAATTGGGTTGAAATGCAGATTTGAAATTCGCGGGTTTCACGCGATGGTAAGGCCATTTTGAAGATAACCTCGCCCTCACTTTCATTGATGTGGTCCGGTCTCATCCCGAAAAATTCAATTACGGTTTCAACCAGGGCGTCATCAAGAGAACGATAGGCCAGGAAAAGACTGCGGCCGTTTTTGCCGGCAGCAGGTCGCATGCGCTTGCCACGTTCTTCGGCATTGTAGCCGCGCACTTCGAAAATGTCTGCAAAATCCGATAGGAATTTGAATTTCAGCTCGCAATCAACAGCTTGATTGTGGAAGTTATGAATAACCATCTTCTCCCAGAGCAGATCGGAAAGTACGGTCTCCCGGTGCAGCATAAGTTTTTGCTGCGGAATAGTATCTGTCTGCGGGTTGGTATAGAGGAAAGTGCCCGCGTAGCCTTCATTAACGGCGCTTGAAAGTATGCTGAGTGGCACATCGTTAAGCGTCAACTCCCATTGACTGATGTGGCGCGTGTCGTTGCGATAGTAGCCGTACCCAAGCGTATTGCAGCCAGGAATGAGACCGGCTTCGTCCATAACTAGAAAATGGCTGCCGTGCTTAAGGACAAGGCGAGGATGAGCTGCATCCGTTAGAACGAAAGGCATACCCTGGCAAAGAGGACGAATGTCGACCACATACTCGGGCCGCGCAATGATTTCGTTTGCCACGTCGTCAGAATCCGCCAATAAAGATGTATCTGATGTAGTAAGGTCCGCCATTCAACCCCTCTATGCCGCTCCTACTATTCTAGCGACTGTGGCTTTATACCTTACCACTTTTAGCCCCTTATCGCGCTGAGAGAGCGGCAATTTGATCTCTGGACCTAATCTTCTTGAAAATTCATCGGCTCTAAAAGACGCAACAGCCGGAAACGAAGTTCCGGCTGCTGCTAAATGATCTTGATGCTTTGATTATTAGGCAGAAAGTAGCGAGCTGAGTTTGTTGGTGCCGCCTTCTTCTTTGTCACCGCTGGTAGTGCCTTGCTCCAGATTGAAGCCTTGCAGCCAGCCGCTTGTGGAATTGATCTTGCCGCGCAATTCATCGGCACTGACGCCATTTATTACAACATCGCGATAGATTGCAAGCAGCTGTACGGTCGTCATTAAGCAGATATTTTTACGCGATGCATGATCGGCGATATCGCTGTTGTAGTCGGAAGATGTAAGCGGTGTCGGTGGCTGATCGCTAACGCGACTGATGATGAGAATGCCCTTTGGCTCCGCACCTTGCTCGCACCAGTAACGTGTTTGCGAGATAGAAAGTTGTCCCAAGTGGGTGCGTTCTGCTTGGTTGGCAGTCCAGACAACGCGAGCCAATGACAGACGATCTTCCCAATCAAGTTTCATTTCTTGGTTATCGTCATCAGAGACCTTAACCTTCCAACCTAAGAAGGTGAGAACCTTGCCGCAAGCTTCAACAAGCTCTTCTCCGGTTGATAACAATAGGGTGTTGCGCAAACCTTTCAGAAGAGCGACTCTGCTTTCAACGTCGCGAATCTTTTGTTGGGCCATACGAACTTGATCGTTCAATTCGCCAAGTTCACGGGACAGCCCATTAAGCTCTCCTGCAAAATACTTTGTGCACCATTCTGGAACGGTGCCAGGGATTGATTCTTTTACTATACTCATTACACTTTTTGCTCCATTGCCGCTTGCTAGACCATGCCCATCTTTAGAAACTTCTTCTTGTGCTGAGGCAACTTCAGCTTCTTCTTTTTCTTCGTGCTCTGCCTCGGCTTCAGCGCTTGTTTGCAGGCTTTCATTCACAATGTTGGAAAGCTCCGCTTGTTGTTCGCTGTCATGTTTTTCGAATTCAGACCTAAATTCCTTTTGGGAAGCAGCTTCGTCGATAATTTCGGCGAATTTTCCAAGGGTTGAGGTGGAAGCGGACTCTTCTTGAGCAGGTTCATCTTTATGCTCCGCCTTAATGGTTGAAGATTCCGGTTCTTCTTTGGAAATTTTGTCTTCTTCGCTCTTTACTGGTTCAACTTCTTTAGATGGTTCTTCTTTAGCTTCAGGGGCCTGAGCTTCCTCAGAAGTTTTCTCAGATTCTTTCTCTGGTTCTTTCTGAGATTCATTATCTGGTTCTTTGTTGGAGCTCGTAACCGACTCTTCCGATTTGGTTTCGAATTGGTCGATAGTCAATTCTTTTGCAAATGTCTCATCATTGCCACCAAAACGGTCGAATTCACTCTCTTGGTATTTCTTGCTTATGTCTTCGAGATTGGAAACGGTTTTGTCGAATTGGTCTTCACTAGAAACCTTTTCGTCTTTCGCTTCCGTTAGAACTTGATCGAGAGTATCTGCTATCTCTGTGGGATTAAGAAGCATGCCATGTTGTCCGGCTTCAGTTGGTGGAATGGTTTTTTCTTGAAAGTCCATGTGCGCAAATTTTGCTGCACCGCCAGGTGTCATCGCCGCTAAAGACTCAGGTGTGAGTGCTGGTATGTCTGTGGAAGTAGCTGTGGTTTTGTCAGCCTTAGCTTTGACCTGTGTTTGCAGTTCAACTGTTTTGGTTGGCTTTACGGGTACTCTCATGTCAACCGGTGGTGTGCCTTCCGGCAATGAGAGCGCGCTTGGGCTTTCAATCACAAACCAGAAAAGGGAGACACCAACTTTCAAAACATCACCGTCGTTGATCGGTTCGACATTTGAAATCTGGTTGCCATTCAGGAAAGTGCCGTGCCGACTCTTGCTGTCTTGCACTGAGAACTGGTCGCCATCTTTAGTAATTACGAAATGAAAACGCGATATCGACTGATCACCACTGATTACGATGTCGTTCAGGTCATCACGACCAGCTTTGCATCTCGGAGTGGGAACCGGAATTTTGCGATTCGAAACGAGGTCTACCAGATAAGCGGTAGCGTTTTTCTCGCCGGACTCTTCGGATTTTTTAGAGTCATTTTCAGCCGACGTACAGGCGGTACAGAAGACGCCGTCGTAAGGTTTGCTGCATACTGGACAAGTGTGTTCCATTGTTATTAATCGCTCGGTAGTGGGCACCCGATGGTCCATCAGTTCCTGGGCTCTGGGATTAACCCTAGCTAGATGTTCCCCCGATGCAGGAATATAAACCTGAGCCGGTTATAAATGTGAGCTTTATCGGACAGCGAAGGTAAAAAATGGCGCCTTCGTACAAGAAAGTGCAGAAAAGCATCTCTTGACAATATCTCAAATGGTATCAAATAGGGTGCTACACAAATTTGAAATGCACCTGCCAAATTGCTTGTTGAATTCAAGCGTTTTGCCGGTTCGGCATACATATGTAACGCAAAAGCATATGGCGATGTTTGCTAACATTTCTGCATTCGCCAATGAACTTCTTCAGTGAATATCTAGGAATCTGTACGATGAGGATTTGAAACGATGGTTGATGCGGAAGGCACTTTCGTTAACTGTGAAAGCTTTTTAGAGCACCTGCATCAGCTGCCATGGTGCAAGCAGGCGGTATCGAAGGAAAATGAAGAAATACTCGTGGCGGTGCATCATTGCACACCGGAAGTAATCGATGCCATTAAGGACAGCGAGATCAAAGTCTTTCCGGGCGGCATGCATATAAAGCTCAATAAATCGACGTTGCATATGCTCAGTACGAAGTTCGACGAGGGAACGCCATTGCCAATGTTGGCTGTCTGGCGCAAGCGTGGCGTAGAAATCTGGTTTCGCCAGCATAAAGGTACGGAATTCCCCTACGATGCTTGGTCCAATCCGGCTGCCGCCACATATGAATCGGAGTGCGCCATTATTCCGGCTGACCACTTTGGTGCTAAGTTCGATGAGTATTTCACCCACCATATAAGTTCTGCAAAAGCTTGCCCGTCAATGATTCCGCCCCTTTGAGCTTGGACGAGGCATTTAAAAAGGCAGCCAGAGCGATTCGATCCGCCCAACGGGTTGTTGCCCTTACTGGCGCTGGTGTTTCCAAGGAAAGCGGCATACCGACATTTCGTGATGCTCTCACTGGGCTTTGGGCTAATTATGAACCGGAGAAGTTGGCTACCGCCGAAGGTTTTCTTGCCGATCCGCCTCTTGTTTGGCAATGGTATGACGAGCGCCGCCGGGCCGTCGAAAACGTTACGCCCAATGCCGGACATTTTGCTCTTAAAGATTTGGAAAAACTGGTGCCCTCTTTAGTTGTCATTACGCAAAATGTAGATGGATTGCATGCGATCGCTGGCAGCGCGCATTTAATTGAATTGCATGGCAACATCAAAAGAGTAAAGTGTTTCGATTTCGGCCATCAAGCTGAATCTGTGCCACTAGGATTGAAGACGCCACCACAATGTCATTGCGGTTCTTTACTAAGACCAGATGTAGTCTGGTTTGGCGAAGCATTGCCGGAAGACGCGTTAAGAGAAGCATTCAGTTTAGCGGAGAAAAGTGATGTCACTTTAGTAATAGGCACATCTGGTCTTGTGCAACCTGCGGCCTCGTTGCCACAAATAACAAGACACAGAGGCGGATTGGTGATTGAAGTCAATCCGGAAGATACACCTATAACAGAAATTGCTGAGATCGTTTTGCGGGGACCTTCCGCTCAGGTGCTTCCGAAACTATATGAAGCTTGCTCTTCTATAAATTGAATAAATTCTAGATTGAACAAATTCGAGACTGGCAAATTTAGACTAATTTTTGCTCTCAATTAAATCTTTTCGAAAGGCAAGGGCAGTGGCATTTGCTTTATTTGCATCTTCAGCATAAGTAATGAAGTGCCCCATTTTTCTTTTGCTTTGTGCCTTGGTTTTGCCATAAAGAGTAACGCTTATAACTTGAGGGTGGCTTTTCAATTTTTGGAGATTTAGCTCACTGCCATTTGTCTTTCCCTGCGCCAACCAGACATCCCCAAGCAAGTTTCCCATGCAGAAGAATCCTTTTGTAATCGGGCTTGGTTTGGTAATTGGTAGGTCCAACAAAATCCGAGCCAGCGCATCAAATTGGCTTACAAAACAAGCAGACATCGTGACGTGTCCAGAGTTATGAGGGCGCGGTGCAAATTCATTTATGTAAATACAGTAATCACCGGCTCGTGTGCCACCTCTATCATTTTTGCCAGCCTTGGATAGAAAGAACTCGGTGCAAAGCAGCCCATAGCTATTCAACGAGCGTGCTGCTTTTTGGGCGATCGTTTCAATTGCATTGGCTACTTCTGGAGCAACTCTTGCAGGGCAAATAGTTGTATCGAGAATGTGGTCAGTATGACTGTTTTCGAAAATGGGGAATACTTCTTCTTCACCGCCTGGAGAACGAGCCGTAATGCAACTGAGTTCAAGAGCGAGATCAATTTTTTCCTCAATTACAGCTGGAAAAAATGGTTTGTCGTCTTCGGAAAGTGTGCTTGCCCATTTTAAAAAATCCGACTTTTGGTCGAAACTTTTTTGCAGCTTGCCGTCATAACCGCCAAAGGCACTTTTGATGATAACTGGAAATTGCAAATCGGCAAGATTTGCCTCAATGGCATCCGGGTTGTCCACGACTGCAAAAGGCACATGCGGCAATCCTGCTTCCTTTAAAAAGGTTTTCTCGCGACCACGGTTTTGGGTGGTGTAAAGGACTGATGCGCTCGGAACGATTGGCCTTTGTTGGGCGAATTCCGAAAGAGCTTTGCTGTCGACGTTTTCGAATTCGTAAGTAATGATATCGCAGGCGGTGACAAACTTTTGCAATGCTTCGCGATCGTCCCAGGCTGCGTTAATGCTTTTAGAAACGCACTTGCAACCAGGTGCGTCGCTATCCGGATCGTAAATAATTACTTGGCCACCCAGCCGTTCTAGACTCTGGGCCAAAAGCATACCGAGTTGGCCGCCTCCCAAAATGCCCACCGTTTTCATCGGGAAACTTAATTCTCCTTGAGGCGTTTCTGAACAACTGCATTGCCGGCAACCGCTTTATCGGCGCGTTTTTTTCGATCTTCAGTAAGTGCAGCTCGCAATTTTTTATCGTGGTTTGCCAAGATCTGTACGGCAAAGAGACCAGCATTGCGGGCTCCCGCTGCACCGATTGCAAAAGTAGCAGTTGGTATACCACCTGGCATTTGCACAATGGATAGCAGACTATCCATGCCTTTCAAAGCTTTCGTTTCTACAGGTACACCCAGGACTGGTAGTATCGTCAGTGCAGAAACCATGCCCGGCAAGTGCGCTGCTCCGCCTGCTCCGGCAATGATTACTTGCAAACCACGTTCTTCCGCCTCCGATGCGTACTTGTACATGAGCTTAGGAGTGCGATGAGCGCTTACCACATTGATTTCATAAGGTACGCCGAATTCGATCAAAATCTCTTCGGCGTGTTGCAAGGTGTCATAGTCGGATTCGCTTCCCATTACGATTCCGACTTTTGGATTTGTCATTTTCCGAATCCTGTTCCTATTCTTTGTTCTTGAACCTTAGTGCCTACTTATGAACCTATTTTATGGATCTTATGGTCTCAAGCCGCCGCCTAGTGCTTGAAGCAGCGTTGTCCGGTAAAGAGCATTGTGATTCCGGCCGCTTCGCAGGCAGAAATTACATCCTTATCTTTAATACTGCCACCTGGCTGAACGATAACTGAGATACCGGCTTTATGGGCGGCTTCTATATTGTCGGTAGCTGGGAAGAAAGCATCGCTGGCGAGCACTGCACCTTTGGCTTTGGTGCCGGCTTGAGCAAGAGCAATTTCAACACTGGCAATTCGGCTTGTTTGACCGATGCCAAATCCCAACGAAACACCATCCTTGGCGATGAAGATCGCATTGGACGTCAAATGCTTTACTACAGACCAGGCAAAGGCTGCATCAGAAATGTGCTCCTTCTGTTTGGTATCTCCAGCTACAACTTGGAACTGATCCGGTTGAACCGGAGGTTCGATATCTTTTTCAAGAATGTAGCCAAAGTCTTCGAGATCACGCACATGCCAAATTGTGCCGTTGGTGGGCTCCAATACTGATTTCTTGAGCTGGAGAACACGGACGTTCTTCTTGGCTTTGAATACGGTCAGAGCTTTTTCATCGAATGAAGGCGCAACCACTATTTCAACAAATCCTTCGATCACTTTCTTAGCGATATCTTCGGTTACTTCATCTGTAAACCCGTAGATGCCACCGAAAGCCGAAATGGGATCTGTTTCATAAGCTTTGTGGAAAGCTTCCGATAGGGTGGCACCAATGGCGACACCACACGGATTATTGTGCTTGATGATGCATGCTGCCGGACGAGCGAGATCACGCAGTATTTTTACCAAGCAATAAGTGTCTGTGATGTTGTTGGCGGAGAGTTCTTTGCCTTGCAATTGCAGGAAAGGTGGAAACGATAGGCTGGATTCTTCTTCCTTATCGCTTGCATACCAGACTGCTGCCTGGTGTGGATTTTCACCGTAGCGAAGAGATTGGAACTGAGCCAAATTGATGTTGAGAGATTTGGGCAAATTTGATTCGTTTTGTCCTTCTGTCAAGCTGCCCATGTAGGCGCTAATTTGACTGTCGTATTTGGCAGTGCGTACAAAAGCTTGATGAGCAAGTGCAAGTCTGTGGGCATCTGTAAATTTGCCTTCCTTTTCAAAAGTTTCGGCAGCTTCTTCGTATTGGCTGGGTGTGGCAATTACAGCCACGCGCTTGCAGTTCTTAGCGGCTGCTCGCAACAGGCTAACACCACCAATATCGATGAACTCAATCATCTCTGCTTGGCTCAGGCCTAATTTCAATTTTTCTTCAAATGGATAGAGATTGACGATAACCAAATCTATAGAAGGAATGCCGAGTTCTTTCAAGCTCTTCTCATCTTCTGGTATTGGTCTTGCCAGAATGCCACCGAAGATTTTCGGATGGAGAGTCTTAACGCGACCGCCGAGGATTTCTGGGAATTGAGTGATTTCGTCAACTGCTGTGGTTTTAAATCCTTCTTCGCTTAAGAATTTGGCCGTGCTAGTCGTTGCTACGATTTTTAGCTCGTCCTTTTTCTGCAGCCGTTTGAGAAACTCAACTAAGCCATCTTTGTGATAGACACTCACTAACGCTGTAATCATTTGAAATACCTTTTGTACTTTAGTACTGAACTTAATCTATAGATTTCCTTGCACTTCTAAATATTGCTAAACCATGCGGTTCCGCTGGCCGCGGTAGAGTCGCGACAGCAGCACTCGTTTTGAGTGAGGCCGTCGTTTCTTCTATCGCCGGTGATTTCATTGCCGTCCAGGCCGGATGCTGTGTCCACCGGACGAAAGCTTCCGGATGTGGCATCAAGCCAAACACGTTGCCAGTATCATTTGTAAGGCCGGCAATGAGATCGAAGCTGCCATTTATATCATTTCCGTAGCGCAGACAGGCAAACGAAGTTACATAACTTTCCATGCCCTCAAGAATTTTCAACTGCCCTTCGCCGTGTCGAACCGGCAAGTCGAAGCGCTCTATGCCATTGAGAAAAGCGCACTTCACATTTGGGTTTACAATCAATGAAACCCAACGGTCTACGAATCTGCCGGTGGCATTGTGAATGAGGCTGGCAACGCGATTGCCATCTTTTGGAGGAGGCAATATACCGAGTTGGACAAGAACCTGAAAACCATTGCAAGTTCCCATTAGTAGAGAACCCTGGGCAACGTATTCTTTTAATAGCTCATCAAATTTATCTTTTAGTTTGAGAGCGAGAACTTTTCCGCTTGCGATTTCATCACCAAAAGAAAAACCGCCTGGTATAACGATTAGCTTGAACTTTTTGATCATGCCTGGCTCATCTAAGAGATCGGAGACATGCACCAATTGGGGTGTGAAACCGGTTGTGGACAAGGCGTAAGCGGTCTCTACTTCGCAGTTAATTCCATCGCCGGCAAGCACAAGAGCGTCTGGATTTGTCATCATGCATTCTCCTAGTTAGTCAAAAGGAAGTTGGGTATTCCAGGCTTGTTCAAGTGCATCTCGGTCTAGATCGAAAAGCTCAGTTTTATCTCTCAAAATCTTGAGTGAAGGTTTTTCCGTTACCTCACCAATTTTGATCAAATTGGATTTGCCAAATATTTGTTCGATTTTGTTTTCATCTTGTTTTTGACCGGTGAAGACAATGTGACCGGGTCCTTCACCAAAGAGCGCTGCTACAGTTTCTTCAAGTCCGTCTAGACTGACCGCTGCACCAAACTCAGAACCGATTACGCATTCGGCAAGCGCAACTGCAAGACCACCTTCGGAAAGATCGTGAGCACTGCGAATCAGTTTTTCGCGCATGCTCTTGTGCAGTTTGGCATACAGGTCCTTGGCACAAGCTAAATCGAGCGAAGGTAGTGATGTACCTTTGTAATTTGAGTCCGAAACATCTTCGAAGTGAGAAGTGCTCAATCCCAGTGTTCCAGCTCTCAACAAATAAATGCTGTCGCCCCCGCCTTTGAACTCCATCGTCACTGCTTCTTCGCTATTAGGAACATGAGCGATAGCGGAAACAAGCAGGGTAGGCGGCACGGAAAGCCGGATCACACCATCGTCAAAGTCATTTTTCATGCTGTCTTTGCCGGAAATAAGCGGGGCTTCAAAGGCAATGACAGCGTCATAAAGGCCCTGGCAAGTCTTAACGAGCATTCCTAAATATGCCTTGCCGAGTTTGTTCTTGGGTGAATCAACCGGGTCGGGCCAACAGAAATTATCCAGAAGCGAAATCGTTTTTGGATCAGCTCCCACGCAAACAAGATTTCGAACCGCTTCATCAACAGCACTCAAAGCCATTACGTAAGCGTCCATTTCGCTAAGCCGGGGAGCAAGTCCGTTTGAAACAGCCAACCCTCGCTTGTCGCTTAAGACCGGGGTAATTACAGCTGCATCACAAGGTGCTGTTTGACGTTGCCCCATTAGCGGTTTGATTACAGACATAGCCTGTACTTCGTGGTCGTACTGCCTGACTACCGTCTCTTTATTGGCAATGTTTGGATGTGCTAAAAGTTTGAGTAGGGTTTTAGCAGTGTCAATTTGTGGCAGTTTCGCATCCGGCTTGCTTTGAGGCGGGTCGTATTCTGCTTCCAGCTTTAAGGTAGGCACGCCTTTGTGCAAGAACTTTAGATCTAGTGCGCCGATCATCTTACCCTTGCGTTGAACCTCGAATTTGCCGGATTGATTGAAGACACCAATTGCGCTTACTTCAACGTGATGTTTATCGGCAATTTTCTTGAGCTTGTCGAATTGATTGGTTGCAATCGTCATGCGCTCTTGAGATTCGGACACTATAATTTCCCAGTCGGCAAGACCCTGATATTTGGTTGGTACGGACTCGAGATCGATTTTTGCTCCGCCCGTTAATTCAGCCATTTCGCCTACGGATGAAGAAAGTCCACCGGCACCGTTATCGGTAAGGGCAGTAATGAGGTTTTGATCGCGTGCCTCCAAAACGAAGTCGAGCAAGCGTTTTTGCGTGAAGGGATCACCAATTTGGACGGCTGTCACAGGTGAACCTTCGTGCAGCGATTCTGAAGAGAATGTGGCACCATGCACACCATCTTTTCCAACTCGTCCACCTGCCATAACGACAATGTCGCCTGGTTGAGCATATTTTTTGTAGCCCAATCGATCGCCCACTTTCTTGGGCAATATCCCGCCTGTGCCGCAGAATACTAGCGGTTTGGCGCGGTAGCGATCATCAAAGAAGATCGCTCCATTTACAGTCGGAATGCCGCTCTTGTTGCCGCCGTCTTGAATGCCTTTTCGTACGCCGTCCAGGATTGTTTTGGCAGGCAATAACTTCGGTCTTTGGGCCAACTTATCGCTTGGGTAAGCAAAGCAAAGTATATCTGTATTGAAAATTGGCTTGGCACCAAGACCGGTGCCGATCACGTCTCGATTGACACCGAGAATGCCAGTTAAAGATCCACCGTAAGGCTCCAGTGCAGAAGGCGAGTTGTGAGTTTCTACTTTGAAGCAAATAGCATGCTTATCGTCCCAATCTACAACACCTGAGTTGTCCACAAAGACAGAAAGCAAGTCTTTGCGCTTACTGGCAAGATCGCTTGTTGCCTTTTGAATAAAGGATTTGTAGAGACTTTGTATCTTGCTCTTCTTGGGCTGAGCAGAAGATTTATCGGTAAAATCGATATCGGCATTGAATATTTTGTGCTTGCAATGTTCGCTCCAGGTCTGCGCAATCACTTCAAGTTCGAGATCGGTTGGTGATGTCGGTAAGCCGATCTTCTTGCGCTCACTCTCAACATTGGGATCGGCAAAATGTTTTTGAATTGCTTTCATTTCTTCAACAGTAAGAGCGAGCAGCCTCTCTTTGCTGAGCGTATTCAATTCTTCATCGCTAATGTTGATGTTTATTGGTTGGGGTGGATCAGGTTGAGTGAGAGTCACTTCCGGAAACTGAAGGAACTTGTCTGACACGATTTCTTTATTGAGGTCGAATACTTCCAGTCGCTCAACAACTGGATGGAACAACTTGTACTCGGAACCGGCAAACGTTTCTACATGACCTTTATTGAGATAGATACGTCCTGATGCAACCTTGATATTCTCAGCGATGCTATGTATGCCAATGGCCTCTTCAACAATGTGAGCAGGATTGTCAGTGACCCCAGGCATAAATTGTTTTACTGCCATCGACTGGAAGCCCTCCTTGCGGAAGATTTGACGCCATTTATCAACCGTACTTATTTGCTCGACAAGCGTGTCTTCGAGAATGTGATCGACGAGAATTTCGTGGAGACTTTCTTTCAATTTTTTCTCAAACTCAAGAAGCTTGCTCTTATCTTCTTGAGAGGGAAGCCCAGTTATCAAAAGCCAGTAAATGGGAAATGAGCCGGTATTGTTTTTAGGCACTACCGCGGCACAATAGAGCGCATTATTTTCATGCCTCATTGATTTCTCCACAGTCTGAGCGCTTGTTGTTGTTGTCACGGTGTTTCTCCGGCTTGGGCATATACGGGTACTTTTTGTTCGGAAAGTTCTTGGAGCACTTTTGGAAATAAACGATGCTCAACTGCCAGACCACGTTTGGTGAATGATTCCAAAGTGTCGTCGGGAAGGCGCTCGAATGATTCTTGAGCGAGAATAGGACCGTGGTCAACTTGTTCGTCAACAAGGTGAATAGTGATTCCGGATAATTTGACACCGTATTTGAATGCCTCTTCGTAGGCATTTGCACCGGGGAAAGCTGGGAGTAACGAGGGATGGATATTGATTATGCGATGGAAACCGCGCTCATCACGAAACTTCGAGAGCAGGAAAGGCGTGATAATGCGCATATAGCCTGCCATTACGACATAATCGATCGTAAACTTGCTAAGGCACTCGTAAACCAACTTCTCGTGCTCGGTACGCTGCAGACCTGCAGATGCAATTACTTTTGTTTCTATGCCATGCTCTTTGGCAATCTTGAGAGCCGCTACATCCGGTTTGTTTGAAATAACAATTTTGACACAAGCATCAAGTTGCTTTTCTCTAATTGCCTCCAAAATTGCTTTGAGGTTTGAGCCCCTCCCGGAAACGAGAACGGCAATGTTTAGTGGCATTTGCTCCGCTCCCTGGCGATATCGCGTCGATAGTCTATTTTGTCAAAAGAGAGCTTGGGTAATTCGCTGTACGCAAGCTGCGATGCCGCTTCTATTGAGGGAGCCAGACTTGTTAGGCAAAGCACTCTCCCGCCAGCTGTATAAACCTTTTTGCCATCGTTTTTTGTTCCGGCATGAAACAAAACCGAAGCTTTCCCGAGTTCGCCAACAGAAATGAGATCGCCCTTGGCACTTTTTTCTGGATAGTCTTTCGTGACAGCAACAACGCAACAACTGGCATCTTTCGTCCAGTCCAGTTCGATTTTGTCGAGTGAACCATCCGTGCAGGCCCATAAAGCTGGCAGCAAATCCGATTCTAAACGAGGCAGAATTGCTTGCGTTTCAGGATCACCAAAGCGAGCATTGAACTCGAGTACGCTTGGAATGATGCTGCCATCTTCTCTTTGAGCAAAAAGAATTCCTGCATAAAGCACACCTTTGAAGGAAAGCTTTCCATCTTTCAATGCTTTGCGAAGTGGAGCGAGAATGAGTTTTTCAATTTCACTTTCGTATTGATCATAGAGTTTTACCGGCGAGTAGGCTCCCATACCGCCTGTATTCGGGCCTTTGTCATCATCGAAACGGCGTTTGTGATCCTGGCTTGCCGCAAGTGGCAATATCGTTTTGCCGTCGCAAAGCATGATGAAAGAGAGCTCTTCACCAATCAACTTTTCTTCAAAGACAACTACTTCGCCAGCTTTGCCAAATCGCTTTTCGCCCAGCATGTCTTCTAACGCCTGCGACACTTCATTGTCAGTGTCACAGACATAGACGCCCTTACCAAGCGCTAATCCGTCTGCTTTAACAACTTTTGCCCAGGGCGATTTCTCGATAATTCGTTTGCCTTCTTCAAGGCTATTGCAGACTTCAAAACGAGCAGTTGGTATTCCTACTTCTGCCAAAAACTTTTTGGCATGCGCTTTGCTCCATTCAAGTTTTGCTTGTTCTTTAGTTGGTCCAAAAACGCGCAACCCTGCACTTTCAAAAGCATCAACTATGCCGTCTGCAAGCGGATTATCCGGACCGATTACGGTTAGATCGACCTTTTCTTTTTTCGCTAATTCAACGAGCGCTGGAAAGTCGGTAACCGGAATGGCGATATTTTTTGTTTTGTTGGCAAAGGCAGTTCCACCATTACCGGGAGCACAAAGAATTTCTTTTATATGCTTGCTTTGAGCAAGCTTCCAGCAAAGGGCATGCTCTCTGCCACCGCCACCCACGACGAGAACGGTGAGATCATTATGAGGAAATTCGTCCATTACCGTTTTACCTCAAGGAGCATGTCATCAAGGGCAATCAACAATTGATCGAGCGATAACTGGTTTTTGATGATTTCCTTGCCGATAATGCGATTGGCAAGCGTGCCATATAAATGATCGGCTATGTACTTAACCGTTTTCGGCAAGGGTTCTGGTTCGCCATGCGGGTCTTTATTGCAAAGTTCTTTCCAATTGACACCTTGAGTGACTGCCTCTTTTTGGGCCTTCGTCACAACTTGCGACCAGGGCTGGGTGCGGTAATACTGCCGAATGAACTCTTTAGAAAGTTGCTTGTCGCCGTAAACCAGACGAAGTTCATCCGGACCGATGGCATCAGCCAGCAAAAGTTTCTGTCTTGTTTCGCCGCTTGCTAATTTCTCAGTAAGGAGTAAAAACTCGAATTTGCCGTCCCACAGTTCAAGACCCTTTTCGGCGAATTCGTGGTGCAATGCCAATGCAGAATCGATCGCCATTTCAACCAGGTTTTCGAAAAGATCACTCGATATGCCAGCCATAAGCGCTGCTTCTTGCCAGGATAAATGCCTGTCTTTTGGCTCGAGCTTTGTGAAGAACTCTATTACTGGTCTGGCAAACCAACTATCCGGCAAAGGCTTTTCTTTCAAGCCAAGAATCAAAGCATAATCGGGATTGTCTTCTAGGCGTTGAATGAGCGAGCTGCCCTTGCCCATGCCAAATCTGAACACAACCTCTAGTGGGATTAGTCGTAAGGTCCGTTCCTTTTCTTTTGGCGTTTCATAGAAGTAAATCGATTGCCCGTCTATTGTCTTTTTAACGGGATGGAGGACTTCAGCAGACAGTACTTTCATTAAGACTTGGTCTTCTTTGCCGCCAAGAGGTCTCTTTACCAGTCCCATAAAATGGGAAGCCAGTCCTGATTTTTCTAGCTCTTCGTAAACGGGATTGCGAAAGCGTCCGGTTAGGAATTCGCGATCGAACTTTTTGAGATGGTTCGATTTTTTCAAAGCGTGCCAGAAAGCGGGTGTGCCCAACTGTTCAAAGAAGTAGGCACCAATTTTGGCGAGTGATTCACCTTTGTGTGCAATTTGGTCTGGCATTTTGCCCCAGTCGAATACCGAGTAGTCATCGGTAAACTGGAACCACATATGGTGCGGGTCAGCATGCGATCGGTAAACGTTTTTGACAGAACCCTCATAATTCAGGAGCAATTCATCAGCTCTGTCCATTTTACCTTTTCAACACCCCTTCATTTTTATGGAAGCCGCCCTGTCTTTTAGTCGCATAGACTCAAAGGCTTCTCCACTTGTGACATCAGTTGGATATTTTCCAGTTAAACAACCCAGGCAGAGTTTTTTCTCGCCGATTGCTTCTTGCAGTCCTTCTAAAGTTTGATAGAAAACGCGATCAGCACCCAAGCTTTCTGCGATTTCTTGTGGTGTCTTGTTGTGAGCAACAAGTTCACTTGGACTTGGGAAGTCAATGCCGTAATAGCAAGGACTGGTAATGGGAGGGCACGTTGAGACGAGCGTAACATCTCGAGCACCAGCGGCTTTAACTAATTTGACGATTTGGGAAGCAGTGTTGCCTCGTACGATACTGTCATCGACAATCAAGCAGCGTTTGCCTATGATCTCGGAAGCGATCGGGAAAAGCTTCCTTCTAATAGCTTCTTGCCGAGAGGCCTGATCATCAAGAATAAATGTGCGATTGATATAGCGATTTTTGATGAGCAGTTCTCTAAAAGGCACACCCATGCATTCCGCCAGCGCAATTGCTGAAGCCCTGCTTGTTTCCGGCACTGGTACGACTACGTCTGCTTCGATACCGGCCGCCATAATTTGCTTGGCAAGAATTTGACCAAGTCTAAAGCGTGCTTCGTAAACACTCTTATGGCTGAACTCCGATTCCACTCTTGCAAAGTAAACCCATTCAAACATGCAAGGAGAGTACTCCTGTTGTTTGATGATGCGGCGCTTGAGTTCACCTGTTCGAGTGATATAGACGGCTTCGCCTGGAGCTACATCTTCAATTGAATCGAATCCTAAAAAGCTAAGAGCGATCGACTCGCTAGCAAGTGCATATACAGTTTCACTTGTCGTACCGTTACGTTTGCCCAGAACAAGAGGTCGAATACCATTTGGATCTCTAAAACCAAAGAGATCGCCGTTTCTCGCCAGACCAACAATGGAGTAGCTGCCCACCAATTGATCCATGGTGTAGTCAATTGCTTGAAACATAGTCTCGCTTGTAATTTCTTTATTGCGCAGCTTTTGGGAAAGCAATTCAAGAATGACTGCCGAATCAGATTCGAGTATCGGACCTGGTCTGCCATCTTTATTCAGTTCATCGCGCAGCGAATAGAAATTGACGATGTTGCCATTATGGCCAATTCCTATTCCTGTCTGGAAATCAAGGAAGGGCTGAAGAAGATTGGGATCGTTGTGCCCAACCGTTGCATAACGCGAATGACCTAGGGCCGAATTGCCAACGAGGCTCTTGAAGGTGCGCTCTGAAAATATGTTATCCACCAGCCCGCTACCGCGTTGCAAGTGGAAACCTTCGTTTCTTCTTTGATCGACTGTGAGGATTCCCGCTCCATCCTGGCCACGATGCTGCAGATTCATTAGTCCGAAGAAAACTTCGTACGCCGAATTGAGGGTCCCAGTTATTGCGATTATCCCGCACATAATGCGAAAAAACACCAAATTGGATATCGGCTCCCGAATGGGATCCGCAAGACTTAGAGTACCGTCTTCTGGCGCTAAAGCCAAGCTTCTTTGGGTCAAATATGACGAGTGCGAAACTTAAGTCTTTATTTGCTAGGACTAAACCCAAGAATTAGAACAATATTGCTGCTCGTTAAGGAACAGGCTGGCATCCCTTTTGTTATTTTTGAACGCCCGGTGTGACTTCGATTTTCAGCAGTTCTGCTTTGCGAATGACCGTCACCTTGACGTTTTTACCAACCACGTCCTTGCTAAGAAGGCGAAGCAGATCATCTACGTTCTTGGCTGGAGTGCTGTCGAAAGCGACTATTGCATCCCCTTCTCTTAAACCAGCGCGTTCAGCTGGACTGCCTTTTTCGAGCGAAATGATGAGAATGGCGTTCTCTTGTTCGAGTCCATGAAAACGAACAACCCGTCGCGGCAGCTCAATTTGTTGAACACCAATACCAAGCCAAGCCCTCGTCATTTTGCCATCTTTTATAAGCATGGCAGCGACAAACTTAGCTGTGTTGATTGGGGTTGCAAAACAGATACCCTGAGCCGATTGAATGATTGCAGTGTTAACGCCTACAACTTCGCCGTGAGAGTTGGATAAAGGTCCGCCTGAATTTCCGGGGTTGAGTGCTGCGTCGGTTTGAATGACATTGTCGATTAGTCTGCCCGTTTGCGATCGCATCGAGCGGCCAAGCGCGCTTACGACGCCTGCTGTAACCGTGAATTGAAATCCAAATGGATTGCCTACTGCTATCACTAATTGCCCTGCTTTAAGCGAACTTGAATCGCCCAGTTCAACTGGTATCAAATTCGGTGCATAGATTCTCACGACAGCGAGATCTGTATCCGGATCATCTCCGATCAAGCGAGCCGGATATGTATGTCCATCTGAAAGAGTCACCTCAATTTCTGATGCGTTGTGCACGACGTGGCTGTTCGTGAGAATGAAACCGTCCGGTGTAAAAATAAATCCAGACCCACTGCCGCTACGCTGCGAGCGCCCGCGTGGACCGCTTGGAGAAAGTTGTGATACTTCGATGTTGACGACTGATGGACTAATTTTTTCGGCGGTCGCAATAACCGCTTGTGAATAGGCGTCAAGCAGACGCGTGCCGGATGCTGCAGTATCATCGAGAATACTGGAAGCAACACTGGCAGGGACATTTGAAGGAATGTTGGACGGGCGCACGCCGATTGGTGAATCGGATAAATAATTCAGTGCTGGTCTCATGGCACATGGTCTCCGTGATCAAATATTGGAGCATTTTGTTGGTGGCCTTATGTGTCGAGCCTACACAACCTCTTGTGCGCAAAGGCGGATATTTCCTTTCTCTTAATTGTTATACTTTCCGCCGGTGAAAAGATGGGTGATTAAACACGACATGACCTCTTCAAAAGAAAAGGCAGTTGAACTCTGCCTTTTAGCAACAAAACTAATGAAAGGCGAAGACGGAGTGAAAGACTTTGCTCTTGCTGCCCAATACTACAAAGAAGCGGCCGAAGCCGGACTACCTGCTGCCCAATACAATCTTGCCGATCTCTATTTGAAAGGACATGGTGTCCCGAAAGATGTGCACCTTGCTATTAATTGGTTTGAAAAAGCAGCGCAATCAGGGGATTTAGATGCGCTCTATAACTTGGGTCTAATTTATGAGCAGGGAAAAGTAGGGCAAGCAGATCTCGAGCGCGCCTTTTCCTATTTCTTCAAAGCGGCCGAATCGGGGCTAGCAAAAGCTCAGTACGAAGTCGCTTGTTCGTACCAATTAGGAAAAGGCGTTTATAAAAATGCAAACGAATCAAAGCGATGGTTCGAAATAGCCGCCAAAAACGGCATTCGCAAAGCCAAAGAAGTTCGTGCTAATCTTTTATAGTACGCTTTTTGAAGCGATAAACCTTCACTTTCATGAGTGAAAGCCCAATGTGGGTGTACTATGTGGCCCTATTTGCGATAGGTAAAAGACATCCATGAAAAAAACGTACGACGAGACCAAAATTACCCTGATTCCAGGCGCAAAAGTTGCCATTATTCAAGCGGCCTGGCATAAAGAGCACTCTGATCGCATGGTCAATGTCTCCAAAGAAATGTTGGAGGCAGCTAAATGTGCGGCAGTGGATGTTTTCCAAGTCCCCGGTACTTACGAAATACCGCTTGTCGCTAAGAAACTGGCTAAAGGCGGAAAGTATGAGGCAATCATCGTTTATGGCATAGTTGTGAAAGGCGACACAGATCACTACGAAATCATTTTGCAAACTGTAATCCGCGAAATCGGCAAGGTTATGTACGACTTCGAAGTGCCCATCATTATGGAAATATTGCCAGTTCACAAACTTGAAGACGCCATTGCCAGAACGAAACAAGAAAGCAACAAAGGCATCGAAGCGGCACAGGCAACCATCGATTTGATCACACTTTATCGAACCAAATTAGCTCCTTCTGAATTGGCTGGGATCCGTTAAAGTGACTGATTTGGCTGCTGCGGAAGGGCCATGGGAATCCCATTGGCGCAATATTTTGCACGAAGCAAGTGCAGGTGGTTTGAAGCCACTCGCCTTCTTTGATCTAGATGAATTCGTCTTTGCTCATGACACGATTGGTTTGGGAGCGGCTGAATTTGCGGCGCGAACTGGCACCCAAAGTGATTTTGGTACCACGTATGAGCAATTTAAGCGGGGCGAAATCGAGCTTGATATGGGTGATCTCTTAACGCACGGCATAAATGATGCGTTAGCTAGTTTCGATAATCTTGAGGAATACATTGCTTGGGTGCAGCCCAGACAAAGAGTCACAAGTGGCTTTCACGAATTCCTGACTCTATTAGATGAGAACGGCGTCGGGTCGGTTGGCATAACAAATGGTGTAACACCAGTTATGGAAGCCTTGTTGAAATACAATGGATTGCATTTTCCAATTGCTGCCAACAATATTCGCTTAACAGATAATCGAGTCGAACTTGAATGTTTGAGCGATTGGAAAATCGGCGTAAACAAAGGTCTGCTTGTTAGAAAGGCTATTCAATGGGGTTACATCATATGCGGTGGTGGCGGCGATAGCAGGAATGACATTGGACTGGCTCAAGCTGTTGCAGAAGTGCAAGGTTTCGTGATCGCAAAACGAGGACTAGGCCTGGCTAAGTGGTGCAAGGCTAACCTTGATGAATTTAAGGAGTTTGAAAACTTCCAGGAAGTTATGCCATATGCGCAGCGGGTTTTGAATGGTCTAACTAAGAGACGTGAGACGGCAAAACAACTGTAAATTTGGTGCCCACACCAATTTGACTTTCTGCTTTTACGATGCCTTTGTGGGCATCTACAATCGCTTTGACGATTGATAAGCCCAGTCCGGAACCACCGGCTTCCCGCGATCGAGATTTGTCCACTCGGTAGAAACGTTCGAAAATGTGGCCCAGGCTCTCGGGTGGAATGCCGATGCCTGTGTCTTCTACTGTCACTATTACAGCACTCTCTTGTGGCACAACATTGACTGCAATGGTGCCACCACTTTCTGTGTAACGAAGGGCATTGTCGAGCAAGTTGGATATCATTGTACGCAGCGAGTCCGCGTGTGCTGTTACCACTATATGTGGTGGCATAGCAACTTTGATGCGAATGTCCTTTTGGGCAGCAAGCCCTCTAAACTCTTCCACAACCGGTATCAATACTTCATTGATTTCAATTGGCACTCTTTTTGCAGCCAGTTCCGGATTTTCCATGCGCGCCAGGAGCATTAGACTGGCTGCTAAATCGCGCATTCGTGCACTCGCCCTTGAGATAACCTCTAGTATTTCGCGAGACTCATTCTCTTTTAAATTTTCTTCAAGGGTTTGCACACTTGCTTCTATAACCGTGATAGGCGTGTTGAACTCGTGACCGGCATCAGCAACGAATCGTCTTAACAGATCGAGAGTTTGACCAACAGGTTGCACAGCCTTGGCTGAGAAGAAATAGCCGGCCAACCAGACAGCTAAAGCGAAAAATGGTGCCATGATTAAAAGTGTCAGCCCAAATTGATGCAGGGCATCATCGCGGTGCTTTGTCGACACTTGAACTTGCAAGTATCCCATCGTATTACCGTCGCTATCCTGCAGGGCTTTATAGAGAGAGCGTACGGAAATATTTTGGGCGGACCGTTTCTGAAATAGCGTTCCGTAAGCAAGCTTTTCCACTCCGGCAGGGCCATAGTGTTCGAGGATGTTTCCTTTCGAATCGTAGAGCTGAATAGTTGTGAGAGGCTGTTGCTGGCTGGAGATATTTTCAGCCCAAACTTTAAGAGTAGGTTTGCGTGATTGGAAATCGACCGATGGACGAATTTCAGATCGCAGTTCACGCAAATCTTCGTCTAATTGCGCTGTTAAAACAGAGTCGAAAACAACAAGACCACAAACACAACCAATGCAATAGAGCGCTACAAACAACCCGACAAACCAGCTCGTCAGTTGGCCACGCAGACTATTAAGCATTAGCCAGCCTCTACTTTATAGCCCATTCCATAAACGGTCGAAATAATCGAGGGCTCATCGGGCGAATCAAGTTTTTTGCGCAGTCGCTTTATGTGTCCACGTACTGTATTGAGTAAAGCAGAAGTATCCGACTCCCAGACGCTTGCCAGTAACTCTTCTGCACTAAAGACATGATTTGGATGGCGGGCAAAAAACTCAAGCAAACGATACTCCTTGGGTAGAAGGTGTATCTCTACTTTGCCTTTTGTAACCCGGCATTCATTCGTGTCTATTTCGACATCTTTGATGCGCAAAACATTGCCTGGTCTCGTTATGCCGCGCCTCAAGAGGGCTCTAACTCGTGCCGCCAGTTCTTTGAGGTGAAAAGGCTTGGTCAAATAGTCGTCCGCTCCGGCATCCAAACCTGCTTCTTTGTCTTCGACCGCATTTTTTGCAGTTAGCATGAGAATCGGAGTGGATCCTGATTTCTGGCGATAACGCCGGCAGACTTCCATGCCCGACATTCCGGGCAACATGATGTCCAGAATGATGATGTCGTACCTGGAGAGCTCCATGCGCTCCAGTGCTTCCAGACCGTCTTCTACCTGTTCAACGAGATGATTATCTCTAGCGAGCCAGTTCTTCACCAGCCCAGATAAGTCACGTTCATCCTCGACGATAAGAATTTTAGCCATCGCACCAATTATGCAACAGTTTGCAGGAACTCTTGCGTGGGCAGGCACGAAAGGTAAACCCGTAGGCTAGGGAAAATAAATCGCAATTGAAGCAGGGTCAGACTTTGAGCTAACTACGCCTTTTTTAATTTGCGAGTTGCCAATGGGTGAGAAGAGGTTGACGCAAGATTTTCCAGTCCTGTCACATGCATGTGTCCGCCGGATACTATAAGGAAGGAGGATAAATGCTAAAGCTGCTCTCTTATATTCTTGAAAATGGATTGCAAACAGTAAAAGATCCGTGCCCGCCTTTCTCGGAAGCAGCAAGGGGATGCCAGTTGTAACTGAATCACCGTGCGCCGGAACCGGGTGCAATGCCTGTGCAGAAGCTTGCCCGACTGATGCCATCACGGTTAGTGGCGACAAAGGCACCATCATCTTCAATTCCGTACATGCCCGTGTTGTTTCGACCGGATGCAGCGCTACCGACATGGAATTGGGTGCATCCGGTAACCCCAACTTTGATATCGAAAGATTCGGTGTGCATATTTTGGCGTCGCCGCACCATGCCGATGCCCTCATAGTGACAGGACCAGTCTCAAAAGGCATGCAAGTTCCTTTGCGACGTTGCTGCGGCGCTATGGCTGAACCGAAGGCTGTAATTGCCATGGGCACCTTTGCCATATCCGGGGGCATCGCAACGGTTATGCAAATGCCAATGGTCTGGACAATGTTTTGCCAGTTGATGTTTATGTACCGGGTTGCCCACCTCATCCGTGGACTATAATTCATGGCATTCGATTGGCAATGGGCAAAGCCGAGCCTGAACGTCCAATTGTCCGTAGGAAAGCGGATAAGGCACAGGCTACTAAGTAAGCAGTCTTAGTAATAGGCAGGTAAATAGTGATCAAATCTACGTTGATCTAGTACACAGCTTTGCGCCACACTTAGGAACTCGACATAGAATAGACTCAACATAGAAAGGATCGGTTCATGAATGATGAATTGGTGGGTCGGATTGCCGGCGCTTTAGAGCAAATAGCTGAACGGCTGGGAAGTTTAGAGACTCGCATAGAAGAGCTTTCATACGAAATTCAGGCGCAAGGCTCCCAAATTTGTGAAGCGCTCTCGCCTACCCTGGAAGAGTCAGAAAACTGAATAGGCGGAGGACTTCCGCCTGCCTACGACTTTGAAACTTTACAGAAGCCATTATTCGCTTTTTCTATTTGCAATTCAGTACTAATGTAGGGGAATAGCAGATGCGGAAAGTTGACTGGTTCGCTCTGAGGTTGGTGGATGATCGAAGAACAAGTTGTCGACGTATTTGTCGTTGAGGACAGCAAGCTTGTGAGTTTTGCCATCAAAAAGTCGCTTTTGCGCGTGGCGGATTTTCGTGTTGCAGGCAACGCCTTTGATGGCGAATCGGCGCTAGCAGAAATTCGAAAAGGCATTGCCGACGTAATTCTGGTTGATATTGGTCTGCCTCATATGAGTGGAATCGAGTTAACGCGCCACATAAAAGCAGAGATACCGCGTGTCAAAGTTATTGTCCTCACCGCAAGTAATACCATTGAAGATATTCTGGGTGCGCTAGAAGCCGGAGCAGATGGCTATGTCCTCAAAGAAGTTTTCAGCGAAAGGTTGGAAATGGCCATTCGCTCTGTGCGTACGGGTGCAGTTTGGTTGGACCCCGACATCGCAAAAGCCCTGTTGAATCAAGCTCTTTTGACAGGCGCTCGGACAATGATGCGCCCTTCACCTGGTGATTTAACCCAGGAAGATGTGACTCGATTAGGTGTAGTTGCCGAAAGCGATTGTGAGGATGACTTCTGTCTTGTCGATCCTGCCTTTGTGAGAAAAGTCCATGACCGACTGGCTTCACAGCCAGCCGAAACAGGCATCTAAAAACAAAGACCCCTGACAAAGCCTTTTAAGTGGGTTAAGCCGGCTGCCCTAGCCTTGTTTCTTGAGATGGGTTCGAAGCCCACTTTCAGCTTGCGGCAAGACCCTTATGTCGGGATTGCGAGGTATACGGTTTTCTTTGGACTCTGTCCAGTAAGTGCCTGAGATGTTGGCGATGTTCTTTGCATTCTTCTTCCGCTCGGGTGTTTCGCGGTTTCTGGCAAAGAAAATATCTTTGGTCAGATTGGTTATGACGAGATAAAGAATGAGAGCCGCAATTGGGATGCAACACATCATGAGGAGTTCGTTTGTCTCACCAACTGGTGTAATTTCAACCGGCACATCGATTGCTGGTTTCGAACATGAGGCGACAAGCACAAGGACTATAGGTGTAGCACCGAAAGTTATCGGCGGCATGAAGGCAGTTGCTCCCATAGCGGCAGCGCCTAACCAATTGCCATTGCGCAGGAGCGCTTGAGCATAGACACCGCGCAAGTACTCAACCCGACCAGGATCTTTCGATTGAAGTTGAGATTGCATTAGGACGGCTTGGTTGAGAATTTGTTTGCCTTCGCTGTTCTTGCCTTCAGCAGCAAGCGTGCAGGAAAGTGCAAAAAGAGCGAGGATTGCTTGATCTTTCTTGGCTTCGCCGAATTCCGTGAACACTTTAGCACTGTTGCGGAATGCATCTTCAGCAGCGTGGAATGCTCGCATTTGTAGATTGACGGCGCCGAAAGTTAAGAAGCTTTCGGCTACGAGCGGATGCTTGTTACCAAAAACTCGTTCGCGGATTTGAAGGGCTTCAATAGCAAGCGGCTTAGCTTTGCGAGGCAAAGCTTCTTCGATATATATTTTTGCAAGCAAATCAAGACTTGTTGCTCTTTCTACTTGGTCTGGACTACCATCGCCTGTCAAGGCTAACGCGTTTCGGGCTTGTTGCTCTGCGTCTTTTAGTTCCGAGCGCAAGAGGGCAACTGAAGATTCAGTGTTAAGGCTTTCGGCAATTTTGGCATCGCCCATTGGCAAATTTCTCTGCCGTAAGTCCAGGGCTTTTTGCGATGGCCCGCTCGCTTTATCCGGATTGCCCTGAGCGAGGAAAGTTTGGGCGAGTCGGTTCAAGCTCTCGGCCTGGGCAGTTTCGTCCTTGCCACTGTTTATGGTGACAGCCCGACTGAGGTAAGTGCGGGCTTCGTTTGGACGGCCAATCGAGGTGTATAAAGCGCCAAGTTCGTTAAGGACCCCGACAAGATGCGGGTCGTTTGCGCCAAAAGCTTTCTCTTCGTAATCGAGAGAGCGCTTCAATTCCGCTTCGGATTTGCCGTATTTGGCGAGGCGACAATCGGCCATGCCGATATTCTGGTAGCTGATGCCCAGCGCCTTACGGTCTCGACCGGCTAGAGAAACGCTGCGGTCAAAAGCGCGTGAGGCGCTAGCGTATTGCTCGTTTTCTATGAGCCTGGAGCCATTTGCAGTGGCGCGACTCCAAGAATCGCTGCCGACTCTGTCCAGACCTGATAGTGCCAAAGCTTGAGGAAGAGTTGGAGCGGCGAGGAAATTCAAAGCCAGTAGCAAAGGCACTATCCGTGACCTGCGCTTGTTAATCAAGCAAGCTGATTTCCAGAACGATATGCGCATTATGCCAGCCAGCTTACAAAGCCCTTTAAGCCTTTACCGATGACCCGGTAACTCCCGTAACATGAGTATTCACTAATCCCCTCAAAATTATCTTACCCGCTGCAAAGAGGTTTGTGGCGGTTTCAGCTTAAGAATTTAAAACATAGCTTAGATCCCAGACCTCGGTCTGGCTCGGGCTATCGCGGCATAGTACGAACGGAGACGTACTGTTTTTCGAGCATTTTTAACTTGACATCAAGTTGTTGTGTATGCGTGTCTGGCAATATCGCAGGTGATATCACTACCAAACACAAGAATAGTTCCGCACAAGATCAGGCTCGATCAGCCTCTAAAATCAGGCTCTAAAAGACGCGCCCAGGGCCTCGCCTAAACGCTTACGGATAAGGGCGAGTTGAGCATCCGTTTCTTCGCTTTTGAGCGTTTGTTCAGCGTGCTGGAAGGTCAATCTATAAGACAGTGAGCGTGTTTCAGCGTTTAAGGCAAAGATGCTGATCAATTCTAGCATTTTGAAATTTTCACCAGCTGACGCTTTGATGCACGAAGCAACAGCAGCCTGACTCACTCCTTTGGGCAGATCGACGGTGAGATCTCTTGATACCGCCGGTGATGTTGGCACTGGTGCAAATGAACTGATTTGACGCAAACCGCGCAGCAGATCTACGTCCAATTCAAATAAATAGGTTTCTGGCTGCAGCACCAAGTCTTTAGCTACTTTGGGATGGATCTCCCCGACATAGCCTAGTGGCAAATGTGGTGGCTGCGATCCATTTTGTTTTGATGTCGCAAGCGCCACTATTTGTGCAGTGCGTCCTGGATGAAAACAATCGGGTGCTTGTGGCGAGGGCACAAACTGTATACGGTTTAAGTTGATGCCCAAATGCAAAAATGTGTTTTCGACAACACCTTTTGCCAAGTAAAAATCAGGTGTTTGAGCAGTATTTAGCGACGAAGAATTGTCCTGGCTCCCAGCTGCGCCTTGATCGGCCCAGGGACTAAGGACTCGCATACCTGTCAGTACGCCCGAAACTTTAAGCGGTTCGTCTATGACCCGTCCGGCGGTCCAGGCAGTCGATTCATTGCCGCCGAGTCGTTCTTTAAAGTCTTTTGTTTTGAAGTAAGTACGTCCAACTTCAAAGAGCCAGATATTTTTCTCACCACGGTCGAGGTTGTAAGAGACTGACTTGATTAAGCCTGGCAACAGGCTTTGTCGTAAAACCTGGTGATCTTTGGAAAGCGGGTTCAAAACCCGAACGAGACGTTCGGCATCTTGCATATTCAATTTGAGGCGGTCGCCGCCTTCTTGATTTTCTGTGTCTCGTTCATCCGGGACCAGGCTGCTTACATAGGCTTCTGAGAAACCTTGGGCAATTAAGGCGGTGCGCAGTTCTCGCAACGTATTTTCAGGTGGGATAGCAGCAGCGGTTGTAACCGGCATGGAAGCTGGAATCTTATCGTATCCGTAGATTCTGCAAACCTCTTCGACAAGATCGATTTCTCTTGTCACATCACCTTGGCGAAAGCTCGGAACCAAAAATTGAATTTGAACGGCTGATCCAGGAGTGCTTTCGACCTTGCCTGTGGACTCGAATCCGAGTGGTTTTAAGTGTTCGACAATTTCATTTGGACTTAGTTCGACATCGAGGAATCTTTTCAGTTGATTGAGACGCAATCCAACTTTTGTGGGTTCTTTTGCCGCTTTGCCGGCAATTGATAGAGGGCCGAGTACGGCTCCTCCTTTTCCTCCACAATGTTCGAGCATGAGGAAAGCAGCACGGTTATTCGCATTGGCAGTGTTGTTCAAATCGACACCGCGTTCAAAACGTAAAGAGGCTTCACTGGACAGACCAAGCATACGACTCGCGCGTCGTACAATTGCGGGTTGGAAACAAGCTGCTTCCAATGCCAATTTTGTGGTTTTGTCTGAGACTTCGCTATCTAGACCTCCCATAACTCCGCCTAAGCCAACGGTTGCCTTACCATCAGAAATGACAAGCACTTCCTTGTTCAAAGTTCTCTCTTTACCGTCGATAAGCTTGACCTTTTCGCCATCTTTAGCGCGTTCGATCAAAAACTTGGAAGACTGGAGGCGATCAGCATCGTACGCGTGCGATGGTTGTCCGTATTCGACCATTACGTAATTGGTTATATCGACAATGTTGCTAATCGGCCGAATACCAACAGCTTCAAGACGTCTTGCAATGTGAGGCGGTGAAGGTCGAACTTCTAAATTGGAGAGATAACGGCAAGTGAACAGTTCGCAGTCATTTTGATCGGCAATCTCAATTTCGTATTTGCCTTGCGTACTATTTACCTCAGGCAATTGCCATGTTGGTTTTTTGAGAGGACGGTGAAATAAAGCGGCCACTTCACGGGCAAGTCCAATAATCGATAAAGCATCGCCGCGATTTGAACGTGGGGTTACATGGAATATGTCGTCTTGATAAAGAGCAAGTACTTCTTTGGCATCTGCACCAAGATTGTAGATTCCTTCAGGCAAAACCAGGATGCCATCAACATCGTGAGCGGGCAGACCAAGTTCAAGCGGAGAGCAGAGCATGCCATTTGATGTCACACCACGGATGGTGCTGGTCTTAATAAAGAGATCGGTGCCATCATGGCGATTGAGAACTTTTGAACCGGGCAAGGCAACCGGCACTGTTTGACCGACTGCGATATTTTGAGCTCCACAGACAATTTCAAGCGGTTCAGCGCCTTCCTTAACTCTTGTTTTTGTCAGACGGATCTTGTCGGCGTTGGGATGAGCGCTGATATCAAGAATGGTGCCAATCACTACATCGCCTTGAATATCAGGACCAAACTTTCGAACCTCTTCCACTTCGAAAGCGCCCATCGTAAGACGTTCTGCTACTTCCTGAGGGCTAATGCCTGAAAGGTCGACAAATTCGTCAAGCCACTTATATGGCAATCTCATTGTTTACTATTTCCTTCGTTGGCTTATGCTTCGCTAAAACTGTTCCAAAAAACGCATGTCATTTGTATAGAAATTCCGAATATCAGTAATGTTGTATTTGAGCATGGCGAGCCGCTCGATGCCCATGCCAAAAGCAAAGCCGCTCCAGATCTCAGGATCGATGTTTACTGCTCTAAGAACATTTGGATCAACCATGCCGCATCCTAACAATTCCAACCAACCGCGCTGACCGCAAGTGCGACAACCTTGGCCAGAACAAAATGGACATTCACTATCAAGCTCAGCACTGGGCTCTGTAAATGGGAAGAAGTCCGGACGAAATCTAGTGCGAAGCGGCTTGCCGAAAAGAATACGAATGAATTCCGTAAGCGTTCCTTTTAAGTGTCCCAGAGTAACGTTGCGATCAATCAAAAGACCTTCAACCTGGTGGAAAAGAGGATACTTGCGAGCATTAACTTCTTCATTGCGGTAAACGCGACCCGGAGAAATAACCCGGACGGGTGGCTGCATTTTCTCAAGCACACGGATTTGAACGGTTGAAGTTTGGCTTCGCAAAAGAACTGCCGATCCTAAATCTGTGTAGAAAGTATCTTGTTCATCACGAGCCGGATGGGTCGGCGGTGTGTTGAGCGCATCGAAATTGTAGTAGTCCGTTTCGACTTCCGGTCCATCTGCCACCGTAAAGCCCATTCCGAAAAATATCTCAGTTATTTGTTCTGTGATTTGCGTGAGCGGATGTATATGACCGAGCTTTACGCCTTTACCCGGCATGGACACGTCGATCTGTTCGTTTTTCAAGCGTTGAGCGAGATCCTGCTCAAAGAGAGCATTTTTGCGATCATCATGCGCACTTTGAATTTTTTCTTTAACAGTGTTTGCAAGCTGTCCAATGCGCGGACGCTCGGCTTTGTCCAAATCCCTTAAACCACGCAATACGGTCGTGAGCTGGCTTTTTTCACCAAGGTATTCAAGGCGAAGCTCTTCCAATTGATTGGTACTTTCCGCGCGTGCAAACGCAGAGGTGGCCAATTGGGCAAGTTCGTTCAGCTGACGTTCAACTTCAGCAGCCGTCATAGTGCAAGTCTCCGAATAACAGCATCTAGATACAGTAACACACAGCACATTCTCCGAGTTCAATGAGCGCTAAAAGCTGCTACTATCAACACATTTTGTTGAGAAAAATACTTGCCAAAACCTAAAGTTAAAAGAAAACCGGGGCATCAAATTCCAACTACACGAATTTCCGTAGTTGTGGTTGATGGTAACAAGATTCTTCTTGTTCGGCACCGCAAGGGAAACAGGCAATATTGGGTATTGCCGGGTGGCCGTCTTGAATATGGTGAGACTTTTCAAGAATGCGGCGTGCGCGAATTGAAAGAAGAAACCGGGCTGGATGTCGAAGTGCAGGGATTTCTCTTCCTTTCAGAGGCAATTGCGCCGGATCGTTCTCGGCACATTGTCAATATTTATTTGTGTGCCCGGGTAACGGGAGGCACAATGCGGATCGGCAATGAACCCGTTCTTGCGGGCGTGGATTTCGTACCACTAGAAGAGTTGAACCAGATAACGCTATTTCCGCCGATTGGGAAGGCTATCTTGGAATCTTTACCGGATAAAGCGAAAGATGGCATTATCTATCTTGGCAATCTCTGGGTGTAGTACAATCGTTCGTCTTTCAAATCAAAGATCATCGGAGAAAGTGATGCCGCAACAAAAAGGCTTCAAACGCGCCAAAAAAGTTTTGGAGCGCAAACGCAAGATAGCCGTCAAAACAACAGCCGCTGCCGTTCGTAAAGTAGTACGTCAAGCAGAGCTAGAAGAAAAAGAAAAAGCCGGCAAGTCCAAGAAGTAAAAACGGACTCGGTTCAGAATAAATTTTCGCCATATTTGAAAGAGAGAGCGCCGATCAGTACCTCATCTCCACTTTCAATTTTTTCGTTCATCAATGCATCCATTACGCCCATGACGCGCAGTATGTGATTGAGATGATGAATGGATTCAGGGCTGCGCACATCAGTTACTGCCACGAGACGTTCGACGCGATCGCCTTCCACGTAAAACATTCTTTTGCGGCGAGTTACTACAAAACCATCGTCTTGGTGATCGCTCGCCTTTTCGTCAATTTCGATCTCAACGGCTGAGGCAATTTTCGATTCTTGTTTTGCTTTTGCTAACTGGTTCCAGATTGTATTTTCTAGCTCCTTTAGATTTCCCTTTGTAGCAGCGGAAATCATTAGCACTGAACAACCTGGTCTTTCCGTCTTTATTTGAGCAACAATTTTTTTAGCCTCTTCCTCATCAAGCAAATCCTTTTTGTTGAGCACAATTATGCGCGGGCGGGTCGACAACTTTTCGTTGAATTGTTTTAGTTCGTTTTCGATTACGCCGAGATCGCCAATGACATTTTCAGAACTGGCATCAACAAGATGAACAAGAAGGGCGGTTCTCTCAATGTGTCTCAAGAAGTCGTGTCCCAAACCAATGCCTTGCGAAGCACCTTCAATTAGGCCTGGAATATCTGCCATTACATAACTTTCGCCTTCGGAAACGCGCACAACTCCTAGTTGTGGTTCAAGCGTAGTAAATGGATAGTCGGCAATCTTTGGCTTGGCAGCTGACATGATGGAAAGCAGCGTAGATTTTCCAGCATTGGGGAATCCAATTAGTCCAACATCGGCAAGTAGTTTCAGTTCCAATCTCAAGATGCGCGCCACACCTTTTTCGCCGGGTTCGCAAAAATGCGGTGCCCGTCTTGTGGGCGAAGCTAATACGCCATTGCCACGTCCGCCTCGGCCGCCCTCTGCTACGAGCACGCGCTCGCCTGCATGTGTGAGATCGGCAATTGCCTTTCCTGCTTCGTGGTCCCAGACGACGGTGCCAAGTGGAACTTTTATGGTGAGATCTTTGCCAGCTTGTCCAAACCTGTTGGAAATACCGCCTTTTTGCCCATTGTCTGCGGCAAATTTTGTCTTGAATCTAAAGTCGATGAGAGTAGTCAAATCTTCCGTGGCTTCTAAATAGACACTGCCGCCCCGCCCGCCATTGCCGCCTGCCGGACCTCCCATGGGCTCGTATTTGGCACGGCGCCAGGCAATCATGCCGTTGCCGCCGTCGCCAGAACGGGCTTCCACTACTGCTTCGTCTAAAAATTTCGCCATATCTTAACTGTATCGGTCGTTTCGCATCGAAACAAATTTAGTGTTCAAGCTGTAAACATATAAGATGTCTCGAGCGATGTTTACTATACTTTGATGTGCTAAGCACATGCGAGGAGGATGCTCCCTTGGAAGAAAAAATCAGTATTCACGAAAAGGGTACCGGTGAAATCGTCTATGCCTATATAAACGAGTACAAAAACAAACACTATTTGCACATTCGCGAATATTACATGGACAAGGAAAAGGTAGAGCAGCCTAGCAAAAAGGGTGTCAGTTTACCAATCGAAAAGCTCGACGCTTTAATTGAAGCTCTTCAGAAGATCAAATCTCAGGTAACCCCGGCATAAAGGCATTATGTTTTTTGACCGGGCTTTAGCCTTCGCGTTTGCCTTATCAATTTTATGCTGTCCAATCAGCATGGCGAAACTTCAGATTTCAAATGATCATCCCAAGCAGGGTGAAACAGTTGAGGTAACGCTGTGGCCTAGTAATGCAGAAGCTAGCGAAGACAATTTCTTGCATTTTGGCGATCATAAGATCAAGCTTTTTCCGACTGAACAAAAAGGACAAAATGAGACCGGGCAGAGCTGTTCTCATTGTTTAGTTGCGGTACCGGCAGATTTAGATCCAGGCAAATATGCAATCTCAGTTGGATCCGAGAAATCGATAATCACCGTATGTGATGGCGCCTTTCCTTTGCAGCATTTACGCTTACCTCCAGAGAAAGACAACTTCAACATGTCACCTGGGGAAGAGGAGGCAGTTGAGGGAGCCAAGAAGACCTTAAGCAGCGAACGATTGTGGCAGGGCAAATTCAAAGCTCCCTCTCTGGCGAGGCGGTCTGCTGCATTCGGCATCAAGCGAGTTGTTAATGGCAGACTGTTGAAAGACTACTTTCATTCCGGTTTGGATTACGCTGCCGGTTTGGGCACGCCTGTTCTGGCTTGTGCCTCGGGCAAAGTTGTGCTTGCTCGCACAGGCTTCAAGTTGCATGGCAACGTTGTCGCAATCGATCACGGCCAGGGCGTAATCTCTTTCTACATCCACCTTCAAAAACTCCTCGTCAAACAAGGCGATCAAGTTGAACAAGGCGAGAAAATCGGGCTCGTCGGCCAGACCGGCCGCGCCACCGGACCACACCTGCACTTCAGTATCTATGTGAATGAAGTAGCCGCTAACCCGATGAGCTGGTTTGCTCAAAGTTACTAAAACAAAAGGACGGACCTTTGGGGTCCGTCCTTTCAGAACAACTTTAAAATCAGCAACTACATCACTTGAGCTTTATTCCAGAAAGCATCTTTGATTGCTTTGGAAGAAGTTGATTCAGCATTGATTACCACTGACGATGGCGCGAATAAGAAAACGCCATCACCGATTTTTTGTTGATGTCCATCAATGGCGTGACAAGCACCAGAGAGGAAATCCACAACGCGTTGAGAACCTTCGTTATCAAGCATGTGCAAATTGAGAAGTACAGATTTGCGCGTGCGAAGATGCTCAACAATTTCAAGAGACTCTTCGAAAGCACGAGGCTCAATAACAAGAACTTCACTTGACGGCTGTGCTGACGGATGGTCAACAACCTTCGTGCTTGGTTGAGTAGTAATTACACGTGCCTGTTTACCCATGTCTATTGGTTTTGTATCCAATGCTAATTGGCCATTGGTTGCATAGACATCGTCAGATGCTTCGAATAGATCTTCGAAGTCTTCTCTTTCGTAGTTATCTTGCGGACCAAACCAAAAGCTCTTGAATTTTTGAACGATGCTGCTCACTAGATCCTCCTTACCCGGCCGTTACCAAGTTCCTTACCTTTGTTTCCTACCTACGTTTCCTGTGAAAAAAAACTATTGTTTAAAGATGGCGCTGCCAATGCGCACCATAGTGGCGCCACACTGCACGGCGTCTTGCCAATCATCACTCATGCCCATTGAGAGTTCGGGAAGGTTTGTGCCATGAAGTGCTACCAACTCGTTACGCAGATTGCGCAGACCGTCGAAGCAGAAATGGCGGTCATCTGTATTTGCACCAAGCGGTGTGATCGTCATTAAACCGTGGCACTCGATATTTTCGAAAGATATGATTTGTGCAAATTCTCGTTTTAGCTCCTCAGGAGTAAAACCGGACTTGCTTGGATCCGGAAGCACTTTTACCTGGAGGAGAACAGATTGAATGATTTCTTTTTGGCGGGCACTCTTTGAAATTTCTCGAGCCAGCTTCAAGGAGTCAACGGATTGTATGAGGGAGAAACGACCAACAGCGAGCTTCACTTTGTTGGTTTGTAAGTGACCAATAAAATGCCAGCGAGCGTCAGGCAGTTTTGCCTCGAGCACTTCCATTTTTGTCAATGCATCCTGAACTCGGTTTTCACCAAACTCGGTGACACCGACTCCGAAGGCTTCTTCGATTTGAGAAAGCTGAGCGTTTTTGGTCACTGCTATCAACTTCACCGGTTGAGCCCCGAAATCATCTCGTATGCGTTCTCGAATGCGAGTTATGTTTTCCGCCACACTCATGCCTTTCTACTGAGCCAGCGCATCACATGTAGTGACCTGCTAATCACCTACTATAAGACCTGGAAATAAGCAATTTGTCAAGCCTTTCAGACTATTTTCTTAGATTCTGGAGCGATGTCGAATTGATTTTTGTTTATCAGAACTATGCATAAACTTGGCTCCGAATGTCATTCTACAACAAATGCCACCAAGACATATAGGCATAGAATATTTGGCGATGATATCTCGCGTGGTGACAAAACTATTTCTTATTTATTGGTGGCAGATGCAACTATAGATAGTGCATATATCGCAGCCGTTTCGGCCCGCAAAATCAGCTTTCCGAGACTGACCGATTTGAAGCCCGCAAGCTCTGCTTCTTCAATCTCGCTTGCGGTGAATCCACCTTCTGCTCCAATTGCGATCGTGAGTGTCCGATCATCTTCTGCGCTCGTGGCGCCAAGGTTGCAAAGGGACTCGGCGATTGATGGAGCATCGCGTCGTTCTGCGCAAATCAATCGAAGGCCATGCGGGCGCAGTTCCCTTTCGCGTTTCAAGAAACTTTCAAACGGCAATGGTGCAACTAAATGTGGTAGCGTCAATCGCTCGCATTGCTCAGCCGCTTCTCTAGCAACCGATCGCCAACGCGTCATTTTATTGGTGGCGCTCTCGGTGCCCGACTCGGTCGTGCCACCATTAGCTCGGACAACGCTGCGCTCCAAAATAATCGGCACAATTTCGGCGGCGTTTAATTCCGTGAGCTTTTCGATTGCCCATTCGAAGCGGCCGCTTTTAAGAGGAGACAAAGCAACGATCATTTTGCGTGAATGATTGTCACCTTGATCGATTTTGAGAATGGATGCTTCGACGCATCTGCCTTCCAATCCGGTAAGAGAGCAGTGATAGAGATTACCCGTTCCATCAAGAAAGTCCAAATAATCGCCTTTTCTCAGGCGCAAGACCTTCTTCAACTGCTTAGCCAGTGATTCGTCTTCGTAGCGTACGCACAAAGCATCGCTGCTTACGGCCTCTTTTGGTATGAAGAATCTAGGAGCCGACATACGTAACTCTTGATTGCGAGGGGGCAGAAGCGAAGGGGTGGGCGGTGCTATAATCGACCATTTCGAGGGTTTGAGTTCATTCTAAGCTCCTTGCCCAGATTCCGATGCCCGATTCCTATGAAGGTCTGCTTCATGTTCGGACAGGTAACTTTGATCCCTTCAGACATTTATTGAGCCCAAGCCTATGGATTTAAAAGAATGGTTCGCTAATCGCAAGAAGGCGGCCGACAGTTCCCAAGCTAAGCAACCTCTAACAAATGAGGAGTATTGCGCTTTGTGGACACAATGTTTTCATTGTCGCGAATTACTTTACACGCGGGATTTGAGGTCCAATCTCTTTGTCTGCCCTAAGTGCCAATATCACTTCCGCATCGGTGCAGTGGACAGAATTGACCAATTGGCTGACCCTGGCTGTTTCCAAGAGATTGATGCCGAATTGTCCTCATCTGATCCGCTCGGATTCGTCGACACTGATTCTTATGTAAATCGTCAAGACGAAGCTTCTCGCAAATCAGGGTTAAAGGAAGCGGTAGTTTGCGGAACCGCCAAGATTCGGGGCCGAGCTGCTGCCATTGGCGTAATGGATTTTGGTCATTTCGGTGGTTCGATGGGCTCTGTCGTGGGCGAAAAGGTAACGAGACTAGTCGAGCATGCTCATCAAAATTCCCTGCCCCTCATTGTGATTGTCAGTTCAGGTGGGGCTCGCATGCAAGAAGGCATTCTTAGCCTCATGCAAATGGCCAAAACGAGCTCAGCTCTTAAATCTTTCAGCGATGCCGGATTGCTCTACATATCGCTTTTAACCGAACCCACTTTTGGTGGTGTCACTGCCAGTTTCGCTATGCTCGGTGATTTCATCATTGCTGAACCAGGGGCTCGGATTGGTTTTGCCGGACGCAGAGTAATTGAGCAAACCATCAAGCAAAAATTGCCGGCGGATTTCCAAACGGCCGAATACCTTTTGAATCATGGTCAGGTAGACATGGTGGTCGAGCGTTCCAAAATGGCCGATACGCTGGCATCGCTAATCGATCTCCATCAACCGCCTGCAAAACACACCGAAACAAAAGAAAAGTCAAAACAAAAAGTGGCGGCACAAGGCTCGCCGACGAGGGCATAACATGGCGCAAAATGATCGCAAGCAAGTCCCACTCGAATTTGAACAGCCGCTTCAGGCTCTTGCCCAACAAATAGAAGCTCTCGAAAAGCAATTAGCAGATAACCCCGGCATTGAAAGTGACCTCGCTCGCTTGCACGAGCAATATGATCTGTTGCGCAGATCACTTTATTCCAAATTGCGCCCGATCGATCACCTGGAATTGGCACGCCACAAACAACGCCCTTATACGAGAGATTACTTTGAGCGTTGGGATCCCCAATGGATAGAAATGCATGGCGATCGTAAGGGTGCTGACGACCCGGCCATGGTGCTGGGGCTACTCAGGATTGGTGGACATAAGGTAATTGGCATAGGCACTCAGAAAGGACGCTCGTTGAGAGACAAGCAGCAATGCAATTTCGGCATGCCGCAGCCGGAAGGTTATCGCAAAGCCCTGCGTGGAGTTAAACATGCCGAGAAATTCAACCTTCCGATCGTCACCCTCATCGATACTCCTGGAGCTTATCCAGGCATGGCAGCCGAAGAGCATAACCAAGCCGAAGCGATTGCCGTCAATCTCATGGAATTGGCTGGCGTGACAGTGCCGGTGGTGGCACTAGTAACCGGTGAGGGCGGCTCTGGTGGAGCACTTGCCATTGGTGTTGCTAACCGCATTCTCATGCTTGAGCATTCGGTTTACTCGGTAATTTCGCCAGAAGGGTGTGCATCTATATTATGGCGTTCGCCAGACAAAGTTTCAGAAGCTTGCCAGGCCATGAAAATGACAGCCAAGGAGCTTTTGCAATTGGGTGTGGTAGACGAGGTGATTGATGAACCCCTTGGTGGTGCTCACAACGATTACGACACGGTAGCAACCAATGCAAAATTGGCATTGATTAGACATCTTGATAATTTGCTCAATCTCAACCGCAGTCAGTTACGCCAAGACAGACAGAAGAAGTTCCGCAACATTGGCGCCTTCTATGAACCGGCAGCTGTCTAGTTGGAACTAGTTGTTTTAGGGCGAGCTGAGCGATATTGCTTGAGTAGATCTTTTGCTTCTTTTGCTTTCGTTGATTTTTGCGGAACTTGCTCTAGAAGAGTAATCGCTTCCGGGTAGCGTTTCTCTTGCGCATATTGTTTGGCGAGACTTACACAGATTTGATTTAGTTTTTCAGTCATGGGTTTTGAAAGTTTGCCCTTGCGCTTCATGTCCTGCATGATCGGCAGCGCATCTTCATACTTTCCTTGTTCGATCAACTTGGAGACGCTTCCCGTGTCATGCGGCCATGGCAAATAACGCGACACTGATGTGTCATTCATGGCGAACACGGCAACCGTCATCACGGCAACGCCGGCAAATGCTGCCATCATGCCTTTTTTAGCGAGACCGCCGTCTGAACTGCGACCGCGTGCATAAGGGCTACTAACTGGGCGGGCTTTTTCAATGTTTTCGCGGCTTATGACCGCCTGCGCTTGTTGATCATAGGCAACTGATGAGCGTTGAGCCAGTTCCTCAAGTGCTCTGGAGGCAAGATCGCGCGAATTTGCCTTAGGTTGAACTTCGCGCACTTCTTTGCGCGAGGAAATTTCTTCATTTTTGACTGCCATCGGTCCGGGCGTGACCATTTCGCGCGTATGTGTCGCCGCCGTTGGAACGGAAATAAGTTGCTTTTCTGGCTTCTTGCAGGCCTCTTCCAGGGCTACAGCAAACTCATCCATGTCCTTGTATCGGAAATCTGGATTCTTAGCTAAGCCGCGATGAACAACTTCTTCTAGCTTTTCTGAGAAGGGCAGGTCTGGTCGTACTTCTGAAAGTCGCTTCGGAACGTCCGATAAATGCATTGCCATAACCTTGACAAGCTCGTCGGACAGGAATGGCACTTCGCCTGTGAGTGTCTCATAAATAACGATAGCCAGTGAGTATATATCGCTTCTATGGTCTACCTTGCTGCTTGTGCACTGTTCCGGGCTCATGTAAGTAGGGCTGCCACATACGGTACCTGTGCGCGTAATACGCGCTACGTCGGATTCTTCTTGAACCAATCTGGCGATGCCGAAATCGACAACGATCGGAAAGAGTTTTTGACCACTTCTTTCGACAAGAACGATGTTTTCAGGTTTGATGTCACGGTGTACAACGCCCTGACGATGGGCTTCTGCCAGCGCGCTGCAGACTTGCTTGAACATCGGAAATGCTTCGTCTACAGACAGGTGGTTTCGTTCTGCAATTAAATCGGAAAGCGGGGTGCCCCTGAGGAGATCCATTGCTATGTAGGGTCTACCACCCTTTGGAATGACGCCAAAGTCGTAGATGGTAATGATGTTTGGGTGAGTAAGGCGGCTTGAGGCCTTAGCTTCCTGCGTGAAACGCTTAATAAATTCGTCGTCTGACACAAGATAGTCGTGCAGTACCTTGATGGCTACTTCACGACCGATTAGTTCTTGGACGGCTTTGTAGACGGTTCCAGCCGAGCCCTGTCCAATGGCAGATTCGATCCGATAGCGACCTTCCACAACCAAACCAAGGAGGGGATCGTCACCAACGGTAACCATCGAAGATCCGTCACGTGGACAAAGTTCTTGTTCATCCGCGGCGGTCTGAAAATTACAGATCAGACATAGCTTCATAATTCAGGATAGTAACTAGATTTGCACCGCCAGACCGAGAATTACTTTTTAATTACCCCGTACGAACGGATACAAACCGTAGCACCCTTTAAGCCTTAATAAGCTAAGTATGAATGACTGATATTTTTGCTCAACGGTGGAGAAATACAGGCAGGTCTAAAAACTCCCACCAGGCCAGAAAACTGGTTAAAAATATTTCTGTGCCGAAAAATGCCTACCTGGCGAGAGAGTGAATATACCTCTCATACTTTTGTCACTCAAAAGAAAATTTCTGCCGATTTTTCTCACCCAAAATTCGGGTGGCAAGATGATCAAAAATCCGAGTTTTTCCGTTTGAAGATCCGGTGCTTGCGTTTTTCTGCTGTCGCAAGCTTAAAGTATGTAGTCAAGCGAGCGCGAAACGGTACATTCGGGGCTTAAATTTGAGTCCGCTCTTTGCAAAAAACGTACAAAGTGATCGAAGCTTGCAAATTTAAGACGTTAACTAGAATCGCTTTGGCTCTAGGTTTTAGATGGTGCCTTGCTGTTTTTTGAAAAGCCTAGAAGTGCTTGTAGCGGTGGCAATAGTGGTGGCATTTTTCTTCTGTTTTTAATTGCTGAGATCCCCACAGGTGCCCTTGCAACACCGAAATAATCTAAATTCTGCTTGCCTTAGTAGCATTTCATGCTATGATCTTTTGCATGCAGTCATCGTCCATTGTATGTGCCCGATCGATCATCGGGTGCATGATTCATACGCATGGACCAAATGCAGCAATTAGATCGTCGGTATCACTGATGAAGGCAAAAGAATATTAGAGAGTGGTTGAAGTAGTGCAAATGCGTCCAGACAAAGAAGTGTTGGAAGAAGTAGTTCAAAAAGAAGTAGCCGAAAAAGGGGACCAAATCGATAACTACGAAGAAGTCCAGAAGCGTTATCAAAAAGAACTCAATCTCTACCATAATCAGATCAAACGACAAGATAAGAAATCAGGCGGCGGCCGAGCTGCATAGCAGCTACATTAATCCTTCTGGATTGCCGGATTGTCTTATTTGGCATTACCCTATGTCTGGGCGGTGCAACTCTTGACTGCCATTACTCGTCGGGTAAGGTTGTATGGTGGGGCGTTTTGTGCCCGCAGCCCGATTGAGGCTGCAACTCGTAATTACTTATGGGAGGGCTTGCGGATGCAGGTCGAGCTATCTTGAAGGCAATGGTATTGGCAGCAGGAGTAGGTACTCGCTTAGAACCTCTAACGACTCAAACACCGAAACCATTGGTACCGGTAGCGAACATCCCAGTGATGGAGCACATCCTAAAGCTACTCAAAGAACACAATTTCACAGACGTGTGCGCGAACCTGCATTACATGCCAGAACAAATTCAAAATTGTTTTGGTGACGGATCACGTTTGGGCATCAATCTTCACACCGTCTATGAAAAAGAACTTTCAGGCGATGCAGGCGGCGTAAGAGCCTGTCGGAATTTTTTGGGTGACAGTACTTTCATTGTTCTGATGGGAGATTTGCTCACCGATGCAGATCTCACTGCCGTTATGAAAGAGCACAAAAGCAAAGGTGCTCTTGCCTCTATTGCTCTTAAAAAAGTCAAGGATGTAAGTCACTTTGGTGTGGCACTCTTGAATGAAGAAGGGTTTATCACTGGCTTTCAGGAAAAACCAGCGCCGGAAAAGGCCCTTTCCGATTTGGCTTCAACAGGCATTTATATTCTCGAGCCTGCAGTTTTCGATCATATTCCTAAGGAAGGTCAATTTGGTTTTGGCCGGCAACTCTTCCCCTTACTTGTTGATAAAGGGCTTCCAGTCTTGGGTATTGAGGTAGACACTTATTGGTCTGATGTCGGCACGATCGACCAATACCGTTCTTCTAATTTCGATGCACTGGCTCAACATATTCATCTTTCTTTGCCCGGCGCAAAGCAGAAAAACAGTTCACACAACATTTGGATTTCAGACGAGTCCAGTATTCATCCTGGTGCCAAAATTGCTGGACATGTTCTGTTGGGGGCGAGATCGACCGTCAAAGAAGGTGTTGAATTATACGGAACAGTCGTGATTGGCTCTGACTGTGAGATAGAAGCGGGAGCTCGTCTACAAGATTGCGTTGTATGGGATGGTGCACGCATCGGTGCCAAAGCGCAGTTGGTTGACACTGTTGTTGCGCGTAACTGCAAGATCGAAAATGGATCGAAACATACAAGCACGGTTTTGATGCCGGATCTCAATCCTGCAGCCATTAGTTCTTCAAATAAAAGCTAACAAAAGCTGATTCAAAAACTAAAAGGACATGGTTTATATTCCATGTCCTTTTCGGTCCTTTTCATTCAGGATGATTGACTCATCCTAATTTTTCCCTACAGCCTCGGCGCCAGCCGGTTCATGTGCGGCGTTCCAGATTTCCATCCAGAGCCAGTAATGGAATGGATTGAATTCGTTCTTTTCGCCTGATGGTGGTGGATTGAGCAGTGAAAGCCATGTTTGTGGATTAGGAAAACGCTTGGCTAATGAATAGCAATCTGCCATCCACAGCACTTGTTCGCCGCCTGTTGTTTCCTGAGTAACCATTGCTCTTTCCTCTTTGCCGGACAGAACACTAGGCGTCACCCACCTCTAGAGTGAGTTCACCTGATTCGATTGTTCCCTGCAAGTGTTTCTTACCCAGATGTATTCATCACGAAACCAAATGTTTTTAGTTGAAACACAACAGAAACTCCACTTGGTGCGATGTCTGGCGCAAAGTGCCTGTTTGAACGCAGTTAAAATCTAGCCGGGCGGCCAGGTCATAAATCTGCCACCTAATACATGTATATGAAGATGATAAACAGTTTGACCGCCATCATCACCGGTATTCACAACGAGCCTGAAACCCTTTTGCAAGCCTTCTTTCTCGGCCAATTTAGTGGTGCTTTGAAATAGTTTTCCAATCAATTCTGGATCAGCGTCTTTGATGTTAGCGACGTGTTTTTTCGGAATGACTAGCAGATGCTTAGGAGCCTGAGGACGCAAATCTGCAATGGCAAAACAGATATCGTCTTCGTGCAATTTAGTTGAAGGTATTTCACCTTTGTTTATCTTGCAAAAAATGCAATCGGCCGTCTCTGACATAATTTGCCTTCCCCGAAGTTTCTCAACAGTTTCTCGACATTTTAAAATTGCAGTATATCTGCTTTGAAAATGCTGGCGGCTTTGCAAAACTTTGAAGAAGGTCATTTACTGCACCTAAAGTTATATACAAAAGGGGTTAGAAATGTCATGCTTGAGGAAGAGTTCGTTTAGCTGGCACTTGCATCAAATGTATTAGCCAAGAACAGGAGTGTGTGATGACTACCATCAGCCGAGACTACTTGACGAATTATTTGGCTCTACAGAAATCTGTGCTCAGTTCTTTGCGGCTGAAGGATGTTCTGGATGCGGTTGTAATCGAATTTGTGAACTTCACAGCAGGCGGTAAGGTCGCTGTTTTTTTATCGGATAACGATGCGTTGGCCCTCAAGCTAATGGCTGCTAAAGGATATTCGCAGCAAACTCTCGATTTCATAAAAGTGGTGCCTTTTTCGGCTGAGAGCTTACTAAAATATGTGGTGCAGCAGCGTTCACCACTCACGGCAAACGATGCCAATTCAGCTCCGGAATTGAGTGCAAATCTTATGCGGCGTGAAGGGAGTTCAGTTCAAATTGGTTTGCCTCTAATCTCATCCAATTTACTTGTTGGTGCGATGTTGATTGATTCAACTAATCACGCCCTTCTAGAACAAGCTGAGTTTCTGCAAGCTTCTGCAGAAATTGCTGCAATGGCAATTGCCAATTCCATTTTGTACGGGCGCAGTGAATATGAAAGAGAGCGTTTAAATACCCTCTACAAAACTTCTACCGCTCTTCATACAAGTGCTTTAAAAACAGCAGAAGTTCTTCAAATTGCAGCAGACACTGCCTTGATACTGGCAAACACTCCAAACTGTGCCATTCTGCTTTTTGATGAAGCGGCTGACAGTTTTCACCTGAGTGCTTTTAAGGGCTTAGACGGTAGCACGCTTGATGAGTTTGATCTGGGCAATAAAGATACCATGGCTGGTACCGCGCTTAGATCTGGTAAAACAGCTTACTTCCATGATGGTGCCCGCGATCCATTTGGCTTACCGCAAGCCACTGGCGGTGTTAATTTTGCCTCCGCAGTAGTTGTGCCATTGGTGGCGGAAGGCAAAAAACTTGGTGTTCTTCAAGTATTTTCAATTGAGCATCGCGCCTTCCACAAAGAACAAGTTGCTCTCCTTGAGAGTCTTGCTGCCCAAGTATCAAATGCTCTCTTCATCGCTTTAACGCATGAAACAACAGTTTCACAGGCTTTATTAGATGCGCATACTGGTTTGTCCACTCGGGCCCATTTTGATTCTGCGCTCAATAAGGAAGTTGAACGCTCTTCTCGCCATCACCATGAATTTGGAGTGCTCCTCGTAGACATCGATCACTTAGCTCAGGTTAATGAAGTGCTTGGTGAAGAAAGGGGTGATGAGGCGATTCGCCATGTGGCATTTACCCTTAAAGATGCCTTGCGAGATATTGACCTAGTATGCCGGTATGGCGGTGAGCAATTCGCCATTCTTCTACCGGAAACGCCGCGAGCCTCCGTACTTGAAGTAGCAGAAAGGCTGCGCAACAACATTCGCAATAAAAATGTGGCTGGGGTGGGTGTAGTTACTGTTTCAGTCGGAGCAGCTACATTCCCGCACAACGCTGAGGCTCCACAATCGCTCCTTGAATCTTCTGAAGACGCTTTGAATGTAGCGAAATATCAAGGTCGCGACCGAGTTGTGGATGCTCAAAGCGGCCGGGTTTCGAAAATTGGACCAATTGCCTGGGCAGAATTGAGTAAGGAAGCCAAATTGGCTGTTGTCGGTGAGCGTCAATCTAAGCTCCAGAGCCGGCTCACAGCAGCACCTGAATACGCCAACTGGATGACCAAAAATCCTGGTGCATTGAAGCGACGTAGCCCTGAACAGGTGTGACGTTGCGGTAACACTTAAAACGCTAAGGTCATTTATTAAGAAAATGGGGAAAGCAGCCTGACAGGCAGTTTTCCTGGATACACTTTCACTAGTGAGAGCTTGCGGATGCAGTTCCCAGCATTGCGCAAGCAAGCTCTAGATATCGCCCGAGTTTATCGGAATAGGAGGATGAACCATTGGCTACTGCATCTGCAACTACGCTTCAATTGAAGCCGCTCGCCGACCGCGTCGTCGTCAAAAAGCTAGAAGCCGAAGAGAAAACCGCAGGTGGGATTGTCCTGCCTGATACAGCAAAAGAAAAGCCCCAACAAGGCGAAGTCCTCGCAGTTGGCCCCGGCAGATTGGATGATAAGGGCGCTCGCGTCCCTATGGAAGTCAAGAAAGATGACAAGGTGCTTTTCGCAAAGTATTCAGGCACTGAAGTCAAGATTGATGGCGTCGAATACTTGATTCTTTCCGAGCGCGACATCTTAGCTGTTATTGGCTAATCGTCGCCCGACTAACCTCAATAACCAAACAGCAATAACAAATCGAAAATCTAAATCGAAGGAGTTAGTAAAAAATATGGCAAAACAAATTGTCTACGAAGAACAGGCCCGTCGCGCCCTTGAGCGCGGTGTGGACCAAGTAGCCAACACCGTAAAGATCACCCTAGGACCGGCCGGACGTAACGTCGTTCTCGAAAAGAAATTCGGCGCACCGCAAATCATCAATGATGGCGTGTCAATTGCAAAAGAAATCGAACTCGAAGATCACCTGGAAAATGCCGGTGCTCAATTGATTCGCGAAGTCTGTTCCAAAACCAACGATAACGCAGGTGATGGCACAACCACAGCTGCCGTTCTCGCTCAAGCGATGATCAAAGAAGGTCTTCGCAACGTAGCAGCTGGTGCAAACCCAATGATTTTGCGCCGCGGCATCAACAAAGCTGTTGAAATCGCCGTAGCTGAAATCAAAAAGTTGGCTAAGCCAGTACAAGCCAAAACCGAAATCACTCAAGTTGCCACCATCTCGGCAGGCAACGATGAAGAAATCGGCAAAATCATTGCTGATGCAATGGAAAAAGTTGGCAAAGATGGCGTCATCACCGTTGAAGAATCCAAGTCTCTCTCAACTGAATTAGAAGTTGTAGAAGGCATGCAATTCGACAAAGGTTATGTCTCTGCCTACTTCGTAACCGATCCAGAAAGAATGGAAAGCGTTCTCGAAGAGCCATACATCCTCTGTGTCGATAAGAAGGTAAACCTTCTTGCTGACTTAGTTCCAGTTTTGGAAAAAGTAGCCCGCGCCGGACGTCCTTTCATGCTAATTGCTGAAGATATTGAAGGTGAAGCTCTTGCAACCCTCGTTGTAAACCACCTGCGCAAGGTTCTCCCTTGCTGCGCCGTTAAGGCTCCTGGTTTCGGCGACCGTCGCAAAGAAATGTTGAAAGATATCGCCATCCTCACAGGTGGTCAGGTGATTTCCGAAGAAGCCGGCACCAAGCTGGATAACGTCACCATTGATATGCTCGGCAAAGCCCGTCAAGTTCGTGTCAACAAAGACAAGACCACGATCGTTGCCGGTAACGATTCCAAGAAGGATGTCGAAAAGAGAATTACCGTTATCAAGCGTCAAATTGAAGAATCCGATTCTGAATTCGACAAAGAAAAGCTGCAAGAAAGATTGGCCAAATTGGCTGGTGGCGTTGCCGTCATCAAAGTCGGTGCAGCTACCGAAACCGAATTGAAGGATCGCAAGCTTCGCTTTGAAGATGCCCTTAATGCTACTCGCGCAGCCGTCGAAGAAGGCTACGTACCAGGTGGTGGCACAACTCTTCTCACCGTCAGCAAGCTGATCGAGAAGAATCGCGAATCCTTTGTCGGCGATGAGCGCACCGGATTTGATATCGTCGTCAAGTCCTTCGAAGCTCCAGTTCGCCAAATCGCAGACAACGCCGGCTTACCGGGTGAAGTTGTCGTAGACAAGGTCAAAGAACTGGCAACCAAGACACCAGGTTTCGGATTCAACGCAATCACGTTTGAGTACGTAGACATGGCCAAAGCAGGCATCATCGACCCAGCCAAAGTTGAGCGTTGTGCTCTTCAAAATGCTGCTTCGATCGCCGCGATGTTCCTCACTACTGAAGCCCTGGTAGTTGATGTGCCAGAAGAAAAGAAGATGTCCGGAATGCCAGCAGGCGCTGGAATGGGTGACTTCTAAACAGGGGTCTTACACCGAACGACGAACAGAAAACGCCGGGGATGGAAACATCTCCGGTTGTTTTTTTTGATCGTGGTAGAGTTTTTGAGGAAGATTTCGAGACTCGCGATGAAATCCATTTTTTCAATTTGCCTGGTTGCCGGGACTCTAAATGTGGCCTCACCGCCCTCTCTTTTCGCTCAGGAAGATGTCGATCTGCCGGGACCGGGCATAGTAGCGTCGCCAGCACCTGCCGGCAGTCGACGCTCCGGAGAACTTCTGGCGCAAATGAAGCGAATCGCCAGTTATATGGAGCAGTACTCAGTACAGAACAACAGCTTTTACGATCAAGAGATGATCAAGGCAGCGATTGTGCAACTGAATCAACTCGTTCCGAACAATCCGTACAGCCACAATTACATGACGGCTCCCGATGACGAGCTCACCGATCAAAACGAACCAATGGATAACGGCGGTCAAAACCTGACTTTGCAAAATCGTGTTTCATTGATAGTCGATGAAAGTTTGAGCGATCTACAAGCCGAAGAATATCGCTCTAATCCGCCTGATGAATGGAATGGACCGCCAGGAGCAATCACGGTTATTACCAACAACCGCAATATGTTTATAGTATTTGGAGATGGGCTAGACGGGCATCCCATAAAGGATCCGGACACAGGCCGTTATGCTGTCTTGTTTGGACACTATCATCTTTATTTGCACGGCGATATTTGATCTGGGGCATCGCACTTGGTGCTAACTGGCGCTCGGCAGTCCTGATGCTGCCATTGGTGCAAGAGAGCGGGCATGACAGACAGCCAGTGCAAGCGCATCTGATGCATCATCTGGGCGGATGATGTCCGCTAATCCAAGCAATTGTTTAATTGTGAGCTGTACAACCTTTTTATCGGCTCGGCCGAAACCAGTTAAATGCAGTTTGACTTGCATGGGTGTATATTCGGCCACTCGAATCTCATGATGAGAAGCTACTTCTAAAATTACGCCTCGAGCCTGAGCTACCGAAATGACTGTTTTTGCGTTCTTGAAAAAGAAGATTGCTTCAACCGAGAGTACATCCGGTTTATATTCCTTAAGCAAGCAAGCGAGATCCTCGCGTATCATTTTCAGTCTGGACCCCGCATCTAAAGTCTTGGGGGTCTGAATGGTGCCGGAGGCTACATACTCAAATTGATCGCATCCACTGTGGATAAGCAAGCCGTAGCCCACTGTGGCTGTTCCCGGGTCGATTCCGAGTATTCGTTGGCTGTGAATATCGGCGTCCTTTCTGGCTGCCCTAATTTTCCCTTCAAAGTGTAACATTAGCCTTGGCACTATTGAACATGATGCAAGCTAGCAACCTAACCATCGAGCAATTAGGCGACTCAAAGCCACAGAGCTTTTGGGACAATCTCATCCATATGGAAAAGATGCCCATTGCACTACTTTTCGGCGGGGTATTGGGTCTTTCCAGCGCGGGCTTCGACCATAGCTGGCTGGCATTTTGTGGTTTGGCACCGCTTTTGGTGCTGATCACGGTCTGCCGGAGCAAAACTGAAGCAGCCGTAAATGGCTTTGTCTTTGGACTTGGCTATCATCTCGTCGCTTTAAGCTGGTATTTCGGCTTATTTCCTTTGCGCTGGATGGGCATTAGTGATGTTTTTGCGGCCCAGGCAATTTCGTTAATCTGGTTTTCAGAATGCGCTCATGAAGCCCTTTTGTTTGCATTTTTTGCCTGGATGGTATCGAGCTTACCGACAAGACCAGGATTTCTGCCGCATATGCAACGCCCATACTTTCCCTACATGCTGTCGATTCCATTCATCTGGTACTTTCTCAATTGGGTGATTGCACCGTCGATAATTTTCCTTGGCATTCCAATCGATCAACTGGCCTACTCGCAAAGCCATAACACCTTCTTTATTCAACTGGCAAAGTTAGGTGGGGCGGGTGCAGTTGATTTTGTGCTGCTCCTCGTCAATGCGGCTGTGGCTGGATGTTTGATTGAGTTACCCAAATCGGGTCGAAGACCAGTTGAGCGAGTCGATGTCTTGTCACCGCGTATTGGTGCAATAGCCGATCTGGCTCTCGCCATTCTTGTTGTTGCCGTTTCCATGTGGTGGGGCTCAACCCAGGTGGAGGCCTATGCCAATCTCGAGAAATATTTGCTCCAGAATGCAAGCAATGCAACTGCGCCGCGCGTGCCTATTGCCGTAGTACAGGGAAATGTCACCGTTGAAGAAGATCGACTTAAAACAACAAGTGTTCAGGAAATAGCGGCAAGACAAGCCGAATTAAGCCAGGGATTAGGTGTAGGCATTTTGGTTTTACCGGAAGGAGCAGTAAGCCCAGCTCAGCGTGCGCCAGGTTGTCTTCTGGGCGTACTCAAAAATCTGGTCAACTCCGAAAAGAAAGAAGTAATCGCAGGCAGTTTCGATAAGGTTGGCGGCAATATTTTGAACTCGGCATTTTTGCTGCAGCCCAACCAGAAGAATCCTCAGCTTTATTTGAAGAATCAATTGATTCCATTTTTCGAATGGTGGCCGTGGCAGGATGCCCGCAATGAGCTTCCCGAGACCTTTCGGGATAAGTTGCCCGCGGTGCGAAACAATTTCGTTAAAGCGGCTCAGACAGAGTTGCTGAGAAGTAACTGGGGCAAAGTAGGCTTATCAATATCGGCCGAGTTGATATATCCACAAGTGATCGCAACGGAAGTTCGTAAAGGAGCATCACTACTGGTGAATGTTTCCAATTTAGCCTGGTTTCACAATGCTGCTTTAGCAAAACAGCTCCTGGCAGCGGCGACGTTTCGGGCCGTCGAAAACGAGCGCTTCCTTGTAATCTCCTCAAACACGGGCATTTCAGCGGTTATTGATCCAGCTGGCGTCATTAGCAGTGCTTCCTTGCCAGGAAGAAGAGGAACGTTGATTGACACGGTACAATTCCTAGTCGATAAGACGTTGTTTACAAAGATGTGGTGGCTATGACATTTCGTTTGCGCCCGCTATTCCAAACTATTCTCGCCCTAAGTTGCACGATAATGAGCAGTGCTTCTGCTTTGGCTGAGATGCCCTCGGTATCGATTGGCAAGGACAACAACCTTGTAAAATTGGAAGTTGCCTCTACCCCACAAGAGATCGAGCGCGGGCTTATGTATCGCACTGCATTGCCGGAAGACAACGGCATGGTTTTTATTTTTCATCCAGCCCAGAAAGTGCATTTTTGGATGTATCACACGCTTATCTCGCTCGATATGTGTTTTGTTCATAACGGCAAAATTGTGAAAATATTCCAGGATGTGCCGCCCTGCAAATCTGAAAACTCTGATGATTGCCCGCTTTATCCAGATAATCGAGAAGGGCTATTAGTTACAGAAGTGATTGAGCTCAAAGCAGGATATGCGCGACGCCATGGTATTAACGAAGGCGATCCCGTTGTCTTTCATGTGCCCGGCGACAACGTCAAATGAGCCTAAAAGCGGGGCAGACCGTGAATGTATCCCTGGTAGTCGAAGAAAAGATCGCCAAGATCACGCTATCGCGCATCGAGCAATGCAATGCCTTATCTATCAAAATGTGGGATCAGATTACGGAACACGCAAAGACCATTTCTCAGTCTGATGCGCAAGTTGTTTTGCTGCGAGGGGCTGGCGGCATTTTCTGTGCCGGGGCGGATCTCGATGAATTGAGAGATCTAAAAGATCTTGAGAGTGCAAAAGGTTATTGGCGTCGCATGACCAGGGCACTAGATGCGGTGGCTAATCTAACTGTGCCCACAATCGCTGTCCTGGAAAAATATTGTTTTGGTGGTGGCTGTTTATTGGCCCTCGCCTGCGATTTACGTTACGCAACAACAGATACGACATTCTCGATACCCGTTGCAAAACTAGGTTTCATTCTGGATACCCCTACTATTAATAGGTTAATTGCTTTAGTCGGCCCAGGATCCGCTAAAGAAATCCTATTTCAAGGCGGCACTGTTGATGGTGACAAGGCTCTTGCTTACGGACTGATAAACGATCTTTTTGACGTAATGGAGCTGGATTTGCAAATTCGCGGCATTGTCAAGAATGTCTTGAACGCCAACTCCGCGTCAATTGCTCAATTGAAAAAGACGATTAACCAGGTTACCAGGGTCTTCCCAATCGATGCAACGACGCAAGCTGAGGAAGAAAGCCTGATTGGCGAACGTTTCCTGCAACTGAAAAACCTTCCCTGACCTCAAAAGCCGAAAGCAAGTCCCCCTTGACGACAAAATGGGCGGCAAGTATGCCGCCCATAAACAATCGTCGGTTCAGATCAGGACTGAAATCTCTCTAAGAGCGGCGTCTAGACTAAGTCCTAGACTTGGATAACGCGCTTAATGTTAGGGATTTCTTGCTTGAGAGCCCGTTCTACGCCCATCTTAAGGGTCATGGTCGAGCTTGGGCACATTCCGCAGGCACCCACTAAATGGACATAGACTTCTTCGTCCTTAACGTCCACCAGTTCGATGTTTCCGCCATCCATCATGAGCATTGGGCGAATCTTGTCCAATACTTCTTCTACTTGCTTCATTTGGTCTACGTGGTCTACTTGTTGTGACATTGTTTTTGACTGAACCTCAATTGAATTCCGAAACGATTGTTCGAGCACCTCCGAACTTCCAATAGCTTACCAAATATGACGAACTGTGTTGCTGACAACAAAAGTCTCGAGAGTGGCTGAAATGCTGGCGGGACGAGGCTATGAGCGCCCTAAAACCCTTATTCGAAATTTAAAGTTTCTACTCAAAGTCGTTAAACCAGCCTAAAGGCAGCGAGATTTTTCCACTTTTCATAATATGCTCTTTAACCACTGTTCCCGCAACAGTAGAGCCTTTGCGACAGGAGTGTATATGGCAAGAGTAGCGATTAATGGTTTTGGCAGAATCGGCAGAAATGCCTTTCGAGCCTATTTGAGCAATCCGAACAAAGATGTCGAAATCGTCGCCATCAATGATCCCCTTCAAGATTTAGAGCAGTCCGCCCACCTGCTTAAGTACGATTCAGTTCTCGGTGAGCTTCCGCAAGAAGTAACCCACACACAAGATGCTCTTGTGGTTGGTGGCAAGACAATCAAAATGTTCAAGGAGAAAGATCCTTCCACTTGTCCGTGGGCTGCAGAAAAGATCGACATCGTTCTTGAATGCAGTGGCGTGTTCACCGATGCCGCCAAGGCAAAGGGTCACATTACCGCCGGTGCCAAGAAAGTTCTTATCTCCGCTCCAGCAACCAATGAAGACATCACCATCGTTATTGGTGTCAACGACAACCTTTACGATCCAGCCAAGCACAACATCATCTCCAATGCCAGCTGCACAACCAACTGCGTAGCTCCAGTAGCCAAAGTGATCGACGAAGCCTTCGGGATCGAATATGGCTTGATGACCACCATCCACAGCTACACATTGGATCAACGTCTTCTGGACACCAGCCACAAAGACTTACGCCGCGCTCGCGCTGCCAACACTTCCATGATTCCTTCTAGCACTGGTGCTGCCAAGGCAATCGGACTTGTGTTGCCGCACTTGAAAGGCAAATTGAACGGTTTCTCAATGCGTGTGCCAACTCCGAACGTCAGCATCGTTGACCTAGTAGTGAACACCAAGAAAGAGGTAACTGTGGAATCTGTTAACCAAGCCTTGAAAGAAGCTGCCCAAGGCAAGCTTAAGCACGTTCTTGGTTACACCGAAACACCACTCGTTTCGATCGACTTCAAGGGCAACAAACTTTCATCCATTGTTGATGCCGATCTCTCCATGACCGTCGAAAACAAGATGGTTAAGGTGTTGGCCTGGTACGACAACGAATGGGGTTACAGCAACCGCTTGGTTGAATTAGCTGCTCTTGTTGCAAGCAAACTTGCCGTTAAGGTATAAGCCAGCTTGCACCGACCTAATTCTAAGTCTAGATCCTAGTTCTGGCAGGGGCGGTTCCCAAAGAGATTTTGGGAACCGCCCCTTGCTCCAGAAGCCAGTTTTACAAGAAGCCAATTTCAGTACGGAGAGCAAAATGAAAAAGACAATTTCGGATGTGCCTAAGAATTTCTTCGACGGCAAACGCGTTTTTGTGCGAGTGGACTTCAATGTTCCTCAAAATGAAGACGGCACAATCAGCGATGATACCCGCATCCGCTCTGCGTTACCGACAATCGAGTTTTTGGCATCCAATAATGCCAAAGTGATATTGGCTTCTCACTTAGGACGTCCGAAAGGTAAAACTCCGAAACTAACATTGAAACCGGCAGCAGAAAGATTGGCAGAATTGCTGCCGAAGACGCATGTCACTTTTGCCGAAGACTGCGTTGGCGAAGTTGCTGAAAAGGCAGTTGCAGCCTTAAAACCAGGCCAAATTGTATTGTTGGAAAACCTGCGTTTCTACCCGGAAGAAGAAAAGAATGACGAAGCATTTTCGAAAAAATTGGCAGCGCTTGCCGATGTTTACGTTGATGACGCCTTCGGTACTTCGCACAGAGCGCACGCCAGCACAGAAGGTATAACAAAGCATTTGCGTCCAGCCCTGGCTGGTTTCCTACTGGAGAAAGAGTTCAAGACACTGGGTGAAACTTTGAATTCTCCAGCAAGACCATTTGCAACAATCATTGGTGGATCAAAAGTCTCTTCAAAAATTGGCGTGCTCGAACATCTTCTTGAAAGAGCAGATGTGATTGTTGTTGGCGGTGCAATGGCTTTCTCCTTTTTGAAAGCACGCGGACTGGAAGTTGGAAAGTCGCTCGTTGAAGATGACCAAATCGAATACTGCAAAAATCTAGAAGCAAAAGCGAAACAGAAAAACGTCAAAATCGTTTTGCCGGTTGATGTTGTTTGCGCTAAAGAAATTAAAGAAGGCGTACCGCAAGTGATCGTAGATGTAGCTGCAATTCCTCCAGACCAACTCGGTCTTGATGTCGGTCCAAAGACAACTGCCGAAATCAATCACGTTCTTGCTGACTGCAAAACCATTCTCTGGAACGGACCTTTAGGAGTATTCGAAATTAAAGGCTTTGAGAAAGCAACATTTGCTCTGATCGACGAACTCGTAAAACTGACTAAGAAGGGCGTTAAGACGGTTGTCGGTGGCGGCGATTCCGTTGCTGCATTGAAAGATAAGAAAGTAGAAGATACGGCTCTAACTCACGTTAGCACCGGTGGTGGTGCATCGCTGGAGTTCCTGGAAGGGCTTGAATTGCCTGGTCTAGCTTGCCTGGATGAGGTTGAAACAACTGCATCGCGAGCTCGTTAAAGAGTGAGTGAGCGATGCTCGCGCTGCCAGAAATTGCAAGCCATTTATGTAATGGCTCTTGTGCTTGCCTTGTCCTTTCTGTGCAGAGCGGCAGTAGCCCAGCCTGGACGTTCCAGTGGAGAGGCGGATATTCTCTTGAACCAGGGCACTTACTTATTGCGCGCTAACAAGTGCGAAGAAGCACTGGCAAAATTTAAAGATGCCTGCGATTTGCGTCCTGATTTTGCTGATGCCCATCATCAATGGGGAATTGCTCTCATGAAGTTGGGCAGACCGCAAGATGCTGTCGATCAACTTAAGCAAGCTTGCAGCTTGAATCCATCATCAGCAGCCAGCCTTTTGAGTTTGGGTGGGGCGTATCAAGAATCTGGCGATCTATCCGATGCGGTATCGGCATACTCCCAATTTGTTTCTCAATTTCCGCAAGATCGAGACATCGCTAAGGTCAAAAAACTCATTAGCGCTTTGCAGAATCTATCGTCGCAAACAACTGCGTCGGCCAATCCTACACCAGCTGTCGCCATACCAACTAATTTGCCGGGGACGCAAACTACAAATTCCCAGAGTACGAATTCTAGCTTTACGGTCGGCTCTGCGGCACAGTCGCCAGCACCGGTATCAAATAATGGTGATGATTATTTTGATGCCGTTACCCGGCAAGGAGCGCTTCGTTGGCCTGCTGCGCAGATGCCGCTTCGCATCTGGATTCAAGACGGCACCAATACAACAGGCTACCGCCCTATATATGCAGCCATTCTTAAAGAGGCCTTTATTGATTGGGCAAATGTCGTTCCGACGGCAATAACAGTAACCTTCACCAATCAACCGGAACGGGCCAACATTGTGTGCCGGTGGTCCAGCGATCCAACTAGGTTCAAAAATAGCTCCGAATCTGCAGTAACAAAATTATTTGGCGACGGTAAATTAGTTTCCAGAGGGGAAATTGAAATATTGACGTTCTCGGGATCTGCAGGACCGCAAATGACGGAAAATCGAATGAGATCGATTGCTTTGCACGAGGTTGGACACGTATTAGGTTTAGGTGGTCACACAAAGAATCCAAAGGATGTAATGTTTTACTCGGCTTCCTCATCTGATACCTGGCGATCGCTTACGCAAAGAGATAAAAATACATTGGCGCGTCTCTATAAAAGCAACTGAAAAAGCAAAATGGGCCACAATCATTCGCACCTAAGTGACAAACGGCAAGATAGCAAAGCACGGATGCTTAGTGCACTTGCGCTCATTTGCGGATATACGGTTGTAGAAGTGGTAGCGGCCTTTATGACTCATAGCTTGGCGCTATTTGCAGACGCTGGACACCTTTTTACTGACATATGCGCTTTAGTATTGGGAATCGTTGCCATTTGGTTTTCGGCCAAACCTGCTACCGCCGAGAAATCATACGGTTACTACAGAAGCGAGATTCTGGCTGGCTTTTTCAATTCTCTTGCACTGGTTGGTATTTCAGGATTTATCCTTTATGAAGCCTATCAGCGCTTGAATCATCCGCCCGCAATTCAAGGCTTGCCAGTGTTTTTCGTCGCCTTGATCGGGCTGGGCGTAAATTTTGCTTCGATGCGCATTCTCAAGCATGGGAGCGATTCAGAATCTATCAATGCTAAGGCAGCCTATCTTGAGATTCTGGGCGATTTGCTAGTATCCATAGGTGTTATGGCGTCCAGCATCACTATCTATTTCACGAAGTGGTACATCGTTGATCCAATTGTGAGCGGACTAATTGGACTCTTTATTGTGCCTAGAACATGGATTCTCCTTTCAGAATGCATAAATATCCTCATGGAAGGGACGCCCCAACATATAGACCTTGTCTCACTTCGGCAGTCCATGCTCGCTGTAGAAGGCGTTCAAGAGATTCACGATATACACGTGTGGACAATTACATCCGGTTTGGATTCTATGTCCGGGCACGTCCTAATCAACCCTGACGCTTCCGTGGCCAAAGTGCTGGAGGCAGTCACAAAGGTCTGCAACGAGCACGGACTTCATCACACCACCATTCAAATTGAGCATGCCGCCTGCCTAAATGGCGTGGATGTTTGCGTCAAAACTAGTACAAGTCATTAGTATCTAAAATAGATACTGCATTCAGTACGGAATCAGCATGCAATTCAGCATGTAAATTCGGTACGAAATCTGTAGGACAACCGTCGCTCTTGAGGTCTCAAAGTGGCCAGTCCGAACATTGTTTTTGCTGAATCTGCGTGGTTTCCGCCGATTTTGGGGGTAAGACTACGTAGTTTCCCCATCCTAATGGGAAGTTCACCAATTGTTCGCTTTGCAACGCGCCCTTACACTCCTAGTTACGAAATGAGCGATGCGCTTGGAAGCGGCGCTTCAGCGAAACAGAAAGCATCTAAGGGGTGGAATTCGATGAGTATGTTTAAGAATCCGAGAGACGAAGAAAAGCTTTGCCAAATTTTGAAAGCGTATGTAGAAGAATGGGGTCCGGAAAACGTTATCGTATCTGTGCCTCAACACTGGAGTGATTACAGCACGAGCAGTCTCGGTCGCGTTAGACTCGAGTTTGCAACATGCGACACAGTTTCTATTCGCGTTGAGTACGAATTCATTAGGGTTAAGTACGACGTGCAACTGCAAGCCGCATAAGGTATCAATAGGTATCTCTAAGTCCGACGGCGTCTATTAAAGGCATCCCAAGGCATCATCCGAAGGCATCAATTGGTATCTTTGCCAACACCCTGGCACTTTCTGAATCGCAATAAGCATTAATAGGGACGCAGAAATGCGTCCTTTTGCTTTGATGCTTTATGGCAAAGGCTGTTTCAAGCAAATGGTGCGGGTGCCATGCTCGTACCAAATCAGTTGCCGCTTAAGCTTTGGATATTCAACCTGAAAAGCGAGATGCAAATGTTCGTTTTGATGCGGATGAATTTCGAAAAGCAGATCGGCTGTATCGTCTGAACTCGTACAAAGTGGAGTGCGATTGCCGTTACTGTCTTCAAGAAAGCAATCGATCGAACTCAAGGTCGTTTCACTTTCGTTGTTGATCTCAGCATCTACATATAGAATACGCCCACCCAGACCGTCTCTTATGATCCTTCCCTTTTGAATTTTCACATCCAAGCCTGCCAAATGAGGGGCCTGGACTTTTTGCTTAGGATCTACTGCAACTGGCATGAGCAGGTCTGTGTCAATGCGCAAGTTGAGATCGTCCCCGGGTTCTAGCCTGGCTACTGGACCACGGCGCATCACTGCATAACCCGTGGCCATCAAAGCTCCGGCTGCTGCACCACCGGCGATATTATAACCATGCATGGCGATTGTCTCGTGCAAGCCAAATATTTGATAAGCAACAAGAGCGCCTACAATAGCTCCGCCTGCGGCGTACGACATTACTATGCCAAAGCCTTTTGCCTTCGTTTTAGCAGTTGATGGTTTGATGTTGTCGGCTTGAGCCCTAAATGCAAATATTCGGCCATCCGGAGTGACGATGCGATTAAACGACATTTCAACGCTTCCCGGTCTGTAAACACGTTTGGGTGGGTTGATTTTGTCTACTCTGCCATAAAAAACGGTGCCTTCTGGAATGACTTTGTTTTCATCAACATAAAGGTCTTCGCTGACGCGTGCCGTAATTATTTGTCCGGCCTTGGCAGGAAGAAGTTCGCCGTCCAGATCGCGATCCATCATTTTGATGGCATGAGTGGGTACGGTAGCTAGCTTCAATTTAAGCGGGGTACCTTTGGGAATTTGATAGGTTACTTCACCCTTCAAGAGGGGCGTTTGCGCCTTAGACTTTTGCTCGTTTTGAGCAGCAGCGTTATTAGTAGTTGTGGTGTTGTTAGCGTTTTCAGTTACTGCAGGGCTCTTTTCAGTTAACGGTTCTTCGACTGCAAAAACAACAGAATTATTTGCCAATAAACAAAAAAGAGCTGTGGTGAAAAGAAAATTGCTTTTGACCTTGGGCCAGATAGACATATTTATCGCATTAGTTGGGGAGGGACGCTTCAGTATAAGTTATTACAGGGCAGGGCATTCCATTGGCTCATTGAAACTCACTTAAATGTCCGATAATGGGCGCTATGTTTGACGGGCAGGCGGTTTAGAGCCTTAGTAGCGGATAACGTCGTTTTGGGATAACGTAATTTTGAATAGATCTGGGCATATGAAATGAGGACTAGAGTGACCGCTTTGCGAAGTTAGCGGTCTTAACCGTACATAGAGATTGAACAGGAGAAGTATGGTCGCTGAACCTACCGCCCAAGACAGAGCCATCAAAGCTCAATCAAGAATCGATAAGCTAAGCACACCGGAAGACATTCTTCTGCTCAAATACAGTCCTGAGCTCATTGAAGAGCTTTCGGCTCATGTGACGCGCAAAAGCCTGTTTGATGCCATTTTGATTGACGCATCTGAAACCGGGTTCCTCTTTACTGCCGAAACACTAATCGAATCAGCAACATTAGCCAGGAATCTCCTGCAGCTGCAGGGAACTATGCTCTGGATTAAGGCTGAAAAGGCAATTGGTATTAAACGCGATTCAATCGTCGGCAATTGCTCATTCTTTATTTTCGACAGCTATGCAGAACTATTTGATTATTCACCGGCCTTGACTGCGCGCGTGCGCGATATACTCGGCAAAACAGACAGCTTTCAGGAAAATACAGATCTCTCTCAACAAGTGTTGATGTCTGTCGTTCCAGTTTTGACGAAAAACGGCATCCAAGCTAAAGGCGCTATAGAAAATGTCAATCAGCGTATAAGCGTTCTTGCTGCAATAGACAATTTCACAGCAATTAGCGGTCTTAGCGAGCGTCTTGTAACCACTGGCAGAATGACATTTGAGGAGCTTCTTGAAGAGATCAAAATACTTGAAGATGCCAAATTGATTTATCCGGTTCTTGCCAAAGTACCGTTTCTCGTCAATTGCTTTACGATACGCACTTCTTTTTCACTCGACGATTATTTGATTGCGGCCAAGCTCGTTACTCGCGTACAGCTCGATGAGTTGGTCGCTGAGTCGCGTGCTGCCATCAATAAAGACCACATCACAGTTGGTGCGTTAGCTTTGAAAAAAGGCTATATCAATGCCCGGCAGCTGGAAGTAGCAATCAACGATCTATCCTTTTACGGACAAGCCGGTGGTAGAGATGGAACACGCATCATGAGAGCCGGCAGTGAAGAAACGCAATTGCAAAGTTTGGTTGGGTATTTAGGAACGACCGATCCCTCTAACTTGCTTCAGAATTTGGTGCAGAATCGCGAAGGCGGTGTTTTATCAGTCGAGCACAAAGACCAACACTTCAGAGCCATTTTTGATGCAGGCAAACTTACTCACGCAAAAGTCGGAAAGATAGTTGGCAATCAAGCTGTAATTCAATTCGCAAGCGCCTGGCATGAAGGCATTTTTGTGTTCATGAAGAGAACACCACCAGCGGATTTAGCCGTTGACGAATGCAAGCTCACGAAGATGCTCGATAACATGTTGCTTGATGCGGCTCTTGCCAAAGACAACATGGAAGTCGTAAACAAAAAGCTTCCGAACGGAATAGAATCGATTCTTGAAAAAGCCGAGGATACAAAGAATCTTCTTGCGGAGGGCAAGTTCAAAGATCCAAGTGATGGATACGATATAAACGATAGCGAAGTTGAATTAATGCGGCGCCTATGGAACGAACTGGATGGGCTGACAACGCTTGTTGTTGCGATCAAGCGCCTTGGCGATGTGGCTTTGTACAAGGGCATGCGCGCTGCCGATTTATTGCGGCACTATGAACTCGTGACAATTCCAGAAAACAATCTCGATAGTCCACTCAAAGATTTCAATTTCATGGTCAAGCGAGTTTCAGACAAAATCGGACGCGATCGCAATACCGCATTTCTCAGGCTCTCTATGCGAGACACGGTTGGTTATACACAACGAGCCAGAATGTTCGCCATCACCTCATCTGGCGAGGTGGGTCTGGATATGGCTGCTGCTCGCAAAACAGGGGCTTCCCTAACACTTGTTGTGCAAGACATTGAGAATTGGCAAGTTCAATATATTGAATACGTCAGTCAGGAAGTGCCAAGTGATTTGCTTCTTTCCATCATCCGGGAAATACATCCGGAAGAAGAAGGAACCGATAGCTAGAATATTGATCTGCGCAGTGATCGTCCTTAGGCGATAGAATCAAATGACTGTATGGAACAAGCGGTAATAGTTGATGCTCTTCGCACGCCCATTGGAAAATATGGCGGTGCGCTTAAGGATGTGCGCCCCGACGACCTGGCGGCACACGTCATACGCCAATTAGTAATGCGCAACAAAATTGAGCCGGCCCTTATTGATGATGTCATTTTCGGATGCGCCAATCAGGCTGGTGAAGATAATCGCAACGTCGCCCGAATGGCAGCCCTCTTAGCGGAATTGCCTGTGGGTGTGCCAGCATTTACGGTTAATAGATTGTGCGGATCCGGTTTGCAAGCAGTCAATACTGCTTGCCTGGCGATCCAAAGTGGTACTGGCGAAGTTTATATAGCAGGTGGAGTCGAGTCCATGACGCGCGCTCCTTTAGTGGTTGGCAAACCCGACTCTTCATTTCAGCGCGGCGACCAGACCCTCTTTGATACGACGCTTGGCTGGCGTTTCGTAAATGAAAAGCTATCGAAACTCTACTATCCGTATTCCATGGGAGAAACGGCTGAGAATGTCGCTGAAAAGTGCGGCATCAAACGAGAAGAGCAAGATGAGTTTGCCATGCGCAGTCAGCACAGATATGGCGCGGCGCACGAGAAGGGCTTATTCAAAGAGGAAATTGTGCCTGTTTCAATTACGGCACCGAAAGGTCAGGTTGCGGCAACTCTATTTTCAGCAGATGAGCATCCTCGTCCTAAAACAGCTCTTGCAGACCTGACCAAATTAAAGCCAGCCTTTCGTGAGGGAGGGACTGTCACGGCTGGGAATTCCTCTGGCATCAATGACGGTGCATCGGCGCTTCTAATAATGTCGCAGCGCAAGGCAAAAGAACTTGGCATGAGGCCGATTGCCCGCTACGTTGCCTCAGCCGTGGCTGGTGTAGACCCGGCTTTGATGGGCTTGGGGCCAATACCGGCTACGCAAAAGGCCTTGCATTATGCTGGTCTAACTCTAAAAGATATTGAATTGATCGAATTGAACGAAGCTTTCGCTGCACAATCACTTGCTTGTATCAAAGAACTCAAGTTCGATCAAAATATCGTAAACGTTAATGGCGGCGCTATTGCTCTTGGACATCCAATCGGCTCAAGCGGAGCACGGATTCTCACCACCCTCTTGCATGAAATGAAGCGCCGCGATACAAAAGTCGGCCTTGCTACGATGTGTATAGGTGTCGGCCAAGGTATTGCAACTGTGGTATCACTCATTTAGGCGGGTTTCTCTACGGAAAGGACTTTACTCCGGCGCTCTTGGCTAGAAAGTTTGCTTGATTGGACGGGTTTTTCAAAAAAGTATGGCATCATCAATAGGGTCTTTCGTACGCCGAATATTTCGATACTGACAAGGCAGTGGGGTAACTAAATGGCGACGGATCAAGCCTTCAGGTTTTTGCAAATCTCGAATGTTTGGCTGGATTGTAAGCGGATGGGGGCTCTCGGCTTCCCTCCCGATCTAAAGCGGCAGCGGACAGAAGAAATTGCGCTCTCTTTTGAAAAGACGCTTTCTACCGCGATCAATACCGGCATCGATGCCATATTTATAGTGGGCAATCTCTGGGACGGCGAACTCGTTAACAACGCCACAATCAATCGTGTCGGACAGCTTTTCAGTGAGTTGCAAAACTTGCCGATATTTATTGTTCCGGGCAGCGGCGATTCCTTTTCACTAGATTCTCCCTATTGCATGGAGTTTCTTAAGAGCATCGGATTATCGGCTTTTAGCAGTAATGTACATATATTTGCAGAAAATCAGTTTATGACTGTTCGCCACCCTTACCGCGATGACGTCACAGTCACAGCACGCAGCTTTATTAAAGACCGCGCCAGTATTGAATGGGGATTGTCGGTAACACCGCCTGCTGACGACAAAGGTTTGTTGAACATTTTGCTTTTCGCCGAGCCTGTCGATGGACTTTTTGATCCAAGCGCACACGCTAAATTACTAGAAATATATGGAGCACCAACTTTAGAAACTGATTTGTGCGCGCTGGGCTTCGACTATGTAGGTGTCGGATTTGGCGATCAAACGAGCGAGTTGCGCGGTGCCGACGGTAATTTGGCCGGTGCTCAAAGTGGTTCTATGTTTGCCCAGAATTTGAGCGATATAGGGCCCAGAGTGGGTTTGTTAGCCACTTTGCAAAAAGGGGCGGAGTTCGATATTCAAACGCTTGAATCAGATCAGCGCAAGATATATGCAACCGGTGCTGATGTTTCTGGTCTTGATTCCGGAGACGCGTTGAACGAAATTATTCAAAGCCTTGAAGATGAAGGAGCAAAGGTCGGAGAAGACATAGCCTACATTGAACTTGAAGGCAGACTCAGTGAAGATCCCAAAGAGCTGATTGATAGTTTGAAGCAAGCTTTCTTTCACACTTTTGTAGCAGATCGCAGCCGTCCCGACTACCTTTCACAAACTTACGAGCCAGGCAGCCCGGAAGCACGATTTACAGAAGCTATGCTTGTGTTGAAACGGGATCCGGCTAAACTAGCTGCGGTGGGAGTGGCAGCAGAGGGACTTGATACAAGTCGAATATTGGAAGATGCTCTTTATTACGGCCTTGATGCGCTTCAACAAAATCGGGTGAATTTGCGGAATGTGGATTGAGCGCATTGAGTTATCTGGATTTGGCAATAGCCCAAGCGAAAAGGTAGAATTCGCTAAGGGCTCAGTAAATCTCTTTGAAGAGATTAGCGACCAAACCAAATGTCTTGCACCGGCTGCGGTGCTAGCTGCCCTTTATGGTGATAAATTCGAGTCAGGCGCTCTTGCGAAGTTGAGCATAAAAAGTTTCCGCACGGCAACTGAAGTCTCTGCTCCCTTCTCGGTTTCTCTCGATTTTGTGATCGGCAACCGCGCCCTTAGATTTTTGCGCAATCTCGAAGATGGCAAACTTACCGTTCTAGATAGACAAAACAACAATGCTGATGTCACTGCCGAGTATGCAAGTGATAATCAAATCTCAAGCACTGCATTTGGTGGTGCAGACTTCAAGAAGTATTTGGCTGAATTTGTGGTTTTAGCTAATGCACCCACAGGTGAACCTGGTACGAAACACCCAGTTGTAGCTCTTGCAGAAGCGATAACAAGTAAAGAAAATTTGTTATTCCATCAAGCCCAGGCTATACAAGTAATAGATGATTGCTTGAGTCAATTTCCGTACGATCAAATCACAATCAAAGTAGATTTTTTAATTGCTGAATTAGAAAGGCAACGCCTCGAAATTCGCTCGCGTTTAGAAAATTACAGTGCTCGCCGACATTCTCTGGTAAGTTTGATTACACGCTTGCGCGAGCTGGAGCCAATCTTAGAGGGCGAAGAACGCCAATTGGCCAGCCAGGAATATTTCAGGCTTTGCCTGAGAGCAGCTGAGATAGACGGAACCGTGATGCAATTGCGCTCGCAGCAAATTCGCATAATCGGCATAAGAAGAGAATTGGAACGCATAGGTTCTTTGGCTGAATTTACTGCCGAATCGCAAGCTCAAATTGAAGAATTATGGATTCGCCGCACTTCCAGAATTGAAGATTACCAGGCTCTGGAACAGGAGCTTATGCCAAGGCTTAAGGAGCTCGATCAAATTGAAGCACAGCGCGGCGATCGTTGGAAAGGCTTAGAGTCGTTTACAGAAGAACAGTCTCAAGCTCTGTTTTCTATGGCAACAAATTTGCAAACCAACGAGAAAGAGCTCAAGGAATTCAAAGACAAATTCAACCAAGAAGAGACTGCCGCACGCAATCTAAATCTAGATTTGGAGCGCTTTGAACTGACAAGAAGAGTAATGCTCACGTTAGACCCACGCGAAATTGATGATGCAAAATCTTTCTCAGCGCTTATGACCGGTTATAAGAATCAAGCCTCAGAAAGCGAACGAGGCAAAGAACGCTCCGAAGCTTTAATAACTGAAATAGAGGAACAAAGACAAGGAAAGGGTGAAGCCGGACCAATGTTCAAGCTCTTTAAGTCGGGAAGTTTGCGCCAAAAGGAATTGGAAGGTGCCAAAGCAGATTTGGAAAGGCATGAAGCAAGGCTTGTAGATCTCAAACAAAAGATCACTGCCCTTGAACAAAGACTTGACGGTTTGGCGCTCAGGCTTGGCTTATCCACTGGCGCTGCACTTTTGGAAGAACTGCAAGCATATTCATCTGCTCCGCCGCAATTGAAAGAGCTGGACATGCTTCAGCAACTGATTGCAACGCGTGAAGCGAGTGTGGCACAACTTCGTAGTGACATTGAGCCATACCTGCGCCAGGCCCAGTGTAGCACAACCGAAATAACTGCTGAATTTTTGCTTGAATTAGCTAATCAGGTTGCCCTTTCCGTTAAGGAAGCAAAGGAACTCGAGAAGGGTTACGAGCAAGTGAAATCTGGAAAGGAGCAACTCGATTTTCTCGTTTCTGAGTTGACGAGCATCGAAGAAATATTAGCTCAACTTTTTGCCAACGCTGGTCTAAAGAATCCACAAAATATGGATGAAAGTTATACTGGCTACTATGCCAATGTGGCTGCTCATCACCACTGGCAAGCTCTCAATGACGAAATTCAAAAGATGCAACAGCGTTACCATTTTGAAATTGGTAACGAGGATCTCGGCGCTGTTATTAACAAGTTGGAAGCGGAAAAACGGGATGCCTGGGAGCGTATTCAAGATTTAGCTAATAACTATCCTGAAATTGCCGAAAAATCTCCCCCCAATGCGGAACAAGCTGCTCTTTATGCGGCAAGTTTGGCTAATCCTGAAGTTGAAATGTTGCGCAACGAGCGCGATCGTTTGCGTGCCGAAATCCGTGCTTTTTACGATGAGTACGATCACAATTTCGAGGCTACTGTTACAGACTTAGAAACAGTTGAAAGAAGACTGGAGCAAGCAAGGTTAAATCAAGCTGCACTCGAGTTGGCACGCGAACGTCTAAATTCATTGCTGGGCGAAGACGTGACTGCTCTTGTTCAAAAGCTTGAGATTGCAAAAGATCAAAATGGCGATACTCTGCCTCTACTTATTGATTCTGCATCGCTGCCGCATAGCGAATTGGAGCTGGCAATTGCTCTTAAGTTTCTCACCACGTTAGCGGCCGAGCGGCAGCAGATTCTTTTGTTCAGCAATAGTCGGAAACTGAATTTGGGCAGATTCATGCAACCTACGGCTTTCCAACAACAACCGCTTAAGTTTTGCCTTCGCACCAGTGCCGGAGCCGATGGTCACTTGCAACGGGCTTAGCTGTGCCGAATTTCAGCTGCGGTCTTAGAACGTGAGCGATGGACGGCCCAGTTGCATCTGGTTGCCGCTTTGACCGCCCTGACCGTTTGCAGCACTCTGAGGAGTCGGACCGTTTCGATTGCCTTGGTCATTCGTTTCAGGTTTTATTAGATCGCCTGTGCCCGGATCGAATTTTTTCTCTTCGACAACATTTGCATTTTCGTCTTTCTTCTGATACGGAACAGGTTGTCTCGTTAGCGGATCATATTCAGTATGGTTTTGCCTTGTGCGTTTTTAACTTCCACTGCTTGCAAATGACCGTTTTTGAGTCTAATCTTTCGAGCGCTTAGCCAGTTCGCGGTCCGGCAATTCCCACCCGGTGAGCTTTGCAAGCGATTCCATTACTTCCCAGGTGGTCGCTTCTAAATCTTCCGATGGATAAATAAGGGGGCCAATTGCAGCGCGTGCTTTTCCCCAGCGGACATTGGTGCCAGTAAACCCGACTGGAATAATTGGCACTTTGTTTGCCCAGGCAAAGTAAGCAGGCCCTGTGTGAGGTTTACCAAGCTTCCCGGGTGTTTTGTTGCGGGTGCCTTCAATGAAAATGCCCACGGACCAGCCACATTGAAAGGCTTCTTTGATCGTGCGAATTGTAGATACCGAGGGTCTGTCTCGATCGATAATTATGGTGCCGTAGAAGTCCATAATTGGCTTCAGTAACCGATTGCCAGTTAATTCCGCTTTTGCAATGAACGCAAGCGGTATGCCTGTGCTCACCACCATCAGTGGCGGGTCGTAATAAGAGAGGTGATTGCAGACAATGAGAAATGGTCCTTTGCCATGAATATTCTCGCGACCCGTGTAACTAAATCTGCTCCAGAAAAGATGGAATGGCCTGATAGCACCCCAAGCGGTGAGGTGTTGAGCAACCTTTCGCCATTGCGTCCATCTCGGCTTTTTTTTAGCCGGTGGCTTTTTTTCTACCTCGGTCATCTTGTTGCTTGAGTTCGGATAGCAGTAGGAATAGCAGCTGCTTTCGGCAAGGTAATGCGCACAATAGAATTATCTTCTTGCTGGCTGCAGAATAGCGAACCGTCTTTATCAAGAGTGAGATAATAAGGCTTCTTGAAGCCATTTGCTATTATGCTCGAAATGCCGGCCGGATTGATTTTCGTTATGTAGCCGCCAAGATAATTGGCCACATAAACATTGTTAGCATCATCTACAGCAAGACCAATAGGGCCTTTCAAATTGATGCCGGAACTAAATTGCGAACGAGTGCCGTCGGCTGAAATTCTGTCGATTGTGTTCGACAAAAAGTTGGCAATGTAGAGAGTGCCCTGTTTATCAAAAGCCAGTCCGGCTGGTGCTGAGAAATTGGTGGCAATTACTCGTACGGTGGCATTCGGTAAAAGTGCCTGAGGCGTGGCGGGGGCGCTTGGTGTTGGCGGTGGAGCAACGCTTGGCGGTTGCTGAATTTGTTGTACTTGTTGAGTAGCTTGCGGTTGCGCAATCACTGCTTGTGTTGAGGGCTGAGTGTTGTCGCCTGCAACTTGTGTTGGCTGCGTTGTAGTGGCCGTTCCGACACCCGTCATCTTTTGATCAACTATCTGGAGCTTCTTTTGAGCATCTGCAAAATGGGAGCTATTTGGGGCGATCGTTGAGAAATTGTCTTTCGCCAGCTGAAATTGGCCAAGATCCAGATAAGCAACCCCCAACTGATAGTGGGCGTCTGCGTCAGTGGGCTTTACGCGAAGTACTTCTTGAAAACGGGGGACGGCTTCTTTGAGGCGCTTTTCACTCTGATACAAAACACCCAAGTTGTATTGGGCATCGGCAAGATCCGGGTCTATATCGGCGGCTCGCTTGAAAAATATAATCGCCGACTCAGGGCTGCCTTGGTGGTAGGCTGTCAAGCCCAAGTTGTAGAGGCTGATTGCCTGGGTTTTCGTTGGAGTTTGAGCCTGGGCAAGTGCCGGAAAGGCTGAACTTGTGACGGCTGTGAGGGAAATTAGGATTGAAAGAAACAAAGCACGAGCCATCAAAATGTCTCCTCGATCGTGGTGATAGAGCGGGTTGCCAATTGCTTCGGTGACCAATAATATTTGCTCGACATGGGACTCCTAGTCACGAGTTGTACATGGTTTGGGTATATTCTTAGAGTGTTCGGTTACTACTAGCATCTTATTAACTTCGAATCGACCTGAAAGGACAGCCCACATGAGAACCGTTGGTCACATCATTACTTCTGCCGGCATCGGAATTGCAAGCTATGCAAGATATCGGTCGCGTCCGGCTGCAGTGGCTAGCTTCCTGGCTGGTTGGCTAATCGACCTCGATCATATCGTGGATTATGTCCGAGCTCACGGTTGGCGGCTTAACTGGACTAGGTTTAACGAAGCGTCCCATGAAAAGTACAGCGGAAAGCTCTATTTACCACTGCATTCCTTCGAATTGGTCGCTCTATTTTTCTTATTGTTTCGGGGTCCAAAACGGCAACCCTTTCGGGTTGGCATAACCGTTTCGTTATTAACACACCTTTTGCTGGACCAACGCTGCAATCCTGGCCGTAAAAAGACCACTTATTTCTTGTTTGATCGCATCCGTAAGAAATTCGATGCCGAACGTATATTGGGCGGAGATTTTGGGTGCTCTCATGCAGTAGTAGTTCCGGCAACGGTAGCTGTCACACAATAATTCAACAAAACCGATTGGATCATGCGAAATTAAAAGGACGGTTCGTTTGAACCGCCCTTTCTTGATTTACTTGTGCACCATATATAGTGCTTGGTTGTGCTAGATCCTATGCAGGAACGTTGAAGCTGCCTTCGCCAATTGGCGGGTAGATATCTTCTTCTTCCTCTTCCTCTTCGGCACCCGTCGTCGTATGTCCCTGGAATCCAGTTCCTGCTGGAATCAAGCGACCAATGATGACGTTTTCTTTGAGTCCTCGTAACCAATCCTTCTTACCTTCAACCGCAGCTTCGGTAAGAATACGAGTTGTCTCTTGGAACGAAGCAGCTGAGATGAAGCTTTCCGTGTTCAAGCTGGCTTTTGTGATACCCAGTAGAACCGGTGTGTATGTGGCTTCTCTCGTTCCGCCCTGGCGCGCCTTTTCGTTTTCTGCATCAATGAAGAAGCGCTCCAATAATTCACCTGGCAGCATGATGGTTTCACCCGGCTCGTCTACACGAACCTTGCGAGTCATTTGGCGCACAATTACTTCGATGTGTTTGTCGGCGATTTCCACACCTTGCGAACGATATACGGATTGCACTTCGTCCACGAGATATTTTTGCGAAGCTTCGATGCCCTTCAAGCGCACGATATCGTGCGGGTTTGGTGGACCATCGGTGAGTGCCTCTCCAACGGGAATTTCTTGTCCGTCATCAACGATAACGTTCAAGCCGGAAGGAATGACAATTTCTTCTTCGTTGCCTTCGCCGTAAACGATATACAAACGAGTGTTGTCATCTTCGATAACTACCCGGGCACGGCCTGCCTTTTCAGCGAGGATGGCACATTCTTTCGGCTTTCTTGCTTCCAATAGTTCTTCAACTCTCGGAAGACCCTGAACGATGTCACCTGTCTTCTGCCGTTCAAAGATAAGTGTTGCCAGCAAGTCACCGCGTTGTACGAGTGCGCCGTCTTCACTTTGCAGTTGAGTGTTGGACGAAATCAGGTAAGGACGTCCCTTTCTCACAACTACATCAGTGCCGTCGATTTTGACGACCTGCCCGGAGTGAGTAGACGGGGTGGCTTTGGAAAGCGGATCTGCGTTACGGATGAGATCACCATCTTTAACGGTGACAGCACCCTTCACCTTGTGGTGAACTTGCTGTTCTTCTGTAATTAGAAGAATCCGTCTTTCGTCTGACTTGGACAGTTGCACGCGGGCAGCACTCTTTGTGAGCACTTGCGTTGTAGCAACCGGAGCCTTGGCGGCAACGATATCGCCGTGTTGAACGGCTAGAAGCGTTACGTTCAAGTCATTGTCGCGTCTTAGCAGGATGTTTTCTTGCACAACGATGTTCAAAGCTTCTTCGTCAATTTCCACGGTGCCCTTTAAGCCCGTTAGCTGACCGCCCATTTGGAGAACAAGCGATGTCCGGGTTAATTGCGCACCTTGCAGATGGCGAACCTTCTCACGGTCGCGGAAGAGGAGCTGAGTGACGGAACGAAGTGAGATTTTGTCGTCTGTAGCACGATGTTTGAATCGTGTTTCTAACGGCTCAATCCAATATTCTTCAATTGGCCTAACGAGCAATTGTGTGGCGCCGTCTTCTTTTTCGAAGATGCTAACCATCTTACGTTCGGTCGCTGTTTGGCCTTCAATAATTTCAGTGCCCGGCTCAACGATTTGTCCTTCCGGTACTTTGACGTCTGAAGGATCGCCGATGTTGAAGAGTTCACCAGGTCTGATGATTACTTCGTGGATGATGTCGTTATCGGCAACGATTTCAACAATGCCATCCATGTGAGCGAAGACGTCTTTGACGACTTCTTGACCGGCAGTTACTTTGTCGCCCGATTCACACATCTTGAGACTGATGTCTTTAGAGATGAAGTGAACTTCTTCCGGAACGAAGAGAACGCGTCCAGCTTTGGTCACAACACGGCGGTCGTCGATTTCGACACCGTCATAAATGATTTCGCCGCCCGAGTTAACGACGTTCGTACCGTCATCAACCAATTCAGCAATGATCTTGCCGTTTTCAACGATTTCTTCGTTGACGACTTTAATCGTGTAGCTCTCCTTGCTCTTCGACACCTTCCAGGCATAGCCTTGTTTGCTGCCTTCAAGCTTGGCGTTGTTTGCGCCGACGCTCGAGATGATGACGTTGATTTCCTTGCCTTTGACGAGGCGAGTCACTGATTTCTTGCCGCTCTTAACTACTTCAGTTTCGAGTTCAGCTCCAAATCGCACTTCGCCACCGTACTCGGTTGCGATTGTGATTTCTGCCAGTACATCTAGCGGATTGACGTCTTGTCCATCTTTAACTACAACGTGAGCGCCGGAGGGCAAGTTGTAGACATCCCCTTCCAATACCCAGATGATACCGCTGCGGTTTGCTGTGCGGGAGATGTTGCCTTGACGGTCGCGCTTTTCATCAGCCTGGAAGCCACTGAACATAACCCGTCCGGAAATATCGGCGGTAATGTCTTTGCTGGCTCTTTCGGTGAGGTTCTTCTTGGAACCCGGCGGATCGTATTCAACCAGAACTTGACCGACTGTTACTTCTGAACCGTTAGGTACAAGAATCAAACTGCCCTGGCCAATATTCAATGTGTGTTCTTTAGTGCCGGTTACTTTTATGACACCATCTTTGGTGGTTTGTTCAACCACATCTCCATAGGCTGTTCTTACTGAACGGCTTGGGATCTTGAAGGAAATCGTACCGGCAGCCGGTGCTTTCATCTGGGCACGGCTAGCTCCACCTGCGACGGCGCCGCCTGTGTGGAACGTTCTCATTGTAAGCTGTGTGCCTGGTTCCCCAATTGATTGGGCAGCAATAATACCGATTGCTTCGCCGTTATCAACCAATCTGTTGATGGTTAATGACCAGCCATAACACTTTTGGCAAACGCCGTATTGGCTTTCGCAAGTGAGTGGCGAACGTACTTTAACAACGGAGTTCTTGCCTTTGCTGCCAACAGCCTTTTCAATTCCTTCAGAACTGATGCGATTGATCAGTTCACCGGCGCGGTAAACAACTTCACCGGTCGATGCGTCAACCACATCTTGAGCCAACGATCTGCCGTGGATGCGCTCTTGCAAGCGAACCATGGGCTTATCGCCTTCCATAATAGGCTGCATCAAGATGCCATTTTTTGTGCCGCAATCGACATCACGAACGATAACGTCTTGAGCAACGTCTACCAATCTTCTCGTTAAGTATCCAGAGTCGGCTGTCTTCAAGGCTGTGTCTACCAGACCCTTACGGGCGCCGTAACTGGAGATGATGTATTCAGTTACGTTTAAGCCTTCGCGGAAGTTTGCCTTAATTGGCAAGTCGATGATCTGACCTTGGGAGTCTGCCATCAAGCCCCGCATACCAACAAGCTGACGAACTTGGCTAATGTTTCCCCGAGCTCCGGAGAACGCCATCATGTATACCGGGTTCAGTCTGTCGAAGTTGTCGACCACTTCTTTGGTCAATTGGTCTGTAGTAGCAGACCATGTGTCGATAACTTTGTTGTAGCGTTCAACTTCTGTGATTTCGCCGCGTTCATAACGCCTTTGCGCAGCTTCGATTTCCTTTTCAGCAGCGGAGATAAGTCCACGTTTTGCTTCCGGTACGTCGAGATCGTCAATGGAAATCGTCACACCAGCCTTGGTGGCATAGTGAAAGCCCAGATCTTTCAGGGCATTCGCTAATTCCGCCGTGCGGGCTGTGCCGTACTTCTCATAGACGGTTGAGAGAAGAGATCCCAGCTTCTTTTTGTCTACCGTTGTGTTAATGAACTCCAACGGCTCTTCTTTTCTTTGACTGCTAACCATAGCTCCCTCTTATGCTTCTTTATTCAATAACAGCGGACAGAATTCCAACAGGTCTAGAATTCCAAAGGTCTAATTGATTGATGAAATGGCGCCTCTTACCGTCTCGTTGAAGATGATTCTTCCAGGAGTGGTCTCGAGCATTTGTCCATTGAAGTCACGCACTTTGATGCGGGCATGCAGATCAACTACACCGGCTTCATAAGCGGCTCTGGCATCACCCAGGCTTACGAAGCGCATTCCGGCACCACGGCATGTTTTTGGATCATCAGAACCTGGCTTTTCGATAGTCAGGTAGTAGATACCCAGAACCATGTCCTGCGTTGGTGTGATGGTTGGACGACCGGTAGCAGGTAAGAGAATGTTGTTGGAAGCGAGCATGAGCATGTGAGCTTCTGCTTGAGCTTCAACGGACAACGGTACGTGCACAGCCATTTGGTCACCGTCAAAGTCTGCGTTAAAGGCAGAGCAAACGAGCGGGTGCAATTGGATAGCGCGTCCTTCTACCAGTACAGGTTCAAAGGCTTGAATACCTAAGCGGTGCAACGTTGGTGCTCGGTTGAGGAGTACCGGGTGACCTTGAATAACTTCTTCAAGAATTTCCCAGACGATTGCCGAACCCTTTTCAATTTGCTTCTTGGCAGATTTGATGTTCTGCACAATTTGGCGTTCGATCAATTTGTTGATTACGAACGGCTTAAAGAGTTCAAGAGCCATTTCTCTGGGCAAACCGCATTGGTGCAACTTGAGGGTTGGACCAACGACGATGACGGATCTACCCGAGTAGTCAACCCGTTTTCCTAACAAGTTTTGGCGGAATCGTCCTTGCTTACCTTCAATGATGTTCGAAAGTGATTTAAGCGGACGGTTGTTTGGACCGACAACCACACGACCACGGCGACCGTTGTCGATCAGGGCATCAACCGCTTCTTGCAACATCCGCTTTTCGTTTCTCACGATAATTTCTGGAGCGCCCATTTCGAGCAGTCGGGCGAGACGGTTGTTGCGGTTGATAACACGGCGGTAGAGATCGTTTAAGTCGGAAGTGGCGAATCTGCCCCCATCCAACTGCACCATTGGGCGCAAGTCTGGCGGGGTGACCGGCAAGTTGTCGAGCACAACCCAGGTTGGGTCAGTGTGGGATGACTTCAATGCTTCAACTAAACGAAGGCGCTTGATGATCTTGGCGCGCTTTTGTTGAGAGCCAGAAGCACTGGCTAATTCATCACGAAGTTGTTTGCCCAGCTCTTCTAAACCAGGAAGGCTAAGAAGACGACCGCGATCGTCCTTGTTGTCTGGACGTTCGTAAGCTGGCTTGGCAAGCTCGTTTAGAAGTTGCTTGATTGCTTCTGCGCCTATGCCTACGTCGAACTGCAGGTTTGGATCATCCAACAGACGTTCGTATTCTTCTTCGGAAAGCAACTGGTATTTGTGCAGGTCCGGAGCATTGCCCTGGTTGGTGACGATGTAGGCGTTGAAGTAAACAACTTGTTCTAGATCGCGCAACGGCAAGTCAAGCAATAAACCGATGTAACTCGGAATGCCTTTCAAAAACCAGATGTGCGTTACGGAACAAGCCAACTTGATGTGGCCCATTCTGTGGCGGCGCACTTTGGAATCTGTAACTTCTACACCGCATCGTTCGCAGGTGATACCGCGGTGACGAACACGTTTGTATTTACCGCAATAGCATTCCCAATCTTTCGAGGGTCCGAAGATACGCTCGCAAAAGAGACCGTCTTTTTCCGGTTTCAGTGTGCGGTAGTTGATCGTCTCCGGCTTGGTTACTTCACCATGAGACCAGCTCAAGATGCGTTCCGGGGAAGCTACACCGATCTTTATATAGTCAAATCGATCGATACTCGTTGCCATTTTAACTGAGAGACCTCCAGCAATAGTGGGGATGAAACCCATCAGGTTCGTAGGGAAAACAGGGCGGACAAATCATCTTCAGATTTCTTCTGAAGGCTCCTCGTCATCACTGTTGTCAGATTCTAAGTCGACTTCAAGTCCGATTATTTCTTCGGCAGGCGTTTCGGCCGCGACGAACTCTTCATCAGGTTCGCTTACTGCCACCGCTGCTGATGGCACAACCGGTTGTCTTGAAAGTTCGGACAATTCGGATTCGATGCCGATATCACCAAACGGACTCAATCTGCGCAGTCCGCGCGGGCGAGCCTCTTCGACTTCCGCCATCAAATCGACTTCAATTTCGCCGCCTTCGCGAGTTCTCTTCGCGACGGAGACATCCAAGCCAATCGATTGCAATTCGCGCACCAGCACCTTAAATGATTCAGGTATGCCAGGACGCTTCAGGTTCTCACCTTTAACGATCGATTCATAGGCTTTGGAACGTCCATTGACGTCATCGGATTTGATGGTGAGCATTTCCTGCAGCGTGTAAGCGCCGCCGAATGCTTCGAGAGCCCAGCATTCCATTTCTCCAAGTCTTTGTCCGCCGAACTGCGCCTTACCGCCCAATGGCTGTTGGGTCACCAAGCTGTAAGGTCCGGTAGAACGGGCGTGAATTTTGTCATCCACCAAGTGGACTAACTTCATCATGTAGATTTTGCCGACCGTCACTGGATTGTCGAAGGCATCTCCGCTTCTACCGTCGTAGAGCGTGACTTTTCCGCCACTGCCTACCCAGTGAGAACCGGTTAGATCTTTGCCCTTTTGTATTTCGCTGTGCACCAGGAATGAAGATGCTTCCTTTTGGTACATTTCATCAAATGGTGGCACTTCGTAGCGCAATCCTGTGAGCATTGCAGCAAGACCAAGAAGAGTTTCAAACGTTTGGCCAACGTTCATCCGGCTCGGCACACCAAGCGGATTGAGAACGATGTCAACCGGCGTGCCATCCGGAAGGAACGGCATATCTTCAGTTGGCAGAATCTTGGCGACAATACCCTTGTTGCCATGGCGTCCGGCTACTTTATCGCCAACGCTGATTTTGCGTTTTTGAGCAATGTAGACGCGCACCACTTTGTTGGCAACGGGCGGGAGTTCATCACCTTTTTCGCGGTCGAAGACCTTTACGTCGACCACCCGTCCGCCTTCACCGTGCGGAACGCGCAGTGAGTTGTCGCGAACGTCGCGTGCTTTTTCACCGAAGATTGCTCGCAAGAGTTTTTCTTCCGGTGGGTGTTCGGATTCACCTTTCGGCGTAATTTTGCCAACCAGAATGTCATCCGGATAAACGCGCGAGCCTACTCGCACAATACCGTGTTCGTCGAGGTGGCGGAGCGATTCTTCCGAAACGTTCGGCACTTCTCGTGTGATTTCTTCTGGTCCTAATTTGGTTGAACGGGCATCGATCTCCAACTTTTCAATGTGGATGGAGGTCATCACTTCGTCAAAGACGAGGCGTTGGCTAATTAAGATGGCATCTTCAAAGTTGTAGCCTTCCCATGGCATGAATGCCACGAGCAAGTTACGTCCAACGGCGAGTTCACCACTATTGGTGGCAGCACCGTCGGCGATGATTTGACCCGGCTTGATGGTATCGCCGACATTTACGATCGGTTTTTGGTTCAAGCAAGTGTCTTGGTTGGAACGTTGGAACTTAGCGAGGCGGAACTTAACGAGCCGCTTGTCTTTCGTGCGAACGTGAATTGTCGATGCCGTTACGTATTCGACTTTGCCGTCGATATCAGAGACAACAACCATCCCCGAGTCACGTGCGGATTGTTTTTCAATGCCGGTTGTAACTAGAGCGCGTTCAGTTTTGATGAGCGGAACTGATTGACGTTGCATGTTCGATCCCATCAGGGCTCGGTTAGCATCGTCGTGCTCCAGGAATGGAATAAGCGCCGTTCCGACTGAAACAATCTGAATTGGGCTTACGCCGACGTAATCCACGTGTTCCGGACCGGTTTCTTCGAACTCAGCTTTGTAACGTACCGGAACGAGTGGGTTCAAGAAGTTGCCATCGTCATCAACAGGCACATCACCTGGTGCGACGCGATATTTGTCTTCTTCATCAGCCGTTAAGTAATGAACGGTTTCAGAAACCTTACCGCCCTCTACCTTTCTATATGGTGTTTCAATGAAGCCGTATTCGTTGACGCGAGCGTGTGTAGCCAGCGAACCAATAAGACCGGCGTTTGGACCTTCTGGCGTTTCCACCGGACAGATTCTGCCGTAGTGACTTGGGTGAATGTCTCGAACTGCGAAACCAGCTCTTTCACGTGACAGACCACCAGGTCCTAATGCAGAAAGACGACGCTTGTGTGTTAGTTCTGCAAGCGGATTGGTTTGGTCCATGAACTGAGACAACTGCGATGATCCAAAGAATTCTCTGATCGCTGCCACTAACGGTTTTGTGTTCAACAAATTTGCTGGTGTAAGCGTATCGGCATCTTGCAATGTCATGCGTTCACGCACGATTCTTTCCAAACGGGTCAAGCCGATTCGGAATTGGTTTTGCAACAATTCGCCAACGGATCTAATGCGGCGATTTCCCAAATGGTCGATGTCATCGACATGGCCTTCGTCGTAGTGAAGACCGATGAGGTAGTCAACCGCTGCTACGATATCTTCGCGTGTGAGCGTGCGTTGCGATTCTTGAACAGATAAAGCAAGCTTCCTATTGAGCTTGTAGCGACCAACTCTCCCTAAGTCGTAGCGCTTGTCATCAAAGAATCGGCTGTCGATGATGCTTTGACCACCAGCAACTGATGGCGGATCGCCTGGGCGAAGTTTACGGTAGACCTCAATTAGAGAGTCTTCGCGGGACTTCGTGTTGTCTTTGTCTAGCGTCTTTTTCAAGAAATCTCTGTGACGGAAGAGAGCTTCCATTTCTTGATCGGAATAGCCAAGTGCACGAAGAAGAGTGGTGGCAGGTAGCTTTCTGTTTTTGTCGATCTTGACGTAGATGACATCATTTACGTCTGTTTCGAACTTGAGCCATGCACCACGGTTGGGAATAAGCGTTGCGGAGAATGTCCGTTTGCCGTTTGTGTCTACTTCACGTTTGTAGTAGATGCCAGGACTGCGCACAATCTGCGAAACAATTACGCGCTCTGCGCCATTGATAATGAAGGTACCGCGGTCGGTCATCATTGGGATGTCGCCGACGTAGATTTCTTGCTCTTTGATTTCGCCGATTTCCCTATTTACAAGGCGCATTTGGATGCGCAGCTTTTTGGTATAGCTGGAATCCATTGCCCGAGCATCTTCTGGGGTCTTCGGTTTGTTTGGTTCGGTGTGGTCTTCGAAACTATAAGCCGGCAAGAAGTGAAGCTCTAAACGGCCTGTGTAGTCCTTAATAGGACTAAAGGCTCTGAGCTCTTCTCCCAAGCCTTCGTCTATAAACCACTTGAACGAACTCTTTTGTATTTCTGCTAAATCGGGGAGAGTAGCAAGACGTGAGCTACCGACCCCGAAGGTGCGGACGCGCTCAGATAACTCTAAAGCCATCGGTTACCTCTGGTGATATGGCTGGATACGCAACGAATATAAAATGTCAGTCGCAAAGGCAGGCAATTGCGGAAAGAACCGTCAAATATACGTAAGCATTAATTGTATTGTCAAACGACATGTATAGGTTCGCGGCAAACGGCAAATCATAGAATCTTAGTTTAATTAATTATCATTTTTAATGCTTTATTCCGTTTTCGCCTCGCCAATTCTGACTTTGAATAGCTTTTGTCAGATCTCACAAAAGTTGTGTTTTTCAAGCCAGGCCTCTTGACGCAGACGGAGTTGGCACGCCCAGCGGCTCTAGGACTCATTATGGCTGATAATTGATTAGGGCTTGTGCTCGGGAAGGCTTCTCAATACGCGTTTTGTGTCGACTATCTTGCGTTGGCAAGAGTAGACGTAACCTGCCATGACAACCAGCCATATAAGGAAGAGCAATGCTCCTTCGCCTGGACCAAGAGACGGAACCGCGGGAGAAGCCACAATTGCAACCGCAATTCCGAAGCCAATCCCGAAGTACTGACTGAACCTCAGGTCTTTGACGCGCTTGATCAAAAGATCTCGAATCGGATTTGAAACCGGAGTCGAATTTGTTGTGTCTGGATTTGCCAAGACCGGTTTTGTCATTTCGTTGTCGTCATCTGCCATCAGCAAATTCTTAGCTCAAAAGGTATTGTCTGAGCGCATTATAATTCCGCTTGTAGAGCAGGCTTAACAATCCAGCCTTAACAATTTCCAGCAGCGAAGCGTTCGATTTCCTTATGGAAGACTTTTTGACAATCTTTCTTTGGGCTTTTGTCCCAGTCGTTGTAATGGTGATTTATTTTGTTGCCACTCGCTTTGCAAACGTCTTTGGCAACGAATCGGGTGAGCTTTTGACTCCGGCTGAATTCATTCGCCGAAGGATGGCACCAAAGCAGCATCGTTGGGATCAAAATATTCAAACCCTAAATCAAGGACTAATGACAAGTAAGGGTCAGACAAGCGAAGGTCGATTAGCGGCAATTGATGTCATTGTCCAACAAGCTCTTGCTGGAGCCGATTGGCTTGAAATCAGCAAGGGGCCGATGCAGCGCTACCAAATTTCGGTAAAAGAAGTAGAAGAAGAAATCGCGCGCCGTTCACGCCGCTAGTATTACCTACGGTGTCACACCAAATATCTGGCTGGAAAGATTAACCCAGTGACTACTTTGCGCGTTTCCAATTGGTTCCATGTGGTCAACCAACGTAAATTCAACCCCAAAGAGTCTCTTCATCGCACCGTCTAAATCCGAGGGCACTGCTGCATTTTGTATTGGCATGCGATTGCCGACTCTTGTGTGCATTACGAACGCTTCAGTTTCATGAGGAAGCGCTTCATAATCAAAACGTCTTTGACGTGCATCTAGATAGACTTCTTGTTGGCGCGCATCAAAGATTTCAGTTAGCTTTGTTTTGAGCAATTTTGGGTCTAATTCGGGATTTTCTATTAAGGCCGTTGCTAAATTGTTGGCATGACCTGATCCAAAAAGCGAGCTATAGTCTTTTGGATGGGACTGCTTGAGAGCAATAATTGACCGTTCTATGTCTTGTGCGGATTTGCCTTTCGAAAGCTGCACGAATTCATCCAAGCTGGTTATGTCCTGGTACGAACTGCCTTGAGCTTTCGCCCAATAGTTTTCAGATGCTTCGATAACTCGAGCTCTGTTCGTCTCAGCATCCGTTAAACGCCTGCCATTTCTCTTCTCGGCTACTTTTTGCAAGAAGTCATCTCTAACAAACTGGGCATTCGTGCCATAAGTTTCTCTGACTTGTTGCATTTGTTCGCTGGTAATTTGAATACCTACACCGATTTTGTCCATGCGCATGCGGGCAATCAAATACTCTTGTTCGGCATGCATAAATTCATGCGTAATTATGGCGAGGCTTTCGCGAGGAGACCTACCTCCTAATACTGCTGCCGCAGAAACGGTGACATCAAGCCGTCCTGATTTTACTTGACCGTTAATGTCCTCTCCGTATGGGTCGACTTTGAGCTTTATGTGCGGCAAGTCGTGTTTATCGCAGAAGTCATCGAAGAACGGTTGGAGAGTATCTAAGCGATTTTGCGCTTCCGCGATAAGTTCATTTTTGCGAGCATATGGTTCAGATTTTCTTTCACCAATTTCACTCCATTCTCTTTGAACATCAGGATGTGTTTCTAAATAGTTGTCGTAGAGTTCGGAAAGGAAGAGTCTGTCTTTTGGAATTCCCAAATTCTCCCTTTCTGGCTCTAAAGCTTGTTCTACTTTAGCTGTCCATTGCTTCTCTTTTGCACGTTCTATATCCAGTTTTGCGGTTGCTTCTGCAAAATCTTTTGCGGGTTTTGTATCTTCATTCCAGCGTCCTACACTTGGAGATAGACCTGCTACAAGTTCATCCACCGACTCCCCTTTCAAAATAGGGCTTGCCGTGCCATCAAATGGCGTGCCACCGTGCGAAGTGCGCCATTTTTCTAATTCAAACTGTAAAGTTCTTTGTAACTGTAGCGCTTGTATTTGTTCGGCAGTCAGGTTGTTAACCTGTTCGTTGACTTGTTTGTCAGTGGGGTTTGAAGGAATGGCGCGATCTCTCTCGCTTGCGTCTTCAGTCTTAACACCTGAATCCTCGAAGATTGGTTTGTTAGACCTATCCCAACCAATGATTTTTCGTAATTGCGACTGATCATGGATGTCTACAAAATGATCTGGCCAATCCGCTGATTTCCAAAGCTGGAAAGCGTATTTTTCAGTGGGCGACAATGCTTTGGTGGCAAGTGCCCAAAGTTCGTTTCGTTCTTCGGGAGTGCTACCTATGGAGGCCATAGTTGGTACTTCGGCCCACGAGATAGGAACATTGTGTTCGGCGGCAATTTGAAAATAGGCTCGCGAAGCATCAAGGTTGAAGATTTGGTAGAGGGAGGCCATCGCATCTATAACAGCCTTGGGATTTTTATCGGCAATAGCTTTGAAGCTGGCTGCTTGCGCTTCGCTATCGGCCCACTGCATTCTCTTGAGCACATCAAGCGAAAGGTGTATAACGCTTTTATCGTCGGACCTTTGAGCCGTTGACACCACAAGTTCAGAGTATTGAGAAGATCCGATTTGCCCAATACGACTGAGTGCTTTTAGATCCGATGCCACATCGCCTTTAGAAAGTTCGTTTGCGAATTGAGCTTTTGTTGCTTCAGTGACTTTCGGTTTCAACGCCTCAATTACATCAAGAGCTGGTTTCACTGCCAGATTATCATTGACTCCCTTGCCGTCGTTTTCATACACGCTGTGCAGCGCATCTTCGAGCACATTCACATTCATTGCTGCGTTTGGCAGCTGAGAAGAGCTTCTTTCGATGTGTGGCTCTATGATTTCTTTATAGGCATTTGCTCTTGCCAGCGGATCATCTTTGTAAACCTGATCGACAGCTCGCAACGCAACTGTGAACACTTGGTCCAATTCAGAAGATTGTCCTTTTGCGATGATTGCTCTGGTGGCTTGAGGTGAATCTAGAGTAACGAGTGTATTTAGAGCGATCATTTGTTTAAACGCATTTGGGTCGTTTAACTCGGGTCCAAGTTCTTGAATGCGACGGGTGACAGAATCCTCATGCAGTTTGTCTGCTTGTTGCAACATCCTGGTGTGTTCTTCTGTGCGCTTTTCAGCCGGAATTTTTTCAATGGTTTCTTTTATTGCAAAAGCTCCTCTAAGACCAACTCCGGATGGTTCTTTTGTGTAATCAATGCCCGCTATTAGCGGCAATAGTTCCGGTTTATTCAGCCCCACTATCGTGTTAAATGCATCAGCTCGTAGATTTACATTGTCATCAGAAAGAGCCTCTTGTAATTTTTTTATGGTTGGCTGCAGACATTGATTTTCTAGGTAAATGGCTCGCTCAATATACTGTTGATGAAATGGACTTCTCCTTTCTGGTGGCACTTCATCAAGCGCCTTTCGCAAGATTTCTGCCGTGACATAACCACGAACCGGTGCAGAACTTTGAAAGATCGAAAGGTTATCTGGGTCTGGATGAAGCCCAACTTCGCCAATATGCACCGACATGTTTTCTCTTGGAAATTCTGCATAGGGACGATAATTCGTTAGTGGTACGTTGTGCTTATCCGCCAATCCTTGCTCAAGGCTAGTGGCTGAGTCGAACACGGACTCATAATCCGGATGTGCATTGCCAAATTCGTGCACCCACTCGTGCGACAAATTGGTGCTTACGGTGGACCAGTGTGAATTTCCCTCATAGAAAGTGACAACGCCGTCGGGACCTGCAGTAGCTGAAGACTTAAATCCAGGCGAGTTTTTGATTTGCGCTTCGTAGGGATCATCGGCACAGGGAGTATTGAAGAGGTAGATCTTCTTTACTGTCGTGGAATCGGGTAGCCTTTCCAAGGCTAATACGACTTGCTCCGGCGAAAGGAGACGGTCATGGTTATACGAACTTGGGTCTGTGCCTTGGCTTGCGTGCAGGGCATCTAGTTGCTTGGCGTAGCTTTCCGGAATATATATTTTGGTGTCGTGTCCATCTATTGCGTATACGCGGAAAGTTTCATCTCTTTGTTCGAGACCTTTTTCTTTATAAACCTTATAGCTGGCTTTTCCGTCCGCATCTAGAAACGGGCCGGTTGCACCAGGTTTTGGCACGTCCACCTTTTCGATGACGGTGCCGTTATCATGAAGTCGGCTGAAAGCATTGGCGTAATCCGTTCCTGTAGGCCTAAATGTTGAATCGAACTCCATGCGCTGGTAAGCGTCCCACATGTCATCTGAATAATGGGGAGGCTTGAGCCGTTCTGCAGGAGCATGGCCTTCTCCACTCGCCATAAGGACTTCAGGGTCCGTTTTATTGCCGCGATTTGTAGTTTCGTGCTCGACATCTGGTGTTCCATGCTCAACTTCCGGCTTTTCAGTTAGCCTAAAATCAATCAAGGGCTTTTCCGGCAAACCTGTAACAGGCTCAATGTGTTCCACTGTCCTGTTGTGAATAGGAGCCATTGTGTAAGTGAGTGAAAATGCGTTGAACACAGCGCCTGGTAGTTGTTGGCTGATGGCATCAACCGCATCATTTTGTGATTTTACGCCAGCAGCGGCCTGGGCTTCTTCGTTTGTTATTGTTTGAGCTACCGCAATAATCGAACCTTTTGTTCCTTCTTTTGTAGCGGCTAAGAAGATGTTCTCTGCGATTCCTTCCGTTGCCGATGCTGTAAGGTTGGCTTGAAATCTGCCATACAGTGCACCAAGGGGAACGGCTGCCAGAGCGGATTCGAGGGATTTATTTTCTATTGCTTGTCGAGTCGCGGTATCAATATTTTTGCCTTCTTTTATTTCTTGAATGCGATCGGCGATTTCTTTTTCTGAAGCGTCCTTATTTTTGAATTCGTCCATTGCAATTTTGCGGGCTTGTGTCTCCAGGGCGGAATCATAAATTTGGCCGCCATTCTGAGCTGCACCAATTACTTCGCCTGTAAGCTCGCGAACTTTATTGGCTTTTATTGCGGCTTGCGCAACTGCGTCTGCCTCGGCAAGCCCCTCGCTTACCTCACCAGCGACTCCTAGCCCTTTTGTAATGCCGGCTGAAAACATTACTGGCGCTGCTCCGCCTATGCCACGAAAATACATATTCATCAAAGCGAAACTGACGTCTTGTCGTTCTTTTGTGGTGTATAAATCCGAAAAGTCCAAATACTCTGAAGCACTCTTTAGACCGTCAGCAGCGCTGTCTAATGGAGTGTGAGAGGAAAAGAGATGCAAAGGCAAGCCGACGCCGCGAACAAGATCGCCGACGCCACCTGCAACGCCACCGGCAAAATTTGCAGTTGGGTTTAAAAGATGTATCTCAATCGCTTCTGTCGTTGTTCTTTGTTCATCCCAGTTGTATTTAAGTATCGGATTTGGAAGCAATCTTTCTTTGTGATCGGCTAGCCATTTCTTCATTCCGGCTATCGCACCTTGGGCTAGCTCACCAACTTTAACGCGACCAAGGGGATCTTTCTGAGCTTCTTTCAGAAAATAGCCTCCATCATCGCCACTAGATTTGTAGAAAGCGGCGCCGGGTGTTTTGCTGCCACTCTCAGAAGCATAAAGAGCTATTTCAGAATCATCGAAGCCAAGCGTTTTAGCTACTGCCAGACCAATTTGTTCCGGAGTTGGATTTTTGTGATTGTGTTTGTATTCGGAAAGATCGAGCTCAAGACATGGACGATCGTTTTGTGCTTTTAGCCAGTCTTTTACTGCACGTAATTCCTTATCGTTGTGGAAATATTTTGCATCACCATATTTGGTGCAGTAGGATTCGGCGAGAGCCAAAGTGTCCTCGAAAGAATTTTTGCCGGTGGTGATTGCTCGATACCATTTTTCGTAGAGCTTTTCTGGCGTGTCGTTTGGCGCATTCTTTTTGCCTGTTTTGCCAGATTCGCCAGGCTGTAGCTGCGTTTTCTGAGCCGAGTTTTGCTGAGCGGATAGTTGCGCCTGCACTTCAGCCGTCCAGACATTCCCGGCGGTCTTGCCGTCGCTGACATCCTGTGGATGAGGAATTTGATGATCGCCCATAAATTCTACTTGATAGTAAAGTGCCGTATCGCCAAGACCGGCTGTGAAAACCGCGGTTTTCAATATAGTCCTTGAGGGCAATTAAGACGTTTCCAAGTTGTAAAATGGGGCGCTGACCGAGGCTAAAGGCCATACAATTTGCTGGAGTGTCATGGGGATGGAACATCGCTGGTGTGATGTGCGGTCTTCAAAATCGTTGCGGGGCAGACTAGCGCTGCCCTGGGTGGGTTCGATTCCCACGCGTCCCCGAAACTTTTCTGCAGTTGGCCCTTTACAAAGCCAATTAATCTCCGATAATTAGTAGCTAGATATCCAGAATCGATACTAAATACTAGAAAGTTGGTCAAAAAGTGAACTCGACAAGCGCTTCGCTCGTCTGGTTGGATCAGTTCGCTGGCTACTTGCAACTGGAAAGAAATTACTCCTCCAACACCATTCGAGCTTATCTCAACGACCTGCGCCAATTGATCACTTGTGACACAAGCGGCGCTGCAGAAGATACCCCGAACGAAATTATGTCGTTTGCTCCGCCTCAAGTGGAGCCGGCAAGGTTGGAGCTTGTAGCAGATAACCAGGAATCAAGCGTCAGTTCCGGACCGGAACCAGGTGCAGGTTGGTTGGAAGCCTCAGGCTTAAAGGCATACATTCGCCAGATTCAAGATCAGTATTCTCGTCCAACGGTAGCCCGAAAAATTTCAGCGATTCGCAGCTTCTACAGATACCTGCGAAGAGAGCAATTGATTGAAGAAGATCCGTCCAGGCTCGTAAGAGGTCCCAAACTCGTAAGAAGACTTCCCTCTTGCCTCGATCGCGAAGAGGTGGCACGCCTTTTGATGGCACCGGATACGACATCATTGGGGATACGTGACCGCGTTCTTATGGAAGTTCTTTACGCAACCGGAATGCGTGTCAGTGAGCTTTGTGGTTTGGAAGTAGCAGATTACAATTCGGCAGCCTTGGAAATGCGCGTCTTAGGGAAGGGTGCACGCGAACGCGTTGTGCTTCTTAACCAAAGCGCCAATGAATGGGTAAAACTCTATCTCGATGAGCATTGGGCCAAACTGGCGGGTGGACGTAAACCCGAACCAGCCAGCCCGCTTTTCGTAAGCAGGCAATCAACGAGATTGTCCTCTCGGTCCGTTCACCGCATCGTGCTTAAACATGCGCGCACGGCCGGAATCAACAAGGCAATCACTCCTCATACTTTGCGTCATACGTTTGCCACTCACCTTCTTGAAGGTGGTGCGGACTTGCGCGTTGTTCAGGAGTTGCTTGGACACACAACCATAAGCACTACCCAGATTTACACACACGTAAGTTTGGAGAGATTGCGGCGCGTTTATCACGCCAGCCATCCAAGAGCTTAGTTTCGGTCTATTTCGCAAAAGCTGGTACCAAGACGTATTTTGGTATCAGCTTTTTAGTGTCACTACATGCGATGGCGAGTTTTTTCACTACAGCAAAGCTTAAGTGTTAGCAGCTTGTAAGTTTTCACCCTAACTTCATTATTTTTGACAGTCTGCACCTAGGGTTTCAGGCACCAGGCAGCGCCTTCCGGGGCGTTATATAATAAACCAGGCCTATACCTCAGGTAATGCAATTGCCAGCGCGTCGTTCGTCCGTTAAACAAAGTTCAAAACGCCGCAAGAACCATTTTGTAGCGTTTTTGCAGACCATTTTTGTGATTGGCATTGTTGCAGTTGCGATCGGCGCCGGTTATTTAGGCGCCTCTGTTGCGTTGCAGCTTAGAGATTTGCCAGACGTTTCAATTGTGGAGAAGTATGAACCAATTGAAGCAATCCAAATTTTCGACCGATATGACCATCTTATTTGCACGGTTGAGGGCGATGAAGACCGCCGGGTCGTACCACTTAATCAAGTTTCCGTTCAAATGCAGCAAGCCATACTTGCTGCAGAAGATCACCACTTTTTTGAACATCACGGCGTTAACTTCGCCAGTATCTTTCGAGCCTCCCTCGCCAACTTTCAGGCAGGTCACGTCGTAGAGGGCGGGTCAACAATTACGCAGCAGCTTTGCAAAAACCTATTCTTCACTGAAGCTGGACGAACCTTTGACCGCAAAGTGAAGGAAGCATTTGTGGCGTATGAACTTGAACAACGCTATTCGAAAGAAAAAATCCTTGAGATGTATCTCAATCAGGTTTACTTTGGAAACAATGCCTACGGTATAGAAAGAGCAGCCTCACGCTATTTCGATAAATCAGCCGCCGAAATAAGCCTTGCCCAAGCCGCTTTTCTAGCTGGGTTAGTCAAAGCTCCATCGGAACTTGGTGCCATTAATAATCGGGCAGCAGCCACTGCTCGTCAGCACGAAATTCTCGGCAAAATGGTGGAGTATGGTTACATCACAGAAGACCAAGAAAAGAAAGCGCTCAAAACCAAGCTTGTATTTAGGCGCGGTGCTAATCCACTTCAGAAGTATCCATACTACATAAGTTATGTTCTCGAAATTTTGCACGAGAAGTTTACGCAAGCCGATATGCGCAGTCAGGGGTTGCGCGTTTATACCAACCTCGATCCAATTGCTCAAGAACTTGCTGAAAAGACAATGAATGACGACATCAAAAAAGCTCCTAAGGGTGTAACGCAAGGAGCGCTGGTATCAGTTTCGGTGCCTACCGGAGCCGTGATAACTATGGTAGGCGGAGTTGGAAATTATTGGCAAAACCAATTCAACAGAGCTACAAATCCGCATACAGCAGGGTCTTCATTTAAACCCTTTGTCTATTTGACTGCCTTTCTTAAAGGAATTGCCAATCCTGATACGATGGTTGATGACAAACCCTTAGTAGTAAAACAGCCGTATGGATTGCCGGATTATGCACCAAAGAATTACGACAAGAGATTCCTTGGCAGAATTCCAATGCGTAAAGCCTTGGCATTCTCTCGTAACGTCCCAGCGGTAAGAACGGCTCAATTAGCGGGTATGGACAGTATCGTCGAAACAGCACGCCTTGCTGGTGTGAGTACAAAGCTGGATCCAAACTTGTCGCTTGCGCTTGGTAGTTCCGCTGTCACGCCGTTGGATATGGCTGGTGCGTATTCAACTTTTGCAAGAGCTGGTGTGGCAATTAAGCCTCAGGTATTAAGGAAAATTGAAAACAATAAAGGACAGGTAGTTGAAGTATTTGAGTCGAAAGTAGACAAAGTATTCAACGTAGAACCGGTGGCGGAATTGGTTGACGTTATGCAAGATGTTGTGAAGTATGGAACCGGTGCCCAAGCCAAGCTTGCTGATCGCCCTGTTGCAGGCAAGACTGGTACCGCAGACGCTGCTAAAGACATTTGGTTTATAGGATTTACGCCTGATCTAGTCACAGCCGTTTGGGGGGGCAATGATGAAAACCTACCCATTCCTGGTACGCACGTCACCGGGGGTGACGTCATGGCGAAGATTTGGCGAGATTATAACGAAGCCTATTACAAAGCCTATCCCTCGGCGCCGGGAAGCTTCATTCCTCCTAACATACAGAAGATTGCTCCTGCTCAAGGAGGCGATCAACTAGCTGCAAAGAAAATCGATGATCATGGTAATGCCGTCAACGCTACTACTTTGTCACCGCTTCAAACGGAAGTACCCAAGGTTGATGTGATCTCTGGTTCTGATACTGGCGGCCTTATGAAAGAAGCACCCACTCCAGCTGATGGCAACCCAATGCAGGCGCCGAATTTCGTACCTGGAACGCCGGTGAATTCGGCTCCAATGCCAACTTTGGCTCCGGAGCGGACAAGGCAAGAACCCGTACAGACAGTCATTCCAGCGCCGGCTCCCAAACGGCTTTATCCTTCTGGCGGCGCAAGCGAAGCATCCGAAAGTCGGTCGGAAGGACGGTTGTATCCAGCTGGAGCTGCCGAACAACCCTCAGCGCGTTTACTGCCGGCGCCCAATGTCGCTCCGGTTCCAGCTTATCCAAATCAATAATTCGGGACCAAAAAATTTGGGAATCAACTGTATAGGTGAGCGCAAATGCTGATTGATGGTTGTGTGATAGACGTTTGCGAAGGCGATGCACTTGAACGCGAAACCGTTATTCGAATTCTAAATAGTATTCCGCGTGAAGGCATCCCTCCATATAAAGCAATTCCACTTTCAGTGATTCTTAGAAGCGAAAGTGGCGAGATTGTTGGCGGGTTGCTTGGCAATACCAACATGGAATGGTTCCATATTGAAATATTAGCTATAAGTGAATCGTTGCGCGGCCAGGGATTGGGAACCAAACTATTGCAGGCTGGTGAGGAGGCTGCAAAGAAAAAGGGTTGTCGTTTCGCGTTTCTGAATAGCTTTAGCTATCAGGCACCTGAGTTCTATAAAAAGCATGGCTACGAAGTTTTTGGTACGCTGGATAACTTCCCGGCTGGACACCAACGGATCTTCTTGCAGAAGACACTCACTTAGATATGTCTGTCTATTTTGAAATATATGAAATTGTGCGGCGCATTCCGCGCGGTAAAGTTCTCACCTATGGACTGATCTCGCACATGATTGGCGGTCGCATGAGTGCGCAAGGTGTTGGTTGGGCAATGAAAGCATTAGGCGGTCCAAAGAAAGCTACATCCGAAAAGGAAAAGTACACCTCAAAAACCGTGCCCTGGCAAAGAGTAGTAAACGCAAATGGTGGCACAAGCACTCATAAAATAGCCGAAATACCACTTGGACTTCAGCAAGAATTGTTGGAGCGCGAAGGCATAAAATTCAACAAAGAAGGAAAGATGGAACTGGACAAATACTTATGGGTAGAAGGACTGTCATCTAATTAGGGTCGTTCAATTTTTTTTGACGCTCGTTTTCGCCTTCCATTCCTAAACTGCCACTAACTCCGCAACAAAAACTCCACAATATCCAAACAAATATTTCGTGGATGTTCTTTTAAATTTTATTGAGAGCAAAAACTCACACAAGCTATCCATTATTTTCAATCGATAAGATATGGAGTTTTTTTTGTCTGACGTAAAAATCTAGTAGATCAGTCAAATTCGCTCATGTGTGGCTACCGACCTAAAACTTGAAGAACGGTCGTCCTTGAAATTTTTTGCGCATCGTAAGTCACATCGGAGAGTGCCACTTTCAGCGGCTTCCCAGTAGATTTGGCCATTTTTACTGTCTCTTGCGCTGTTTCCAGGTCAAGGTTTCCCTTTAAAAGATGCCATTGACAATACACCAGGCTACTCAGTTCTTCTTCGGTGAGATAACCGGCTTGAAAGCTTACTTTTACTAGTGATGAGTTAGTCTCTGCCGATATTGCATGTAAATCTTCGAGATGGTCCTCATCGATAAACCTAGTTGAAGAAGTAATTTTGCCGATGAGAGATCTTCGACGATGTTTGGGTAAGGTTTAGCATGCGATAAATGGCAGGACATTTGACAGCTCCTTTTCTTTTCGTAACTCAACGCTTCTGCGCACAAAAGCATCTTGATCGAAGTATGTGAATTATTCGTCTAATAAGTGTAAAAAATTTGTGCGGTATAAAAGAATTTTGCGATTCAGCTTGCATACCTTCATCCGCCGACTGCGCATTGAGCGGTCGCGAACAGAATAAGCAAAGCGGATCTTAAAAGTACAACTGCACGCACAAACTTATTTTAGCAAAGCCGCTTGTAGTAGCCTTCAACAATTTTGTGAGTGGGTCCGTGGGGTGCGGTGTGTTGCACCAGGTATCGATAGCCTTCGTCATCAAATGAAAAGCAATGCAGTGTGGTACCACTTGCGTTTTGTTGTTTGAAGATCAATTCGTTTGATTGCCAGTTTCCGATGAATGGTTCTTTTGATGCGCGCCCCAGTGAGTCAAAATGGTGAAGTGTATAGATGGTTTTTTCAACGGACGTTTCCTCGGCTGCTCGTTCAATACCAAATACCAACATATCTAAGTATGGAACAGCAAGACTCTGCCTGTACTGGACGTGCGTCCCAATAACAAATTGACCGCCTAAAGAAAGCTTGTGCTCAGCAAAGGTGGAGGACTTTATCCCTGAAGTTTCGGTGAACGAGTAAACCACTTCGTCCCCGTGGAATTGCCCAATCAGCTTTCGATAACATTCAGCAGTGTCTGGCATCGCGTCCTTGGATTTTACAAGTGTTGAAAAACCCATTATCGCTTACTGAAATCTCTATCGGTTTACTGAAAATAGTTTGCGCACTTTGCTGGTGTGCGCGAGGAACTTTTGGGCATGTCAAGAATCCGCCAACAAATTTGCATATGATGAGTGTGCCCCGAAAGTGTGCGCCTTACTTAAATTTGCCTCTTTATGGTTTCCCGTTTTGACAGTTTTGACATGCCAACACCTCGCAAAAGGTGCTCAATGTGCGGCGGTATACCTGGCTCAGAGCATGTATGTTTGCCAGGAATAAAGGGCTTTACAGGGACATTGGAACCAGGTTCCCAATTGTTTGGACCATACAAAATTCTCGCAATCTTAGATTCAGGCGGGATGGGTGTTATCTATAAAGCGCGCCATGTTGCAATGGATCGCGTCGTTGCAATCAAGATGCTTCGATCGTCACGCCTTTCGGACGAGGACATATATCGATTCGATAAGGAAGCGAAGGCTGTCAGCCGTTTGAATCATCCAAACATTATTGCGGTCCACGATTTAGGACTTACTCCGGACGATCAACCATATCTGGTAATGGATTTTATTGATGGCGTTAGTCTTTCTAAATTCATCGAGCAAACTGGCGGTTTGAAATTAAATCAATTCTTCGAGCTCGCAATCCAAATATTTGCAGGAATGGAACACGCTCATCAGAAGGGCATCATCCACCGTGATCTCAAGCCAAGCAATATCATGCTCACAAATATCGATGGGAAGTTGATTGCAAAAGTACTTGATTTTGGCATCGCAAAAATTGCGGATATCACATCAGATTCTACTTTGACTCAGACCGGTGAAATTTTTGGCACGCCTGTCTATATGAGCCCGGAACAGGCTTCGGGAAACAAAGTTGATTTTCGTACTGACATATATTCGGCTGGTTGCATCATTTTTGAATGTCTTGCTGGCGTGCCTCCTTTTAAAGGGCGTAATCCACTTGATACCGTGATGAAACATGCCCAGGAAGAAGCGCCAACACTGCGTTCGATTGCGGGTAAAAAATTTCCGGAGAGTATCGAATGGTTTGTGCTGAAGTGCTTGCAAAAGAAGCCAGAAGATCGCTTCGAAAGTTTCAACGAAATGATCACAACCCTAGAAAGCATTAGGGAAGGGAATCTCAAGAAAACTCGTAATCCTTTTCAACTTCTTCAGCTTGAGCGCGGTCGAAAAACTTCTCCAATAGTAATGGTTGCTGGTGTTTGTTTCTCCATAGTTGCTGTCCGCGCTGCATACGAATATTGCTTTGGAACTGCTTCAACCATCAAACCCACCATGCCGAAAATTGGTTCATCCAAAAAGGATGATCTAGATGCGTTGATTTTCAGTGGCAATGTGACACCAGGAAGTTTGGTAAATATGATCATCAAAACTGCGATTCAAGACAATGATCCCTGGGCCGACCTTCAAAGAGTTCCACTCAATGATGACTCGTTGAAGGTAATATCGAATGCACGAGGATTGCGTGGTATCAGTTTCTCCGCCTCAAGCAGAGGGGATGAATTGATAGATGCCATAATGCCGTTGCAGCTCGAAAGAATCAATTTCACCAGCACACGCATCACAGATAAAGGGCTCGCCAAGCTAAAAAATATGAGAACGCTAACCCAGCTCGACTTGTCTTATGTAAATGCAAACGGGATCGGATTTACATCAAAAGGATTGGCAGACGTTGCTAGTTTGCCGCATTTGCATATGCTTCTTATGAACGGCGACAATTTGCACAATGATGAACTCGAATTGCTTAAGAATGCGCGGGCATTAGTGAGCTTGTCTTTGAAAGGCAATCATGATCTTGATGGCGGTTGTTGCAAGTATCTAGAACAAATTCCAGAACTTCAAGAAATAAATATCGGTTCTACGAGAATTCCATTATCTGATTTTGTTCAAATTCGAACTATTGGGCAAATGATACGTCTGACTTTGCCAGAGAACGACTACAGTGGTTTCGATTTGCAGATGCTTGCCGAACGCGCTGTGAAATTGGAGAAGCTAGAGTTCCGCTGTCACAATCTTTCTTCGGCTGATGTCGTTAGCCTTGCCAAAATGAAAAGTCTCACAGACCTTCGCGTAATAGGCCCAACGATATCCAAAAAGGATCTCGACTATTTGAGTTCAAAAATCCCTTCCTGTCGGGTATCAGACCGCGAAGCCGGAAAGTGGGATTGGGAAGGTACGTCGCTATAGGTTGGAGCTGGCCACAGGCTGCAGCTAACTCAGGACAAGCTGCAGCTAGCTTTTTCTTTTGATTCCAATTTTTCCAAAAATGCTAAGAGTGCATCCGTAAATAATTCGTTGGTGTCACCAGCCATGGTGTGACTGGCTCCTTCAATTTCTACTACTTCAGCATGCGGAACATCGTCGAGAAACTCTTTCATGGTTTCAGGTGAAACAACATCACTAAGGGTGCCTCGCATAAACAAAACTGGAACTTTTATGTTCTTTGCAGCCGCTTTGAGCCTGGCTTGGTTGTGGATTCTCTTTACTCTTAAACCGCGCAGAAAAGCAGGGTCCCAGTGCCAGTGATATCGCCCATCAGACATCAATCGCAAGTTTTTTTCCAACCTTTGAAAATCTGCAGGCCGTTGACGATGACTTAGATATTTTGCCACCACATCAGCAGCAGCCTCAATTGACTCGAAACCATCATGGTGTGATTCCATAAAGGTGCGAATGCGCTCCACCCCTTTTTCTTCAAGGCGTGGTGCAACATCAACTAAAACGATTGCTTTGGTTATTGGCGATTTCGATTCGCCTTGCAAACCCATAGATATGATTCCGCCTAGGGAAGCACCAACCATTACCGGTGGTTTGCGGAAACTCGAAACTATAACGCGCGCATCCTCTATAAACGAATCGATTTGGTAATCGCCCTCATTGGCAGCCCAGTCGCTTTCGCCATGTCCACGCAAATCCATGGCGACGGCGCGAAAGCCTTTATTCGCCAGTGTTAGAGCCGTATCTCCCCAAGCATTGCGAGTCTGACCGCCGCCGTGAAGCAAAAGCACTGGCTGAGCTTCGGTGTTTCCGTAGGCATCGCCACGGAGCTTTAATCCGTCTGTCGAGGTGTATTCGATGGTTTCCTGCATTTTGCGCCTATCTGTTTACTAGCATTCTTATAGAATACCATTCTAGCTTGACTAGAACAAGATTCTAGAATATCATTCTACTATGGACTCGAAAAAGCAATCCCAGCGTTCGTCAAATAGGCGTTCCAGCATCATGGAAAGTGCCCTGAAATGCTTTTCGGACCAGGGTTTTGAGGCGAGTTCTATCGAAGAGATTGGTACGCTAAGTGGCGCCAGTGTAGGAAGCATCTATCATCACTTCGGCAGCAAAGAAGGAATTGCGTCGGCACTTTATCTCGAGTCGCTCACCAACTACTACGATAGCCTCGACATAGCTCTTGAAAATTGTAAAACGATCGAGCGCGTCGTTAAGACGGTCGTGTCCCATCATATTGATTGGTCTGTTGCCCATCCGGATTTGACTCGCTACCTACTTGTCTATCGGCGCTACTCTGCAATTGCATCTGTTGAAGAGCAAATTGAAGCTTTAACCCGACAAAAACTGCACTTGTTTCTGGATGAAATTCAAAATGCGGTTGCGCGTGGAGATGTTCTGGCGCTACCAAACTCAGCATACGTAGCAATCATTATTGGACCATGCGTTGAAATTGTTCGGTTGTGGGCCTTCAACCGACTACGCGGCAACATCTTTGAAATTCGCGATGCATTAAGCGAGGCTGCTTGGCGATCTCTGCGGAACGAAAGTAGTTGATCAATACTTGAAATGTGGAGGATACAGCAATGTATTAGGCGAGAAATTGATAAGATATGCAGTCATTGATTTGATTGCGAGCCCTCATTTGAGGGAGTCTTTTGGATTTAAATTTTGGGAGATATAACCATGGCTGAAGCAGTCATTTATGATGCAGTTCGAACTCCGCGAGGACGCGGTAAAGCAGGTGGTGCACTACGCACGGTATCGCCCACCGAACTAGCAGCCTTGCCCTTGCGAGCTTTGCGCGAACGCAACAATTTGAACACGGAACTTGTTGACGATGTGGTGTTAGGTTGCGTTGAACCAGTTAAAGATCAAGCTGCGGACATTGCGCGAACTGCAGTCTTATTCGCAGATTATGCAGAAACCGTTTCGGGTGTGCAAATCAATCGCTTCTGCGCATCAGGTTTGGAAGCAGTAAATATGGTGGCCGCAAAAGTTATGTCTGGACAAGCACCATTAGGCATTGGCGGTGGCATAGAGTCTATGTCTCGTACTCCAATGGGATCATCTGGTATGCCGCCCGGTACTGATCCAGAACTGGCCATGCCTTTGCACTTTATTCCGCAAGGCATTTCAGCAGATTTAATTGCGACTCGTGCTGGTTATTCTCGCCGTGAACTAGACGAATTTGCACTTACATCTCAGAAGCGCGCAGCCAACGCCTGGAAAAGTGGGTATTTCAAGAACTCGGTTGTGGGAGTGAAAGATGAAAATGGCTTGGTTATTTTGGATCACGATGAAAACATGCGTCCCGAAACAACCATAGAAGGATTGTCTGAACTGCAACCATCATTTGAAAAATTGGGTGGCATGGCCGGTTTTGATTCAGTAGCCTTGCAACGTTATCCAGAAGTGGAGTTCGTAAAACATTTTCACCATGCTGGTAATTCGAGCGCCATTGTGGATGGTGCAGCAGCCGTCTTGATTGGCACTATGGAAATAGGCAAACAAGCCGGTCTAAAACCACGAGCCCGCATCAAAGCATTTGCTAATATTGGCTCTGAACCTACCATCATGCTAACAGGACCTGTAGCTGCAACTCGCAAAGCTTTAAAGAATGCCGGCATGTCTGTAAAAGATATAGACTTGTGGGAAATCAACGAAGCCTTTGCATCAGTTGTGAGATTCATTATGGATTCACTCGAACTGGATCACGAAAAAGTGAATGTCAATGGTGGCGCTATCGCTTTAGGTCATCCGCTCGGCGCGACTGGCGCAATGCTGGTTGGCACAATGCTTGATGAATTGGAACGACGGAATTTGTGCACCGGTGTCATAACGATGTGCATTGGTAGCGGCATGGGTGTATCAACAGTAATCGAAAGAATTGGCAATTAGGAAGGTGAAAAAATGAGTGCATCGATATCTTCATCGGTAGATAACAAAGGCATTTGTACGATAACTTGGAATCATGCCGATTCGCCTATAAATAAGCTTTCTGAACAGGCTCTTAAAGAGTTTGAGAAAGAATTCCGTTCGGCAGTTGAAAATAAAGACGTTAAAGGCGTTGTCATAACATCTGCAAAAGACGATTTTATTTCTGGTGCAGATCTCGCCATGTTAAGAGAATTTCCCAACCAACCAGTTGAGGAAGTCTTTAAAGGACTCATGAAGTTGCATGGCTTACTGCGCTTTATGGAAACTTGCAAAAAGCCGGTTGTGGCAGCGATTAATGGCATTGCCCTTGGGGGTGGTCTGGAATTAGCACTGGCTTGCCACCATCGTGTTGTTGCCGATCACAAGCGCGTCAAACTCGGTTTTCCGGAAGTGAAATTGGGAATTTTCCCGGGACTGGGCGGCACACAACGAACACCTCGTCTTGTGCCACTTCAAGAAGCACTGCAATTTCTCACGCAGGGCAATAACGTAGATGCTGCTCAAGCACTTAAAATGAATCTTGTTCACAAAGTTGTGCCTGCAGATAAATTACTGGAGGAAGCCAAAGCGATTATCGAAAATGGTGGCTCTTGCGAACAGCCCTGGGACATAAAAGGCTTCAAACTACCAAGCGGTGAAGTTCACAGCTACAAAGGTTTTGAAACTTTCCTGGGAGCGAATGGACTTCTGCGCAAAACCACCTATGGAAATTACAAAGGTCCACAGGCAATACTTGAATGCGTCTATCACGGATTGCAATTGGAAATTCTTGAAGGACTTACTCTAGAAGCGCGTAAGTTTGTGCATATTGTTCGTTCCAGTTCCGCGCAAAATATGATCCGTACCAACTTCTATAGCATGAATGATGCAAACAAGTTGAAAGATAGACCGGGCGATTATCCAAAATTCAAAGTCGAAAAACTTGGTGTGCTAGGGGCTGGGTTGATGGGATCAGGCATAGCCTATGCATCTGCTAGTGTAGGCATTGAAGTTGTTTTGATAGATTCAACGCAAGAGCTGGCAGATAAGGGTAAAGCTGCTATTCAGAAGATAGTGGAAAAAGCAGCTGCTAAAGGAAGGCTCACTCCGGAAAATGCTCAAAAAATTCTAGATCGTGTTACTGCCACCACGGATTATCAAAAGCTTGAAGGAGCGAATCTTTTAATTGAAGCCGTATTTGAGAACTCAGAAGTAAAAGCAGATGTAACCAAAAAAGCAACGGCAGTGTTGCCTGCTAATGCAATTATCGCCAGCAACACTTCAACGATTCCTATTTCATTATTAGCGCAAGCTTCAGAGAATCAAGCTGATTTCATTGGTATCCACTTCTTCTCACCAGTTGAAAAAATGCCTTTGGTTGAAATCATACGTGGCAAAAATACCAGCGATGAATGCGTAGCAAAAGCACTCGATTACGTTCAACAGATCAAAAAGACTCCGATAGTTGTGAATGATAGCCGTGGCTTTTACACAAGTCGTTGCTTCGCCACTTACACAACCGAAGGCATTGCTATGCTTGCTGAAGGAATACCGCCAGCCATGATCGAAAATGTTGGACGGATGAGCGGCATGCCAATGGGGCCATTGGAAGTTGCTGATATGGTCGGCCTTGATGTTATGGAAAAAGTAACCGAACAAACCAAGAAAGATCTTGGCGACAAAAATCATGATGATCCAACCTACAAAATAATCAAGAAGTTGGTTATCGAACTTAAGCGTCTTGGCCAAAAGAATGGCAAAGGTTTCTACGATCATGGCGAAAAGGGCCAAAAACGTCTCTGGCCGGAATTGCTGGAGCTATATCCTCCCAAAAAGGAACTTCCAACCGTTCAAGACTTGACTGATCGCTTGTTGATCATCCAGGCAATCGAAACCATTCGTTGTTTGGAAGAGCGAGTTGTTTTAAAACCGGCTGATGCGGACATTGGGTCTATACTTGGTTGGGGTTTCTGCCCATTTTACGGCGGAGTGGCTTCATACGTAGATACGGTTGGTACCAAGTGGTTATACGATCGTGCCACTGTTCTGGCGGAAAGACACGGACAACGTTTCTCGCCACCAAAACTTCTCAAGGAACTTGCCAGCCAGAACAAGAAACTATACGACCATGCCTGGCGGGCCGAAAGAGAACGAGTGCCGACACCAGTCTAATGCGGCCCGGTCTAATCAGGCCCAGTCTAATGCGGTATGATTTCGGCTACTTCTTTTCACGGTAGCTTGGCATGCCTTTTGATATTTTCGTCACGCGTACTTCTCTTCCGGATCGCGAGATTACGCTGACTGCTTCCGGATGGGATTTTTTGCCCTGGAAAAAGGCGAACACAAATTCAATTACGAAAGCGGAATTCAATTCGGTATTGAAGACTGCAACCATCCGTGAAAGACATGCTGAAGATCTCTGCTGGCTCTGGCACGGAATATTAGACGTGCCATGGTGCTCGGCTGAACTTGTGCCAATGGATGATAACGGCGGTTATATTCAATTGTCGATTAGCTTCGGCAATAACTACTTCATGAGGGTTTGGAAAGATATTTTTGACTTTGCACTCCGGATTGCAGAAGAGCTAGGCGCACGTGTTGTTGAAGGCCACTGGAAAGAGGAATTAACCAGGAAAAACATTGATTCTGCAATAGATCCGGAAGACGAATACTATCAGCACCATTTCTCACTCTGGCGCCAAACGCTTGATTCCCTCACCGCAAAAAGCCAAGCTCCCCTTGAGTATCCAATTGGCTACGAAGATGCTGTCAATGAATTTTTTATGTTCCAGATTTATCCGGATAAAGTTCTGCCGTTTCACCAGATTGTTAGAGAGATGAGCTTAGATGTTGACAGTGTTTCCGCCGGCGCGGGTGGATCATTCGTTAAGGACAAAGACGGCAACCCAATCACTCGCGTTTTCGTCAATGCAGATGGATCGCTAGTTTTGACGCCCGCTTACACTCTAAGAGACTTTCACTATCTGTCGCAGGGTACCTGCGATATCGTCGACCAATTCCACCATTATTTGGGTGGCCAAGTCATTTTCAACCACGCCCCATTCACGGAAGATCTAAAACACTTTGTGCACGAAAATTCTAAAGGGTTAGGCATCGAATTCTATCTGGTGATAAATGCACATCTCCACGGTTCAACTACATAGTCCTCTTTGAATAGATGGAAAGATAGATAGAGGGAGCGAGAAAATGAGTGTTGAAATTCGTCCCTCTAAAGCTCGCGGTTATTGGTTTATCGCACTTGCTGCTGTACTCTTTGCACTTTTTTTGGAGACCAACGGGCTAAATGTCCACAAGGAGTTGGCTCCCAATCTTCTTGTCAACGGTGGTGATGATGCAGACGGTGCCAAAGTGACCATTGATGGAAGAGACGTGGGAAAACTTCAACGACTCAATACTTCTGGTCTAAGTGGCAGTGGACTCTGGTCAAATGTTGGAGATGGGAAACACGAAATTCAGGTAGAGAAGGATGGTTTCGTACCCTTCAAAACGACGATTAATATGCACACGGAAGCGTTTGTAGCTGTAGACTTGAAGCCGCAAAAGAACTAGACTTTCTCAATTCAAGCTCCAGGATTTTTGGTGTGATTGCAGCGCCAGACAAATTTGTAGGCGTACTCGGTTTTGTGGCCATTTTAGCCACCGCTTACGCTATGTCGAATAACCGTAAGTCGATAAACTATCGGCTTGTTCTTAGTGGCTTATTGCTGCAGTTTTGCCTGGCAGTTTTTGTGCTTCGCATCGAAATTGGCCAAGCCCTATTTCGAAATATAGGTGACGGTATCACAGCGCTTTTGCATTATTCAGATGAAGGTGCAGGTTTTGTATTTGGACCTCTTGTTAAAAATCCAGAGGCGATGGTCAAAGTGTTTGGCACTGGTGCAGACTACATATTTTCGTTTCGTGTTGTGCCGACAATCATTTTTGTATCCAGTTTGGTGAGCATTACTTATTACCTGGGCATCATGCAACGTGTTGTCAAAGTAGTGGCTCTCTTGGTGTCATTAATCATGGGCGCAAGCGGCGCAGAAGCTCTTTCAAATGCAGCCAGTATTTTTGTGGGGCAGGTAGAAGCGCAATTACTAATACGCCCTTATGTACCTACTATGACTATGTCCGAGCTGCTTGCTTCCATGGCGGGATCAATGGCTTGTGTATCAGGTGGAATACTAGCGGTTTATATTGGCATGGGCATCAAAGCTTCATATCTACTTACTGCCAGCATCATGGCAGCACCGGGTGCGCTTGTTATTTCAAAAATTGTTTGGCCAGAAAATCAGCATTCCCCCACGAAAGGAAAAGTTGAGATCGAAGTGGTCACTCATAGTGCCAATCTAATCGATGCGGCAGCCAGTGGAGCATCAGACGGTTTGCGCATTGGGCTGAATGTATGCGCCATGCTCATCGCTTTCATCGCGCTAGTTGCATTGTGCGATGGTGGATTAAACATTATTGGCCACTTATTGGTTTCGCTTGGCGCCCCTGGCAATCCTCTTGGATTGGACTTAAACAATTTGCGATTGAAAGATTTATTCGGCGTTCTGTTTGCTCCGATCGCCTGGATGCTGGGTGTGCCATGGCAAGAAGCACCAACGGTTGGGAAGCTGATGGGAGAAAAGATTGCTATCAATGAGTTTGTTGCATATACCGATCTTTCTGCAATGTTGAAGAGCACAACTACTCAACTGAGCCATCAAGGAGAAACAATCGCCACTTTCGCACTTTGCGGTTTTGCCAACTTTAGTTCTGTTGCTATGCAGATTGGTGGCATTGGTGAAATTGCTCCAACCCGCCGTCAAGATCTGGCTCGCCTGGGCGTTAAAGCTCTAATTTGTGGTAGTCTGGCAAGTTACATGTCGGCAGCACTGGCTGGATTACTAACCTGACCTGTGGAGAACCAGGATGCTTTTGAAATGTGTGTGGGCTTGCATAACGCTGCTTGCGTTTGGCTCACTCGTCTATATTTCTGTTGAGCGCGGGGAACCAATTAACTCAGTCTGGTTGTTGACCGCTGCACTATGTACTTTTGCCTGTGGCTACCGATTTTACAGCAAATTCATAGCTGAAAAAATCTTTGCACTGCGCGCCAATCATATTACTCCGGCAATCACCCTTGAAGATGGAAAAGACTATGTGCCCATGCACAAGTGGGTGCTGTTCGGTCACCACTTTGCGGCTATCGCTGGGGCAGGTCCCTTGGTTGGCCCTATCCTAGCCGCTCAATTCGGGTATTTGCCCGGCACGCTCTGGATAATCATTGGCGTTGTGTTAGCGGGTGCAGTGCAAGACTTTGTTGTTCTGTGCGTTTCGATGCGGCGTAATGGAAAATCTCTTGGACAATTGGCCAAAGACGAAGTCAGCCCATTAGCTGGGGTCATTGCCCTGGTCGCCATTCTTTTAATTATGATGATACTAATGGCAGTGCTAGCCGTGGTCGTTGTGAATGCGCTTAAATCCAGCCCGTGGGGTGCATTTACTTTGCTCATGACTGTGCCCATAGCCATTTTTGTGGGTTTCTACATGAAACACCTGCGTCCCCACAAAATAGTGGAAGGGTCTGTTATTGGCGTGGTCTTAACGCTACTTGCTGTGGCAGTTGGCAAGTATGTTGCGCAAGATCCTACCGGCGCGCAAATATTTACTCTTTCAGGTACGCAATTATCAATTGCAATCATGGGTTATGCTTTCATCGCCTCAATTTTGCCCGTTTGGGTTCTGCTGGCGCCGCGCGATTACCTTTCGGCCTATCTGAAGATCGGCACAATCACCATGCTTGCAGTGGGCATCATGCTCGTGCATCCAGTCCTGCAAATGCCGGCTACGACAATTTTTATCGATGGAACTGGCCCGCTTTTTGCTGGCAAAATATTTCCATTTTGCTTTATCACTATTGCTTGCGGATCGATATCCGGATTCCACGCTCTCGTTTCCTCAGGTACAACGCCAAAGATGATCGAGAACGAGATGCATGCCAGGCCGATTGGATATGGCAGTATGCTTTGCGAAGCAGCGGTTGGAATAATGGCAATTATTGCCGCTTGCGCACTTTCTCCTGGGAATTACTTCGCCATCAATTGTCCTAAGGGTGTCGTTGGAACAGACCCAGTTGTCGTGTCGCAAAAAATATCGTCTTGGGGCTTCCCAGTAAAAGCGGAAGATATGAATGCATTGTCTCAATCGGTCGGCGAAACAACTTTGTTGGGGCGTACCGGTGGAGGACCGACGCTGGCAGTTGGCATGGCACAAATTTTTGGAAATGCATTCCAGATATCTGGCTCAAAGCAATCGCTTGATCTTTCATTTTGGTATCACTTTGCCATTATGTTCGAAGCCCTATTTATACTTACTTGCTTAGATGCAGGCACTCGCGTTGGTCGTTATTTATTGCAAGACTTCCTGCGCCTTTTATGGGCTCCTCTCGGCAAAACGGATTGGTATCCAGCCATCATTGCCAGTTCACTTCTTGTTGTTGGAGGGTGGGGGTATTTTCTGTATCAAGGTGTGATCGATCCTCTAGGTGGCATCAACAGTTTGTGGCCTTTGTTTGGAATCGCTAATCAATTGCTGGCAGTTGTGGCTCTTTGTGTTTGCACTACCGTAATAGTGAAGATGGGCAAAGCAAAATACGCCTGGGTAACTGGGCTGCCGCTCGTTTGGTTGCTAACCGTAACCATGACCGCCGGCTATGAAAAGATATTCAGCCCGCTGCCAAAACTGGGTTTTCTTGCTCATGCGCAACTTTTGAAAGATCAACTTGCATCCAATTCGCTGGTCGGAGCTGCTACTGCGCAGACGGCTCCAATTCTAATTTTCAACGATTATCTCGATGCTTTTATGGGCGCTGTCTTTATGATGCTTGTGCTCGTAATCGTATTTGAAACGATCCGTCGAATCTCAAATAAGAATTCCAATATTGATCTTGAATCTGGTAAACCTGTCCATGCCAATGCCCTAGACGGCGATAGCGACGTGCCTATGCGCTGTTGCTAATCTACACTAGTTTCTCCAGTCTGAGTTTTCTAGTCTTAGAATTTCAGTCTCAGCTTCTAGGCTTGGTGCTCCATCTAAAGCATGAACCAAAGCCGGGGGGATGCTCTGGTTCATTGCAGGCTAAACTTGATTTTTCCGATTTTTCTATTTGTTCTTTTTGTTTGCTATTGCTCTTAGGCGTTGATGAGTTGAAAGTGCGAATCTTTTTGCACCAGCTATTGCGTCCTCTACTTGTGTTGAAAGACTTGGAGTGAAGTTCGTTGCCGGCTTCTCGAAATTTTCTTCCATTACTTCTTCAATTAGAAACTCGCTATCGCGAAGCTCAGGGCAAATCAACGCGCATGCGTCTTTGAAGCTGATGTGTTCAATTTGGCAAGCGCGCAAAACCGGTGCGGCATAACGTCTTGAAAGAATTCCATCACTCACTGCCTTGGCGCATTCTTCAGCGGCAGTGAAAAGCTCGAGGCTAACTAGTTCTGTCGCCAACACAGCTCTTAAAACGTCCATGCGATATGCGGCCATTTCTCGGTAAGCATCAAACATTGCTTTATCGGTCAAGGCTCCAATTTCGGTAAGGAGACTGATGATCGGCTTGTTATATTGTGAATCTTCTTGGAAGAAGCCGCCTTTGTTTCCGGCTTCAGCAACAGTCTTGTTATCTTTAACGGCGGCTCGCAAGCAAAGAATTGCTTTGTCCGGGCTAATCGCTCCTTTCCGGAACAACTCTTGAATTTCAACTGCTTTTTCGATCGCTTCTTTTTCAACTATTTTGTGGTCAACCAAAATTTCGCCTAACTTTTTGCCTTTGCAAATAGAGCGCTCAACGGCGCACACCATATCGGTATCAGTAATAAGTCCACTTCTTGTGAGCATCTCTCCAAGTAAAAGGCTGGACGAACGTGGTGGTAGCGGCACGCCATGTTGTGCCAAGACGTCTTGCAAGGAACCACCAGATAGCATTATTTGCTGAATTGCAACCGCGGCTTTTGTATAGCCGATTCTGCCAGTTTTGACTTGCACGATTGCGCTAAGTACTTTAGAAGCAAAAGCAACTGAAATAGCATTTGAAAGTAAAAGAGAACGAACAAGGGGAACGTGGGTTTCCCAGCTTTGCGCCCGAGCTGCTTTGAGCTGATCTTGATTTATAGCGCGACAGTCGAGAAGAAATTTTCCGAGATCCGAATTATCAATTTCGTGAGCTGATTCACTCTGAGAAGGGGTACCAGATCCAAATGTTCTTAGCAATTCGATTACGGCCACTTTTTTGCGAGCCGCTTCTTTTAAAGTCTCGATTGCAGCTTTTGCTTTCAGTTGGCTTGAGCACATCATAGACTGCACAACGAGTGCGTTTTCGACATCACGTTCACTTACATGTTGAAGCATAGTACAAACTCTGCCGACTGGTTGGGCGGTGTTTTTGGAAACTGCAAGGCATTCTTGAAATGCGCTTGGCCGAATCAAACCAGCTTCAATTAGGATTTCGCCGATTCTTGGTTTATACACTAAAGGGTAGTCGCCGGTAATCAAACTTTTGCCTTCGCCACGATTGCTAAGGCGCCCTCTGTTACTATCTGCCAGCATTGCCAGTACCCCACCAAAATGCTTATGCCATGCCTGCATCATAGCGTTGCCAAGAGAAAATGGTAATTCGTTAAACCGGGTTAGCGTAATCGCGTATAAAACACGCAAAACCCGCATAATGGAGCCTTCGTATGCGTTTTAAGCAAAGGATAAAAGCGCGAAAATATTTATGAAATCGAGTGAAATGAAGTATTTCAGGCGCTTTTGGGGATGATGTGTTCGGGATTGAGGACGCTAGCAATGACCATGTCGATGGTTTCTCTGGTGTGTTGTTCCTTCATTTCATCGCTCATTAAGTCAGTGCCAGCCGGCCAGAGGGCGCGCACATTGTTGTAAGAAGTGTAGTAGAAGACACACATTCCAATTACATTCACGGCTGTTTGTGCAGGATCCAAATTTCGAAAATGTCCTGTTGCTAAGCCGCGTTTCAATATCTCTACGACAGGTGAGTAAGTGACAGCAACGAAAAGATCGCTGTAAAAGCGGCCTTTGTTTTGCATTGATTCAAATAGAAAAATCGGCGGGACTTTTGGACTGTCTTTGGCGTGAGTCATGAACATCTTCAGATAACGTTTGAGAGCTTCAACTGGATCAACCGATTGCAGATCAACTTTTTGCAAAGCCAGTAGCCGTTTGGTAACCGATCGATCGAGAACTGCTCTGTATAGACCTTCTTTATCTCCAAAATGGTAGAAAATCATCGCCTTCGTTACGCCTGTGTTTGCTGCAATCGCCTCAGTACGGGCTCCCAGCAAGCCCGCGCGAGCGAACTCATCTTCGGCAGCGTCCATGATGCGATTCTTTGTGGCATCCGCATCACGAGAAGGTTGGTTTGATTTTCGGATTGCTGTGGTCATTCTATGTCGAAAGTTAACTTACCAAATGATTAGTCTACCAAGGCTCATGCATTCCTGTCAAATGCTGCTTTAGTTCTGCTGGTAGTCGTCTATAAGCATTGACAAATATGGTAGCATGTATCTAAAATCAATTAACCGACTGGTTAGTTAGAGCAGTTTTTGGAAGGTCTTCGTCGAGGAATTTTGTTAGGCCTAAGCGCCAGTTTATGTGGATTGTCGAACTAGCATTAAAGAAGCCGTACACATTCGTAGTGGTATCGCTACTGATTGCCCTTCTCGGCGCGCTTTCAATTACCAAAATGCCAACGGACATTTTTCCGTTCATCAATACACCCGTTGTTAGCGTTATTTGGACTTATACCGGGTTGCCCGCTCAAGAAGTAGAATCTCGCATGGTCTGGATTTCAGAACGTGCCATGACGACGGTTACATCCGACATCGAGCACCTCGAATCCAAATCACTCAACGGGTTGGGTGTTATTAAAGTCTTTTTGCGTCAAGGTGTGGATCTCGGTAAAGCCGTCGGTTTGATGAGCTCCATCAATCAAACCATTTTGAAAGTGCTACCACCTGGTATCACGCCTCCGCTTGTAACATCCTATAGCGCTTCCGACGTGCCAATTATGCAATTGGGCGTCGATGGCAAGAACATGACCGAAGCCGAGCTCTATGACATGGGCCTCAATTTCGTAAGAACGAGATTGGCTACCGTAGGTGGTTGCTCGGTGCCATTGCCTTATGGAGGCAAACAACGGCAGGTCATGGTGGATATCAACTCCAATCAACTTTATGCAAAAGGACTATCACCAGCCGATGTAATCGCCGCTCTCAATACGCAGAATCTGATTTTGCCGGCAGGAACAGCGAAGATTGGCACGAAAGAATATCCGGTAAAAACAAATAGCAGTCCTCTAGAACTTGGTGCGCTCAATGACATGCCCATTAAGCAAGTCAACAACGCCACTATCTATCTAAAAGATGTTGGCTTTGTGCATGACGGCTTTGCCACTCAAACAAACATTGTGCGCATCAATGGGCATAAATCCACTCTGTTGAACATCTTTAGAAGTGGCTCCGCCTCTACACTTACAGTGGTTCAAGGTGTAAGAGACGTTTTACCAGCGCTTTTGCAAACACTGCCTAAGGACGCACGAATTGAAGTTCTTTCAGACCAATCCGTATTCGTAAAGAATGCAGTTCACCAGGTTGTTAGTGAAGCAGTTACGGCAGCTGGTTTAACCGGTTTGTTGATGTTGGCGTTGCTTGGTGATTGGCAAAGTACTTTAATCGTTGCAGTTTCTATTCCACTTTCAATTCTGGCGTCGATCGTCATGATGGGCGGCTTGCACGAAACGTTGAACACTATGACGCTAGGTGGACTGGCGCTTGCAGTTGGGATGCTCGTTGACGACGCGACTGTAGAAGTCGAAAACATTCACCGCAACATGGCAAGCGGTAAGCCTCTTAAAGACGTCATCCTGATGAGCGCTCAACAAATTGCCACTCCCGCTTTTGTATCGACTATATCCATCTGTATAGTTTTCGTTCCGGTTGTTCTGCTCACTGAACCAGCAAGGTCACTTTTTGTACCCTTAGGAATGGCGGTGGTGTTCGCCATGCTTGCTTCTTATTTCCTCTCAAGAACGCTAGTGCCAGTGATGGCCCTTTACCTGTTGGCGCACGTTCACAAAACTAATGGAGATGATCATCCTAAGAAACCAGGTTTCTTCAAAAAGATTCACCTGTTCATTGATGACAATTTCAATAAAGCAAGAGATGCCTATCACGGTGTTTTAGAAAAGGCGCTTAAAGCACGAGTATTAGTTATCCTTGGATTTTTGATTTTTTATGCGTGCGCATTTTGTCTAATTCCGTTTATCGGACAGGACTTCTTTCCAGCAGTTGATGGCGGTGCCTTACGCCTTCATTTAATTGCTCCGGCAGGCTCTCGTATAGAAGAAACAGACCGAATGTTTAATCGGGTTGATGCCGCAGTTAGGACCATCATTCCGCCTAACGAAATAAAGGTAATAACTGAAAACATTGGACTGCCATCAAGCGGTATCAACCTTGCTTTCGGCGACAACATTACATTTAGCGATTTTGATGGAGAAATGCTCATTACGCTCTCAGAAGAACGCAAGCATTCAACTTTCTATTACCAGAAGGCAATTCGTAATTACTTGAGCAAGAACATGCCCGAAGTAACTTACTTCTTCCAATCTGCGGACATCGTCGGACAGATACTAAATGCGGGTCTACCGGCGCCAATCGATATTCAAGTAACGGGACGCAGTAGAAAAGAAAATTACAAATTAGCACTAGCAATGCAAAAGAAGATCAGACTTGTGCCAGGCGCAGTCGATGTCACCTTATTGCAAGTTCCCAATTTGCCTCAGTTGAATGTTGATGTCGATCGCACAAAAGCGTTGCAGCTGGGACTTCGACAACAAGATGTGGCAAGCTCTTTGCTAACCTCATTGAGTTCGAGCTTCCAAGTACAACCCAACTACTGGGTTAATCCACAAAACGGTGTCAACTACTATGTGGCTGTGCAAACGCCAACATACAAAATTAACTCAACCGACGATATTGCCAATTTGCCTATTTCTACTTCGAAATTGAATAAGCCGGAATTGCTCACCAATTTAGCGAAAATAGGACGCAGCACCACAAGCGCTATCGTTAGTCACTATGCAATTCAACCGGTTTACGACATCTATGTAAACACACAAGATAGAGACTTGGGTGGAGTTACTGAGGATATTCGCAAGGTGGTTGATTCCTTCAAGAAAGATTTGCCACGCGGTACCTTAATTCAAATAAGAGGGCAAGCCGACAGTATGAATTCTGCATTCAGCGGATTACTTAGCGGCCTTGTTTTTGCTCTTATTCTCATTTACTTGTTGTTGGTAGTTAACTTCCAATCTTGGCTTGATCCGGTCATCATCTTAATGGCTATTCCAGGTGCCTTTGCAGGCATCGTGTTAATGCTATTTGCTACACAAACTACGCTAAGCGTACCGGCTCTTATGGGAGCCATTATGAGTATTGGCGTGGCATCCTCTAACAGTATCCTAATGGTGACTTTTGCAAACGAAAAGCAAGAGGAAGGGTTAGACCTAATTGAGTCTGCCTCCCAAGCCGGATATACTCGTTTCCGACCGGTCATCATGACAGCCACGGCTATGATTATAGGTATGTTGCCAATGGCAACTGGCTTAGGCGAAGGCGGTTCACAAAATGCACCCCTGGGTCGTGCTGTCATAGGTGGACTACTTGTAGCAACAACAGCAACCCTTTTATTTGTGCCACTAGTCTTTTCAATGTTAAAGAGAAAATCGAAAACCTCCAGTGAGCAGATGTCCATGGGGCATACGCCAAACGCACCTGCTTCTTAGGAGAAATGAGGTTCCATTATGGAAACTGTTGAAGCTACAACTACACACAACGCTCAAGGGCACAAGCCACGCCGTAGCCTTTTGAGAGGCTTGACGAACATATATGTTATTTTGCCGATCGTCATTTTCCTATGCGTTCTTGCGATTGGTGTCATACCGAGATTGCAGCGCACCACTGAACTGAAAAATATTCACGAGGCTTTAGCGACGAAGATTCCGGAAGTAAACGCAACTATTGCTAAGACCACGGACGGCAAAACGATTTTGCTTCTGCCAGGCGATATTCAGCCGATTCAAAACATTCCAATTTATGCACGCGCTGATGGCTATATATTGAAGCGCTTCGTTGATATTGGCGATGTCGTGAAAAAGGGAGACCTGCTTGCGATTATTGACACGCCAGAATTGGATCATCAACTCGAACAAGCAAGAGCAGATCTTCGCACCGCTGAAGCCAATCTAACCACAGCCTTAGCTGATCGCCAGAACTTCGCGGCCCAGCTCTATTCGTCGCAAGCCACCATTAAACAATCACGCACGAATCTCGAATACAGTAATGTTGAGTACAAGCGGTATCAAGATCTCGCCATTCAAGGCGCAATTTCATATGAGCAACGCGATCAAAGCTTGAAACAATACAACTCAGATGTTGCCGCCCAACAAGTAGCGCAAGAAAATGCCAAAGCAGCGCTTGCGCAGACAGTTTCGGCCGATGCAAGAATTGCTGCAGCCAAACAATCCGTTGAATCAAGTCAAGCTAATGTTGAACGAATAAGAGCATTGCAAAATTTCAATAGAGTTGTTGCTCCTTCAGATGGAGTTATCACAAATAGATTGGTTGATGCAGGCGCTCTAGTTGCAGCCGGCGGAGCTCAAGGCACGACGGAATTGCTTGAGATGGCACGTACAGACAAACTCAGAATCTATGTGGATGTGCCACAAAGCGATTATCGTTTCATTCACAATGGCCATAAAGCCGACATTATTTTGCAAGAATTTCCTGGCAGAAAATTCGTAGGAACAGTGACAAATCTTGCCGGCAGTTTGAACTCCAATTCGAGAACCCTCCAAACCGAATTGCAAATTCAGAACCAAGAGCATGTCTTGCGGCCCGGATCTTATGCCGATGTGCGCTTCGTATTTGACCAGCCTAATCCACCACAAGTTATTCCTAACAGTGCGGTGATTACGCGAAACGATGGGTTGTATGCGTATGTCGTCAAAGACGGACATGTGAAATACCAACCAATTGAAGTTGCCCGAGATTATGGCAACAGAGTTGAAGTTTCTCATGGACTTGCAGCCAACAACGTAGTTTTGCTCGACCCACCAGATACTCTTCTTGATGGCGATGAAGTTCGTCCAAAGTTGGTGCCGGAAAAGAAAGATCCAGAGAAAGCAGATTCAAAAGACACGGCACCGAAAGACTCAAAACCGGTGAAGAGTTCATGAAAACGCGATTGATGCTTGAAATATCGTTTGGTCTTTCTTTATGCACAGCTTTGCTTTGCAATGCTTCTGCAAATGCTGATGTTCCCTCTCAAAATCAACAAAATGATGCAGTGTTCCAAACTTACTTGAAATCCGCTGATAATGCCGTTAAGGATCGAGGATCGGGAACATTCCAACTTCAGATACAAACACGCGATAAGGTGAACAAAGCTCTAAATAGTGGTGCCATTGATGCGAACGAAGCGGCTCGGCTCAACACTAAAATAGACGAAGTGAATGAAAAGGAAGCATGGTATCGAACTGGTAATGACGACATTCCAACTTCCGTTACTGATGAGAGTGTAAAGCGTCTCAATGAAATAAACCAGGAAATTGCAACCAAGATACCTCAACAAACTGGAACCATATTACCGGCTCAAGACCACATTAAAATCCACCATGCTATTTCCGAAGCGCTGGCAGCAAAGAAAATTTCGAATGACGAAGCCACGAAAGACTACTCAGATCTAGCCCAAATCGAAGCAGATATGGAAGCTCTTAAGAATGATCCCGCTGCCGCTCCCAACGATTGGAACGAGCTGAAAGCAAAGCTTGCGAACCTTCGTAAGCACATTCCTTGGGTTGACCCCCGAAAGTGAAATATTGGCTGAACAAATTGCAATTCCAGTTACTGCTTGCTGCATTAGCTGGAACAGCATCTGCTCCCCATCGCTAATGGCGAGGGTGCCACAATGGGTCGTTGATGTTGTCCGCACCATGGTTGAAAAAGTAAAAGCGAATTCTGGCCGGGAATAGTGAGGTTGAAATCGTCTTCGATCGCCAAAACCAGTTCAACAGAATCTATGCCCATAGCGATTCCTTGAGCTGGAACTTTTGTAAGAGCGTTATGACTTCATCATCCGTCAATTGATGAAAGTCCTGATAGTAGAATCCCACTGCGGATAGATTGGGCAATGCTAGAAGTGATACCACTGCATCTGCAAAAGAGCTCATCTCCTCATTCGCTCGCTCCGACATTACTGGACAAGCAAGAATGACACCACTAGCGCCTTTTCGTCGTAACGCTTTGATTGCAACCAGGGAAGTCATTCCAGTTGCAATGCCGTCATCAACTAGTATTGTCCATTTGCTGGAAACATTCTGCTCGGTTAGCCCGGCGCTTTTGCGCAAATGATATTCCCGATTTTTTGTTTCGGAAATGAGATGCTTTACTTGCGCATCTATATAACCCGTCGGGGTGCCAGTGAAACTAGCACCTTTGCTATTGAGAGCCATTGTTCCATCAGAAGATACTGCACCTATAGCAAGTTCTTCATTTCCGATGGCATGAATCTTCTTGGACATCAAAATATCCAATGGGCATTTGAAGTTTTCTGCAATTTCCGCAGCAACTGGCACCCCTCCGCGAGGAAGAGCAATTACTACATACTGAGAAGGCTCAGGTCCATTTTCGGCCAAACTCGACTGCAACTTATTCGCCAGCAAAAGACCAGCTTGGTGTCGATTTAAAAAGCCAGTCTGCTGCCTATTCGAAAATCCGGACTGCTGACTATTGAAAAACATAAGCTCGGCCCTAATACTGATGCTTAGTCACTTTTTTCGTTTTAAGATTGACATCGTAAAAGCCAAAAGTAACATCTCTATCTGGTGTGTCTTCTAGAACATGCACTAGATAAATATTACCGTGGTGTTCTTCGACGCGCCAGGCAGGCCTTCCTTGTGTATTCGGACTGGTTCCGTCTGTTCCTTTAAATAGTCTCAGCCAATGTTTGACTTCGCTGTCTTTATTGACTAGCTCAATTGCTTCATCATCCGGTGATTTTGCTGTAGCTCGCTTTGCTCGATTCTTGCTTACTATTTCTGCTTTGTCCGTGGATGCTGGTTTGGTTATTTCACCAGCAAGCAAAACTTGGCTAGAGAAAAAACTAGCAGCAAGAATAATGAAAATTCGACCTGGCACTTACGCTACCGCAACCGGTTCAAGAACTGCATCCGGTAACAAATCGAATTCTATAAATTGACCACGCTTCAAGCTAAGAGAGTCGGAAAGATTTTCTGGCAAGTGCCCGTTCTTTTCGAGTTCAATGGCATGAAATACTATTGCAAATATAAGCGGTGCGGGGCTCTCAATTTCGATGTTCGATTCACCGCCAATAATGGTTACCTTTGAAGTGCTGTAAGTGGCAGTCACCACATATAGTTCTTCGTCAAAAGTGTTATTACCGAGGTGCTGGTAGTCAGCTTTCGTAAAATCGAAGCTCTTTCCTCTCATTGCTCTTTCGAGATAGCTTAGATCTACACTGCGTTTCGTTATAGGTTGGCCAAGCTCGATAGAAACTCCTTCTTGAAGGGCGAGGGTTTTTACGATCGTATCGGCAGTGTTTGGCAGCATCTCATTGAGAAATGGTCTAACAACAGCTACGGACTCCGCTCCGGTTAAGAGGCGAGTACGGAATCCGGTTTGTGCTGGTGGTGCTACCTTACTTGAAGTAACGGAAGGCAACGAGATGAATTCAAATGCTGATTGTAACGAGCCGATTGGGACAAGGCTGCCGTTACTGGAACTCATGGAATAAAGCTGGAAAGGAACGATGTGGGGACGCGGTGCTTGCACGGGCACTGCCTTAAACTCATCGCGTATGAGATTGTCGAGGGGGTCTTCGTTTTTGCATGGTAGTGAAATGATAGGCATAAGTCTTCCTCGCGGGCGAATGAGCGGGACCGAGGCCGCCGTCCGGGTGGTCATAGTGTTTCCTTAAGCATTACATCTTAGCTCAGCACTTCCCTCATGTGACCAAGGAAATCCCGTTTCGACAAAAAGCTTGATACTACGGTTTCTTAGAGATATTTCAAAAAACTTGCTGGTAATATTATTGGTCGTAATTGAGTGATACCTCGAACAGTCTTTTTATCAGCCTTTCCACATAGGAATAAAGCAATGCAAGTACGTCACGCTATCGTTCTGTCTTCTCTTTTCTTAATGCCGTTTTTAGCAAATGCAGCGTTAGCAGACGATCCGCCACCAACTCAAATCACGCTTGCCGAATCAAAAGTGTATACGGCTTCATCAACTGCAGAACAACACTTTGCAGATTCCATTGTTCTGCAAAATGGTGAGGACAAGCTTCATCTCAAGCTCACATACACAAATGGCTCTGCTACAACGCCATCATTTAAATGGCTTCGAATATCTTCGCCGAGCATGAATTATGTAACGGAAGCGCAATTCGAGGGCAAAAAGGATTTGACCATCGACGTCACTGGAGAGCTTTCAAATGATGGTAACCAGATATTAATAACGGGTGCTGGCCCAGTCGGTGCGACCTTTTCATGGAAATTGACGACCGTGCAGCCAAGTATAACGTCGGTGAATCCAGCAACGGTAAATACTGGAGGTCACGTAGTAATAAGTGGGCATAACTTTTGCTCCGATACTGCAAATGACAGTGTTGTAGTAAATGGCCAGACCCTTGCTGTATCAGAAGCAACTCCGCACAATCTAGTCGTAAAAATTCCAGCCCAGTTCAAAAGCGGGGCGGTTGATGCGAAGATTAAGGTAGCCGGGCTCGATGCAGGGACTGCGAAGTTTACGATAGCTGCCGTTCCCTTCCTTAAAAATGTAAGTACCGCCTGGGTTGCTGCTGCTGCGCCATTCGATATTAGCGGTGAGAACTTTGGGACGGATAAAAATGCCGTTCAAGTCTGGGTTGGACCGTACCAAGCCAAAGTCACTGAAGTAACACCAAACACCATAACAGCCGTCAGCCCACTCATTTACATTGAAAAACCAATGGGTTTTTATCAGCCTGTGAAAGTTATAGTTAAGGGTGTGAAGGCAGCCAATCAACTGACGATCAGCACAAGCGGTAATTTGTAGTGGTTCAAAGAAGACGATCTTTCAATGTAAAAGTAGGCGACAAAGTTATTGGCAGTGACGCGCCGATACTTGTTCAGTCTATGACCAACACGCCAACAGAAGATGCTACGGCCACAGCGCAGCAGGTCAAAGAGCTCTGGGAGAGTGGGTCTGAGATAGTTCGCATCACAGTCAACACTCGCGAAGCTGCAGCTGCAGTTCCCAAAATTGTTTCGGAATTGGAAAAAGACGGCATTGACGTTCCGCTCGTTGGTGACTTCCATTTCAATGGTCATCTGCTTTTAACTGAATATCCAGACTGCGCGAAACTCCTGGCGAAATACCGAATTAACCCTGGCAATGTGGGCCGAGGTGAACGGCATGATCCCAACTTCAGCCGCATGATTGAAGCAGCCCTCAAGTGGAATAAACCGGTGCGCATCGGTGTTAACTGGGGATCGCTGGATCAAGACCTGCTTACCAGAATGATGGACGAAAATGCAAAATTATCGGAGCCGTTAGAAGCGCACGAAGTATTAATTGAGGCGATTGTGCAAAGTGGTTTGGAATCTGCCAGCCTAGCTGAATCTTATGGCATGCGCAAAGACGGTATCATACTCAGTGCCAAAGTTTCAAACGTACAAGACGTAATTGAAGTTTATAGACGGCTAGCTTCAAGATGTGAATATGCATTGCACCTAGGTCTTACGGAAGCAGGCATGGGAACGAAAGGCATTGTCGCTTCAACTGCTGCACTTTCAACCTTATTAATGGATGGCATTGGCGACACTATTCGCGTAAGCATCACGCCAAAAGTAGGGGATAGCCGAACGCGTGAAGTTGAAGTCTGCCAGCACATATTGCAATCTTTGGATTTGCGATCGTTCACTGCCCAAGTAACTGCTTGTCCTGGATGTGGCCGCACAACCAGCACAGTCTTCCAGGAATTGGCTAACGATATTCAAGAGCACCTTGTGAAACAACGCACAATTTGGCAAGAAACATATCCGGGTGCTGAGGCATTGCGAGTTGCCGTTATGGGCTGCATCGTGAACGGACCGGGTGAATCGAAACATGCAGATATCGGAATTTCCCTGCCCGGCACAGGTGAGGAACCAAGAGCGCCTGTATATATAGATGGCGAACACGTTGAGACCTTATCCGGGCCGACTATCGCCTCTGACTTCATAGCTATGGTCAATGAATACGTCGAGAGACGCTACGGCAAAGTACTAGCCTGATTGAACCCGAATACTCGATTACTCAGCTAACAGGGAAATGAGCCTTAACCGGAAATGCTTGCACGCCGTAAGGCAATGTCTTCGTTCCCAGCGATGTGAACTGCGTATCCAACATTGATGCCCGCACGTTTACTGGCATTGTTATTATGCCGTGTGATTTCAAAAAATCTGATTTCGCTTGGATATCCGAAACTACGGATTCATTCAAATGCGCAGTCCAATCATGTTTTGGAAAAGCCTTTTGCACCACATCTTGTGACACTGAGATTTCCGAAGATATTATGTCTTGCGCTTCTGTTATATTGTCGGTCATCCAATGTTTGGCTCTGTCCAACACGTTCACCATCGCCTGGCAAATTGCTGTATGTTCTGTTATGAAGCCTGTTCGAGCTGCAAGCACACTTTGTATTTGCAGGGTACCGGCACCAAAGGCAGCGCCATTTCCATACAGCTCTTGTTCTTCGACAAATGGTGGACCAATTGCCCACGCATCAATTTCGCCGGCAGTAAAAGAAGCGCGAGCTTCTGGCGCAGTTAGATTGATAAGGTTCACATCTCTTGGAAGAAGCCATGCGCCATCCAATAGCTTTAGTAAAGCGTAATGGGAACTGCTTCCCGTAACTACGGCAATTTTTTTGTCTTTAAGGTCACTTGCCTTTTCAATGCCTGCATTTTTGCGAACGACAATTTCCTGTTGTACAGAGGAAGATATCGAAATAACTTTTATGGCATGACCGGTTGAACGTTCAAAAATCGCTGGAGTTTCTGCTTCAAAGATAAAGTCCAGATACCGCACCGACAATGCTTCCATTATCTGAGCTGGTGATTCAAAAATTCTGTGCTCTACCATTGCACCAAAAGGTGCTAAAGCTGTGGTGATCCAACCCTTGCTTTTGGCAACGTAGTAAGGAGCGTAATCTGTGGCTTGTCCGCACGTACCGATACGTACGATGAATTTGACGGCTCTGTGTGAAGACGACTTCAATTGATACAGATCTGCCATGGGTTTACTTCCGCTTGGTCAATGATGCAGGCGCTAGCTTATCACACTAGTCAAGCGGAGAATGCTTGCTATGATGCCCAAATATGAATTCTGAGGTGATTTTTGGATCATGTCTATAAAGGTCTGCGTGGCGGGCATTACGGGATGGACCGGTAAAGCTGTAGCAAGGGGTGTTCTCGACTCTGAGGACATGAAATTGGTGGGAGCCGTATCCCGCGGAGCCGCTGGTGCTGAAGCGGGCGAAATTCTTGGTACCTCTCCCATTGGGGTTGTGGTTTCTTCAACCGTAGAAGAGGCCCTTAAAGTAGAGACTGAAGTTTTTGTAGATTACACAAGCGCAACTTCAGTGAAAGCTCATGTTTCTTCAGCAATGGTAAAGAAGCTTTCTGTCGTTATTGGCAGTTCGGGGCTCAGTGCGGAAGATTACAAAGCAATTGATATAGAAGCAAAGCGACTCGGCTTAGGTGTTGTCGCCTGCGGAAATTTCGCTATTACTGCCGCTCTTGCCAAACATTTTGCAGTTCTAGCCGCTGAATATTTGCCGCATTGGGAAATCATCGACTATGCATCCGCTAAGAAAGTTGATGCTCCGAGTGGAACAGGTCGCGAATTGGCCGAGGCGCTTGCTCAAGTGAGAACGAATGAGATTGGTTTGCCAATCAGTGAAATACATGGTGCAAAAGAAGCTCGTGGTGCCCAGATTGCAAATACGCCTGTGCACTCTGTTCGATTGCCCAGTTACTTTTTTGGCTTTGAAACTATTTTTGGGTTGTCGGACGAACGCATTACGATCAAGCATGAAGCGGGTTCAAGTGCCAGCCCATACGTCGCTGGAACTCTATTGGCGATTCGAAAAGTACAGTCCATAAAGGGACTGGTGCGTGGCATGGACACATTGCTTTTTGGCGACGTTTCCAAACAATAGGACAGCTGGAAAGCCTTGCACAGTGGGCCTTTAGGTGAGCGGATATGCCTGCTGGGTGATGTCAGGAACAGAAATATCGACTTAGTAGTCGTAAAACCTGGGATCAAAAAAGTATAAAAATATGATGCGTCTGTTCACCCGATTTTCTAAGTTTATGTCTTTTCTGGCGGGACACCCGCTTATGTTTTGCACTGCTGTTAGTCTGGTGCTTCTCTGGGCAATTAGCGGACCGATCTTCCACTATTCGAACACATGGCAATTAGCCATCAATACAAGCACAACAGTCGTGACGTTTCTGATGGTTTTCATTATTCAGCACAACCAAAACAGAGACGCGGCTGCCATACAGGTTAAGCTCAACGAGCTAATCCGAGTATTGGAGGGTGCCGAAAACAAATTGCTCAATGCAGAAGACAAGACAATGGAAGAATTGGAAGAGCTCAAACGATCTTACGTGGAAGCGGCATTGAAAGCGCAGGAAGAGGCGTAGATTGACTTAGAGATTCTTTCTTGCGAAGCTTATCAGCTGAATTGATATGGCTTGGCAGGAATGAACACTACAAACCGTCAAATCTTTAGCAAAGCCTACTTATGGATTATTACTGTTTTTGCAGCAGTATCCGCTTACATAGTCTATAGCCTGACCGAACGCATGACGTACATGGTGCCTCAGGAGCCCGTAGTCTGGGTGCGGTACCCAAAAGAAAAGAACATCCAACTTGTGCCAGATGTTTTGAAGGATGTTCACACAATGGTGTGCTTGGGAGACAGTATAACCAGAGGTGGTCGGGACGGTGGTTATGTTGGTGTGGTGCAGCACTACATCGGTGCGGTGCTGCCCGAACAAAAAATTGAAATCATAAATGCTGGCGTCGATGGTGACACAACTAGGAATTTGCTCAACAGAATTGACAAAGATGTATTTGCTCACAATCCGCAGCTCATAACAGTGCTTGTTGGCGTAAATGACATTGCTAGGGTTAGCGCTTCAGAATCGTGCCGGAACTGGACCAGCTGGAGTCCAGCTAGACGAATACATTGCAAACATCAGATCGATCATTTCTCGGGCAAAAGATCATCATGCAAAAATCATTTTGATTTCTCCGGGTTTGATTCTTGAAAATATTCATCACCCTGGAAACGATAAGCTAATTGAATACGTGAGTGCTCTTGAGAAAACTGCAAAAGAGTGTGATGTCCCATTTATTGATGTGCACAAAACCTACGGCGATTTGATTGCCGAATATCACAAGGACACAGGAGCGGCGGACTGTCTGCTCACTCGTGATGGCACGCATCCAAACCAAGCGGGAGCCAAAGTTATTGCCAATTGCATCCTGAATCGACTCGGCATAACAGCCAATTCACGGGCCGCAGTCCAAAAGGAATCTCCGCATTAGAGAGCTTCAGAGATCTAGAAAATTGTTTTAACCGCCTTTCCTACGCCTCCAACGGCCCCTTTAGCACCTTTCTTGACACCACCGGCAGTTTCTTTTACACCTTTGGCTGTTCCACCAACGCCTTCTTTAACGCCTTTCTTCGTGCCTTTTACACCGCCGTGTATCAAACCTGCATCGGCTGAATTGCAATAAATTGGAGTCATCGAAATGCACGCAATTAACAACATCAAATACTTTTTCATAGTTCACCATCAGAGCTGAGCCTGTAATAATACTTCGGTTCAATACCGATTTATTCTTTAAACCAATTCTTGCCATCCGACAGAAACCGGTCTACCTGGTAGGAAGTTGAATTCAAGACTTCACCAGAAGGACTGCCTGAGATTGTCTCACCATATCTTGTTGTGTACTTGATTTTGGCGCCTCCAGTGTTGCAAACCTTTATCTCACTGCCAGCAATTCCCGACGCAGACGGCATCACACAAACTACTGTGCCTGAGACAAAGTAGGAACAATTCGGGTTAGCTGTGAAATCAGAATCTTGATTGAAAGCACCGTTGGCTGGAGCCGCAGTACTAGTTGTCCCAGTTGGCGCAACTGTGGTGGCTGTTGCTACAGGCGTTGACGCATCTTCAGAGTTGGATCCTGCACCACTTCCATCAATGCGAATTCGATATGTGGACATATTTGAATGGAACATACCGGGGCGATGATCTTGTTGGATTGTGATACCGTTTGTGCCGTAGAAAATGTAACGCTCACCGCTCATGCCGTAAACGACAGCCATGGAAACATCATCATCTTTTGACTCTTCCGTCTTCTGCTTTGCGTGTGCCGTTAATTCAGTAGCCATAGATGCTGCAACCAAAATGAACGAAATTAGAACGAACTTGACTCGCCTGGAGCCCATACGTCGATCCTCCTCAATAGAGCAATATCCGAAACAATGAAATAAACGATGAAGCAGACTACCATGCAGGCAACATCAGAGTTAGTGTTTTTTGCTTCTTTTGGTACAAACTTCCAAAACGTAAAAGCCTGGCTTAAGTTTTAAGCGCAGACTTTTGGGTAATACGGGGGCGCGTATTATGTATCTTCTGATGTGTCGATTTTTGTTCCAATTGGAATGTTGTCGGGATTTGCAATTTTGTTCTTTTTGATCAAGCGCGCCATTTCGGCTGCAACTTCTGCGTTGGATGGATCTTCGCCCGAATGCACTTTTGCACTCTGCTTAGCGATATCCCACAAGGTGTCGCCGTATTTAACTACGTGCTCGTCGTTATCATCGATGTCTTTATTGATATCTGTTTGATTTTTTTGTCGTTGGCTTTGCCAATCAGAACTGCCTTTTTTGTGAGTCGAATCTGGACTGTCTGGTTTATCGGGACCAGTTTCATCAGTGCCATTCGGATGGAACGTACGGCGATTGCCGTCATCATCGACCTCATAGTAGTCACCGTTACTATTGAGACCAATTTTAGCCATTGTCCTGTCTGTATCTTCGTAGTTATCTCCATTTTTCTTTTGATTTTGCCAAATACTGAGTCACCAGATTTTACTTTGACGAGTTCTCCCTTATTGTTGTATGAGTAATCAACCAAGTCTGGCCCATCGGATAAGATTTTTCCTTGTTCATTTCGAAGTTTACCCTTCGAATCTAGTAATGACTTTACGTGGTCGCCGTCCTCGAGTTGCAAGTGGTTATTCGAAACTCCAGTGATCTCTAGATCCGGAATAATGTGTGCACTAACCAGCGCATCATGGGCTTCTTTTTTCAACTTTGCTTGGTCTTCGTCACTCTTAAAAGTTTTAAGATCCTGCCCGAGATCTTGTATAAATTTATCTAGATGACGTGTGTCAATGTCCTTGTGCAGAACTGTCAAAGCTTCGGGTAATGTTTCGGGCATGGTCGTTCTCCTGCGGTATGATTAGGTTGCTCGGATGTGCAAACCAAGATAAGACAACCGACCTGCCATTAGAATGTGCAAGTCCGCAAAAGTTCGAAAGTTTGATTTCTACTGAGCTTCCGGGGGCGTCGGGATCGCTTTTAATCGTTAAAAAGCTGTTCGAGCCGCCGGGGATAGTTGTTTAGGAAGTCACGCGTAATTCTGTAGTGTTCAGTTTCCTCAAATGCAACTTGCCGACAACCGCCTTCATCCAACAAAAATATTTTGGCTTTGGGATACGCCATAAGAATTGGCGAGTGCGTGGCAATGATGAATTGTGATTGGTTATTAACCAGATCGTTTATGCGAACAAGTGCAGCTAATTGTTTTGATGGGGATAATGCAGCTTCCGGTTCATCGAAGATATAGAATCCTTTGCCACCTAAGCCGTTAACCATAAGTGCTAAGAACGACTCGCCATGAGATTGTTCGTGCAAAGACTTTCCACCATATCTCTGAAATACTTGAGCCTTAGAAGTCCGAGCTTCTGGATCTTTCCAGAGGTCATCTAAATAAGTGGCAACATTGTAAAAGCTTTCCGCCCGCAAAAAATATCTATCTTTTGGCTTTTGAGGACCTCGTTTTGCGCTTATAAAGTCATGCAATGAAGAGAGACCATTGGCGTCTTCAACAGCGAAGTTACCCGTGCCACCTTGACCGCCAAGCTCACTTACCTTCGCAATCGCTTCAATTAACGTTGACTTTCCAGATCCGTTTTCACCAATTAGAAATGTCACGTCCGGGTGAAACTCTAAGGTGCGCAACTCTGAAATCGCTGGAATGCTAAATGGATAACTATTCAAGCGCTTCTCATCAGGCTTTCGAATGGTTATCGATTTTAAGTAAGGTTTGATATCAAGCATTATAACTTGAGATTCATCTAGCCTTTGGACATGAGATGGTGCACGCAAGTAATGGCAAGAGAGCCATCGCCAACAGCAAAACCCACGCGCTTGGTAGAACCTGAGCGAATATCACCTGCAGCAAGCAAGCCTGGCACGGAAGTTTCTAGCGGACAAGGAGTGCGGTCTGTAATTGGCCAATGTCCGGATGCGATCACTTCACTGCCAGTCAAAACAAAACCTTTTTCGTCGCGTTTTACAGATTTTGGCAGCCAGTCACAACCTGGCTCGGCACCAATGAATACAAACACAGCACGAATTGGTAACGTCTCTTTTTTGCCATTGCTCAATATTTCAACGGAGCTAATGTTCATATCACCGTTAACGGTCGTAATGTGGGTGTTCTCATGCACCCTTATATTTGGTGTTGCTGCAATGCGCTGGTTTAGATAGTCAGACATGCTCGGTCCAAATTTTCCACGCGCCATTATGTGCACTGTTCTATTTGGGCAACAATCAGCAAGATAAACAGCGGCTTGACCAGCTGAATTGCCAGCTCCTACTACTGCTACGTCTTCTCTATCATGTACGAGTGCCTCTACTGATGTACATGCATAATAAATGCCTTGACGTTCAAATCTTTCCGCATTTTCTGCATCCAATTTTCGCCAAGTAACCCCAGTGGCTATCAATATTACCCTGGCGTGAATTGCAGCACCACAATCAAGATGAACGAGATGATAATCTTTTGGACCTTTCCCCATTTCGATGGATTCTACCACCGCGGGTGCTACCAGTGTCGCTCCAAATTTCAGCATCTGCAAAACGCTACGCATTGCTAATTCCGCACCGGTAAGTCCAGCCGGAAATCCAATGAAATTTTCGATTTTAGAAGAACCGCCAGCCTGGCCACCTGGTCCCAATTTGTCGATTACCAGGGTGGATACACCTTCTGAAGAAGCGTAAATTGCTGCCGCAAGCCCGGCAGGACCTGCACCAATTACTACCAGGTCGACTGTTTGGCTTGGACAGTGATGCCAAACGTTTGCTGCTGTAGCCAATTCTCGAAGCGTGGGGCGGAGTAACACCTGCCCGGAAGGGCATTCAACAACTGGGAACTTATGGGAGCTAGCTGGTTTGAGTTTTTCGAGTTCTTCCAGAGGTCCTTCGAGACTTTTTAATTCTTTCTGGACGCCTTCCAATTCTGGATCTAACCAGACGAAGGGCACGAAATTTTTGAAAAGAAACTCGCGCAATACAGTTGTATCTCTACAACGTATTGGACCAAAAACTTTCAAACCTAATCTCGGGGCTTTCGACAGGATCTCTCTTCTGAGATGAAAAGCGGTCATGAGCCGATCGGAAAGATTTGGAATTTTGACAAGAACTTCATGCACTCTGTCTTGAGGCACGCGAAGAACACGGGTACGCCCTCGTGCTACTCCACTAATCAGAGGCGGACGGCGAATGAGTAGGTCTATGTCTCCAGAGAAATGACCGGGCTCATGGGTAACAATTACTTTGTTGCTGTCGCATGGATTCAAAATATCAAGAAAACCTGTTTCTACAACATATAAATCAATTGTTGGATCTCCTGCCCGGAAGACAAATTCTCCGTCGGCAAACTCCTGGCATATGGACAGGGGTTCGAGCAGTTCTAACTCATGCTCGGAGAGTTTCGGAAATGCATTTTCTAGCGTTGCTAACATCGCAAACGACCACCGTATTGAATCAAGCTAGTGCCCGAAGTGACTATTTTACACCTGCATTAATCCAAAATCGCAGGCATATCATTATTTGAAGCCGTTCAAACTGCAAAAGAACTGATAAGCATCTGAATCTGTTCTTGCAATTTGCTGGTTAGATCATGCCGAACCGAATGCGAATTCTGTATCACCTGCAGCTTTGAGCATGAGATGCGCTTCCACTGCTCGAATGCGATGATGTCACGATCCAATTTGAATTGACTATACTATAGAGAAAACTCAAAGGTTGAAAAGATGTTGAATTTAAAGGGTTCTCGGCATGCGGCTGCGCTTTTGAGCATGCTGTTTCTTCTTTGTTCTGTAAATACTGGACACGCTGTTGAAAGTGGTGAACCGCATTATCCATTTCCAAAGACTGCTGATTACCCCGCCATTGCGCAGAGTGCAAAGGACATTACTAGTTTTGTACCGGCGAATTGGACAACCTTGGGAAAAGCCGAAGGTGATCTCAACGGTGACAAGTTGCCAGATGCGGCAATGGTTTTGAAAGGGAATTCAAAAAAGTTCGTCACATCGAACAAAGCTCTAGGCGTTGAAAATTATGATACTAACCCAAGGATGCTTTTGATTATTTTCAAAGATGCCAAAAGCGGTGGCTACACGTTAGCAGAAAAAAACTACAACTTTATACCCATACCCGATCAGCCCATCATGGATGAACCATTCCAAGATATTTCCATCAAGTCCGGCATTTTGCAGTTTGATTTTACTTGGTTCACCGGCATTGGTGGCACGACGCTCAATACATCATATAAATTTAGATATCAAAATAATCAATTTGCTCTGATTGGGGCTGACTCTTGCAATAGCGATCGAAATGCAGGAAACGTATCAACACATAGTTTCAATTTCTTGACTAAGAAGGTCAAAATATCGAAGGGTGCGGTTGATAGTGACAAGGACAAAGTTCAATGGAAAACCATTGCTGTTCCAAAACTGAAGACGCTAAATGATTTCAAAAAACTCTATGCCTGGGAAGTTCTTCCTGGTGTTATGTTGTAAAATGCGCTAGCGAGTAAACAAATTTTTGAAGACGGTCGGCAAAATTGTTTTTACTTTTGTCCTAAGTGTGGGCATAGCTTTTGGCATTTTGATGGTAGTTATGTTTATCGCTTGCGGACCTAATGATTGGTTCGCCCCGAAACGGGCGTTTGATAGTGTCGCTTGGAAAAGGCATCAACCATTCGATCCTGACAGGCAATACATGGTTGATGACCTTCTCGAACACCACTCTCCGGTTGGTATGCCCCAGAATAAAGTCATCAAATTACTGGGCAAGCCGGATGACCAAGAACTTAAACGCATGAAAGGGCTTGATTGGAAACCTGGGCAATTAACGTATGATCTCGGCTCGTGGCTGAAAAATCCTATGTCCTTTGATAGAAAGGTTTAGAGCTCAAGTTGAAAGAGGGGAAAGTGACCGAGTCTGTAATGACAGTTTATTACGATTGAACTGCTAAACAGATTTATCCGCTTTGGGATCAAGGGTCTTGCTTTCTGCTTTTGAGGCTTCCCGTGCTTCCTTCGACTGCTCGGTTTCCTTGCCGTAATCGCCTAGAAATGTTTTTGCCGGACAAATTTTCACTAGTGCGCACCCTGTGCAATGTACCGCTCTAGCTATTGGACAAATCACCATAATGTGCGTCCTCGCTGACTATTAGATTGTAACTGGATGCCTTGTCACTCGTTTTCGAAAACGTTAGCTCAGTGCAATCATAACACGCTTTAATGCTTGTAAACCGAAGTGGAATCAGCATTTTGGCTAATAATCATTAGTCATCTCTGAGCCCGTCCAGCTATTCAATCCAGGGAAAGTAACCCATTGAAATGCGCCGCGGTAATCGTAATAGCCATAGGCTTGTGCATTCGGATCCCAGAATGCGTTGTAGCGAAATCTATGTGGGTGGTACCCAACTATATTTCCCCATGCATCATATTCTGGAACAACTTCCATTACTGATACCGTAATTGGTGCATTGTATCCGTTCGGTAAGTAATCGAAATAACCAGCGCCTGGTTGCCAGAATTGTCCACATCCTACGTCGAAAAGATAGGGGGTTGGGCAAAAACCATCTGCGGCGAAGTAAGCGCCGGGGTAGACATTTCCATTCCACCAATAATTTGGATAGTAGCCGAGATTGGCCCAGCCAGGACCTGGACGCCAGTGTCCTGGCCATTGATTCCAATTTCCGACTCGGAAGCGATTATTATTGGCGAGTGTCGCATTGAAGCCGGCCATCGCTGCTAGCTGTTGATGCATATAACCGTTGTTGATCACCTGACTAGTGCCACGGGCCGATCTTATGTAACCACCTGGATCGATCGCTCCTGGTCGTCCAATACCTTTTGCACCAGCGCGCGGGATAGCAGCACCCCGAGCCCACGGTAATGTTTTTGTTGCTCTGGCAACTGTGTGTGGAGTTTTGCCAATGTTACCTACACGGCGTGGATTTGAAAATGCATGAGGTGCTGCTACCAGATTGCCTCTACCTGCTTGCATTCCATGTATTGTTGCTGCTTGCCTACCGGCTGGTCCACCAACTTCGTGCGCTCCTGCTTGTGTACCTTCATGGCCTGCTGCCCGACCAGCTTCTCGACCTGGTTCTCGGCCTGCTTCTGCCTCATGAACTCGTGCAGCCCCTGGTTCTTGATTTCGTGCTTCATGCGTTGCTGGAGCAGCCGCTTCATGCATTCTATTCGCTGCTCCTCCATGCATTTGGGGCGCTGCAGCATGCGTTGGTGCGTGGCTATGGTTTGATGAAGCCATATGAGTTTCTGAAGCGGCATGCACTGTCGTAGCGGCTTCATGAATTCGTGGTTCGCCAGCGTGCATTTGCGAAGGCGCATGCATTGATGAAGCTTCCATGCGCATTTGCGGATGAGTGTGAATGGCTGGTGCTGCCATGTGCATTTGTGGAGCACGCATCGGTGGTGCAGCTGCCATGTGCATTTGCGGAGCTGCGTGCATGGCTGGTGCTGCCATATGCATCTGAGGGGAGGCGGCATGTGCCTGCGGTGCAGCATGTGGAGCAGATGGTTCAGCGCCGCCGTGTGCCTCTGTAGCTGTTATCGATGCGAGGAGCGAACCAACAAGAACAATTTGATATTTCATATACTTTCTCACCGCATTTTAGGACTGCACGAAACTCCATAATCGAAGTCCCATCGCTCAATTTATCGGACGCGGTCGCTATGGTAATGTTCCGTTGTTTTACTGCGCACATTCTGCACGAACTTCGTAGAAAATTTGTTTTGTATTCAATGTTTTGTATTTGATTTGGATGAGGGGATATTCTATGAATCGTTTTCTATTTCGAACGGCACAATTTGGGTCGATGGCACTATTTGTGGCCATGGCATCACCGTTAGCTTCTTATGCAGGATTCTTCGGAGATCATCCGCGTTATTTGCATGCGCTCTCAGATCTCAGATATGCAAGATCACTTGTTGAGCGCCCAGACGCAGGCAACGTAATGGCAGACGAAGGAGCTGCTACCCATGAAATCGATGCTGCGATCAGAGAAATATCTGAAGCTGCTCGCGAAGATTGGAAGCCAGTCTACGATCATCCGCCCGTGGATACGTCTCTCGATAGGCCTGGTCGACTGCACGAAGCCATAAAAGTCCTCGACAAGGCTCAGCATGATTTGAGCCAAGAGGAAGATAATGGTGACGCTCGGAGCTTACGAAATCGCGCCGTGAGACATTTGCAAATGGCACGTGACGATGTGCGCAGAGCAATTGGTGATAAGGAATTCGATCAAAGCCGAAGGTTTTAGCGGAAGGCTATCACTTCTTATGTCCTGATGGAGATGATTTTTGCTCCACAGGCGTGGTTGGGTTTCCAGTTGCTTTGTTTTCTTCTTTTTGCGTATTCGAGGAATTCGCAGCGCTAGCATTGGTATTAGTCGGTGATGCGCTTTTATTGTGATGACCATGGTGCGCTGATGCTGCACCTATAGCCACTGCTACGAAGGCAACTGCAATTGTGAAGGACATAATTATATTGGTCGATTTCATATGAGCCTCTTTTCCTAAGTGTCTCTCAATGGTATTGCTAGTGGTGCTCATCTGATTTTTGCAATGAAGACGAGCTCGATTATAATAGGCTCATGACAATCTATTGAAATGAGAAAAAAAACAATCGCGGCTATCTACGCCGCCTTCGTTCAAGACCCTTATCCGATGAGGCTTTGTCCGTTGCGGCTGTAGTAGAAGAAAGGTTAGCGCTTAGCGGCAATGAGCGTCGCGATTAATCCACTTGCAGCTCCGAAGGTAAGCCACAGACCAGGCGTGGATTCGTTGCCACTGGCATGTATGAGGTAGGTGCAAATTGCAGGTGTGAATCCTCCGAAAAATGCTGTGGCGAGACTATATGCAATTGAAAATCCGGCAGTTCGAACATAAGAGGGCATGAACTCAGTGAGGAACACTACCGCCGCGCCGTTGTAAGCTCCGTATATAAACGAGAACCAAAGTTCTACAGTTAGTAGTGTCCAAAATGAAGGATTGCTGGTAAGCCACCAGAGTGCTGGATAGAAGGTAAGCAATCCCAACACTGTTGTAGTAAGGAGAATAAGTTTGCGTCCGATGAAATCCGACAATGTTCCAGAACCAACTACCCAGACCAAGTTAGTCATACCAACGCAACCAAGGACAATTAGATTGCTCATGTTGTCCAACTTCAAAACTGCGCGGCCAAATGTCGGAGTATAAGCAGTGATGAAATAGAAGGAAACTGTCGTCATGACGATAAACATCATTCCAACAAGGACTGTCCGCCAATGCAAAAGAACTGCCTGCAAAATTTCCGCAGTCTTCAAATGCTCTTTTCTCGATGCAAATTCCTCAGTTTCCGTGAGGTGTTCGCGAAGAGCAAAAATGATCGGAATGATCATGCATCCAATAAAGAACGGAATGCGCCAGGCCCACGTATCTATTTGTTGAACAGAAAAATAGCTGGATAGTATGACTCCAACGAGAGATACGAATACAACTGCAATTTGCTGGCTGCCGGATTGCCAACTCACATAGAAGCCTCTATTCTCATGCGTCGCCATTTCAGACAAATAAACCGACACACCTCCTAACTCAGCTCCTGCAGAAAAGCCTTGCACAAGTCGTCCTAGAACAACAAAAATTGGAGCTATTACACCGATGGTGGCAAAACCTGGCGTGAATGCAATCGTCAACGTACCTAGAGCCATGAGAATGAGAGTCAGTATCAATCCAGCTCTGCGCCCATGGCGATCTATAAACGAGCCAAGAACAATTGCGCCTAATGGCCTCATGAGAAATCCTGCGCCGAATGTCATGAGAGACATCATTAGCGAAGCGAACTCGCTTTCAGCTGGGAAAAATGTTTTGCCTATCGCATGAGCGTAATAGGCGAAAACAAAGAAGTCGTACATTTCCAGAAAGTTGCCGCTGGCTACCTGGACGACTTTCCAAAACATCTTAACTGGTCACCTGTTTGCCTTTGGCGAGTACAATAGTATAAGCGCTGAAGAAGTCCCCTGAGTGCTAGCAACTTAGACAATTAATCGGTGACAGTCGAAGAAAACAACGATAAAACTCTTGCTGCAGGCAAACGCTGTTTGGTCTGCGAGAACACCTATATGGATAACGTCTTCTTCTGCCCAATTGACGGTACTCCACTGTCAGCAAGCGGAGCAGACGAGGATTTATCCTTTGCCCAATATGAACTGCTGGGGACTATTGGAAAGGGTGGAATGGGTGCTATTTACAAGGCGCGGCACCGCATTATGGATCGCATCGTGGCGATTAAAGTGTTGTTGAGAAATCGGATGACCGCTGATGATGTACAGCGATTCCAGAGAGAAGGGAAAGCAGTTAGCAAACTAAATCATCCAAACATCATTGGTGTAATGGAGTTTGGAGTCGCCGATAACGGAAGTCCATTTATGGTTATGGAATACGTTGATGGATTCAGTCTGTCGGAGTTGATTAAGAAAAGGGGCGCTCTAGCTATTGCCGAAAGCATGAGTATAGCTCTTCAAATTTGCTCGGGCATGGAACACGCGCACCAAGCCGGAATATTGCACCGCGATCTTAAACCGAGCAATATCATGCTTACGCGTAAAGCGGATGGTAAGTACAAGGTTAAGATTGTCGATTTTGGAATAGCCAAAATCTCGCAAGGGGAATTAGTTACGGATGCAACCCTTACGAAAACGGGCGAGATTTTTGGCAGCCCCAATTACATGAGCCCAGAACAAGCTTCCGGTTTGATACCAGATCAGCGGACAGACATTTACTCAACAGGCTGCATAATTTATGAAATGCTCACAGGTTCGCCACCACTGGAAGGCATCAATTTAATTGATACCTTAAGCAGGCAAATCCAAGATAAGCCGCTGCCTTTGAAAGAAGCTGCCATGGGAAAGAAATTTCCGAATAGCCTCGAAATACTGGTTGCGAAAGCTCTTGAAAAAGATCCGCAGATGCGTTTCCAAAATTTCTCGGAGTTAGGCGAAGCTATTAGCGCTTCGTCTCAAGGGCAAATTGCTGAAAGTAGTTTGCACTGGTCCAAACAAAATCAAGGGAAAAATACCCTCGTGATCTCGCTCGTTGGTTTGTTACTTTTAGTTGTGCTTGGAATATTTTCTTTGCCCTATCTAACTAACAACGAAAGCCAACAATCGAAATCGGACCCAGAGTTCGATGAATTGAAAAACCAGATAAATAACCAATCGGAATTAGCCAAATCCGAATTAGCGAAATACGCATTGGACGTAGGGGAAGGTTTGTTAAAAGAAGGTCCACCGAAAAAGCGGCCGGAAATGGTCGGGATAATTCGCTCTGCCATTAAGGAAGGTGAGTTGATTGATCTTAACTATACTATGGTTACCAAAGACGAACTCGAGGAAATTTCAAAGCACAAAGCAATAGCCGGATTGCATTTAGATGAGACTCGCCTGGGCGATATCATTTTCGACTACATCAAGCACGTACAAATGCCATCACTGAGTTTGAGAAATTCCTGGGTATCAAACAAAGGTTTGTCCCAGTTAGGAGAGATGCAAACACTAACTGATCTCGATATTGGTCGCTTCGACAAACGGCCACGCAAAGATCCATCTGCACCAACTTTGACCGCAGAGACTTTGAAGCAGATTGCTAGATTGCATAACCTGACCACGTTAGGAGTTCGTCAACTTGCAATTGATGACGATCAGGTAGGCTTATTGGTACCGCTTAAGAATTTGAGAAGCCTAGATCTGTATGAAAATCCAAAGCTCACAAACAAGGTGCTTAAGTATTTAGAGCAGTTTCCTGTGATCGCCGATTTGAACCTGCATGGTGACAACCTGATTACCATTGATGCATTGACGAATTGCAAGTTTATACCGCAACTCAAATCACTCGCTTTACCCAATAAAACTGTTAATGATGACAGTTTGAAAAAACTGATGGAGCGAGCGCAGGACTTAGAGAGGCTGGACATTTCCTATGCACCTGTTACAGATGAGTCGTTGAAGATGCTAGCGAAGTACAAAAATTTGAATCATTTGAATCTTCAAAATTGCAAAACTATTTCTGCGGAAGCTATTCAAAAATTAGGCAAAGATTTGCCTGGTTGCATTATCGAATCTAGGGGCGAAAAGGAAGACATTCTCCCGGAGTTCAAATGAAGTAATGGTTTGAAATCATTTGATGGAAGATGCTAGATTAGGGCAATGCACGGTTTCACCGAAATTTTTGTTTGGGGCGGAAGCTCAGTAGCAATGGCTATCGCTGGACTGTTCATCGTCAAGCGATATGTCTCTGCGATCCACGTGGACGTGCGCAGCAACATGGATTTTCTCGTTGCAGTGGTTGCAATTGTGGGCACGCTTGTTTCGGTAGTACTTGGCTTGCTGGTTTCTAGCGCGGTAGATCAATATCGAGGTGCGATTTCCCTCGTCGATCAAGAGGCAACGAGCGTTGTGGACATTTTTAGAATGTCGCGAGGTCTGCCACCTAAAACGGCGACGTTAATGCAGCACCTCTGTATCGATTACTGCGATAAAGCAGTCAGCGAGGAATGGCCTGCTATGGAGAGACGACAAATCAGTAATGATTTGACACTCATCGGTATTAAAATGAACGATGCCGCTGTTTCGTTCCGCCCTGCAAATGATGGTGAGACTAACGTTCAGAGTTCCATATTATCGGCGCTAACAGAGGCTGTTCATTGCAGACGCAGTCGCGTCGTGGTTTTATTCAGTGATTGGACCATGCGAATGATGCCCATTCTTATCATGTGCAGCGGTATCATTTTGGTGATCGCTTACATCTATATCGACAAGAAGCCAACGAAAGAACAAGTGCTACTAATGTCCTTCATAGCTATAGCACTGGGTTCCAACATTGGACTTATGGTAGCAATGAGCAGACCATTCGGCGGGCGAGAAGGGGTGACCTCGGAACTATTCGAACGCAATGCCAAGCTGCTAAGAGAGCTAGAGAAGATTCCTGTCGCCAATTCGCAATAAATTGACAATTGAGTCTGGTAAACTTGCGAACCTCACAATTGCGAATTCCACAGGAGAATTACTCATGAATCGCCTCGTCTCGACTTTGTTAGTGCTTGGCTTCCTGCTCGGATCAACTCCACTTCTACCTGCATCCGCTGACGATTCTCCAGTTCCCGAGAAGATGGCAGCGCAATATAAAGTGAGACTTGATAATTCAAAAGAACAAATAGATTTGGGACTCACTAAGGGCTGGTTGAAGCCTGCGAAAGCCGAAGAGTTAAAGAAAGAACTTGCCGCTGCTTATGCACTGGAAAGTGATGTAAAGGCAAAGGGCTATCCTAAGGACGCCACAGTGGAACTCGAGAAAGCAGTAACGTTGTTAAATCAGCACGTAACCAGCGCCGCGGCAAGTAAGTAGTCAAGCCCGCGAACAACCTTACTTTCGGAGTATTAAGGTATCAATTCGTGATCTAGAATCACCGTAATTGATGCCTTTAATTTTCGGAAGTTGTTACGTCTTAAGATCTGTCCGTCGTCCCCAAACTGCGGAGTGACCCTACTGGTGGTGCTGGCGGCGGCGGTGGGTTATTGTTTTTGGACATATCGAAGTTGGTGTTGACTGGTCCGCCAATGTGGAAAGGTTCTCCGATAGCCATATTAGGTGCTGACACTATCCCTTTTTCAGCCATTACCATGGCTGTGTAATAACGCACTGCTTCTAACTCAGTGAGCCCGAACGCCTTCAGAGAAATCAGATGTCTCATGCGTTCGTCACTCGGTCTTACTAGAACTTTTACGGTATCAAGGCTAATTCCGTAGCCGGCTAAAAACGCCGCGAGATGTGTGCCAACCTCCTGTGTGAGATCGTGAATGCGTTCATTGACTTTCTCCAGTGGAGTCGATTGCACAATGGCGTTTATTGCTTGTTCGACAACCGGTCCTGCGTAATTATCAACTTCTTTGGTGGTAATGATATGTCCTTGCACCGGCATATGCTGTACCAGCGTCACAGCATTTTTCGTGTCGGCGACGTGAATGTAATAATCAACGTCATATGCCATTTCAGCCATTTCACGCGATAAAGCTGTACCTCTCGTTTTTACGACAAGCTTGGCACGATTGATATAAATCGCTTCGAACTGCCACGGACTGCCGCCGTAGAAAGCTGATATCACTGAGCCGATAATTGGTTTATCCGGCGTTGCAACAGTAAATTGTCCTGTCTCATAGACGTTTAGAATGGCACCACGAGATTTGAGTACGCAAAAATGATTCGTGTCAACTGTCAAAAGAGTGCCGCTAACTATCGAGTTATCCGGATAGTGAAAGAGCAATACATCTGGTCCCATCAACTCCTGTCCATCGGGAGACAACGTTGATATAACGCCCTTGAGCATTGGCATGTGGATTCTCCTAAACAAACTTGTCAACTCTACAACCCGCGGAGCAACTGCCAGATCATACCCCACATCTGGGACGCTTCTGGTTATGCTCCATTTTGGACCCTATTTATTTTGCTCAGCAGTAATATGCGTGATTAATTTTTGAATTTCGACTGCGTCGGTTCGAATTTCATCGAGAGCTATGTCAGCCCATGATTGGCCAATCGCATTCCTGAGCAGATCACCATTTTCCTTTATGCGTTCAGCAAGAGATGAGATTTGTTTGTGAGGATTGTCCTCAGAATCTGAATGCGTACTCACGATGCCTCCAACTTTGATTCGCTTCGATGTTATCAATCCACATGATTATTCGCAATCGGAAGGACTGCCTGTAATATGGAGGCATCACTTCTTTGGTCAGCGTATGGGTATCCTGGTAAGTTGTCAATCAATCTCCAAGTCATTTAGTTCGCGCTCCCTGTTTTCTGGGATCTCATTTGGCATAGAGGATGATGAAAAGCTTGGCTTAATTGGACCGAATGGCTCAGGCAAATCGACACTACTAAAAATTCTCTGTGGAATCACAGCACCTGATGAAGGTCTTGTGGTATCACGCAGGGAGTTGCGTGTAGCTTATGTTGCACAGGACGAATCATTTCCGTTAGATGAAACCATACGCTCAATTGTGGAGCAGTCCGCTTCACAGGTCGAATTTCTCGAACACGAAAGAGCAGCATCGATCGACTCGACTCTTGCTCGAATTGGTTTTCCAGATAAGAATGCAAAGGCGGGATCGTTGTCTGGTGGATGGCGTAAGCGACTGGCACTGGCTTGTGCGCTCGTGCAACAACCGGAGCTCTTGCTTGTGGATGAACCCACAAACCATCTCGATTTGGAGGGAGTTCTCTGGCTCGAGGAGTTCCTCAAATCTTGCCGTTTTTCCTATGTTGTTATCAGTCATGATCGAGCCTTTCTTGAAGGCGTTAGTAATCGCATTATCGAATTGAATCCGGCTTATCCGCAAGGTTTTCTAAGCGTGAAAGGCAATTACAGTCAGTTTCTTATTTCAAGGGAAGAACAACTAAATGCCCAGGTTACGCTTCAACAATCTCTAGCGAGTAAGGCGCGTCGTGAGATTGCTTGGTTACAGCGCGGCGCTCGCGCGCGACAAACAAAGTCACGTGGCAGGATAGAAGAAGCTGGCAAACTCATGAATGAACTGGCGGAAGTGAAAACGCGCAATGCAAGTAATACGACCATGCAGCTTGATTTTGATTCTTCTGGGCGCAAGACCAAAGAGCTGATTAGTGCAAAAGCTGTTAAGAAATCATTTGGCGATCGTTGTCTCATTTCGCACTTGGATTTCATACTTTCCCCTGGAGTGAAGCTTGGACTGGTAGGTCGCAACGGCAGCGGTAAGACGACTCTGCTTCGCTTAGTAGTTGGAGAAATAGAACCAGATAGTGGCGTAATTAAACGTGCACCTGATCTGAATATTCTCTGGTTTGATCAAAATCGACAGCAGCTCGATCAAACGAAAACTCTACGGCAATCGCTTGCTGCCGAGAGCGACTCCGTGATGTTCCGTGGACGGAAAATGCACATAACGGCCTGGGCCAAGAAGTTCCTCTTTAAACCTGAACAACTAGATATGCCGATTAGCTATCTTTCTGGTGGCGAGCAGGCTCGGATTCTCATAGCCAACCTCATGCTCAAAACCGCAGATATACTTATTCTAGACGAGCCTACAAATGATTTGGATATTCCATCTCTGGAAGTTTTGGAAGACAGCCTGGAAGAATTTCCGGGGGCAATCATTTTGGTGTCACATGACCGCATGATGTTAGATTCAGTGTCGACGCAAATTCTCGCGCTCGATGGAAATGGTGGCACAGAATTTTTCGCCGATTACGAACAATGTGAGCGACTGGTTACTAGATTCACTCCCAAAGAGGAGTCCGAATCCCAGCCCCTCAAGAAGCAAGCAGAGAAGCAAGGCAATGAGAAAGCAAGAGCTCAACTATCCACCGCAGAGAAGCGCGAACTTGCAAATCTCCCTGAAAAAATTGAAAAGCAAGAAGCAGAAATTGCCGCACTCGAAGAAGAAATGCATAAACCCGGCAATGCGAGTAATCATGTGAAATTGCACGAGCTTATCGCGAAGAAGGAAGCTCTTCAGCTCGAATTGGAGAAACTGTTCGGTCGCTGGGAGAGCCTAGAAGCTAAGGCCGACCAGTGACGACTACTGGGCTTAAGCTTGTGCATTGTTAGGATAGCTGACTTAAACTGTCACTAGTTTCTTAGCGACGAGCCTTGGATATTCTGGCTGCCACGCGGTTGAGCGAATAGCTCTTTCGAGATCTGTCTGAGACAGGGTGGGTGCGTGACCAGATTTTTGAGCGGCTTCGGCAACTGCCATTGCTATCTGAAGTGAAACTTCGCGTATGTTATTTAAGTAAGGAAATAGTCCAGCTTTGGGATCAACGATTGCAGGTGACTGCTGAGCAAGTGTTCGGGCAGCAGCCATGAACATCTGGTTGGTAACGCGCGTTGCGCCAGATGCCACCACTCCCAAACCAATACCGGGGAAAATATATGAATTGTTGCATTGCCCGATTTGAATGGTGTCGTTCTCCCATTTAACTGGAGCGAACGGACTGCCAGTAGCAACGAGCGCCTTGCCATCAGTCCAGTTAAGAACATCATTTGGCGTAGCTTCAGATTTTATGGTTGGATTTGACAGGGGCAAAACGATGGGATTTGCATTGTGCTTGCTCATTTCCCGAATGACCCCTTCTTTAAAGGCGCCGGCTTGAGCTGAAGTGCCAATTAACACAGAGGCCTTGGATATGCGCACCACATCGGCGAGCCAAACATTCTCCTCTTTTAAAGCGAAATCTTGCACCAGTTTCTTCCAGGGCTTAACGAAGCGCTTTTGCGCAGGTTGAATGTCCTTTAAGCCATCGTGAAGCAAGCCGGGACGGTCTACCAGCCAAATTCGATCGTTGGCCTCACTTTCGCTGGCACCTTCATCGATCATCGCTTGCGCAATTAGTTCGGCAATTCCTAAGCCTGCAGATCCGGCTCCGAACATCACTACGTTTTGGTCTCGCAATTTGGATTTGGTGGCGTTAGTGCCGGCCATTACCGCAGCTAAAGCAACAGCAGCAGTTCCCTGAATGTCGTCATTGAAAGTGCACAATCTGTCCTGATATTTTTCCAGTAAACGGCGTGCATTCTGATTAGCAAAATCCTCAAACTGCAGCATGACATCGGGAAATTTCTTCATTACGCCTTCTATGAACGCCTCTATGAATTCGTCGTAGTCCTGGCCGCGGACCCGTTCGTGTCTCCATCCAAGGTAGAGCGGATCGGAGTGCAGGTCCTGATTGTCTGTGCCCACATCGAGCAGTATTGGCAAAGTATTAGCCGGATCTATGCCACCACATAAGGTGTACAAGGACAGCTTGCCAATTGGAATGCCCATGCCCCCAACGCCTTGATCTCCCAGTCCCAAGATGCGCTCGCCATCGGTAACAACGATCACTTTTGGATCTTCTATGGGCGAATTGTCTAGTATCTCTTCGATCTTATCCTTGTCGGGAAAAGATATGAATAAGCCCCGACGTGTTCTATAAATGTGGCTGAAAGTCTGGCAAGCAGTACCTACAACTGGGGTGTAGATAATGGGCATCATCTCTTCTATGTGGCCTTTCAATAAGGCATAAAACAATACTTCGTTCTGGTCTTGAAGGGCGCGCAGGTAGATGTGTTTTTCTATATCCGAATCTTTAGCCAAGTAGGCTTGATAAGATCGCGAAACCTGAGTTTCCAGAGTGTCCACATGAGGCGCTAATAAACCGGTTAATTTGAAATTTTCGCGCTCATCATCGCTAAATGCGGTTCCCTTATTAAGTAGTGCGTTTCCGAGCAAATTTGCTCCTGTCAGTTCGGTTTCTCTGGTTTGCATGTTCAACCACAATCCTTTTCATCGACTAAACGATAAACTTTCTACACAAAACAAGAAGAGGCGATTGAGCGAATAACCTTGCTACCTGCACAGTTGCGGACTATTAGCCGGCTCAGCCTTAACGAAATCGGGAAGCTAGATCAAGGGCGAATTATCGATATTATATTCGTATTCAATTAATTGCTTCTGGCCGTATAGGCCACAAAGTTACTTTTAAAGAGGAAGCCACTTCATGGAATATCGTCATCTCGGAAAGAGCAATCTCAATGTATCCTCACTCATTTTTGGAGCCTGGGCTATAGGAGGCTGGATGTGGGGCGGCAGTGAAGAGAAGGATGCAATTGAAGCAATTCACGCAAGCATAGAAGGTGGTGCCACTTCGATTGACACAGCTGCAGTCTATGGGTATGGCCGAAGCGAGGAGATAGTTGGAAAAGCCGTCAAAGGCAAAAGAGATAAAGTACAACTGCTAACGAAATTTGGTTTGCGTTGGGATTCAACTGAAGGCGAACACTTCTTTGATTGGGAAGATGACGAGGGCAAAAAGAAGATTTACCGAAACGCACGCAAAAAAAGCATTATCAAGGAATGCGAAGACAGCTTGCTACGCCTGCAAACAGACTACATAGACCTGTACCAATGTCACTGGCGCGATCCTTCCACTCCATTGGAAGAGACAATGGATGCTCTTCAGCAGTTACTAAATGAGGGAAAAATCCGAGCTGCAGGTGTTAGCAATTTTACGGTTAAAGATTTAGAGGCCGCCAATAAACTTTGTCCGATTGCATCGGATCAACCTCCTTACAGCATGGTATTGCGAGACATTGAAAAGGATGTTTTGCCGTATTGCCATGAAAACGGTATTGGCATTATTGTTTACAGCCCTCTTCAAAGAGGCTTGCTGAGCGGAAAGTTTACACCTGATTCTAAATTCAAACCTGGTGATCATCGTCCGAATACCAAAGAGTTCAAACCGGAAAACATAAAGCGAACGAATGATTTCCTCGCCAAGATTAAGCCAATTGCCGATGCGCACGGTGCAACTCTGGCGCAACTTGTTTTAGCCTGGACGATCGCCCAGCCTGGCGTAACTGCCGCCATAGTTGGAGCACGCGATGCCAATCAAACGAAAGACAATCTCAAGGCTTCAAATTTGGTGCTGAGTAAGGAAGACTTGGCTGAAATTCACAAACACCTTGATGCATTTCACCAGGTAGCAGTTTAGACAATCTAAAGCGAGCCAAACTTTCTGAAATAATCGAGTAGCAAAACCACGACTGCCAGATCGGTTATCAGTCCGTGTGCCATTGCTGCGGTAATTATCGAGCCGGATTTCCGATAGATTAATGCTAGCAGCGCACCGTACCCGGCAAGCATCAAGATGCCTAATTCTGTCCAACCAGGATATAAAACCAAGCGAAAGATCAAATAGTGGAAGAGTGCATAAAGTATCGAAGAACAAGTGATACCAAAATATTTGTTCGCACTGCCTGCCTCCAATACATTTAGCACCACACCGCGCCAGAACAATTCTTCCAACAAAGGATTGATTACTGTTCCATAGAAAGCGAAGAAGAAAAACAGATCTCGACTGATGCCTTGTTCTTTCAAAAGCAAGGGCACATGCTCATTAGACAGAACCATTGTTCCGAATAATTCATAAGCCGCCACTGCTATCGCGCTAAAAAGAATTGTGGCGATGAGCAATAGAAGACAGTCACGAATAGTAGGTTTCTTGAACGTAGGAAGCCACAAAGAACGCCCCCAAATAATCGCCGGCACAAGGCATAGTCCGTGATAGAGTCCGTACGCCCACAAAGCGCTCTTTAGTTGGTACATACCGACGTAAATCGCAACGCACGGTAAAAGTGCCCATAGCATCAATATCCAACTGGAAATTTGCAAGTTATTCCTAACTAGACTGGTTGTGGCGGCTCGTATTCGGAAGGGATTATTTGTCACGAGGTTTAGAATTTGATCTTTATGTACTATAACCGTTGTTTGCTACGCTTAAATAAAGCAGAGATGTCAAACTGAATAGGGTAATGTGATGACTTTTGTCTCCTATGCGCAAAACTATGAAGATGTCGCCATCTATCGTGCCTTAAAACATCTCTCGCAGGGATTTTATGTGGATGTAGGCGCTGAAGATCCTGAAGTAGATTCTGTGACCAAGGCTTTCTACGAACGAGGGTGGCGTGGAATCAATATAGAGCCAGCAGAAAATAGTTTCAAAAAACTTTGTACCGATCGTCCAGAAGATGTTAATTTGAACGTGGCTGCAGGAGCTGATTCGGGCTCTCTTAGTTTTTTTGAAATAGCTAATCATGCCTGCCTCTCAACCGCTGTTGAGAGAATTGCAAATGAACATCGTGAGCGGGGGCTATCAGTATATGAACGGTCTGTGCCGGTTTTACCGCTGAGCGCAATTCTGAACGAACATCTCAAGACAGAAGTCAATTTTTTAAAAATCGACGTCGAAGGATTTGAATACGAGGTGTTATATGGGCTCGATCTTTCTATATTCCGTCCTTGGATCATTCTCGTGGAGTCGATTGCACCCGGCTCATTAGTAGATAGCCATGAACCGTGGGAAACGCTATTGCTAAACAACGGCTATGAATACTGTTCTTTTGATCGTATCAACCGTTTTTATGTGGCAAAAGAGCACGGTGAACTTAGAGCAGCTCTCTCTAAACCTCCCTGCCCCGCCTTCGATAACTTCATCACATATGGTGAATTTCTAAATCAGCGAAAGGCTAAAGAACTCGAACTTAGAAATCTAGAGCTAAGAAATCAAATTTCGGAATTGGAACGCTTGCGAATATTAGACAGAACAATTTCCGATATTGTTTGAAGAATTCTGGTGATATCGAATATGGTTCGTATCGAATAACAGTGGTAAGACTCGATTAACGCACGCGCTTCCAGCTGTTCACTTCTGCCTGTGGAAGCATATTCTGTTCTTCTTGGTTTTTGGGGCTGAGCAAATAGCCTAGAACTATTCCGCACAAGAATCCACCGATATGGGCGTAGTAGGCGACATGGCTAGTTACCAGTGCATGGTGCGGTCCGGATGCACCGTATGCACTAGTTGCTGCGTACTGATCGAGCATTCTGAAAATGAACACACTGCCGATCTGGCATGTATACCAGAAAAGCATTACTCCCAAGGCTGGTACCTTAAATGTGGAGGTAATTCCACGTGCAAAGAGAGCAATTTTTACCTGAGCATCTGGAAACATAATCATGTACGCACCCATTACACCAGCTATAGAACCGCTGGCACCAATCGCTACTTGAGTTGGGTCTCCGCCAAATAATCCGTGCACCACATTCGCAACCACACCACAACTAATAAAGAAAATAATGTATCCAAATCTGCCCAGTCTGTCTTCGACGTTATCGCCAAATAGATAGAGCATCCAGCCGTTGCCGATCAGGTGAAACCAACCGCCGTGCAAAAAAATGGCGGTGACCAGTGTAACGAGAGCTAATGGTTCGAAGTGCCCAAAAATTCGATCTGCTGTGAACCCCCAGGTTTGGACGAAAGGTTGCAACTGTTCTTTTGGAAGATTGATTTCGTAAAGAAAAACAAGTGCCATAACGAAGAGAAGAGCGTAAGTAACGTCTGGGAAACGTTTGAGCGGTGCATCGTCCGAAATCGGAAACATTTTTGACCTGCCTGGTAAGCGAAGGAAATTACCAAACAAATTACTGCTTGGCAACCGGTTTGAATCTGTTTAGCATGCATTTCTTAAGGTTCTGGCCGAATTGATTTCAGGACTCACCCGTCCAGGCAAAAGGACCAAATCCAGGCGTATTTAGACCTGACACTATTCGCTCAAACAATTTAGTAGCTTTAAAATTGCAATGAAGTTCTCCAGGTTATCTCCGCCTTTAGATGATTGGAGAATTCGAGCCCTTGAATTACCGTTCATGTTTTCGGCATTATCAAAAAACAGTATGCGATAAACGTCTAGAGACTTTTGGTCGACACCAAATATGATACTGACGCGTGCTCTTCAAGACTGCTGAAAGAAAATGGGGAATACCCTACCCGAAATTTGTTTGCAAAAAGCGTAACCGTTCTCTCCGGAACGATCTGTTACCCATGTTTCAGGGCCAGACAAATTCTAAGATTTCGGGACGACAGGATTTGAACCTGCGACCTATTGCTCCCAAAGCAACCGCGCTACCAAGCTGCGCTACGTCCCGTTCGTAAGTAAATATAGCATGGCAGGAACAGTTGGGTTGTCATGGTTGGGACGCCCTGAGCTATGACCCTTAAGCCCACTCCCACAGCGCATACAACCTTCTAACCCTTCTTCAACAGCAACAAGACAAAGAGTGCTATAGGACCGCCTAAACTTGACCACAAAAACCATAAAAGCCCGCTACGGTTCTTTCCTTGGGCGATTCCGGCTGTTATTAGGGCTAGTGTTCCCCAACCAACGAAGTATTCACCGTGCCACATTGTGTAATCAATCATTTCCTAATTAAGGAACGAGCTGGGGAGCTTCCACCGCTACGTCGATTGCATCTTTATCCACAAAACCAATTTTGCCATTGGCTAATTGGACTTTGTATTTGTCGTTCTGGATTCCGCCGATTACGACTACGTGGTCACCAACGTGTGTGGTGGTCAATGACTTGTGGTTGCTGTCTGTCACGGTTTTAGATTTCCTTATGGTGGCAGTGGTGAAAGCGTCTGCGGTTTTGGATTTGATCAAGCCACCGTAAACGTAGCCTTCCTTACCAGCAGCACTTACTTTGTACCAGCCGTCTCTCTTGCCGATCACTGTAATTGGTGTGGATTCTTCTAATTCAGTAATCGGTTTGAAATCTGTACTTGGTCCGCTGCGCAACTTGATTTTGCCAGAAGAAGGAAACAAGGTGGCCCCTGTTGTTGATTCTGTTGTCGTGGAAGAAGTCTCCGGAGTCGTTTCGGTTATAGTTTCCGGAGTTTTCTCTGGCGTATCAGGTGTTTCTTTTATAGTGATTTTTGCTGGTGTGTGTTCTTCCGGTGTGGATTTTTCGGTCGGTTTCACAGTTGGTTCAGCAATAGCGATTGATTTGGTTGTATCAGGTATCTCAGTAGTATCCGGCGTCTTTGTTTCAGCTGTTGTAGTATCTGTAGCCGTGCTTGTAGTTGGAGCTGCTGCAACGACAGCTTCCGGCAACTTCAATTCCAGCGCGGAAACGATGTACCCGTTTGCTGATTTGCCTTTGGACAACTCTACCTTTATCGCTTGCAGAGAATTTTGCAAAAGATATGCCACCTTTGGACCACCCAGTTTGGACGGTGTTGCATCAGTTGTTCTTACGGTATAAGCAGTGGTACCAGGAGCGGTGCTAGCCCGATTGGCATTGATCTTCTTTTGTATTTTCAAAGAATCGCGATTCAATAACGCACTATAACCAGGAACGTTTATTTCGTTGTTCGCCCAACGCGCTACTTTACTAATCGCGGAAAGCTGTCCGATGCCTGGTTGCTTCATGGCTGAATAGCGTCCATCTTTCCAAACCAGATTAACTGGAATGGTTTCATCTGGTACAACAAAAGTTTCGCCTGGCTTTATATCGAACAGTTTGTCATTTTGCACAAGAGACAAAAGCGAAATGTTTGCTACAACATCCCTCTTATTAGAGGCGAGATTGGCATTGCCCTCGCCGCTAATTTTTGGAACGGCTTGTTCAGACAAATCCTTCAATGTGCCAGGCAAAATCGCCAATACTTTTAATAGCGGTTTGTGTGGCGGTTGGCCGGCGCTGTGCCCAACCAGTACCAATACTGGGCCGGATGAATCATTTATGTCAGTGGCAACATCAAACACTTCAAAGCCGGGAACTGGAATTATTTTTGTCTCTTTCTCATTTTGAAAGAGAGCGTAATCAAAGGCGCGCAAGCCCTGATCGATTTCTACCAATTTCATATTTCGCGGCAAGTCAAAAGCGTTCACTTCAAATAATGATCCGGGTAATGCCGATTGAAGCTTTTTGGCTAGATCTTTTGCGGAAAGATTGCCTTGCTTTTCTAAGAAGGTTTGAACAGCTTTATCAAAATCCGTTGTGAGCTGTGCTGCGTCTGATTTAGATTTCGGGCCGTTGGCGAGCGCTTTACCGGCATTCGCTAGACCAATTTGCGGATCGTTCAAGCGCGGAATGAAAGCTAATGCAATGCCAATTAAAACAAGAATGGCGGCCACAAAGCCTATGCCAAACTTAAGTTCCGTTGGAACGGGTTTACGTGGCAACGGGGCGCCGCACTCACTGCAAACTTTTGCAGCGACGGAATTTCTATTAGTGCATTGTGGACAGCGCATGCTCGAACTGGTGACTCCCTCAGACCCAGTCCTCACTCCCGGAGGCGCTTCTTGCTGGTGAAAAGACAAGGGTAACTAGGGCCTCGGTGATAAATGGAGTGAACTGTGCCTGTTGCGGAGTGTAGTCTACCGGATATGATAGCTTTCAGCCAACCTTTAGGCTTCATTGAAACTCTTTTATTAACACTGGGGCGGTTATGCAGACCGAAGAGTATGTAGGAAATGCGCGGGATACCATCATTAATGTATGCCGCAAGACATATGAGCGCGGCTACATTTGCGGTCTTGAAGGTAATTTCAGTATAAGAATCGATAAGGAAACAGTACTCACAACACCCCGAAGTACTTGCAAGGACCGCATTTCCGCCTCTGACCTAGTTCTAACAGATATGGACGGCAACCCCATTGGCCCGGGCAGACCTTCCACCGAGCTTAAGATGCATCTCATCGCGTACCAAATGAGAGAAGATGTTAACGCTGTTGTTCACGCACACCCAACAACGGCCGTTGCCTTTACCGTCGCGGGGCTCGAACTGGAAGACAATTTGTTGCCGGAGGTGGTATGCACAATGGGATCTATTCCCGTGGCACCATATGCGACACCAAGCACAGATGAAGTACCACGTAGCATTGAACCGTATTTAAAAGATCATGATGCAATATTGTTGGATCATCATGGCGCCTTGTGTCTTGGCAGCGATCTTTGGGATGCCTTCTACAAGCTGGAGACCCTTGAGCATTATGCGCAAACACTTTTTACCGCCATCATGCTTGGCGGAACCAAGAAACTAAAAAGCGAGAAAGTGAAAGAGCTTGTTGCTTTAAGGCAGTTCTATAAATCCTGAAAAGCGTTAACACCAGAACGGTTACACTAAATCGTTAATACCAGTCCGTTAAAACATAACCGACACAAAAACGCCTCAACTTTGCCATTTTCGGATGCAATTATGTATTCACTGGCAAATCCATTCGAGGTCCAAATTATGTCACCCCCAGTTGGAAATCCTTTTAGCGGCAGAGGCTCAGAGGGCGCAAACGCTGGAGATACGCACATCGGGCACTCCCCCGAATTGGCTCGCGCGGTAGCCCAAGAACTTCCCAATGCGCGGAACCTTCCAGTTCCCACCGCCGCAGACTTTACTAATCCAGGCGCTCTGGCAATGCTAAACAATGGATTCCAAATCTATGACCCGCAAGGTGGTTCGCCTTCTGATGCCGCTAATTGGATGTCTAGTAAGGGACAGGGGGCCGAAGCTGCCGCTGGCGTCATAGGCAATGTTATGGGCATGTTTAAGGATTTAGGTGCTGGCTTTGCTAGCCAAGACTCAGCTCCGCCCGATGACCAGCAGACTAATGAATATGCTTTGGCTCAAAAGCAAAATGAAGAAGCTCGGCAGCGTGAACTGGCCTCTTACCAGCAACAAGGCGGCACCGGGTAATTTGTCGGGGTTTAGAAGTATCGTTGCGAAATCGTTCAGCAGCTCCGCAGAGAAGGCGACGAAGACACCGCCGCAGCGCTTTAAATAGTTATTGCGGAGCGCCTGGTTGGGAACTCTTTTGCATCATATCAACCAGTTTCTTCTTTTGATCGAGAGTGAGAACGGCGCGAATTTTCAGCAACAACTTAATGCGCTCATTCGAGACTTCGGCTTGCACTTTGTTGATTTCATCTTGTTTGGCGAGCACTTTGTCTTCTTCAGGTGCTGGCTGCAGTGAGAGCGTGCGCATGTCTGAAAGCAGATTTCGCATTTTGTCGATGCGAACACTGTTGGCAGATTCGAATTCTTTGACGATGTCTTTAATTTGTGTTTCTTGATCTGTATTGATTCCAGCTTCGCGGTAAATTGAAAGCGGATCGCGTCCAGCACCACCACCGGGTGCTCCTCCCTGAGCTAGCACCGCCGGTGCCACCAACATGGAAAGTGCGACAACGCTAAGCGTTAAGCTCCGCAAGCCTGAACGCAGGAGATTCTGACAACCCATTACTACACTCCTCGCTATCTCAAACGCCAACAGTCTCGCAGACTGGAGAGAATAAAACAATTGGAGGAAAGAATGATTTACTGTTTCTACAACCGGTCGTATCACTGATTCCGCATTATTGCCAGCTGTACAACGGGATCGGTAATATCCAGTCTTAATATCTGACTATTTTTTTCTGAATTGCGCACAAGTGGCATATTTTGCTCGAAAAGGCGTTGTACCAGGGCGTTTACTTCAGCTTGATTTGCCTCGTTCCCGGCCACTCTCAGCAATCTCGACGCGGCCAGCGCCCAATCTTCATCTTTACTCACCGTTAGCGCAGTTGAAATCAATTTCGCAACTGGAGGCGATGGTAAGTGCGGAAAGACAAACGGTTCACAACCGCTATTTTCCGCGGACGCTCCTTTCATTTGTGGTCCGCTAACTGCGGAGTCACCTTTAATTTCGTGATACCTATTAATCAATAAATTCAACATACCAGGTTTCCAGGCTCCCTTTTCAATCCACCACACTACCGGACATAAATGAGTATGGCCACAAATGACCATTACGTGCTAACAACCTTCCAACACATTCATTCTAAGTGTTGGCGCGTGACAAAACTGGGACAATCTTAGTCCGTATTAATAAATCTAATAAACCCGATTCTGAGTGCTATATGGAGGATATACTGCCACGTTCGCTACGGGCGTTACTGTCTTTTTAGTTGATGTTGCAAGGAAATCGCGGGAAATAGCCATCATTTTTTTGCGACGGGCTAAACCGTCAGCACGCGTCGCATAAGATGGTCTTTGCACTTTGGCGAGAATGCGGCGATTAGCCTTGCCGGTTGCATAAGTTTGGAATCCGGCACGAGGCAGAGCAGTTCCAGCGCCGGCTCCGTGCCAGCAACCGAAATACACTCGCGGTCCTAAATTTTGTCTATTTATACTGGAACCTTTCACGAGCTGCTTGAGCGATGCTTCCGGCAAAAGGTTGAGAGGAAACGGAGCAGGACCGGCACTATTGACGGTGGCAGGTGCTTGTTGTGGTGCACCGCCGATTGCCATTTGATCTGTATTACCAAACTGTTCCATCATTGGACTGTTGTCGCGAAGCAAAACGCGCTCGGCTTGCTTCATCATGGGGAAAGCGCGTTCCGATGGGACAGCTGCGCTTTCGTTTCCAACTGCCGAGCTAAATGGCCGTTGCTGCGAATTCGTCATGATTTGCATCGGTCTTGGCGCGGGCGGCTCGTTGGATTGAGTTATAAACTTGAGGACGCTGCGCGTCATTTCAGCAACTCTTTCGTGCTTGGTTTTTGATGGTTTCAAACCCATCGCTGCTGCTGGAGAAACTTTTTGATTGTTGGTTGGGGCCGAATAGAATGAAGACACCATGCCGTTTAAACTGGTTTGCTGCTCAGGGGCCATCTTGGGCGTGAGCGCTTTAAGTTCCAGCTCGTGCTCTGATGGCAGCGCAGCATTCGGATTGAATGGTCTAACGCGCAGGTTTGATTTAAAGCAATCATCTGTTTTGGCTGAGGCTACGGCTCTGGAAATCGCAGCAGACTTCTTGTCTACTTTTGCCAGTTGTCCGGCATTGTCAAGCGAGGCTGCTGTGCCTTTTAAGCCTACATCACCTGATACTTCGTTTGCACCTGCCGTCGCCTGTACTGCTACCGGAATGGTAGCGGCTAAATTCACGCTAACTAAAATTTTGGATAATTTCATGCCTTGCCGATTTACTCTCTAGATGCCAGATTGTTGTGGCTGAAACGCTTGCCGAGCAACACTTAGAGAATAATTTTTAGGCACACTATTGTCACTGGGAAAACCACGCATCACATCCGAGCGCCGCGCAGTTTCGGTGAATATAAGTGGGAGATTTACGCCGAAAATTTCGGTAAGGAAAGCGGAGTGTGCAAAGGCAGAGCAAACGCTCCCTTCTTAGTCCGAGATCTTAGTCCGAGATTCTAGTCCCAGATTCTAGTCCCAGACAATCCGGTAGCCGACGCCGCGCACGGTAAGGATGTGCTTCGGTTGGCTTGGGTTTTCTTCCAGTTTCTCGCGCAGATATCTAATATGAACATCAACGGTTCGGCTTTCGCCCAGGAAGTCTGAGCCCCAGACTTGAGCGAAGAGCTGGTCCCGGGTGAAGACTCTATTGGGATGCTTTGCCAGTGCGGCAAGCAGCTCGAATTCCTTGAAGGTCAGATCGATAGTTTGATTGGCTACAGCTACGGTGCGGCTTTCCATATCTATAGTGAGTTCCCCTAGACGTATGTTCTGCGTGGTGGCAGGTACTCCGGGGGTTTCACGCAAATGTGCTTTTACTCTTGCCACTAATTCCCGCAGCCGGACTGGTTTTGCAATGTAATCGTTGGCGCCCAGTTCAAGACCGACAACGGTATCGATTTCCGATGTTCGCGCTGTAAGCATCAAAATCGGTGTCTTGCGATCGTTCGACCGCACACGTCGGCAGACTTCATAGCCATCAAGCCCAGGCATCATCAGGTCTAAGATGATCAAATCGGGCTTTTCCGATTCAAATAATTGAATCGCTTTCAGCCCATCATGAGCCAGCAAAGTGGCGAATCCTTCCTGCGTCAAAACATACTGAATCGAAGCGGCAATATCTTGCTCGTCATCGACAATAAGTAACTTTTTCATGCGTTCCTTCAGAATGGTAAGGCGGAGGCCTTCCATAGTATCATCGACTAAGCGATGCATTTAGTGACTAAACCCTTGAAGTCGTACTTTACCTGGGCTGCGTTCTTATTCAGCCTGTTCCTTTTTGCGCCTTTGCCGGGTTTCGCAGCCGCCAAAGAAGCTGCAACAAGTAAAGCGGTACAGCCGCCTTGTTACCCGTGCCCGCCCATGACTCATCCAATCCGAATTGGCATTGCCACGCGGGTTCCGTACGCTCGTATTGCTATATGGGCGCCTGGCGCAGTTTTCGTGAATAACAGACCGGTCGCGCTCCTTAAGGCGGGTTCGATATATACATTTACGCCCGGTCGTATGCAAGAAGCGGCTACCGGAAAAATCATAGAGCTGCCAGTAGACCAACGTGCTCAAATTTCGGCGAGCGATTACCGGGTTTGGACGAGCAACAGGTGGTGGCGCGGCGCACTTGAAATTATGGCTGTCCGCAATATGATGACCGTTGTCAACTACCTGGATTTAGAGGACTATTTACAAGGCGTTGTGCCATCTGAAATGCCATCCAGCTGGCAAATTGAAGCATTGAAAGCACAAGCTGTCGCCGCACGCAGCTATGCCTGGGCGCACATGGGTCCAGGGCGCTCCAAGTGGTTCTCCAATGAAGGGTACGACCTGGTGCCTGATGTACGTGACCAAGCTTATAAAGGTCTGGCAGCGGAGGCACCCTCCACCCGTTTAGCGGTGTGGTCTACGCATGGCATTATTCTTTCGGATTCCGGCAAGGTAAAAGCCGGCTTCTATCGAGCCTGGGTCGGAGAAAATCCGGAAACTAACCTCAATATCCGCAGGAAAGATGTTCCGAATGCGCTTCTGGAAAAAATCACAGGTGTTCCGCAAATTCTAGGCGTAACGGTCAAACAATATGACGGATTATTCAATGCACATAGCGTGCAAGTAATGGGTGCCAAGAAAACGAGAGAAGTTTCCGGCGTGGCGTTAGCGAAGATGCTCAATTTTTCCACGGCTGGAATTTTGGATATTCGACAAAACGGCAATAACTGGCTCTTTACGTTCCGCGGTCCAGGAAATGGAGCGTTGGGCTTGAGCCAAAATGGCGCAAACATGTTAGCCAAAAATGGCTGGAAGTTCGATCAGATATTGCAACAGTACTACCAGGACCCTGATGGTAAGCTGCGTTTCGACTCAACTGATCGCCAGCAATATGCCATGCAACAGCACATGGTGCCAGCAGCTGCTACGGCTGAAGGTCCTTAAATAAGCGCTCCGGCGGCTCCTGCGTCGCCTTCTCCGCGCGTTCTTTCGCTACGCTCCGCCATTGCTCCTCGCAAAGGCTACGCTTCGCTCATTCTTCGTTACTTCGATCCTACTTATTGTTTATTTGGGCGAGATAGGGACGCATGTCCTGGCACGTGTCGGCTAAGTCTATGCCCACTAAATTCGAGAGACGGCTTTGGTTGGTGCCGGTGGGGGCGAGCATTTCTTTCGTCTTCATTCTGGTTTGTTCTACAGGGTTTTGATCTTCGCCGCAGACGGATTCATATATGGCGATAACCCGCTTGTAGAGCGCTTCTGCTTCGTCTTTCTTTTTGTTTTTGACGAGCAGGCTGGCAAGCTGCAAAAGTGCTGAGGCAACTGCTAAACCTGATGGTCCGTGAATTTTTTCAAGAATGATGATTTGTTTTTGCAGCATGAATTCTGCATAATCCAGTTTGTTTGCAGCCATGAAAATATCAACAAGTGCTTGCAGAGTGGAATTCACTTCTACTGAGTGCATGCCGTAGTTGTATTCTTCAATTGCAACGGCGCGAATCAAAAGTCCTTCAGCACTGTCAAAATCTCTTTGACGGAAATAGCTTTCGGCTAGCTTGTGCAATGTGTACGCAACTGCTGGAGCATTGTTGCCCACCGTTTTTTCCTGCTGTTTAAGCATGAAGTGGTACAAGGAAAGCGACTGTTCGTGTTTGCCGAGCTTCTCATAAGTCAGGGCAAGTTTTTCGCAAGTGCGAATCAACAAATCATCGTCTGGCTTGAGCGATCGTGAGCGAGTTTCGAACAAACGCATCAAGATTGGTTCGGCGGCAGCGAAGTTGTTGCGTTGGATATAAAAGGCGGCTAGTTCTTCCGATACTTGCATCGTGCGGTTGTGTCCGAAGCCCAGACCTTGCGAGTATTCCAGAAGCGCTTGCTTGAAAAATCGTTCTGCGTCTTCAGTGCGTCCTTGTTCGAGATACCGGCGTGCTGCCAAAAACGAGTCTTCGTTTGGGTTGGTCGATTTCTGGCGATCTAACTCACTAGTGGTAGTGAATATCGATATGTGCCCAATATCTGTAGTCATTTCAAAACCTGCAGTAATACGGCAACTGAGTTCTGGGGAGAGAACCGCGGTTAGACTTGCCGTCTTTAGTAATGCGCAAATCTTATAGTTGAAGGAGAGATTCGACAATTGGGGAAAGTCCCATAATGCACATTAAAATTGTCGTGTACTTGTCTTTACACCTGGAAATTAGTGTGTCGCGGTCGATTGGTCGAATACTTGAAAAAATTCGCACCAATAAGGCGGCTTAACAAATCCGTATTCAAGTTTGCGTTGCCAGTGCTGCTCATTTTCCGGGGAGCCTACGCTTTCGTACAACGAATAAACGCCACCACGGGCAATGGTGGTGCCATTTTGCCCCATGTGGAGCACTATCCATGCTTCCGCCGGACCGCCGAGTGCCATGTTTACACCTTTAAGCAGTGAAGCTTTCGCCATGGCAGCTGCTCTTTTCTTTTCGAGATCTTGTTCGGGAGATGCAGATTCTTCTTTGGCAGTAGGTTGCTCAAGTTTAATGGCGTCCAAACCGTCTGATTTCGAATCTGAACTGGAAGTGCTGGAACCTCCTGAGGGTGCCCCGCCACCGCCGTTATTTGTTGTACCGGCGCCACTATTTTTGGTGGGTGTAGCACTGCCTCCTGTATTCCCGGAACCACTTTTGGTGGGAATTTTATTTGGTGATGTTGAGTCGGTGCCGTCCGAATTATCAGTATCTTTCTTGGCACGATTTTGCAAAATTACTTTGCTTTTATTTTGAGCGGCGTTATTAGACGCTGCTTGTGAAGATGGTCCTGCTTCGATTCGTCCAATCGGCAGGAAAACGTGTCCGCCAACTTGATAGGCAATCGGAGTAAGAATGTCTTCGATGTTCGCCAGAATTACGCTGTCTGCAGGATCCAAAGGCTGCTTCAACAGTTCTTGCACAGAAATATCAGCCAGTCGGCGAGTTAGACGAACAAAGTCCTGATTACGACTGCGCAATTTTTCTGGAAACAATCCCAATTCACCAAGATCTGATTCAAAATCTTGCAGATATTTCCCCATTGCCCTGAACGTTTCTGGTGCCGGTTCAAGATAATGCTTGATCGGCATTTTCATAGCAGGCGGTTCCCTGTGCATTCTTTCAGCAGGAGAATGCGCAGTCGGTGCTGCCGGCGCTGGAGAAACAGGTTTTGGTGCAGGTCTAGGAGAGGTTTCGGATTCCGGCTTTACATCAAGTGCTACCAGAGTATCAACCCAGGCCGCTATTGTGCTTTCTGTGGAACACGCTAACCACGCCGGTGTTCTCATTACCAACTGATTGCTTTCACCTTTCGCTTTCGTGTAGGCTTCCATTATTTGCCAAATGTTCACTGCACTTTCATTACCTTGGCGGCGCTTTATCAACTTAACCAACAGTGGCAATGAGGCAGGCAAGCTATCATCCATGCGATAGGAATTGTCTGCCAGAATATTGGTAGCAAATTTGAATCCGCGAGCGTGTAAAAACAGCAAGCCGGCAGGAACATCGCTGAATCCTTCTGCTTCATCCTTTTCGTGTATAACCAAGGCACTGAGCCAATCTATTTCCGGTTCTTGAATGGGCAAGAAGAGATGGAAGAATAGGTGCTGGTCTACCTTGCGATCTTTGCGACTCAGCTCAAATATTGACGATGACTCAAGAACCGAGGATTGTTCTCTCGATTTCAACGAAATAAGTAGGCGAGCGCGTGCAAGAGGATCAGCAATTGCGTCGAGCGTAGCTTTCAATTGATTGTCGGATGTCTGGAGCACCGGTGCAAAATTACTGGGAAGAAGAACACCAGGCATGGTGGCAGAGCTGCTGTCTATGAGCGACCAGGCTCTGGATAAGTTGTTCCAAGCAGACATGCCCGTTGCAGCGCCGAATTTTGCTCTTGCCAGACTGCGAAACAAAAGCACCGCTCTTCGAAATTCATTGCCAGAGCCAGAGTGGGCTCCATTGGTTACATCCGTAAGAGTCAATTGCATGCGGCCAAGCCATTGACGGCAACGATAATAATTTCGCAAATTGTCCGATGTGTCGTAAAAACCAAGTGGATGATAAAGAGCAAAATTTTCGTTGCCTTTCAAAATTGCGGACCGCGCTACTTTTTCGCCTTTGATATTTTCGAGATCCGCATTTGCCAACTTCTCAGATTCACCAAAAGATGGAATGTCCATATCGGGCGAAATCAGTTTCAATGCTACGGTGAGATAGGCGATGTTGCGTTCGACATCGCCTTGTAATTGGGTATCACCTGTTAGCTTGTAATCACTAATGGAAGCGTCGATCATTGCTTTCAACAAGGACGTTAATTGTGGTTTCAAGCGTGAATTAATAGCAGCCGCGATTATGCCGTTGTGATTGGCAATTACAGAATGCAATATGGCATCAACGGTAACGAAATTCGATCTGTGCGCGAGTTTATTTTCTCGGTAAATCTCGGCAAACGCTCTTTGTTTGCTGGAGTTTACTACAACCATCCAGTTCTTGCTGAGAATTTCTATTTGCGGCGCTGTTAGCCCAGGTATGCGCACGCCTTCCATATTGAGTGGGGCAGGCATGGAAATGTCGAAATCTGTTTTATTGAAAATGTCGTCGATACTATCCGCGTCGCCGTTCAGCCGCTTTTGCGCTGCTCGTTTATTGGCACCGGCGGCATCACCAAAAGTAAATTGTGATTGAGCCGGTGCAGCAAACAATGAGGTGGCAAAGAGAACCAGAAAAGCTAGGACAAAACTGCGCATGATATTGCTGCTTAATTAATAATTTCCGGGAGCGGCATCAAGCTGACGAAACGGGCTGTATGAATGCCTGCCAGGGAAACCAATTCGTTGAGCACGTCCTTCTTGGGTTCATCATCCAAGCCCATAACCATGACGGCATCTTCTCTAACCCCGACACGGGCAACACTCATATTGCTGATGTTGATGTCATGTTTGGCGAGGACTCCCGCTACTTTTGCAACAATCCCCGGCTGGTCTTTGTGGGTGGTGAAGAGCATCATTTCAGCTGGATTCAAATTGATTGGATGAGAATTTATCTTGATAATAAGCGGTTCATCATGAGTCAGCATTGTTCCGGTTGCAGAAGTTTGAGTGCCATCTTCCATTGTGAGAGTAACTGTTAGTTCGCCGCCAAACTGGGAAGTTTCATCAGAGTGTATGGAACGTACTTCAATGCCATTATTTTTGGCAATCAAATTTGCATTCACGTAAGTGACACCGGCAACCCGTCTGGAAAGCATGCCGCGTAGAGCGGCAACGACAAGAGGTGATGTGTCCTTTTTGGTGAGCGTACCCTGCACAATAATTTCCAACTTCGTAATATTTCCGGTCGCCAGTTCGCTGGCAACTGTTCCCATTGCTTCGGCTAACCAGACGAAACGGCCAAGTTTTTTCATGACTTCCGGGCGCATGGAAGGCAGATTGACAGGGCTTTTTGCCAGACCTGTTAGAAGAAATTCTTTGATTTGCTCGGCGAGATCGATAGCGACATTGAATTGTGCCTCGTGGGTTGATGCCCCTAAGTGTGGTGTCAGGACAATTTTATCCCCGACCGTCAATAAAGGTGATCCAGTAGGAGGTTCGTTTTCGAACACATCAACGGACGCTCCGGCGACGCGTCCATCGAGAATCGCCTCGGCGAGCGCTTTTTCATCTACAACGCCACCCCTTGCCACGTTGATTATTCGTACACCTTTTTTGACTTTCTGCAAAACTGATGCGTTGATCAAGTTTGTTGTTTCTGCCGTCTTTGGTGTGTGAATGGTGATAAAGTCTGCTTTTTGCCAGATTTCATCCAGACTGACTTTGGTTACATTCAGTTCGGCGGCACGCTCGGCTGTAACCATCGGATCATAAGCAATTACTTTCATGCCAACGGCACGACAAGCTTGAGCCACTCTGCTGCCTACTTTGCCAAGCCCAATGATGGCCAGTGTTTTGTTAAATAACTCACTGCCCGTAAATTTGCTTCGCTCCCACTCACCATTTTTCATGGAGACATTAGCTGCTGGAATATGGCGGGCTAGCGACAACATTAGTGCCAGTGTAAGTTCGGCGGCGCTTGCCGTATTACCTTCTGGGGAGTTCATAACTACGATGCCGGATTCAGTGGCGGCGATAACATCGATGTTGTCTACACCCACGCCAGCTCGGCCAATTGCTTTTAGTTTCTTGCCTTTTTTGATAACCTCAGCGGGTACTTGAGTGCGGCTGCGCACAAGCAGCGCATCGTATTCTTCGATTGTCTCAAGCAATTCTTCAGCCGTAATTTTCGGCAAGTAAGCAACCGACAATCCGTCGCTGAGAAGATCGATGCCTTCCTGACTGATTTGATCGGCAACTAATACCTTGTGCATAATGATCCCCTGTCTGTTTTTGTTCCTGTCTAGTAGAATGGTTTCTGAATTGGATTCTGCTTTGTTTGCTAATTCAATTTGTTTATTCATATCGATTTGTGAGTACCAATGTGTGCTGTAACTGCTTGTCCAACTGAGTTCTAGAAAATGCCATCGCGTGTGGATCGCAGTTGATCCACGAACGAACCTGATCGGTTCTATGGAATGAAGGCAGATGTCCGGATTGGCCAAGCGTAAGGGTTTGATAGAACTTGTCGTCGTCAGCCATGTCTATGACTGTGCGCACGAGCGGCCCGCTATTGGAAAAATAATGTGCGGGCTGTTTGTCTATTCCATAGTTGCAGTTGAAGACACAGTCTTGATCGCCGCCTACACCAACGGTGCTTGGTGCAAATAGGAAGAGTGTCCAGTAAGCCGGTGCAGATAATTGATCTTTGAGAATGTCGCGGAAGCTTATCTGATGGAGACTGTGCCAAGTCCATTTAGTGGGTTCGTCGGCTTTGAACGCTAAGCGCAAGTCTTTCAGAGTGTCTACGAAAGTGGTGAGTAAAAATACATCGTAAGCCTGTCCTTCCGGAGGCATTAGTTCTTTAGGTTTCTCGCGCAACACCTGTTCGACAAATTCCGTCCAGCGTGGCCATCTCTGCACATATTCTTGCAGCATTGGAGCGCCTAATTTTGGCTCTAATATTCTGCGCATCAAGTTGTTGATGAACACTATGTATATGGAAGCGGAAGCGTTGTCACCGCGCAATTGGTTATCGCTCTTTTGCAAAATTGAAAGAGCTTTCTGTTCGTAAACGTTAATGCTCTCGGTTCGCTTTGCGGCCTTGCCCAGTTCAGAAGTAATGGTTGCCTCTAAATAAGCTTGTTGGTCGCCTTGCAACGAAGACATTTCGGGCAAGTCCGGATGCTGCGAACTTCTTCTATATTGGGTAAGCACATCGCTAATTCTTCTAGGAATTACCTTGTTGCTGTTCAAGTACATGCCGGTATATTTGGAATCATCGGCAACCAAGAAACCGTCGGATGAATTGAAAGCGCTGGGAAGATCGTCAAATGCAATTGGATCGCCCCAGAGGTTTGAGTCCAACCAGCCCGGCAGGAGCGTGCTGCCATCGCTAAATCTAAAGCCATCCTTTTCTTTGTCCGATTTGCGAGTCGGAATTGTGCCGGCTACTTGCAAGCCGATGTTGCCTTTTGAATCTGCGCATAAGAAAGTATGCGGACTACCGGTGTAAGTCTTCAAAGCATTGCGAAATTCGCCCCAATCTTTTGCTTTGTTTATAGCCCAAATCGTTTCAAAAGCCGATTGTTTTTGCTGGAATCCACCCCAGCAAAGAGCAACGCCCACGTTGTCGTTCATGGACAGAACAGGACCATGTCGGGTTACAGCAATTTTTTGTATGACATTGTCGCGGAATCTCTGATGAATTTCTTCCGTCAATTCATCGGCCGTAGACCATCCGAAAGGCACTCTATATTTGGATGGAAACTTATCCGAGAATTGCTCGACAAAAAGATCCTGGCAATCTGCTTTAAAGCTATTCGCAGCCCAAGCAATTTTTTCATTGCGCCCGAACATGATTCCTGGCACACCGGGTATGGTGGCACCTGCTACGTGAATGTTATTCGGTCCTTCAAGTGAACATGAATACCAGAGATCCGGAAAACCAAATGGACCATGCCTATCGCAAGCCAGTAGACAACCTTTAGAGTTGGATAGTTGCCCGGAAATTGTCCAAGCGGAACTACCCCAGCTCACATTCGGTGGTGTAATTAAGTTGCCAATTTTATTCTGCCAGTTCATTTGTAAATTGGGCAGCGCATAGCTGGTACTCACTGTCTTGTCTGTAAGCGGTTGATCGAAAAGTTGAGAAGCTAATTTCGGGCCGACTTTGCTCAAAACTCTGGTGCGAAGGTCGTCGAGGTGCCAGGACTCATCGAGGTTGTATTGCAGATAGGACAGAATAGCCAGTGTGTCTTGCACTTGCCATTGGTGAGGCCGGTAACCAAGTATCATGAACTCAAGCGGAGTTCGCTGTTCGGACTCGGAGATATATGCGTTGACACCATCGCAGTATGCTTTCAGCCGAACTTTAGAATCTGCTTTCAAAGCAGCCTGTTGAATTTTCGCCAGGCGAGTAAAGCCCAAGGTATGCGCCAATTTGTCATGTGCCAGGCAGGCATTGCCGAATACTTCAGAAAGCTCACCATGTGCGGCGCGGCGTAGCATATCCATTTGGAACATGCGCTGCGAAGCAGTGACGAAGCCCTGCGATGCAAATAAATCTTTTTCAGTAGTCGCTTGTATATATGGCACTTCTGATTGGTCGAACCGCACTTTTACCTGCGAATCCAATTCAGGCACGCTGACTACTCCGTCCATAATTGGCATGGACTGCTGGCAAAGCCAATAGCTGTAGCCAGAGCCTATTATGAGCACAACTGCAAGTAGGAATAAGGACGCTTTTAACACTTTTTGCCAAGCATTCGGGCCGGGCCACAACGTCCGTCAAAAAGATAGACGGGTTAAGCATTATAGAATCTCTGGGCTCAGCTTTGTGCTTGCAGGAACTGCGTTACGAAGATCGTAACCCTTGACAGTTCATCGGTGAGATCGACAAGTGATTTTTGTGCATCGGTCCAGGCGGCGTTGCTTGCTTGCGTTTCGAGCTGCGCGCATACTTGGCTGAGGTTTGTGGCCAAAACAGAAGAGGCAACGCCTTTCAGTTGATGCGCAGCAGTTTTGATTTGGCCAGATTGGCGGGCTGCCAGACCATCTTGCATTTGCGTGAGTAAACTTTGAGCTTCTTCCGTAAACATGGAAAGAATTTCTTGAAGCGAATCTTCTCCATACATGGCTTTCAGGCCAGCCAGATCTATGCCGCCGTTTGAACTCGCATCAGGTTCATTGTTGGAGGTGTTTTGACTCATAGCACTTTGCGTGGCCTTTTGAAAATCGCTACTTCTATTATTTAATTCTGGCATCCACTTTTCCACTATTTCTACAATTTGTTGTAAGCGTACTGGCTTGCTTAAATAGTCATCCATTCCGCATTCGAGGCAATGATCTCGATCTGCTGGCATAGCGCTTGCTGTTAAAGCAATAATTACAGCGCGCTTGCCTGTCCCTTCTTCAAGCGATCTAATTGCACTAGTAGCGCGGAATCCGTCCATTTCAGGCATCTGGCAATCCATAAAGACGATGGAATAGGAATTATTTTTTACCGCTTCTACAGCTTCTCCTCCATTATTAACAACGTCAACCGTGAAACCGAGCCGCTGGAGCTGTTTGCATGTCAGGTCTTGCAAGACAGGATTGTCTTCCGCTAGCAGTATTGGACGTACTCCCTCAGATACTTTGTTCCATTTCTTTTGAGCTGAACCCTTAGTAGATATCTCTTCATCCTCACCGGCAGCGATTTTCGCTAGTAATGTGGATGGGTGTGCTTGTATATGTCTAAGTCGACCCAGATCAGCGATACCTGTGTCTAATTCTATGTTTGGTGCGCTTGTCTGCGTTTCCGAAATAGGCAGTGAAATCGTAAACCAAAAGGTTGAGCCGGCTCCCATAACGCTATTTACGTCGATTTCGCCGCCCATCATTTCAATTAGACGCTTCGAAATCGACAAGCCCAATCCTGTGCCACCATATTTTCTGGTGGTGGAACCATCAGCTTGTGAGAAGGGCTGAAATAGCCTCTTTCGCGAATTGTCGGCCAGTCCTATACCAGTGTCGATCACTTCGCATTTGATTGTGGCAACGTGATCTTCTTTATTCAAAAGCAGAGCTCTAACTTTAACCGAGCCCCTGAATGTGAATTTAATGGCATTGGTAGCGAGGTTTAACACGACTTGCCGAATTCGTAGTGGATCGCCTTTCAACACTTTTGGAATGGCCGGATCAATTTCTGTTGTGAGGCTGAGACCGCGCTCCTCAGCACTCGATCTCAACCATTGAACACAGGCCTTAAGTGTCGTAGTGAGGCTGAAATCGATGGCCTCAAGTTCAATGCGACCAGCTTCCATTTTGGAGAAGTCCAAAATGTCATTGATAATCGTCAATAGAGCTTGAGCGGATTCACTGATGATTTTTGCGAGTTGTTCTTGATCGCGATTAAGTTGTGAGTCCATCAATAATTCAGACATGCCGATCACGGCACTAATGGGTGTTCTCACTTCGTGGCTTATGTTAGCAACGAATTCTGATTTAAGCTTCGATGCTTCCATCGCTTCGTCGTATGCAATTTCCAGTTTGTGAGTGAGTGTCTCCAACTCGTGGTTGACGGTTGCTAAATTTTGCAGACGCTGAGCGAGGTCTTCGTTTAGTTCTTTGATTTTCGCTTCCGCTGCTTTTAATTCAGTGATGTCTGTAAGCAGACCATTCCACAATAATTCTTCAGCAGAAAGCCGCTCCGGCATCGAGGAAAGTTGAATCCACTTCAGTTCTTTTGTCTTGGTGAAACAACGCAACTCAAATCGAAAGGGAGTAAGATCTGCTCCAGACTTTTGCATTACCATTCGGAACGGCTGCGCATCTTCTGGGTGTACGCACTTAAAGACAAGTTCCGGATCTCCGAAGAAATCTGCTGGTTCGTAGCCCAAAATATTTTTGCAACTTTCACTGATGTACGAGAACGAAACACCGCCAGTGCCATGCGTTGAAAATTGATAAAGAACGCCAGGAACGTGCTTAAGCAAATTGGCAAGGCGGGCTTCTGTTCTTTGCAGGGAAGTTTCCGCTTGTTTGCGAAGCGAAATGTCCTTCATGAAGCAGTGATGACCGATCGAATTTGCATCTTCATCAAGCGCTTTCACAAGAACAATTTGGCTGTGAGACAAACTGCCGTCCCGCTTAATGCCGCGTGCTTCAATTTCAGCTTTGCCTTCAGAAAGCATTGTTTCGTGAGCCCACTGCAGCTTGGGCACATCATCCGGGTGTACGCTTACGTGCCAATGTGCGCCAAGCAAATCTTCCGGGTGGTAGCCGAGCATTTCGGCAAAGGTATTATTTACAGAAGTAAAACGCCCATACATATCTACGCGTGCGATTCCCTCAACGGCGTTTTGCAGGGCGGCGTTGATATCAAGCCAGTCCTTTTCGGCTTGTTTTCTATTTGTGATGTCATGAGCCGTTAGCCAGACGAGCTGGTCCGGTATGCTTGAAACGGCGCTCCACTGGACCCAGCGGATCGTGCCGTCTTTGCAAACCAAACGGGTTTCAAAGTCTTTGATGGGTGTGCCTTCGGTCAGCCGCTTAAATGACCACCCTGACGATCTCTGGCTTTCCGGATGGATAAACGTTTGAACGATGCGGTCCAGGATTTCTTCGCTGGCATAGCCAAGGAGTTCGGACCAGGCATTGTTTATGCGCTTGAATTCCCCGTCGAATCCGATGATGGCAAGAAGTTCGCTAGCCGAATTAAAGAACCGATCAGCCTCTTGGGCCGTCAGGTACTTTTCGGAATTATTGGCAACATGCTCAGCCATAAACTTATCGTTCTGCCATCAAATCAAATTCTGGGACTTAGAATAGTCCGACTCGATTGAACTTTGTGCTAATTCTATTCGCAACGAGATGGGCGTGCTCAAGCAACTATTAGCAGTTTTAACTCTGGCAACAATAGTCAGGGTACTTTATCTCCTGGTGGTACCAATTGCGGAGGCACCAGATGAAGAGACGCACATGTGGGTAATCCGTTTCCTCGTTGATCACGCCCGGCTACCACTACCTGATGATATTACAAAAGCGGGCTCGGTTGCCGTATATGGATCCTTGCCTGCCCTTGGGTATCTTCCACAATGGGCATTTGTTGAGATTTTGCCCAATTTTAAGCCATTGATCGCGGCTAGAATCGGTTCTGTATTGATGGGCTTAACAACAGTAGCAGCTTCCTTCTACGGCGGGAAGTTGTTATTTAAGAACGATCGCCTTCTGGCAATTGCGCTGCCACTGGCGCTCGCCTTTCATCCACAGCTGGTATTCGTTCAGTCTTATGCTAACAACGATGTAACTGCGGCTGCGATTTCGGCTTGGTTAATTGTGCTTTTAATAAAAGCTATTCAGTACGGGCCCTATTACATAGGACCATGGCGGTTTCATCCGCGTTTCTTAGATCTTGTTATTGGAGTATTGTCGGCGTGGCTTTTGCTTAGCAAGTATAGCGGTTACGCCGCCATAATTACGGCCTTTATTTTTCTGGGAGTGGCCAGTTATCTGCACCGTCGGCAGTGGCTCGATGTTTTTATGCATATTGGCACGGCAGGAGCTACGGCAGTGGTTCTATCAGCCTGGTACTTTGTGCGCAATTTGCAAGTATTCGGTGAAATAACAGGCACGCAAACCATGTATCGCATCTGGGCTTCGGCATATCACAAGTCGCCAAATATCACGAGCCCGCTGGGAATAGTTACGCAGAATCGTTGGTGGCGGATGAACTTTTTCAGCTTCTGGGGCTGGTTCGGCTACATGACCCGCAGCCTGCCACGCCCCTGGTATTACGCCTATCTCGGCTTTATGTTAGCTTCGATCTATGGTTGTGCGCAAAAGCTTTTGAAACGCATGAAAGGCGAAGGCGCACCTTTAGATTTAAAAGAGGATGCAAAAGAAAAGGCGATCTGGGCGATGCTTTGGTCTTGCTTCATTTTGAATTGGCTTGCTTCCGTTTTCGGTTCAGCAACTGGAGTGAGCGGACCTCAAGGACGATACTTTTTCACTTCCGAAATTTCACTTATGGCATTGCTTTTAGCTGGGCTGCGACTTTTACCCGGCAAGGCTAGCCGCTGTGCTGTCATAGCATTCCTCGTCTTCAATTTCATATGTTGTATGTACTCGACGTACTATCTTTATAACCTGTACGGATTTTCGCAGCTTCAGTAAAAATCAGAGCGTTTAAGCTTTGTAGGTGACTGTTAGTATCATTTTGATGCCATCTTGTGTTGACTGAACTTTCGCTAGAATTCAGTCAAACTAAGTTGTCGGATCATTCGTACGGTCTTTAAAGTGATCTTTTAGTAGCCTAACTGCCAGTGTGCCCATTAATATGGATAGTATGAACCCGCGACCAGCTTGATCTAGTTGCCGGGGCCCACCACAAACAGGTTACGCAAAATGCAGACTACCGCTTTAGAACAACAACCGGTAACCTTTAGACCTCTACCGCCGCTTCCATCACATTGGCTTTCGCTTGGGCATGCTTTTGTGCACCAGGCTAAAACGAAGCCGCAAGATCCGGCCTTAACCGACACTACAGGTGTGTCACTCAATTATCGAGAAACCTTGCTGAAGAGCGTTGCGGTTGCGAATCTAATTCAGGAAGAAGTAGGTGACGAGGAATATGTCGGTGTTCTTTTGCCACCTTCAGTCGGCGGGGCACTTGTGAACATTGCTCTGACGCTTCTCGGAAAAGTTTCGGTCAACCTCAATTACACAAGCAGTCAAAAGGTTTTCGATTCTTGCGTAAGTCAAAGTGGTATCAAGCACATCATCACTTCTAAGAAGGTTCAAGATCGTTTCAATCTTGAGTCAACTGCAAAGCTTATTAATCTGGAAGATCTCTCGAAAAAGGCATCGGTATTGATAAAGGCTCGTTCTTGGACAGAAGCAGAGCTTGTGCCGGAAAAACTATTGGGTTTGTTTCTTCCTGGGTTGGCACAGCAGCGCGATCGCAATCGACTTGATGATATTGCTAATGTGATTTTCACTGCCGGCTCAACTGGTGATCCGAAAGGCGTAATGCTTACGCATCGAAACGTTCTTTCGAATTTGCTGCAGATCAAATTGCATAAGAAGGGTTCTGAGAATGAAGTTGTTCTTGGTGTGTGTCCTTTCTTTCACGCCTTTGGTTATACAGCGGCACTGTGGACGGTGCTAGCCCTTGGATACAAAGGTGTCTATCATCCAGATCCATTCGACGCTCTCACAATTGGAAAACTATGTGAAGAACACAAGGTCAGCATCCTTTTTTGCACACCCACAATGATGCGTGCCTATGCGCGACGCTGTAAACCTGAGCAATTCAAATCGATTCGATTCTTTGTTGCCGGTGGTGAAAAACTCAAGCCAAGTTTGGCACAAGAAATAAATCGGAATCTCGAAATCGACCCGCTGGAAGGCTATGGATTGACGGAGACTTCTCCAGTAATTGCCTGCACTTTGCACATTGATATTGATTTTCCAGATGGACGTGTTATTCCCGGGAATAAGAAAGATTCAGTTGGTGTTCCATTACCGGGAACCGAAGTAAAGATAATTTCTCTCGACACAGATGAACCGGTGCCAGCTGGAGTAGAAGGCATGGTGCTTGTGCGTGGACCTCAAATAATGAAAGGGTATTTGAATAAACCAGAAGAAACAGCCAAAGTAATGCGCGATGGCTGGTTCATCACAAACGATTTAGGCATTCTCGATAAAGATGGCTACCTGAGTATAACTGGGCGTATGAGCCAGTTTTCCAAGATCGGTGGCGAAATGGTGCCTCAGCTCGCCGTTGAAAAACAAATTGCAGAAGTTACAGGTGTAAGCGAAAACTTCTTCTCAGTAACATCTTGCCCGTGTCCTAAGAAGGGCGAAAGACTTGCGGTTGTATTCACAGACTTTGGCATGTCACCTGAAGATGTGGTGAAGAAACTGCAAGCTACGGAAATGTCCAAACTCTGGATTCCGGACGCAAAAAACTTCGTGCGCGTAAAAGACCTACCAGTACTCGGTACAGGCAAGATCGATCTACGCAAAATCAAGGAAATTGCCGCAACCGAACTCGAGCCGAAAACAGCTTGACTCAGCTCGAAATCAGATCAGCCAGCCGCAAAGCTGGATGGTTGAAAGCTTAATACTAAGGTTAACTCGTAAGGGCAAGCCAAATAATGAGGCTAGGCCGCCGGTTTTCCTCCGCGACGCCCACCACAGTATTCAGCTCCAAATCCACCACACGCCACAAGCTGAACGCTCGACGGCCTAACATCTTCAGAGTAACAAGACTGAATCATACCTGCATCCACCAACGTGGCTAATTACGACAAATCACTCGTTCTCCCTCTTGCGAGGAAATCAGCGAATTGGTCTAGCGCCCTGAATTTACTAGTTCCTGAGCATTTTGCGCAGTGCTGGAGGGTGATAGTGCACGTGTCACTGGAGGCGAATGTTCGAAGTGCTTTTTCAATTTCAGGAACGGTTTTTCAAGACCGTAGTAGGAAATTGCCGAAATTAGTACGCAGACTGCAAACGTCCATACCTCCTGTAGATACGGCGTTTGATTTGTAAACGGCAAAAAGATGCTCAAATATGCGGCAACCCCAAAACCGAGTGCGTGCCAGAGATACAGCGAATAGGAAAGCTTGCCTATCCATACTAATGGTTTTGCTGAAAGCACTCGCGCCTCCAACGATTTCGGGTCGACAGTTATGGAAAGGAGGAAAGCCGCAGTTGCCGCCGACAGGCACGGCATCATGATGTTCCAATAGACGAGCTGTCCGGTTACATCTTGCACGGTCTGCGGATGGACCGTTAACCAGCAAGCAAACAAAAGTGAGAGTGGTAGAACAATAGCGGCCGCTTTCTCAATATTAAACGCGTCAATTTTAAGCGCTCCGGTCGGCTCCTCCGTCGCCTCCTGCGCTGCATCCGCAATATTAAGCGCTCCCGTCGCAGCCTCCGCGCGTTTAGTGCGCTGCTTGGCAGTATTAAAGATGCCAGCATGCATAAGCGTTGCAGCAAGCGCGCCCCAGAGAATGTCGTCGAATTTAGTATCGAACGCTCCTCCTAATCGTACCCAATCAGCGCCATTGAGAACTAAGTAGGCTTTCCAGAGTTGGCTCAGTATGAGCGATGTTACGACAAGTCTTATAGGACTGCGTGCGAATATCGTGAGAAGAAACGGCCATAGCAAATAGAATTTTTCCTCTACCGCAAGCGACCAACTGTTATCGAATCCCGAAGCAATAATATGGTGTCCGTGCAGTGCAATGTCATAGTCAGACAGGAACGAACCCGCTACAAGTGCGCATCTCCAGATGTCGTGGCGATGAAATGGATTGACGAATGCCGTTATCAACACGAATGCTGTATAGACAGGAAGAATTCTAAAAATGCGGCGAAGAAAAAAAGCTTTGATGTCGATCGTTTTGCTCGCGGCGTATTCATCTAAAAGAAGTTTGGTTATGAGAAATCCGCTCAACACGAAAAAGCAGTCAACGCCAAGCCAACCACCGGAACCAAACATGGCCAACGAGACTGGGCCCAATCCGTGAAAGGACAAAACGGCGAGAATGGCAATGGCGCGCATGCCATCCAGACTGGAGGTGTAAATCAGGCGATTGCTCTTCATAGCCCGTTCATTTGCTTCTCGCCAAGGATAAAGCAAATCCCGGCGCAATCGGCAAGGGTTGCAAAGCTTTAATGCTCATAGGTTTGAAGCAACGCGGTTTAGACCTTATGGCTTAGACCTTGAATCCCAACCGTCCAAAGCGTTAACTAAGCAACTGAATGGAAGATATGCCGTTATTCTTGCTGATCTGGATATGGGTGGGAAACATTTCTTTAACGTCCGAAAAGTGGGTTATCACAAGAATACGGGCGAAATCTTCTTGTACAGATCGGATTGCTTTTACGAGTCGCTCGCGACTTATATCATCCTGAGAGCCGAAGCCTTCATCGATAATAAGTGTTTCCAGTTTAGCGCCGGCGCGGCGGGCCAATAGCCTTGAAAGGGCGACTCGAACAGCAAAATTGACTTTGAACGCTTCGCCGCCGCTATAAAGTTCGTAGTTACGCGTGCCTACTTCATCGGCTATGACAATATCGAGAGTTTCAACAACGTTGCCAGATTTGTTCTTTTGCTGAGTCATAAGAGCTACATGCATTCTGCTGTTTGTCAGGCGACTCAGGATACGGTTAGCGTCGGTTTCAATTTCCGGAATGGCATTTTCTATGATTATTGCTTGAATGCCTTTCTTTCCAAATGCTTCCGCAAGAAAAGCAAAATCGTCTATCGATTCTTTTGTTTGATCGCGATCTTTCTTTTTCAGTTCCAGATTTGCAACTTCAGCTTGCAAATGCTCTTTGCGTGAGCCCCTGATAGCAGCCTGTTTGGCATACTCACTCACGACAATTTGCGAGCTTTGCAGGGCGGATTTCAATGAACCTAATTCGGAATCAAGATCCGGCAAATCCTCCAGTTCTTTTTGCAACTTTGCGAGTTCTTGTTGCAAATTGGTTGAGAGCGCATTTTTTGTTTCCAAAAGTTTTTTGCTCTGTTCTAAAGTTGCACTCAGAGCGGGTCTTTCAGAAAGAGCGCGCTGGAGATCTTTAAAGCGTTCCGACTTCGGCAATAGGGCTGCGAGTTTTTGTTTCGTTTCGGAGTGTGTGCTGGCATCATATTTCAATAAATACAATTCACCTTCCAGTTTTTCTATTTCAAGGCGCAACTCTTTTCCGTATGATTCTTCGGTAAGAACGGCATGTTGTCTCACCATTTCTTCTTTTAGAGCCGGTATTTCTTTCTCTGATTTTTCCAGTTCTGAAATATCTTTTTGTAATTGGTGAAAGCGCGTTTCAATGGAACGCTGAGTTCTTATTTGTGCTTGCAAATTGCTGTAAAGCGCAGGATCGAAACCTAACCTGCCAATTTGCTCTTTAATTGCTAGCAGACTTTCTCTTTCAACTTGTGCGTAATCGCTTACCTGCAGCCGTTTTTTAAGCTGTGCCAGTGTGTTTGCTACTTCGGCGTGAGAGTCTTGGGCTCGTTGCACAGAAGCTAGCCGTTCCCTAAATTGGCCGATTTGTTTGTCCAGCTCTTTTCGTGAGGCAAGACGCTCTTTGATTTTTAAATACTGTTTGCGAAGATCCACCAGTTCTTTTTCAACCGCTTCTATTTTTGATTCAGTTTCGTGCACTTCACTGTGCGAGTCTTCAATTAATTTTCTGTAGCGCATCATGACAGCGGTTCGATCAATTATTGGCCCCGAGCAAAGTGGGCATATGCTTGAGTCTGAACAAGCATTTAGCTCATCGATTTTGGCTTGATATTCAACCTGCACCCTTTTCAGATTTTGAATTTGGGCTTTTAAAGACTCTTGCGTTGAACGCAGAGTCTGTCCCTTTTGTTCCACCCTTTCAAATTCCGATTCCATTTTTTCAAGCTCGGAAGTTTCGCCTTCAATGCTTTGGCGCTGAGCTTCCAGACTATCTTTGCCCCGCATCAACGATTCCAATTCAGCCTTTATTTTTTGCTTTTGTTCCAGTTCCGCTTCCAGGCGAATGCGCATTTCGTCTACGGTGCTTTGTATTTCGCTTGCTCTTTGCTGAAGGCGAGTAAAGTCGTCTTGTTTCTTTGCGTATTCGCTTTCTTTCTGGGCAGCAACTTTGTAGTCTTCGTAAGCGCTTAGAATTTTTTCGCGTTGCGCCGTTGCTTTGAGAAGTTCTTCTTTGCGCTTTTCTTCGCGTTCAAGATTCTCACGAGCACTGTTAAAGGCAACTTCCAGTTTGTTTCGCAAGTCTGACAAAGCCGATCGCCTTTCCAATTTCTGGCTGCGCAAAGATTGGTCTTTGAGAGCATTTTGATCTAGCAACTCCGCATGAGTGCGAAGAGTTTCGTACTGAGCAGCATCTGCTTCTATTTCGCGTTGTGATTGTATGAGCGCATCAAGAGCCGAAAGTCTTGCTGCATTTTGATCTACTTGCTGTGCCAGTGCCGGTATCTCGCGCTCCAATTCCTTGCACTGCGAATTGAGAGAAGAGGCGCGCTCTTCAAGCACGTTCAAGTTGAGATGCCGCTCGGTGAGCTCATTTACTTGCGCTTCAACCTGAGTCTTCTCGCTTTCCGCACGCTCAAGATTTTTCGTAACCTCATTGAGCTCTTCTCCAATGGTAGTCAGTTCCTGAATTGCATCTGGAAGACGAAGGAGCGTCTGCTCGATTAGATCTTTATGGTGTTTGAGATTGCGCAAGTGCTCCTTGCACTTATCTTGCAATCTATCGAAATAAGATAGGCCAAGAATTTCGCCGAGTATTTGTTTTCGCTCGGTGGCTTGTTTGGTTGCGAATTCGTCTGCACGCCCTTGCTTGAGATAGGCGCTATTGACAAAGGTGTCGTAGTCCATGCGAAGTAATGCGCATATAAGACGCTGGGTGTCCCGCATATTCGAGCCCGTTAAGGTGCGCCAGGTGATACCACCGGGGTTTTCAGGTTCGAAGCTGACTTGGAGATCGTGAGTGTCTGCGGTTGATGAATCTTTTTTGTCGTTGCCGTTTCGCTTACCCCGACCAGCTGGTGCTAGAACGGCAATTTTATTTAGGCTTTCGGCATTCACGCTTTGGGCATTAATGCTTTGGGCGAGATTTTCCATCATAGCTAGAGCGCCTGACAGGGGTCCTGCGCCTGCATCGGCTTTAGACATGGCTTGTGCACTGGTCAAGGTTGCTGGCACAGCAGGTATTGTGGCATCGCTTGCTATCTGCAATTCCAGAGTGCCCTTTGAGGTCCCTTTTCCATTGCCTCGAGAAAGGGTACGCTGGCGTGACCTGCGGATGCGGTAAATATGGCCCTCATGTTCAAAGCGCAAATCAACCCACATTTCTTTCTGACCGAGCCGGATGAGATCGTCAGAGGAAGCGCGAGCCTGTTCCCAGAGAGCCCAGGTGGTGGCGTCCAGGAGCGCCGACTTGCCCGAACCGTTCGAACCAGCCAAGCAGGCCACAGGAACCGACTCCAAATCGAGTGTGGCATCTGCATAACTCATGAAATTATGAAGGGTTATAGAATTTAGAATCATTTGTACGTGTGCGGTGCATCTTGTTTATTCGGAAAATTTCAAACGTCTCGGTCAACCTATCTTTTTTTCTTGCTGGCGCCAGCACGTTGATTTTTCAGTTGGCCTGGATGAGGGCTATACAGCGATACGTCGGTGTAGCTCTACCGACGGTGGCACTTATCACGGCAATCTTCATGATCGGGCTTCTAGTCGGCGGACTAGTTGCTCGCCGATATGCTGACGGTGCCAGGCACCCGCTCAAACTATATTCCCTTAGCCAGACAATCCTTGCCGGAGCTGGCTTCACTTACTTTCTTTTCTATCGCCAATTGTACGCGCTCATCGAAAGAATTGCTACTCCCAATTCGGCGATGTTGGATGCCACAGAACTCTTCCGAATAGCGCTAATTGGCGCGGCGCTTCTCGTGCCGACAATTTGCATGGGAGCTGCATTTCCGTTAATCGCCAAAGCTTTGTCAGAGAATGGTGCCAAACAAGATCAATTTGTATATGCATATGGTGCAAATCTTATAGGTGGGTGTTCAGGAGCTCTCCTTTGTGGATTTTTCTTACTGACCCACTTCGGTATAGCTTTTAGTTCTTGTGTTGGAGCAGTTTTATCTTTGGGGGCAGCCCTATTGGTTGTTTCGCAATGGCACCGAAGTGATGAGAGTGTTCCCAAAGAAGAAAAGCTACCCCCTCTAGAGATAAACAAGATGATAGTGCCGGCGGTATTATCTGGCTTCGCCATTTTCTTATTGGAATTACTCTGGACGCGTTTTCTTTTTTTGATTGTCGGTGGCTCGACATATGCTTTTGCATTAACTTTGGCCTGGCAACTTATTGCTCTAGCACTGGCTAGTGCGTTGGTGGCTGATGACCTGCCGGTCTTTCAGTTCCCACGCTTCTGGTTGCCCAGGAAGAAGCTTCTGCCGGAGTATTCTCGAGAGGTTATTGGTGCCGCTTTGGCATTAGCAGGCATTTCAATTATTGTTGCTTGTTATGGGTTTCGAACTGCACCAATCAGTCTGGTTGTGCTGGAGGGTTTCTGGCTTTTAGTTTTTACCGATTTCTGGGGCGCCTTTTTTTCAAGCAGAGTATTGATGACCGGATTGTTCGTTTTCCCTGCGACATTTTTCTTGGGTCTAATTTTTCCTGTTGTGCTATCAACGCTAAACAGCAAGCGTGCCAATTATTCCTCGCAGGTTGCAACACTGTATATTGTGAATACTATTGGTGCTGTGGCGGCTTGTGCTTTGGGCGGCGTCTTTTTAGTACCTATCCTTTCTCGAATTACACCGCATCCGTTTTTGTTCGCTTTTGAATTGCTTGCGGTTGCGCTTCTTACCTATTCAATTTTGCTAGAGCATCGACTTTTTTCTGGAAAATATTTTGTATTTATCGCTGCTATGGTGTTGATGTTAATTTTGCCGCCAATCTGGCCAACTGGAGGAGCTGCCTACCTTTCGGCTACTAAAGAGACGCTCGAATATTTGCTTTCCACCCTGGACCCCGAACAATCACCAGAAAGAACTCTCTTTTATAACGAAGGGGTGAATTCAATTATAAGCGTTATGCAAAATTCAGCAAACAACATACTTGCGTTAAAGAGCGACGGAAAAATCGAAGCGGCTTTATCAGCTGACGCGTCGCTTCCGGCCCCAACTTCTGATAGTGCAACGCATATTATGCTTGGCTACATTCCCATTCTCGTTTCGCCCAGAACTCCCCAAGATGTTTTTCAAATTGGCTTGGGAAGCGGTTTAACTGCAGATGCCATTTTGGATAGCAAAGCGGTACGCAGTCTCACCATTGCCGACTTGGAAAGGAGCACCCTTGATGCAAGTTCATTTTTTAAAAACAATTTTCAAAATAGCGATGCCTACAAAGATGGTCGAGCCCAGTTTGTAGCTTGCGATGGGCGCAACTACCTCTCGCTATTAACGCGCCAATATGACGCCATTGTCTCTCAACCGGATGAGCCGTACGTAAATGGCATGTCGGATTTGTACACAGCTGAGTTCTGGAAATTGGCAAAAAGCCGCATCAGAGAGGGAGGTGTTTTCGCTCAGTGGATTCAGCTGTATGCCGTAAGCGAAGCTAGTTTAAAAAGGTTGTTGTCCACATTTGTATCGGTTTTTCCAAAATCGATGGTCTTCATGCCCAAAGGAGCGGCTGAAATTATCGTTGTTGGATTCAATCTGCCATCGGCGAAGGAAGCCTCGCTCGATCGATTTGATAATGCAAAGAATTTGATGATCGATCAATATAAATATGAATTGCCGCAATATCCGGATCTCTGTATTGATTACAACAGGCTCGACAAAACCTTCAAAGAACCGCAGTTTTTAAGACGATTCGCTCAATTGGCAATTGCCGAACCGACTGATTTTTTGTCTCAATTGAAATTCGGGAAAAATGATTTTTCGGCTTTCGAAGGTGGAGAAAACAAAGGGCTCGAGATTTACACCGACGATCGGATGCTGCCTGAATCTGCGCTCTCAACGAAGCGACTGCTTAGCGGTAAATCAATAACTGAGAGTCTCTGCAATTTATTCGATCGCATACCTTCCAAGCTGGACGGTACCTTCACGAATATTGGCGAAACTAAGCGCGACATTTCTGACCTCTACCATGAAATGAATTGGCGTTATCAACAATTGTTCAATCAAAATCCGGCTGCTTTAAATAGCGACAACTTTTCGGATTGTCTTCTGCTAGCACGCAACACGCATAGGTTCAATAGCACCGCCATCGGTACTATCATGCCGGGGATGATTTTTTATAGTTTCAAGCGTCCCCTACCAAGAGCGCTTATAGGGCAGTTGCCAGCTTCACCCCTTGACCTGGGAAATAGCGAGGACGCGCGCTTCTATGGGCTTCGTTATAGTCAACTTGGTAATACTGCGCAGGCGCAACTTGCATTTGAGGAGGCTGTTAAATACTCGCCTAAGAACATTCATCGGCGGGATTTAGGAGAGTGGTATTTAAATAACGGCCATCCTGAGAAATCTATTTCCGTTTTTGAAGAAGCAATCAAAACCGAACCCAGTGCCTTCTGGGCCTGGGAAGGAGCAGGGCTCGCTTTTGCACTTACAAAGAATACGCAAGCTGAGCAGTATTTGAGAAAATCTCTTTCACTTTGTCCATCGCTATATAAAGCACGCCTGCAACTAGGAAAGTTGCTGTGTGCAAAGGGTAATGCTGAGGAAGGTCTCAAGGATATCCGCTGGGCGAGTCTACTTAAGCCACAAGAATTTGAACCGAATCTATACGTAACAGCCTTCTATGCTGCTAAACTCAATTGGAATAGAGCAACGGAGAACCTTCCCCTTCTCCATAAAAAGCTGCCAGGTGACCCTCGGGTGACTTATTTGGAGAGGCAAATCTCCAATCGTCAACCGATCGATTTAAAAATCGTGGGCATCAAAAAAGACCTCGGACCATAGCTTCTACAGCACAACTCAGCAATAAATCTTGTCAAGGGAACAAAGGGCGTGAGCATAAGTTCTAATAAGGTCTGGGTTTCGTTTTCGGCAACATTTTCATGGACGTTGTAGCATTGCATTTAGCACGTTGGTGACGAAGACTATGCCGCATAGACTTTTGGTAATAGAAGACAGTCCAACTCAGTTATTGGCCATTAAAAAGGCCCTGGAATCTGAAGATCACGTCATTTTAGATGCTCGAAATGGCGCAGAAGGATTGGCTCGTGCCTATAACGAATTGCCTGACCTGATTATTTCGGATGTCGTAATGTCGGGCATTAACGGTTATCAGCTTTGCCGGCTCGTTAAGAACGATTCGGAATTGTCAGGCATGCCGGTTATCTTGCTTACAAAATTAGATGGCTCCATCGATCGTTTCTGGGGCATTAAATCTGGTGCCGACCGTTATATTCCAAAAGAACCCGGTTTTCCAAGCCTCATTCGGGCTGTACGAGAACTTCTTGCTGAGACCGATCATCATTTGAGAGTTGTGGCCGAATCCAGCCGCAACCCAACGCCCGAAGAAATTAATGGTCGCCTAAACCAGCTCCTTGAGCGCCTACTCTTTGAAGCCACAATTGTGGATGAGGTAAGACGTATTGGAGATGACATTTTAGATCTAGAAGTAATTGCTGAAAAATTGTTCGGATTGCTTGGCTCTATCCTCAGTTATGAGTGCGCAGTATTGGTTGTCAATCAAGGTACCAGTGCTGTCATGCTCAGTGATACCGCCAAAGATGAACCCGACGATCAAACAAGAGGCTTCATCGCTCGTCTAGCTCTGCAAGTTGGATTGCCCCCTATTTCAGAAGATGCCGGACGCGCTTTTGCAGTGCCGGAAAATGCCCTGACTCAAACGATAGATATGAGCGGTGTCAGACTCGGGTTGCTCGTTGTGATACCACACGGAAAACAAATTTATAAACCAGGCGATCAGAAAGTAATTCGATTAATCTGCGAACAACTTTCTGTAGTTTTGCGACTTTACCAATCTCACGCACACCGTATGGGTGCAGCTGTTCCAACCAAGTAGCACGGGCTCCCGGGTACGTACAAAATTGATCTAATGTCACCACCGGTGGTGCAATTTTAACTCACGAAAAACATTAACTCAGCGTATGCCTAATGCTCGCCAGTTTTTTTTCGTGGTTTGCGAACTTTTTTAGTGTTTGGATCTTCAGGCGTTTGAGTAGTAGGGTCAATTTCGCTTTCGGCGATCAAATCGATTTCGCCGTAAGTAGATCCGCCAACTGAAGGGTCACGTCTAGATAATTCGGGAGATTGGAAATTTTCGCCGTGCTCTTCTAAAAGCGCAAGCAATCGAGCATTTGTGATTTTGATTTCTTTTTGCACTCGGCTTGTTGGTGAGGCCGCTATTTTTGCTTCTTTTGTGGGACCGTTTGTGCCGGCCATTTTTGCTTCTTTTTTCTCTTCTGCCAATGGCTCAGCATTTTGTGATTCGCGACTTTCTTCATCGTCAGCCAAATGACCGAACGATACTTTTGCAAGGGAATTAGCCGCAACAGCGCGTCTAGTGGCTGGTGGCGGTGGTGGTTTGAATCCATCGCTCTTAGGCACCACAGGTTCTTCGGTGCCCAGTATGCGTTCAATTTCGTATTTGTTCAAATATCCTTTTTCAAGCAATGCTGTTCGAATTGCAGTGCCTGAGTTTACTGCGCTCATCAACTCTTTGAACTGATCGATTTTTATGTTGCCCTCTTGAATGAGGCGCTGTCCGAGCAGCACGGCTTCCAGCTGGTTGTCTTCTATAAAGCCCTGTTTGACAAGGAAACGACCGAATTGCATTTCGGGCATTGCTTTGTGCATGTCGCAAGCAATTTCCAATTCTGTTGGTTCAAGCAAACCAGATTCTTGCAAGAGCTCTCCGATTTTCATTGGTGCCGTCGGACTGAGCGGACCACCTTCCGCCTTCTCGGGCTTCGCTTCGCCCTTGGCGCTCCGAATGGAGCGGAAGTCATAGTCATTGCGAGTTTTGGGATCCATGAGGATATCGTGCGCAATCCACAAAGCGCGCAGACGTTCTAGATCTTTCCTGCTGTGGCTCTTTGCTCCGGCAAGAAGAAGTTTGCGTGACAGCTTGATAAAGCTTTTGTGAATGAGTTCATAAGAAGCATACTGAGAAACGCCGAGCACCGCATATACATCTTTGGCATTGTCGATGCTTTCCAATAACTTTTCGGTTTCGGCAGAGTTGTTTCTTTCCGGTTTTTTGTGAAGGCGTTTTGGTCTTACGACAGCCGGAGCGACATTATCAGCCGCAGCTGGTTTCGGTAAGTCAATGGAGGGTGTTTGATCCGAAATTGTACGCCTGGGACCGCGTTCTATGACGGGGCCAGGCTGTGCGGTCGGTGAAAGCGCTGATGCTCCTCTGAAATCATCAGAAAAGAGGGCAGCCAGGTTGGGGATTTCTTCTTCTTCGGCGGCTTCTGAGACTTCCCTGGCATCCTCGGCAAAAAGATTTGCCAGATTGGGTTCCGGGGTTTCCAGTATTTTGGCCTCTGAAAATTCTTCGTCAGACGCCATGATGCCTTCAAGGGCGTCTGTGGCTATATACGAAGAATGGGGCGCAGGCGCTAAATGATGGGATGCATTTGAGCCTGAGTGGGCAGTTGAATGTGTAGGTGCATGATGCTGAGGTTCGTCTTCCACGGCGAAGAGTTCAAGCGCCAGAGGATCGGCTCCCCCATTTTCGCCAGGGACGGAGATGGGATTAAAGACTGGCGCTGCCATTAGCCGCCCGGCCGAAGAGTGATGATTAGCCCGTAAAAGTCCGAAAAGCTGCTTGTGGGCGAAGTCAGCGCCGTCGGGATCCCCGAGATCGACGCTTTGCTTCAGGGCAGCGGCAAGCACTTTGCTTTCGAGCTCAAAGCGTTCTAGGTCTAGCGTCTCTGGTATAGTGAGCATTCTTTTGTTAGCGAGGATAAGGGCTTTCGCTAGATTATTATGCCTTTCGGTGCGAACTATTACACCTATTACGAGCCTTTTGTAGTGTTCCGGACTTTAAAATTCTAGGATGCAAGCCTTAACTCAACTTCTGCAGGGTGCCGAGCGCCTGTCTGTAGACCTTACCAGTGAACAAGCCAGCCAAATTGAAGTCTTTTGCAAAGAGTTGCAAGACTACAACGCCCATACCAATCTTGTAGCCGATGCATCACCTGAAACCGTTTTGACAGAGCATGTCTTAGACTCGCTTTCTTTGGTGCCGCTAATAAAGAATTCCCTCAAGAGCCCTAGCCAGGACAAAATCCGCCTGATTGATATCGGCACCGGTGCAGGATTCCCGGGATTGATACTGGCTATTGCCATGCCAGAACTCGAGGTTTTGCTTGTAGATTCAGTTGGCAAAAAACTAAATTTCATCACTTCTGTCGTTGAAAAAATAGGGCTCAATCAATCTGTGCAAATTTACAATGGCCGAGCCGAAGAAATGACGCACCATGGGCAGTATCGAGCCCAATTTGATGTTGCAACTTGCCGTGCTGTCGGCGCTTCCATGGGTCTGGTTTGTGAAATCGTCTGTCCTTTTCTTAAAATAGGCGGGCATGCAATTCTCCAAAAGAGTCTCAGTCAAATTACTGAGCTCGCTGGGGCTACGCGCGAAAATGCAGAAAAGCTGGGAGCCAAGCTAATTGACACAGTGGACCTCAGTTCTCAGTTAGGAAAACGGCGCGGCGTATTTGTGCTTGAGCAGATCCGGCTAAGCCTGGCGAAGTATCCGCGTCCCTGGAATCAAATCAAGACCAAACCGCTTTTTTAGACGAGGCTTTCTGCTTCATCAACTTTCCAGCCTTCTGCTGAAGCTTGAATGCGAGCTTCTTCGAAATCTTTGTCGAGTGAAAGTTCAAGCAATCGACGGCGACTGCCAAAAATGTAGCGAGCCCGATTGAGGAGCGCTGTTATGTCGATGTACTCTTTGGCAAATATGATGTTATCGAGCTTGCGATACCAGTCATCGCCTGCCGGCACCAATACATCTGCAATCATCTGCCCTAGGCCAATAGCTTCCGGTTCTTTGTGTGTACCAGCTGGCCAGGTCGCCATGATTTTGCGCGCATCGAAACCAAGGCATTCAACTCTGCCCAGGAATGCTTGAGATTGTTCGTTTATTGCAAAGCCCTGCGCGGAATAAAATCGCTCTTCTTCAAGCCACAGCTCCCGCAAGATTTCCGAAACTGTTTTCATATGCGGATGCAGACGCCACATTTGCGAAGTTGGTAAATATGAATGTGCTTCCAGAAATTCCCAGGATTCATCCGTATAGCGCACTTCGTACTGATGAGTATGCGCCCAGGACGTCATCAATACGCCCATCCAGATGTTGTTGTCTTTATATACTTTCGCATACGATTTTTTGAACCATTCTTGCCATTGCTCAAAAGCATCGTAGCCGGATGAGCGCTTCATAAGCCCATCGCGCCATTCCTTTTCGTCTGGCAATGGATCCTCAGCGTGAAAGAACTCATCCCAGTAGGCGGCTACAAGAGCCGGTTCCAGAATGTTGCTCTCTGCTTCTCCGAATTGCTCTTTCCACAATTCAAGAAAAACTCTAATTGATTCCTCGCACCGCGAATACGGATTGGAATCTTTGAACTCGGGGTTGTGACGCACCCAGTCAATTGATGTTCTAATCAAAAAAGCTGGAACCATTTTAAAGATTCTTGCCCGCTGGGGACCTTACCTGTTGCCTTTTGCTGACAATAGCAGATTCGACTTTCTTTGTGGAAGCCCAGCTCTGCTTGAGAACTCTTCTGGCCAGCAGATGTAGGATAATCATACACAGCAATTGAATCAAAGGCACATGGGTGCCTCATTTAGCGGCGAATAGTGGCGAAACTAGTTTCTAGCAAAAACCGCAATGGTCTGTTTCTGACGCCTGAGTGCCCGAGCATTGTGGGTGGATTGGGACGAGTCTCAGTCGATATACCAATGGCGTTAAATTGTCACGCTGGCATGGATTGTCGCGTGCTTCAACCGATTACCCAGTTCATTGAGCGGCTGCAATCGAACTTATCTGAGAACGAACGTTTCCGATCTACTGGTTTGGAGCTGTCATTCAAGACGCAGGGCGGCGGAACGAATAAATTTGCGTTTTATCAAACCTACCAGCAAGAGACGTGCACCTGGGTGTATGGCATCAAGAATGAGCTCTGGGCGCGCTGTGATCATCTTTATTTCCCAATTGATATTCGTTTTAGCGACGCCGCTCTCAAAGACGCCTACGGAAGCTATTTTCAATGCCAATATGATGTTCGTGCGAGTGGCTTGTGCGTTTGCCCATAATTTGGAGCCCGCAACGAAATTGGCACCGCATCTTTCCATTGAGCAATTTGATGATTGCATTGGCTACATGTTTCTGCATGATTGGATAACCGGACAGGCAGCAGAAGAGATATTGCATGTTGGTTTGGAAGGATGTACGCGCTTCTTTATAATTCACAACGTTTATGATCATGCGCGCTCGATTCCAAAAGCGGAACCGGCAGCACTACAAAGAAAGTACAACGATAAAGATAATCGCTGGGGTTATTTAACGGAGAGTGCCGATGCAGTTATATATTGTTGGGCAGCCAGATTCGAGCCCTACCAAAAGGGGTTCTTTTTGCTTGCTACCCAGGCAAGAAAGTTTTTGTTAGATCACCCAAAGGCACAGCCTGGATATTTTCGGGTTGCCTCTGTGATTGGCGGTGGAGGTGGAACGGATGCAGATACGGACATTTTAGTCGATCGCTTTTTTATAGATTTATTGAAAGAGCCGCGTTTGCATGGTTGATTTGTTCGAGCCGGAGAATCGGATGCATACGGTCATGTCAAAAAGCTTGATGACGGAGGTTTGGTGCAGTTGCTTGCCGGCAGTTCTGCAATTGTTCACCTAAGCATTTACGAACCTTACGGATTGAGCCAGCTTGAAGCAATGTGGCTTGGCGCTGTTCCGATTGGTCATGCCGTGGACGGATTGCTTTCTACAATTAGAGATGCTGATGAGGCACCAGATTTGGAGCAAGCCCCTTCGCGCCCGGATCCCAAATATGGACAAAATGGTTTCTAGATGAAGGGAATATCGAGCCCGAAGAAATACGATACGGCCTTAAGAAGCTGGATTGCTCTGCAGGCTGCTTCCAGCAATGAACCCGTTACCAAAGCTCATCAAAAGGTGCTTGAAGAAGCAAATACGGCCTTCTACAACGCCTTAGAAAGGTCTTTCAAAGTTCTCAAAGACGAAGGAGCATATTTGCCAATAGTGCTAAACGGCATGAAATATGTACGGTGCGAGCATGATTGGGCGCAAATCGCAAAAAGCTATGAAACTGCGATCAGAAAAGCTAGTGAGATAACACTTTCGGTGCGCGATTCGAGTCTTTGATCATTTGAGCGAATGTCTCGATGTAGGTCTTGTAGGGTTCCATCTTTTCGTAATTGGAAAGAGGAAAATCGAGGCGTTGGCTCCAATTTGAATCATCTGACATGCTTGGCTGGTTGAATCGAATTTTGAGGGCAAGCAAATCCGTAATCATGAAAACCGCAAGCCAGCATGGAGTATCCAACACTCCAGCAAAGAACGCTTTGAGCAAATGCAGGTCCATGTGAGTGGGTGGATTGTTTTCGTCAAGCCCGAGATAGTGCATCAATCTTTGCATTTCTTTCCAGCCTTCGTCGCCTTCAGGTCCGTGCCAGCGTTCAACCATTTGGTCGTAGAAAGTTACAAGTGGTATGTGATCGTGCGTGCCCCAGGTCGCCAATTTCATTTTGGAAATTTGTTCTTTGGGGATGTAAGACTGATCGCCATCATAGAAGCGATTGAACATCGGAATGATAAAACCCGGTATGCCAAGACTTGCCAGAGACGGTCGGCAGTAGGTGGGCACAACACCAAGATCTTCTGCAACAATTCCGGCAGAGCCGGCAGCGCTAATGATCATTTTCAAAAGCTTTTCGCCCTCTTCTTGATTCAAAAGCAAATTTTCAGGTTCCGAGTAATCGTCGCGCGGCAAGAACCGAGGCAGTTCGCCGCCAGTTTTTTCTTTTGCTTCTTCTTTAGTAAGCGATGCGAATTCCGAATTGCGCTCGGCGATCCAGGGAAAGGTATAGATTCTGTAGAAGCCCAGCACATGATCGATGCGAAAGTAGTTAAAAATGTTGGTGACCTTCTGGACACGGTTGCGCCACCAGGCAAAACCTTCACGTTCGTGCTCCTCCCATTTGTAGAGAGGAAGTCCCCAGTTTTGGCCCCAATTACGCGTGAATTCATCACCCTGAAATAATGGTTCAGGAGGAGCGCCACCGGCTCTATCTATATCAAAAAGTTGACGATGAGCCCATGTATCAGCGCTGTATCTGCTAATTCCAAAAGGAATATCGCCCATCAAAGCAACATGTTTGCTGTCAGCATAGGCGCGCACGGCGTGCCATTGTTGAAACGCGATGAACTGGACAAAAGACCAGAATTGGCACTGTTTTTTCAGGTCTTCTTTCTGCAGCGATTTTTCAGAATTTTCAGATTTTTCGAGCCACGACTTTGCTTTATCGGGGCTTTGAAATTCTTCTTCCCAGATTGGCCAGCGACTATCACCGTCGTGTTTTGCTACGAGCATTCGGAAAAGAGCATAGTCCTCCAACCAATTTTTATTTTCCTTTTGGAAACTTTCAAATTCCGGGTCCCCCTTGAAATTATCGAAAGCGTTTTGGAGCAACAAAAGTTTTAGGCGCTTCACCTGTTGATATTTGACAGACCCATTGCGAAGGTTCGCAATGTCATGTTCGATCAAGGTGTTATCAAAATATTCGCGAACAAGCGATGGCACCGCTTCTGGTGACGTATCCAAAAGAACGGGATCGAGTGCAACGGAACTTACGGCATTGTAGGGACTGTTGTCCCCACCAGTTTCGTTGATGGGAAGTACTTGCAGTATGCCAATTTCATGGTGATGGCAAAAATCGATAGCTTCTTTTACGGCAGTCGTATCGCCTATGCCGAGGTCACCCGGTCTGCGCAGCGCAAAGACGGGAACCATGAGACCTGCCAATTTGCGATCGACGTCGATTGCCATTTTTAAATACCGAGTTTCTGAAATACCCTATCAACATTTTTGAGGTAATTTTTGGCATCGAAACAATTTTCTACTTCTTCCTTCGATACCAATTTGCGCACTTCTTGATCGGAAAGCAAATTATCCTTAAAGCTTCCACTCTTGCTGTTCCAAGCTTTCATGGCATTGGATTGCACTAGTTTGTATGCCTGTTCTCTCGTCAACCCTTTTTCGATCAACTTGAGCAGCACAGATTGAGAATAAATCACTCCGCCATAAACATCCATATTTTCTTTCATATTGTCCGGATAGACAACGAGATCTTTCAAGATGGTGCCGAATCTATTCAGCATGAAATCGAGGAGGATTGTCGAATCGGGAATGATGACCCGTTCTACCGAGCTATGACTAATATCGCGTTCGTGCCAGAGTGGAATGTTTTCCATTGCGGCAATTGCGTTTGCTCTTAGAAGGCGAGCCAACCCGCTGATGTTTTCGCAACCAACGGGGTTTCGTTTATGTGGCATAGCCGATGAGCCTTTTTGTCCTTGCGTAAACGGCTCTTCAACTTCAAGCACATCCGTTCTTTGTAAGTGTCGAATTTCAGTTGCAAATTTATCGAGGCTCGAACCAATCAAGGCGATTGTGCAAATGAACTCAGCGTGCCTATCCCTTTGCACAATCTGTGTTGAGATGCCTTCTGCATCAAGACCCAATTTGGCGCAAGTTAATTGCTCGATTTCAGGACTGATGTTGGAGTATGTGCCGACTGCACCGCTAATTTTTCCAACCGAAATATTTTTGGTTGCTTGAGTCAAACGCGCTTGATGCCTGCGTACTTCCTCAAGCCAAACAGCCAATTTGAAACCAAAGGTAATTGGTTCTGCGTGTATGCCGTGGGAGCGACCAACCTGCAGCGTATTCTTGTGTTCGCGGGCTTTGTTCAGGATTATGTCGTGAAGACTATTTAACTCACGGCTAAGAATTGTTGCTGCGCGTTTGAGCTGCAGTGCTAGTGCCGTGTCAATGACATCCGAACTAGTTAATCCAAGATGTACGAAACGCGAGTCTTCGCCCACATGTTCAGCCACATTAGTGAGGAAGGCAATGACGTCATGCTTGACCTCTAGCTCGATTTCTTTAACACGTTCGGTATCAAACTTAGCTTTGTCCTTAATGTTTTTAAGCGCACTCTGCGGAATAAGTCCCTTTTCTGCTTGCGCTTCACAAACAGCAATCTCTACTTCGAGCCAACTCTTATATTTTGCGAGGTCCAACCATAGCGCGGCCATCTCCGGCCGCGAGTAGCGTTCTATCAACTCAACTTCCTTGTAAAAAACGAATCCTGCCTATTTTACAAGACACATCAGCACTCGCTGCCGAACTTAATAGATATCAGGCAGATCTCTGTCAAGCTCGGGCCATATTTGTGATAGTTCTGAGCAGATCTCTGTCAAGCTCGGGACATTTCTAATAGATCTGAGCAGATCTCGAGACACTTTCTCGGGATAGATTCTTGAGGGTTGGTAGAATTGATTTCCTATGAAAATACTTTTGCCAATCGATGTTTTGCATCCTTATGAGCCGCTATTAAGCGATTTACAGCGGTTCGTGCCTCTAGCCGGGGCAGATTTCAAGTTGCTTTATGTGGCGGAGAGCGCCAGCAAATTTGAGGAGTATCTCTCTGGGACGGGCAAGTCTGCCGTCGAAATTGATGCTCAACTAAAGTCAAGAGCAACGAAAACCCTCGAAGAAATTGCAAGCAAGTTGCAACAAGCGGGCGCCACCACAACTATTGATGTGAAGCAGGGAGCAGCCGCGGCAGTAATTGAGGATATAGCAGCCGAAGAATTGTTTGATTGCATAGCAATAGGCGCGCATCATGTGGACAGCAACGATCGAGTACCTCTCGGAAGTACTGCCAGTCACGTAGTCAAGCATGGCAGTGGCACGATATTGCTTTTGCGACCAGAGAAAAAGAAAGACGAATTCAAAAGAGTTTTAGTAGCTCTGGACGGCTCAGATCAATCTCTTCTCGCCTTGCGAAATTTTGTGGAGCAATTTAAAGCCGCGGATCGAAAGGTTGAAATTTACCTCGTCAATGTTGTTTCGATTGTTGGACTCTGGAAATTCGTTTCGCCGGTTGAATTCATTGCTTCTGTAGAAGATAACTTGAATATGGCAGGCGAAACGATATTGGCTGATGGAGAAAAGGAACTCAAAGAATGCGGAATGATGCCTAAGGAAATGTTCATTCGTACTGGCGATATTGCCACGGAAATAATGAAGGCAGCCGAACAACTTTCAGTTGATGCCATCGTCATTGGTGCGCAAGGACGCTCCGCCGTTGAACACCTATTCTTGGGTAGTGTGTCGCACAAACTCTCTCAAAATGCCAGTTCACCGCTAGTAATTGTGAAATGATTTCGACGTCAAAAAATTTCGGAACGTTCTTGTTGGCTATATTCCTGCAACTTTCGTATGCGGCTCCGGGCTTTTGCGATCTTGGTACTTTTGGCAGCCTTGGAGAAGATCAAGCTCACGAAAAGATGGAACTTGATGACATGCGCAACGAAATGAATAGCATCAAAGGTATCACTAAAAATGCCGTTGATCAGCTCAATAAAATCAACACCAAAGATGCCAAAAGCAACGCCAGAGAATTCCATCTGATCTGCAAAGAAGGAAGCATGGAAGTTTTCCCGGGCACTAAGGTGAATTGCCTTACATATAACGGTCACATTCCAGGTCCGGTTATAAGGGTCCACGAAGGTGATCTCGTGCGTGTTGTTGTGCACAATCAAATGACTATGGCGACAAGCCTGCATTTTCATGGCTTAGTTTTGCCTCAATCTGTCGATGGTTTGCCGCGTCGTGATGGGGGGCTTGTGCGCCCCGGTGATACTTACTCCTATCAATTTGTTGCGCAGCCGGCTGGGACATATTGGTATCACCCGCAAATAGTTCATTCTGAAGAAAAAGTACGCGGAATGTACGGTGCCTTAATTGTTGATTCGAAAGAGACAGCGCCGGATGAAGAATTTGTTCTGATGCTTGGGGAATTGGACGCTGTTGTTTCGGGCAATTCAGCAGGGGGAGCCACTCATACAGCGCACTCTACTGCACCGGAGGCTGACGCTGCATCAAGCACATGGACAGCAGTTACTCCTTCGAAATTCGCAAATTTCAATGGTAACAAGCGAGTTTTCTGTCTTGTTAATGGTCAATCTGCACCAGCAATTCCACCTATAGAAGTGGTCCAGGGAAAAAAAGTTAGGCTCAGAATAATAAATGCTTCTCAAAGAGCGGTACCGATACATCTCTCTGGGCATAAGTTAGAAGTTGTGAACATCAATGGCGAACCGATTCAGTCCCAAGCTGGTCGAGACACTGTCAATGTCGGACCGAGCGATCGGGTCGATGTTGAATTTACCGCGGACAATCCAGGCGTTTGGTCTCTAGGCTCCGAGCTTTACGAGCAAACCAATAACGAAGGCAGGTTCCCGGGCGGCATTGCAATGGTAGTACGGTACGTAGACGCATCCACTAAATAGCGCGGACATCTGGTTCTCAACCCTTGGTGCGCGTTAAATAGCGTTCCCCATCTGGCCGTTAACCCTAAGTGCGATCGTTAAATAGCCTTCCCCATCTGGCCGTTAACCCTAAGTGCGATCGTTAAATAGCGTTGCGCATTTCGCTCAGGTGAGCCTTAACTTTATCCATAGAAATGCCTGTATGTTCAGAAAAGGCGCGCCAACCCACATCGATTACTTCTTCCCAGTTGTCAAAGAAAATTTTGGAATCGAAGTAGCCTTTTCCTATAGATAATGAATAGTCGGCGATGACCGCTTTAGCCATATCGTGTTGAATGACATGCTGAAGCTCAAACCAGTTTTCTTCTAGCGCCAGGTCAAAAAGCGTTTTCAAAAATTCGGTTTGTTTATACCGGGATTCCGCCATGCTTCGTAGTTGGTCATCCATGTTCATTAAATTATCACAACTGTCTTGAGTAGTGGTTATTAAACACACTGACGGCGTTTTGTTTAATTGGATACAGAAAAGAATTTGACGGGACCTTTCAGACGAAAGCATATGTCCAATGGGTTATAGTGTAATAAGTGCTCCAAAGAGAAGCAGCAGCCGATGTTGTATCAGCAACTAGAGAAGCTACGAATACAACTTCGTAGGCGCGAGATCAAAGTCTCGGATGCTCTGCTATTGTTGCTAAGATTTTTGAGACAGAAGCTACCTGGCGAAAGGTTGACCTGGCTTAACCGAGAGTTGCTTGGTTACAGCCGAGATGATCTCGATGCCTTTTATGAAAAGCCCAAAACACCCAGTTTTCCGATACTCTTTAGTACACCCAGGAGAGATCGCATTGTTATGGAGGTTCCCGAGTATCGATTTTTGATTGGTACGTGGGGCAGGCTAGACAATCGCGGCAAGTTTGTGACGGTAACCGACGCTCACCTCGTAGAAAAAAGCATTTTCTGCAATATCGGTATACAGCAGATTGAAACACAACTTGAAGACATGGACGAGCCGTTGACAAGCTTATTCAGCATGAGTTTCGACGAAGGTACGGGTGCAGAATTTTATTGTTGGTCGAAAGAATTGCTTCGTGTTTATGAGGCAGTAAGATTTAAGTTGGTAGATTTTATCGACGTAATAGTCGAAGAACTGAAATTGGCACCCAACGAAAGATAATGTCCGGTTTTCGGAATTCACCGTTACCAAAAGATTGGAACCAAACGATCGCGGGATTTTCTGCTAAGTTTTTTGCGCCGATTTCTTTAACGTTTTTGGCGATGTTTTGGGCAATATCTTTCACCTTAGTTTCAGCAACGTTTTGGTTTAGTCCTTGTGCTTGGGCTGACAATCCACCGGTTCATTCTCTGCAGCAAGATCTAAGCGAGGTCGAGAATAGACTCGGAACCAACTTGGATGGCAATGGAAGCGCCGCCGAACGTCTTACTAATCTAGAGAAGATTCTTTTCGGCTCTCCAAAAGAAGGCACTTTAATAGAGCGGATGACCACTGTGAGAGCTGCCGCTGCAAAACAACCGCCCCATTTTGCCCAACCAGGAAATGATAGTGGTGGCCAAATGAATAACGGCGGACCGATAAATAATGGACCTCCGGTGAATTATGGTGGGTCGACGAACAACGGACCTCCGGTGAATTATGGTGGGTCGACGAACAACGGACCTTCAGTGAATTATGGTGGGTCGACGAACAACGGACCTCCAGTGAATTATGGTGGGTCGACGAACAACGGACCTCCAGTGAATTATGGTGGGTCGACGAACAACGGACCTCCAGTGAATTATGGTGGTTCGACGAGCAACGGACCTCCAGTGAATTATGGTGGGCCGACGAATAACGGACCCCCAAAGAGTAGTGCCAGCTCACTGCATATTCCGAGGCCGAATGACCCGATGAGCATTGGTGCTCCAACGAACAGCAGCGCACCAATGAACACTGGAAGCCCAGTGTACAGCGGCATGAATTCAGCAAATGCAAACGGCAAGAACGTGCTGTTAAAAGGCGATGTGGATTTTGCTCGACTTATTTCTTTTGCTCCATTAGCAAATGAAGGTCCTCCCAACTTCACACGTTTCCCTGCACCTGGACATGAGTCTGAAGATACAGGTGACTATTTCGACATCATCTACAACGCATCTCAGCACCGCGTTATGCGTTTTCAATACATGCCCGTGCCCGTGTTTGTGACGCAGTTTTCTGATAAAGCGTTCGTCCAAACCGTGGTAAAAGCCTTTGAGAATTGGGAAGATTCATCGGGACAAACGGTTCGATTTGTGCAAGTTGAAAATCCTATGCAGGCTCGCATTCGAGTTGTCTGGTCACATTTAGGCTTGGGTGTAAATCCCAATGACACCGTTCTTGGTGCACACACGATCACTCAGTGGCGTGCGGATAATGGAAATATGATGGTGACGCCAATTGGATTTTTCCCGATGTTCTCTGCCACAAAGCACTATACTGCCTTACCTCAGACGATCGAAGTGAATCTCGATCTGATCTACGATAAACCGCCACGCGTACGTTTGCGAGTTTTACAAAACGTAGTGGCCCACGAACTCGGCCATGCCCTTGGTATTAATGGACATAGCAATGTTCGTTCCGATTTGATGAACAGCGTAACCGATGAATTTTCCAGACTATCGCAGCGCGATTTGAACACTCTCAATAAAATCTATAAGCAGCACTGCGATATATCACTCTGAACCTTCACGCGAAGTGATAGCTTTAGCTATCGCAGAGCGCGAAGGTACTGTCTTAAGTTGCAGCGGCCAACTCTTCGTAATATTTGTCCCAACGATCAACTTGGATTTGGTCACTCAACCAAGCCGGCATCCAGCGAATGTTTCGCCGGAACCAGATGCGTTCATCCCTGTTGAAAAAGTCAGTAGCGTTCATCAAGGCAATGCTATCTAACAATTTTTCTCCCAGATTCCAAACCGCCCGAGCTGCTTCACCAACGATGGTTTCTGCCAATTTTAGCTTGCGCGGAGAAACATGCTTGAACTGGATTTTTAATCCATCAATGTGGAATTTACTAGAACGACCATCAATCAAAAATATCGCTTCGTTCGGACGCTTGCCATATTTTTCAGTGCGAGGTTCTGCCACAAACAAAGGTTGTTCCACAATTCGTCTTCCAAAGGCTTCCGCTTTCGCTTTTGCAATTTCGAAGATCGAAAAATCCTTTATATAACCGAGCTCTTTTACAAATACTCCGCGCGCAAGCCGACGAATCCAACCAATTTTCACTAGCCGATAAAGTGCCTGGTCCACAGCCGATCGCTTCCCGAACGCAAGACAATCTCGGGTCGTAAATATCTTTCCATCTGTCACAAATTGAATGTACCGTTTTACCATCGTCATAGCCATATCGGTGTCTCCTTTTATTGTTCTCACCATCAATTAGATTTTTAGTCTCAAGATCTAACTACGTGAAAAAACAAAAAAAGTTCGATAGCCTGGCAGCATATCGAAAATATTTTTTCTCTGACACCAAAATGAATTTCAGTAGGGGTAAGGCGCGATGCCGAAAGTTTGGCGCATCTCCGCGTCCAGCGCTTTATTATTCTGCTCCAAATTTGCAAGGGCTTCTTTGCGTCCCATCAACGTGCTTGCAATCGATTGGCCTGTTTCATCAGTTGCGAGTAGATTGTTTTGTACTTTCATATAATCGGAAAAAAGCTTGGCAGCATCATTGAAATAATTGAAGTAACCGCGATGCAAATTGGATGTTGCTTGCAAATACATCAAACTTTTCAATTCTGCACTTGCTTTGTGGTAGCGATTAACCATTGAAGATAAAAATTGCTGCGATTCTACTTTTTGTTCGCCCGGAATAATTATTGACAGTCCCTGGGCCATCATTGCATCGGCCTTTTGACGCTCAGCGGGAGTCATTTGGGCTTCATGCCGAATGTTATCGTAGGAATGAAACCATTTACGAATCGATTCTATGTTGTTGCTAGGTGCGCTTTGACTTGCTTGTCTGGGTGCACCGCCGCCGCCGTTCTGAAAATCTGCCTCGGTCTGAGCAATGGTCGGCAGAAGCACCGTCAGATTGACGGCTGCAGCGATAAAGAAGCAACGCGCTCTCATAACTGGAGATCGAGAACCTGGCTTGTCTATTAGCGATCTCAATTTTCCATCCTTCGTTTCAATGACCGACAATTTGGTATATTCTAGCTGGATCGCCCGATGGCGACCATTATTGGGTATTAAAGTGTTATGACGATTTTGATTGCAGTTAAGAAGAATAATCGTGTATTTGTTGGTGCGGATCGCATCACAACGTTTGGCAGCGGTTATTCAACTGATTTGGTCGATGGAACGAAAATAGTCAAGTTGAAACACGGCTATCTGGCAACTAGCGGCTATACGCTGTTGGATAACGTCATCGAGCACTTATTCAAGTCAAACCACAAGCTTGTGGAGAATGAATTCAAAGATAGAAGCGACGTGTTCACTTTCTTTCTCGAACTCTACAACGAGATGAAAAAGTCTTACACTCTCGTTGATTCCGGTAAGGAAACGTACGCAAGCTTCTATAACGTTTTTCTCGTTGTAACCGCACGCAGTATCTATGGTGTTTCATCTAATTTAAGTGTCCATGAATACGATCGTTTCGCAGCAAAAGGGGCTGGCTCCGATTATTCACTAGGTTGTTTGTACGGATGTTATGACCTTCTTCATGATGGCTTTGAAATCACACGTCTAGCTCTTGAGGCAGCATGTCGCTATTCCATCTATTGCAAAGAGCCGCTTGATATCGTCGAAGTGAAAGAAAGCGAATTCGGCAAGAAACGAAAAGGCTCACATAAAGTTCGTGGACGAGAAGTGAGCACGATACCGAAACTTAGAGGCACAGGCAATATGATCGTTGTCGAACGTGGAAAATCAGTTGCACTCGTCAAAATTGCTCGCGAAACAACTAATGGAACCGGTCGAAACGGCAAAGCAACGACCGCAGCTGCTAAGCCAGCAAAGACAGCGAAAGCTGCAAAGCCAACAAGGCTAGCGAAAGCCAAGATTACAAAGACGGTGAAGCCGACCAAAGCTAATAAGCCAGTAAAAGCGGTTAGAGCTACGAAGCTAGTAAGCGCTAAAAAGCCAGTAAGAGCCGTTAAAACAACGACAAAGTCAAGAAAAGGACGCTAATTCAATTTCGCCAGGTCTTGTTCAAAAGTTGGATATGAAATTTTGACGGAATCCCTTTCTTCAAGATCCAATTCGTCTTCGCATACCAAATTAGCCACCAATCCTGTCATCGCAAGACGATGATCGTCGTGTGTGTTCCAACGTGATCCGCCCGGGAGTGTTGACTGACCTGTGATCAGAAAACCATCCTGGCGTCCTACAATTTTTGCGCCAGCACTAGCCAGATTATCTATTATCAAAGCCAAGCGATCGCTTTCTTTAAAGCGTAGTTCTTCGGCGCCGCTAACGGTCAACTCGCCATCGCAGAAGCAACCCGCCAACGCAATAATTGGAATTTCGTCTATGCCACTTGCAATTGTGTCACCAGATATGGTGGTGCCTCGCAAACGTCCCGTTCCGCGAATTCTAATATCGGCAACTGGTTCGTAACCGAGATCGCGCTTATTTTCCAACGTAATATCTGCGCCCATCTGTTTAAGAACATCAATAATGAGAGTTCGTCCGGCATTGATACCAACGTTGTTCAGCACAACTTCCGAACCAGTAACAATCGCTGCGGCTACCATCATGAATGCAGCCGATGAGATGTCTGCTGGTACTTGTATTCGTTTACCAGCAATCTTTTTAGTCAATTTCCTAACAGTGACGGTCAACTGATCGGGTGCTTCAAAAGGTATTTCCAGAAGGCGGAACATGCGTGCTGTGTGATCGCGTACTGTGCCCGGTAAAACAACAGAAGTTTTTCCTTCTGCCTGTAGACCCGCCAACAAGAGCGCTGTTTGCACCTGGGCAGATGCCACTTTTAGCTGAAAGGTTTTGCCAGAAAGTGACTTACCGTCAATTTGAAAAGGCGCACAACCGTCCTTTGCCTCACCAGAATGACCATTGGCGAGAACTTTGGCTAGAAATTTGAAGGATGCGCCCATTTCTGCAAGTGGATCGAGAACTCGGCGCATAGGACGTTTCCGCAATGAATCGTCACCATCAAACACCGTTGCAAACGGTTGAGCCGCAACAAGTCCGGACAGTAATCGTATTGTTGTACCGCTATTTCCGGCATTAAGCTCATTGGATGGCGCTTTAAGAGTAAAAATTCCCGGGCTTTTTACCTCCATTAATGGAGAAGATTTACTAATTGCTAGACCGAGTTTGCGCATGCAATCGGCAGAACTGACACAATCTTCTGCAGGAGAGCAGTTTTCAATTTCGACTGTGCCTTCAGCAAATGCAGAAAATATAAGAGCTCGATGAGAGATGGATTTGTCGCCAGGAACAGTCAGGGAGCCTCTTAGCACTTTCTTCTTCATTTATCCATACACAAAAAGGGGCAAAACAAGGGTGTCTATTGTAAGATTTAAAGCCACCTTGAGAGACCGTATTGGAGTTTTATGTTGCGCTTCTTAACTGCCGGTGAGTCACATGGCAAGGCTTTGATAGCCATGCTGGAGGGCGTTCCGGCTGGACTAAAAGTAGATCTTGCTGCCGTCAATCATGAACTTGGCAAACGGCAAAAGGGTTACGGCAGAAGCAATCGGCAAAAACTTGAGAAAGACGAAGCCCAGGTTCTTGGGGGCATAAGGCATGGTATTACAACTGGTGCGCCGGTTGCTCTCATGGTAGCCAATAAAGAATCGGAAAACTGGCAATATGTAATGGCTGTCGAAGAGCCAGATCTTTCTAGTCCGGAAGCTCAGGAACAGATGGCGTCTAAATCCATTACTAGATTTAGACCAGGACATGCAGATTTAGCTGGCACGATCAAATACAGTCAGCACGACGTAAGAGACGTTTTGGAGCGCGCCAGTGCACGGGAGACAGCAGCACGAGTGGCTGCAGGTGCTCTTTGCGGACAATTGCTCGAAAAATTCGGCATCAAAACAATTAGCCATGTCATTCAAATTGGCCCAATTAAATCGACCGTTAACCACGAAGAATTGCCGCTTAAACAAATTGAACAGGAAGCTGAACAATCGGAATTATTTTGCATCGACAAAGATGCTTCCGAAAAAATGAAAGACTACATTCAGCAAATGTGGCAAGCCGGTGACACCGTTGGTGGAGTCGTTGAGGTCAGAACTGAAAATCTACCGGTTGGTTTGGGAAGTTATACGCAATGGGATCGCAAACTTGATGGTCGAATCAGTCAAGCCATTATGAGCACTCAGGCTATCAAAGCCGTCGAAATAGGTGATGGAGTCGAAGCAGCATCAACACCAGGTTCAGGTGTTCATGATGCACTGATGCCGAATGAAGGCGGCAAGTCTCTTCCATTCAAGCGCCTTACCAATCATGCTGGCGGTCTAGAAGGCGGCATGACCAATGGTGATCAGCTTGTTGTGCGGGCGTATATGAAACCAATTCCTACGATGCGAGCTGGTCTTGATTCGCTCAACTTTCCGAGCTTCGAAGCAGAGCGCGCCCATTACGAACGATCAGATGTCTGTGCCGTTCCAGCCGCGTCTGTTGTTTGCAAGGCGATGGTCAACATTGTTCTTGCTGGAGCGCTGCTTGAAAAATTCGGAAACGACAGTATTCGAGAGCTTGAAATTGCTATTGAAGAATATCGAACTTACTGCCGGGAACTTGGCAAAAAGCAAAGCCCGAGAAAGTCCACTAAAAGCCCTGTCTAAATGGTAAAGCAAATGGTTGCGCACAAGCATAAAGCCGCTCCTTCGACACCGCTAAATATCAATTGGCATACATCGTTTGGTGTTGAAAGCAAAGTGACGGTGGGTGCCGGAATAGTTAAGCGCGCCGGTCATTATTTGTCGCAACTCAATGTTGGCAGAAGCGTACTTATTCTTAAGCAACCGCACCTCGACAGGGCAACTCTCGATGCAATCGTGTCCGATCTAGAAGATCGCGGTCATGACCCAAGTGTTATGGAACTTGCCGACGGTGAAGCGTGCAAAACAAATGATTCGCTCGTTGGCGTATGGCAACGACTGCAAAAATTGGGATTCACTCGCCAGGACACGTTGATGGCAATCGGCGGAGGGGCCATTACCGATCTCGCTGGTTTTGCTGCTTCAACTTATTTACGCGGTGTCAATTTGGTTTTGGTACCGACGACACTTCTTAGTCAAGTTGACGCCGCTATCGGCGGCAAAACTGCCATAAATCTCGATGCTGGAAAAAATCTTGCTGGCACCTTCTATTTCCCACGCACGATTATTGTCGATCCGGAAACATTGCTAACTCTGCCCCGCCGCCAGTTCGCTTCCGGTCTGGCCGAGGTAATCAAATATGGAGTGCTCGAAAGGACCATTGCAGCTGAAAGCGAATATAAACCTGGCCCCATTCCTTTGTTCGATTTTCTAGAGAAAAATCTGACCGAAGATTTTTCTCCTGATGACCCGACAATGAGCGGAATCATTATGAGTTCCATCAAGATGAAACTCGGCGTAGTGGCAACTGACCCTCACGAAAACGGATTGCGTCGTTGTCTCAATTTGGGACATACAGTCGGTCACGGTGTTGAGAAAGCATCGTCATATCAGCTCACACACGGTGAGGCTGTTTCAATCGGGTTGGCCTTTATAGTTTGGTTGGCCGTTAAGTTCAAAATGCTTTCTGAAAAAGATGCAGCACGTACAAAAGCACTTTTAGAGAAAGTTGGTCTTCCAACTTCAGTTCCTTGCGATCTCAAATTGGACGCCATAAATGAAGCTCTTTTTCACGATAAAAAGCGCTCAGGCAAAAGTTTTAAAATGGTAATTCCGAATGGCGAATTAGGCACCGTCGATTATTCAAAAATCGTGCATGCCGACGAACTGACACAGTACTTAGAAGAGTTCATTGCCACGAAGAAGTAATTTCTGACCGCCTGGTCAAGAAATTACTGACCGCAAGGTTAGGTAGATTCTTTTGTTTCAGCCGCGGTTTCAGCAGGCATTTCGGTAGCCAGTTTTGATTCGGCTGGTTTGTCACCAGTGCGCCATGGTTCAGCACCGGGCGTAGTGGCAGCACTCGCTTTGGCACCCTCTGGGTCTTCCGGGGCTTCTGTATAGGTATCGAAATATACTTTCTTACCTCCCATCATGAGCGAAATGGTTAGGTAAACGAGCAGAATCGCTACAAAAACGCCCCATTGAGTTACGTAAGTATGCACAAGATATTTCCTTTCAGAAGGACGGCAGCGTTAAGCCACGGTCTCAGATTATAAACATTTGAGGGGAACCCTGCCTAGGCCGAAAGTGCCAGTCCTCTTGAGATTCCCTCAATAACTCTAAATTTGAATTTTGCTTTGCTCATGGCTACCTCTGGCATTGTGCTATAACAAACAGGTTTCATATAAGCAGCTGACGGGGGTTCATTCTTCGATGAGAGTTTCAGGCGCAACTATCCTTCTTGCCGCGGCAACGCTTTTTCTGACGGCTGGACCAAAGGTTTGTGCCGGGTCGCAGTCTGCTCTCGATCCCTATGCCAATATAGATGCGCCGGTGGTTCAAAAGTCTCATAAGACCCACGAGCCCAAACAGAAGAAGGAAAAGAACTCCTTACGAGATTCCCAAGATAAGTATGCCGCCGCCTCAGACTTTGGCACGCAACCCGAACAGACTCCTAAACCCAAGAAGGTAAAGGAAACGAAGGTTGCCGAAGATAAGGACTGGCCTGAAATAGACACTAAGCCTTCAAAGGCAAAGGCTGAAAAGGCGCCTAAACCGGAAAAGGTAGCCACTGAAAAGGCGCCGAAGCCGGAAAAGCAAGCCAAGGCTGAAAAACCAGCCAAACCCGTCAAACAAGATAAGCCGGAAAAGCAGCTCTCTGAGAAGCCGCCCAAGCTTGACAAGACTCAAGACCAAGCCAATCTTGAGCCGACGCCAGAAACAAAGACGGAAGCTCCGCCAAAGCTCGGCAAAACTCCTAAATCAACTGCCTCCTCAACTCCAAAGAAAGTTGAGCAAACATCATCCAATGAGTCTGGTGATGGATTCGGTTCTGGTTTGAGCGACATCAAACGCGGTTATGCAAAGACATTCAAGGCTGCCAGTTCGGGCATTGTTAATGGCACCAAAAGTGCCACCAGCAAAATTGCTGCCGGTACAAAGAAATTGGGCGATCACATAGCTAGTGGTGCCAAAGCGTCAGGCGATGCTCTTGCAAAGGCAGGCGGCAAAATGAAAGACGGCGCAAGCGCAGTAGGCAGTAAGGTAGCAGCGGCTCCGAAGGCAGTTGCAGAAAAGATACCTGGCAAGTCCGATCAAGCGAAGGCTCCTAAGCCGGAAAAAATCTCCTCGAAGGAACCTAAAGAACCTAAGGAACCTAAAGAGCAAAAAGTAAAAGCATCCAAAGAAGATAAGCCAAAAGCGATCGCTTCCAAGAAGGATGACATGCAGTACGCTGGAAAGCCTCTCCCGGCCATCGAGAAGAAGCATGGACCAGGCATAATCAGCAAAGCAATGGGCAAGATCAATCCTTGGTCTAAACCAGACAAAGGCAAATTCGACATTGTTCCGCCGAAACCTGCCTCTTTGGACAAGCCGTTCGAAGCATCAAATGCTCAATCGCAATAACTTGCTAGACGATGATCTGGCAGTTAGGCAGCCACTTTGTGAGCTCGGTTAAGCCCTGATAGCTTACCTTTGTGCTGCGCAACCACAGTTCTTGCAGATTCGTTAGGCGCGTCAGAAAGTCGATGCCTGCGTTTGAAACGGCGGTGCTGTTCAAGCGTAATCGCTTCAAGTTGGTCAGGTTCTTTATTTGCGAAAGACCTTTGTTGTCTATATCCGTAAAGGACAGGCTGAGCGTGTGAAGGTTACTTAGACCTGAAAGCGCTACCAATGCGGCATCGCTTATACGCGTATCGTCTAGGACTAGTTCGGACAAAAGCGACAAAGAGGCTAAGAGCGGCATGCCTGCATCACTGATATGCGTGGATGATAAGTTTATTTTGCGCAGGTTTTTGAGCTTTGCTATGTGATGCAAACCTGTGTCGGTTATACCAGTACAACCGATATCCAGCTCTTCAAGCCGAGTGAGGTGCTCGATAAATTGAAGATCAGAGTCACCAACTTCGGTGCCCAGAAAGCTTATGCCGTAAAGCGCATCGGCTGCGACTCGAGCCAAGCGTGAACAGCCATAAACAGAATCGAAATTGTAGTAAAGGACAAGGCGTGTATCAGGAAGCACCCTCACTTCGCCGATTGCTTCGCCATGAAACTCAGTTGTGCCATCATCTTTCAATATATATAGATCGCCGCATGAGCGATCAACAGGAAAGTGAATGGAGACCTTGGGTTCCGAAAAGAGACTTATATTAGCCGGAATTACGGGCAGTTCTGTCAGGGTTTCAGTCGAAAGCTTTTTATCTTTATTCACGTCTTTTGCCGCCGCTCCACCACTATTTGCCACTGTTTGCTCTTTAGGCGGTTGTGAACCGCCGGCGGGTGGAACCGTCGCATCAGATGAACTGAAGCCCTTTTCGTTCATTGATCCGTCTGCCATGCGCAGCGCCCCCTTTCAGGTTCTACCCCTTGATAAGAGTAAAATCTCGGTTAAACGGCAAAGAAATCAAATATTTGAAGGTTTTTTGATGAGCTTTCGTCTGATTGGCGTTACATCTCCAGGTATGGCACAATGCATTCGCCCCATTATGTTTAAACACAAATTCCAGGATGGTCGAAAACCGCCCCGGAATAAGATTGCGAACTGTACCACCACATGTGGTATCAAATACGGTGTGATGATGGGCAGCAATTGCCAATCACTCTGCGATTATCAGAAGTTGGCAGCTAGCCGTTCACGTTCTGCTTCGATGATGCGACCAGCGCGTCCGCCGCTGCGTGGAAACTCTCTGCCACGCATGAGCAACTGCTTGTCATAGCTTTCCGGTTTGAAGATGCCGCAGAAGTAATCAACAGCAGCTTCAACATCAAATTCGCGACAAGAGAATATGTCCAGAGTCACGAACCCTTTGTCTGGAAAAGTGTGGATAGATATATGGGACTCGGCAATTAGCACGACTCCGCTTACTCCCCAATCATCCTCTACGGTTCCTCTATAAGTAAACACGTAGGGAGGCATTATCTTGGTCATATCTAGCTGCGCTGGGTATTGGTCTAGCACTTCGCTAACCATATTGAGATCAGCTAGATTGGTTTTTGGACAGCCATAGGCTTCTAGGATTAGATGTGGTCCGAACATTGTTTCTTCCCCCTGGAATGCTCGTGGTGTTTACGAGACTTTGGGTAACCGATGAAATCAAGGCGAGCGAGCTTGGAACTAGTTCGTCTTGCGGGGTACACGAAACGCTAACTTACACCAGATTTGGACTACATCCGTCCTGGGGTTTCGAGCGTTGTTGTGTGGGTGCGGAGATCCTCCTGTAAGAATTAACGAAATGGAATTCTACACGAAAATATTTTTTTGGGAAGTGTCTTCAGAAAAGAGCAATACTTTTTTTGAGAATTCCTACAAGAACATAAACCGTTTTACCACAGGTGGGCGGTTAAAGCGAGGTTAAGAACGCCTGCCGAATTCTCGACAGGCGCTTAGTTTTGGAAGTCAGAGTGAGTCACACTCTCGTTATGCTTCGATGAAATCGAGAATCTTGCGGAGCTTTCGTCCATCATTAAAATTGAGACGAACGCTCCGGCAAAGCAAACTCCTCCGGTCAACATTGCTCCGGCAATCGGACCGTAGATCGACGAAATTTCGCCAAAGAGGATCGTGATCGCAATGGTGGAAGCTCTCACCAGATTCGGAACGAGTGTTGTAGCCGTTGAACGCAAGTTAGTTGCGATGCTCTGCTGTCGAAGTGACGAGCACAGACCAATAACCGATGAAGAACCCGAGTGGCATACAGAGAAGGCCATAATATTGAACAAGACAATAGAAGACGAGGAAGGCGGAAATGATTGCGCCTGTTGCGAATAGAAGCATTGCCATTTTCCTGCTGCGCAAAAGTTGGCTCAGGATGCCACTTATAACTTCGCCTGTTGTATCACCGAAAGAATAGGAGAGAGCGATTGCTGCCACGTTGAGGACAACATTGCCTCCAGCTCCGATCTCAGGGGCGAATGAAACCACAACCCTCTAGCGAACCACAGAGGTACCGCAGCAAGAACGCAGCGAACCAAACATAAAACGCGACCTTTGTCCGAGAAGAGGAGTCGAATGCTGCCGCGCTCAGTCGAGCGTTGTGAACTATCTTGGCAAAGAGCGGTGTCTCCTTCATAGATAGCAAGGCCAATGCCCGCTAGAAATCGCAAGGCCCAATACATATATAGGAACGGTAGGTGTAGCTATCCACCAATTATTGACAATTGATCGAAAGACTGGCCGATGGATTTTGACAAAACTGGTTCCCAGGCGCATTTCCTCTGGCAATTTCTTGGCGAATTAAACCATGACCCTGTTCAAGCGAACTTTCACGGCGGAATTGAAATTGGTTTCAACCGCTGTCATGAAGTCACTAGCGGCATCAACCCAGAACTGAGCACCAACGAGAATGGCTTGATTCTGCTTGCCTTGCGGGAAATTGAGCATGACTGGATCTTCGCCTTTGTAGCTATTGAGTATGTCCTTCAAGCGATGCAGATCTGAGAAGCTCTGCTCTTGCTTAAAGTAGATGCTCACCAGACATGCATCAGAAATTCTTCGAACAGATGATGCCAGGACAGAAACATCTTCTTCGTTCTTTTTGACTTTGCCCTTGATGAGAAGAAGCGATTGAGGCAGGAGAACATTTGGATCGATGCGATCCATAAGCTCTCCATAAGCCACTACTTCTATTCCACCACCTAGATCTTCGAGCTTTATGATGCCCAATAACTTATTCTGTTTGGTCAATTTCTTTTCTATAGAATTCGCAAGGCCACCAATTATGACGCTTGTTCCTTCGGAAGCTTCCCTTACCTCACGCAAGGAGTGTGTGGTGAGCAGACGCAGGCGATTGCTTACTCTATTGAGAGGGTGACTTGTAACGTAGAAGCCGAGCAGTTCGTGTTCCATAATTTGGCGTTCAGCTTCGGTAAATTCAGTGCCGTCGCCAGTCAATTCTTGTTCAGCTAGCATGCCATGATCGACCTGAATGCTGAACAAACTAATTTGCCCGGAAGCTTTCTCGATTTGTACACGGCTGGCACGCTCAACTAGAGCGTCTAAATTCTCAAGGGCTTGCTTGCGCGTTGCACCCAGACTTACGCAAGCACCACATTTGATAAGGGCTTCCAGAGCCCGTTTATTAACCGTGCGCAGATCTATGCGACCAAGAAAATCTTGCAGCGACGTGTAAAGCCCATTCTTCTCTCGTTCCGAAACGATATTTTGGATGGCTGCTTCACCGCAGTTTCTCACCGCTGACAGTCCAAACGTAATAGATTGACCGTCGGCTGTAAAGTCTGAGCCTGAGACGTTTACATCGGGTGGAAGAATGTCTATGTTGATCGCCTGGCACTCGGCAATGTAGGCTTGAACTTTGTCCTTATCTCCTGAAACACTGGAGAGCAGCGCGCACATGTACTCAACTGGATAATGTGTTTTGAAGTAAGCAGTTTGGTAAGTCACCATGGCGTAAGCTTGGCTGTGGGACTTGTTAAAGCAATACTCCGCAAACTGCACCATCATATCGAAGAGTTGGTTTGCGATTTCTGAACTGACACCGTTTTTGGTGCAACCGGAAACGAAGATTTCCCGTTGTTTTTCCATTTCCTCGGGTTTCTTTTTGCCCATGGCACGTCTTAGCAAATCGGCTTGTCCAAGACTGTATCCACCTAAGTGTTGGGCTATTTGCATGACCTGTTCTTGATAGACGATCTGTCCATAAGTGTCTTTTAGGATTGGCTCCAACAACGGAGTTGAATATACGATTGGAGTTTTCCCATTCTTGCAATCGATGAATTTTTCGATCATCCCGGTGTCAAGCGGGCCTGGACGGTAAAGAGCTATAAGTGCAGAAATGTCTTCCAGACTGGTCGGCTTCATATCGCGAGCGACTTGCTTCATGCCTGAGGACGTTTCAAGTTGGAATATTCCGGACAGATCGCCATTGCTTATCGTTTGAAAAACCTGCTCGTCATCAAGTGGCAAGTTGTCTGGATCTATCTGTATTCCGCGCGTTTGTTTGATGATTTTGACGGCCTTATCGATCATCGTTAGATTTCGCAGGCCAAGGAAGTCCATTTTCACAAGACCTATGTAGGCTAGGTCTTCCATATAGAACTGGGTGATGACGGTGCCGTCATTGTTGCGCTGCACAGGCACAATCTCTTCTAGAGGCACATCTGAAATGACAACTCCGGCTGCGTGCATGCCGAAGGTTTTGTTGACACCTTCAAGTTTGCGAGCCAGGTCTATAACCTGCTTAGCTTCCTCATTGGAGCTGTATACCTTCTTAAATTCCGGGTGCTCTTTCACCATTTCATCAAGAGGTGTGGGCTTACCTCGAACCACCGGAACCATTTTGGCGAGCTTGTTCGATTCTGCAAAAGGAAACTCCAGAACACGGGCAATGTCCTTAATGACTGCCTTACTGGTCATGCGGTTGAAAGTGATGATCTGCGCAACCTTATCAGCGCCGTACTTTTCAGAAACGTACCTGATGATTTCTTCACGGCGTTCAATGCAGAAGTCTGTATCAATATCTGGCATCGAACGTCTTTCCGGGTTCAAGAAACGTTCGAACAGCAAGTTGTACTTAAGCGGATCGATATTCGTAATGCCGAGTGCGAAAGCTACGAGGCTGCCTGCCGCAGAACCACGCCCTGGACCTACCGGAATACCTTTGTCACGAGCATATTGGATGAAATCTGCTACGATCAAAAAGTAAGATGCGTAATTCATATCCTGCATAACTTTAAGTTCTATGCGGGCACGATTTTCTATTGCATCTGTTATTTCTCCGAATCTCTTTTTAAGACCTTCAAAAACCAATAAATCTAAATAGGTGTCAGCCGTATGGCCCGGTGGCACAGGGAATACAGGCAGGCGCGGGTCATCCGAAAGTTTGATCGGATCGATCTTATCTGCGATTTCAAGCGTACTTAAAATTGATTCTTCAATGTGTTCGGTGTCTAGATGGTCTCTGAACAAACAGGACATTTCGTCGCCGTTTTTTATGTATTCCCAACCCGTGAACTTCATCCGTTCTTGGTCGGTAACTAGTTTGCCCATCTGAACGCAAAGCAAGCAGTCATGCGCAACGGCATCTTCTTTGTTGGTGAAGTGACTGTCATTGGTGGCAGCAAGTTTTATATCAAGTTCTCTGCTGAGACGAACGAGCTGCTTATTAACCTTGCGGTCTTCCGGCATGCCGTGATCTTGAATTTCAAGATAGTAATTCTCGCCAAAAACTTCCTTGTACCACGTGGCAGCCTTCTTTGCCTTTTCGTAATCGTTTTTCAAAAGACTCTGGCAAAGTTCTGCACCTAAGCAGCCTGAAAGCACAATGAGCCCGCTCTTATGTGCTTCCAACATGTCTTTATTGATGCGCGGTTTGTAGTAATAACCTTCTAGGTGAGCGCGCGAATTCAACTTGACTAAGTTTTTATAGCCCTGCTTATTTTGGGCAAGTAGGGTGACATGATAGAGCGGTTGCTTGGAAGTTTTGTCTCTGGTATCTCCGTCAATTATGTATCCTTCGCAGCCAATAATTGGTTTGATACCGCCCACTTCATGGCAGGTTTTGGTTAGTTCTATGGCACCGTACATGACACCATGATCCGTTATAGCAACAGCAGGCATATTTGCAGCTTTTGCTTTTTTGACGAGATCTTTAATCATCGTTGCGCCGTCAAGAAGGCTGTATTCGGTATGAAGATGCAACGGAACGTACGGACGCGGGCTCATGAGAGTCTCCCCAAAGGCAAATAGATTAAATACGGTGTGGATATCGTATGCATATCCGCACTCGGGAATTTTCAATTCCATGGCGCTTCAGAGCGCCAATGTGGCACTGCGAGCCACTTCAACTTGCCATTCTAGCGCCTTCTGGTTCTTAAACCTGGTTCTTAAACGCAATAGCAGTCTAAAAAGTTCAATTGCCAAAAGTGCAATTTAAAGGATCCGAGGGAAAACCCTATTTACTTAGAAAACGACTGCAACTAACATTTCCTATTGTCAAGCAGTCGCCCTCCCCTTACCAGGACTGGATGAATCATGCATCTGGTTTATTCGACTTCCACTCGTTGGTGGAAGTTCGTCGTTTGCGCAATCATCGTCACAGTGCGCTTAGCCATGGCGCCAATCTTTGCCAATGCCGATGGCGGGGCATTCGTTGATACACCGCCCCTGTGCGGCGCGACGCGGTGCTCCATCGACTATTTCGTGTTTCATGGAGAACTTCCCTTCGCCTGAAACCAACACAAAAGGGATCTTTGCTGAAACCAACAATCCATCTCAATCATTGCTTATTTCGCCCTGGGAACAAGCGATCATCAAAAATGAAGATCACTTCGCTCTTGGTATAGGCGCAGAAAAAGTGCCTCTGGACCCCTTTCTCATGGGAGAGGTAAAGGATACGCATTATGAGGAGGAATGGATAGTTGTTACCGAAGGGCGTATCGATTTCGAGATAACTGAAGACGCAAACAAAGCCAAGATCTCGTGTGTTTGGCAAGAACCAGAAGAGAAGTACAAAGAGTATGAGGGATTAGATAAGGCACCACAGGGAGTGCCCTATGTAAGCGATATTGGAACAACAAATAGCTATTTAGAAAACGGCAAGCCCAAGCGAGCGGAGATTTTTATGTTCGCAGGAGCGAATGCTGAGTGCAAGAAGCTTGAACCGGAAGATGTAGTCGGCACTGTTTCAGAAGCAAGTAAAAAATAAAAACAGCCGACCCGTTGGAGTCGGCTGCAATAATTTTTTGAAAAGGTTAGATCAGTTTGAAATGCCTTAGTTTTTTAGTAGGCGAGCTGTTTCAAATGAGAGCCTTTTTGAGCACGATATGAGCGGCGTCTGGCAACGGCTGGACGGTGACCAGTTGAGAGTTGTGAATCTTCGGCATGTTCTCTAAGCAATCTGTGAGCAGCTTCTTCTGCTTCCACTTGTGCTAAAGCTTGCCGAAACCACATTTGCAAGCACTGTCTCTCATCTGCGGTCAACGCGGTTTTCGTCATTGAGTAGTCCTCTCTGGTGTTTGATAATTGAACCTGAACTGACATCAATCTCGGTATTGCACTTGGCAAGACCATGGAGACAAATATGCCTTTCGAGTTCGCAGCTGGACTATTCTAGGTGCTTACCAAGGGGCTCGCAAAGGATATGTAAATAAGTTTGATCTGAAGATAGTGCAGAAAGGCATTAATAATCGCTTAGATGGCGTGAGCATTGCCTCAATAAAGGAACGGAATAATCTGCCATTTGTGACTGGTGCCGCTCCCTGTTCCGCTTTTCGAATCTAACTGCCATTTCAGAAGAACGATCGCACCAGGGATAGCGATCAAAGGGAACCAAGTCTGAAATACAAGGGGTATTCCGAAAATATATATCAAAGTGGCTGCATAGATAGGATGGGCGACTGCCCAAGGGTGCAATTTGGTATCAGGAACGGTGTCTTTATCGAAAACAGTGCGCAGCAATATGGCGCCTCCTAAGGCAACGAAAATCAGGCCGATTTTAGGTACCAAATGAATCGAAACATCAGGCAGAATGAAGATTCGAAGTTTTTCGCACAGTGCGGCGCAGGCTGTATACCAGAACAAGAAAATAGTTGCGATGATCCCGAATCTATATTTGGTTCCATATTTTTTGATGAAGGCGAAAATAGGATGCACTTGGCTTTTATTCAAGACAATTGCTTCGCTATTTTCTTCGCTACTGGCTTCGTTTGGCGAGGTCAGGAAAACTTGGGATTGCGAAATGGTCTTGGCAAATGCGGCAGCGGAAACGATCAAAGCAACCACATAAAAGCCCCATTGCTCTGAAGATTGATCTGTGAAAAATTCAAGTGGTTTGCGATGTTTTACGAGCACTACGGGCAGCGCCGACACTAATATTCCGTAGACTAACCCGATTAGCAGTCCTTTCAATGAAGCTATTAAGCTCTTCAAATTCAATTCAGCGCTGACGCTCCAAGCGTTCTTAAGCTGTGCCTTACAAGGGTTTCGACTTCCTCGGATATGTTAGCCCTTTTTGCCTCAGTCAGTGCAAGATTTATCTCTGTTGCTGTGTAGCCAAGCCCTTCTAGAATGGTGCGCACTTCTTCATTGACTGCAGTTTTCGTAGTCGGCTCAGAAACGGAAGTAGAAAATCGTTTTTGATACCAGTCTTCGATTTTAGACTTTAGTTCTAAAACTATACGTTGAGCAACTTTTGTGCCAACGCCGGGTGCTTGTGTAATGAATTTCTGATCTTCGTGGATGATCGCCTCAGCAAGCTGCCGGGAGCTGAAATTCCCCACCAGCGCAAGAGCTAATTTTGGACCAATACCGGTCACAGACTGCATTAGAAGGAACAATTCGCGATCTTCAAGTGCCGAAAAGCCGAAAATCGTCCAATCCGTTTCCTTTATGGACAAAGCGGTGTGAATCGTTACCGCATCGCCCATTGCGCCGACGGTTGACAGCGTTCGGCGGGATACCAGAATTTCATATCCAACTCCCCCGACATCGAGAACAATGCGATCTGCGGCGCTGGCTGAAATTTCTTTGCTTTGAATCGTGCCGTGAAGGTAGGCGAACAAAGCAACCTCATATAGTTAGAGATATGGTTAGAGATTTAAAAAAATCGGGGCGAGAGGATTTGAACCTCCGGCCTTCCGCACCCGAAACGGACGCGCTACCAAGCTGCGCTACGCCCCGACGGCATTAATCTTATCATTATTCGGCCATGAGGGTAACGTCTCCACCGCTTTCGTGAGCCTGTGTGAGAGCCGCCCTGGCATGGGATAGAAGGGTGTCGCCGTTATCATCCATATTTTCGGCAAATTGGCATAGCCCGAGGCTAACTGTTACAACAACAGGCTCGCCTCCAGCTGTGAAAGATGTTTGTCGAAGTTTGTTCCGCACGCGCTCTGCAACTTCGATCGCCCCTTTTTTGTCCGTCATTGTCAGGACTAATGTGATTTCGAATGAGTCAGTTCTTGCACAAATGTCAGAATCGCGTAACTGTTCGGAGACAAATTTCGATAATTCGGCCATTAGTTCATCGGCAAATTTTTTGGTGCGTTGCCCTTCAATAACATGAGCCTGGTCTATCTCAGTGACAATGACACTGAGCGGCAATTTGTAGCGGCGCGATTGTTTGATTTGCGTTTTCAAAAACTCGGCTAAAAATCGTGGCGTTTTCAGCGCAGTGACGGAATCTACTAAAGCCAGATCCTTTATTTGGCCTTCTTTTTCTTTTAGTTTTTCGGAAAGAGATTTTTGTTTGAGAACCGATTTGATTCTAGAAAGCAATTCATTCGGTTCAAAAGGCTTAATTAGAACGTCTTCTTCAGCTTGTTCCGTTGGCAAGCCAGGTGTGGACTGATCTTTATTGCCAAGAAAAATGAGGGGGATTTCTTTTGTTTTTTCTTCAGCTCGGAGCCTTGTGAGTACTTCGACGCCACCCATAAGAGGCATGTGCAAATCGAGAATGATCAAATCGGGAGTGCGCACCTTGCAAGCTGCAATTGCTTTAAACCCATCATTGGCAACATTGCAGTTGTAACCGGACTTCTTCAAAAGTTCGGAAATCAAAAGTGTATGAGCTTGCTCGTCATCCACTACGAGGATTGTCGTATTAGAGTTCAAATTTCCCCAAACATTCCAGAAGCGTTGGTGATGTTGATCACCGTAAGTCACTCCCTTTCATTTTTCCAGACTGAACGCTATTTCAAACTTGTTTTTCAGTACGTGATGATAACTGCTTGATCTATTTTCAACAACCGGGACGGTTCCTCTTTGCGGCTGCATTGACTGTTTCGGAGTAAATTATGCGAAGCGCAAAGCCGGATGAGAAAAATTATCAGCAGCATTTTCTTTTGCCGACCCGATAGAAATGAGGTTTTGCACTTGACTGCATAGGTCTGTCAAGCAAAGACCGGTTTCAGCATCTTTGAATTTCTGAACTCGCGAAAGTCCGCGTCTAAACAGTTTGAGAGCGCCTAATTTGTTATTGCGGCAAAGATGGTGACAACCAACTGCAATTTGAATCAAACCCTGCGTCAACTCGCGCTCTTCTCCTTCTTGCTGGCGCCAAACGAGTTCAAGGGTTTCATGGCATTCAAAATAGAGACCGGAATTGAATTCTGTCAGACCATGGCAAAATTGATCCAGAAGAGGAGGCGGTATCAACTGGGCAAGTTTTGCCAGTTGAAGGTCGGATGGAGTATCTGTCATCAAATCAGACGTCTTATTTCAGAAATTGGGCGTAGCTATCACGATAATCTTATCGTCGTTTGGAAACTTTTCGAGTTCCAGGCGAGCGAGAGTCAAAATTTGATCGAGATCGGCGAGTCCGGAAAGATCGAGAATTTTGTTGCCGGATAAAAGCAAAATGTTTGGCACCGATTTGCCTGCATCTCCCCAGCGTGCCCATCTATTTGCCATTTGAGCAATGGCATTTTCTGCTTCCCCTTTACTGGTAACTGCGGCATCGCCATTTTTTGCCTGAAAACGAATTGTGCCTGTCCGATCGATCACTCTTAAAATGGTGCGCTTTTGAGTGAATATCTCAAGCAAAGGAGAATCTTGCAAGGTGCCAATAAAAACATCGAATTCCGGATTTGATACTAATTTGCCAACCTTATCTTCAGGCAGTCGCATTGAGCGTGCGACAATACTCAACTTGTCCGAGTCCGTTATCTCTGTTTGAGTTTTTGCCGGATCGACGCTGCTTGTTGAACCTACTGCTGTTGCTCGCAAAATACTCAATTGGGCATCATATTCAACAAAGACATCTATTGTGTTGTCTGCTGCTCCCATTGCTCGTACGGAGTTGTAAGCGTCTTGTCGGATGCGGAGAATGTCTTCATTATTTGGTTCGACTACCTGACGTTCAACAGTGTCTCGCACCATGGCTAGTGCCACGCCTATGGCCGAAATAACATCAGCTTCTGCTGCCAGCTCAAAATTTAGTTTCAGGCGTTTGGCCAGATAAGGAACAATTGCCGCCGCTCCGCCGCCGCCACCGTAGATTGTTACCGTCTTGTCGTCGAGCTTTGCTTCGCGAATAAGATCGCGCACAATCGGTGCGCATTTGTCCGCGGCGCGGCTGAGAAATTCCTCGGCACATTCGGCAGCACTTTTGTGCAACATGGTGCCGAGCGCTTCAAAAGATTTTCCAATTGCTTCTAGATTACCGGCTGCACAATTATCTGGAGGAACGAATCCGAGAAGGTTGGCTGCACATGTGGGTGTTAAACAGTACGTGGGGCTTGTGCTATTCGCTTTGTCTTTAATGGCAATGTAAGTGTCCGGGTCACCTGGAAGCGGCGATTGAAGCGTGACAGTTGGTTCATTGAGAGCTTCTGCAAAGGCAACATAATTGAAACCCGCTATGTGCGCGCTGCGCGGACCGGCGCTTACAATTTTATGTTTGTTCAAGCGAGCAAGCGATCCGCCTGCCGCTCCAACCGTTCGAACATCGAGGGTTTTCATCAACAGTTGATTGCCGCCTACTTCAGCAGATCGAATTTTGGCACGTCCGTTATGAATAGCGGAAATGTCAGTGGTCGTTCCTCCTACTTCTAGAAAAATGCCATCGGAAATTTTTAAAAACATAAGAGCGGCGGCAACACCGGCAGCCGGTCCGGAGAGCATGGTGAGAATGGGTTTGCGCCGCATTGATGCCACGTCCATAACTCCGCCATCAGATCGCATAATCATAAGGGGGGCGTGTATATTTGCCTCTTTGACGCATCGCTCGGTTAATTCGGCAGATTCAAGCATTTTCGGCATCATAGCGGCATTGAGTACCGCTGTTCGGGTTCGTATGCGCAATCCATAAAGCTGGGTGATGGCACTGCCGGTAGTGGCAATTAAATTAAGCTCCTCTGCAACTTCAAGAGCCAGAGCTTCATTTTGAGACTGGTCTACTGAAAATGCTTCGCTAATGGCAAAGGCTTTGGCACCTTGTTTTAAGAGATTGTTGAATGCTTCTTCAAAATCTTTTTTGGTGGGTGATTTAGAAGTATCGATGAACTGATAGAAGGTTTTGAGTGAGCGCCCTGGCGCTAGACGAATATCACCGAGGTTCGTATTTAGCCGGGCAAGAGTGACGTTCAAGCCGCTCCCCATGCCGATAATTCCCACCGGCGCCACATCTCCTTCGACAAGAGCATTGGTGGCTTGGGTGGTACTATGCGCGATAAATTGAACCTGATCAGGTTTGATATTCAACGATGTCAATAGCCCGTTCAGTGCTTCAACCACACCGAGCGCAACTCCTTCCCGGGCGCGATGACTGGTTGGTACTTTGAATTTTCCAAGCAAAGTGAGCTTAGTTGTGTCGATTGCGGCGGCATGGGTGAAGGTGCCACCAACATCTATTCCGATTCGCACTAAACTATCTTGAGACATAGCCAAGTGCAACCGAAAGCGATAAACCAAGAACCACAGCGAGCCAGGCGTAGGGCAATGTTTTCCGCAAGAGTACGAGGGTATCGATGCCCAGATAAGAAGCGATCCAGACGTTTTGTGTGTTGGTAGGATCGCAGATCCCTTGCACTTGTCCGACAGAAAGCAGCATTCCCATAATGGCGCGCGAGGGTAAAAGCGTCACTTTTTGCATTAGGGAAACGAGTCCACTTCCCATTCCCCAAATGCTCAATGGACCTCTGTAAAGAGCAAGGGGCGCGGCAAGCGTAAAAACAACCACATACTTCCATGGTCTGGTTGGAATTGTGTATTTGAGGATGGGCTCAATGGCGCCTGCGATACTAGGATGGCGTACCGCCGTAATCAGCATTCCTATGCCTATCATTAGCACCACGGCAGGTATCACGGCACTGATGCCATCAATTATTGAGCGATTGAGTTCATTCAAAGAATCTTGCTGCCATGATCCAAGAGCCGCAAAAACAAACCCTGCTATAAAGGCTGGAATGAAGTCCCAATGAAACAACAGAACTAGCGCCAGCGGTATAAGCGGCGTAAGAAGAACAAAGCCTGGTGTGTCTTTTTTGTTTTGGAAAGAGCGGTAAGCGGCATAGGCGGATAAGGCAAGCAGCACAACACCTGCTCCTATTATGGACTGTGGATCGGTTGTAGCTTGACTGACTGCTGTGTCAACTTTGAAGTATTTCTGAATCAACCAAAATATAAGCGACAGAAAAAGGAGCGACCCTGCTGCGCTTGGAATGTTTTTGCTTTTCTTTAGCTCAACCGCCAAAAAGACTACAATCAGTGCGGACATGATGAGGGCAAACGGCACTATGAACGCAATGATTTCTTCTTTGGGAATGCCCAGTACATCTATATAGAGCTGCCAGGCAGCAATATTGAACATGCCCCCAAGACTTATGCCGAATAGAAATAAAGCACCGGTAGTGGCATTTGCTATGCCAAGGGAAAGCATCACAGGCAGTGCAATCGTACCCACCATGATGACAGCGCCGAGTCCGCCTAAAGTAGAAAACAATAATGCCGTAACCGCTGTCAGCAGTATGCCAAGGTAAAAGGGATTATCGCCGGCGAATTCAGCTACCCAACGCACTAGTGCTTTGGCAACCCCGAGCCGGTTGAGAAGTTCGGCAAGCATGGCGCCGAACATCGTAGTTGTGTATGTGGCGTTGAGTTTCAACGCTCCCTTGGCGATTATTTCAGCAAGTATATCTTTCCCCGGTACTCCGCTAACGATAGCGAGTGCCACTGCCATTAGGGGCAACGCCAGAAGGGCAGAGAGGCGGCGGCTGTACATGAGAGCCGCCATCAAAAGAAAAACAATCAGACATCCCAGTCCAACAAGCATTAGTAGAGCGGACAAAACAGGGGTGAACAGCCACCGCTTATGTTAACCGAAGCGGGCTACAATGAACGCTTGACAGGGGAAGTCGGAATTAAGGCAAAAGAAACAGGCCTAGCCGCAAGCAGCCAGGTAAAATTCTTGCGGGACACCTTTTGCTTATGGCGGAGATTATGAGCACCACCATGACCGATATCGTTTGGCAGCCTTCTGGGAAATACTTGAATTCCCGAGTTGCTGATTTCATGAAAGTTCATGGCATGAAAGATTGGCAGGAACTCGTAGCGCGTTCTCAAAACGATATCGAGTGGTTCTGGATTACCTTCTGTCAGTATGCCGGTATAAAGTGGTCGCAAAATTACAGTCATCTTTTCGATCGAACGGGCGGGATTGCCTGGACAAAATGGTTTGTGGATGGCAAGACCAACATTGCCTATAACTGTTTGGATTGGCATTGTTTGAGTGGGCAGCATCATGCCGGCAGTCGTGAAAATGTGGGAGCAAATCACAAGGCATTACTTTGGGAAAACGAAGTCGGCGATCGAAGAGAGCTTACTTATGGTGAGCTGAACGAACTGTCCGGAAAGATTGCCAGGCTTCTTGAGGAACTTGGGCTGAAACCAGGCGATCCGGTTGGCATTTACATGCCGATGATTCCGGAAGTTGTGGCTGTTATGTTTGGCTGTTTGAAGTTTGGCAGCCCGTTTATGCCGGTGTTCAGTGGATACGGTGCCAAGCCTTTGCACGTGCGCATGGCGGATGCTGGTGTAAAAGTGCTCTTCACTGCAGATGGTGGCGGGCGCCGAGGCAAGTTGATTGAAATCAAAAAGGACGTCGATGAAGCCGCCGAAGAATTGCTTTCGCTGGAACACGTAGTGGTGGTGAAGTACAAAGGCAACAACGTCAAATGGAACAAGCGCGATAAGTGGTTTCATGAGTTAGTGCCGCAATTGCAGCCATTAGAAACTCGAACTGACTTGCCGTCCGAACACCCAAGTATGTATCTGTATACGTCTGGCACAACGGGCCACCCAAAAGGCTGTGTGCACACACATGGCGGCGCCATGGCAACAATAGCTAAAGAGCTAGGTATGAATTTTGATGTCCGTCCGGACGATATCTTTTTCTGGCTGACTGATATTGGTTGGATGATGGGACCTTGGATGATGATTGGCGTCACCTTTTGGGGCGGCACAATGGTTATTTACGAAGGCGCTCCGAACTACCCTTCTCCTGATCGAATCTGGAAGCTGGTCGAAGATCTCAAAATTAGTACGCTTGGTGTAAGCCCTACGGCAATTCGCGTTTTGAAAGCAGCAGGCGATCAATGGGTTGAGAAACATAATTTCCAGAGTTTGCGTTTGATGGGTTCAACCGGCGAACCTTGGGACCACGACAGCTATATGTGGTTTTTTGAGAAGGTGGGAGGAAAGCGAGCTCCTATCATAAATATCTCCGGTGGTACGGAACTGGTAGGCTGTTTGCTAATGCCACTGCCTGTAATGCCGATCAAAGCTTGCTCTCTTGGCGCACCTGGATTGGGAATAGATGTTGATGTCTTTAGTGAAGATGGCAAACCCTTGAAAAATGAAATTGGACATCTCGTCTGTAAACAGCCTGCGCCTTCAATGACGCGTGGTTTCCTTGGTGAGCCAGAAAGGTATCTCAATACTTATTTTGCGCGCTTCCCGGATGTCTGGTATCACGGTGACTGGGCTAAAGTTGATGAAGATGGTAATTGGTTTCTCTACGGAAGATCCGATGACACGATTAAAGTTGCCGGAAAACGTGTCGGTCCGGGAGAAGTGGAATCGGTATTGATTCAGCAGGAAACGGTTGCTGAAGCAGCTGTAATCGGTATTCCGCACGATATAAAGGGCGAAGCGCTAGTGTGCTTTCTCGTTCTAATGCCGGGTCAAAATCCGACGCCGCAATTAGAAGCCGATATTAAAGAGCATGTCGGCAAGGAACTTGGGCATGTCTTGAAACCGGACAAACTTCTCTTCGTAGCAGCACTTCCCAAAACAAGATCTGGAAAGATCGTTCGTGGTGCAATCAAAAGGCAATATTTAAACGAACCGCTCGGCGATCTTTCAGCGATTGAAAATCCCGAAGCGCTGACTTCTATCAAAGGTGCTTAGCAAAGGCACTTGAGACTTAATTAAGTCCACTGATTTAGAATAGAGCTTCGATGAAAAGCTCGGGTTCGAAGTCACGAAGATCTTCGATTTTTTCACCCAGTCCAATTAGCTTGACTGGAATTTTTAGTTCATTGGCGATGCCGAATATCACACCGCCCTTTGCGCTTCCATCTAGTTTGGTGAGAATGACACCGGTTAGGGAAGCCACTTCAGTAAAGAGCTTGGCTTGTTGTAATCCGTTTTGACCGGTAGAGGCATCGAGTACTAATAGTGACTCAATGCGAAAATCGCCCGCGTTTTTATCGACAACATTTCTAACTTTGCGTAGTTCCGCCATCAGATTTGTTTTGTTGTGAAGCCGTCCGGCGGTGTCGATAACCGTGACATCGTATTGCTCTTCACGCGCTTTTTTGATTGCTTGATAGACGACTGCGCCTGGATCAGATCCATCAGGGAGTCGAACGATATCAACCTGGGCTCGTTCCGCCCAGATTTCCAATTGTGTTTCTGCGGCTGCTCTGAAAGTGTCTGCGGCTGCCATCAGCACCTTCTTGCCTTGTTGCCTTAGTCGATAACAAAGTTTGCCGATGCTTGTAGTTTTACCCGTGCCATTTACGCCTACAACCAAAATAACTGCCGGAGCTGGCTCGAGTTTCAATTGGCACTCGGCGGCTGAAGAGAGCATGCCGGAAAATTCTTTCTTGAGGAAAGCTTCGACATCATTTGTAGTCCAGCTTTTTGACTTGGCTTGCTTTTTGAGATCAGCAACCATCATTTCAACGGTTGTAAGACCCAAATCGGCGCGGATCAATTTTTCTTCTAGATCTTCAAGATAGTCATCGTTAATCGGTTGAGCTGGACGAGATTGAGTTCTAACTGCAGCGGCCCGAACCGGTTCAGGCTGCGGTTGTTGCGCTGCAGCGATCTGCTTTTGAGGTGGTGCGGTCTGTGCCTGGGGCGGTGCAGTTTGTGTTTGAACAGCGGTCAGGTTCGAATATGATTGCACTTGTTCTTCAAGAACTTTTCCAGCATCCCAGCTGAAACTTGGCGCATCCATAGGCACTGCTTGAGGTGCTGCCGGCGCCGGCTGTTCCGGAACAGCACTGTGCTCTTCTTCTTGCGGTGAAGCAGCGGGCACAGAGAAGTCTTGCTGTTGTTCGTCTAATTGTTCGTTCGCGCCTCGCTCAATTACCGAATCAACAACGGCTTCTCTTGTTTTCGCTAGAGCAGAGCGAAGCTTGCCTAGCGTGCTTCCCCACCATCCACTCTTGTTTTCTTCTTCAACCATGATTCTTTCTTGATCCCCAAGAACGAGTTATCCTTTCTCCACCGCAAGCTCACTGCCATTGGTGCCTTGGTCGTCATTGCTCTCGCGATCTGGAAAAGTTCCTTTCGCTCTAAAGTAGCGGGCTTCGCCACTTAAATCTCCCAATATACCGTTGATGAATTTTGCTGCCTTTTCATCTGCGAATCTGTGGCAGAGTTCAACTGCCTCATTTATGCAAACTGAAATCGGCACATCCGGCATGAAAAATGCCTCTGCGCAGGCTAATCTCAAGATATCTCGATCGATGCTAACCATTCGCTGAACTTGCCATTTTGACTTGGCATGCTTGATGAATTCATCGATTTCTGTGCGATGTTCCCAATAAGCTTTGAGCAGTTCTTTCAAAAATAATCTGATATCAGATTCGGTGTGCTGCGTGTAAAGAACTTCATTGAAGTGCCCACACTCACTGCATTTGAAGGTGAACTCAGTGGCGCCTTTCTGTAAGGCAATAGCCGGCATATCGAGAGCTTCTGCAATTAGTTTTACGGAGCGCTGCAAAGATACAATTTGCTTTTTCAGCTGATCGGTCGTCAATTTAACAGGCTTCAATTCTTCAATTGAACCGACGTTGTCCGCATGGTCAACTTCAATACCAACAAGCCCTGCCGAGGCTTCATTTAAGAGAGAATCGGCTTCACTCAAATTTTGTTTTGCGTAGTCGCAAAGTAAATTAACTGTCTTTGCAATGAGCAAATCCAGACTCAACTCTTCGAAATTCGTTTTCTTGGAGATTTGCGGCAGAACTATAACCGCTAATTCTCTCGCTATGCGTCGCGCGCTCACAGTAAGTCCATATATCTACAGTTTCACATGTTACCATGGCAACTCAGGCTAGAAGCATCTCGTAAAGTGAATGCATTTATTATGAACAAGCGGTTACCTTTCCTAATTCTTTTATGATTCGGTCGTTATGCGAATAACCGGTGGCGAAGCTCGTGGGCGCGTTATTCATTGCCCACCCGGCAAGGAAGTGCGGCCAACTTCTTCCAAAATGAGACAGGCGCTTTTTAACATACTAGGCGAACGCATTGTAGAAGCAAGATTTCTTGACATATTCGCTGGCACAGGACTGATGGGTTTTGAGGCACTGAGCCGCGGAGCTGCAAGCCTCACAGCGGTCGAACAAAACAAGCTCATGGCTCAATCGATTGAGCAAAATGCCGATACTTTTGGCTACGCCTTAAGAGTTCTACAATTAGACTTCAAGAGAGCCTTCTTTCTTCTTGCCGGTGAAAAGTTCGATATTGTTTTTGCTGATCCGCCCTATAAGAGCGGTTTTGCCAACGATATTGTTGCTGCAGTCGACGAACTCGATTTGTTAAAAGAAGATGGAGTTCTTGTTGTTGAACACCAACGCATCCATAAATTGGAAGTGACCACGAATCGTCTTTCGCTCTGGCAAACGCGCCCCTATGGACAATCTGCCTTTTCCTTCTTTAATAAGGGATTGTCGACTTAAATTCTCAATTAGTGCACCAGAAACGATGGCACACAATAATCTATTTTGAGAGAACTTTTTGGCGCAGATGTTTAGGTTCGTTGACCGTGTATAAAGGCTGCTCACCGCTTGCATAACGCAAGACATTGTCGGCCAGTGCTTTGCTGCCTGTATAAAAATGGGCTTCGGTTAGACCGCCTATGTGCGGCGTTACGATCACGTTGGGTAAAGCGAAAAGAGGATGGGACGGATCAACTGGCTCCTCCCAAAATACATCGAGTCCAGCGCCACCCAAATGTCCAGATTTGAGTGAGTCTAGCAATGCTTCATGGTCTATCAATCCGCCCCGAGCTACGTTGACGATCAACGAACCCTCCTTAATTGTTGCTATTACATCTTTATTGAAAAGGTGGTGGGTTGAGGCATCATACATAACGGAAAGCAGGACAATATCTGATTGTGCCAGCGCTGTTTTCATTTCTGAGAAGTCGTATATGGTGTCGAATTTGGTGCCGGGCGGGCTCCCTTTCGATTTGTCCTGGCGAATACCGATGAGCTTTACATCAAAACCACTAAGCATTTTTGCTGTAGCGGTGCCGATTGCTCCGACACCAACTATACAAATAGTTTTCCCTTGCAGAGTTGATCCAAGCGGGCGGGCCCAATTGCGGTTGTTAAAGCAAGTGCGCGATTCAAGAAGACGGCGACAAAGAGTAAGCATAAACATAACTGCTAATTCGGCCACTGAAACGGCATTGGCAGTTAATTCCCCGGGAATGCGCGCTACCCAAACGCCTAGTTCGTTAGCTGCCTCCGCATCAACTTTTTCTACTCCAACGCCAAACTGTTGTATGAGACCAAATCTGCCTTTTTCAATTACCGCACGTGGAATTGGCGTGCCCAGCGGAACGACAACATTTACTCCATCTAGGGAGTCGAGCAATTGTTCTCTCTTACAGGTGGCAATTTCATGACCCGGCAAAAGGTGACCCATTTTTTCCCAGGGTAAGCCGGGAGCAAAAACTATGCTCGTAAAAAGTATTTTCATTAAGTCTGTGGTTTTATAGCGGCGCTAATGCTTTCGGGCGGCATGGGCATGCGACCTGTTGTAGTCGACGGGTATTTGAGGCGCTCATGATGTAATGTGCGCCAAACGCGCAAAAATGCCTCTTTGATTTTCATGAGGTTGGCATAAGTCAATCCACTTTCCGTAAACTGGCCATCCTGCCAGCGATTTTCAAAAACTTTGCTAATCGCTTCATCAACTTCTTCTTGAGTTGGGTCTGTCATGCTGTGTGTAACTGCTTCGGATACATCAGCAAGCATAACAATTGCGGTTTCTTTCGATTGAGGCTTCGGACCCGGATAACGATAGAAACGCTGATCGACATTTTCAACACCGTCTCTTAAGCAAGCCTTGTGGAAGAAATAAGCCATGAGACATGTGCCTTGATGCATTGGAATGAAGTCTTGTACAGACTTTGGCACTGAGTGCTTTTTGGCAAGTATAATTCCGTCGGTAACATGACCAAGTACGCGATCGCGGCTTTCTTCCGGTGTCATGTCATCGTGTGGATTTTTAGCACCGAGCTGATTTTCGATGAAGTATTTCGGCCTCACCATTTTGCCGATATCGTGATAGAGCGCTCCGGCTCGTACAAGGCACGCATCGGCGTCGATAGCATGAGCAGCAGCTTCGGCGAGATTGGCTACCGCCAGGCTGTGCTGATATGTGCCTGGTGCTTCTTCCTCTAAGCGTCTTAAGAGCGGCTGATCAGCATTGACTATTTCGGCAAGACGAAATGGCGTCATCATGCCAAATAAGTTTTCGAGGAACGGCAACATACCAATTGCGAACATAGCGCTTGAAATTCCGCCAAGAAACTCAAGCCCTACCATTTTCCCTAACTGTGTCACAGTTGCTGGAGCATTAGTGATGGCAAGTGATCCCAAATAACCAAGTGCTTGTGTAATGCCAATTACTAAACCTGTGCGAACGAGATCATGCCGGTGCTTCGAATACATACCAATTGCTGCTCCGGAAGCGGCACACAGTGCAATGAGATCGTTCACTTTGATGACATGATCCAGCGCCAGCAAAGCAAGAAGTGGAAACGAAACTACAAATGCAGTTCTTCGACCGAAGAATATGGAAAGTACGAGCGCCGCCATCGGTAGTGGCACGAATTGCGGCCAGACTTTACCGATAATAGTGGCAACTAGAGCTGTAACGACACAGACTGTAAACATGAGCCCAAGCGAATTTGCAGAGAAGAAGTGCTTGCTCTCGTACGTAAACAAAAACATGCCAATCAATCCTGAACCAGCCAGTATTGAAACGAAGAGTGCACAAACTACCGCCCAATTTATTTGTTGACTGCCTGCTGCTTTATCCAACACTTTCAGGTTTTGATCTGTAACCAAATTGCCTTTCGATAAAATGATCTCTCCTGGTTGTATTGCTTTCATGGTCGGCTTAACGGCTGCTGCCACTTCATCGCCCTTTTGGCGAGTGGCATCCTCATCAATGACAAAGTTGGGTTTTAGCTCATTGCAAATAACGGAGGCGACATTGGTTCGAAGCGCAATTGGCATTTCATCAGGCAAAAACTCTAAAACTGTTTCGTTCCAGAACTTTTTGTCATCGACAGGAAACCGTTTAATAACATGGCAAGTTTTTTGGGCTGCTCGAATAACCTTCTCCGAAAACGCGTCCCATTTATCCGGACCGACTGCTACAGCTAGGTAAATTTCCTCGTTAGTGTATTTGTCACCCTTTGTTTGGGCCAGGCTGAGTAACTTGCGTTGCAATTCGATCACTGCGATATCAGTTGGCTTATTTTGAGTGCGCCAAGGTGCATTTGCAGATTCGTCGGTTAAAGCGGATAGATGCTGTTCGGGAGTAACGTCTTTAGGAGTTGGTGTGATTCCGAGTTTTTGAAGGTTTCGAACGCGATCCAGAGTCTGCTGGATGCTCTGAGTGAAACTTTGGTATTGGCTTTTATCCTCTTTGAACACAGGCATTATGGAATGCCGAGCTCGCGTTTCAGCTTTGTGAGTTTCTTTGTCATCGACTATGTATGCAACTGTGTTGGCACGGATGTCGCGGTCGGTCCGCTCTCCAACTTTGAAGCCTGGCCAGAGTATGTGGTGAGCTGTGAACGAAACAATGAGGGCTGATAATCCTAAAGTGAGCACCAAAATCCAGCCAATAAAATCATTGGGACTTGGAAAGTGCTCATGATGAGGCTCGTGCCGAGATTGTTCAGATTCAGTGAGTTTAGGAGATGGTTTCTCTGAACCTTCGAGCGCTTTTGCAGGTTTTTCAGCGGTCATGACGCTTTGCTATACACCCAAATTTCCACAGGATGATCTTCCCATAATAGCTTAAAGCTACGCTTCACTGTTCTTTCTATCACTGCTGGATAGATTTGGCAGGATAGGCATCGGGTTTTGAATATTCAAGGCTGTTTTAACCGTGTAGATACGTTTGCCTTGCGATTCATGATAAGTGCGCATCAAAATTTCGGCGTTCAGCCCCATCAATATGAACTGCACTCCAACCATGAATAACATCGCCACCAAAACAGGCAGTGGTGTTTCGATGAAGGTTGTGTCGTAGAAATACTTGAGGATAATCATCCAGATAAAGCCGGCAATTGCCACAGCGAAACAAGTAAGGCCGGCGCTACCAAACAAATAAATGGGTTTGGTGAAGTAAGTGGACATGAACTTAACAGTCATCAGATCCAGAATCACCTTAAAAGTGCGTGAGATTCCGTATTTGGATTGGCCAGCCACGCGGGCATGATGCGTCACCGGAATTTCGGCAACTTTGGCTCCCTCCCAGGAGGCATAGATGGGCACAAAGCGATGCATTTCTCCGTAGAGTCGGACATCTTTGAGCACTTCTCTTCGATATGCCTTTAGCGAACAGCCGTAATCATGTAAGCGCACACCGCTTATCACGGAAATCAATTTGTTTGCCATCCAGGATGGTATCAACCTCGTGAATAGTTCATCCTGGCGCTGTTTTCGCCATCCACTTACGACGTCGTACCCTTCATCGAGCTTCGCCAAAAGATTGATTATGTCAGCCGGGTCGTTCTGTAAATCTGCATCGAGAGGAATAATAATGTCCCCGCTTGCATATTCGATTCCTGCTGCAAGAGCAGCAGTTTGCCCGAAATTACGAACAAAACGAATTACCTTTACATTTGGGTGGTCGAGAGCCACCGCTTCCAGCTTTTCGAATGACCTATCCGTGGAGCCGTCATCCACAAGTAACAGTTCCCACGGGCGGCCAATCGCATTCATGGCTGATTGGACCTGCAAAAACAAGGCGTCGATGTTTTCCTCTTCGTTGTAAACCGGAATAACAAGCGACAAGGAACTATCTTGGCTGCGTTTAATCGTTTCGTGAGCCTTTTGTGGAGTGAGCACGGGGGTGGAAGGTCCTATTAAGCGGGCATTTATCACTTTTGTCATGAGGACATTATGGCCGATAGCTGTATTCCAGCACCTTGAGTACTTTTCATCAAGTCTAATTGCTGGTTTCCCTGCCCACCTTTGCGATAATTGACAGGATGACAATTGTGCCCAGTTCGCAAGATAAGCCGGAAAGATCCACCGCCGAGAAAGAGGATGGGTTGATTACCAATCCGGTTCGCCCCAGGCGGGCAACTGTCTTGTCCGCAAAAGAAAACTCAAGCGACAGCACTGCCGATCTCAATCTCCGCCCGCAGTCGATGGACGATTATGTAGGCCAATCGCGCATCAAAGCCATGATGCAAATGTCGATTGCCGCAGCAAAAGCGCGTGGAGAAGCGCTCGACCATGTTTTATTCTACGGACCACCGGGGTTAGGAAAAACTACTCTTGCCAAAGTGATAGCCAATGAAATGGGTGCTCGCATTCACATGACGTCCGGGCCAACGCTTGAACGGCCTCGCGACATCATTGGTCTTGTGCACCAATTGGAAGCGAAGGATGTTTTGTTCATCGATGAAATTCACCGCCTGAGCCGCGTTGCAGAGGAACTGCTTTATCCAGCCATTGAAGATTTCGTTATCGATCTCACTTCCGGAAAAGGACAAGCAACTCGCACAATGCGACTGCCCTTGCCGAAGTTCACACTTATAGGCGCGACCACAAAAGCAGGCATGATCGCTAATGCGCTAAGAGACCGATTCGGTTTTATCTGCAGGCTTGATTTCTACACGCATGAAGAGTTGGAGCGCATTGTGGCGAGAACTGCGGGCATTTTGAAAATTGAACTTGATGAATCTGCTGTCAGAGTGATTGCCTCTCGTGCGCGCGGTACGCCGCGCATCGCTAATCGTTTGGTACGGCTTGTGAGGGACTATTCTCAATTCATTGGCAAGAACTCCATCGACGAGACTCTTTCCATTGCCGCTATGGAAACCTATCAGGTAGATGCAAGCGGGCTTGACGCAACAGATAGAAAGCTGCTCGAAATAATCATCGTTACGTATGCTGGCGGACCGGTCGGATTGGACACTCTAGCCGCTACAATTGGCGAGGACAGCGAAACGCTTGAAGAAGTGTATGAGCCTTTCTTGATCCAGTCCGGATTCATTCAGCGAACAAATCGCGGAAGAGTGGCAACTCCGCTTGCTTACAGCCATCTAGGTAAAACTCCCAGACCGGATCAATTGAGTTTATTGACAGACTTGATCAATGAAAACCGAGGCACCGACCTCTAACTCAATGAGACCAATGCCCAACATCTACAAATACCGTATCGGTCTATTTTGCTTGCTAACCTCGTTTGCATGCGTGTTTGCATCGCAATCAGTTTATGGTTTAGACGTAAAAAAAGCTGCAAAAGAAAACACAAAGGAAAACGCAAAAGATGCAAACGCAAAAGATGCAAACGCGAACTCGCAAGAAATTTCAACCTTAAACCCAAACCCGGCAAAAGAACTGACCGGCGCACATTTGGTGAAATCCGCGGAAGTCGGAGGGGACGTAAAGGTTGATCAATCAGTACGGATCGACGAGCAATTCGCTGTCGGTAAAGTCATTTCGGTGATGCCTGCTGAATTGAATGGGCGTTTATTGAAGTCAACCGGCATGGTAAGCAAACAGCAGCTCGTTACTGTGGAAGTAAAAGAAGGACCGTTTGCAGGTATGAAAGCGAAAGTCTTGAACGAAATTACCGATAATCCCGCCTTCAACGTTGAAGTAAAACCCGGTAGCGAAGTCATTCTTTCTGTCGTCTCAACTCAAGACAGCCGCCCGGAAATCAATATAGCCGATTACCACAGAGCGCCTGCAATCTATTGGTTGCTTGCTGTTTTTCTATTTGCATTTCTTTTGTTTGGCGGTAAAACCGGATTGAAATCTCTGGCAGGATTGGTCGTTAGCATTACTCTAGTGGCGCTTGTACTTTTGCCTTTGAGCATGAAGGGTGTTTATCCTCTTCTCACTGCCACTGTGATTTGCTTGATTACTTCTGCGACAACGATGTTGTTCATTTCAGGTTTTTCGCGCAAAGCATTTGCTGCAATCGGCGGTACTGTATGTGGTGTCGTCGTCGCCGGCATATCTGCACATCTGGTTATTGTTGCCGCACCTTTAACTGGTTTGTCCAGTGAAGAAGCGCAGATTCTGCGAGGCTCTGTTCTATCGCTCAAACCTGCCTTTTATACGGGCTTGTTGGCAGCGGGCATGTTGATTGGTGCTCTTGGGGTAATTATGGATGTTGGAATTTCTGTTGCCTCCGCCGTACAAGAGGTTGCAAAAACAAATTCGAATTTGGCGGCAGCTGCCCTCTACAAGTCCGGAATGAATGTTGGCAAGGACATCATGGGAACGATGACCAACACGCTCATCCTCGCTTATGCAGGCGGTGCGCTTCCCCTTCTTATGCTTGCTTCACAGATGCCATCCGGAAAGCTAATCAATCTCGATCTGGTTGCAACAGAAGTCACCTCTTCTTTAAGCGGCAGCCTGGGTCTTGTTTGTACAATTCCGCTGACAGCGTTGTTCTCGGCTATTCTTATGGCCAATCGCCCTATCGATGACAAGGAGCTGGTAAAGCGGCTGGAATCTCCTCAAGATCGAGCAAACGCCGGTGTAACCTTAGTGACGGGGCACGATTCGCAAAACGATAAGGGCTAACCAGTGCTTCAACAAACGAAGTCAGAAAAGATGAGGATGCGCATTACTGTTGGGTCGATGCTCTTTTTAGGCGCCGTCGTTTCTGTAATGATTGGTGGCTTTCCTTTTGCCGTCATTTTTGGAACCGTTTGCTTTTTGGGCTGCAATGAGTTCATTGACATGGCTAAGGCAAAAGGTTTTAAGCCGTCAGTCCGCATTGTCCGGTTTATGGTTTTTGCTTTCTTTGCGCTCACTGCACTGCCAGTAATACCAGGGCTGCCTTTTACCTGGCGATTTGCAATTGAGCATTTTCCACTGCTGTTGACTGTCGGAATTTGCATGTCCTTTTTTAGGTTATTGTTCAGGCATGAGAAGCCACCGTCTACCATCGCCGATATTGCCACGACAATTTTAGGTTTCATTTATGTCGGATTCATGCCCTGCCACCTTGTGCTCTTGCGTAATTTGTATCCGCCCGGTGCGGAAATTGTCGCTAATCCGCTCCAACAGCCAGGTTTAGCCTATACATGGGCAACTCTCTTCATTATTTTCGGCACGGATGTTTTTGCATACTATGCAGGAAAGAAGTTCGGCAAACGCTTGCTGTATCCAGAAATTAGCCCTAAGAAAACGGTTGAAGGTGCTATTGGCGGATTTGTAGCCGGCATATTCTGGTGTACGGTAGTTTTTTACCTGGCTGATAACTACCTTTTCCCATCTCATCCATTTGGTTTCAAGCTCTGGCAGGCACCACTAATGGGAGCAGCTGTGTCGATTGCAGCCCAACTGGGCGATCTCTGCGAATCCTTATTGAAACGTGATGCCGGTCTTAAAGATTCAAGTGCAGCGCTACCCGGGCACGGCGGCATTCTTGATCGCGGCGATAGCGTTATTTTTTCTAGCGCGGTCGCATATTATTGGGTATGTATGATGATTCTGGGTGTTTTATAAGGTCCGACGACCATATTTCGCTTGTGGTATATTTCATAGCGACGCGGATGCTTCTATTGGCATCTGACTTGGAGAGGTGGCTGAGTGGTCGAAAGCGGCTTCCTGCTAAGAAGTTGTATGGTCAAAAGCTGTACCGAGAGTTCGAATCTCTCCCTCTCCGAATTTTTCTTAATTCTTTGATTCTTTTGCAATGCGATCGAAATAGGGATCAAGTTCCTTAGCGCTTGCAGTATCTGCGCAGTTGGAAATTTCATTCGGGTCGCTGTCTAATTTGTAATACTCACGTTCGCCTGTCACGTACTGAACGTAGAGTGCATCTTTTGTTCGAAGAGCATGAAATTCCGGTATGCCACGAGATACATTCTTGGCACCCATTCGTTGCCGGCGCATTTTACCGCTGGCATTAGTCTTTGCAGCATTGGGGTTTGCTTTGGTGTCTGATTGCGCTTCTGGATTGTTTGATGGTGCTTGCGTTTGGACTTGAGCTTCCGGCTCTTTGCCTTCAATTGTTTCTTCTTCGATCGTGTCTGAAGTTGGTGGAATAGCATCGCCATTGGTGGCAGTAGCCGACACTTGCAGATTCTTTCTTCTCATGCCTTTTTGACCTTTGCGTTTGCCCTCGCCACCCCAATGCTCGACAAGATATGATTGGCGCCAGTCTTTAGGCATGCTGCCTGTCAAAACGGGCAAAAGCGAGTGGCCATCAACAAAATCTGGTGTAGTCGCACCAGCCATTTGCGCAAAGGTAGGAGCTAAATCAATATTGCCTGCGATTGCCTCAACCGTTTTTCCTGCTTTTATGTTTGGTCCTGCAACATAGAGCGGCAAGTGAATATCTGTGTCGTAAGCGGTTTGCTTTCCTCGCCTCATGCGATGCTCGCCTAGATGGAATCCGTTGTCTGAAGTGAAGACTATATAAGTGTTGGAGAGCGTACCTGTTTCTTCAAGGGTCTTATGTATGTTTGCAATTGCCTTATCCACGGCTTGTAGCGAAGCGATTCTTTTGGAGTGATAGTTGTCTTCGGAAGCAACTTCCTCGGCAGTCAAAATAGGCAACTTCTGAATGTACTGGGGCGATTTCGAAACATCTGCTTGGTTGAATGCTTTTGTGCGTGGCACGGGTGTATGGGCGAAACTATTTAAGTGACGCTGAGCTGGCGTGGCAGGTCCGTGCGGAGCGTAAGGTGCAAAATAAACAAAGAATGGTTGTTTCTCTTTTGCGCAATTGCGGATGAAGTCTACTGTTTTCTGAGCATAGACATCTGTTCCATAATCTTTCTCCTCGTTGCCGTAATCCACAAACTTGCCGTTTTCATTCAAGCGGTAGTTGTATTCCGAGTAGGCATTGCCTTTGACGGAAACCGCCCAGTTATCCCACCCTGGCGGAATATATTCTGCTCCGACAAAGCGCGGATAGCCATTCAAATATTTTCCAAATAGAGCTGTTTTGTAACCTCTTTGCTGGAGCCAAGTTGCGATTGTGGAATTCTCGATGCCGGTTGCATGTGCTGTATCGAAACCGCCATTCGGTCCCCCATTCGTTTTAATGCCCGTATGGTGCGCATACTGTCCGCGCAGAATCGAGGTTCTGGAAGGACAACAAAGCGCAACAGTATCGAAATAATTATAGAAAAGCGCACCACGGGTAATGACTAGTTCTTGTAAGTTTTTCATATATCGAACATCGTCAAGTCGCTGATCGTCCGTCAAGATAAAAACGATATTGGGCTTGGACTGATGCTCCTGAGTCATAGCCGGTGCGATGGCTGACCATGCTAGGAGCAAAAACAGCGACGTGCGAAGACCGAGCGATTTTTTCATGAAGAATGTCCACCAATTTGAAAAGTGGCGATTTTATCGTCCCGCAAAGTCTAGCACTTCCAAACCCTCTTTAAATGGTGCACCTGATAGCCGCACTTAACCCGTACTTTATAGATGGAAGCAACGCGACCAGGTAAGTAAGTTGTAGTACTTTGTGAAAGTAGTTAGGCTCATCTGCATGACGCCGTTGCCGAGATTGGTCAGACCTAATTTGGTCTGTCCGATTCTGGGAAGGTCGGTAAATTTCTTAGTTCAAAGGCATGTGGTCGAGCAAGTCTAAGATGGTGCAGCAGAATTAGAAAGAGTATTGGCGTACAAATATGATCTCACCATTGTCGATTGGCGATTGCCAAAGATAAGCGGTATAGAAGCTTGCAAGCAAATCAAAATGAAACATCCGAATTTACCCGTCCTCATGCGCATCCAACAAGCGCTTGGAAGACAAAGAGGAAGGATTGAAGGCAGGCGCAGATGATTACGTTACTAAGCCAATTGAAACCAAAGAATTTGAAGAAAGAGTAAGAGCGCTTCTTGTGTGCCCAAGCTGAGCAAGAGAGCAAAACACAATACAAAGACATCGTTTTGGATCCTGTTTCGGGCAGGTGTATTCGAGGCGACAGACAACTTGCGCTGGCAAAAAAAGAAGCTGAATTGTTGGAAGCACTAATGTCCCAGGCGGGCATGCAAGTAGAAAGTCACCTATCTACCGATGCACTGATGAGCAAACTCTGGGGAAAAGACGGGACGCGGGCCGGGTTAGCCAATTGCTTAAAAAGGCTGCGCAATAAACTTATGGAAGCCGGAGAGCCTGATCTGATTGAGACTTTCCCAGGAATTGGCTATCGCCTGAAATAAATGTGATCTGTCGATAAAAGCCTCTTGGGATCGCTTAGAATGGTCGCAGAGATTGGAGAGGAACGCGGATGGCCACAAAGCCCACAAAGATGGACGCTCTAACCGGAAAGGCAAAAAAAGGCTCGCCAACAGGCGGGGGTGCCTTTAATGCATTTGCATTCTGGTTAATCGCAGTCGCCAGCGTTTTGCTCTCTCATTCGCCCGGATTTTCTTGGATATTCGCTCCGATCAATATTTTCACTACTGCTGTTCACGAAATGGGACATGCTCTGGTTTGTCTTGCCACAGGCGGTTCGGTACAGGGACTGACGATCGTTTCAGATGGTGCTGGGCACGGTGGTTTGACCTTCTGTTTGGGTGGTGCCCCCTTTCTTTATGCGCAGTCTGGTTATTTAGGTGCCGCCTTTTTTGGCTGTGTGCTCATTTATCTTGGACAATTTCCACGACTATCTCGCATTTTGCTCATTTCTATGGGCGCACTCATGGCGTTTGCTACGCTCTTTTTAGTGCCGGGTGGACTCTTTGTACCAGGGCATTTCACGCAGGCCGTCGGCAGCTTCTTCTGGTCAGCTATTATGAGCTTTGCCCTTATTTATAGCGGCGCAAAGTTCAAAGATAGCACTGCCAATCTGTTCGTTTTATTCCTGGCCATACAAACTGCCCTCAATAGCCTTACTTGTATAGGCGACCTCGTCACAGCTACATTCGGTTTTGCTGGTTCGCCGGTTATGTCCGATGCCAGTAATATGACTTTGATTACCGGAATTCCGGCACCTTTCTGGAGCATTCTCTGGGGCGCTATTTCAATTGCAATGGTCTGCTTCACCCTTTGGAGCACATATGGTAGAAAACTCTTCTTCTCGAAGAGCTGAGCCAATTTAAAAATGCAATTAATTGAATGCGTGCCAAACTTCAGCGAGGGCAAAGATGCTCGCGTTATCGAAGGAATTGCTCAGGCAATTGAGAGCGTTGACACTGTGCGTTTGTTGAATGTAGACAGCAGCTACGATGCTAATCGCACTGTAATGACTTTCGCCGGTCCACCTGATGCTGTCTGTGAAGCTGCATTTAGGTCAATTGAATGCGCGCAAAAGACTATTGATATGACACGCCATAAAGGAATTCATCCACGCATTGGCGCAACCGATGTTTGTCCTTTGGTTCCGATCCGCGATATTGAAATTGGCGAATGCGTTACTTTGAGCAAGAAGCTTGCAATGAGAGTTGGCGAAGTCCTCAGTATTCCGGTTTTCCTTTATGCAAAAGCTGCCACTAACCCTCTCTATCAAAAACTTGCTTATTTGCGAAAAGGTGGTTATGAGGCTCTTGAAGAGCGGATCAAGAAGAATGATCTTTTAGTGGACTATGGACCTCAGCAGTTTAATGCTCGGTCCGGCGCAACCGTAATCGGTGTGCGCGATATCTTGATTGCATACAACATCAATCTGGATACCAAGAATACTTCCGTAGCAAGTGAAGTGGCACGTGCTTTACGAGATATCCGAGATGGGCTAAGAAAGCCAGTTTCAGTTCCAATTGCAAACTTTCAGGCAATTGGTTGGTATGTTGATGAATACAAATTCGTGCAAGTCTCGACGAATTTGTTGGATTACAAAACCACGACCATGTGCGATATATTCGACTCAGTGCAACTTCTAGCTCAAGAATTAAACACGCAAGTCAAAGGCAGCGAGGTTATTGGTATGGTCCCGCTGCAGGCACTTCTGGGTGGGAATCGGAAAGAAGCAATTGAAATGAAGGTAAAGTATTTGGGACTTTCGTCGGTCAAGGAATTCGATTGGAAAAATCGTATCTTGGAAATGCGGTTTGAAGAGTATGGATGGGCGTGACAGACCGGTCTTACCCATGTGCTAAGCCTTAACATTTATCTTGAAATGTACTATGCTACGAGCTAGTGGTGGATGACATGAGCGCGACAGTAGAAAACAAAAAACCTGAGCAAAGAAATGAATGGGAAAACACTGATTTCCTGCGCATGCAATCTCGTTTGGATCGTGCTTGCCGGCTCATTAAGCTCGAAGACGATGAAGTTGAACCGCTTCGCCATCCCAAGCGAGCTCTTACAGTAGTAATCCCAACTCATCTCGACAATGGGATGATGCAAACTTTCGTAGGTTATCGAGTTCATCATGATCTTGCACTCGGACCGGGAAAAGGCGGGCTGCGGTTTCATCCGCAGGTGAATCTCGGCGAAACTGCCGCCATGGCAATGCTCATGACTTGGAAATCGGCGCTTCTCAATTTACCATTTGGTGGTGCCCACGGTGGCATCCGATTGGATCCAAGTCAACTAAGCAGTTCTGAATTAGAAAGAACAACGCGACGATACGTTTCGGAAATCATAGATCTTATTGGTCCAGACCACGACATTATTGGTCCTGATCTAAATTCCAACGAACAGACAATGGCCTGGATTATGGACACGTACAGTACCAACGTAGGCCACACCGTGCCGTCCATAGCTACCGGAAAACCACAGTCTATTGGCGGTTCTCTAGGACTTTCAGAAGCAGTCGGATATGGAGTAGCTCTTGCTGCACAGCAAGCTGCAAAGCATCTCAATATCCCTGGTGATTCACCCAAAGTTGTCGTGCAAGGTCATGGCACAGTTGGTTCGGTAGTGGCTCGCCGCTTGAGAGAGAAAGGCTTTACCTTAATTGCCGTTTCTGATGCCAAACGTGGTGTTTTCAATCCCAAAGGATTAGATCTCGTTTCCCTTTCTACGCACATAGCCGAACATGGCAGCATGGACCGTTTCAAGGGTGGTGATATAGTCACTAACGAACAATTACTTGAACTTCAATGCGATATATTGGCACCGTGTGCGGTAGCAAACCAAATTGATGCGAATAATGCATCAAAATTGCGCTGTAAGGTTGTAGTTGAAGGAGCGAATGCGCCGACCACACCTGAAGCAGACGATATCCTTACCGATCGTAAGATAGCCGTCATGCCGGACATCTTAGCTAATGCCGCTGGCGTCACTGTTGGCTATTTGGAATGGGTGCAGGGTCTTATTCACCTTCTTTGGACAGAACAAGAAGTCTATAAGCATCTAGACAAATTCATGATTCAGGTGTGTGAAAGAGTCTTTCAATTGTCGCAAAATAAGAACATCACCATCCGTGATGCCTGCATGCAGATTGCTCTAATGAGGATCATGGAAGCCAGGCGTCTGCGCGGACTATATCCTTAGGACCGGTTACTGCGGAGCAGCTTGAGGCGGACCGGGCAAGATCGTAAGCAGCAGGTCTTTAGACTTTGTGCACAAGAGGTGTATCTTGTCGTTGAAACCGTTGTAGCGGATTGTCTGAGGTGTGCCGTTCATGGCAGCATCGACTGCTGCTAAATAAGACTTGATTTCTTTTTCTTGTATAGCCGGTTTAGTGGGGGACTCTTTGCCAATTGCCTCATAGGCAAGATTCATGGCCAGTAAAGCAGCCAGAGTTTTGCCTACCTTTGGATTGTCGCCTAACCTTATAAGAAGGGATTCACCGGAAATGGCTCCTTCTTTTACGGTTAGAGTGACGCCACCGGCAAATCCGGGCGATGCCTTTTGACGTTGCGGATCACCAATAAGCGAGTACCTGAGATAAGCAGTGTCACCCTTTGTGGTTTGGTCCTTCAAAAAGAAGAAGCGAAACATCTTTTGGCTGAACGAACTTACGGGGGCGCCCATTTTGGCTTCGCCGGACTGTCCAAACAAGGCGCTGACAGAAAGACAGACTATAAAAGTTTGTCTTTGCATGCGTTGAAGTGGCACTAAAGTCTCAGTCTAGAAGGTAACGGCGGCTAGTTCTAAGGTCTTATGAACAGGTGTTTGCGCCAGGTGTTGTGAAAGTTGACCTTCACGAATTATCCCACGCTCAGTGACAAGACCAGAGAAATAGCTAAGCGGAATTAGCTCGAATTGTCGGTTCAAAATGCGAACGCCTTTGGGCGGATCTTCCCAAATTTCGTTGCCCGGTCTATCATCGTGATTTTCAAATTCGAACATGCGCTCATCTTCGGTTACGAATTTCTCAGTACCACAAAGTCCGTAGAGGGGAATGTTCATGTCCTTACAGGCAAGGGCAAGCAACAATGAACCGGCTTTATTTACAAGCCCTGGTTTGCCGACACAATCGCAGCCCATAAATGCGACGCTGCAGTTTGGAAGAACAAGACCCATAGCCGAGTCGAATGTATAAATCACCTCAATATTGCCTGCTGCCAGGCGACTCGCTAGTTTTCTTCCTTCGTTACTCGGTCTTGATTCAGAGCAAGCGACTCGGAAATAGCGGCCGCGAGCCCGAGCATTGAGCAGACAACTTACAACTGTTGAACTAAAGGAATAAGCGAAAACCAGCTCTCCTGGCGGAATTAGATCGAATGCGAAATCGGCAATTTTGTTAACGCTTTCACAAAGTTGCCGCTCGTAATCGTCGAGAGTTTTTTGGCATTCTTTCTGCAGCGCTGGCAGAGTTTGAGCCCGTTCAACCGCAAACAGAATTTTGTTGCATAGATGGAAAAGCGGTGCCATAGCTGGCTGCGCATCTACAAGAGCACGCGCTGTTTCGCTTAAAAGAGTTCGCAGCAAGACAAGATCGTTTGCCACTTCAGAGGCGAGAATGCCTTGATATAAAGATATGGCTCGTAAAGCAATTTCGGCCGCCCCAGAAAGTAAATCGTTTCTGATCGGTTGCACAAGTTCTTCAACTTGAGTTCGTTGGTTCATTGCCAAACTCTCCTTAGATGATACTAGCGATGGGTAATTACTTATGCTTCCGGGGGGTGCTTACTTGTGCTTCCGGGTTTGCCAAAGAGTATGCAGGCGGCATTCGTGCGATCGCCCTATTGCTGGGACAGGCTCGATTTGCGCTTGAGCCTTAATTTGTCCCAATGTGAGGTGTGCTCTACATACTGGGGGAGTCCGCTTATTATCGTAGCGCATATCCCCTTGTTTGCCTTAATGATTTATATATAACTCGCTAAAGGCTCTACTGTAGGGCCGCGCAGGCTTACGTGATCGCGCTTCCAGAAACTCAAAAAAGGGCGGTTCTGCAAAAACCGCCCTTTCGGGGTTAAGAATTCAGCCTAGTTAACTGGCGGCTTTACCAATTTTTGGTAAATATTTTGTCCAATCAGTTCCGAGTGAATCGATAAACTGGTGGGCGTTTAGAACATCATCAAAAGAGATGGGTGAACGATCGGCAAGACGCTCAACATCGCGTCTTGTCCAATCAAGGGGTAATTCGACTGTGGAACGACCGGTTGTTGGGTTTGTACCGACAATAGCTATGCCGAGAGGATGCCCGCAAGTTTGGCATGTAACGCGAACAACTAAAACACCTGGCTCTTGTCTTAGTAATTGAATTCCTTCTGCTGCAAACTGATTGTCACAATTGCGGCAACACTTTTGCTGGAAGTATTCCTGTATGGCCTGGAAACTTCCGCCCTGGTTCTTGCCCACGATTGACCATCTTTTCTAGGTTCTTTGTTTTTCTGTTGAGGTTTGAATGGTAACGTTTGGGATGACTAGGGTCCAAGTCAACTTAACGGAAGACTAGAATCCCAGCGAAAAGCATTATACTTGAATCGATCTTTCTTGCATCCATACAAATGTAGAAGTTGCTCAGAGCAATTTCGAGTGGTGCGTGCCCGAAAGAATGGCCAGTACGAGGTTAGGAGCAACATGAGTCACATCGAAGAAATATCAGCGATGGAAATTTTGGATTCGCGGGGTAACCCCACGATCGAAGTAACTGTCGTTTTAGAGAATGGTGCCGCCGGTAGAGCCGCAGTGCCATCCGGCGCATCCACTGGGAGTTTCGAGGCTGTCGAACTTCGCGATAAAGACAAAAAACGGTATCAAGGGAAGGGCGTTCTTACCGCTGTAAAAAATGTGCAAGAAGTTATTGCCAAAGCACTAATTGGCGTAAATGCTCTTGAACAGCGGATGATCGACGAAGAGTTGATTAAGCTCGATGCCACAGATAACAAAGCGCGTTTAGGGGCTAATGCCACCCTTGGTGTCAGTCTCGCGGTCGCCAAGGCTGCCTCAAATGGTTTAGGACTGCCGCTTTTTAGATATGTTGGCGGTCTATCAGCCAATGTATTGCCGGTGCCATTTATGAATATATTGAATGGTGGCAAACACGCTGAAGACGGCGTCGATTTTCAGGAATTTATGATCGTCCCTCATGGTGCAGCCTCATTTGCTGAGGCTTTACAGTGGGGAGCCGAAGTTTATCATGCACTAAAGGCAGTGCTTCATCAGAAAAAGCTTGCTACCGGGGTTGGTGACGAAGGTGGTTTCGCTCCTTCGCTCAAAACAAACGAAGAAGCTCTCCAGCTGATCGTAGAAGCCATCGAAGCAGCCGGCAGGACGCCAGGTAAGGATATTTCGCTTGCCCTGGATCCAGCTTCAACCGAATTCTATATTGACGGACGCTATCAATTGGCGACGGAAAATATGCAGCTAAGCAGTTCTGAAATGGTTGACTATTACGAAAAACTAGTTGCAAAGTACCCGATCGTAAGCATCGAAGATGGGCTTGCAGAAGAAGACTGGACCGGCTGGGAGCTTCTTTCCAGACAGCTCGGAAAGTCTATCCAATTGGTGGGAGACGATCTCTTTGTCACCAACACTAAACGCATCGCCCGTGGTATCGAGACTAATGTTGCCAATGCTGTCCTAATAAAGCCGAATCAAATTGGTACTCTCACCGAAACGCTGGATGCCATAAACCTTGCCAAGGCTCACAGCTACGGAAACATGCTCAGCCACAGATCCGGTGAAACAGAGGATGCCACCATCGCTGATTTAGCGGTTGCAGTAGCCTGTGGTCAAATCAAAACGGGGGCACCATGTCGAGGTGAACGCACCGCAAAATACAATCAGCTTCTCAGAATAGAAAACGACCTCGGAGATGCGGCTACTTTTGCGGGTTCCAGTGGTTTCGCAAGAAAGAGCGCAGCCAAAGAACCAGCGGTAGCGGCCACCCGCTAAACAAATTAGGCACCATATATGATGAGTGATACCAAACACTCCCCCCATATATGGTGCTTTGTTCTGGCGTCATATATGGTGCCCGATTCAAATTGCTCCTCCACATATGGCGTCACATATGGTGCCCGATTCAAATTGCTCCCCCATATATGGCGTCATAAGTCATGTGCAATCAAATATCGACACTAGATGAAATGTCGTGACAAGCGGGCTCTTAATTAGGCGACGTTTTAAGCGATGTCCTAAGTGATTCCATAGCGAATTAAGAGCGACTGCGATGTACGGCTTGTCAAGACAAAAATCCCATCCTTTATATATAATTTTTTTCGCCAACTCCCGATCCTTAGACAAGACGATTGTTGAATATTGTCGGGTTGCTTCGGTAAGGGTGAGCGACGCCCTGTTAGAATGCTTAGATGCTGCCAAGTGAGGAATTTCCCGTGACTAATAAAGTTCTACCTGCTTCGGAAATTAAAGACGCCGGTCTTGCCCCGTTGGGCAAACAGCGTATCGAATGGGCGGGGGCTGATATGCCCGTTCTACGACTGATCCGGGATCGGTTTAGCCGGGAGTTGCCTTTTAAAGGTTTAAACGTTTCAGTTTGCGCCCACATTACAAGTGAAACAGCCAATTTGGCGCTTGCCCTTGCTGCTGGTGGAGCAAATTCTCTATTGATCGCTTCAAATCCACTCAGTACTCAAGACGATGTTGCCGCTGCTCTCGTGCACGAATATGGCATCGCCACCTACGCTATCAAAGGTGAGGACATGGCAACATATCATCGCCACATTCAAGTAGCCTTAGACCACAAGCCCAAGCTAATTATTGATGATGGATCAGACTTGGTTGCTACTCTCGTTCAAGAAAGACCAGCACAAGTGTCCGATATCGTTGGCACCACGGAAGAAACTACCACTGGTATCACAAGATTGGTCGCTATGCAGAAGGACGGCAAGCTTACTTTCCCAGCCATTGCCGTAAACAACGCTCAGACCAAACATCTTTTTGACAATCGCTATGGCACTGGGCAATCGACGCTCGATGGTATTATCCGCGCCACCAATAGACTGGTGGCAGGACGCAATGTTGTCGTAGTCGGTTACGGTTGGTGCGGCAAGGGCTGCGCCATGCGGGCCCGCGGCTTAGGCGCCAACGTGATAGTAACCGAAGTCAATCCGGTCAGGGCGATTGAAGCCGTCATGGACGGATTCAGAGTTATGCCTATGACCGAAGCATCAAAAATCGCCGACATCATTATCACCGTGACTGGAAACCGCCACGTAGTGGACCGTCAGCACTTCGAGGGAATGAGGGATGGTGTGATAGTTTGCAACTCTGGTCATTTTGATCTTGAACTGAATCTGGTGGCACTTGGCGAATTGGCGAAATCAAAGCGCGAAGTACGACCCTATATGGAGGAATTCACCCTCAAAAATGGCAACCGTGTCTATGTGCTTGCCGAAGGTCGTCTCGTCAATCTTTCCTGCGCAGAAGGGCATCCAGCCAGCGTTATGGATATGAGCTTTGCCAATCAAGCTCTTGCTCTTGAGTATCTGGTCAAAAACAAGAAAGACCTAAAACCGGGTTTATCTGAATTGCCGGAACTTGTTGATCAAGAAATTGCCAGCCTGAAATTGAAGTCATTAGGCGTGGAAATTGACAAGCTGACATCGGAAATGACTGAATACATGAACTCCTGGAAGGGTGGCAGTTGAGAAGAGGCTAGCTTTGTAAGCGGCCAGCCGCAACTAAATAGAAAAAAGGCAGCTGAGAAATCAGCTGCCTTTAGATTTTTAAGAAGGCCAGCTCTTTAGTTGATCTTTTGGAACATGTAACCAATACCCCGGGCTGTCAAAATCAGATCGGGGTTAGATGAATCTTCTTCAAGCTTTGAACGCAATCTGCTGATGTGCACATCGACAACTCTTGTATCGATGCGGTGGTCGGGCGGATAAGCCCAGACCTGTTGCAGAATTTCGCCACGAGAATAGGGTTTGCCTGAGTTAGTGACCAGCAGTTCTAGCAAGCTGAATTCCATGCCGGTTAGGCGAATACGTTCGTTCTTTCTTGTCACTTGGCGCTTGTTCAAATCAATTTTCAAGTTGCCAATCGTTATGACATTGGAACTCTTGCTTTGACCTGTTTCTTGATGTCTTTCGACGGTGCGGCGCAGAACTGCTTTGATACGGGCTTCTAATTCACTGGGGCTAAATGGCTTAACGACATAGTCGTCAGCACCTATCTCAAGACCTTGAATTCGATTTGAAACATCAGCGACGGCTGTAAGCATGATGATTGGCGTGTCGGAAGTTTTGCGAATTTCGCGGCAGACCTCGTAACCATCCATTTTTGGCAACATCACATCAAGAATGACCAGATCTGGCTGAAAGGCGCTGAATTGTTCGAGGGCCTCTTGACCGTCAGCAGCAGTTGCAACGCTATAACCAGCCAGTTTTAAGCGCGTCTCTAAGATTCTTCTGATTGAGGCTTCATCATCTACAACCAGAACCTTTTCCTGCTCACTATTGTTATCAACCACGACTTTGTCTCTCTCTTTATCGACTCTAGGCAAATTCCGAACAAGCTAGGACTACTTTTGCGGAATTCATGAGCCTGATTTCCTTTTGTCTGAGTATATAACATTATGTAATAAGGATCGGGATTTACCGGATCCTTTTCTAGTTCTAGAGGGAGCACTTGCACTTTCCGTGAGGCAAGATTCCCCTCCAACGTTATTTTCCAAGCGATATTCCGCTTGTCTGAAAATCTCTATTCTTTTGTTAGCTTTGCTCATTTTTAGTACGCCATTTTCTCTTGAGAGAGATATCGGTCGGATGTTTTATTTGCAGATTTTGCAAAGAAGGATAGTTGCACTAAGTCTTGACATTCTCGAATGGGTCCGCACCACCTGCGGTTGTCAAATGTTTGCGAGAGATTACTCCGTTTCTATATCTGAGATGGGACGCTGGTGAGCGTTTCATCGATCCAATCAATTCCAAGCGAGTCAACTCGATATCTCTGTCGTGCTTGTGTAAAAGGTGTGAAAAAAGATTCGTGCGAAGCGTTGTAGGACGTGTTAAGCTTCTGTCCGAGCAGGTATATTACGTGCTGGTATGAGTTCGGCTCTCAATATGTAATCAGTGCAGAGAGCGGAAACTGAAAGAGGAGAGTTTATGAAGAAGCCGCAGTTCTGCCTAGCGCTGAGCCTAACTTTATCGATATTGCAATTCAATATGGTCTCAGCAGTTGCGGCGCCGGACAGCACGTCGATTTGGGCAAAGATGTCCGCCACCAGCAAGCCATCAAACGCGGTGCCGGTTGCTAAGAAGCATGCCACCAGTTTTAGTGCTAGGACGCACCAAGTTCTAACTAGCACCACGTCTAGCTTCGACAATAGTCTGGAGTCGGGGCATTCGATGTTGGTGTTTTCTAGTAAATCCAGAATGGCTGCAGCGCCTATCGAAGGTCCTGCTGCTGCCCTGACGATTCACTCCTCGCTTTCGAGCGAGTCTGCTAGCCCGAGCGTGCCGGCTGTAGTTGCACCGGAAGTGGTGGCAACTAGTCCTCCTACCGATTTAAGCGGTTCCGCTGTTCCGTTAAAAGCCGGCGAAGCAAGAAACATGATGGCGCAATTGGCGCCGGATAGGCTTATCGCGCAAGGCGATAGCAGTGTGTCGGTGACACCAATACCGCCAGTGGTATCGGGCACTGTAGACCTGGAAGAATTCAAAACGTCTAACGTGATCGACTTGAAGGTCGCTCAATCGCGTACTTTCAAGCTGAAAAACAAAATCGTCCGCACGTCGATAAGTGATCCATCCGTCGCGGAACCGGTGGTGGTGGCTGATAATCAAATGGTGCTACTTGGTAAGACGCCGGGTGGAGCAACCATGGTTATCTGGGATGATGCAGGTAACTCGGTGGCGATTGACCTTCGTGTCACTCGCGACTACTCGCAACTTCAAGCTGCTCTTCGTGAAATCGATCCACGTATTATCGTGAAGGCATACAACATTGGTGGGGCTGATCGGCTTCTCCTTCTTGGCGATGTAGATCATCCTGAATCCATAATTAGAGCTTTCGGAACTGCCAACGTCTTCATGGACGATCGCGGTATCAACATTCAAATTGCCAACGACCGCATTCTAAATGCCAGAATCGGTGAACAAGCCGGTAGTGGCGGTGGCGGCGGTGGCGGTGGCGGCGGTGGCGGGGTGTTCTCCTCGCTCGGATCTGTTGACCGATATACATTTTTCGGCAACGTCAACAACAACATAAGCAAGGCGCAGGTTATGTCGAGTGACGGCGGTCGCGTCGTAAGCCTTATCAAAGTTCGTAAAGTTCCGACTATTGTTTTGCACGTGACCTTCATGGAAATGAATTCGGTAGCGGCAAGAGAACTCGGTGTTCAACTCGGCGTAGCATTTACCGGCAACCACTTTACGTTTGGATTAGGCGGCAACAACTCTGTTGGCTCGCAAGTGCTTTCAGCTGGACCGCCTTTCAACAATCCAGAAATCACGGCAGGTGGTCCTGGTGCTAATCCAATCTCGGTTACCTCGCCCGTCTTTGTAACTCAAACGACAGTAACGCCGGGACAAACGATCGCTACTTCTCCAACAATTGGACTTGGTCAGGGCTTAATCAGTAATGGTATAGGTCCACTCTTGTCCAATGCTGTTCTCTTGGGTGCTCCTGGTGGTGCTGCATTCGGTGCTGGTGATAACCTGCAGAATATATTCACATCGCTTGTCAGCATTCAAAACGGTAACAACGGTGTTTACGGCATTCAGCCGACCATAAACGGCATCATCACCCATAGTCGTGCTCGTATTCTTGCTGAACCAACCCTGGTTACGATATCCGGAGAACGGGCAGCGTTCCTGGCTGGTGGTGAAATTCCGATTCTGTCTGCTGGTGCCGCAGCTGGTGCTACAGCGCAGTCGGTTACTTTCGAACCGTTCGGATTACGTATAAATATGATTCCGGTGCTTATGGAAAACGGCAACATAAACCTTGAAGTTGCTCCGGAAGAACGGTTGATTGCAGCGGGTAACTCATTGCAGCCGAACAGCCTTACGTCTGCTATCCCAGCCTTCACTACCAGAAGAACTCAAACGATCGTTGAAATGAGACCGGGTCAAGAACTCTTTATTGGTGGTTTGATATCAACATCCAGTGGCAGAGACCTTATTAAGACTCCGGTACTTGGTGAAATCCCGGTTCTCGGTGCTTTGTACCGTTCCAAAGCTTTCGTCAAATCAGAAAGTGAACTAGTTATCGCAGTTAGACCGGAAATCATTTTGCCAGGCGCACCTGGTCAGTTGAAGTTACCTGAAGAAATTGGTCGGGTAGAGGGACCGCGTGATATGAACTTGTTCCAAGTTGAACCGACCGTGATCGATGAGCGCCATTACAGTTCTGGACGAGTTGAGCGTTATCAAAAAACGTCGCCAACCCTTCCGGAAGGCTCACCTATTCCAGACAACGAGTAACTTATTGGAAGCGTAATGAAAGATTCAACACAAAGCAAAGAGCCAATTACATCAGGGCTAAAGAGGGAGAGTGTTATGAAGAGGTACCAGTTATGCTTAAGCCTGTCTTTGGCGATTGCCCAAACGACAGCGCTCACAGCACAGGCTGAGGACAACGCTATCTGGAAGCAGCTTTCAGGCGCGTCCGAGAAGCCAAAAACTGCTAAAACAACTGTCAAACACGAACCATCTTTGCCGGTGAGCCACGTTGCAAATCCACACTCGATGTTGGTGCTAAACGGCTCGTCTAAGGACGTTAACGATTTGCAGTCATCCCCGGCTGCTTTCGCGATGCACAAAGAACTGTCAGATTTGGCAATAGCTCCTGAAGGTGATTCTGGTCTAGCTCGAATCACAAGTAAGGGCGTATCGGCAGGAAATAGCAAGCGCCTTCTTGCTCAACTTGCACCAGATGCCATTGTTGCTCAAGGAAGCAATGACAATATTAGTGGCGTAACAACCACGCCAATTCCGCCAGTGGTTTCAGGCACGGTTGATATGGAAGAATTCAAGCCTTCGAATATCATCGACTTGAAAGTATCTCAATCGCGCACCTTCAAATCAAAGAACAAGATTGTCCGCACCTCCATAAGCGATCCTTCAATTGCAGAACCAGTTGTAGTTGCAGAAAACCAAATGGTTTTGCTGGGCAAAACACCAGGTATTTGCACAATGGTTCTTTGGGACGATGCTGGTAACTCAGCAGCAATCGACTTGCGAGTCACAAGAGATTACAGCCAGCTTCAATCAACCCTTCGTGAGATTGATCCTCGCATCGTAGTCAAGGCATATAACGTTGGTGGCACAGACCGTGTCATTCTTCTTGGTGATGTGGATTATCCGGAATCTGTTATCAGAGCTTTTGCTGCTGCAAATATTTTCATGGATGATCGTGGCATCAACATCGACGTTGCTAACAACCGTTTGATCAAGGCCAGAATCGGCGAACAAGCCGGTGGTGGTGGTGGTGGTGGCGGCGGCGGTGGCGCTGCTGGTCAATTTGCCACCCTTGGTTCAGTAGACCGATATACTTATTTCCCCAACTTGTCCAACAATATATCGCGTGGTCAATTGATGAGCAGTGACGGCGGTCGCGTCACAAGCATGGTTAAGATCCGCAAGGTGCCTTTGATCGTTTTGCACGTCACATTCATGGAAATGAATACAGCTACGGCAAGACAAATCGGTATCCAGCTCGGTATCAACATCCAAACTGCAACTTTTGGAGCAGGTATCGGTGGCTTGGGTTATCAATCAACGCCATCTGGATTCTCCATTCCGGTTTCATACGGTGGTTATCAAATCAATGGTGTGAATACCGAATCCTCGGGATTCCAGCCTCCTGGTTTCGTTAGTATCACCAGCCAGACTTTCCCAACAGGGCTAACTGGCAGTCTTACTCAACAAATTTCCGGTGTTGGCCAGGCTGTATTCGCCGGCGTGCCATCGCTTATTTCAAGCGCTTCGATTTTCGGTGGTGCCCCAGGTGGTACTTCCTTCAGCCAATCACCAGGCAACTTGCTCAACTTGTTCACCGCTTCATCAAACTGGCGCGTTGGACACGGTGCAATGGGTATCAACCCTGCTATCCAGGGTGCCATTGAACACAATAGAGCTCGTCTTTTGGCAGAACCAACTCTTGTCACCGTATCTGGTGAACGGGCTGCGTTTCTAGCTGGTGGTGAAATTCCCATTTTGCAACAGTTGGCTACAGCCGGTACTGCCGTCCAGTCTGTTACCTATGAGCCTTACGGCATGAGAATCAACATGATTCCCGTTCTGCAAGAAAATGGCACCATCAATATAGAAGTATCGCCAGAAGAACGGATTCTGAGTGCCGCAAACGCTTTGGTGTTCTCCGGTTCATCTACTCCAATCGATGGTTTTACAACAAGAAAGACTCAAACGATAGTTGAACTCAGACCGGGTCAGGAACTTTTCCTTTCCGGGTTGGTTACAACCAACAGCGGTCGTGAAGTTAACCGTACTCCAGTACTTGGTGAAGTGCCAGTATTGGGTGCGCTGTATCGCTCGAAAGCCTTCGCTAAAAACGAAAGCGAATTGGTTATCTCGATTAGACCGGAAATTATATTGCCGGGCAGTCCAGGACAGCTAAAGCTTCCGGAAGAAATTGGACGGGTTGAAGGCGTACGCGACACAAACCTGTTCTCGGTTGAACCAACAATCATCGACGAACGTCATTACACAACCGGTCGGGCGGAACGTCAGCAAAAGACATCGCCAACTCTGCCGGAAGGTTCGCCAATACCGGACTATCAATAAGATGCACATCTGTGTTAAGCGCTCCGAAGCCGCTTTGCTCTGCGCGTGAACACGCTATGCTCCGTCATTGCTCCTCGCAACGGCTGAGCTCCGCTCAAACTTCTGCTGCGGTCTGGATTAGTCTTGACCTTCGTGAAGTCTTGTCATGAGATGAGTTTGGCTGCCTTCGTCATAGGGGCTGGGCGTGTTATCGTTTTGGTTGAATTCGTGACAGGGAACTATGTCTCAATCCGCTCCGCCAGAGCAAAATTCTTTGTCTGTTGCAGCCGAAGCGTTTAACAGCGGCGATTTGGAACGGGCTGATTATCTGTGCCGGAAAATCATCAAAGAAAGCTCGGCTAACGCCGACGCCCTCCATCTGCTTGCACTCATTTCATTTCGGCGCGGTCGTCTTAGCGATGCAACTACGCTTATGAAAGAGGCCTTAGCCCTGCGCGAAGATGATGCCGAGCTTTTGACCAATCTCGGCAATATAGTTAAAGCTAATGGAGATCTCCAAGAAGCAAAAGTTCTGTACGAGCGGGCCATTGAAAAGAATCCACAATCTGTTGGAGCTCATTACAATCTAGGCTTAATCCTCATTGAAAGCAATTTGTTGAATCAGGCTCTCAATGAATTTCGCACCGCAGTTGCACTTGATGAAACAGTAGCTGAACTGCATTTCAGTCTTTCCAATGTTTATAGAGCTCTTAACAGGCGCAAGGAAGCAAAGGAAAGTATTGAGAGAGCAATTTCGCTGCGACCCGATTTTACTGAGGCTTATATTCAAAAGGGGAATCTGTTTTTTGAAGAAGAGATTCCCGACAAGGCACTTACTGCTTATCAACAAGCGCTCGATCTTAATCCCGACCATCCAATTGCTCTAAACGGAATGGGTGTTTGCCAAACGACACTGGGAGAGTATTTGAAGGCAAAAGAAGCGCTCGCCAGGGCAGCCGAAATTATGCCTAACGTACCTGATTTTCACAACAACCTTGGTGTTGCGCATTTTTTTCTTGGTGAACACGAACCGGCGTTTGTCCAAATCAATCAAGCATTGCAGTTGCGACCGGACTACACAGCTGCCTATCGCAATTTCGGAAATGTTCTTGCCGATCTGCGTCGGCACTCAAGTGCAATTGGCTTCTATGCAAAAGCATTGGAACTAGACCCAACGTTCTATGAAGCCCAATTGGATTTGGCAATTGCTTTTCGAGAATCTGGCGAAAAGGGTTCGGCTCAGCGCAGTTTTGAAAAGGCGGCCCAAATGCAACCTCAAGCTTTTGCGCCTATTTGTGGCGCGATTGGTTCGATGCTTCCAAACTTCTATATGACTAAAGAAGAGGTTTCCGAATCACGCGCTGAATATACACAAGCTTTTCAGGAAAACGAAAACAAATTTGCAACCGCTTTAAAAGATGCCCTTGATTCAGAAGATGCATTGAAACTATTGCAACCCATTTATTTGAGTTACCAGGGACGTGACGATCGCGAACTGCATGCTCGTTACGGACATCTGATGCACAAGGTAATATCGGCTCGCTATCCCGTTTTTAGCCGATCTACTCCTCCCAAATCCAGAAGTCAAAATGACCGTATAAAACTTGGCATCGTTTCCAGGCATTTCAGCGATCATCCTGATTGGAAAATGATTATTGGCGGCCTGGTAAAAAAGATAGACCGTTCTCAGTTCGAACTTTTTTGCTACTCAACAGGCGGAGTAAACGATCAAATTTCGCGCGAAGCAGAAGCGCAAGTTGAGCACTTTCGGCGTGGATTGGGTTTCTTTCGCCTTTGTGAAGAGATCGAACGTGATCGATTAGATGTTCTGCTTTTCCCGGAAATTGGTATGGATCCCGTTTCTATGCGCATTGCAGCCTTGCGTTTTGCACGTGCTCAGTTTTGCGCTTGGGGGCGAACTGATACTTCTGGTTTGCCAACCATAGATTATTTTCTTAGTCCTGGCTCGATGGAGCCGGACAATGCGCAAGAGCACTACGAAGAAAAGCTTATACGGTTGCCGGGCATTGGCTTTTACTATGAGCCTCAAAATAAAGAGGAAACGAACGCAGAAGAGAAAGGCGAATTTTTAGCGCAACTGAAACCCGATGCCGTCAAGTTGTTGTGTGTTCAGTCTCTCTTTAAATACATGCCGCAATACGACTATGTTTTGTGCGAAATCGCCAAAGCTATTCCAAATTCGCAGTTCATTTTTGTAGCTAGACCAGAAGCACTAGGCCCAAAGATGAGTCGCCGCCTGGAATCGACGTTTGCGTCCTATGGTTTAGATGCCAAAAAACACGTTTTAATGCTCAATCGATTGAATCCGCACGATTTTGCAAGTTTGTGTGAGATGGGTGATCTCTTCTTGGACAGCATAGGATTTTCCGGATGTGTTACTGCTCTTGATGCCATTGCTGCCCATTTGCCAATTGTCACAATGCGCGGCGAACTAATGAGAGGACGTCAAACAGCAGCAATGCTCGATGCAATCGGTTTGTCGGATTTGATCGCCAATAGCCCAGCTGCTTATATTGAGATAGTGCTTAAACTGGTTCACGATCCAAATTTGCGCCGCAGTATTTCTGAAAAAATGGCCTCGAACAAATCAGCACTTTACGAACAAGAAAACGTCGTAAGAGCGATCGAAGAAATTTTCCGATCAGTTGTAACCTGACGTCCATAATTTGTCTGCACCATATGTGGTGCCAAGGCTAACACCTACATCCCAACACCAATAATCCAGCGTCAATGTTTTAGCGCCGTTAATCTAGCGTTTTTTAGCCGGAGGCTTGGCTTTAGATGATTTAGTGCTGGCAGGGCTGCTTAGATAACGCTGAGCCTCTGTTGGAAATTCTGTTATGAAAATTTCCAGGACGCGAGCAACTGTATTTCGAATGAACTCTTCACGGTTTTCAGCTGGTGAATAACAGTTAGCCAATCCGGCTTTATCTACTATGCGCAAAAGTCCCTTTTCAGCGAGGCGCACCATAGTTGTCATCACAGTTGTGTAGGCTATTTGACGTTCATGCCGCAAAATATCGTATATCTCGCGCACCGTCACGGTGGGGTTGGCATTTTTCCAAACCAATTCCATAATTTCGCATTCAAGGTCGCCAAGAAACTTCCTCAAGCCAACCTGATTGAACCGAAACGAAGCGTTTTCGTCGTGCAGTCTCATAGCTATCCCTTAATACCGAATCTATCTAGATTATAGGCGACTGGCCGCCGTAGTACGAGCGACTGTCGCAAATAGTAAAAATTTTACGGCATCTCGGCTATTATCGTTCCATGACTCTTGAACCTAAACACCAATCTACTCGCCCGGTAGTTTTTCTAGATCGCGACGGTACCCTCAACGAAGAACGAGGGTACATCCGAAATTTAGATGATCTGGTATTAATTCCCGGCGCAGCCAGTGCGGTTCGGAAATTGAATGAGGCTGGCGTGGCGGCTATATTAGTGAGCAATCAAAGTGGGGCGGCTCGCAATTACTATCCTTTGTCTCATATAGAAAATCTGCACGAACGTCTACAGTCTCTCTTGTCTAAGGAAGGCGCCAGGTTGGATGCAATTTATTTCTGCCCACACCTGCCCGACGGAGTTGTACCAGAGTTGGCTATAACGTGCGCTTGCCGCAAACCGGAGGTAGGACTTGTAGAACAGGCTTTTGCAGAGCATCCGGATTTGAACCGACGCCTATCTTTTATGGTTGGAGACAAAACAGCGGATTTGGGACTGGCAAACAACTGTGGTGCCAAATGTATTCTTGTAGAAACAGGTTATGGACGCTCTTTACTTGAATCCAAAGCCCATCTTAATTTTGCAATTGATTATCAAGCTCCCAGTATTTCGCAAGCCGTTGATTGGATTCTTTTAGAACTTGCTGCTCAAAGACATGCCACCGGCACCGGAACGAAGCAGTAAACTTACTTCCGTCAAAAGAAGCGGCATGTCGAACGGTTTGGGCAAGTAGAGATCCGCGCCCGCTTCCAAGGCTTTTGACTGGTCTGGGTGCGATGTCGCTATAACGAGCCAGATTTTGCGCAATTCTTTGTCTTCTTTAAGAATCTGGCAAAGCTTCCAACCATCAAGCCGTCTATCAGCAACATTTGATTCCAGCAAAATCAAATCGGGAACGGCATCATTGTGGAGTCTTTCAAAGGCATCATCAGCAGAAGCAGTAACGTCCACGGAATAACCTTCTAAGGCAAGAGTTTCTTGCAGCAAGCAAGCCATTGCACCATCGGGCTCAATCACGAGAATCCGAGGACCCCGGCCTGTAAGCTGATTATTTCGTTTGCCGGCTGGACGAGGGGCTTTGGATGGTGAATTATCGCTAACCCAGCTGGAGCCTGATTGCTGCTTGGCAAGATAACGATAATCTCTGCATGTTGTAAGCACATCAACGTAACTTTGGAAACGGCGCTTGGTACTAGATACGATACCAATAGCGATGGATATGAGCGGTATTCTGCGGCGAATGCCACCTCTGCCTGTCGAAATGAGATAACCGCGCTCGATGTCTCCTTTGGGATAAAATCGATTGCTTATGTGGTCGAACTGTTGGCAAATTTTCTCGGCCTTGCGCTCAGGATGATCAGGTTTCGTGATAAAAAGAAAATCGTCGGCTTCGATGTGTCCAACGAAATCTTCTTCGCCAGCGACATCCATGAGAATGGCTCCTAGAGCTTTAATTAATTGATCGCCTGCCAGATCTCCATACGTTTCGTTGTAGACACGAATTTTGTTGAGATCAACAGACATGGCAGACCATGGTTTGTCCGATACCAAACTTTGTTCGAGCATGCGTCTGATCAAATTTGGTCCTGGCAGTTGTGTAAGAGGATTGGAAAATTCTTCCTGGCGGCGTCGCAAATGAGCAAGCACTCGAATTGCCAGTTCGTTTTTATCGATTGGATCTTCCAGCACATCATCAGCGCCATACCGGAATGAATTGATGCGTTCATGCACATCGGTTGAGGCTTGCAATAGCACCATAACCGGGCGCTGCTGTGTAAGAGTGGCGCGAATATGCTGGCAATAAATACGCCCGTCACCATCAGGCATGTTAGCCGAAAGCACAACGAGATCCGGATGCAGAAACGATAAAAGCCCATTTGCTTCTTCAAAAGAAGTAACGGCATTGACATTAGCACCAGTCTTTTCTAAAACCGAAGCATATTCTGCCGCCTGGCGGGCTTGGTGAATAACTAATATTACCGGAGTTGGAAGCATACTATCCTCTCCCTCGCGCGGCTTGCTCTTCGAGGGTGGCGGATGGGAGCTGGACAGTAAATGTGGTATTACCAGGAGTGCTAGCTACACTAATTGTTCCACCAAGAGCAATTACAAGTGAGCGCGTTATATAAAGACCAAGACCCGTGCCCTCTGTCTGGCGAGTGAGGGGATTATCGAGCCTACTGAACTTGCTGAAAATTTCAGCGAGATGTTCAGGGGGAATGCCCACTCCTTGATCGGATACGGAAATTTCAACCATGTTCGGTTGCGTGTGGGTTTCTTTTGCTGAAACCATTACGGTTGTGCCGGTGGGTGAGTATTTAATAGCGTTATCAACGAGATTGGTGAGAATCTGTTCGATGCGATCAGCATCTGCCCAAACTGGTGCTAGTCCAGGTGGCATTGTTGTTGCCAGCCGATGGTCACCGGCTTTCTCGGCGAGATTTCTTAAAACACGTTGCACGGTTGCCGGCAAATCAATCGCTCGAATGGTGAGCTGCATTTTCTTGGATTCAAGGCGTGATACAGCAAGGAGATCTTCCACCAACCGAGTGAGACGGTCGGCCTGATCTTTGATGATGCCGATATAACGGCGTTGTTGCGTTAAATCGAGACGATCGCCAGCCCGCAAAATAGTATCGGCAAATCCTTTTATGCTTGTAAGTGGTGTTCTCAATTCATGGCTTACTGTGCTCACAAATTCAGTTTGCGCCTGTTGAACTGATCCTGCTTGGATGATGTACACGATTGTGAGGTTTCCGGTGTGATCTTTCTTTTCGTCATGAATGGCCAGAACAGAAGCCGGCATTGATAGGTTCATGCCATTACGGCAAAAAATCGTGGCATGAGCTGGCAAACGGTTTGGTATTCCGGAAAGGGAATGATGAACATTGGTTTCATCACCCGCGGTGTCACCACTTTGGCCATTGCTGCCGTTATGATCGCTTGGATCCGTATTGCTTGCTTCGAAATCGACTACGGAACCAACTAACTTTCCTTCCAGTTCTTTGGCTTGATGACCTACGAGTCTTGCAAAAGCCTTATTGCATGAAAGAATTTTGCCTTGCGCGTCGCTCAGGATAAGCCCGTCTTGCGAGCCTTCCAGCATGGTTTCCAGAATGCTATCCGAACTAATCTTCAACTTCGGAAAGGTTTCCCAAATCGCCTAGGTAGTTGGTCCCACAGCTAACTTAGCATCAGAAAATCCGTCAAATGCACTTTAAAAGCTATCCTTAAGGTTTCGGGCGGCTCTTTTGGGTTTCTTCAGATTTGTCCGGGACTACTTGGGTTTAACCTATTCGGCTTTGACGTCTTCAACCTGGCTTATTTCCGTAAGCAATTCCTTTAGCCGTTTGGGATCGGTTAAATGCAAATAGCCGATTAGGGCTTCGAAGGCAGTGGCCTGCCGATAAATTGCTTGCTGATCTTTTTTATAATTATTACTTTTGAGATTCCGCGCTCTTCTTAAGAGATCGAGCTCCTTTTCATTCAGTGCAGCTGTCAGCTTTTCCAAAGTATTAGCCTGGGCTCGGGCGTTAACGCGTCTATTTACCTGCCGATGCATTTGGTCTACGGTTGCCGATTGGGCAATCTCGATTTCGCGGATATGGAGGTTGTAAACGGCGTCGCCCAGATTCGCCAGTAGTCTAAGCGAAAGAGAATCTGGATCAGGCAAAATCAATCACCGATTCCGATCCGATTTTCTTTTTGAAGGTCTGAAAATCGACTTTATGCGCTCGCTTAGCACTTGCAAGCCAAAGCTAGGTAAGCTCGAGCTCATTCGTTTGAATCGCCACGGCTCTTTCATTAGGCGATAAAACCACTCTAGATGGAGTTTTTGAAAGCTTTTGGGAGCGCGTTTTACTATGCCGGCCCAAACATCAAAGCTTCCGCCTACTCCTAGCATGACCGCCCGCGGGAATTTTTCTCGCCACTGGTCTACAAAATATTCCTGTTTTGGCACCCCCAAAGCAACAAGAATGAGGCGTGGTTCTTGTGCGGCGATCGCATCAACCACGTCTTCTTCCAGCTCAAGTGGGAAGTAGCCATCTTTGGTAGCCACTAATTTAAGACCGGGGTGCAGTCTCGGCAGGCTATTTCGTAAGACATCTATAACTTCAGGGCGTCCGCCTACAAGGGCTACGTTTACACCTTTTGCGGCAGCACTGGTCAAAGCGGCGCTTGCAAGCTCTATTCCGGGGAGGCGATCGATTGAGTGGCCGGCCATGCGTAATGCCCAGATTACACCGGCGCCGTCCGGAACTATGAGATGGGCATGGCGGATAATTCTGTCGAGCCTTTGATCTTGTTGGGCAGCGACCACCATTTCTGCATTGAGCGTCTCAACCTGCAGTCCTTTGTCGCTGCGCCAGGCGGTTTCGATTATTTCGAGCGCGCCAGCTTGATCAACCAGATCAACTGGATATCCCAAAACCCTCTGGCGGGACCGATATGTGGCTGACAGTGCTGACATTATGGACGGTGACATCCTCGGACAGGCCTCATGGCTCAAGTCCTAAAATTTTAGCGAGAATTGCAAAGTTCTTGCAAGCCATTTTTTCCAGATCCTGCCTCTTTTCGATAGTTTTTTGAGCAAACTCTTGTATGTGCAATAGGGTGCCTTGTATGGCTTCTTTCCATATTGTCGAGCCGTCTTGCTTTGCGCCGTCTGACAAGGACAAGGCTGTTTGGTTAAATTCCGACATTAAGTGTTCGACCTTGGGGTCGTAGGTGATTCCAACCACGGGTTTGCCTCGTTTAAGCGCAAGAATCAAGGCATGTAGGCGCATCCCGACCAGAAGATCAATTTGATCGAGCATGGCCAGCCACTGACTGGCCATTTCGCCAGGGGGGGCAGGTAAAAAACCGCATGCAAGCCCAAGTTGTGTACATTTTTCTTTCGCTTTCTCAAGCAGCGCAAGGTCTTGTGTGGCTTGCAGCGGTAGCAAGACGAGATAAGAATTGGCCGGCAGAGTATCCTTCAATATTCTGACTAACGTATCAACCATTTCTTCACTGAAACCTGGACTCTCCCTCAAAGAAAGACCGACGAGAAAAGGGTGTTTTGCTTTTGTGCTTGCCAAATAATCGCTTACCGTCCGGGTTGTTTCTTTTTCCTCTAAATTCCAAACCGGATCTGCAGTCAAAACAGGCTCAAGACGCCAAGACCGGAGCAATTCGTAAGAGCGGTTATCTCGGACGGTTATAGCAGAGGCTAAGCCAAAGGCTTTTCGCGTAAGAGCAATTGAGAGAGGTTGCTTCAAAGGACCAATGCCCTGCGCGTAAATCATTGATTTGCACCCAGCCAGCTTTGCTATAAAAAGAAGAGCGGCATAGTAAATGACAGATTTTGAGCTGGTTGTGTCTTGAAAGAGTCCGCCACCACCACTGATCAATAGGCGTGCCTTTGAGAGGAGTTTGAATATCTCTTTGATGTCAAAACGATTGGCCGATTGCACACCGTACAGTCGAGCCGTTTGCGAAGGGTTTTTGGAAAGCACTATGATGTCTTTGGCCGGCACTAAACGTTTGAGTTCGTTTATGAGTTCTTCCAATATTGCCTCGTCGCCAAGGTTGTCAAAGCCGTAATATCCGGAAATAATTACGAGTGGGCGCTCGGATCGGGACGATTGTGACTTCAAATGAACCTAACCGTTCGGGTAACGTAGCAATTTAGCTTGTGGCAAACGTTCAAAACGCAGACAGCATAGATCAATTTCTCGCCAGCGGCTCGCCTTTCATTCCGGGACGCTTCATAGCGCATCGCATGGGCAGAAAAATTGATGGTGGTGAGACCATCATTTGCAATTTGGATCGCTATCAGGATGTGATCGAGCATCGCCGTGAGGATCAAGTAATAACTGTCGGTGGTGGAATTTCAGTTGCCAGGCTAAACGAAAAACTGGCTGAATTTAAACAGTGGTTGCCAATTGCGCCGGCGCATTCAGACATGAGTGTAAGTGACTGTCTTCTTAGTGGCGATGCCGGTTATCTCGAGCCTTTCTGCGGTGGAATGCGCAGGCTGGCGCTTGGTGTGTCTCTTCTGGTGGATGAAGGTGAAGCCCTTCAATTTGGCGGCAAGGTCGTAAAAAATGTCACCGGATATGATATCACCAAGTTGGTTGTCGGAAGTTATGGTGTATTCGGAGTGCCTGTTGCTGCAAGCCTGAGGCTTTACGCTTTGCCGGAAGCATTGTCTAGTTGCATTTTTCTGTCCGAATATTGGGATGCGATTGCTTCTTTGAGTAGCGCTGTTGCAGAAAGCGGATTGGCAGTGGCCGCTTATAGTATCCTGGGACGCAAAACAACCTCTCGAATTTGCGATACTTCCCAATTTGCTTTGTGCTTGCAAGTGGCAGGTCAAAAGATTGTCGTTGAAGAAAGTCTTGCTCTCTACGGAGAACTGGCAAAATCGAAATCCGTTTCTAAGTTTCTAATTGATCAGGACCTAGAGCACAAAAGAGAAAATGAGCACTTTCAGGCTCTCGCTCAACTAGCCTGGCAAAGCGGTCTGTATTACATGGATGTGAGCAGTTCTAAGAAGATCGCAAATGAAATTCTCAAAGTTTTAGGAAGTGAGGATTTTTACGAATACAGACCGGGACCTCAGCGCTTGCGAATATACAGCGATGATTTAGATTGGTTTGCTAAGCTTGCTTTAGAGTTCAAAGAAATATCCGAAGTGCCTTTGGATCGAGCCGAATTTGTAGATCCGATAGCGGTATCGTATCCGGTGCAGGGTGGTTATCTGCAAACGGGCTATCTCAACGAAAGTCTAAGCACGCACTTATACAAGGATCTAAAGGCAAAGCTAGATCCGCGTGGATTGCTGAATCCGTTTATAGTGGTCAACTAAATGATTGTGATCAAATTATGACTGAAGACCAAATAATTAAACCAGGCTCGCCCATTGCTAAAGAGCTTCTTGATGCCTGTATTCATTGCGGCATGTGCTTGCCGGCTTGTCCAACTTATCTTGCCACCGGGCGTGAAATGGAATCGCCGAGAGGACGTATTGCTTTATTGAACGCCTGGCAAACCGGTGCACAAGAATTTTCGCCCCGCCTTGCCCAACACATCGATTCTTGTTTGGGCTGTCTGGGCTGCCAAACGGCTTGCCCGTCTGGTGTTGAGTACGAAAAGATTTTGAATACCGGCCGACCTGAACTTGCAAAAGGGCGCAATCCTTTTCAGCGCTTTGTTATGCGTGCAAGCTTTGCGTGGCTTTTGCCTAATTACTTTCTGCTTGGAATATTCGGATTGCTACTTCGTCTATGGCAAATGCTCAAGGGGCGAGAAGTCTTGCAGTTTATTGCCAAAGTATTGCCTGTGCCCATTTTAAAAAGCTTGGCAGGTGCAGAATCGTATGTGCCTATAGTGCCTGCTAACCAAGCCATTTCTAAGTTTACAAATTCAAAGTTTGCAAACTCTCCTAATGCACCAGCTAATGCAAGTGTACAAACCGCATCTGTAGAAACCGCTACTGTGCAATTTTTTCGCGGATGTGTAATGGATATTTTTTATAACCATGTCAACTGCGCAGCGGTACGACTTCTCACAAATCAAGGTCATCCGGTTGAATTGCCGAGTCAAACATGCTGCGGTGCCCTTGCTTTTCACGCTGGTGAAACGGACATAGCAATCGATCTCGCCCAAAAGAACATCACTGCTTTCGAGCAAACATCGGGTGATATTGTTGTAACGTCTGCCGGTTGTGGCGCTATGCTCAAAGAATATACAGCGCTCTTTAGCATAGAAAGTCCGTGGCACAAAAGAGCTTTGCAGTTTGCCGAAAGGGTAAAAGACGTTTCGCAGACTTTAGCGAACGGAAAATTTCAATCACCTAATTTCGGTGACAAGAAAGCAGGTGAAAACGATTTTACGGGGCAACGAGTCGCTTACCATGCAGCTTGCCACCTTGCCCATGCTCAAAATGTGCGTGTTGAACCAAATAAGTTGCTAACTGATTTAACAAAAACAGTTGGCAACGTGCGCGTTGAGCTAGTACCTTTGCTGGAAGCCGAGAACTGCTGCGGCAGTGCCGGCATATACAACCTTTTGCATGAAGAGATGGCCGATGCCATACTCGATCGCAAGATGTACAACATTCAACAAACAGGCGCGGATCTTGTGGTTACCAGTAACCCTGGATGTCTTCTGCAACTGGAGCGGGGCATCAACCGTAAAGGCTTACGGGTAAAGGTTGAACACCTGGTTGAGTTGTTAGACCGGTTCTATTGTTAGTAATACAACTTTTAAATCGAGCCCCCGAAAATCGTTTGGGTGCCTGGCAAGGTTATAATCGTTTGTGCGCTTTAGGGTTCCTTGGGGTGGCTGCCCAGCCGCCCGGCCAGGCGTTATTACAAGGGAGTAACCGGATGACAGTGGCGCAATTGAAGGACAAGAAGGCAAAAATATTTGAAGACGATATTAGCGATGAAGTACTGCAACAGTACTTATCTAAATCTTTCGTTACGGTGGATACCGAAACACGCGGGCTAAATGTTAGACGCGATCGTCTTTGTGTTGTACAAATTTGCGACGATGATAACAATACGGCTCTCGTGCGTTATCGTGACGGCAAGCGTCTTTCACAATTGGGTGATACCAATTTGAAGAAGCTCTTAGAAGCCCCTCAGGTTTTGAAAGTTTTTCATTATGCGCGCTTTGATCTAACTGTTTTGAAGTACTACCTTAATGCTAGAACTGCTCCAATTTTTTGCACGAAGATAGCTTCCAAGCTTGTGAGAACTTACTCCGACAGGCACAGCCTGAGAGACTTAAGTCGCGAACTGCTCGGCACGGAAATGGATAAGAGCGATCAAACAAGCGATTGGGCCAAGTCTGATCTCACTGATTCGCAACTTGAATACGCTGCCAACGATGTGAAGCTGCTCGTTCCAATTTATTTGAAGATCAAAGAGATGATTGAGCGAGAAGGATTAACCGATCTCGCCCAACGCTGTTTTGGATTTGTAGAGACGGTTTGTGAACTTGATTTCAAAGGATATCCGAATATTTTCGATCACTAGGAATTACGGCACCAGTCAGGAGACGTGTTTGCATGGAAAAGCTGATTTTTGAAAAATCTCAACCCGGACGCAGGGCGATATTATTGCCGCCCTTAGATGTGCCCGAGTCGAAGAACGCCATTCCCAATCAGTTTTTGCGCAAAGATGCACCGCAATTGCCGGAAGTGAGCGAACTTGAAGTGCTGCGTCACTTCGTCAATCTTTCGCATCTCAATCACTGCATAGACAAAGGATTCTATCCTCTCGGTTCATGCACGATGAAATACAACCCGAAAGTAAATGATTTGGTTGCCAGTCTTGAAGGCATGCGGGAACTGCATCCTCTTCAGCCGGTTGAACAAGTGCAAGGCGCGCTTGAACTTATTTATACGCTTCAAGGTTACATTTCGGAAATTGTCGGTTTGCCGGCCGTCACCTTACAGCCGGCTGCCGGAGCGCATGGCGAAATGACAGGGCTGCTTTTGATCAAGGCATACTTCAAAGCGCAAGGCGATCTAAAGAGAACGAAGGTAATTGTCCCTGATACCGCTCATGGTACTAACCCTGCTACGGCAGCAATGTGCGGATTTGAAGTTGTTGAAATCAAATCCAACGATAAGGGGCTTGTCGATCTTGATGCTTTGAAAGCAGCAGTTGGACCGGACACTGCCGCTATCATGCTAACCAACCCAAATACGCTTGGTCTCTTTGAAGAGGAAATCCAGAAAGTACAAAAGGCAGTGCACGAAGCCGGTGGTTTGCTCTATTACGATGGCGCCAACCTTAACGCCATTATGGGTTTGGTAAGACCAGGTGACATGGGATTTGATGTCGTTCACCTCAACTTGCACAAGACATTCTCAACACCTCACGGTGGTGGTGGTCCAGGTGGCTGTGCCGTAGCCTGCCGAGAGAAGCTTGCGCCTTTCTTGCCCAAACCGTTAGTGGTAAAAACCATTGACGGCTATCGCTTCGACTATGACAGACCACAATCAATAGGCAAAGTAAAAGGCTTCTATGGCAATTTCGGTATTCTTGTTCGAGCCTATGCCTACATTCTTGCTCATGGAAAAGAAGGTTTGTGCCAGGTTTCTCGCGATGCAATCCTGAGTGCTAACTATTTGCGCAACAGGCTCTCGCGATATTTTACCGTTCCGCATAAGCAACCTTGCATGCACGAATTTGTCCTTTCAGGCAATTTGCAAAAGGCAAGGGGAGTTAGCACTGCCAACATGGCGAAGCGCTTACTTGATTTCGGAGTAATGGCGCCGACTGTTTATTTCCCGCTTGTAGTTCCGGAAGCAATGATGATTGAACCAACCGAAACGGAAACAAGAGAAACGCTCAATCGGTTCGCCGAGATTATGGTGACAATCGATGAGGAATCGAAAAATTCACCTGATACCGTCCGTAATGCTCCTCATACAACGCCTGTTCGAAAGTTGGATGAAGCGGCAGCTGCCCGCAAGCCTGATTTGCGCTGGGAGCCGTCGACATAAAACGGCCGCTTTGCCCCTTATTTTCGGAAATCGGGGATAGCTGCAGTTTGGGTAGATGATATTGGAACGCATAGTGCACATTCTTACGGAAGGCAAATTTGCATTTCCGCTTTGGAATTTTGCCATATTCCTTTGCGCATTCTTATATCGCCGTTCAATAATTCGAGCCATCTCGCGCGCTCTACGCATTTTTGAAAATCACGGACTGGAAGATGAGCTCGTCAATCGTGCCGATAACCCAGCTGCCATTGTTTGTGTTGGCGCTGCCATACTACCTTTCTTCGCTTTTATAGAGGGCGTAGTTGCAGTCCGGCTGGAACGGGTCGTGGAGGTGATTGTTCTTTTCTATTTGCTGAAAATGGGCATCATCTTTTTCGATTTGATCGTCTTCAAATGGTATTTCGGCCAGTATAAAAACTTCACCCTGCCCGCCATTTTTCGAACGGTTTCGATCGCCTTCATTTATGCAGTATTCGTTCTTGTTCTCATTCAATTCAGCATAGGCGTTAACATATTGCCCATTCTGGCAACGTCCACCGTCATGACGGCAGTGGTTGGTCTTGCTCTTCAAGATACACTCAAAAATCTTTTTGCCGGATTGAGCATAAGCATGGAGAAAAGCATCCATATTGGAGATTGGGTAACCTTTCAAGCTGATGCCGGGCTTACCACAACGGGATTGGTTTTGGAAATAGGGTGGCGTACGACCCGTTTGGAAACATTGGATGGCAATATAATCAGGTTGCCCAATGGTGCTCTTACGAACAGTCGAGTTACCAACTACTCCCAGCCAAGCCCGTCTTATTCTCGCTTTGTGGATATTCCAGTGCCAAGAATTGCCTCGGTAGATGAAGTAATTGCCGCCTTAACTAGAAGCACACATAACATAGATGGTGTATCAGAATCACCCCATGTAGAGGTGTATCCTGTCGCCACCACAGTTGATAATGTTACTTACCGGGTGAAATTCTGGATGGCTGATTTCAGAAATGGCGAAGCCATCGCGGGCAATATCATTCGCAATGCCATCATGCAATTGGAAGCGTTGCGAATCGACAGGGAAAGACAGCTGCCGTTGCTGGACAAAACAGCCTCTCTCGAAAAACCAGAAAAGCTCGTTTTAGAAGACAAACGGCCAGCCAAAGATAAGCCGTCTATTTCTAAAGTTTCGAGATCTGAATCTTAAACAGACATCTTGAACACACGTCTTAAACGAGACGTCCTAAACAGGACCAGCGTGCGATCTGCCCAAATCATACTTGGCATAGTGACGTGGCTTGTAGTTGCGACGTCTATTCAATATGTTCTGGGTGAACGTCTCTTTCATTGGTCTGCCGGCATGCCGTAGAAGATTGCGATCAACTGGACACCATTCTTCTGATTTGCTCATCATTTGAGTTTGGCGAATTGCTTCCAGCCTTTGCAGTAGCCAGATTAGGGCGACAAAGGTGGCGAAGAATCCGCACAGAATTGGGGTCGCTTCCGTATGCACTTTGACATGCAGGAATTTTGATCCAAACATATCAATTGGTGCAAGCAGAATGCCGCAGAAAATCAGGAAAAGAGAAATCTGAGCCTGTATTGAGGGCTTATGGCTGCCGATTCGTGTGCCATCGAAAGCGAATGCGCCTCGTAGAATTTCATACCAGCCTTCAATCATTGGTGTAACGAAGGCGAGAGAAGTTGCTGTGGCCGCTAAAGTGAAAGCACATAACCAGGCAGTATCGCTGTTGTGCACAAGCCCAACGCGAGTAAGGAATTTCACCGGGTAGGCTGCTATGTGGAGCCACATCCATGGAGAGAGCACAACTGCAACCAGCAATGCTGCGCAAGGGCCAGGCTTATAAGCGTAGCGTCCTTCCGAATAGCGCTGGATTAGTTGTTGGATGCGCAACACAATCGCTGCTGTGATGATCCAGGCGAAAATGAAAAACTGAAGTTGAACCTGGTCTGTAGCAAACCAGGCCGCTATATTGCCTGCTAAGAGAAAATACACCGCAGGGACAAGCGAAGTGAAGGTTTCGAAGACGTCAGTCTTTTGAGTTTCCGGTTCAGTATTTGGCATATAAACACCCGCGTGTCGGGTCTATCAGGGTTTAGTAAGAGGGATCACCTAAAAAAGGTTATGCCCTCTCCTAGCCTAAATTCACTACTCTTTTCTGTAAATACGCAATATCGCGTATGAATTTAAGGTTGTAACAATTGCCTACCAGCCACCGCCCGAAGCAGCCGCTGTAGCTCTATCCGCTGCGGCTTGAGCGCCATCGGCAGCGGCTCTTGCCGATGATGCATAGTCATTGGCAGATGATGAACCTGAACTCGAAGCTGCCTCGTAGGCTCTGTCTGCAGCCTCTCGAGCGGCCTGAGCATGGTATCGCGCACTTTCAGCATGACTTTGTTTTTCGCCTTTATCGGAAGTGCCGCTTACACTTGCTGCATCTTCTCTTGCTTGAGCTTCTTGATCCCTTGCGGTTTGAAGATTTTCCTCAGCCGTCGCTCGCGCTTGGCCATCGTTTTGCGGCTTGCTGCTGCCTCCCCCACCCATCATGGATTTAAATATGTTTTGCATGGTGAAGGGATTTTGAGGAGTCTGTTGCTGCATTTGGGATTGTCCGAAAGCGTTTGTGCCCCAACCATTTCCGGGTTGGCCATTCATGCCTCCATTCGTACCATTGTAGCCGTTATTGAAGCCATTGTTGAATTGGGGTGCCATATTTTGAGGTGCGTTTTGCAAGGGTGCTACAGCTCTAACTGGTGTCTGGGACCAGCCTTGTGGTTGATCGACAGCATCAAGCATTTCACCCATTGATTGAGGACGCTGCGCTTGGGCCGAACTCACTGAAAGTGCTGTCAAAACAAGAAGAATCGACGCAAATGTTTCAGCTGACTTCAATTCAATCATTTCAAAAGTTTGTACTTTGAAGTTCGTAGTTCAAGCTGTGGGATGCCGCTGTGTGTTCTTAATACCACAAGGTAAAAGCCGGCAAACTTTTGTCGTTCGGAGTGCAGTTCTAAGGAACACATACGAGATTTTCGTAGTTCTAATTTTTAGTGGAATTTTTACTCGGTAGATTGCCTTCCACTCCCTCTACGAACCAATCGGTCGATTCTAACCATTGATAGTCAGCCGATTCACCTGCGGCAAGACGCAACTTGCCGGTTCTGTCTTTAAGCGGGCCTTTGAATATTTTTAGTGTCCCAGTCTCTATTTGCTGCAGGGCGGTATTGGCATCCTTTCGGACAGGGGCGGGAACTTCAGAACCGATCTGGGCGAGTTTCACATAGTGATCTTTAAGCGGATAACGAAGATTGGCAGGCTTCCAGCTGCCATCTGCCACGGACTGAGCGATCTTGGCGTAGAGCGGACCCCAATTCCAGGCTTGCCCGGTTAGAAAACCATGCGTTATGTAATCATGCAAATCGTAGTTGACGCTTACCGTATAGGCATCGCCTTTTTCGGCAGTTTTAGCCACGTTCATACTTGTATTGAGGCTTGAAACGAGAACATCGCAATGGTGGTCGAGCAGACTTTTAGCAGCCTCTGCCTCAACCGATGCATCTGCCCATGAATTAGTCCAGACAACATGCACCTTAACTTTTGGATTTACCGATTGCGCTCCCAATGTAAAAGCATTTATGCACCAGAGTACAGCGGGAATAGGATGCCCACCTATATAACCTAACTCATTGGTCTTAGTCATTCGACCAGCGACGATTCCTGATGCATAAAGAGGTTCTTGGTAGGGAGCAAAATAACTGCCGACATTATTTTCTAGTGGTTGTATTTGTCTGCCACAATGCATAAAACGCACTTCTTGATGTCGTTTTGCCACACGCAGCATGGGTTCTAGAAATGCATAGGAGGTGCAAAAAATGAGCTTGTCACCATTGCGGATCATTTTTTCCATTACTCTTTCCGCATCCGAATTTTCAGGAACGTTTTCTACGTATTCGGTTTCAACTTGTCCCTTCATTTCCTTTTGCAAGTATTGTCTGCCATTGTCATGGGAATTGTTCCAACCCAGATCCGAAGCGCTTCCGCCATAAAGAAAGCCTACTTTTAGAGGTGCACCATGAGCAGAATCAATGCTCAAGAAGAGCTGAAATAAAAGTACCGCGATGATTGCCAGAAGCTTTAGATGCATTTGAATCAAATCCTGTGTTTCGCATTCTATTTTTGCGAAAGTCTATTTTTTCGAGAGGCTACCGTCAACACCATCAACCAAAAAATTCATGGTGGATAACCATTGAATGTCTGGCTTCTTGCCTGCTTCCAAACGGACTTTGCCGTTGTTGTCTTTGACCGGACCCTGGAAGATCGTTAGCTTTTCGCTTTTTATTTTTGCGGTTAGATCCTCTGCTTCTTTTCGCACGGCAGGTGTAACAGCAGGTCCTAGTGTTGAAAGGACGACACTGTCGTCGGGCATTCCGCAAATTGTAATGCCGCTTTTCCAGTTGTTATCCAATACAGATTTGCAGACCTTTGTATAGAAAGGAGCCCAATTTAGACTTGCTCCCGTCAACCAATTTTTGGGAGCGAATTCGTGAGCATCGGAATAGCAGCCAACCACTTTTACATTGTGTCCTTCGGCTGCTTTAACGATTGGCAAGGAGTCACTTTGATCGAATGCGAGCACATCAATACCGGTATCGAAAAGCCCTTTTGCTGCTTCTACTTCAGTAGCCGGATCGATCCAAACATTGGTCCAGACCACGCGCACATGCGCTTTCGGATTTACCGATTTGACGCCCATAGCAAAAGCATTGATGCTTTGGACAATCGGTGGCACCGGATTTGATGCCACAAATCCAATTTTGTTTGATTTGGTTGTGCGTCCTGCAACAACACCTGCAATATACATTGGTTGGAAGCCGAGATAAAAGTAAGTGGCAAGATTTTTTTGATTCTCAAAGCGGCTCAATTGCATGAACTTCACATCAGGATGCTTGGCTGCCTCCTTTGAGACTGGTTCAAGGTAGCCGTAGGAAGTAGCGAAAATTATTTTTGCGCCTTGAGCAATCATCCTTTCCATAACACGTTCAGCATCGGAATTCTCGTAAACGTTCTCTGCCGAAGTCGTTGTTATTTTGCCTTTTAAATTCGCTTCGACCTTTTGTCGTGCTTTGTCTTGCTCATAATTCCAACCGTGGTCGCTTACCGGTCCCACAAACAAAAATCCGACTTTCATTGGCGTATCAGCCTGGGCTGCTTCATTTGGAGCAGCAAACAAAGATGCGACAAAAAGTAAACTAAGGAACCAGAACATAAGACGACGCATTTGGTCTCCTTTTCCAACTGGCGATCAGGTTTGAGGTAAATACGGAATTCCAAGGGCAGTCGGTGCGCCTGCCACGATTTTGCGTTGCCGAACAGCACTTAAACTGAGAACGGCTATCACGAGTAGATAAGGTATCATGCCGAGCAAATAGGGTGAAATATCCGATCCAGCCGCTTGTAATCGCAGTTGCAAAGAAATAGCTCCGCCAAACAGATAAGCGCCAAGCAAAGCTTTGAATGGATTCCAGGATGCAAACAAGACAAGGCCAACTGCAATCCATCCTCTACCTGCTGTGATGTTTTCAGACCAGCCCTGCGCATAAACCATAGACAGGTAGGCACCTCCCAGGGCTGCAAGCGCTGAACCTGCGCATGTGCAGGCATAGCGAGTCAATTCCACTTTCACTCCGGCAGCCGCTGCCGCTTGCGGTTCTTCTCCAACAGCGCGTATGGAAAGACCAAATTTCGTGCGATTAAGAACAAACCATATTAATGGAATCAGAAAATAGGTAGCGTAAACAAGCATGTCCTGCGTAAAAAATATCGGACCAATGATCGGTATGTCCGAAAGAACAGGAATGGGATAAGGCGCTATGTTTACGATCTGTTTGCCTACGTATGGAATGCCAAGATAAGCGGAGAGTCCGGTGCCAAAAATGGTCATGGCTATGCCCAAACCAACTTGATTGGCGTGTAGTTTGACGGATAGAAAAGCATGAAACAATCCAAGCACTGCGCCTGAAATCAGTGCTGCTGCCAAGCCAAGAAGGACATTGCCGGTTTGAAAAGTAACAATCACACTTGTGAGGGCGCCGACTAACATGACACCTTCCAGTCCCAAATTGAGGACGCCGGAGCGTTCTGTAATGATCTCCCCAAGAGTTGCATAAAGCACGGGTGTAGCACTGCGAATGGTGCCTGCTGCAACAGCTACGAAGAAAGAATCGTAAGTGATGTTCACTTTAACTTCCTCTTTTGCCTAGCTTGCGGATGAAATCCTCTGCCCCTAGAACGCAAAAGAAAATCATGCCCTGCAAAATATTGACGGTGGCAAAGGGTAGTTTTGCACTCAACTGCAAACTGTCTGCACCGGAAAGCAATCCGGCGATCAGTACGGAAATAATGATGATGGCAATTGGATTGTGTCGTGCCAACCAGCAAACTAACAGGCCCGTATAACCGTAGCCAGGAGACAAGCCGGAACGTAGCCGTCCCTCAATAGCGGAGACTTGACCGAACCCGGCAAGGGCCGCTACTGCTCCGGATATAAGCATGGCAATGATCTGGTATTTCGCAACGCGATAGTGGGCATACTCGGCAGCAGCGACATTCTTGCCAATCGCTTTTGAAATAAAACCTGCTTTTGTCAATGGCAAAAGCACAGCAAACGCCAGGCAAAGGACGACACCAAATATAATACCAAGATGAACGCGGGTATTGAAGAGATGCGGCAGCTCTGCAGCAGGCGGAAAGGAAACTGTTTGCGGCCATGAAGTATTGGTTGGATCTTGCCAGGGCCCATGAATAAGGTATTCAACCGTGAGAATGGCAACATAGTTGATGAGCAAACTGACAATCACTTCGCTTACGCCTAGATAGATTTTCAAAACTGCCGGGATAAGACTCCACAATGCACCGGCAGTACAGGCGGCTGCTCCCATTAGCAGCAACATTTGCGGTGCAGGCATATTGCTGTAATTGATTGCCACATAAGTGGCACCAATTGCACCCATATAAAGCTGTCCTTCTACACCTACATTCATAAGACCAAGCCAGCCGGCAATAGCAACGGCTAATGCGCACAGCATGATGGGAGTCGCTGTGACGATCGTTTCGGATATTGAAAAAGAATCACCGAAAGCACCGGCGAATATACCGGCGTAAGTGCTGATTGGGTCTCTGCCCAAAAGGGCAAGAAAGGCGCCCGTTACCGCAAAGGCAAGGGCTACGGAAAACAACGTTCCTCCAATATATAGGCCTGTTCTTCTAAGAGGACCGGACGTTGCGATTGCGGTCATTAAAGGGCTTTACCGTGGTGTCAAACTACTGCCAATTTGGCCGTGATGTCTATGCTGAACGCTCGATTGAGCGTCTTTAGACGATACAGGTTGCATTGCCAATCTAGCAAGTGCTTTTTGCCATTCTGGTAGGTAGGGAGGCAGTGGTTGGCTCAGTCTACGATTAAGGCTGGCGATATCTTCAAGACTAAGTAAACTTCTCAAAACTTCAAGGTAGGGGGCACTATTCTCAGCGAATTTTGTTTCAAGAGCATTCGAAAAGCGAGCAGTGTTAATTTTGGTTAGACAGACCGTTAGCCAGGCAATGCAGAGTTGGTCGGATTCAATGGAAAGTTGCGTTTCGATTAGATCGAGGTCTTCCTGGCCAAAAACTTTGAGTGCTAATTGTGCTGCCAACCTTCTTTGCCAAATGCTGGTACCGCCAAGAAGTTCTATCAAAGTTGTTTTGGCCTTGGCATCGAGCTTGTCAGCATCGTTCGCCAGGCAATGTGCAATGCTGCGTACGATATCGGCACTGATGCCCCCGAGCATCAAACCAAGCGATTGCGGATCAAGTTCTGATGCCGGTTCTACACCAACTAGCTTGCCACCGCAAACGACAGCGATTCTGTCAGCCACTTCAAGAAGCTCGTTGAGATCCGGCGATACCAATACAACCGCACGTCCCGATTGTGCTTGCCGTTCTAATTCGTGGCGCACCCTTTGCGACATGGCAAGATCTAACCCGGCGGTTGGATTGACTGCCACCAATAGTGGTGACGTGTGACTGAACTCGCGAGCGAGAAAAAGACGTTGCAGATTGCCTCCAGACAAATGTCCGGCTTGCACTTCCGGATTCTCCGGTTTGATATCGAAAGATAGAATACGAGATGTGACAAGGTCGCCCAGGCGCCGGCGTCGCAAGAATGGACCGAATGAATTTTCCTTGGCGTGGACGTCGCGTAAAACCAAATTGGCTGCTGTAGACAAATCTACAATTGTGCACTTTCTTGGTTCAGCAGGAATGTAGCTGGCCGCAAAAGATGGTTCTTTGAGGACGCAAAAGCGTGATGGCTTTCCTTCTATTTCGAGCGATCCGGATTGCGGTGTTAAATGTCCGGCTAAAATAGCCGCTATTTCGTCTTGGCCACTTGCAGCAACACCTGCAATACCAAGTACTTCACCGGCATAGATATCCAGATTTATGTCCGTCAACGTACGGAAGTGGCTAGACCTCACTACGTTGACGTTTTTAATGGAGAGCTTCGGTTGCGAAACAGATTTCGATTTGTGCACCCGCGTTGATGGTGGCAGATCATCAACCATGAGACGCGCCAGCTCGTCTGCCTGAATGGCGTTTGCCATAACATCGGCTACGCATTTGCCTTTGCGAAGTACCGTTATGCGTTCGGCGAATCGCATAATTTCATCGAGATGGTGCGTAATCAGAACAACAATTCTTCCTGCCTGGGCAAGAATCTGTACCGTTTGCAAAATATCTTCAGCTTCAAAAGGAGCCAACTGTGAAGTCGGTTCATCCAGGACAATAATGCGAGAATCGCGCCAGAGCAACTTCAACAATTCAACTTTCTGGCGTTCCGCCATACTTAGGCGCCATACAGGAATATTTACATCAAATCGAAAACCGATTTCGGATGCTTTGGCGCAAACTCGTTCAGCTTCGTGTTTCAAATTCAGTACGAACGGCGTTCTGGCATCACCTAACAAAACGTTTTCCAGAACAGTCATGGAAGGTACGAGCGTAAATTGTTGATGTACCATGCCGATGCCCAATTGCCTGGCGTCCGCTGGCGAAGAAAAAGCAATTTGCTTGCCATTTAAAACTATTTCGCCTGCATCGGGCTGATAGTACCCGCAAACGATTTTCATAAGCGTAGATTTGCCAGCACCGTTTTCGCCCAAAAACGCATGCACGCTTCCGCCTTCAATACGGCAGCTGATATTGTCATTGGCAACAAGAGCGCCAAATTTTTTGGTTATCGAAACCAATTCTAGTTTTAAGGCTTCCAGTTTTAGCGCTTCTGGCCTGTCTGCCCCAGAATTATGCAAGGGACGGACATGCGGAGATTGAAAGATCATTCTTTAACCAATCGGTGTGGGAAATCAGTATGGAGAAAGGGGACGCCGCAAGCCAATGCTATAGTTGCTCGGAATCTTGATCAATGGGAAGGCTACCATAGCCGCCTTATATTTCTCATAGCTGCTCATCTACTCTGGCGCGGAGTGTTTATGACAACTAACATTCAGCGTTTAAACTAAAGAGCCGAAACCCTATCCAATGCGCTTAATACTGGTTAATTATGTTGAAACACATTTACTTATTCGCCGCACTGCTCTTTTGTACTTTGTTTGTAGCCCCAGTTTTATGGGCGGGAGAATCGGTACCACCGCTTAAGGTTGGCTTCGTTACGGTTGGTCCTGTAACAGACAATGGCTGGAACTATGCACATAACAAAGGGCGCCTTTACCTCGAAAAGGAAATGCCCGGTCGGGTGCAAACAACCATTGTAGAAAAGGTACCGGAAAGTGCTGAAAGTGAGCGTGTCATTGAACGCTTGATTAAAGAGGGCAACAAGCTTATATTCACGACCTCTTACGGTTTCCTAGAACCAGCGTTGCGTGTTGCATCCAGGCATAAGGATGTCGATTTCATGCAAGTCAACCGATTTCAATCGGCTCCAAATCTGAGCACTTATTTTTCTCACCAATACCAACCAATGTATTTTGCCGGTATGGTTGCCGGACATATGACCAAGACGAACAAGCTTGGTTTTGTCGGAGCGCACCCAGTTCCGCCCCTTTTGCAAGCCGTAAATGCTTTTACGATGGGCGCACGCTCAGTTAATCCGAAAGCAACTACTCAGATTATCTGGATCAACAATTGGACTGATCCAGCCCTTGAAGTAGACGCCATAAAGAGCCTTGCTGAAACGCATTGCGACGTTATCGCTCATGCCCAGGACAATCAAAATACCGTGTTGCCGACTTGCGAACGTCTGGGCGTTTATTCAGTTGGGTTCTATACGGATGGCCATGAACTAGCTCCGAAAGGCTGGCTCACAGGCGCGTGTTTAGATTGGGGACCGTTCTATAAAAAGATTGTTCAATCAGTTGTTAACGGCGAGTGGCAATCGCAAATTTATACGCAAGGTATGGAAGCTGGTTACATCAAATTGGCTACTTTTGGAAAGGTGGTGCCGCCAGCGGTGCAAAAGGAAGTGCTGGCAAAAGTAAAGGATTTAGAAGGCGGTAAGTTCGTAATCTTTGCAGGACCACTCAAAGACAAAGATGGTGTCCTGCGTTATAAAGCCGGCGAAAAACCAGATGTGAAAAAACTGGCGGAAATGAACTTCTTTGTAGATGGTGTGCAGGGGACTTTGGCTAAAAAATGAAACACTTCCTAATAACTTTGTTGGTAGCGGCACTATATATGGTGCCAAATCAATCTTCTCTAGCAACGGATGCCGCCACTTCGAAGGCACCTTTAAAAGTAGGTTTGATCATCGTAGGATCAGCTAATGATGCTGGTTATAACTATGCTCACGATCAAGGCAGGCTTTATCTTCAAAAGAATATGGCCGGCAAAGTTGAAACATCTGTTGCCGAAAACATTCCCGAAAGTGCGGAAGTTGAAAGAGTGATGGAAAAAATGGTTTCACAAGGCACGACTTTCATTCTTTCAACTTCCTATGGTTATCTCGATCCTGCCATACGAGTGGCTTCCCGTCATCCCAATATAGTGATCATGCAGTGCGGCCGCGAAAACAAAACGGGCGTCAAGAATCTCGGCGACTACAATTGTATTGCCTATGAAAGTCAGTATGTGGCCGGCACAATCGCCGGTCGTCTAACCAAAACAAACGATCTTGGATTCATCGGCGCGCATCCTGTCCCTCCTGTTATTCAAGACGTTAACGCCTTCACTCTTGGAGCGCGTTCCGTCAATCCGAAAGTGAAAGTGCATGTTGTCTGGACGAACAGCTGGTCTGACCCTGCCTCGGAATCGGAAGCTGCGCAGGGATTGATTGAACAGCACGTCGATGTCCTTGCCATGCACATTGATAGTCCTATTGTTGTCGCTCAAGTAGCAGAGAAAAACGGCATCTATTGTGTCGGCTTCCATGCCGATTTGCGCAAATATGCACCGAAAGGCTTTTTGACTGGGCAAGCCTGGAATTGGGGCCCGCTTTACGTCAAGGTAGCCCAATCGATTATTGATAAGAGCTGGAAAAGCGCTGATACCACCTATCATATGAAAGACGGCTACTCGACGCTGGCACCATTTGGTAAAGCCGTACCAGTATCGATGCAAGAAGATGCACTCAAGCTCAAAAAGAAAATCGAAGATGGAACCTATGTAGTATTCCAAGGTCCACTCACAGATCGCGATGGCAAAGAAAGACTGCCCGCCGGCGCAAAACCAGATCCAGCCTTTCTAAACCGCATGGACTTCTTCGTCCCCGGTGTAGTCGGAGTTCTGCCGAAAAAGTAGATCGCGGACGAACCAACAGCGAAGCGCAGCCGTTGCGAGGAGCAATGGCGGAGTCGAGCGTGGAAACGCGCGGAGGAACGAGCGGACCGAGTGACCGGAGCACTTAAAAACTACCGCGCTTAAAATCAAAATATTCCGTAGTACTCGATTCTGTAGCGAGTATATGTAATGCGTTCTTTCAGCCTGGCGATCTCGCGGCGTGTTCCTTTAATAGGCGCGATGCAGACAAGTGCAACTGAATTGATAAAGAGTAGAGGAGTTAGGGCAATAATGCCTTTGGTTATCTCGTCGCAGTTGTAGCCGTTATAGGCTTTGAGCGCGAACCAGAGACCGAAAAGGTTTATGGCTAGAAAGACGATGCAATGCATATAAAGGAAAAGTCGTTCGCGAGCAAGGAGTAGCATGAGTGTTCCGAGCTCTTGTTGCATTTCTTTTGGAATTTGATGAGCCTGTACATGGGCGAAGGCAGGAGCTGCGTGTGTTTCATGTACCGGCACTTCCGGATGCGGCTGTGTTTTGCCGGCGCTCGTTCCACAGTTGCCGCAGAATTTAGCAGTCTGAACTACAGGCTGCGCACAGTGCAGACAGGAAACATAAGGAACACCGTTATAAGCAAAGTGAGGAGCCTGAACCTGGGCCTGAAGTTGACCTTGAAGAAAAGGTTGAGCAAACGAGCTTGATGCTGCTTCCATTGCGATAACTCCCTTCCCCTGTTTGAACGGAGAACCCCGGACAAACCCGCTTGAGCTTGGGCCCGCCACTGCGTGCCTTCGCCAGGAATTTGTTCCTTGAGTGCAAGATTACTCAGGAATCATCTAGATGGCAAGTCCTTATGCCGCCTTAATGCGTGTTTTTTCCTTATTTTTAAACAATGTTTGGTAACCGAGCCGCTACCTTGAAAAGCTTTATGGCTGCTTGACGATCAAAGCGACCTTCCGTGAATACTTCTTTGATGATTGCTTTGCCCATAGTGGCACCGTTTTTAAAGAGGATGCGACTGGCAAACGGCATGGCTGCATCAACGAAATTGAATTTTGGATAGATTGTCAGGGCGACACCTTCAAGGGTGAGAAGGGCCCGCATGACAAATGTGAATTCAGTGGGCAGCTTAAAGGGATAGCGCCACACCACATCTGAAAAATCGAAGAGCATCTGGCGAAAACGAATCTTGGACATGTTCGTGTTCGGACCAAAGCGCTTATCAAGAATGGGCGTCAATTCGGCACAGATCGCTTCGCGATCAACATCAGGGGTGAGAAATCCCATATTGACGAAATCATCTATGAGCAAGCGATACTCACGCTGCAAAACATGCAAAAAGGCGCTTACGAGAGATTCTTTCAATTGCGGTGATAAGCGACCCACCATTCCAAAATCGAAAATACCTACTCGGCCATCAGGCATGATGCGCAAGTTGCCGGGGTGTGGATCGGCGTGGAAAAAGCCATCTTCAAGCAGTTGTCGCAAGTAAAAGTTGACACCTGCTTTTACGATTTCGTCTCGATTAACGCCTTGAGCATCGAGCACGTCGTTATCTGTTATGCGCGCTCCTGGAACATATTCAAGAGTAAGAACACGTCTGCCTGTCAATCTCCAGATAATGCGAGGAATAAAGACAATTTCGAAATCACGAAAGTTTTGGCGGAAGCGATCGGCATTGCGGCCTTCGCGAATGTAATCAATTTCTTCGAAAATGGTGCGGGCAAATTCTGCCACCACACCGGGCCAATCAGTATGACGGCAAAGACTCTTGTAATTCATTACTTCATCTGCCACCGCCCCTAATACCTGCATGTCATCGGCAATTAGTTTGGGCAAGTTTGGACGTTGCACTTTGACTACTACGTCGCGACCATCTTTAAGACGTGCTTTGTAGGCTTGCGAAAGGCTGGCTGCGGCAATAGGAGTGCGATCAAAATTTGCATAGAGCTCGCTGATTCGACCGCCGAGTTCTCCTTCAATTGTGGCAATAGCAAGCTCCGTAGGAAATGCACTTACTTCTTCTTGTAATTTCGCCAGTTCAAGCATAGCTGGCAAAGGCAGAAGATCGGCTCTGGTAGAAAGAGTCTGCCCAATTTTTACAAAAGTTGGACCCAGCTTGTAGAGGCGCTCGCATAGCCATTTACCTAACTGCTGGAAATACAATTCTTGCTCTTTGGAGAGTTCCGTCTCGTCGAGCTCTACACCTTGTGCTTTGGCCAAAGCAAGCTTTTCATACTCTTGTTGCCCATAAAGAGCGAAACCTTTTACTGCATAAATTATCGTGTGTACGATCGGAAATACGCGCAGAGCGCCTTTTATCCCCTGCAATTTATAAATACGCACGAAAATGCGCCAGGTGGACGCTAAGAGTTTTCCTAACGTTACGTCCTGGAAAAGTTCTTTGACCGGATTTCGAACCTCTGTTTTGGTTTGCTCGGTCAAAGCTGAAAACCCCAGGAAAGCAACGGATACCGGCATGCTGATTTAACTCAAAGTCCACATACGACGACTCTATTTAAAGTGTAAGGGCACTACCTCTGTTGTCAGAAGACTTAGGAGAGAAATTTAAGTTTCCCCTTGACGTATCTTCGTATTGCAGTGTGACTAGCGCTGTTTGAGAGCTTCGAATTGCAGGCGTATTACGTCGTTTACCCCTTTTGAAGCGAGCTCCATGAGCTCGGCTACGCGAGCCGAATCAAAGGGTTTACTTTCTGACGAGATCTGGAGCTCAAGAACCTTTCCTGATTCTGTAAGCACAATGTTCGCATCCATTTGAGCTTGTGAATCTTCATGATAGTTAGGGTCTAACAAAAGCTGATCGTTGATTTGGCAAACGCTTACGGCGGCGCAATGTTCGCTTACGGGAAGATCGTCCCACACACCAGATTTGCGCAATTTTGCCAGTGCATCCATTAAAGCCAGAAAGCCGCCGCTGATTGCAGCTACACGCGTGCCACCATCGGCCTGAAGAACATCGCAGTCAATCGTAATTGTGCGTTCACCGAGAGCTCGCCGATCGACAACAGCCCTTAAACACCGGCCAATTAAACGTTGAATTTCACTGGTTCGTCCGGAAGGCTGACCACGAGTGACTTCCCGTGCCGATCTAACTAAAGTCGAACCCGGCAAGAGTGAATACTCGGCTGTAATCCAGCCTTCTCCCTTGCCAATTAAGAAAGCCGGTACCCGTTCTTCGATTTTGGCTGTCGTGAAAACGCGTGTGTCGCCAAATTCCACCAATACCGAACCGTCGGCGTTCTTGGTGAAGTTCCTCGTAAACTTAACTTGTCTTAGCTGGTCGGGGGCTCGATTGTCACGCCTGCGGAACACCACGTTCTCACTTTCACTTGTCTTGCAAATCGTCTGAGAACTATAACATTAGTCGGGTCGGTTAGTTTCCACCAAAGCGCAATCGCGATATTTGGGCTGTGCCCTTTAAAACAATATGTTTGTTGGGCACGACCTTCAAATCTGTAAAAGTGAATTTTAAGTCGTTCGAGCTTTGAGCAGCAGCGGAAACAGATTGCACTTTTTTGATCAAAAGATTTGTGAGTTCAGGGGAAATTTCTTGTCCGCCTGTGATCATGTGCGTGTCGGACAAATCCAACCAGCCATCTTTAAGTCCTAATCGACCATCAATTGTGGCATTGATTGGCACTCCACCCAATTGTCCCAGACCAACATTTGTTTGCACTGATACGGTCACCTTGCCTGATTTTCCTAGAACAAGATCAGACTTGCTAACATTCAAACCGAGATTTCCACCCATGCCAACCAAGCTGGCAAGAGCATTGGCTCTTTTTCCTGCCGAAATGGAAAGGCGATCCAGTGTTTTCGGTGCATTCAAAAATGAGTTCAAGCTTTGTTGAGAGACAATAGCCGTAACTTCTGCAGGCACTGGTTGTGTGAATTGCAGCATGCGGTGATTGAGAAAAACACCAGGGTCGAAATTCATTTCGCCTGCTGTTGAAAGTTCCAAACTGTCAAAAATGAAATCTTGCAGATGGCCGCCCTGTATCTGGATTTGCAAAGACTTCAAAACACCATCTTGCACATCGAGATGGCGTGCCACCAGATGCAAATGATCGCAAGAAGCAGCTAGAAATTGTCCTTCTTCAAGATCGATTTCCAGTTTTCCAAAGCGTCCGGAATTAACATCAACAAAAGTGACAGCTGGCACCACCACTGGTTGTCCAGGTTGATAATGTAGTAAAGCATTATCCATACCTGACGGAGCGCCAGGGGCTCCGGGAATTGCTGCAGGGTTGACGGCCGGCGGCAAACTATCGGACTGAGGCGTTTGTGGATTTCCCAATATCGCAGCTTGCGGCTGGGTTCCATCCTGAGCAAATGCCGGTCCAGAAATTAGACCAGTTAATAGAGCTGCACTCAAACCGATGGCGTTCAGGCAATTCATATAACGAGTTTTAGAATTCATTTTAGAAATCATATTCAAAGTCTGGTGGCGGGTGCAGTTTATCGTACTTGTCAATAAAAAAACCACTCTTCAGAGTAGAACCCTAAAGAGTGGTTACATTTTACTTTTTATACAACCAGTTATGGAGTGCCGGTTGAAGTTGTTGTGGTTGTTGAGGCTGCGCCGCCACCGGTGGTATCAGTGGAAGTTGTAGTAGTGGCGCTAGTTGCAGTCGCAGTATCCGTTGCCGGAGCTGGAGTTGCAGTGCTCGTGGATGTTGTTGTTGTGCTTGTCGAAGTTTCTCCTCCACAAGCAGTCAACGAGGCCACCAGTGCGAGGCTAGCAGCAGCTAGGGCGAGATTTTGAATGTTCAAAGTCATAAAGCTAAATCGTCTCCTTCTAAGCCTAAACTTGAGTTGTCTTCGACAGCGCTCAAACCATGATCCCAAAGGCAAATTACTAAGCATTGCCGGTTCGAAACGGCCGCAATAATATCAGGTCAGGTTCGCCAAGGCAAACAGCAGTTACCCAAATAGATACCGCCAGAACTTTTCTTTACTACTTTAAAACCGAAGGTTGAGCGCCTCTTTGGGCACCAGTAATAAGTGCATGACCATTCATTTCGGAAGGTTGAGTTAAACCTAATACTTGCAATATGGTTGGAGCGACATCAGCTAATGTTCCGTCTTTTAGCCCCGCGCCACTTCTCAGTCCAAGCGGATCTTCACTTTGAAAGTTCGCCACTATAAACGGTACCGGGTTTGTCGTGTGCGCGGTATGCGGTTCGCCCGTGTTGAGATCGATCATTTGCTCGCAGTTGCCATGATCTGCCGTCACAAACAAAGTGCCTTTATTTTCCTGAATAACTTCAAGCAGTTCTGCAAATGCGGCATCAACGGACTGAACGGCAGTAACACCTGCTTCCATCATGCCTGTGTGGCCGACCATATCCGGATTCGCGAAGTTGAGAACGATAAATGGATATTGTCCGGACTTTATTGCTTGACAGGCCGTTTCGCAAACTTCCGGAGTTTGCATCTTCGGTGAGAGATCATATGTAGCAATCTTTAGAGACGGAATGAGCTTTCGCTCTTCGAATTCTTCCGGTGCTTCCCTTCCACCATTGAAGAAGTAAGTGACGTGCGCATATTTCTCAGTTTCTGCAGTGTGGAATTGGCCAATGTGATGGCATGACAATATCTCAGGAAGTGTCTTTTCAATTTGCGGGCTATCCATCGCCTTAGCATCAAATGCAATCGGTAGATTTAGGGATGCATCGTATTCCGTCATGCATACATAAAATATTTTTGGCACTGCCGGGCGCTGGAAGCCATCGCCATCCATACCAAACGAATCTTGAGTTAGGGCACGGCTTATCTCACGAACACGATCGGGGCGGAAATTGAAACAAATGATGGCGTCGCCATCTTTGATTGGACAGTTGTTGACAATAGCCGGCAAGACAAATTCGTCAGATATATCTGATGCATAAGCTTTCTCTACTACTTCTTTTGCGCTATCAAATTTTTCACCATCACCAAGAACAAGTGCACGCCAGAATTTTTCTACTCGTTCCCAACGTTTATCACGATCCATCGCGTAATAACGTCCGCTTACGACGCCGATTTTTTCATGCGATTTCAATTTGTTTTGGAGATCACGTACAAACCTTAGTGCCGAACGTGGTGGCGTATCTCGACCATCGAGAATGGGATGGACCATAATGTTTTTGACGTTTTTACGTCGCGCTAATTCTAAAAGTCCGTCTAAATGATCGAGACTCGAATGAACACAACCGTCACTCAGCAATCCAAATATGTGCAGTGTGCCACCAGATTTTTTTACAGTTTCAATGGCCTGATTGAGAGTGGGATTCGTATAAAACGTGCCATCTTTCATAGTGCGGCTGATGATCGTGAGCTTTTGAATAACCACACGGCCTGAACCGATAGTTAAATGTCCGACCTCCGAATTGCCCATTAAACCTTCAGGCAGACCAACGTCTGTGCCGGAAGCGCTCAACAAACAATGCGGGAACTTGGCAAGCATTGCATCATATGTTGGCGTTTTTGCAGCGAGAATGGCATTGCCACGTTTCTCTGAAGTAACCCCCCAACCGTCCAGAACGACCAAAACTACCGGTCCCACTGAATCTCCTCCTATGGACGTAATATCCGATTCCCACCCTTTTCGCTTAAAAGCCAGTTAACAACCCGCTTGCACTAACTCGCCTTCACCACAACTGTGGTATAGGATGGGAGTCACGACGCTATCGTACTTTATGCAAGCCTTAAAGCGAGACGACGGAACTGAGAATCTTAACGTGGATAACCGGGAAAAGAGTCCCGAATCCGGCAAGAAATCTGTTCGAGAAAATGCCGGTTTAAATAGCGCTGATTGGATTGCAGAGGTTTCTCACGAGCTGAGATTACCAATTGCAAACATCAAGCTTTTAATTGAGACACTTTTAAACGGTGCCCTAGAAGATCCGGCAACTGCCGTCAGAATGCTCAACAAAGCAAATCTTGAAGTTGATCGTTTGCAAACTCTTGTAAGCGATCTGCTTTCAATTGAGCAGTTGGCTCAGGCTAGAGATGAGCTCCAGGCTGAATGGTTACTGTTGGAGCCCAGAGCAGCCTATGCAGTTGAGACTACTTCGCGTGTGGCCAAAGAAGGTTCAGTGAAAGTAGAGCTAGCTATAGAACCAGATTTCAAAGTTTATGCCAATTCCGAACAACTCAGGCAGGTGCTCCTCAACCTCGTTGAAAATGCCATCAAATTCACGCCGGAAGGCGGCGTCGTCACAATTCGATCCGGTCAAAGACCAGGTGTATTCGCCGTTGAGGATAGCGGCATAGGTATAGCGTCAGCCGAAATTCCAAAGATTTTTCAGCGTTTCTATCGTGTCGATCGTGCCAGAACAAGAGGCAGCACCGGACTAGGACTTTCGATCGTAAAAAACATAGTGGATCTGCACGGTGCAAAAATCAACGTTACTTCACAGGAGGGCAAAGGTTCAACGTTTCAGCTCGACTTCCCAGGTCCCCGTTCAGGCATATCAGGTGAATTAGATCATGGCTAGCCAAAAACACTGCGTCATGTTGGTAGATGACGATTCAACGATCATCGAAACACTGGAATACAACTTACGAAGACAAGGATATCCAGTTGTAAGTTTTCAAAATGGGACCGAGGCATTAGCAAGATTCGATAATGTCGATCCGGATCTAGTCATTCTGGACTGGATGCTGCCCGACATCGTTGGTCCAGAGATTTGTAAATTGATAAGGGCGCGTCCATCCGATGTTCCAATTTTGATGCTAACCGGGCGAGCTGGTCCGTCGGAAGTAGCAAAAGGTTTGTCGAGCGGTGCCGACGATTATCTCTCTAAACCTTTTAGCGTTATTGAAATGCTGGCAAGGGTGCAAGCCCTTTTGCGGCGCGCGTCACGTGAAACATCCGGCACATCCAATATGCGTCTGGAAGTAGGCGACCTGGTAATGGATGTGGAAGCACGTTTGTTGCATTTGGGTGAAAAAGAAATCGATTTATCTCCGAAAGAGTTTGCACTTTTGAAAGTACTGATGCAAAATGCAGGGAAGACACTAACAACTGAGACGTTGTTGAACCGAGTCTGGGGTGCTGATTTTTCTGGAGACATAAAAACGGTAGCCGTTCATATGCGTTGGTTGAGACAGAAGCTTGAAAAAGATCCGAAAAATCCGGTTTTGTTGGAGACAGTGCAGAGATCAGGCTATCGCCTTAATTCTCCTCGTGTAATGAATAAGGCTTTCGGCGGAATGGAGTGAAGCGGTGAAAACTGAAGCGATCACCTTTTTGAAAGAGGATGTCCTGGCTCTTGGGCAGTTAGTTACGAGGAGCGTTGAAGAAGCCACTCGGCTCTTGCGCGGCGATCCGACTGCCAGCCTTGCTTATATAGAAGAGCAAGAAGAAGTGATTAACGACGGCTGTCTTGCAATTGAAGAAAAGTGTCTTGATCTCCTTCTCGATCGCGAATCTTTTGATGCGCGTGAAATAAGAATATTGGTAGGCAGCACCATTATTGGAGCGAAGTTTGAGCGCATAGCAGACCATGCAAATCGTGTGGGCCGTTTGGCTTGTTGGGCGCAGGAAGATGGCATTGCCATTCCTCAGGAACTGGTAGAAATGGCGGCGGCTATCCATCGTATGTTGCAGGATGTACTTGTCAGTTTTGTAAGTGACGATATGCAAGCGGCCCAAGAAATATTGCAACGGGATAGCCAAATAGACTATCTGCATGATGTGCTTTCTAAGAAACTTCTGTCCGATCTCGGTGAGCAAGATGCAGCCAGCGCTCAAATGCGCGCTCAATTTCTGTTCTGTGCCCGCTTCTTAGAGCGCATGGGCGATGCTTGTGTTTCAGTTGCCAAACGCGTATTCTTCATAGCTACTGGTAATCGCTTGCGGCGCGATCCAGCAGAAGTCGGTTAAAATTCCTATTCATATAGAATGTCTGTTCACTAAGAATGCCCGTTCTCGTTTTAGCTGGTGATGAAGATTTCGAACTGAGCCGGCGCCTGGAAGAGCTAAAAAATAAGCTGCTCGATCCAGCCTGGGTGACAGTCAATTTTCAGCGCCTCGAAAATCCATCGCTTGCGGATGTGATGGATGCAGCTCTTACTGTTCCTTTTGGTCCAGGCAATCGTCTGGTATTGATCGATCGTTGTGAATTGTTCACCAAGAAACGTGCTGGTCGCGGTGGCACTGCTAATGATTCAGCACCAAAAGCTGGTAAATCAAAAACAAAGGAATCTAAAAGCAAGGACGCAAAGAGCAAAGGTAAGGATTCCTTTGAACCTGAAGATGTTGAGCAAACCTTGAGCAAGGTTGGCTCAAATACTTATTTGGTCTTTGCTTGCCCTTATAATTTCGACGCCACTTTGAAAATATCAAAGTCTGTAAGCAAAATTGCGAAAATTGAAAATTTCCCAAAGGAAAAATATTGGCCAGGTTCTCAAAATGCGAAGTTGCAAACCTGGTGCCAAAAAGAAGCACATCGGTTCAATGCCACCATCGAAGACAAGGCCGTCCAATATCTTCTCGATAGTACTGAAGCAAGCTTGCGACAGATCTCGTCAGAAATACAAAAGGCAGCCGTTGCCGCATTACCCGACACTCACATTACCTATAATTTGATTGTAGAATTGAGTCCCAGTCATTCCAATATATTTGCACTGGCAGAACGCTGGCTTGTTGGTGATGCCAAAGGAGCCTCTGAAGATTTAGTAGAAATCTTGACGCAACAAAGCGCGATTCCTGTGATTGCTGCATTGCAAACTCTTCTTGCCAAATGGATTCGTATGAAGGTTTTTGCAGATAACTTCAACAGCGAATTACCATCTGCACCAGGCATTAAGAGAAGAGAAATAGCCGTGCCGGAATTGGCAAGAATGGTTGCCGGAGAATTGAAATTGGTGCCATTTGTAGTGGAGCGTGATTTGCGCAAGTTGGTGCGCATTCCAACCAGCCGCCTGGTAGATTGCCGCAAGCAACTAACACATCTTGAAGATTTGCTCAAAACGGGGCAGATTCCAGAGCGGCACGCCCTTGAAATTTTTACGCTACACCATCCGCATAGCTAACGGCAGGTTCTCTGGGCAAAAGCTCTTGCACTGCCTTTATAAAATCGCTTTGCAAACTTTTCGTTTTGGTCAAGTGTTTGGTTTCGCCAAGTCGCAGATTTTGTCTGTCTTGTTCGGTTAGATCGAGGCTTGTATAGATAATGAGCGGTGTATCGCCAAGTGCGCCACTTCGCCATTGTTCCACGAGCGCAAAACCGTCTGGCGCAGGTATGTTCAAATCTAATACAATCAAATCCGGCTTCTCTTTTGATGCCAGTTCGAGAGCCCGCTTACCGTTTTTAGCTTCAGAACAATGCGCACCAATAGCACTAATCTGATTAACAAGCACGGCCCGCGTGCTGGCGTCGTCTTCTACAACAAGTACTTTGGCAATGTGAGTGCTGCGAGCATGAATTATTCTGCGCAGTTTTTCTTGGTCTAGAGGCTTAGCAACGCAAGTGACATTGTTTGGCAATTTGATTGTTTGTAAAGCTTCCCCTTCGCCAATTACTACAAGAGGAACACCATGCTGGAGATCGGAAATTTTGTTCAATAGGCTGTCAATTTGATCATCGCAACTGTCAGCGTCTATCAAAACAAATTTATGGCGTGCTCTGTCCATCATCCTTTGCACTTCCTCAGCGCTGCGCGCCGTAAAGACAGGCAATTCTTCAAGAGCCAGAAGCAGCTTAACCAGCCAACTCAGTTTGTCATCGCGAGAAAGCAGTATGCCGAATGGTTTTGTTTCCGCTACGGGAATGAACTCAGCGTTAAGCGTTTTTTCTTCTAATGCTGGCAGTTCAAACCAGAAAGTTGCACCATTACCTGGCTCACTCTTAAAGCCAATCTTGCCGCCGTGTTGTTCGACAATTGCTTTTGCAATTGCGAGTCCAAGACCTGTTCCGCCTTTGGGACGACTGTCAGAGGAATCTACCTGCTGGAATTTTTTGAAAAGTTTATGCTCCTCTTCAGGTTTGATACCAGGACCATGATCTTCCACGGAAAACCTCAGTATTTTTCCCTTTTCAGCAGAGGCAACGTTTACCGTTACTTCCTCACCAGGAGGAGAGAACTTGATGGCATTCGAGATCAAGTTAACAAGTACTTGCATGATGCGATCGCGGTCACATGCGATCGTCATATCATCGTGAAATACCTGTTTGACCCTAACTTCCGCCTCTTTCGCTGCTGAATCAAGATCGCGAACAGAGCTTTTGAGAAGCTCTGTGACATTGCAAAGGTCAAGCGTGAGTTCGAGCTTGCCAGATTCGATTTTACGAATGTCGAGAATATCGTTAATGAGCCGGATAAGGCGGTCTGATTCCTCACGAGCAATTTCGATAAACTGCCTTGCTTTTTCGGGAATCTCGCCTAACAGACCACCCTCAATTAGACCAAGTGAACCGCGGATGGAAGTGAGAGGTGTGCGCAATTCGTGAGAAACGGTTGAATAGAATTCGCTTACGCGCTTTTCTGCTTCTTTTCTTTGAGTGATATCGTATGCGATACCGCAAAAACGCTTCACTTCACCACTATCTTCTTTGACTGGGAAGGTTCTGACTTGCACCCATAGGGGCGTGCCGTCTCGGCGAAGCATCTTGTATTCGCCCTCCGAGCCAGTCAGCGTCCTTTTGTCGCGCCGCAAGTGTTCGATAGCTCGCAAATGATCTTCCGGTGCAAGAACTCCGAAACAAAGCTGCGGTTTGCGTTGAAGTTCTTCCAGCGAGGCTCCTACTACTTCCTGGAAGGCCGGGCTCATGTAGTAAATTTTTTCTGCACCCAGCGAAGTAACCCAGAACATCTCCTTCATATTTTCGGAGAGTTGATTGAAAATACTTTCTGTTTGAGCAAGCTTGCGTTCGGCGGCATTGGCATCGTCTATAGCTAAGCTTACTTCATTTTTTTTTCGATTGTAGTGACCGAAAATAGTGAGGGCCCACCACAAGATTCCGACCAGTCCAAGTGCGCTGCCGGAGCTGAGAATAAAGACCAGAGGTCTTAGACGACCGACAACAAGATCATTATCCGAAGAGCGCGTTTTGAGTAGTTCCCCTTTGGCCGCTTGTGTTTTTTCAATCAAGTTAACTGCAGCCGCAAAAGCTTCATTGCTATTCGCAATGTTATTGCGATCTACTAGTGCTTTATCTTGTTCAATAGACGCAATTTTGATGAGTTTCAAGATTTGATTGACGTCCGATTTCTCGATGCCTTCATCTGAAAGGAAATTGAGCTTATTGATTGAGTTTTTGATTATTTCGGACGATTGATTGAATTCAGCCAGTTTTTTCTCGTTGCCCGTGAGCAGATATTCTTTATAGGAACTGTCACGGCTTGCGATATTCCGCTGCAGTTCATGTGTTGCCTGGATTAGTTTATTGTTGTGCCGGCCTACTTTGCGATTTTCGACCAGTTCAGACAATTGAACTTGGGCAACAATGCCAATGCAGATCAGCAAAACGCTGAGCAGTGCCACTGCTAGCCAGGCTCGATTTTTTTGTGATTCCATACCTGATCTGCTCTCCGGAGGACTACGGCGTTTTTGGACGTAGCGAGATATGGTCTTAGATATCTCATAAAGGCATGAAAAAGTAATGAAGATGATCTTTGCCCAGGGAGGCTTGCTACGAAGGACTTAGATTAATTCTTCTTGGCAGCCGGTGTTTTGGCCGAATTTGATATTGATTTTTGCGGCTTGGCCGGAGTGGATTTGCTTGCTGCAAGAGCATTTACAGCATTTTTCTTGGTGTTGTCGTCCCAGGCACTGGTGGATCCGTCGTCGGGTAAATCGGACCTCGTTTCACTGGGAGAAACTGCCACAACTAGGTCGTTACCCTCCCATTTACTGCGCATTACTGGTGTTTGCATTTCGCCGCGGTCTGTCCTTACTTCCTGTTCGACCATGTCGCGCATGTAATTACAAGCTTCGCCGATTTTGGTATTGCTGCCATTCTTTCTTAGTCCTTCCAGGAGGTAGTGGGTGAAAACTCCGTTTTCATAGCGTTTGGACTCCCAAGAGACTTGATTGGGTTGGCTCGAGCAAACAACAAGCTGACCGGAACCCTGAAACATCTCATCGGCGCTAACGTTGGTTACACGAAAGAGACCTTTGGCGCCGCGATCTTCTACAGCTGCGCCGGAGTGGCAGGCATCCATAATGATAACGACACGGTCGCACTGCACCCGCTCTTTAACAAGATTGGCTAAATCTTGAATGGGGATGCCGGTAGCAAGAAGGCTATTCTTATCAGTGTTGTAGGCAACAAGATAGTTAACGCCGGCTACATCAGCTCGGGACGGACTGCCGTGGCTGGATATAAAGATCACAACAACGTCATCTGGTCCCGCAACATGGGGGAGCCATTTGTCACCGAGTTGCGAAAGAACATTTTCGCGGGTTGCTTTCTCATTTATAAGGAGATGCACGTGGTCGCGTTTGAAGTTTGATTCTTTTACCAAGAACTCGCCAAAATCACGCGCGTCTTTGGCTGCGTATCTCAAATTGATGGTCGGGTCTTGAAAATTGCTTATACCGACAACGAGGGCCCATTTGTCTTTGACCTTTCGGTTCAGTCTCGCTGCAACTTCTTTCTTCTCTGCTTCAACAAGAGCGCTGTTGTTTTTTGTATCTGTAACGGCAACCTGAATCAAGTCGACTCCGCTTACAAAGTTGGCTTGACGACTCAAGGCTTGGTAATCGTTCGGAAGGTCTTCGAGTATCGCTTTTGCACCAAGCGATTTTTCTTTGATGACGTTGGCTCTGGCGATCAGTTGTTGAGCTTCGCTAGACCTTTTCTCAGCATCCATAACCTGAGCGAGATTGAGCAGTATTACAGCTACATATGGGTGGTCGTTACCGAGAACGGTTGCATCGCAGGCTAAGGCTTCTTGTAAAAGCGCTTCTGATTCTTTGAGCTTTCCTTCTTTGAGAAGAACTACCGCAAGATTTTTCTTTACGGCAGCCATATCAGCGCTGAAGGTATCTTTTAACTGCGTGCGAATATCAAGAGCCTTGCGCAGAGATTTTTCTGCAGTTTTGTTTTCACCTTGCATAACATAAAGATCGCCCAATGAAGTGAGCGACAGGGCTAGATCCAAAGCAGGCGGATTGATTTTTTCGCCGATGGCAACTGAGCGTTCGAAGGCTTGTCTTGCAGCGTCAAACTTTTTCTCTGCCAGGTAAATGGTGCCGAGGTGCCTCAATGTGATCCCGACAGGAGGAGAGTCAGGTCCGGACAGCTTTTCTTGAGCTGGTAGAAGATCAATCACGATAATAGATTCCGCTTTTTCGTTTTTGCCTTCTGCTGAAAGACAGGACGAAAGCCCCAGCAAAATGCTGGCCAGTCGTTCATCTGCGATGCTGGCTTGTTTGGCATCAGTTAGAGAAGCAGAAAAAAGTTGCTCTGCATCGGCATATTCACCGTTATCGAATGTTCGTTGAGCGACTTGTGCCAAAGTTTCAAAATTAGCATCACCAGGAATTTTTGTACCGTCCTTCAATTTGTCGGATCTTCCGACGGTTAAATCGGCGGCCAAAAATATTTCTTCCACTCCAGCATCAAAGCGGTCTTGTTTCTCTTTGGGAAGCTGCTTGCGGTCGATGTGCAGTTGCGTTAGAAGGTCATCACCAATTGCTTCCTTTGTGACAGCATTTTCTGGACGTCCATCTGCTTTACCGAGTTTCATCCAAATCGCCAGCTGTGCGATCATGTTGCGGCGTTGGTCTTTCTTGGTGAGAAGCTTGTCATAAGCCCCCTCTTTAAAAAGCTGTTGTGATGCAGCAAGAATCGCAGCCAATTCTTTCCAGAGTCCTGTATCCGGATAAGAGCCTACTTCAAAGGTTGTTCCGTCGGCAGACGGCGGTTTAATTGACTTAACGGATACGCAAACTGTAGGTAAGTCAACCGTGACGGTCGTTTCTGGCGGCAACACCACAAAGCTGTCTTTGGTTGCCATCATCATTTGTACGTTTGCCGCATTAGGGCGAAAGACTTCCTCAGCAGGGATTACGACGTGCAGTTCTTGCTTGGATTTGTTTGAGAGAACCAGGTTTTGATGGGATGTCGTTACTCCGTCGCCGCTTAACTGCACCCGAACATCGCCTTGTTTCAGGGCGCGGCGCAGAGTTACTACTTTAGCGGAATCTATTTTCGTGCTGATGGCAGTGGCCACGGAGGAATCAGACGGGGTTGCCGCATACGCTAGGGTACCCAGGCCGGGCGATAAAGTCGCTATAGATAGTACGAAAGCGGCAAAACTCCTGAAAATGCTGTGCATATTCCTTTACCTAATATGGGTTCTCAATTCTTCCACTTCAAGAGGCGGCAAATTAGGAGGAGGAGATCCGGATACCCCTATTTTGAGCGGGCATGCTGTGGATAAAACAATCCTGACCTTGCCTAATCCCATCCTATCTTTACATTTTACTATGTAAAAAGATTGTTCGTAAGCACCATTTTTGGTGGCTTGTTGCAAGTTATCAAGAAGGGCAGGAAGGCAATTTACCTGGGACGAGGACGAAACCCGTCCGCTTCGATTAGATAACTCTGAACAGGACTCAGCCGTTTGATTTTCTGGTACTGGTCAGACATAATTTCGGCTGGCTTCAGAAGTAAATCCCCATTTCCGTTGCCCCATTGCCGATCATCGGTTATGGATAGCTGCAAACGACCGACTAAAGTAGACCTCCGCCGATCTGCGAGTTTTTGTTATGAAGTTAATTTCCTCAGTTGTAGTGGCATCCGTTTTTATTGAAAGCACCGTGTTGCCCTTTTCAGTTTGTGGTGCAGAGGAGATTGCCTTCAATCCGCCAACATCTGCCTTGCTGGGGCAAGCACCCTGTCACAAGATTGGTGCCTTGCTTTTAACTGAAGGATTTGCACTTCTGAATACAGACGCAATCAAAGTAGAAGCGAAAGATACAACTGGCCATACAGCGCAGGTTTTGCAGGGCAATACTTTCAACGTCACCAAAACTCAAGCTGGATTGAAGACCATTTATAACGGCTATGCCTATTTCGAAAACAGTCCAATGTTATCTCGTGCCGAGGCGGCATGCACCGATGAAGGTGTTGACCTCAAAGATGGATCACACTTGCATGGTGCTGTTACTAATGCCACACGCGAGATGTTAACGGTTGGTTCAAAACAGGTTCCAACGTCTGATGTTGCAAACATTCGTTCCCCGCACGTTTATCACTTCAAAATGAACTTGTCCGATACGAATACGTCTAACGTTGCCTTTTCTCCAACTTGTCTTATGATCTCACATGGTCACTTTCAATTTCATCACAAGAAATTGCTCATCACCGGACTGGTTGTAGCCGGCATTGCTACTGGTATTGCATGTGGTGTGGCCATTCCGCTGGCTGCGCATCACCATCATGTCCCAATTACTCTCCCAAAAACAACCAACACGGTTACAAGTTCAACCATAACGACGTTGCCGATAACATCACCGAAACTCGCGTATGTGCCACCGAAGATTATCAACCCAACTCATTTTACGAAGGTGATACCTCCGGGAATAACAGGCAAACCTACTCATCCGGCGCCTCCGCCACCACCACCACCACCGCCGCCGCCACCACCACCACCGCCACCGCCGCCGCGTTCATTTGATCCATAACTCACTCCTTCGATTTCTTTCAAAACGATTTCAGATCGGATTATTTGAATTTTTGGGGCCATTAAGTAATAATTTTGCGAATCAGCTGGTGGCGGAGAAAGATGAAATCAATATCCTTAGTGCTTGTGGCATCCTTTGTTATTGAAAATGCATTGCTGCCCTATGGGGCATATGCTGACATCACTTATGATGCAACGAAAGCCACTTTGCAGGGACAAGTAGCATGCCACAAGGTCGGCAATCTGTTGTTGACAGAAGGTATGGCTCTCCTTAGTGCTGATGCGATCTCGATCGAAGCAAAAGACAGCGTTACCGGTCATGCTGCCACGGTTTTGCAAGGACAGCTATTCAATGTCACCAGTTCGGAAGCAGCTGCAAACTCGACGTATAAAGGCTATGCATTTTTCAAAGATGGCTCCAAGTTGTCTCTTATTGAAACAGCTTGTAACCATGAAAGAGTGGATCTAAATGATGGCTCCCATGTCATCGGTCCGATTAGCAACGTCACTCCAACCTCGTTGACCGTAGGGGCCCAGCAAGTGGCTACTGCTTCGATAGCAGCCGTACATTCACCGCGTGTCTATGAATTCAAATTGAATCAAGGTACGAATACGCCAGCAAAAATTTCTTTTTCTCCAACCTGCCAAGTCGCTCACGAATTTCATATGAATCGCAAGAAGGCAATCATAATCGCCCTTGTGGTTGCTGGTGTAGCAACTGGTATCGCCTGTGGTGTAGCTATCCCCTTGGGTGTTCATCATCATCACCATACTACTCCAACTATTCAGCCGACCCAAACTCTTACAGCAACAGTGATCACTAAACTGCCAGTTACTCAACCTCCAAAACTTGTATTTGTTCCGCCGAAACTGATCAACCCGACGCACTTCAAGATAATTCCTGTGGGAATCGTAGGCAAACCAACTCATCCTTATTATCCACCACCACCGCCACCACCGCCACCGCCGCCGCCGCGGCGGGGATTCCCCGTGCTCTTCAATCCATAGATTCCAGCAAAGTGGTCCGGTTTTTATCGCAAAAAGCGGTATACGTAGCTTCCCCACCCTTTAGCAACTCTGAAACATCATGGTGATGTTTTCGGTGTAGATTCCGTCTATGCCCGTAAAAGGGCGCATTGGCGAAGTTTGCACCTACCACTTTTTAGGATTGAAAATATGGCCACCGATAACTGGAACCAAAATTCCAAACTAGATCAATACAAATCGAAAATTGAAAATGCTGCGTATCATCACGACAATAATGAGATGCAAGGCGCTCTAAGAGCCATGCAAGATGATCTGTATCGGCACAACATTAACGGTGCCGATTTTGCAAACCAACTCGAAAATCAAATTGCAGCAGACGGCTGGTTGCCACAGGTCAAGACTTCTGTTATCAGCTCGGATTTCCACTTCATCGCTGACGGCAAAAAGAAGATTGACGCCGGCAGATTGGAAGAAAAGGCTCGTGTTTCTGAAAACCGTGGGGACTTCTTAGAAGCTAATTTCTTGAGAGAGCTCGATGAGGATAAACAACACAAAGTAATTAAGAAACTCGACCAAAAGCATTTAGACCAAATTTCCAATCAACAAAACGATCGCAACAATATGCAGAATGTTCTTTCTGAATTTGGGGACAATGCTTCCTTCAATAGCCTGGCTGGACAAAAAGGTTACATCACAAAAGATAATCTTTATGTGGCTCTCCATCAAGCTCCCCGCGATCCTAGTAATGTTGAAGCGGCAAGGCAAACCGCTGCTCTTCAATACATGTACGACAACTTCAATCACATGTCTAAAGACATAACGATTGGCAGAAGTCCCTATGATGGTGGTTATGCAACTTATGCCCGCGGCATCACGATGGCTTCTCTCTACCAATATGACGACAAGCACGACAATCAGCATGCCAGCAAGAAGCAATCTCATGATGTTCTAGCTCCTCTTCCTGCCGCTTCGCTTCCACCAGAAGTAGCTGGTCCGGCTTCGCCGTCGCCAGCGCCTCCTTGTGATGATGCTTGCAGAGCTGACCTTAGAGATCAAGGAGCGAGAGCCCAAGCTAAAGTAGACAAAGTAGATCTTGATCTTGCAAGAGCGCATGCTAGTTCAGACCGAAATATGTTTGCCGAAAAGCAAGGTATCTACGATTTGGCTACCTACCAAGTTAAGCCAGATGATGGCTACATCTTGCCGGAGCTTGCGTTTTCTGTTTTGAAAGCAATGGGCAAGCCAACGACAGCAAGCGATCTCAAAAAGGAAGAAGACGAGATTGCTAAAAACAGTGGCTTGACTCGCAAAACGCCTAGTTCGCCTTATGTAATCAAGCCCGGTCAAACTCTAATTGTCTTAAGACCAGACCAAATCAAAACGCAGGTTGCGGCCATAGAAACGAAGTATGACCAAGATGAAGACTTCCCGCTGCCCTAGTGAATTGAGAGTTCCATTTTGTTGGAATCGCTTGCTGGCTCTGGAACCTCAAGCTTGTAACCAACTCGGTGAATTGTGCGGATCAGACTTGGCTGACCTTCCGTGTCGATCTTGGCACGAAGCTTTGTAATATGAACTCGCACCGTATCTGGTGAGTTCTCTGATTCCTTAGACCAAATCTCATCAAGTAAATCTTGAGAAGAAAACACCTTATTGGGGTTACGCATAAGAAATTCCAGCAAAGCGAACTCTTTGGGTAGCAAATTGATTTCGGTGCCCGATTTCGTAACTCGAAAGCCATCGGAATCCAAAACTATTTCTCCGGCTTTGAGAATTGGATCAGGTGCTATTTGCGAGAGCGTTCGTTGTCGTCGCATTAATGCTCTTAGTCGAGCGGAAAGTTCGCGAGGGTGAAAGGGCTTGGTGAGGTAATCATCGGCCCCGGAATCCAGACCCTCTTCTTTATCAGACACACTAGTTTTGCCGGTTAGCATGATGATTGGCGATGAACCGCCGCGGCTGCGATATTCCCGACAAATTTCCACGCCGGAAATATTGGGTAGTCCCCAATCCAAAATCAAAACGTCATGGGCGTTGCTTACTGCTTTTTCCAGACCCTGGGAGCCGCTGTATACCGCTTCGACGTCGTATCCTTCGCCGACAAGCCAATCCTCAACAACATTTGCGAACTTCTTGTCGTCGTCAACCAAGAGAATTTTTGTCATTTAAAAAAACCGAGGGTTTATACCGAGGACCAGTACAGGTATCTATTTACCCACCGAATAGCACCTTACTTCAAGGCAATCTCAGCAAGTTTTTGTTCTTTTGGTAGTGTAAACGAGAAAATGCTGCCTTTACCAAGCTCACTCTCGACACTTATTGTCCCATTGTGTGCCTCAATTATGGCTTTGCAAATCGACAATCCAAGTCCGCTGCCACCTCTTTCCGTGCGGTCTTTTTCTTCAACTTGCCAGAAGCGATCAAAGACGTGAGGCAAGGCAGCGCGCGGAATTCCTTTGCCGTGGTCTCGAATCTTGACAACAACATCATTCGGTCTTTCCAATGCGTAAATCTGCACTGAACTGCCTGGTTCGGAAAACTTAATAGCGTTGCCAACCAGATTTATCAAGACTCGAATAATGCGATCGCGGTCAAAGTTAAGGCTTATACCGGTGATGTCATTAACTATTGTCATGCCCTTGGATTCAAGAAGGGACTGTACGGAATCAGATGCTTCATCGACTGTTTCCGCGAGACTTTCTTTCCGTTTACTCAATTCGAGTTTGCCTGATTGAAGCCGCTCGATGTCGAGTATCTCATTAATCATGCTTATCAGACGTTCCGATTCACGTTCGGCATCTGAAATTCTGCGTTGCCCCCGGTCGTTTAAATCTCCATAGGTTCCGCGTGCTGCCACCGCGAGGGTGCTCTGAATTGAGGCGAGGGGCGTGCGTAGATCGTGACTAATCATCTGCAGGTATTCCTGTTTGGATCTTTCTGCGTGTTCGAGGTCGGTAACCATGTGATGGAAATTTTGATCGAGATTTGCGATTTCATCGTTGCCGTCTACCGGAGCTAGAAGCGGTTCTCGGCGGGCTAGGCGCTTGTTATTTTCAGTTAGAACGGAAAGCCTGCGAGTAATGCTGTCGGTAAAAAATTTCAGCAATAAGAATGTCAATGCCACATTGATTAGCAAGCCTATTACCAGAAGCGCTTTCAATCTTCCTCGCACTTTATTCTCAGAAGACGGGCTGGAAGCCTGAATCTCCTGTTCGTGAGCGGTTAAGGCGTGCGTCATTTCCATAAAGCCGTTATAGGCAGAAGCCGTCTCCCGGCGGTAAAGGTTTGGATCAACCACGACCAATTCGCCGTCCGCCAGACCTCGAACGTACTTGATGAGACCCATTACCTCATCGCCGCCCTTACGGAGCTTTTGAACGTATTCAGTGCGCTTTGGGTCGTCTTTAGAAAGGTCTTCCAGTTTTTTGTAGATTTCAGGCTGTTCAGAGACGATTTGATCGTATTGATGAACAAAAGACCGAGATTTCGTAGCCTTCCAGGCGATAAGCGCGAAACCTAAATCCAAAAACGTCTTAGTGAGGTTGTTTACCTCGGAGACTATTTCCTTTGATTGCGCGTACCTTCGCGCTTCTGATTCGCTCTGGTTCAAAAGGATGGTTAAGAAGCAGATGAAAATAAGCTCGAAGACCAGAGGCACCGAGACCAGTATCAGACCTTTCTGGGAAACGTTAAGCTTGAGCCACATAGAGACGAGGTTGTGCGGAGTCTGCCTTTTGCCATGTTCCCTGTTGAATGTTATAAGAAACGGCTCAGGGCGGCTGATGTTTCCATTGTAATTCAATTTGTTGACAGCTTGATTACTGGCAGCCATTGACAAGGCGCTTAAGTAATCTTGTACAAATTCGGCTCGCGCGCTTGAGTCTTTCTATAATTTGACTTGGTTGCCGTTTGCATAGTCAGGAGGTGCGATTTGAAAATCGCCGTTTGCGTCAAGGCCGTTCCAGACACAGAAACGAAGGTTGCTATTGGCGCGGATAAGAAAGACATCGACAGAACTGGCGTTAAATATATAGCCAGTCCATACGATGAGTTTGCTATTGAAGAAGCAATTCGTCTTAAGGAGAAACTTGGGGGCGAAACAGTTGCGTTCTCCTTAGGTGGAAACGAAGCAGTTGATGTTTTACGCGACGCTCTGGCTCGTGGATTAGATAGTGCCGTCCATTTGAAAGATGAACTTTTCAATAATTTGGATCCGCTTTCCACGGCCAAAGCTCTTGCTGCTGCCATTGCTGATGGTGGCTTCGATCTTGTCTTGTGCGGTCAGCAAGGTGTAGGTGGCGATAACAATCAAGTCCCTGCAATTCTGGCGGAACTTCTTAAAATTGCACAAGCGACTGTTGTAGTAAAACTTGAAATTGACGGAACAAAATTCAAAGCCGAACGCGAAATAGAAGGAGCGCACGAAATAGTTGAAGGCACTCTTCCGGCAGTTATAAGCGCGCAAAAGGGATTAAACGAACCGCGCTATCCGTCTATTAAAGGTGTTATGGCAGCTCGCCGCAAAGAAATTATGACAAAGGATGCAACTTCTCTAGGTGTAAAAGATGCTATCGAAGCTTCCAAAGCGAAAGTGCGCATTGTTGAATTTACATTGCCGCCTTCTCGCCCACAAGGAAAGAAAATAGAAGGCGATGCCGCCAGTCAGGCGAAAGAACTTGTCCAACTATTGCGCAACGAAGCACGCGTCATTTGATGCGCTAATACTTACAGCCGGAGGAAACAATTAAATGGCTCAAGGAATTCTAGTTTTTATAGAACAGCGCAACGGCCGCATAAGAAAGGCTAGTTTTGAAGCGCTATCAGAGGCAATTCGAAAAGCGAAGGCAATTGGCGGCGAAGCCAGTGCTGCTATTCTGGGCGATAATGCGCAAGCGCTAGCTGCAGATGTAGTTAAGTATAATCCCGCCAAAATCTATTACGTCGAAAGTGCAGAGCTCAAAGAATATTCAACCGAATCTTATGCCGACGCTCTAAGCGAAATAATTAAAAAGGCAGATCCGAGTCTTGTATTGGCGGCGAATACGGCATTAACGCGCGATTTAATTCCGCGTGTGGCTGCGCGTTTTGATGCCCCTTGCATTTCAGATGCTGTCGAGATTGCTGTTAACGACAATACTGTTGAAGTTACAAAATCAATTTATTCAGCAAAAGCATTCGGAAAGTTTTCTTTGAACAATGCTATTTCCTTTATTACCTTGCGTCCCAATGTATTTGCGGCAGAACCAGCTTCCAACGGCTCACAGCCAGCCATAGAAAGTGTAGAAGCGCCACAATTTAGTCCGCGCGCAAAAGTAGTTGAGACACATGCTTCAAGCGGAACCAAAATTGAATTGAGCGAAGCTTCAATAGTTGTTTCAGGCGGCAGGGGTATTAAGGGCCCAGAAAATTGGGGAGTTCTTCAAAGTCTGTGTGATGTTCTTGGTGCAGCCCTGGGAGCATCTCGTGCCGTTGTTGATGCCGGCTGGATAGATCATCAACATCAAGTTGGTCAAACTGGCAAAACAGTAAGTCCACAGCTTTATATTGCTTGCGGCATATCAGGTGCAATGCAACACCTTGCTGGTATGAATTCTTCGAAGGTTATAGTTGCAATAAATAAAGATGCGGACGCACCAATATTCAAGCACGCAACCTACGCGGTGGTGGGTGATGTGATGGAGATTGTTCCGAAAATTACAGAGGAAGTAAAACGTATAAATGAGAACTAAAGGATGAGATTCCCGATCTTAACCAGTCTGCTCGTTGTTGCGTTCTCCTCGTTCAAATAAAACACTTTTGGTACCAAATGCAGTGTCAAGTACCGGAAGAGTCGGAAGTAACCCAAACTGTCGAAAAAACAACTTATGACAACCGATCCGATTAATCTCGGGGAGCTATATTTACCTAAAAGTCGTATGATGAAAATTAAAAGTAGCGTTTTTGTTTTAGATCTAGAATTTATGGGGATATATGTTCGGTTGGCTTTCTGAATGCCGTTCTAACGGCCGAGATTGGTATCTGAATTTGCAGTACATTTGGAAGCATCTGGTATCAATATCTTGTATATACTCGCTCGCTGCAACGCCAAACTTTGCAAGCGAAGTGAGCCCTAATGTCGTTTGCCAAGAAAAACCAGAAGTTGCTACCTCGCAGGTAGTTACTTCGAAAATTGCTAACTCTCAATCTAAATCTCAAATAGAGGGTCAAATTAGTGCCAACGCGGTTCGGCAAGATGAACCAGCTATTGCCAAAGAACTAGGCGTTCCAATCTATCTATGGACGGCTCCGGGTGTCGAAGAACGCGGAATTGTGATTGCCATTCACGGTACAACGCTTCATGGTGGCACATTCGACGCAATTGCCCGCAATCTGGCAACACAAGGATACGTTGTTTATGCTCCGGATCTGCGTGGTTTCGGCAGGTGGAACACTCGGGCTGGTCACATAGATCACGAAGCAGATTTCTTTAAATCGCGGGCAGATCTCGTCAAGCTAATCAATACTGCCAAACGCGACCATCCCAATCTGCCGGTGTTCTCAATGGGTGAAAGCGTTGGCGCAAATCTATCATTATGGTTAGCGAGCATTGCACCTGATTTGATAAGTGGCGTGATACTTTCCGGCACCTGTATAACTCGCCATTTGGATCTTTGTGGGCCCATGTTTGTAGATGCGGCAAGAGCAATGTTTGCGCTGCACCTGCAGGTTAACACCAGACCATATGTTCGCCGGTTCCTTTCTGAGGATCCGGAAGTTCTTAAGGCCTATATGGAGGATCCCAACACTCGAAAAACGATGTGCTTAGCTGAATCTCTTGGTAGTTTGCACGTAAACAAGTCAACCTTATGGTTTGCAGATCACATTCCAGCCGACATGCCCATTTTGGTTATCAATGGTACGAAGGACCGAATGTTCGATCAGTCCAAAACTTACAAATATTTCAAGAAACGCCATGAAACTAACCTGAAGCTGGTTTGGCTTGTGGGAAGAGGACATATTCAGTTGGAGACGTCCTATCTCAGAGAAGATGTGCGCAGAGAAGTTACTGATTGGCTAGTTGCCCATACTCCGTCTGCAGACAAAAATGTTGTTGGCAAGGCTACAGCAAAAGATGTTGTCGGCAAAGCTTCAGCAAAAGATGTTGTCGGCAAAGCTACAGCCAAAGATGTTGTTGCCACCAGTAATTAGTTTTTGTCTTTGGTTTTGATAGCGTCGTGCAGTTGTTTCAACAGATCGGTCATTTGATCGAAATTCTGCGTTTGTCGAGCTCGCGTAATATCTGGCACCAGAGACAGTACATGACCAAACTTTCCTTGCATTACAAGAGAGCTGAGTAATGAATTGAGCAAGGAATTTTCTAGATGAACGGTTCCCTTTTTAGCACTGCCCAGAAGTGAAAGAGCCCGTCTTAGGCAGGGTTCTGCTTCCTTGAAGTTGCCCTGATTTAAATAAGAACTGCCAAGGCCAACTAGAGTGGCTAACACAATCTCGTCGTCGATCCGTTTGCATTTATCGGCAAGCACAAGAGCTTTTTCAAAATGCCCTTGAGCTTCTTTCATTTTTCTCAATTGCAATTCAACTGCACCGTGTTCGTTGAGACAAACTATTTGCTGCTGATTTGCATCTCTGCCGGCATCGACCAAGGCGCCGTTCACTTTGGTCAAAAGCTTTTCTGATTCTGATAGTTTGCCGGTTAGTCTAAGCGCAGCGGCTAAATTTCCCATCGTTAGCGACGTCTTGGGGTGATTTTCGCCCAATGCTTTGAGATTTATAGTGAGAGCTTCTTGCAGCAAAAGCGGAGCCAAGGCAGGCTTGCCTTTTGCTAGGTGTAATTGAGCAAGACTGGAAAGTGTTTCTGCAATCTGGCAGTCATAAGTTTTTAACAGCTGCCTTCTTGCACCAAGAGCTCTCGTTAAAAGCGGCTCGGCATCTGAAAATCGCTCGGCACGCACATAGAGATTGCCTAAATTATTCAACGCTTGAGCAACGCGCAATTCATCTTTTGGGTTTTGACCTTTGAGAATTTCCGCTGACTTCAATAGATCTGTTTCGGCGAGATCGAAATTGTTTATTTCCAGATGGGACAGACCCAACTCGCCTAACGCTTCAGCAAATTCAACACTGCTTGATCCATGCAGTTCTTCTGCAAGAGTGGCTGCCTCTTTGAGGGTTTCAATAGAAGATTCAGGCGATCCGGTTTCACGCAGAACTTTACCCAACCCAACCAAGGCTTCTAATCGGGTATGTCCACTTTCGGGCAAACCGACAAGCGCGCTGCGAAACGCTTCTAAGGCTTCTGCGTAACGACCATCACGATCGTGTTGCTTGCCATCTGCAATGAGCTTTTCTTGATGTTCGACGTTCATTTTTATGCGCCAATGACTTTTCTACGATCATATATTTCGTGAACCATCAGCTCGATTTTATTTAATAGATTATTCAACCCCAGGCGTTTGCTGGCTGAAATTACAACAGGATTGGGAACTTGAGCAACTAACCAGATGAGATCTTCCTTCCTCACCAGTTCGGCTTTGTTGAGCACGGTAATCATTGGTTTATCGACAGCACCCAATTCGCTTAGGACATCATAGACACTGCTTATCTGGTCCATGACGTTCGGATGAGAAGAATCAACAACGTGGAGCAATACGTCCGTTACCGAAACTTCTTCCAAAGTTGCTTTAAAAGCAGCGATTAAAGACGTAGGCAATTTTCTGATGAATCCAACGGTGTCGGACAGGAGAATGGTTGTGTGGTCGGATAGATTGGTCCTACGAGTAGTTGGGTCCAAGGTCGCAAACAATTTGTCTTCAACAAAGACAGTCGATTTTGTAAGGGCATTCAAAAGGGTCGACTTTCCGGAGTTGGTGTAACCCGTAATGGCAACCACAGGTATGTTGTCCGCCAGGCGGCGACGTCTTTGCGTGTCCCGATAGTTTCGAATTCGTAAGGTTTCGTCTTCGAGCGTATTTATGCGTTCACGAATACGTCGTCTATCAATTTCCAGTTTGGTTTCACCAGGACCTCTTGTTCCAATTCCACCCCCCAGTCTGCTGAGCTTATTGCCTTTGCCGATTAGTCGTGGGTACAGGTATTTAAGCTGGGCCAATTCGACCTGTAACTTACCTTCCTTTGTCTGGGCTCGTTGGGCAAAAATATCCAGAATTAGTTCGGTGCGATCGAGCACTTTCACATTCAAAATTGGTTCGAGGCTGCGATGTTGCAGGGCCGACAACTCACCGTCAAAAATGACGAGGTTGGCGCCGAGTTCTTGCACCATCAAAGCTAGCTCCTGCACTTTTCCTGAGCCCAGGAAAAATTTGGGATCCGGTTGGGATCTTGTCTGCGTGAGTCTTTGACAAATGGAAGCTCCTGCCGTTCTAGTGAGCTGTGCCAATTCATCAAGCTCATCTTCAACTTGGAATTGATCTGCTCCTTCCATCACTAACCCGACTAAAATAGCTCGTTCCTCGCCTTCTCGCACTTGCAAGCCAGGCAATTGATGACTAAATTCTTCTTCTAAGGATTGAATGAGAAGTTCAAAGTCTTCTTCTTGCGCACCACGAGCGGTGCGAGGAGGAAGTTCTTTCCAGAGTTTGCCTTCCGTATCTCGGCCTGGCAGCAGGTGGGCAATCTGAATGCAATCGGCTAGTTTACCTTGTTCCCCGCGGCTGCGGCTGAACGTGCCGTTTTCGTTTACATCAATTTGCGCAATAAGATCGAGCCTGTTGCGCGCCAGGCATTGCAAATTATCTTTGCTTATATGAGCAGCTTTCTGCTCGTTCTTTTGATCCTCTTTGCGTGTCTGCTCGTTTTTACCAGCACCAGATTTGGTGCCTTTCTTTGTAGTCGGCTGATTTTCAATCAACTTCGTAGAGATAATGCGGTGACCACAAAGGCGTCCCGGTCCAACCCGCACTTGCCGAAGCTCAGGCATATTTACTTCATAGGGCTGGCCAAGGGTAACGTTGACTACTTGTCCGCGTCTGTTGACTACCACGGACAGGGGTTGGTTGATGTTGAAGGAGATTTCTGCTACTGCTTCGGCGAGGTCCAATGTAACGACTTTATCTGTTGGTATGCGTCGTTGGAGCAACCTGTTTATCTGCTGAATTTCGGATTTTTTGAGTCCTTTAGCCCTGGCGAGATCTACTTTGCCGTGCAATACGAATCTTCCTCCTAGTTAAGCCTCACTACTGTTGGTCTGTAGTCGGATCATACATCTTTGCGATGGATTTACCCAGTTATTTAATGTCACCTCTCAGCAGTTTGCCGAAAGCCGATGCCGTAAAAGTGGTCTCAGCCCTGATTCACCGCATGACTTCGGTGTTGGTATGACCTTGCCCGGGTTGCACAATCCTTTCGGATTAAAAGCCATTTTCAATTCCTGCATGTATGCGATTGCCCGCGGAGAAAATACAAGAGGCATATCCATCAATTTTTCGACGCCAATTCCGTGCTCGCCTGAGAGCGTTCCACCCATCTCAACGCATGTCTCAAGAATTTCGCGAGCCGCTCTCATAACACGTTTTACCTCATCCTCATTATCGCGATGGTAGAGAATGCAAGGGTGTAGATTTCCGTCACCAGCATGGTAGACATTAGCTACGATCAGTTTGTAATTCTCACCAATGCGGCGAATTTTCGTAATTGCTTCTGCAAGTCTGGATCTAGGGATAACCCCATCGAGAACATACCCATGTGGAGCAATTCGGCCAAGGGCTGAGAACGCGCTTTTCCGTGCCTTCCAGAGCTGTTTGCGTTCCTCTGCATTTGCGGCCCACTTAACGTGTGCAGCATTGTTTTTTTTCAACACATCTTCCACTACTTCGCGTTGGCTGGCGATGCTCAAAACCGAACCATCCAGTTCAACTATAAGTAGGGCTCCATAATCGGTTTGCAAGCCCATCTGAAGAGCGTCTTCAACGGCTTTGACGGTAACCGTATCAAGCATTTCCATAGCGGCCGGGATAACACCGGCTGCGACGATGTCGGACACTGCTTGCCCGCCTTCCTCAAGAAGTGGGAAATAGGCAAGCAGGGTTTCTATAGATTCCGGTATCTGTGTCAAGCGAATACAAGCTTCAGTTGCAACTCCCAGAGTGCCTTCAGAACCCACGAACAGACCAAGCAAATCCGGTCCGAATCGGCATGGCGATCTGCCACCAAGGGTAGTGACTGTGCCGTCGGCCATTACAACCGTAAGACCAAGGACGTGATCGCTTGTCATTCCGTATTTAAGTGTGTGCGGTCCGCCCGCATTTTCGGCGATATTGCCGCCGATTGTTGAGGCAAGCTGGCTGGATGGATCGGGAGCGTAAAAAAGATTGTGCTTGAGAGCGGCTTGGGAAACTGATGCATTTGTTGCACCAGCTTCGACAACGGCCAATTTTTCTTCCGGATTTATTTCAAGAATTTTGGTCATGCGGGTAAGAACAAGACTAATGCCTCCATATACTGTTGTGGCTCCGCCTGAGAGCCCTGTGCCGGCGCCTCTTGGCGTAAAAGGTACCCCATATTCGTTGGCCAGTTTTACTACTGCTGCTACTTCAGCTGTGGTGGCAGGCAAAACTACAAGATCTGGCAGTGCAATATCGAGGGTCTCACCGTCACTGTCGTAAACAGAAAGATCGACAGGATTGTCCAGCACATAATTCGAACCAACCACGCTGACCAGCGCCTTTGCAAGATTGTTTGCCGGATTATTATTTGGATTGGACAATGCCGTTATTTGTGGACCGTTTCGCGATCGCCAGTTGTAAATTTGAAGCCTTGAATGCCGTAATTCTGAGTGAACATACCACCCTTTTCAACAGTATTGCGGTGCGAACCAGGTGGGAATGCTAGAAGTTGCGTTTGCCCGTTTAGTGAATTTACGACCATTAATAGCATCGTATTGAACATAATGTTCGAACTTTTTTGCTGTATTTGGACATTAGTAATACGACCGTCTCTTGTTACTACGTAAGAAACATAGGCACCAAGTGGTCTACTGTATTTAAAAGCTGTTTGCGCCATCGAGCTAAACCGTTCATAAATAGCATTGGCAACGCGTTGGTGCCACGCATCCCATAGCAATTGCATGTCTGGGTTTTCGTCTGGATCATTTGATTTCGCTTGTGTCGGCAGTTGCTGTTGCTGTGCGGCTCCGATTAGCGGACCTTTGCCGGAATTATCTGAAGTTGGGGTTTGGGACTGTGGGTCAAACTGATCGCTGGAACCATCCTGAGTGCTGCCCTTAAAATTGGGCGGCGCTGCGGGCGGCTTTTGAGTTTGCACATCAAAGCTAGGAGGTTCAAGAGCTTGTTCTTGATTGTTATTGCTGTTGTCGTTGCCATTGCTGAATGGATCGCCGCCCGTTTTTATGTCGTTGCGGTTCAGACTCGGACCAGCCGGATGGAGCCAATCCTGAGTTTGGACTCCGCCCTTAAGAACATCGGCCTGGGCTGCCAAGCTTGTAATCCCGGTTGTTAAGGTAGTGGCTATAACTAGAAGGGGCTTTTCAAATTTCATCAGACTATGAACCGGATGTTGTCAACATAGTAATGTACTTTAACTCTACTCGATTTCCCTAAAAAGTAAATTGGCGTTTCCCGCATAGATGCAGAATTATTCGTATATTCCGTCAGGCATTATAGATAGTCATGCGCATGTCGTACGAGAGTTTTTTAGTGAGGACCAACAGGCAGTCATTGAAAGGGCTTTCGCCTCTAATGTAAAGCAACTGGTTAATCCCGGCATTAACGGAGATTCCATTACTGAACTGTCTGAACTTGTTGAAAAATATCAGAATATCTACATGGCGGTCGGTTTGCATCCACATGAGGCCAGTTCCTGGTCTGAGGAACTGAAAAACCGCTTTAAAGAGGGGCTTAAATCTCCAAAAGTGGTTGCTATCGGCGAGTGCGGTTTGGATTTTTACTACAACAATAGCGAACCGTCTGCACAAATTGCTGCTTTGCATGGACAGATACAACTGGCTATAGAGTTTTCCAAGCCTCTTATTATTCATTGTCGCGATGCCTGGAATGAAATTGCCCAAGTGTTCGATCAATATCCTGGTGCACTAAGCGGTGTGTTTCACTGTTTCACAGGTGACCCTAAAACGGTTGATTTGTTGGATAAATACGGGTTCTACACCTCGTTTTCTGGCATTGTCACTTTCCCAAAAGCAAAAGAACTGCAGGAAGCAGCGAAGCTGATTTCGGCTGATAGGTTGATGGTCGAAACAGACTGTCCTTTCTTGGCACCGCAGCCGGTGCGCGGCAAGCGGAACGAGCCATCTTATGTCTGGCATGTTGTTGAGAAACTGGCCGAGTTAAGAGGTACTACTGTTGCAGAAGTAGCTGACATGTGCTCTGTAAATACGCGTAAACTGTTTAACCTACCGGACCCCGCCTGATTGCTCAGACAAAAGCTTGCGGAACTTTTGGTATTGTTTCGTGGCTTGTTGGTAGTATTTCGATTTGCTTGGCACACGCTGCAGTGTTTCTAGAGCGTCTTGATAATCACCTTTCTTCTCGAATTTATCAGCGACCGCCATGTAGAGAACGTTGATAGTTTCTAGTTGATCGCTCGTAAATTGCTTTTGTTTTTTAAGGTGTTCGATCGTGAAAAGCGCTTCTCCCAATTTGCCCTTTTGAATTAAGACATCAGCCGCTTTTAGGTCTGGATCGACAAGGCTAACGCGAATTGGTAACCAATCTATGCCCAGTAAAACTATTAGTAAAAGGGCACCAAGGGCGATACTTATTTTGATTGGACGAGTTAACCAGGGTATTCTCTCATGATCGCGTTCCGCTTCTTCAAATTCTGGTTCAGGCGGAAAATATTCGCCTTCGTCAAAATGCAATTGTTCAAGCGGATCGATCGCCTGCACCGCATCGGCTGTACTCACACTGCCAGTAAGCTTTCTCACATCATCCTGAATGATTTTATTTTCAACGCCGCTAAATGGAATCCAATTAGAAACGGATCTTTTTGATTCAGCTACTGCTGATGCATTTTTGTTCTTGCCATGGCAAGCAGCTTCGAATTCTTGCCAGAGTTCTCCAACAGTCTGTTGACGTTCGTCTGGGTTTTTGCGCAAAGACTTCATGATTACTGCTTCGAGTCCTTGCGGCATGGTGAGTTCTAAGCAGATTGCATTGAGCGGTGGTGGCGTTTCGTTGACGTGCATGAACAGCAAACCCATTACTGAATCTGCAGAAAATGGACGTTGCCCGGCAAGCATTTCGAAAAGCACGATTCCCAGGGAATAGATGTCGCTGCGTGTATCAACAGGCAGTCCCTTACATTGTTCAGGACTCATATAACCTGGACTGCCGCAAACTTTTCCTTCCACTGTCAAAGAGGCAGAAGAGTTGTTTGCATCCGATGAAAGTTTTGCAACACCGAAATCTACTACTTTGATTCGGCGCACGCGCCAACCATGTTTAGTATTCAGCGAAACCCTTTGATCAGGTTCTTGCAGAATGATGTTCTCAGGCTTCAAATCTCTGTGCACAATCTTGAGACGATGAGCTTCTTCTACAGCATCGCAAACTTGGCGCATGAGGGGAAGTGTTTCAGTTATGGTCAAACGACCGCGATCGCGCAGTATTTGAGCGAGTGTTTTACCGCGTACGAATTCGGTAACGATGTAAGGCTGGGTGTCATCCATGAAGCCAAAATCGTACAAGCGCACAATATTTTCGTGGCTGAGAACACTAATAGCTCTTGCTTCTCTCCGGAACCTTCGAACGTGTGCTGAGTCGGCACCTTGATTGCCACCATGCAAAACTTTGATAGCCATTTCGCGTCCAGTTGTGATTTGAACGGCTTTATAAACAACACCCATAGATCCGGCACCTACAGCCGACATCACCTTATAGCGATTGCCCACAATTGTGTCTATGAGAGGCTGCTTGCCAATGTAAATCAAAGGAACGTTATCATTTAGACAAACCTCAAGTTTGTCGTCAAAGTGATTGTTGCACACCGTACAGAGCTTCATCCGCCTTCCAGAGTTTCCTTTGACTGAATTATCGTCGACTTGTTTTTGGCGCCTTTGTAAATTGCTTCCTTAGCTTGGTTGCTTCGCGATAGCTGGATGATTTAGCTGGCACTTTCTGGAGCAAACCTAGCGCAGCGACAACATTTCCATCGTCCTTCTGCTCTTTGGCGAGATTGAGATAGACCTTTCCGAGTGCTTCTAATTCGTGCTTGGACAGCTCAACACCGCTTGCTTGTTTTTTCTCAAGTTCGTGTCTTGCCGTTTCGAAATTACCGTCCTCAAGCTCCCTATCTATAGAGGTTGTTTGCGTCGCTTTGCCTTTATCGGAAGTGGAGTTGTAGAAGAAGTAGATGAAACCGCATAAGCAAATTACACCAAGAATTGGAACGAGTACGGCATTGATATTGAGCTGTGGACGCCCTCTTAGTGCAGCAATTCGTGTGCGCGTCGAAACATTGGCAATAGGAAGTTTTTGACGTGTGGATACTTTTGCTCCTTTTTTAGGTGCACCACTAATTCCAGCGATTAAAGCTGCATATTTTTGTTTTACGAAAGAACCGATATTTTCTTCGGACTCTTCATCGCCACCATGGCCAGTCAATTTACGCAATTCGGCGTTGCGCTTCGCTTCAATCAATTCTGAAATTGACTGATCGGGGACGTCTAAGTGCTCTGCATAGGAATGTTGTGACGCAGACATCTGGTTTGCTGATTCGTAGAGGTCCTGACTGGAGCGCTGAGAACCGCTGTAAGTAGGAATTTGCTGAGGCAAGCCGGCTGCAGATATATCTGGTGGCTGTGTAATCTTAGACTTAGAAGCCGGTGAAGGATAAGGCATTTCGAAAGTGCGATTAGCAAAATCGGCTGTCGAATTTGACTGTTCATTAGGTTTGACAGCGCTGAATCCATATGGTGAGGTATGTTCCAACGGCAAACTCTTTTGGGGTGGTTGTGCTGGCGGTTGTTGCTGGGATTGAGCCTGCCATGGTGGCGGTATGTCGTTCAAAACCGAGCCTGAAGTTACGATTTCATCGGCAGATTCCAAAGAATTTTTAGATGGGTTCTTTTTGACTGCTGCAAACAGTCGGCTAGCAGCCGTTTTGACTTTGGCATGCGAAACTTTTGCGTCACTAGCCTCTCCTATTGCTGGCAAGCCTTGCAAACTTCTTTCTGCAACAGCGCGCGCTTCTTCTTCATGGCGTGCAGCTGCCATCGCGCGGGCACGTGCTTCCTCTGCAGCTTGTACAGCTTTTCTTGCTTCTTCAGCTCGACGAGCGTCTTCTACGAAAGCCTCTGAATTTTTCGCTTCTGCAGCTGCGTCGGCTATTTTCCTTACCTCTGCAGACGACATGTTCGTTTTCGTTGCCCGTGCTTTTGCAAGGAAGAGCGAATCATCTGTTGCCTTGAGTTCGGCAGTACGTCTGGCTTCATCTGCCGCTTCGATTTCTGCCATCCAACGTGCTTGTTCATCAGCCTTTTGTTCAGGCGTCATGAATACTTGTTCGGTTTTGGCTGCAGGCTGCTTAGCTTCTTCTGAAGAACCAGCTTGAGCATTTGCTTGAGCTTGTTTTGCAGTTTCTGCGGCTAAAGCAGCGGCGGCCGCAGCGGCGGCTGCTGCTTGTTTTGCAGCTTCTTCCTCGGCAGCTTTGGCGAGCGCCGCTTGACGCGCGTCTTCTGCGGCCTTAGCCAAGGTGGCACGTCTAGCTTCTTCTGCCGCTTTGGCTAGAGAAGCTCTTCTTGCATCCTCAGCGGCCTTAATATCGGCAATCCGTTTGGCTTCTTCAGCAGCTTTCGCTTCAGCAGCGATGCGCTCTTGCTCGGCAGCCATTTTTTCAGCAGCTAGGCGGGCTTCTTTTTCTTCAGCAGCGATACGAGCTTCTTCGGCAGCTTTTATATCAGCAGCGATACGAGCTTCTTCGGCAGCTTTTATATCAGCAGCGATACGAGCTTCTTCGGCAGCTTTTATATCAGCAGCGATACGAGCTTCTTCAGCAGCTTTTTCTTCAGAAGCGATGCGAGCCTCTTCGGCAGCTTTTGCTTCAGCAGCGATGCGAGCTTCTTCAGCAGCTTTTTCTTCAGAAGCGATGCGAGCCTCTTCGGCAGCTTTTGCTTCAGCCGCGATGCGAGCTTCTTCTGCAGCTTTTTCTTCAGAAGCGATGCGAGCTTCTTCTGCAGCCTTTTCTTCGGCAGCGATGCGAGCCTCTTCGGCAGCCTTTTCTTCGGCAGCGATGCGAGCCTCTTCGGCAGCTTTTGCTTCGGCAGCGATGCGAGCCTCTTCGGCAGCTTTTTCTTCAGCAGCGATGCGAGCTTCTTCGGCAGCTTTTTCTTCAGCAGCGATGCGAGCCTCTTCGGCAGCCTTTTCTTCGGCAGCGAAGCGAGCCTCTTCGGCAGCTTTTGCTTCGGCTGCGATGCGAGCCTCTTCGGCAGCTTTTGCTTCAGCAGCGATGCGAGCTTCTTCGGCAGCTTTAAATTGAGCAGCTCTAAGCGCGTCTTCATTAGCTTGAGCTTCGGCGAGTATACGAGCCTTTTCAGCAGCTTTTGCAATACGTGCTTCTTCTGCTTTTTTGATTTCTTCAAAGCGAGCTTCTTCAGCAGCCTTGTTTTCAGCAAAGATGCGAGCTTCTTCAGCAGCTTTGTTTTCAGCAAAGATGCGAGCTTCTTCAGCAGCCTTGTTTTCAGCAAAGATGCGAGCTTCTTCAGCAGCCTTGTTTTCAGCAAAGATGCGAGCTTCTTCAGCAGCCTTGTTTTCAGCAAAGATGCGAGCTTCTTCAACAGCCTTGTTTTCAGCAAAGATGCGAGCTTCTTCAGCAGCCTTGTTTTCAGCAGCGATGCGAGCTTCTTCGGCAGCCTTGTTTTCAGCAGCGATACGAGCTTCTTCAGCGACTTTCATATTGGCAGCAATTCGAGCTTCTTCAGCAGCTTTTGCCCCTTTGAATTGTATTTTGGCAATTGATTCGGCAGCCTTCATTTCGGCTTCCAAAAATCCTTCCGTGGCTTTAGCTTGTGCTTCGATAGAATCGCGCACTTCCTTTTTCTGCGAGACAATCTGCTCGACGCTGTCGATTTTTCTTTGAGTTTCGATAGACGTTAGTTCTTCTGTTTCCTTGGCGAGAGACTCTACCGAAGCTCTTATTTCAGCAGCTTTTGCAGCAGCTTCCAGAGAAGCACGTTCTTTAAATTCGGAATCTCTTTCGGCTGGGCTCAGTTCGTGATGATGTGACGGAGGCTGACTGACAAGATCCGAAAGTGTTTTACGTGGATGTAGTTCTCCAGGAACAACTGTATCGTTGAGAAGCTGAATTGAAATGGTGTCAGCTGCCTGATCCAAACTGCTTGGGGCTTTAGGCAGAACTTTTCGACTGTTTTCATCAAGGTTGTTCGCGCTTGCATCATTTAGCGGTTCTTCAGTGCCGAGCCTTTGTGAAGGATCTACAACAACTGCCGGTAAAACAAGAGTGGATTCATAGTCGTGGAGAGCATTGGTCTTTTCAACCTGAATTGTTTCCAACACAAGGGTGCTATTCGGATCTTTATATTTATCCGGAGGTGCAAATGATTGTTCAACTTGTACCTGTTGCAGAACGAGCGTGGCATCAGGATCTTCTTCTACCGGTTTAGCTTCCTTATTTGAAGGCGAAAGCTGATTGGCCATCTTCTCAATTAACGGTTGCGCTAATTTTTGTTGTTCAGGTTTTGGTTGTGTTTGCTCGAGTTTTGGTTGCTCGAGTTTTTGTGGTTCAGGTTTTTGTGGTTCGGGTTTTACAGGAGGCTGCGGACGTTCCATGGCAGGCAGAATCTTCGTCTTTTTTGCAAGAGCTTTATCTGCACCAGCCTGATTAACTGCCGGAGGTCCGTCTGTATCGCGATAGATCGGAATGAATCCCGTTGGATGTCTGGGTAACCCGCCTGGCAGACTTTCATTCGGAATCTGAGTTGGAGATGAAGTCTGAGCCTGGGCCTTGGGTGGCATCTCAGCTGGACCAGGAGTGAATTGACGAAATGGCGAACGATTTATAGGCTTTGTTGCATCTGGTGATTGCGAAGTTGGAATTGCATCCATTCGTGCTTTGGAAATTTTTGCCGGCGCAGAAGAATTTGCTGGTAGCACTTGTCCAGGTAGAGGGCGTCTTGGTGGTAACGCGTTTCCTGAAGGTATTAGTGAACCAGGTGTAAGAGGCTGACTTGATGGCTGACCACCTCGTCCCATGGGCGAAACACCTGGTGGCAATCCACCTGCATTTTCTTGGGATGATGGGGTGTTTTGTGCCGTGACACCATTATTGGCACCATTAAGTGGATTGGTGTGCGATTGCATGCCACCATTTGCAGGTGGAGCGGAATTGTTAGGCAACTGTAATGCCTTCAATCCATCCTTGTCTACGAGGGTGGCGCCCTCTTTGCTGCGTCTGAATGTTTGTTCACTCAATTGAGAAGATTGGGCAGAAATTGGTTCTTGAGCTTGTTGCATCACCGGTGGTGCTTCAGTTCCGGGAGCAAAAGGAGGTGCTTGAACAGGAGCAGCTTGCGCTGCTATTGGCGGTGCTACGGCAGGAGCTGGTCCCGGAATAGGCCCGGCTGGATTGGATAGTGCGCTTGCGGGAGCTTGTGCAGTGATGAGGCCGGCTGAGGGATTAGATGGTGCAGTGGGAGCGCTAGAACCGGCATCAGGTGCTGCAGGATTGAATGATGTGGATCGTGCAACGGGAGCAGCCGGTGCAGCAGTGGGGACAATTGGTGCGCTGGGAGCAGCCGGTGCAGCAGTGGGGACAATTGGTGCGCTGGGAGCAGCCGGTGCAGCAGTGGGGACAATTGGTGCGCTGGGAGCAGCCGGTGCAGCAGTGGGGACAACTGGTGCGCTGGGAGCAGCCGGTGCAGCAGTGGGGACAACTGGTGCGCTGGGAGCAGCCGGTGCAGCAGTGGGGACAACTGGTGCGCTGGGAGCAGCCGGTGCTACTGGAGCATCGGATGGAGCATTAGTCTCAGCAGTAGTTGAAATGTTGGATTGAGAGTTCGCGGTGTCAGGATTATTCTGTGCCTCGGCTCCTGCTTTTAAAAGCTGAGACAAGCCGTTACTTGGTCCAGGTTGTATACCGTTGAATGCGCCACCGGGCCGATTCACCGGTTGCATAGAACCAGGTGGCAATGCATTTTCAAGCTTGCGGCCACCAATGAAGTTGCTCAATTTTCCATAAGAAGGATTTTCCGTGGAGCTCTTTTCAGCTGCCTTCGCGGTTGCGTCGTAAACGATTGAACTCAGTTGATCGCTCAGTGAGTTTTCGTTTGGCAATTTGTTGTGACTAGCTGCAGTTTGCGCAGGTTTTGGTGCTTGAGCAGAGGGATCGACACTTGCAGGAAGAGGTGGCTTGCTTGCTGGTGGTGACGCCGGACTGCTGGCTGCAGGCTGCGTAATAGGTTTAGAAACGTATGATAATGGTTCCTGCGGTGAACTTCGTAATACCGAGGATGATGGCACCTTTGCAAAACCCCAGCCGGTCTGTTTTAGACCACCAGTGTCTTCGGCAATTATAGGTTCGCTGTTTCCTGTGAGGCGATCAGTATTTGGAACAGAATAAAGATCTGCCTGACTTTCAGATTTTGCTGGAGGTCCGCCTGGGCTTGCTGCATACTCGCTGCCTTCTAATGAAGATTCTAGTTCCAGCCAAAATTCACGCACACTGCTCTGGCGTCTGGCGGGATGTTTGGCCAATGCCTTGGCCATCATTTCTTCGAGTGCTTTCGGGAATTTGATTTCCGGCCGAATATCAGACAGTTTCTTTGGTGGTTTGCTCACATGCATGAACATGACACTCATGTGATCGTCAGATTTGAAAGGCCTATCTCCGGTGAGCATTTCAAATGCAACGATGCCAAGTGAGTAGATGTCGCTGCGAGCGTCGAGTTCAAAACCCTGACATTGCTCCGGGCTCATGTAAGCCGGACTTCCAGCCACCGTTTGAGCAACTTTCTCTAGTTTGATTTTTTCCTGCGGAGCATCGGCAATACCGAAATCGAGCAACTTCACATAGTCTTCGCCACTGTCGGTTTCTTCCAACACTACGTTTTCAGGCTTCATGTCCCTGTGGATGATGCCTTGTTTGTGAGCTTCAGTGAGCGCTTCGCAAATCTGTCTGATAATTGGTAAGACGCGGGAGGGATGCAGTATTCCCTTTTCCTTGATAAGGTCGGCAAGCGTCTTGCCTTCCAAATAGTCCATAACGAAGAACGGCTGTCCGTCGTCAGTTACGCCTGTATCCCAAATAGTAATAATGTGTGGATTGCGAAGACGGCTGGCGGCGCGTGCTTCCCTTAAAAATCGGTCGAGAGAGCCGGTGTCAGCTCCCAGATAACTGTGTAAGACCTTTACGGCCACCACCATTTCGCCGCGTTGCATACGCCGCGCTTTGTAAACGATGCCGCTAGAACCTTTCCCGACAACAGACTCTACGACATATCGGTCACTCAAAAGTGCACCAATAAGCGGATCTTTTCCAACGGATTCAAGGGGTGCCTGGTCCTTGGGACAGACTCCCAGCGAATCTTCGAAGTACTGATTGCACCGGAGACACAGCTTCATAGTATTTGGCCGAACAAGTTCCCTTCTAGTATGGTCAGCGCAATGACGACCTGAACATCATCCTTAGGTAAGATACCCCGCTGGGAGCAACACCTGTCACCCTATATGGGGACCTTTGTATTTACCAGGTTAAATTCGTGATTCCGCTTCAAATTGAAGCAATTGCTTCCACCCGGGCGTACCAATCTCCCGGAAGTCTAGACACTACCCCCGACAGTTCAAGCATTGTCAGCGTGGCTGACAACTCCCCACTATTCATTCCCGTTTTCTCCGCTAAATAGTCAAAATGTACAGGCTCAAGAGATATCAAGCCATAAACTTCTAGTTCCCGACCGTAAAGTTGAACAATAGCAGGGGCTTCGGCGCCTGCCGGCTTCGTCTTGAGCCAGCCTTTTTCATGCAGAATATCGGCGGCACTTGTCACCAGGTGAGCCTTCATTGAACTAATAAGTTTGTTGGTGCCAATGGACATTGGAGCATCAATCCTTCCCGGAATGGCATAAACTTCGCGGCTTTGCTCGAATGCCATGTGAGCTGTAATCAATGAGCCTGAAGATTCGCCCGCCTCGACTACAAGCACCCCATCACTAATGCCGCTGATTATGCGATTGCGGGCAGGGAAATGCCAGGTTTGTGGCTTTGTGCCAGGCAGGTATTCCGAAACTAGGGCACCTAGTCCGTCTTCCAAAATGGCTCGATATAGCGGTTTATTCGAAGACGGGTAACAGATATCGACACCACAGCCGAGCACGGCGATAGTTTTGCCCTCGCCTTCTATCGCCCCCCAGTGAGCTAATGAATCGATGCCTACGGCCATGCCGCTTACGATAAGCGCGCCAGCTTGAGCTAGGTCTCTGGAAATACTTTTGGCAATCCGCTGACCGTAGTTTGTGGGCCGCCTTGTGCCAACAACTGCGATGGAATGAAAGATTAGCTGTGGGTCCAGATGCCCTTTAACATAGAGAACAAGGGGTGGATCAGCGATGTGCCTGAGGCGAGCCGGATAGAGCGGATGTAATAAATGCAGTGCAAGAGTGTGAGACTTTTTGACCTGGGCAAGCAACTCGAGTGGATCTATTTCGCTGCGCGCTTTTACAAATTTTTCGATATTTTGATCGCTCAGTAAATGCAAACTTCTAAGATGAGAGATGGATGCATTCCAAAGTTCCGATATATTTTCAAACCGGTCTAGGAGAGAACTTATCTTCCGGTAGCCAATTCCCGGTCCGGACATGTGGGAGAATGCCAGCCAGTGAGCCAACTCTTCCTCTGGAATTTCTTGGTCAAAATCTCGGTCGACAAAACTCATCGCAACTTCTCTTTGGTGTCGGTTTGAATGTCAGGATTTTTGCTCTCGACAACTTTGGTGAACGAAAGGAAAATGGGGAGAGAGAGAGCAAATGCTAGCATGAACAAATCAATGAAACTCAGACAAAGTGCCCGCATCCAAAGCCGTTGGGGCCTTTTAGCGATCATGATGGTGGCACAATTACTTGTTCCTGCAGGCTTGGCTGCCAGCGAAAACGAAACTCAAGTCAGCAAATTTGAGAACCGATTATTCTTTCGAGACTACGATGGCGAGGGTATTTCTGACAGATTAGGCCGCATCGAAAAGCAGATTTTTGGTGAGACTTTTACAGGAAGCGTGGAAGAACGATTAAGTCGAATTTCAACAAGTCTTCCTCCTGAAAAACCTAAGCCTGCACCAGCACCCGTTGCTCCCGCCCAAACTTCAGCTGTGAATGCGGTCAACCAACAGCAAAACATGCAAGAAGATGAAGAAGCGGAGGCTGAACGCAAGCGAGCTGCAGTTATGGCTGCACGAGACGAAGAAGTGGCTAAACTCTTGTCGGAAGGCGTGGAAGCTTATCGAGCCAAAAATACTGCCGTCGCCATCAATCGTTTTCAACAAGTAGTGCGGTTGGACCCACAAAATGCCCAGGCTTATTACAGTTTGGGAATTGCCATGGAAGCAAGAAATGCCTTTGGCGAAGCCCTTAAGTGCTACGAGCATGCAAGCGCGATTGATCCTTCCAACAAAGAATATGCCCAAGCCTTAAAGCTCATCGAAAAGAAAGCAGTTGGAGAAAAGAAGGAAATTGAAAAGGACGCTCAAATAAAGAAACTATCCGATGAAGCCGCGCAAGCCTATCGCAGCCAGCAATATATTTCAGCGCTCGATTTATACAAACAACTCGATGAGAAAAGACCGAACAATGCTCTCACCAAATTCAATATTGGAACCGTTTATTTATCGCTCAATCATTATGCTTCCGCAGTCGACTATTACCGGGAAGCTGCCAAGTTAAAACCAGATGAACCGAGATATTCAGAGGCTCTTCAAAAATTAGAAGCTAATTTAGCAAAGGATGAAAACGAGCGGCTGAGTGCAGAAAAGGCTTGGGAAAATACTCATCAATCAAACAACCACCAGCAGCAGCAGCAGCAAAACAACAAGAATACATTTTCGAAGCATTCCTCATCGCCGCAAGGAAACCGCGCTTCAAGTGATCCGATTGAAGCATTTGGATTCTCACTCAAGAACAGCAAGGACGGCCTCAAAATTACAAAATTAGATCCGCAGCAACGCGCCGCTAAAGTCGGTTTGCACGAAGGCGATTTCATTAAAGCCGTTGATGGCAATATCGTCACTAACGTTGATCAAATGCGGAAATTAGTAGAAGCAAAGCCGCAAGGCGCTAGATTTCAACTAACCGTTCAGCGCAAAGAGAAGTTAGGACAAATTCTTTTGTAGTGCCGAATTTAGTGTCGCAGTATTTAAGTACGCGCACCGTTCGTAGTGCTATCTCAGTGCAGTAATTCTCTCTTCAAGTGGTGGCAAAACGGCCGGCTTTCTTTCCGAAACGTGGCGGATATTGTAGACCGTATCGCGCTCAACTGGCACCTGTCCGGCTTCTGCGATTAAAGCTTCCATGCGATCTTTGGCTAATTGCAAAGGTGTCTTCGCACCAGCCGCATGCGTAATTTTTTCTTCGCCGATTGTGCCGTCCATGTCATCAGCACCAAAAGAAAGCGCGAGCTGAGCGACTTGCTCTCCTAGTTGAATCCAGTACGCCTTAATATGATCGAAATTGTCGAGCAACAAGCGCGAAATGGCTATGTCTTTCAAAAGCGTTTCAGGTGTGGGCTCAGTTACTTCGCCCAATAAGTTCGTACCCTCGTAATAGCATTTAAGAGGAATGAAGCAAGTGAAACCGCCAGACTTGTCTTGTTGTTCTCTCAGCAATAAAACATGATCGACTTTATTTTCAGTCGATTCACCGATGCCGGTTAGCATCGTCGCTGTAGTTTTCATACCGAGCTGATGCGCAATGCCGTGAATGCCAAGCCAATTGTGCGCCGGAGTTTTTTTAATAGCCATGCGCTCGCGTACTTCTTCATCGAATATTTCCGCACCACCGCCAGGCATTGAATTCAATCCTGCTTTAGCGAGGCGCTTCAAAGTTTCCTCAAAAGAGATGCCTTCTAGGTTGGCAAGATATTCAATTTCTACGGCCGTCATCGCCTTTAAATGAATTTGGGGGAACTCTCTTTTGATTGCGATCAAAACATCTTCGTAGTAGTTGATGTCGCAAGCCGGGTTGAGTCCGCCTACCATATGCACTTCCGTGATACCCAAGTTTGCACTCTTGCGTACTTCTTCTAAGACTCTCTCAACAGTCCAGGTATAGGCTTTGCTTCTTTCTGCTGGATTTGCATACGAACAGAAGCGGCATGTTTCCACACAAAAATTAGTGGGATTCATATGCATGTTGTGAATGTAGTAAACGTAATCTTCTTTGGCTGGGCCAGCTTTTCGGCGACGGGCGAAGTCACCTAAAGAAGCAATAGCCATGAGGTCGTTGGATTGATAAAGACGTATCGCATCGCTGCGATCGATGCGCTTTCCTTCGTAGACTTTCAGAGCAATGTCGGAAAGCGGATTGGATTTCTGCAGGGTTTTTTCCAGAACGACCGACAATTCCGCTTCCTCAAATAGCTACCGTGACGAAAATCCTAACACAATGCACTTGCCAATTGGGCATGTCAAGAGATTTCGCTCGCCTCGAGTGTTACAGCGGTGTCGCGGTTGCTATACAAAGCGAAAATCATATATCCCAAAATAACTAGGGCTGCGGCTAATTCGAAATTGGGAACGTCTCTGTTAAGAATTCTTCTTATTGAATCAGCCAAAATCACGGGTGTTAGGCAAACGCTAGCTAGCCGAATCAGTGTGGTAAAGCTGAGCGAAAGTCCTAGTAGGCGGCTTGTCATAAACCCGGCGAGCGCATAGACGAGCGTAACAAAAATCGCCTGTATAAAACTGGCGACTACGATCACGAGAAATGAAATGGCACCGAAAAGAGTTTTGAGAGTTATGCCGCAGTTCAAAACACTTTGCTTTGTAAATGCGAAGTTTGAATCTTGTGTCGTTTCAATTGGTTGCAGTCTATAAGGATCGCTATGGGCATCTATTCTGGGCAATAGTCTTTTCACCCATACACCGTGTTTAGAGACGCGCAAAGCCTCACTGCCAGTCATGTTCGGCTGAATGGAAAAATCTTCGTCGTTAATGTCGAAAATGATGAACGGTCTATGACCTGGCGCATAAACAGTATAAGGGCTGGGTTTATCGATTGAGATCTCCCCTTGCTTGCAAGTTATGTCCGGAACTTGCAAGAGTATTCGATGCACGATAGTGTCGAATATATTGTTGGCAAGCATTTGCATTTTCACGCAATACAAAATGCTGGATGCGCACAGAACCAGGAATAGATAAGTGTATCCAGTTCCTTTCCAGTGCTTTGCCACATCGCGATAAAGCTGCGGAGACCAGAAGGAAAGGAAAAGAGCTTGCCAGCCGGAAAACTCTCTCATTAATCAACAGTTCCAGGTTTAGTAATCAAGACCTACTATTCCGCGAGTGAAATTAGCATACATCAGTCAGATACCCTATTTAAAACGAGGTCAACACATTTAAACTAGACCAATTCGTTTTTTTGATTCTTTCGGACTGAGTTTGGTTTCCATAACTCCTCTGGAAACGAGATGCCGCGTCAACATATCAAAAAAATGCTGGCGATCGGCTCCACGAATGACAGCAAGATGATGGGCTTCAGCCAATGCCAATGGATAACCATGCCCTTTCTCGACTTGATTTATTACGGTAGCCATTGCCTCATCAAATAAATCTTTTTCCTTAACCAACCAATGAGGAAATTCTAGGCGCGCAATTTCCGCGCCAACGTTCACATAGCAAAAACAAACCTTTTGATGTTCGTCTAACAATCTGGTGGCACTCGCTTGCGACATAAATATATTCGATCTGGTATGGACGGAAAGAATATTTTTAAACAGCAGACGATCCGGCAGCGGCCAAACAGTACTGCAAGGAAAATCTTCCTCGTTTAAATCTCGACAATGCGCGCGGCAATCACTCACCTCGTAAGGGCATTTCAATACACGCAGAGTGTTTATAACATCTGAACTTCGGCTATGACTCAAGTAGCCTATTACTGGGATGCGATTTTCCTTAAGCTCATTTAGCCAATCAAGGGCTTTGCGGAAATAATGCTCCTGGTAGACATCGGGCATTTTTTCGGCAGACCAGGGTATGAGCGAACCATCTAAAAACGCCACCACCCGTAGCCCTAATGATTTCGCCTCGCATGCGCTTTTGCAAATAAATTCTAACTCTAGAAGATTTCGTTCCAGCGATACATACAGTTCATCTATATGCATGCGACGCCGGTTCACTAGCGGATAAAGTTCTTCACGGCGATGATAAAGGCGTGGAAAACTTTCCAATATTGGTGACACGCTTGTGCCGTAGGCGATTCGCACGAGTCCAATATTGAGGAGAAAACAAGAGTGGACTTCGTGATGGCTAGGCATAATTTGCGAGCCATCTACCGCTAGCACCGTGACCGGTGACTTAATTTCAGCAACGGGAATTTTGAGACCGATTGGTTCAATAGGCTTAGAGAGTGGCCAGAGCACCGATTCTGCGTTTTCAATCAAACGATCTGCATATGCCTGAGGCTCCTTGGCTGCCTCGTCAAAAGCAACTGATGCGGCAGCAAGTACATTGGCAATGGACTCTAGCTTTTCAGCCCCGTCACTGCCAACTGCTTCAATCTGGTTTATTAGCCTTTGAAAATTGAGCAATTGATTTTTTCTCTTTAAATTCGAATCTGCCTGTGCGGCGGGTAGGACGATGCTCCGGGTCGGTGAACATACCTTGCCAGGGTTTAGCATCATGAAGTTCTTTGCTGTCCGTTCTTGTGGACGCATCGGATTTCAGACCTATCACTATAACGGCGCATCGACCAGTGCGGGTGCTCTCTGGTGAGAGAACAATCAATTTCCAAATGGAAAATCCATTAACGCTCAGTTTGTTTAGCACTCGCTCGAGTTTGTCGAACTGAGTGCTCACGACTTTCCACATTGGTATGCTTACCTGAAGAAGCTGTGCGGTTACATATGTATGGTATTCTACGCCCACGCTTGAGTCTTGGTCAAGGAAATTCGGAATTTGGCTCGTAACTTTCGCCCCATCCCGCCCACGTTCGATTTAGGTCAAACACTTGCGCAAAGAGTCCGCGCTATAAGAGAGTTTCGCAACATGACCGTGCGCGATCTGGCGACGTCCACACGTTTTCCGATTGCCCGTATCGAAGATATAGAAGCTGGAATTGAAACTTGGTTGTCAACTACAGAGCGCCAAATTGTGGCAAGGGCACTTGGTATAGATTCGATTATTATCGGTGAAGTAGAAAAGCGTGTAAAAGAAAGCCCGGATGTTTTCAACGAAACTGCCGGTGAGGAATCTTACGCTCAAATTGTGGCAAAAATTTTGGGCGGAGCACGAACACTAGATTGTCCAAATTGCGGAGACAAGCTAAAGTGCAGCGTGCAAGATGGTCTGGATATGGAAGGCCTACCCATTCAATTTGCCAGAGCCTCTTGTCAAAAATGTCCCTTCTTCCTGAAATAAAAATCCGATGGCGAAATCGCAAGTTCTCATAATTGGTGGTGGCATCGCAGGATTGAGTGCAGCCTACTTTCTAAAACAGAAGGGAATTACCTTCACTGTTTTAGAAGCGAGCGAACGCGTTGGTGGCCGCGTCATGACGACTCGTGAACAGGGTTTGATCGTTGATGCCGGCGCGCAGTTTATTTCGAGCAGTTATGGTGTTTTACCAGATCTGATAAAAAAAACGGGTTTGCAACCACAAGTTGTTGAAGTAAGTGAGTATTCAGCAATTGTGCGTGATGGCAAAGCGCGCCGTATGAAAGCTTCGGATCCTTTTTCTCTTGTTTCAGGCGGAATTGTTTCCCTTCCTGCTTTCACTCAATTTGCTGCCGCTGTGAGCGTGGAGCGCGTCAAGACAGCTGCGCTGCCATTAGAAAATTATTCTGCCTGGTATCAATTAGACGATGTTGATGCCTACGATTGGAGTGTCAAAAATATTGGTGAGGAAGTCTATAACTATCTCATCGAGCCAACATTTGAAGCACTATATTTTCAATCTCCGAAAGGATCTTCCCGCGCATTTGCGACGGCCGTTTCGATGTTTCCAGCCCGTGGACAGACCATCTTCGCCTTGAAAGGTGGTAACGGCATGTTAGCTTCGTCTTTAGCTGAGATAGCGATGGTTAAGCTCGGCAAAAAAGTATCTGAGCTTCGAGAAGAAGGTGATGGTGTTGTAGCTGTCACCGAATCTGGTGAAACATTTGAAGGTCAATTTGCAATACTTGCTCTCACTTCTTCAAATGCATCTAAACTTTTCAAAACCGAAGATGTAGTAGCACAAAGATTAATGGCAACTAAATACAGTACCACGCTCAACATCGCCTACGGCACAGGTGAGCCTGTTGGTGGTCTTGCAAAGCAAGGCATTTACGGAATTTGGGTACCGAAGAAAGAGCGCAAGCACATTTCTGCCATCGTAATTGAATCAAATAAAAATCGAGATCGCAAAGCAAAAGGCGAACTCATAAACGTGATGCTTCCCAATGTATCCGGTAACGAATTCATTGATAAAACGGATGAAGAAGTTCTCGGTGCAATCACCCCTGAACTCGAGCGCTATTTCCCAGACATTTCTAAGAAACTAGTCTTTACAAAGATTTATCGCTGGCGTGAAGCCGAGCCGCTTTCTCCAATTGGACGAAGCAAAGATCTAAACACTTATAGGACCGACAAGAACCCTCGCCGAATTTTCTTGGCGGGTGATTTTATGAGCATGCCCTGGACAGACGGTGCTGCCGAATCCGGCAAATGGGCAGCAAATGCAATTGCCCCAAAGATTGTCCGCTAACAAATCAAGATTTTCCGCTAACCAATCAAGATTCCACGCTAACGGCTATAGCTCGCCGCGATTTGCTTTTGCTACGAAATTCTCAAGCGTCAAGATTTTGACGAGGTCGCCGTAGGCCAGGTGCTTTTGCAAACCACCTTTTATGAAAAACTCTCTGAGTTTCCAGCCTTCTCCGCCTAGCACTAAATAAGCGCAGTCGTATTTTCCTTCACCGGCAAGAATTGCTTCAGCTAAACAGATAGCTTCAAATGGGACCTTCTGTTCTGCTGTACCAGAGACTTGCTGCCATTTTAGAGAAATGATGAAGCGACGACCAGTTTCATTTTCTGCTACCAGATCGACAAAATGCCTGCCGCCACCGAAGCGTTCTCCGATGTGTTCTTGAACCAGACAACGATAACCGCCTCCCATTAGAGCGGGTACCATCATTGCTTCAAGAATTCGGCCCGTGCCGGTATCTCTACTTCTTCTTTCCTTTACGGAATGCATCTGTTCCTCTAACCGCTACTACTTCTTGGGCTCGTGTTCTGTCTCCAGTGCAACTGATCATGCGCGGCGCATCTACGAATGTAAGTTGAAAATCCAAATCTTTGTAGAGCTTTATGATGCGCGGTGTAGCTTGATTGGACAGCACAACCGGTCCCGGGTGGGCAGCCAACCATTTTGCTAAGCGCACCTGATCTTCCCAGTAGAAGCCTTCTTTAGCGTATTGCGTGAAGTCGACATCGTATGGCGGATCAGCGTAAACAAAATCATCTTTGTTGAGGGCAACCGTAGCGAAATCGCTTGCTGTAAAATCCCAGCCTTTAAACATGCGGGAGTACTTCTTGTACTGAATATCAGTCGGATAATTCAGATTCTTATATTTGCCAAAAGGAACATTGAATTCCCCGCGTCTGTTGAATCGACAAAGTCCGTTATAACCAGTGCGGTTTAAGTAATAAAAGAGTTCTGCTGCTTCTGCGGTATCGGCTTTGCCTGCGTGCATAAGATCGTTAAATCTTGTTCGGCAAGAGTAATAAGATTCAGCATCGTTATTCATATCGATAGTGCGATGCAAACCCTTGCGCAGCCATTTGTAGAAGTTAATGGCGTGCGGATTTATATCGTTTAGGAGGGCACGCTCGGGCACTAAGCCTAAAGCTATAGCCAACCCACCGCAAAACGGTTCAACCAATCTTTTGTTTGTGTGTGCCGAATAAATTTCAAGCAAATGAGGAACGAGCCAACGCTTACCGCCAGCCCATTTAAGCGGTGGTCTTAGATCGCCGCGTTCTCTTGTTTGAGGACCGGGTTCAGTTTTGATTACGGTTGCCAATAACGTACCCGCAAAACGGCCGTTGCTTTTTTACCGCGAAGTTTCCTAAGTCTAACGGCTTCGCGGTTTCGAGACAAGTAGATAACACGATATCATATACGGTGCCGCCCTCGGCGCGGTTGACTCTTCGATTCGCAAGAGATATCCCAATGTGGTTAATGACGTATGTATTTGGCTCACCTGGTTTGAATTAGTGACATCAAGTAGCCCCGCTATAAGAGAACTCTGTCAGAAGTCTAACTACGATGCGATTATTATCGGATCTGGTCCAAACGGCGTTGCTGCCGGAATCGTTTTAGCCCAAAAGGGCATGTCGGTGTTGATTCTCGAAGCGCAACCGACGGCAGGGGGTGGTTGCCGGTCTGCCGCTTTGACATTGCCGGGATATGTTCACGATATTTGTTCTTCTATTCACCCTCTCGGAATTGGATCGCCTTTCTTTCGCACCCTACCTTTGGCCAAGCACGGGTTGAAGTGGATCCATCCCCTTTCACCTTACGCTCAACCGTTTGATGGTGGAAAAGCAGTACTGGTCGAGCGCGATGTAATCGACACAGCCCATTCACTTGGGGCGGATGGTCCTGCATATATAAGATTGATGTCTGATCTGCGTCCGAATTTAAATGTCGTTTGCGACGCACTGCTCCATCCTACGAAGCTCTTCTTTCATCCTTTTGCTATGAGCAAGTTCGGATTGCGAGCCCTAAAATCTGCTGAAGCAATGGCAAATTCCACATTTCGAACGCCATTTGGAAGAGGCTTATTTGCAGGGATCGCTGCTCACTCTGGATTGCCACTTGATACACCAACAACGGCAGCAATTGCACTGGTGTTAGGAGTAAGCGCACATGCGATTGGTTGGCCAATGCCCGAAGGTGGTGCGCAGAAATTGATGTATTCGCTCTTCTCCTTTTTTAGCGAAATCGGAGGTGAAGTAGTTTGCTCGGCGAAAGTAAATTCACTAGATGATCTACCAAGTTCGAAATTGGTTTTGTGCGACATAACACCTCAGCAATTATTGAACATTGCTGATCACAAGTTGCCAGACCGATACAAAAGACAGCTCAAAAAATTTAAGTACGGTCCGGCAACTTTCAAAATGGACTTTGCATTGGATGGACCTATTCCGTGGCAGGCTAGAGAAATTGCTCGCGCTGGTACTGTTCATATTGGAAATACGATTGAAGAAATTTCCGCTTCCGAACAGGCTATTGCTGAGGGGAGGGTTACGGAAAAACCGTATGTACTGCTGGCTCAGCACACGCTGTTTGATCCCTCGCGTGCGCCACAAGGAAAACATACGGTCTGGGCGTATTGCCACGTTCCGAACGGCAGTTCTATAGATATGAGCGCAGCAATCGAAAGTCAAATAGAACGTTTTGCGCCAGGTTTTAAAAGTTTGATCCTGGCGCGCTCCATTACATCACCAACTAAATTGCAAGAAGATAATGCCAATTACATTGGTGGTGACATAAATGGGGGCGCATTGATTCCATCGCAATTGTTTATGCGGCCAACCGCTCGACCAATACCTTATGCGACGCCGGTGAAGGGATTGTACTTTTGTTCTTCATCAACTCCACCTGGTTCCGGTGTTCACGGTATGTGTGGATATTATGCAGCGCAAGTAGCAATTAAAGGTTGGAGATAGATTTGGGGATAGCACTATATATGGTGGCGTGGCTACGTTTCGATGGCTGACCTCGCTACTCGTTTTTGACGCCACAGTGGAACATGCTCTGGTAGGGTGCGTCCATCAGTGTAGCCAATACCCAACAGAATTGAATTATTGAGGTGAGAACGACCTATGAACAAACTTATAACACGTGCACTAATGGCTGCGATGACTAGTGTATCCGTATTACCGGCATTTGCCGACACAACGATAACAACTATGCAGACCTATGAATCACCAAGTGTGATTATGGTAAAAGAATCCCTCAGCCCGGTTACCGTCAAAACAATAATGAGCAGTAGACCGACACCGACTATCACAACCACTGACGTAATCACTGGCTTTACTGTTTATAGACCAGACGACTTGTTCACACGCAGAGATGAATTGCTTGCTCGCATTCTAATTGAACAAGGACGCGGCAAACTCTCTGATGAACAAGCTAATGCATTGTTCGCAAGAGTCAATTCAATCGATAATCAAAGAGCTTGCTTGAGCAGAGACTGCTCGGTGAGTTATGCAAAGCGAGTAAAAGACCTTTATAGACAATTCGATAAAGTTGCGACTTCAATACAAAACGAAACACATGACGGCAACAAGCAATTGGCTGGTCGTTATTCCTACATTGTGATGTAATTCTTGTAACTTTTACATCTGTATTCAAAATCCAGCACCCGCGGACGTCCATTCGCGGGTGATTCTTTTTTAGCTGTCCGCTTTTAGCTTTCTGGGCCCAGAGGTGGAACACTGATTTTGAGCGGTGTAGCAACTTCGACTAGACCTTCATAGCTGGCTGGATTAACTCCCGCCACTAATTCATAACGCAAATTTCTTTTGTTGTTGAAATTGAAAGAATCATATTCTGCAATCAATGCATCTTTGTTTGGATCAAAATTCTCTGTCGGCAAAAGTTTGATCCAAGTTAAATAAACAGGACCCGGAATCAAACTTTTTGTTTTTTCTTGCAGACCCTTGCTCTGTTCTACTACAAAGAGACCTTCTCTTGTGGCAAGCAGACGCGGCTGCCCACAAATAGGAAAAACTACTCCAATTACCATGCCCACTAAAAGTCCTCCTGCATGGGCAAACTTTGCAATGGCAGGTACCAAAAGCCCAAAAATGAAATTGATGAAGAGCCAAACTGTTAGGCTGTGCAAATTTTGCTGATTACCCAATGGTCTTTCATCGAAAGGTAATCGTGTATAACGCCACGCGGAAACGAGAGCAGCTCCCCAAAGTCCGAACACTCCGGCAGATGCGCCTACTACTCCTGGAATATCAGGAGATAGGAGAATTTCGGCCAGACCACCTACGATACCAGCGAGGAAGAATGCCAATATCCATACATATTTCGGAAATTGAGCATTGGCAATCATGTAGAGACCGACAAGAGCAGCCAGATTGAAAAGGAGATGTATAAGTCCGCCGTGCAAAAACAAATAAGTTACGAAGCGCCACCATTGTCCGTGCAAAGCCGATTGATCGAGGCGCAGAGCGTCCATAAACTTTTCGAAAAATTCTTGAGTTAATGGTCCTCCACCAAAAGAATGCAAGAGGAGAGCTCCATAAGGCAAGACGAAACAAGCCACTATGGCATAGACTATCCAACGAATTGCCGCACTATCTTGAACGCGGCCACCTGTGAAGTCAAAGTAAATGCTCTTTGCCATCTGACTAGGCTGGAATTGAGCGTTTCTCAAATGTTTGTCGAACAGTGTCGTCGAGACGTTGTCTCAATTTGAACAGTCTTTGTGTTACTTCAATGCGGCGTTTTTGTAAGCTGAGAATTTGGGAACGGCGATGGTCTTGCAATGCAGATGCAAATGATTGATCGAGCACGATCTCTTCGCTTTGTGCCCACCACAAATCTTCAATTACACTGCCTATAACATCGTATTCTGCTTCATCGAGCATTTGCTCAATCAATCTATACTCGTGACTCCATAAGTGCTCAATGGTGGCTCGCACTTCCGCACGCATAAATTGAGCGCTTGATTCAACGATGGCGGCAGTCGCTTCACGATCCAATGAACCGGAACGCTGGCCAAGAAGGACAATTGTATCTTCCAACATGTAGCGTTGAAATGCGATTTGGTTGTAGAAGAAATCAGCTAAATAACCGATGCACACCATATGCAGTATCTCGCTGCGGACAGGTAAGCGCTTTGTGATTTTGCTTTTTTCTGAAAGCTGCGAAACTAATTGCAATGAACAATCATGCTTGTCCACGAGGTCTTTGAGCCCCACTATTACCGAGTTCTTGAGACTTATGACTTTGTTCGTGGCGGTAACACGTGAGGCGAGCAAGTGGATAACTTGTCGCCTTAAAAAAGTGAGGTTTGCACTCATCTCCTCAAATACTTTAATTGCGCCGGCATCTGATTCGCGCAGATCCAAAAGCCCAAGAAGAATGTGAGCTGGTTCAATTTCGGTGTGGCCGAAGTAGCGCATGTAGTCTTCTGCTTTCAAAAGCGCTCTTACGCACATTTCACTAAAGGCTTGCTTGTTGCCGTTTGCATCATCATGCACACAAAGACGGCCAAGAAGTCGCTGCGAGTAGCGCGAACCCAGACCTGGATCTACATCTGAAACTTCTTTGTCTCGCCAATACTGATCTACTTCTAATTGAGTGTTGCCTGCATCGATTCTCATCGAAGCAAGAGCTTTGCTCGCTAAATCTTCAGGCTCTCGGGCTATGCCAAGTAGCAAATGTTCAGTGCCAATTTGGGGATTTTTTTGCCTTACTGACTCGTCACAAGCCGTGCGAATTACATTTAACGCAGACTTACCGGCACGGGTAAAAAAGGCATCCAGCATTTACAGCTCCTTTAAAGAGGCTTCAATTAACAATTATTTTCATGGCACCGCTTGCCTTTGCGGCCCGGCCAGCTAAAACTATACCTTACGAGAACAATACCTTACGAGAACAATACCGATACATTCCCAAGAGTTACGGGGGCGACATTCCATTACACGTGTACAATTCTGCTTTACCGCTGGCGCGTTTTTGAGCCAAGGAAAACATTCGTGAAAGTTCTTGTATCGAACGATGATGGAATTCACGCTCCCGGATTGCGATGCCTTGCAGAAAGGTTGGCGGAAGAATCCGACTTTGACGTTTATGTGGTTGCGCCGGACCGCGAAAGAAGCTGTACTGGGCATTCCTTAACGATGCATGAGCCCATTTGGGTTGATGAAGGTCCCAAATTCCATAACGTAAAGGATTCTTGGTCTACTTCCGGCAATCCTGCCGATTGCGTGAAACTGGGCGTGCGCGAGCTTTTGCCAGGTTTGCCCGACATTGTTGTGGCCGGCATTAACAGCGTTGCCAATCTCGGCGCTGTCATCGTTTATTCCGGAACGGTTGCGGCAGCAGGGGAAGGAGCGCTTATTGGCATTCCCAGTATTGCTGTGAGCATCGTGCCAAAAGGCAACGAAATTCGTTACCAGTGGGCTGCTGACTTTATGGCCGCTTTTATTAGGTACGTGCCGCGCTCAACCGTACCGCCCCATACGTTGCTTAACATAAATATTCCGGATTTACCTTTGTCTGAAATCAAAGGCATTGCTGTAACGGAAGTGGGGAAATTGTTGTACGAGGAGAAATTCGAAAAGAGAATAGATCCGCGAGGCCGAACCTATTATTGGCTTACCGGAATTCCCAATGAAGCTCCGGAATCGACATCGGCTGATGTTTGGGCAGCACAACACGATCAAATTTCGATTACGCCGCTTTCTTTTAACATGACCGATCATGTGTCGCTTCCCAATGTGACAGCGCTTAAAGAATCGATCAAAGATTTACTTCCGACTGCCAAACAGCAAACGAGTCATTTGCATGGATAGTCTAGGCACGAATAGAGAAATGGATAAAGACTTAAGCAGTCAGGCTTCTACTTACAAATTGGCGCCACAACAAGCCCTCAAAGCGATCACAAAGGATCCTGAATGGACCATGAAAGCTGGTGTTGGCGGACTTTTGTATGCAATGGCGTTAGTTATGGTTCTCTTAAATCCTTTGTTTTTCCCAGTGTCCATCTGCCTTTTGGCTCTCATTCAAGGCTATTGCGTTACCCTCGTGCATCGCACTGCATTGGAAACCGAAGAGAAACTACCGGATTGGAAAGGCTGGGGTGAGCTGTTTATTGCCGGTTTAACCTGGATGGCAATAAGCTCCGTTCGCATATTTATTGAATTGGTTATCCTTTTGGGAGCGTTAGTGATCGCTTCACTGTATGCACCAGACAGCGTTTTGTCCCATCGCTTTGCGCCTTGGGCAATTGGGCTCTGGACTTTCCTGGTTATATTTCTTGCAACAACATCGTTCTTCAGCACATATTTGTTCGCCAGTTTTTCGGCGCAACAAGATACGAAAGCTGCTTTTGCACTGCGCGAAATATCAAGAAGAACTGCTAAATACCCCACCGAGATGTTGAAAGGTTGGCTTCTTAGCTTGGGCGTTTTCGGTATTGGCGTGGTGGCACCTTTAATAACCGTAGTTGGTGCTTTTCTTTTGCCATCAACAACGTTTATTGCTCAAATTCTTTCCGCGCAAATCTTAGCTCAGGTGTGGCGAAATACTCGCCCAGACTAGAGAATGATTTTTGCTAGAGATTGATTTTGACTTGAGACTGATTTAGCGATGCGCTACGGTTTTTATCCGGCCATCCTGAAAGTAAGCAGGATGAAATTTCGAGCAATATTTTGATGCCGATGAAACAAGCGGACTTACGTAAACTTCTGCTGGGCGCGAGCCTCTATCAATTTGTTTGAAGCCATCATCGAGCCAGTTGCCGAAAGCGGTAGCATTTTTACCGATGCTTTGAGCCGCGTTGCCGGTGGTGCGGAGGCAGGACTGCCAACCTTCTTCAACATTGGCTGGCACGGTTAAAGTAAAGGTAAGTTTCTGAGCTTCCCCGGCCTTTTCAGATTTGAAAATTGGAGTTTGGTTTTTATTGGTAATGATTTGTTCTTTATGAGCGCCTTCAATTTTGGCACTCGTTATTTCGCTACTCCAAGCAGACTGCGCAAAGGCGCAAGTGGATAGGAGCACGAGCGTTAGTTTCAAGCTACTCGATTTCAAAATTGCGAATTCCTGTTCTAGTATCTAAGGGCCTGGTAGCTGAGCTGGAAAGCCTTGGGGGGAGTGAATTATAGCTCGAAAACCTTATCCAGGATTAAATTTAGTAATTCTAATGAGAATTTATCTGACACTGCTTTCAAAGTTCGCAAAACCGAGAGCCCTGGCGAATCTAAATGGTGCCCTTATGGTAGGATTGTGCTATCTGATTTGGCAAAACGCCTCTTCATTCCCTTTTACAGATGGAAGAGACACACAGTAGCGCGCAGACGAGTTCCGACGACCCTCCTCAAGGGCGGATATATTCGTGCCGCGCTCATTTCATATCCACAGGAGTTTTGCCTCGGCTTCTCTTGGTGCTCAAAATTTAGATTGTTAACCAAAGGAGAAAGCATCAAGAGCCCTTGGTGCGTGACTGGCTATATTAAACCTATTTCTGATACCAATTTTCATTGCAGTTAATGCATTCTTTGTGGCAGCCGAAATGGCTCTGGCTAGAGTACGACGCACTCGTGTCGATCAGCTGGCTGAAGAAGGCAACAGAGCCGCAAAACTCGTGCAGATTTGCCTCGACGAGCCTGATCGATACATTTCTGCATGTCAATTGGGAATTACCATTGCTACCTTGAGTTTAGGTGCTGTGGGTGAAAATGCCCTTGCCCTAACGGTGGAGCAGCTCGCCGGCGCTTTCGGGCATCATTTTGATGTTTCTGCCGCGGCCGCTGGACCTGTGCAAGCTTTGAGCTACTTTTTTGCTTTTGCCTTAACGGCCCTTATACAAACTATTTTCGGCGAGCTCCTGCCAAAAACGCTTACATTCCCACGGGCAGAACCTGTGATGCTCAACGTTGTCTACATTATGGAAGGCTGGTGCTGGCTTACCGCTCCTTTCTTGAAAGTTCTAAATGGTTCGACATCAATGATCTTGAAGATGCTCAATGTGCAGGAGCCTCCACCGAGGCACTTCGTGCACTCAGAAGAAGAGCTCAAGATGTTGGTGTCGGCAAGCCATGAAGAAGGCGTTTTGGAGCCGGAAGAAGAAGAGATGCTGCACAGCGTTTTTGATTTTTCAGATACAGTTACAGGCGAGATCATGACGCCTAGAACGGACATGATTACAGCACAAGCCAACTCCACGGTAAAAGACCTTACTGATCTCGCGCTTAAACACGGTCTTTCGCGCATTCCAATATACGAAGAGAACATCGACAACATTTTTGCTCTGGTGCACATCCGAGATTGTTTGAAAGCAATTGTTGAGCGCAAAGAACTCTCGCATGTACGAGAGTTGGCACGCAAAATTTTGATTGTGCCAGAAAACAAAAATCTTGGAGATTTGCTGCCTGAGTTTCAGAAGAGCAAGACGCATATGGCGATTGTCGTTGATGAATATGGGGCGACGCGCGGCATGGTTACGCTAGAAGATGTGGTTGAAGAATTGGTCGGCGAAATTGCTGATGAATATGATGTGGTACCACTGATGATTCAAGAGCAAGATGACGGCTCAATATTGATCGATGCCAAACTATCTCTTGAAGATGCAAATGAAAAACTGGGATTGGAAATAGAGGACGAAGAGTTCAACACACTTGGCGGCCACGTATTTGGCTTGTTGGGAAGAGAGCCTGCGCCAGGAGAAGAGGTTGAGGAAAATGGCTATCGATTGAGAATTGAGGAATCCGATCGCCATCGCATTGTCAAACTCAGACTAATCAAATTAGAGCCGGCAAAAGATGGAGCAAACCATGGAAACAACGTCACTAGCGGGAAAGAATCTGTATCGAAGACAGCTGAGCATTCTCATAAGGCAATGAGCTAGATGTCTTCAGAAGATGATCTCCGTTACCAGGCACGCGACTTCAATGCCAAAAAGAGGTTGGGACAGAACTTCCTGATCAACCCAGATGCGCTTGCTCGAATAGTGAAAGAGTCTCAAATTGCTCCGGGTGAGCGGGTTGTTGAAATAGGTTCGGGACTTGGTTTTCTCACTGCTATTCTGGTAGGCGCCGGCGCAAATGTTACCGCTGTAGAACTCGATCCTGAATGTGTTGAAACAGTAAGCGAGCTTAATTTACCTCGTCTCAAAGTTTTGCACGAAGACTTTTTGGATTCTGATCTCAGTCAAATTCTCGATCAAAAAACAAAGGTAATCGGCAACATTCCCTACAACATCACAACGCCAATTATTGCTCGCTTGTTTGGTGAACTTGATGAACCTTCGCCTTGGCTGAGCAATATAGACTCGGTAGTCCTTACTGTACAAAAGGAAGTCGCACTGCGCCTTGTAGCTAAAGCCGGTGAAGAAGATTACAGTCAAATCTCTATTCTGGTCGGTTACTTTGCAAATGCGGAATTGCTTTTTGAACTGCCGCCTCACGATTTCGTGCCTATTCCGGAAGTGACATCGGCGGTGGTGCGAATGGTGCCACATAAAGCACCGCCTATTTCTTGCCTGAGTATGCGTTTGATGAGACAAATAGTTAAAGCTGGCTTCAAACAGCGCCGTAAAATGTTAAAGAACAATCTTGGCTTTTTAAATCTAGGCCAGGATGTTCTTGCTAAGGTGTTTGATAAGCTTAACTTCGACCCGCAAGTCCGCGCTGAGACAATGGGGCTGAAACAGTTTGCTCTACTAACCGACGAGATTTATGGATGCAAAGAGTATTCGGTGAAAGGGGAAGACAGACCAATAAAGGTATGAGTGCCGACAACGCCCGCCTTAAGGTCTTAGCGCCTGCAAAGCTCAACCTCACTTTTGAAATTGGTCCTACTCGTCCGGATGGATTTCACGAAATCGGCTCGCTTTTTCACACCATTGATTTATGCGATTCGATTTCTTTTGCAACTCAGAAAGCTGAGCGATTTTCAGTAACTTTCAACACTGAAGATGAACATCCAGAAGAGTTTCCTTTGGATGATTCCAACTTGATTTGCAAGGCTGCTCAGGCCTTCGTTACTAGCCTTTCGAGCAAACCTGAATTCGCACTCTCCATAAAGGTGAAAAAGAACATCCCAATTGCGGCCGGAATGGGTGGCGGTAGTTCAGATGCAGCAGCGACTATATTTGTGCTCAATGAAATTTGCGGAGTACCGTACAAGTTACAAGAGCTTATTGAAATTGCATCAACAGTTGGAGCTGATGTGCCATTTTGTTTGATGGGTGGAACAGCATTGGGAGAAGGCAAAGGAGAAGTTCTCACCAGCATTCCTGTCTCGGCTCCGCTCCACTTCGTTATTGTCAAACCAGCTGCAATCTCAATTTCGACAGCCTGGGCTTACAGCACTTTCGATCGACTCAAAAACAAAACAGCTTTTCGGAATAAAAGCAAACAATCTGCTCAGCTCCTCAAAGAGAAAAATAGTTGGCAGGATGTTTATGGTCTGTTGGGCAATGATTTTGAAGAAATGATATTCGAGCATCACTCGCTGCTTCAAAAAGCGAAGGATCATTTACTTGAAAATGGCGCGGTTGCATGTCATTTAACTGGCAAAGGCCCCACTCTTTATGCCATCACTTCTGGAGCGCGAGAATCTGAGCAGTTGTCTCATACATTTTTAAAACATTTTGAAAGAGAAGCGAAATTTGATTGCTGGATGGCGAAATCTTTAGAGCATGGAGTAAAAGTAGTTGAAAGCTAAAAGCCCACGTATGGCTGAATCGAGCCGCAAGCCGGCAAAAGTAGCGACCGCAAAAGCGAAGCCTGCAGTGGTCAAAGCAACAAAAGCACCAAAAAATGTCACGAAGGCTTTGGCACTAGAAATGATGACCGAACTTTGCAGAATCTATCCAGATGCTGACTGTGAGCTGGATTTCAAAACGCCCTTTCAGCTCTTAATTGCAACCATACTTTCGGCGCAAACAACTGATGTTTCCGTGAACAAAGTTACTCCCAGACTTTTCGCAAGATTTCCTGATGCAAAATCTCTCGCCGAGGCAGATCCTGAAGAAGTGAAAGAAATCATCAAAGCGACTGGATTCTTCAATGCTAAAGCCAAGAGCATTCAAAAATGTGCCGAGGCTCTAATTGAAAAATTCGGAGGGCAAGTACCGGGCAACCAGGATGATCTGGTCACTCTGCCAGGGGTAGGGCGAAAAACCGCTAATGTCGTACTGGGTGTGGCTTTTGGAGTTCCGGGCTGGACGGTTGATACCCACGTGCAGCGGCTATCTGGCAGGTTGGGATTTACAAAAGAAACAGACCCCTACAAGATCGAGCTTGATTTGCAGAAGCTTTTTCCCGAACAAGATTGGTCGAAATTTTCGATTACGCTCATATGGCACGGACGCAGACTGTGTTTTGCTCGCAAACCTGCTTGTGAACAATGTCCAATCAACCAAAGTTGTCCGAGTTCGCTTGTCCCCTAGTGTTTAGCTGCAGTAGCGGCTTGACCAGGAGCATTGCCTGAATGCGTTCCGGGAACGGCAGCGCTGGCAGGAGGCAATGCACGACCGATATAGGGTCTCTTTAGAATATTCTTGTATACGGTGGCTGATTGGATTGTTTGTTGGAGTTCCGGAGCATTGCCGATCTGCTTTTGGCTTATGGCTAGCAAAACCTTCGAATCATTATCCATGGTTTTGCAGTAGTCTTCTTTTAGACCTGGCCCGTCTCCTTGCACGGATTTCGCCATGACATCGGCTGTTTCAAGCGACCAGAGTTTGGCGAAAGACTTATTCAAATATATGATTTGCTGCTTTACTTTGTCGGGCTCTTTCGATGGAGGGAGCTTTGATACCTTGGTAAGGCTGCTAGCCAAGTCGGCTCTTGCTGAAACTATGTCATGCTTGCCGAGGTCCTTATCGGCTTTTATCCTGTCTGTTACCCAAGCTGCTGGTGCTCCAAAAGCTTTGCTGCCAGTGCATCCGAGCACTATGAGCAATATGAGAATCTGGTGTCTTTTCATCACAATCGACTCGCTCCTGTCAGACGTTGAAGTCATTGTATGATGACTTTGCCTAAAAGAGCGTTAGGCAGTTAACACTATGCGCCTCGACGTAATGCTTCCAATTCAGTTTTGAGACGTTTGAAAAATTCGGCTTGATCCGGGTGAATTTGCTTTCGTGCTTTATCCAGAGGCACGAATTCAGCCTTATCAACTTCCCAGGAGGCAACTTGCGGATCAGCATTGGCAGGTGCGACACCAAAGAAGCAATGCACGCGCTTTCTGCTCTTTGTGTAGTCTACAAAGCCCAGAGGTTTCAATTCGAGAGCGAGCACACCAGACTCTTCGAGAGTTTCGCGGCGAGCTGCATCTTCCAGAGTCTCACCTTCGTCTGGCAATCCTTTTGGAATGCTCCAAGCGGCCTTGCGGTTGTAATTTCCAGAAGGGTGAACAAGCAGCACTTCAAGCTTGTTCTTGCGCCATCGATAGAGTAGTGTGCCTGCTGTTTCCTTCATTCTGTCCGGCGCTGCCTTCCTAGAGTAATACTGTTCAATAACTTACTCCAGAATGCCATGTTATGACAAGTTCCCTTAGCCGGGGGAGGAAACAAAGGCCGAACTCTATCTAATCTTAGCTATAGAAATCAGCTACCCAACTGGATATTCGATTGTTTTCAATTTTGGCATTCTGTTAAGGAATAGCTTGCTAAAGTCACTCCAGCGGGTTCCCTCGATGAGAAACACGACATTAAGGTAAAAAATATTTTGTTAACCGGAGATAAGCAATGGATGATCTTTGTATATAGACTCCGAAAGCCCTTAAAATCTGCGTTTGCAGATGAAGTGGCAGGCGTAGCAAATGACACTATGTGCGGTGCCTAATCGAAGTTGCTGCAAACAGAAAAAGTTTTGCAAGTCGCGAGCATTTGACGTTTAGGGCGCATATAATAGCCGTTAAATAACCATAACCCGCTTACAATTTCTGTTTTCTCGGCAATAATCGTCTGTGGAATCGCCGACAGGTTTTCTCGTGATGGCAACTGAGACTCTAAATCGAAAAGAATTACGCTCTGTCTGGCCAGAGCTATCTTCCGATGAGCGCATTGATAGCTTTAGGCGCCTATCAGCAATTGAGGCGGGTCGGTTTTTTGCAGATCTCGATGCGCGCGATCAAGCCAAGATTATTCTCACGCTTACTTTGAAAGAACGGCGCATTTGGTTGCGAGCTCTCGATCCTGATGATGCTGCCGATGTCATACAAGAAACCGATGAGAAAGACCGCCAGGCTCTCCTGGACATGCTCGACAACACTACTCGCAATGAAGTAATCGCACTGCTTACATACGCAGAAGATGTTGCAGGCGGACTGATGAACCCGCGCTACGTAGCACTCAAGCCTGATATGAACGTGGATGAAGGCATAAGCTACATTCGCCGCCGCGCTCGCGAGCAAGTTGAGACTATTTACTATATTTACGTGCTGGATTCAGAGCACAAGTTGGTAGGCATTGCTTCCATGCGCGATCTTTTCCAAGCCAGCCCAGACCAAAAGGTGCAAGACATAATGCGCACCAATCCAATTACGGTCTCAGAACATCTGGATCAAGAAGAAATTGGACACCTATTTGCAGAACATGGTCTCATCGCACTGCCAGTAATTGACTCGCAAGGGCGCATGAAAGGTGTTGTCACTGTCGATGATATCGTTGATGTCGTTAAGGAAGAAGCCACGGAAGACTTCCAAAAGATGGGTGGTACCGAGGCTTTGGAGGCACCATATTTGCAGGTTGCTCTTGGCGAAATGGTACGGAAACGCGCTGGTTGGTTAACCATTTTGTTCGTTGGTGAAATGTTGACCGCGAGCACTATGCAGTTTTACGAGGCAGAATTGGCAAAGGCCGTTGTGCTCGCTCTATTTTTACCACTCATCATTAGTAGTGGTGGCAATGCTGGATCTCAGGCATCTACACTCGTTATTCGTGCTATGGCTCTAGGCGAAGTAAAACTGCGTGATTGGTTCCGTGTTCTTCAACGTGAAGTATTGGTTGGTCTTTGCCTGGGATGCATATTAGCGGTTATTGGTTTGTGCAGAGTTATTTTCTGGCAATACGCATTCAAGACATATGGTGAGCACTTCTTCCAGATTGGTCTGACAGTTGCATTTAGCGTTGTAGGCGTTGTGCTATGGGGAACTGTCACAGGTTCTTTCCTCCCATTCGTGCTTCGAAAAGCCGGAATGGACCCTGCTAGTGCTTCAGCTCCATTCGTTGCCACCCTTGTAGATGTGACTGGGTTGGTAATTTACTTCACCGTAGCCAGTGCGATGCTACACGGGACTTTGCTTTAAAGCGCTCCGGTCACTCGCTCCGCTCGTTCCTCCGCGCGTATTGCGCTACGCTCTGCCATTGCTTTCATTAGGCGCTTCGGTCACTCGCATCCGCTCGTGCCTCCGCGCGTATCGCGCTGCTATCCGCCATTGCTCTTCGCAACGGCTGCGTTGCGCTGATACTTCGTCTGCAAAAGAAATGGGCATGGCTAGGCCATGCCCATAACGGTTTTTCATTCCAAGGGAAGTTGCGGTCTACTTTTGGTGTGAGCGCAGCAAAACGCCTTGTAAAAGTTCAAACGCTTCATCGTCGAAATGATTGTTTTTCAGCGCTTTCTCGAGAAATTCTTTTTCTTCCTCTGAGACTTTGCCATCAGCCATGATGATTTCGCGAATTACTTTTGCTTCGTACTTCGAAATCTTGCCGTCATCAGCGAGAACTTCCTTTAGAGCTTGTTCTAATGTAATGGCCACGTTCTTTCTCCTACGCTGAACACTAATGTTGAGATTATACTAAGCCCGAGAACAACAGGAGTAATTTAGATGAGTCCTACGACCCTGCCTGGAGAAATTAACCCAGTTGAGCTGAAAACCAAACTGGATGCAGGCGAAGATATTGTTTTGCTTGATGTCAGGGAGCCGCGAGAGCTCGAAATCGCTACCCTTGAAAACATTGTCCATATTCCTGTGGGGCAACTGCAGGAGCGAGTTAATGAACTGGCGCCATATAAGGACAAAACAATAGTTGTGTATTGCCGCTCGGGTGGGCGGAGTCTTCCTTGCATGGAATTCTTGCGCAGTGTTGGTTACCAACATGCTTTCAACCTAACGGGCGGCATATTGGCATGGGCCGACACGGTAGATCCCTCAATCACAAAATATTGAATTTTCGCTGCCTCAGCATCACAGATGGTGGCAACTACTTATCCATAGTGAGATCGTGTTCCCGGTTGGAAAGTTCTTTCTTGTTGGCTTTGATTTTGTCGTCATCGTAATCTTGGGTCTTCAGATCCAGTTCTTTATCTGATGGTTTCACAACTCTTCCTGCAACGGCGGTTTCCGTCGGTTTCAAGACCTTCTTCAAAAACATAGTATTGGTTTCCCAATAATGGGGAGCCCTGCCAACCAATTTGACGATGTGTTGTTTGGCAAGGATGTTGTGGTCTTCGTCTCTATACCAGGTGCCCAGAGCAGGAGCTGCAACGCCTTTAAAGCTCAGTCCTTTTTCGTCGCCAACTTCGTTTCTCATCACTAATAGCCATTCGCGCACACATTTGTTGAAGAGAGCTGGATCGTGTTCATCTGACTTCTTTAGCTTCTTCTCGAGCACTGTGGCATAGCGGCAATGGAGATCCGCATCATCAGGATCCATATCGAGGGCTTTTCGGTAGTAGCTAATGGCGCTATCAAAGTTACCGGCCTTTTCGTTTTTCTCACCCATCATAAGATAGACGCTTGGGTTGGTCTCGCCCATTTGCATCATGTCCGTGTTGGAAATCGGACCATGATCCGGGTTGTTTTCGCGACGGTTTACTGGCGAAATATCGCTATCGTCGCTACCGAATTCTTCTGAACTAAATGCAGGTTGCAACAGTAGAAGTGCTAACGCTGCACCTGCGTAGAAAATCGTTTTACCCATTTGCGTGCTCTTTCTTACCCCTTGGCTATTGCAGGATACCACCTGCTGGCGCATTCAAAGTGAAGCGAAGAATAAATTTCTATCACTGTAAATTGTCATGAGGCTGGCTAGAACGCAGGCGGGGCGGTTCTGGAGACCGCCCCTTTTAAAACTTTAGTTGCCTACGATGGGTGCAAAACCGAATGTGGTGAGTTGGAGTTCAGGCGCTTAGCCGAAATGCACCAAGTCGTTCAAGGGTACTTTCGGCACGCGCTTGTACATAGGGATTTTCATCTGTCAGTAACACGTGCAGGATATTGCGAGGAACATTGTGATTTTCGGCCAATTGATAGCGAATATCGTTGGATTCATCACGCGCTAGCTTGAGCAATGCTATGTAAGGGGTATTCGGATTATCGGCTACTGCAGCCCTAATTCGAACGTCCGGATGAGCAGACAACACTGCCAAAATGTCCCCATGTGTATCGGCATCTTCCGCTAACTCAATTACCACCTCCAACTGAGAAGTTTTTTCCAGAAGATCGATGAAGCCTAATACTGCTTCTACCATTGGCTTGCGTCCTTTCCGTTTGCCTTTTATAAAAACATTGCTCAAGCACACTGCGTTACTCATTTCCTTTGTGTCCTCCGAATCAACATTTCTATCTAAGCTCAGAAGGGCGTAAAAGAAACATCAAAATTTGGATTAATCGACGTGTAACCGGCAACCAACGCCTGGTTCGGTAATGAGGAAACGCGGGCGAGCTGGATCTTTTTCCAGCTTTCGGCGAAGTTGGGCCATATATACACGCAGGTAATGCCCTTCTTGCATGTAGCCGGCGCCCCATACTTGACGCAATATTTGTTGCTGCGTTACAACGCGTCCTGCATTTTCGATTAGCAAATGGAGCAATTTATACTCCGTTGGGCTGAGATGCACTTCTTTATCATTCACATAAACGAGCCTGCTGGCCAGATCTACACGCACATCTCCAAAGTTATAGACAGCTTCTTCCGGTTGCTGTTTAGAACGTGAATGCCTTAACGCCACTCTCAGTCGGGCACCTAGTTCCTGCACCCCGAAAGGCTTAGTGAGATAGTCATCTGCTCCTGCGTCAAGAGCTCTTACTTTGTCGCCTTCTTTATCTCTTGCCGATAAAACAATAATGGGTGTTTGGCACCACTCACGAATGCGTTTTGCTATTTCAACGCCGTCCATATCCGGCAAACCAAGATCCAAAATTATAATTTCAGGCTTTTTCTCGGCAGCCAGAGTCAGTGCCTCTTGCCCTTTGCTAGCCTCATAGAGTGTATAACCGTTGTTGCTGAAATAAGCGCGCAAGAACCGCCGGATTTCCGGGTCGTCCTCAACTACTAACATTGTTATGGGGGGCTCGCGCATTTATGTTCTCTTGGTTTTCGGGCTAACGTTCGTCTTGTGGTGTGGTTGGTACTTTGGCAATCGATGGCAGAGTGAATTGAAATGAGAGTGCTTCGGGCTTCTGTACGGCACTAATCTTTCCGCCATGCATTTCGACTATGGCTTTGCAGACGGCAAGCCCGAGACCCGTGCCGTAAGTTGCACCACTGTTAGAACCGCGGAAGAACTTGCGAAACAGTCGATCTAGGTCATCCTGCGGCAGTATAATGCCACCACTATCGACACCAACAAGAAGGTGATCTGGTTCAGCTTTAGCCCAGATTGTTATAGCTTTATCCAGTGACGCATACTTATTAGCGTTGTCCAGAAGATTTACTAAAAGCTGTTCTATCAATGTATCGTCCAGCAAAACAAGGGGAAGATCTTCTGGAATTTCCGTTACTACAATTCGTCCGGACAACTCTTTGTCCAGTTGCGAGAGAACTGCTCCAACAATTTCTTCGATACTTTGCCAGTCTTTTTTGGGTTTTATAGCGCCTGTTTCTACCCGTGTTGTATCTAGCAAATTGCGCAGCAGGCGATTTAGTCTTTGCGCTTGTGAATAAATGGAACCAGCCAACTCTTTGCGAGTAGCCTCATCCAATTGATCTGATGCCATAAGGCTGCTGGCACTGCCTGCGATGCCACTTAAAGGTGTTCGTAAGTCATGAGAGATTGAACTTAGCAAGGTATTGCGAAGGCGCTCTGTCTCTACAGCAATGCCAGCTTCTCTTGCCGCTTGTTCTTGCCGCCTCAATCTATTTGTCAACACGCTTATCAGAATTGCCACCACAAGCATTGTGACCAGGCTTGTAATGTAGTCCGTCTCGCCTTCTCTAAATACAGCCGGTGGAACGAAGCAAACTATAAATGCGCTGACAGCCAGGAATGGCATTGCTACAGCCAGGAGAGTTCTGCAACTAGCAGCAACCGTTACGACCCCGAGCAGAAAAACCATAGCAATATTGACGCGATGCACATGGTTGTGGACCACCTCGCCAAAAAGAATGCAGGCAGCCAGAACCATAAACATAACGAGTAAATCGCGAGGGACGAATTTTTGCTGTAACTGCATTCCTGTTAAGCCTGCTTTTAATGTCAATATTCTCGCAAATTCAATCAAGCTCAGGAACCTTATTTTGTCCAAAAGCATCGATACTCATGCATATCTAAGCGAAATAAGGAGAAAACGAGCATGAGCGACGAGTATATTGAGGAATTCAACTCCTACCTGGCTGGCGAAATCAGCGCAGTAGAATACTGCGACACTGCTTTGAGCAAGGCCACCCGCGAAGACATCAAGAGCGCGCTTCAAACATGCCGTGCCTCCCACCAAAAACGGGTTGAAGGATTGAGAGATAGCATTAAGAACCTTGGTGGCACACCAACTGACAATTCTGGACCTTTCGGTGCAATCTCGAATGCTAACCACAGCACAATTACTCTCGAAAGAGATGCGCTTGCGTTGGTCGAGCAATCTGAAGCAGAAAAGCTGGTAAATTATGAGTCGCAAAGAAAACTCGTAGTTGGGGCAGTTTTGCAGTTTCTTGAAAACGTTTTGCTTCCAGGTCAACACGAATCGCACTTGGCTGTGAGCGCAGCGCTTAAGGCAATTGATCCGATTCCAGCGAAATAAGTAGTTACTGAGACTCCCAGTAATAGACGGTTTGGAGCGTAGGGTTAGGATTTTGAATGCTATTTGGGTTGTAAAATAAACTCTGCTGTTGTGCAGCGGAAAGAGTTCCTTGGCTTCCGTTTAAGTCATTGTCAAATTGAAACCTTACGTTGTTTGTAGGGAGAAAATTTCCATTGACGGGGGAAATTGAACCAGCGATAGTATTGGCCACGATGGCACCGTTAAAATTCACACCACTGGAACTTGAACCAGAGAGAAGTACGGTTGCATTTGGCGCGTAAATGGTCGCATTGATAGTGATCGGTCCTACACTTGGGCTCCCTTGTGTTGCCGTTGAACCTATGGCGAGTGTCCCAGTCCCGTCATACCAAATTTCGAAATTGCCTGGTACTCCGTTCGCATTGATATTGCCATTAATAGCTGCTACAGGGATAGTTCCAGTTCCGCTCAAATTGGAATTTAAAGTATTGCTATCAATAAATATGCGAGTCATTGAGTTGCCAGTTGTACTGAGAGTTCCTCCATCTCCGACGGTTAGAGAACCCACTGTGTAATCACCTGCTCCAATGGAGGTCGATTGTGTTGCACCGACCGATATTGCGGATCCAGTTGGATTCGTTCCCGAAAACGTGACAGAACTACTCATCGGCGTTGGAGAAGGTGGAAGTGCAGACTGGCTGCCCGTTGACGCAGAACTGTCAACAAAATTTCCCGGATTCGTAAATGAAGAACTGTTGTAAGAGCCGTCCACGTTAAATGTGGGAGTAACCGTTGATGACCCGAACTGCCGCCCCACAGTGTCACTTGAATTTATCTGCACCGATGGAGAATTAGCGTCGACAACGAGAGAACCACCGATTTTGACGCCACTATCAAAAGCCACCTGATTATAGGTGGTGACGTCTCCGCCAAGTAAATCTCCAGTTCCAGGAAGATTTGGGTTGGGATTTGGTTGGTAAATCAAACTAGGATTATTGAGTAAATTTTGAGTCGACCAGAAAGCATTTTCAGAAGGTAAGTTCACATTCAGCCCATTGCTCGAATCGATTCCATTGGTTGTGGTGCCATTACCTAATGAAAGTAGAGAAGTAGCCAGCATCCCTGTTGAAAAATAAGCACTCGAAGTTCCTCCAGGAGCAGAATTGGAGTTTAGGGATATGGGATTTAGAATCGGTTTTAGAAATAGCTTTACCTCTTTAGAAACACCAGCGTAAGATACTGTGACGTCAACAAGTGTCCACATATTGGGTAGATTTCCGATTGGAGAAAATCCGAAGTTTGATTTAGCAGTTCCTCCTCTTACTCCGTTAGGCTGAGTTGCAATATCCGACGAATAGCTTATCGTTTGGGGATCGTACAGATAAGATCGTTGGTTCGCATTTGCTGCCCAGATTGGCGCAATACTTGTGATATTCGCTATTATGGTGGTGCCAGTAGGCAAAGACATTGAGTCCGTACTTGGCAAAGTTCCCGAAAAGCTAGTCGGTTGTCCATACACGTAAGTAGTTGGATTGGCGTTTAAATATGAAACGATGTAGTTTGCATATGACTCTGCTGCTGACCGTAATTGGCTACCAAATTTGTTTGTCGCGGCATTTCTGTAGGCAGGTATCATTGCTGCCAACATTGCAGAAAGCCAAAGAGTTGCTATAAGACTGATCACGGTGACCGTAATCAGGGAAAAGCCTCTTTGATTACGAATCCATGGTATCACTCTATTCTCAATAGGAAGTCGCATTGCGAAGCGCAACCTCCGTTCTCACAGCGAATGCAGATGGGCTCGTAGAGCTTGTTTCAGATTGGTTGCTCACACCAAATGTCTGACGTCTAACTTCTAGATTGACTATCACGATTCCTACATCAGTTGGAGCTGATTGCTGCACACCTGTGCTTTGATCACCTAGGTTTATGAATGGTAATTGTCCCGAGTTTTTTGCCACATATTGAAATATTTTTGGAATAGTTGTGGTTCCCAACGTTGGTCCGACGACACCATTCAATACGACAAAATTACCCAAATTTTCGTATTGGGAAGAGTAGTACCATATTTGGTATTGCCCGGCATTACTCGGATCTGGAACAACTACATACTTAACAGTTTCTGGACCTAGGTTATTGAGCGGGTTATATAAGATTGGATAGCCATTTACATCGAAAACACTAACGGAAGGATTGCTAGGCGGCTTCATTGTTTTTGCCACCACGATATCAATTTCGTCCACCGCATTTGGTACTGCAAAAGTACTTGGTGTTGAGACCGATTGCGCCATTCGAATGTCACGCGAGATCCTTTCTAAGAATGTTTGGACCGCATAGTAGTTGTCGATCTTATTGAAAGATTTTGTAGCCCATGTCGCATTTAACCAGGTCAATTCTGTTATTCCAGCTATTGCAATACCGATCACGGAGACAGAAACGAGGAGCTCAATAATCGATAAAGCCTTAACGTTACGGTTTTGATTGGAAAGTCTCTTACAATGGAACATTTACCTGCGTCCCGTTTTGAGTCAAGATTGCTTGGCATGTATAAGTATGAGGCCCGCTGCCTGACTTAACCCAACTCACCATTACGGTTATAGGAATTGTATTTTGGGTGATTGGATTTATCACCAACACTGCGTTTGCTTCAATATTGCTTCCAAACATATAAGTTGGCATAGGGGCGGAACTATTACCGGTGGTGTATGTGAGATTGATATCGTCAAGTTGCAGGGCTCGATTTACGGATTGGCTAATTTGGGAGCCTGCTGCATACGTATTTGTATCACCAGCATCTCCGTAATTTATGCGAATGTTGTAGGTGCCTGGTTGCAACGAATTCCATGGCGTATTGCGCATACGCTCGATGATAGATTGCGCGATTAAGCTAGCAACTTGAGTTTGTTGCGTCGAACTACTCAAACTTATGAGTTGCGCAAGATTGGATCCCAAAATCGCGGTCAAGTATCCAGCAATAAACAGCGCAACAAGCAATTCAACCAGGTACATGCCTTCCTGGTTTCGAATTCTCTTGAGCCAGTTTTTGATTCGTCTATTAGACATCTCTGTCCATCCAACCCCAAGCATTTAATGCCCAATAATCGTTGTTTGGCCCCTAGATGTTGGAGGTTGAAGTCCTACCTTTTGCATCGACATCTACAGAAATGGCTTTAGAGCCCTTTGTAATTACAAAAGAGGTTGGGTTTTTTGGTACTCCGCCGTCTTCAAAGGTGACGGAACCTACCAGAGAGACGCCGCGGGGCAAAAAGAATTCATAGCAAGTTTTGGTTCCGGATTGCACAACATATCCGAAAGGGTCATTGCCAGCAGCAGGAACGCTGGAAACGCTAACTTCTACATGCTGTTGCACTGCCAGGTCTTTGGCGCTGATGATGTTTTTTACGAGATCGACGGAAGTGTTGTTCACCAGCAAGGTGCTATAGGTCGTATCCATTATCCGCAATGCGAACACAGGCACCGCAATAAGCATGCTGGCGAACACAAGGCCTTCGACTTTACGCACCAAACGCCAGTCGAATGGCACTTTGGGCGGTTTCTTGGGAGTGTCTGGCTTGGATTCTTCCATTTGGTATCAGATTTAAATGCCTCTGCGATCGCCTTGATCGCTTCTTGCCACAGACAGTATAAAATGCCGACCGAAGTTTTTAACCAATGATTGCCATGTCGAGGTTCCCAAGCATGAGCAATCCACTGAGCCGTCTGGAGAAAAATGTCGAAGTTACCAGCCCATGAGTTCTTGGATCAAAAGGGTATTTCCTACGAAGTCGCCTCTTTCCCGGATACAACCGAAAAAGGGGCTGCGAATGTTGCTCAAGCCTTGGGCTACAGAGAACGGCAGATGGTCAAAACACTGATTTTTGAATCCGATAAAGGAGAGCGAGCTCTTGTGATGGTCGGTGGCGACCAGAACGTTGTGTCGGGACACCTCAAAAAAGTTATGAATTCACGCAATATCGCCATGGCTAAGCCCGAGATTGTCTATGAGGTGACGGGTTATCGTGTTGGCTCGGTGCCGCCATTTCACTGGCAACCAGCTGGTTTCTTGTCTTTTCTCGATCAATCCCTCATGGAAGAGGAAGTATTAGGCGTTGGCGCGGGAGTTTGGGGGAACGAGATCTTTATAACCCCAGCAAATCTGTTGAGTGCGGCCAATGCAAAAGTCGTCAATTTGACCAATAAAGAGCAGCCGCTTGAAAGAACCACTGATTAATGCAAACGAATTAGACTTCGCGCACAACGAATTGCTGTTCAGTCTGCCCGTAAAGAATCCACCAGGCAAGCATTGCCAGAGTGAAATCTTCTCCCAAGGCGACAACGAAATCTGGCACGCGCGCTGTTTTCGTTAAAAACTTGCGTGTATTAAATGTCACATAGGCACTGAAAAGAGCAGCACAGGCTCCAGCAATGACTGAGGGTATGGGTGGCTCACCATAGGCATCGCTTACAGCTGCGCTTGCAATTCCAGCTGAACCTAGCCGACCCAGTAGGGCTAGCACGTTGGTGCGATTTGGCATGAAAGAAAGTTTGTCCGCTACTAGTTCCAGCAGGGCTAGTACTTGCAAGGCGTCTCGCAGTTGCCGTGAAGAAAGGGGAGTGTTAGCGGCAAGATGACTATTCTCGCGATCGCCAACAGCTTTAGCCAGTAGAGCAGCAGGAGACATTGTGCGTACGCCAGCCATCAGCCCAAGTGCTATGGATGTTTTCAAGACCTTTTTGTTGGTGATCATGCGCGGCTCCTTTTCCGAATTCCTGATGAAGAAGACGCAGGAGGAACAACATTGTTCTCGTTTCAATTGGTTCTTAGCGATGTTGTAATTATTTGACTGCGAATTCCTCTTCCTTGGCGACCACGCCATTAAGCACTTCGCGAACGGAGGACAGAAAACGAGCTTCAGAGGTACGCGATTTGACGAGGTGGCGAGTGAGACCCAGAGTTAATTTATCCATGTCGTCGTTGGTCATATCTCGGCTTGTGTACACGATTAATGGTGTCGTTTTTGCCTGTTCCTGACGGAGAATTTGCACCACGCCATAACCGTCGGGGTTTGGTAAACCGATATCGAGAATAATCAAATCCGGATTTTCCAGTCTAACCAGGTGAATTGCTTGCGCACCATCAGCCGCTTCCAGGCACTCGACGCCCAGTTCTTTCAGTTGATGAATGATCACTTCTCTGGTTGGTCCATCATCGTCTACCACCAGAACTTTTGGTGTGCGTTTGCTTTCTGGTGCCATAGCATATTGCAGGGCGCGGAACAATCTTTTTTCGTCAAATGGTTTGGTCAACCAATCGATCAAGCGCGGGTGTCCGTAATGTTGTAAATCCGGCTCCTTGCCTGTCAAAACAATGATGGGAACGTCCTTGCCATAGTCTTTGCTTCTTAGCTGTTTCATCCAGTCGAGCCCATTGCCATCTGGCAATTGAACATCGAGGAGAATTGCCTCGGGAATAGCTTGTTGCAAAACTAAATCGGCTTTTGCAAGTGTGTGAACCACGATTACTTTGTAGCCGTCTTTAACCAAAAGGCTCTTCATCAGCTCGGCAAGCTGTTCGTCATCGTCTACTACGAGAACGGTATGAGCTTCGGGCGGCAGATCTGTGCCGTCGTTTTCTAATCGCACTACAGTTTTATCCGGTAGTTCAAACCAAAATTCTGATCCGACACCAGGTGTGGAATCGACACCGATTTTGCCGCCGTGCTGTTCGACAATTGCTTTTGTAATGGCAAGACCAAGCCCAGTACCGCCTTTGGGACGGCTATCGGAGGAATCGAGTTGCTGAAATTTGCCGAATAATTTGTGCAGTTGGTCTTCGCGAATACCTGGACCATTATCAACAACTGAAAATCTGGTGCCCGATTTGTTGCGTTTTACCGTTACCACAACATGTTGTTCCGGCTGTGAGAACTTAATAGCATTTGAAAGCAGGTTGGTGAGAACTTGAACCATCCGATCGCGGTCACACTTGATAATGTCGTTGTTTTCAACTTGTCTAGTGAGTTGAACTTTCGCTTCATATGCCATCGCTTTTACGCCATCAACGCTCAAATTGACGATGTCTTCTGGATGTAGATCTTCTAAGTAAAGCTCAAGTTTGCCTGCCTCGATTTTTCTTATGTCGAGAATATCGTTGATCAAACGAATGAGGCGATCCGATTCTGTTCTGGCAATATGGACAAGCTGGGATGTTTTCTGAGTTACCTCCCCCGCCAGACCGCCTTCTATTAAGCCCAGGGCGGCACGTATGGATGTTAGAGGTGTGCGCAGTTCATGCGAAACAGTAGAATAAAACTCACTGACTCGGCGCTCCATCTCCTTACGTTCTGTGATATCGTGGGCGATACCACAAATGCGTTCGACAGCACCCATGTCGTTGAAAATTGGTGATGTTCGTTCTAGGATCCAGCGCTCACCTTTCTTGGGAGTGATAAGTCGATATTCAATTTCTGCACCACCGGGCGGCAAATCTCGCAGGTGGTTCAGAAGCCGCTCTCTGTCTTCTTTTGCGACAGCCCGAAAAAATATTCGCGGATCTTGCATGACTTCACTTATAGACAGTCCCCATTCTTTCTCAAAAGCTGGGCTGAAATAAAGAGCTTCTGAGAGATCGGCGTTAGCAATCCAGAACATTTCCCTGATGTTGTTGGAAAGCTGCGAAAACTTCGCTTCGTTTTCGCGCAACATTCTGTCCATGCGCCTGCGCTCTATGTATTGTCCGAACTGGCGGCCAAGAGCATCAAGCATGTGCAATAGCTCCAGGTCCGGTTCACGAATCTGAATGCTATAAAGTTCGAGAACACCAATGCACTCATCTTCGCGGCGCAGCGGAAATGCAAAAGCAGTTTTCAACCCACACTGTGTGGCAGCAGATAAAAAGTACTCATGGGGCTCCTCAGTTGTATGGCTAATCCAAAGCGGCGCATTTTCGATATAGGCATTCATGTGTGATGAGGTTTTGGTTTCTTCCGCATCTAAGCGTTTGCAGGCCGCTTCAAAATCCGTTGCATCCAATTCGGGTTTGTGCCAACAACGAATGAAATTCAACTTACTCTCATTCTCATTTCGCAACCAGAGAGCGCCAAGCTCCCAACCCAGATTTTCGCAAATGGTCTGTACGACTCTAATTGAGGCATCTTCAATAGAATCAAACTGAGCAAATACTCTTGTCACAGCATATTGCGTAGTGGATCTTCTTTCGGCTCGTTTTAGAGAGGTTGTATCCTCAAAAGTTACGACAACCCCTGTTTTTTCTCCTTCAATTACTAAAGGAGAGGCGAGCACACGAACTGGTATGAGCGTCCCATCTTTGCGTTTGTAAGTTTCATCGCCACTGTGATACGCCACACCGGTGTTCAAGACATTGAAGACATTACAACGCGAAATTGGTATCGTTGCTCCATGCTTATTCCTGTGCACTAGATGATGCATATTGGCACCAAGAATTTCTTGGGGGTCGTAACCAAGTATTCTTGCTCCGGCTGGATTGAGAAAAATTAGGTTGCCTAGGCCGTCTAACTGATACACGCCTTCTTCCATGCTTCCGAAAATGGCTCGCATCATGCCTTCGCTTTCCGATAAAGCTTTCTCCGTTCGCTTCACTTCACTGAGGTCGTGAATCTCCGCAATAAAAAAGTTGAAGGCGTGTTTTTCCCCTTTTACAGCTTTCAGCATGAAATCAACATCCAGCAAAGTACCATCAGCGGTGCTCTGTTGAGTTTCGAATCGAATCGATTTGCCTTCAACGGCATCAGAGACAGCCCTTTTTACCTGCTCCTGCACGGATTTTGAATACTTCCACCAGGGCATTTCCCAATAAGGTTTGCCTAACAATTGATCTCGCTGCGCTCCAGTTTTGGAAAGAGCGGTGTCATTTACTTGCAACACAAGTCCATCCGGATCCAAAAGAGCAATAGATTCAAAGCTCTCATTGAATATGCCAAGAAACCGCACAGCAGCGGAGCGAAGTATGTCCTCAGTGGAGCGCTGTTGTTTGTCGTAACTGCGCACAACAAGCAGAATAACTACAATTATGGCGAACGCCAGCAGAACCAAAATCAAAATCGCCCGGCGGGCTTCTATGGCTCCTCTATCAAAAGTGTATTCACGGATGTTGAGCAGTCCATATTCGGTTTGCTCGATATCTTTTATGCAAGCATCAACTGCAGGAACCATGTTTTTGCCTTGCTCAGTGCTAAGCAAGTTAGAGGCTGCTATTTGTCCTTCTGCTTTGCGAGTGGCAATTAAATCCTCCGAAAAGGCATTTAATTGGTCGGCGGCTTTTACAAGAAGCGCTACCTTTTCTTTTTGTTGAACATTATCAGCAACTAGCTCGGTAACTGTTTTTATGTTTTGATGCAGCTTGTTTAAGGCAGCGCGCTGCTCAGATATGAGGCCGTCGTTGCCAGTAACTATGTACTCGCGTTGCTTATTCTCGAAATCCTTGAGCACGACTGCCGTGCTTTTCATCTCGCGAAGAACATCCTGGGCGTGAACCACCCAGCTGCCCGAATCTAAAACATCTGAGATTTGTCTGTAGAAAAGCTCACCAAGCGCAAACATCACAAAGATTGTGATTGTGGCTAAAGTCGCAGTTTTTCGGGTGACGGACCACTTCATGAGTTCTATGGTACCTACTCAGCGACATGATAATATGCGAATTTCGAATTAAGCCTTAACAGCTCCGGTCAGCTCGGCTTGGAGACGGCTGTAGGCGAGTTCGAAAAGCTTCATTATCGAGTCCCCTTCTAGCGGAAAGTCGGCATAACCCATCGAGCAGGTTACATTGAAGTCGACGCCGCCCTCTCCATGGAACTTTATTCCCTGAATTTCACTAAGAAGCATATCAACTGCTTCCCTTGAATATTGTTGAGCCTCGCCGGCAAAGCATAAAGCCAAGTTTTTCTCGCTCCAGCGGCATCGTTTAATTTCAACCGGAAAGCGTGCCAGGACGAGATCTCCAAGCGATCCGAGAATCTGGTCTTCTGTGAGAATCCCATGTTGAATCACCAATTCGTGCAGATTTTCAATTTCAAGAAGATACAAGCTGGCCTTGGTTCCACGTGCTTTGCAATCCGTCATGAGATTGGCAAGTTGGGCTAGGAATATTTTTCTGGTCAGACAACCTGTTAGTTCATCTCTTTCACGGTGCCGTTTTTTGGACTGAGAATGATCGAGCTGGGCTCGCACTCTGGCAACTAGTTCTTCGGTCAAAACCGGTTTGGAAAGAAAGTCATCGGCTCCTGACTTAAAGGCAGCAGCTCTTCCTTCAGGAGTACTCTTTGAAGTGAGAAACAGTATGGAAAGATCTCGATACTCTTCCTTGGAGCGCAAAAGTCGGCAGACGTCATAACCACTCATGCCAGGCATGATTACATCAAGCATGACGAGATCAGGCTTAACTTCTTCCATTTTCTCAAGAATATTTATTGGTTCTTTGAGCGTGGATACCGAGATGCCTTCTGGCGTGAGCACAGAGGAAATGAATTTACCGAGTACTTCATCGTCGTCTACTGCAAGCACTTTTTGCTTTTGTTTCTGCTTTGAGGCTAACAGAGCTTTTACTTCGGCGATCATTTCAGCTTCTGTAGAACCTTCGTGCAATATTCCGGAAACACCCAAATAAAGCTGTACGGCTTCATCAAGTGTTTCATCTGAAGCCATCAAGAATGCAAAAGGCAAACTTTCATTTCCAGGAGTAAATCTCAGTTCCATGCATATTTGTGGAAAGGAATTGCGCAGGTCGCCTCTGATGTCAATGACGGCACCATCGAAAGCGCTTGTTTTAAGACGAAGTTGCGCATTGGCTGGTGTTTCGACGACAACTACCTCAGGCATTTTGCCTGGCGCTCGTGAAAATAGGTCGCTCATTTTAGGGTCTTGCGTAATCAGAATGATTTTGCCGCTCACTTCTTTGACGCTTGGTGATGGTACGCCTTTTTGAAGATTGGCACTGCGAACGGCTTGTTCGCCATCACTTAGCGCTCGAAAAATCTCAGACCAGACCACTTCCGATTCAGTTTCCGAATTAACATCGAGCACTTTAAGCAGGTCTTCAAGTCGAGCTGCTGCATCGCTTACCCGCATGAAACCCAGAGATCCTGCTGTGCCACGCAATCTATGTGCGCTTGCCACAGCAGTTTCTTGATGCGAAAAAGCTTTTGGGTCTGCTTGAAGATTGCTTACCGAGGCAGAGAGACTTTGCCATTCTTCAGGCAGCTGCTGGGCATAGTCACTTTTGGCCGACGCAAGCGCATTTTCGACTTGCAGTTTTCTAGACAACTGTTTCAGTTGGTCCAGCAATTCGTATTCGGAAGGTGCTTCTGCAAGAACATCTTCTTGACTAGCTAAATCCGGAAAGTCCTCAAGCAGTTTTTCATATTGTTGTTGGTCATATTGTTGTTGTGCTTCATTATTTTCAAAGATAGATGTTTGCGGTTCTTCAAAATCATGGACAGAAGCCAATGCTGATGGCAAAGGCATTGGGTCGATTTGAATCACTCCCTCTAATTGCTGCAAAAATAGTTCCGGCGCAATTGGCTTTTGCAAAACAATCGAAACCTTGAGGATGTTTCGCAGCCAATTAAAAGTGCGAGCGTCACAAAATGTGCCCGAAACAAAAACTATTGGAAACTTATGCCCGGCATCTCGAATTTGCGATATCCACGACATACCGTCTGTATCAGGCAACCGATAATCTACAATTGCAAAGCTAATTGGATGGGTTGTTAGGAACTGACTAGCATCTCTGCCGTTGCGTGCTTCCAGAATTTCATAGCCCCTGCCGTCAAAAATGCGCGCCACCACCTGACGAAAGTAAGAATCGTCATCAAGAAGGAGTATGTTTTTACTTTGCTTGGAAGCCATGCAGACGCTGGAAAACTATCTACCTAAGCTAGACATTGTAGAGCGAATTATTCAGACATTGCTACATTGCAAACGCTTCAGCGCCGCCCATAATTAGCACGCTGTCTTCAGTGCAGTGCCAGTGGCGGTGATGCGTCCTGTAACGTAATACTTCAGGCTTCTTTTGTTCGCCGGTTAAGTTGCTGCCTGCCAGGCCTTTGGGCTTGGTTGTGCTGGAAAATGCTTCGATTGCTGCTTCCAGGGCGCGATCTGATTCGCTGCTATATGCAACCACAGGCGTCTCAGGCGATTGCACGTTTGAACCGTATGCAACAGCACCGCAGGAAAAGGCAGCTAAAATTAAAGAGATGGCCAAACGCATAAATGAAACCGGGGTGGTCAACAGATCACGGATTATAGAATGTTGTTCTCTAATTTGGAACGACTTATCCCAATGGTTTAAGGTTCCCGAAGGAATTGCCTGGGTTGTCAAGAAAGCGAACCTGTTTATTGGTACCTGAAGAACGTCCCAGTTGCTCAAAATCGTGCAAAATGGGCACATTTCAGTTGATATATCTTTGCTAGAAAGTCCAAACGTCTATGTCCCGGTCTAAGTCCTTTATCCCAAAAGCCTTCAAAGCCGTCGAATCTTTCGCGGTTGCGTTCTGTCTGGCCTGGCAGCCCACAAATATGGCCTGGGCAGCCGGCGAATCCATTGTCGAAACTATTCGGGCGCTTATCGAAAAGGGCAATTCTCTTTTGAGTCATGGGTCTTACGAAGCTGCGATTGCCGAATACGAAAAGGTATTGGAAAAAGAACCTAATAACCCATATGCCAAATCCAATATTGTATTGGCCCACAACAATTGGGGCATCACCTATTTCAAACAAGGCAAGCTTGAACAGGCTAAAAAAGAATGGGATACGGCTTTAAAGCTTGATCCTAACGATAAGAATGCTCACAACAATATTGCCGTGCTGAAGCGCGAACTCGCTAAGCAAGGAAAAACTCTTGATGATATAGATACGGAAAAGAAGGCCGAAGCAGCTAAGAAAGAAAAGGACAAAGCGGCTGCCGAAGCCGCGCCATCATCGGCAGTGGTAATCCTTTCTGCACCCCAAAAGCAACCAGCCTCTGAAAGTTCACCAGAAGCGAGTGCTGGTGCAAGTGGTGCGCAAATAATGACGCCTCAGCGAAGTAGCGGTAGTGGTGCTCAAATAATGACACCAGCTCCTTCGAATAACAGCAGTAACTCGGCAACTAGTTCGGCAAGTAATTCGGGATCGGGTGGCATGATACTTAGCGGTGGCACTTCCTCCGGGCCTTCAAATGCAGCACTCGGTGCGCCGGAAAAATCAGCATCAAATGTAAGTGGAGCAGCAAAGGCGGACAGCCGAGCTGAAAAAGGTTCAATACAAACTTACGGTCAACAAGGCTACTCTCAAGACGTGCCTGCCCAGGCGGAAGCATCTCCTGCAGTGCCAAAGACCAAAGCACAAGAAGAGTTGGAGGCATTCAAAAGACTTACTTCTACAGGTGACAAAGCTTCTGCCCAAGAACCAACTGCCTCTGCTGATAGCCTGCGCAGATACGTTCCAACTAGTGGTGCTCCGCTGGTGTTCCATTCTTCAGCACGTTTGAAAACAGATTCAGGCGAATCCGCAGACTTTATGGATGACAAACTTGGGTCAACTGGCAATGCCCCTTCGAATTCTCAAGTAAATTATCAAACGGCTCCGCAAGCCAATTCACCAGCAAATTATCAAGTCGGTTCTCAAGCTAGGGTGCAAACTCGCTCCCAAGCCAGTCCCCAATCTAATTATCAATCCAATTATCAACAAAACTACACTCGCCCACAGGCTAATCCGCCATACCAATTTATGCGCCCGCCTGACCAACAGCAAAATTCTGCTGGTACTACAGATAGTGCACAAACATCTTCAGATAGCGAAAAGCCAAAATCTCGCAAGCACCACAACAAAAAGCAAGTGGCGGAAGCACCGGCGCCATCTAGCGATTCTTCTGTCAATTCGCCAAACAGCATAGACGGCGTGCTTAATAGGTTGGAAGTAAAGATCTATGGTCAGTCAACAACAGAATCTTCTATCATCAAACGTCTGGAGCAAATGGAGACGGATAGTTTTGGACGACCAAGCGTAGGCGCGATATCGGCGCGTCTCACTAGACTAAAGAAGATGTATAACGTCTCCGACTAAATTAAATGACTAAATTAAATAAGGACTCTTAGTGAGCTTAATTGGATTTTTACGCGAGAGCGTGAGCAAGCGGAGCTGGCGGTCTTACTTCGTGTCTTTCTTTTATGGTTACGGATTCTGCTTCAATTGCCCAGACATAAAGGCAGGTGTAGAAAGCTGCTCTTATGTATACGAAGCAGGCAACCATAATTACGACTGAACACGCCCAGGCGAATGCCAGTCCCATGAAAAGCGGAGTATGAAACAGTTGGGCGTAGGCGGCATAGCCAAACCCGGCAGCGCCGATTGCTGCTACTCCAGCTGTCACCATGCTGCAAATGGAATCCACACCTACTTCACCGAAGCCTATGGTGAGGAGATTGCCTGAGGCAATTTTGTCAGCTCGTTTGAGTGCGCCCCAGAAACTGCTTCCTTCAATAATGATGGCGGGCAGTATGAGGTGGCAGGCGATAGTCCAGTAAACCTGAACGATGCTGGCCAGAAAACCAAGGCTGAACACCCCAGTGGTTGCGCTTGGCTTATTTTTGAGGAGCTTAGCGACCCTTTTAGCGACCAGGGTTACTAACCCTAGCCAAATAATGGCGCCCATACTTGCAAAAACGGCCTGACAGGCCAGTGAAAATTTGCCGCTTCCTGGTCCTTCGGTAAGGTGGCTATAGACTAGAGCAATGGTTACGCCTTCTAAAAAGATGGTGGTGAGCCACCAAAGTGCTCCGAGACCGGCTGCTAACCAGGCATTATCTTGATTGCCGTTTGTAAGCTGGCTTGCCCAGCCATTCTGGTCGAAAGCCCCGTTTAGCTGGCCAATTTGAGCAAAGCCTTCAGGCTTAATGCCATGCAAGATATGGCGGGCTTGCCGCTGCATATTTTGTGGTTGGGGCATCTCAAACTTGGGTTGGGTCTGGCCTTCGGCACCGTCATGATGGAAAAACAACATGCCCTGGTACATGATGAGCAGACCAAAGAAAAAGTTCGTAAACACAGTCAGGATAGAGGGAATCAGCAATCGCTTGTCCTTCCAACCCATGCGAACGCTAGCCCAGATCATGCGAAGGCCGCGACCAAACGATTCGAACATTTCAACTAGCCTCGTGGCTTAAAGAGTTACTCCGGCACCCATTACGTGCGGTGAGAAATTCCAAAGTGTTTTTAGTAAGGTTTTTGATGCAGTCGTACGAGCAAATATTGTAATTAGTTGCCAAGCGAAAGTAAAGCGTTTTTAAGCTAATTCACCTTACTCGATGCACCTTCAAGAGCTAAATCCTCCGCGTCATAGAAGCCGTCCAGTACAGATTTATACCTTTCTGTTACCATCTTGCGCTTTATTTTAAGCGTTGGAGTTAATTCGTCGCCTTCAATCGAAAAATCCTTATCCAAAATTTTCCACTTCTTGACTTTTTCATAATTCGAAAGGGCTTCGTTTCGCTCATTAACAGCGGTTTCGACGGATTTAACAACGAGTGGGTGATTGATCAGCTCGTCGTAGTTTTTGTACTGAATGTTGTTTGCAGTCGCAAAAGCTTTGACGTTCTCTTCGTTTAGCGTAATGAGGGCAGAAATAAACTTGCGCCTATCGCCATAGACGAGGATTTGGCTGATGAGCGGATCGCCACGAAAGAGATTTTCAATCCGTTGTGGTGCGATATGTTTGCCACCAGCTGTGATGATGATGTCTTTCTTGCGATCAAGAATACGAAGGTAACCGTTAGAATCCAATTCGCCGATGTCACCGGTCATAAACCAGCCGTCTTCCGTGAATGCGTCTTTCGATGCTTGTTCGTTTTTGTAGTAACCGTTAAAAATACTTGCACCTTTCAAAAGAATTTCACCGTCTTCTGCAAGTTTGAGTTGCACACCCGGAAGAGGTTTGCCGACGGTACCTATTTTTCGATCTTTTAACGTGTTAGCAACGGCTGGGGCAGCGGTTTCCGTTAAGCCATAACCTTCTACAATCGTCAAACCAATCGTTTCGAAAAAGCTTTGCACTTCCTCTGCCAGTGGTGCCGCCCCTGATACCATTACGCGTAAACGTCCACCGAAGCGATTACGAATTTTGGAAAATACAATGCGATCTGCAACTCGCAATTCTGTTTTGTAGATTGTTTTAGCAACAATCTGTTCTGTGTCATTGGCCTGTTCATATTTAGACGCACGCCGCCCCAGAGCAAGGGCCCAGCGAATGAGATACTGCTGTGCTTTGGGCATCTTTCTAATTTCAGCTTGAATGCGCTGATAGGCCTTTTCGAAGAAGCGCGGCACACCATTCAAGATGGTTGGCTTCACTTCTTGCATGTTCTGTGGCACCCTCTCCATAGATTCAGCATAGGCAACTGTGAACCCGGCGAAAATAGAAAAGAATTGACCGCCTACCCGCTCGTAAACGTGTGCCAAAGGCAGAAACGAGAGGGCAAGATCGCTTTCAAAGAATTCGGATGTTTCTAAAATAGATTTGCAAACGGAATGAATGGTTGAATGCAGCAACATGGCGCCTTTCGGAATGCCAGTAGTCCCCGATGTGTAGACAATGGTTGCAAGATCAGTCGGTTGAACCGAACTAATGCGATCAGGCAAATCGTTAGGGTGACCCGGCAAATGAACTTCGCCATCTTTGAGCAGATCGTCCCAACTTAAGATGCGTAGCCGGCTATCGCTTGCTTGAATCGCTCCTTCCATTTGGATAACAAAGCGTAATTTAGGAGGCAACACTGGAATTGAAAGAACTTTGGTAAGTTGTCCTGCGTTTTCTACAAACACTCCCACTGCATCGCTGTGATCCATAATGTATCGAGCTTCCGGTGAGGCAAGGGTTGGATAGACAGGCACTGTCGTTCCTGCAATTGATAGAATTGCCAAATCTGCCCACGTCCATTCCGGCCGTGTCTGGCTCATGATCGCAACTTTCTGATTTCTTTCAACGCCTAGTTTGAGCAGACCGCCTGCGGCCAATTCGACAACCCGCCCATGCTCACGCCAGATGACGGGTCTAAAGCTCCCATCTTTTTTGTGAAGAATAGCCGCTTTCTCCGGGTGCTTTTTCACTCGTTCCCAGAAGACATCTACAATCGTTTCTTTGCTCAAAGTTCTATCCTTTCTGAGACAAGGGATTGGCCAGATTATCTGTTGGTCTAACTGCTTCGGCTAACCATGATAGATAAGGTGTGTGGCCTGCCGTAATAGGAAGCATTAGGATTTCCGGTACTTCATAGCTATGTAGTTCTTTAATGCGTTTTTCAATTGCATGCCATTGTGATTCATCAGTTTTGATCAGCAAAAGGCTCTCTTCATCTTTGCACAATTCGCCTTTCCATCGGTAAACGGAAGTGGCAGAAGCAACTATGGATACGCAGGCAGCAAGACCCTCTTCCACCAATGGTTGTGCGATGCTTTCAGCGTTCGCGGGCAAGCAGCTCACGATTACTAAAACTGCCTGCGGCATGATTAGGCGTTACTCCTGGACAATTCAGTTCCAACTTCGCCAACGAACTCTTGCAGGGCTCCAGTAAGTTCCATAAAAGCTTCCGGTTGTAAACGCGGCATACGATAGCGTTTGTGCATTTTGAGCGTAATGGCATGCACGCCCAATTCTTCGCTTGCAAATCTGTGCAGCTTAACAAGATCGTCTTCAATGCTCACTGTTGATACGGGCTCAATAGCCATTAGTTTCAGCCGCAAACGACTAGCTAAATCTTGGGAATGTTCATCTGCATAAATACGCAGCCCGGGCGATTCGTGCCATGGCGAACCCATTAGGAAAATTACAAGACCAATCTTTCCGGTGCGTACGATGTCTGCAAATGCTCTTCGGAAAGGCGTTTCCAAATACAAACATGGGTCTGCAACGCAACAGTAGTTGCTGTAGAGGGCGTGGCTGTGGGATACGCGCGCTAGCAATGTGGCAATTGTACCGGTAAAGGCATCAGCTTCTTGAAATTCACCATCACGCCAAAAAGCTGTTGCGTGCGGAGCGACTATCAAGACGGGCAGGTCTCCGCCTACAAATTTGTAATCTGGTTCTCCTGAAGGAGGTAATTGTTCGTATCGTTCTGCTAAATAGCCCTCGTGCTGCAACGCCCACTGCAAGGGAGTTATTTGAGGTTGTTCTTCAATTATGTAATCGAGAGCATGATCGACATCGCCGAAACGGGCCTGGGAATGAAGCAAAACCCAGGGGCTGAAAGGCGATTGACCAACAACCGTTACAACTTTGCCACGTCTATGAGCATAAAAAATTTCCATGGCAGTTGCGTAACTGGAGCGGTTCAAGTTCGCCAGAAGAGCGTCACATTGGTCGATGAGCTCCAGCGAACGAGAGACTCGTTGCTTTAGCCCGTCGTTCATTTCAATGCGGAAATCTTCGTTCCAGGCTAATTCGAGCGGATTGACTACCTTCAATCCGTAGCGCTGCAGTTTTGTAAGAGCAAGTGAACGCCAGTCATTTATGGGGCCCAGACCTGCTACATCTTGGGCATCTATCGTGCCACCAGTCAAATATATTGATGACAACATTAGTGCTTGTGTGCCTCTCCGGGGTTCATCCTGTTCTGAATTGTCTCAGATTTTGCGCTAACATTTGAGAACTATATACCACAGGAGCCGGCTTATGGCACCCTCCCGTTCAACCAGAAATCGAAAGGTGATGCAGCTTTTCTGCATTTTAGTGGCATCCTTAGCTGGACTTTCCAACTGTTCGCAAGCGCAACGGCAGGCGGAAATGAATCCTGTTTTCGCGCCAGTCGCGGGCAATGTTTCAGCGCCAGCAGGCAATCTTGCTTACGATGATAATGATGTATTAGCCGCACAATCAAATCGCCTCATTAAAGTCGAAGTGACAGTAACAGCTCCCGTCAAAAAGATGTTGCCCGAAGATGACGTTGGGCTGCCGCACGAGAAGTTCTTGATAGTGCTTTCAAACGGCAGTACTGTCTTGATTGCGCATGACATTAAATATGCGCCAGTTGTTCCTGTGCATCCAGGCGACATGGTTCGGATTCATGGCGAATATATTTGGAATGCCAAAGGTGGACTCATTCACTGGACACACCGCTCTGATTCGCCTCGGCATGAAAGCGGCTGGATCGAATTTAACGGACAACGCTATGAGTAAGTTATGACTTATAGTGCTAATAGATCGCAATAATTTCAATTAAGCAAAGTGGCAATTTTGGGTGTAACGAACCACTTCAACACACCTGGAGATGTGGGTGGCAGGTCGCTTACATCAACTCGGCAAACGCCCGATTTCTTGAATGGAATTTCCAGTTCCGGACCAGACCAGAGAAGAGTCGCTGCTAATCGCCCAATGTCAGGCTCATGACCGACCAAAAAAACTTCCTCAAAAGGTTGGAACTTGCGAAGAAATTTATAGAGATCGCTGGCATTGCCGCCAGGTGAAAGGGCGTCTGTGATTTCAAGTCCATGCTTAACGGCAAGGACATCATGAACAATTTCCGCTGTTTGCTTTGCCCTTACAAGCGGACTCGAGATAACTAAATTGGCGCCTACACCTGACCGCTTTAAACCGGAAGCAACTGCCCTTGTTTCAGCTCGACCCTCATCTGTTAGATGGCGCTGAAAATCGTTGTGGACGGCACCTCCAATCCGGTCGATCGCGATGCCATGACGCATCAAATATAGCTTCATATCTAGCAGTATCCCTGGTGGCCGTAATTAGTTTACAGCGACTTTCATTGCAGTCCAGTGCCCATGCTTGCTTGACAATCCCAGAATGTTCTAGCGCATCAAATATGCTTTTTCTTGACGTGTTGGAATTGAATCCAATTGGAAAGGAAGAAATCCGTTAGCAGTGTAGTATGCAAGCGGGTCTTTGTTTTTGCACAAGGACCAATTAGGATGTTTCGCTCTAATTTGATGTGCCTTTACTCGCAGTGAATTGGCAAGAGCTACGTTTCCCAAACTTTCTTCGAGATCCGCCAGTTTTTCGGAAGATACTACGAAGCCACTAGCAGCGATACTATTGTCGGTCGTGTCTTTTGGATTGAGATTGTTTTGAAAACTATCGTAAGACATTTGCAAATATTTGCGAGATTCTTGTTTTGTGATTCCATTAAGAGTTCCCACTACGTAAGCGTTCCAGGCTGTCAAAGGATTTTTTTGACCAAAGGCGGCTTTTCTGGTTTCAAGACCTTTTTCACAAAGTGTTTTTGCTTCATTTGCCTTGTGTTGTTGTGCCATAGCGAGAGCCATTTTTAGATCGAACATCAAATCTGGTTGATTTTTGGAAAGTTGATTTTTGGAAGATAGATCACGTGCGATAGTGAAGTATTTGATTGCATCAGCGGGTTGTTTTGCACCAAGATAGTCGTTGGCAAGCATGTAATTTCCCATTTTTAAACTGGTGACGTCATTTGCTTTGGTGCGTTGCAGATATTGCAACATCGACTTCGCAACTGCAATTGCATCTTGCCATTTTCCGCTTTGACAAAAGCTTGTATTGATAACGCAAGCTTTTCCGATTAGCTCCGCGTTATATCTGTCGCGGACAGTCAGCTCAACATCGAGATAGCGCTTGGCACAATAATCTTTAGTGTCTGAGTTTGTTGCTGTTTCACCGTGCGAATAAAGAGTGTCGGCAATGTCATCCATCCAAACGGACATTTCAGGATCATAGGCTTTGGTATTCAGAATAGGTTTGATAGTGTCGATTGCCTTTTGCACATAGGGATCAACTTCAGCAAATCGCCTGTGGTTTGCTCTTTCTCGAATCAGATAGCTGAGGACTTCGAGCTCCTGGGTTTTTGTCCCTGAAGTTTTTGCTTCCTGCAAAGCCTCGCGCCAAATTTCATCGGCACGTGTGCTGTTGCCGTTGTCCTCGAATTCCTTGGCCAGGATTTTCTGTTCTTGCAGTTTGGATTTCTTTATCGATGGTTCAACAGCAAAGGCTTTTTGGCAAAGAACAAGAGGCATTGCAGCTATGATTGCGGTTCCCGCAAATGCAAATGCAAAAGCATTGAGTTTTGATTTTAAAAACATATCCATCAACCCGACCCTTAACGATTCATTCCCCAAAATAGACTCTTAAATTCAGACTCTAAAATTCAGAATAGGGGTCTTCTGTGGCAAAAGGCTGACAAGAGTTGGCCAAAATTCAATTTTTGGATTCGAACTGGCGCCGTGACGATTTGAGCTAAAGAACGTAAGATTGCATCGGAAGAAATTTAATCAGGCATTTGACCGGGCATTTACAGGATTTATGAGCGCCAAACCAAGGATATTGGGACTCGATGTTGGAGATAAACGCATCGGCATAGCCATATCGGATCCGCTCAGAATCACTGCAGCCGGATTGGAAACAATCAAAAGAAAAAATACAAAGACCGATGTGAAGGCTGTTGTTGAACTAGCCGAGCGTCACGGTGCCGTGCAGATTGTTATTGGCTTACCTCTTAACATGGATGGCTCACACGGCGAGCAAGCCGATAAAGTAAAGTCGTTTGGACGCAAGCTTGCACAGCAGTCGGGGTTGCCGATTGTTTATGAAGATGAACGGTTATCAACCATCTCTGCAATCCGCACTTTGACATTGCAAGGGGTTAAAACCGGTCATAACAAGGAGCTGGTTGATAGGCAAGCCGCCGCGATTATTTTGCAAAGATTTCTGGATGCTAACGAGCCACCGCCGTCAGCGTAGATTGAGGCGGTCAGAAAAGCTCAGAAGAGGCGTTAGGCAGCTCAGAACAGCTTTTTAGTGGGCTCAGAAAAAGTTCAGTATTTCTCTTAATTAAATTACTGCTGGCAACGTCACGTGGAACGTGGTGCCTTCGTCTTTGCGGCTCTGAACTTTAATTTCGCCGCCGTGAGCAGTAACAATTTGCCGGCAAAGATAGAGACCCAAACCAGTAACCGCGGAATATTTCTTACCTGGTTCGCCTTGCCAAAAGCGCTGGAACAAAACTTCCGGATCTTCAAGTTCGATACCACAGCCGGTATCACTGATATTTATTTCAACTAGCGACTCTCTTGTTCTGGCAGCTACCGTAACGCGGCCTTCTTTCGGCGTAAACTTGATGGCGTTGTCGACTAGATTGCCTAGCATCATGCGTATGGCTCTGCGATCACCGGATATGGAAGGATCGCCTTCTATTTCTGGTGAAAGTGTGATACCAGAAACGGTGGCACTATTTTCGAACGTCCGCAAACACATAGGGACGATTTCGGTCAAATTCAGTTTTTCGAAAATTAGATTGGCTGACGCGGTTTCATATCGGTAAACTTCAACAAGCTCTTGCACCATTTCCAAAACATGGAGGTTACTAGCCTTAATCAGTGAAATGCTTTCTTCTTGCTGGGCCGTAAGAGGTCCCTGTCCCTTTCGCAAAAGTGAGTTAAGAATCATATCGGCGCCCACAAGCGGGCTCTTTAAGTTGTGTGAGAGTGCCGCGATAAAATCTTCGCGTTGCTGCCTCAATAGTTCCCTTTCGGTAACCTCGACTGTGCTTAGTACCAGTCCACTTACAGCTTCGCGCCCGGCTTTGAGAGGTCCAAGTGACATTTCCCAGTAACGGGGTCCAACCCCTCCGCTTGCTTCCAGCTCATCGATTCGAACTTGCTTGCGAGAAACGGATTCTCCAGACTGTAAAGCATCTAGAAACAATTGCTTGGGCAGCGACGGTACAAGTTCCAAAATGCGGCGGCCAATAAGCTCATCGCTCGCCATGCCCAGAAGTTTGCCAGCAGCCTGATTGGCTTCGACAACCTCGAGGTTAAGATCAATTTTCCAAATGCCAATCGGTGCAAATTCAACCGTCTTTAGCTTTTGGGTAGCGTCGATCATGGTTAGTAGTACCGAGCGGTTTGTTTCATCACCGTAACCGGTGATAGCATCAAGCATATAAAAACCGCAGTGAAGTAACATCATACGCCGGGGTGATTGTGGGAGGGGTTTCTATCACCCGGACGGTCCGTATCTATGGTCGAGATACGATATAATCCCTCTGCACGGTGAAGCAGACCGATAATCTAGTCGGCTTCACACCCATTTTCCTCCCATTTTTAGAGGTCCGGATGCACGCAGCTTATATCGCATTGCTTATCATACAAGCCCTTTTGGGTTTGTTAATGATTGTTCTTGTCCTTTTGCATTCGCCAAAAGGCGAAGGCATGGGCGGAATTGGCGGATCGGCAAACCTGTTTAGCGGCAAACGTGGAGCCGAAGCGGGTTTAGACAAACTGACCTGGTCTGTAGCCGGCGGGTTTGGCTTAATTTGCGTAGTTCTGGGCTTCGGGTTCGTCCATTAGTTCATCCTTCATTTTATTAATGCCATTCAAGCTGCCCACTACTGAGGAAAAGGCGGATTACGTTGAAAAGCAATTCGATCGAATTGCTCGCGGTTATGACCGCGCCAATGACGCAATCAGCTTTGGTATGCATCGACTTTGGAAGCAACGGGCTATAGCCGCCCTTAACCCGAAACCAGGCGGACGATATCTTGATGTCTGTTGCGGCACAGGCGATCTTGCTTTGCGTATTGCCCAGAAGGCTGGCTCCGGCAGCGAAGTTGTCGGATTGGATTTTTCTGCGAATATGCTTGACGTAGCCAGGCACCGTATACGCCACCAATCATCTGCACAATTAGAACGGATGGCTAAAATCGAATGGCTAAAAGGAGATGCCCTAGACTTGCCATTTCCAGATCAATATTTCGATGGAGCGATAATCAGTTTTGGCTTGCGCAATCTTTCCGATCTGCCCAAAGGCATAGCGGAAATGGCGCGTGTAGTGAAGCCGGGTGGACATGTTGTGAACCTTGATCTCGGTCATCCTCAAGGTATATTTTTTGCACCTCTTTTCTATTTCTTCTTCCGGCATATAGTGCCTGTGATGGGTCAGCTTCTTCAGAACGACAAAACGGCTTATACATATTTGCCGAGTTCACTTGAGACTTATCCCAAGCCGGATGGCATCACGGAAATTTTCAAGGCGGCTAAATTGCAAAACATCATCTATGAACCCCTGGCATTCAGCTCTGTAGCAATGCACAAAGGAACTGTTGGTTGAACGAGAACGCCCCCTCGCTGCTCGTTATTGTTGGAGATCTTTCAGCTGATCGGCATGTCGGCAAGATTCTCGCCAAGCTAAAAGAATCTGCTCCCCAACTCAAAGTGTGGGGGATTGGCAGCGAAAATATGCGTCGAGAAGGAGCAGAGCTGCTTCTCGACTGCAAAGAGTTTTCAAGCATAGGCATAGTTGGAGTAATCAAATTAGTGCCGTTTTTAGCACGACTTCGTGAACGGATGCTCGGTGAAATAGCTAAACGAAAGCCGCAAGCCGTCTTGCTCGTAGATTATGGTGGATTCAATTTGCCGCTTGCTTCAGGAATTAGAGAACGGTTTGGATCGCTGCCGATTATTTATTTCATTTCGCCGCAAGTCTGGGGATCACGTCCCTGGCGGATTAATACCATTGCCAGCACGGTTACAAAAATGCTCGTCATTTTTCCATTTGAACGAGAACTCTACGAAAAACACAAAGTGCCGGTGCGTTTTGTCGGTCACCCTCTTGCCCAGGATGTTGAAGCTTTCAGGGGCTCTGGCTCGGGTTCCAACCGAGAAGAGTTTTGCAAAACCAATGGCTTAAAACCTAATGATCCGATCATTGCAGTTTTTCCAGGCAGCAGAAAATCAGAAATTAAAACTCTTATGCCTGTCCTTCAAGAAGGCATGAATTGGCTGAGTTTCGAACGTCCCCGGGTGCAATTTGTAATTTCGGAAGCAAATGAAGATTTAGGCAAGCAAATTCGACTTATGCTTAAGGGCGATGCAGATGACAGCCGCAACGCAAAGCCTGTCTATGTAAATGCTGCTAAGAACCAGGAGCTTCTTGCCGCATGCGATCTTGTGTGGGCTAAATCCGGAACGACTTCTCTTGAAGTTACGTTGTTCGGCAAGCCAATGCTTGTGTTCTATAGGGGCGATTGGCTTAGTTACTTTATTTTTCTTGGCCTCAAAAGAGTGCGACGCGTGTCGTGGCCCAACCTTCTAGCTGGCAAAAATCTTGTGCCTGAACTAATTCAACTGGATTGTCGGGCCGAACAACTCGTAAAATATAGTCGCGACTTACTGGATGTGCCCAAGTTAAGGGAAGAGATTTCGGCTGAATTGCTTTCCCTGCGCGACCATTTAGGTGAAGGAGAGTTTGCATCTGCCGTTTCCGAAGAAATTTTGAAAGTCGCCAAATTACAGGATCTCATCACAAAAACTTGAAAAGCTTAATCTTCAACGAACAAAACCGCACCTATTATCGACTGCTTCAATATCTCCGCCCCTATTGGCCAATGTTTGTTGCCGGGCTTTTAGCGGCCATCCCCTATGGTGCTATGGATGGTGCAATTGCATATATGGCGGGCCAAGGCCTGCAGAAAATCTTCATCGACGGCAGGCAGCATCTTGTGTTTTGGGTACCGGTAGCAGTTTTGGTTGTTGCTTTTCTGCAAGGAATATTTCGATTTTTCGAAACCTATTGCATCAGGTACGTAGGCGGTGCTGCGATCAGAGATTTGCGACAAGAAGTGTTCACGCATTTAGAGAAGCAGCAGCTTCACTACTTCCAGAGCCAATCTTCCGGTGTCTTTATCGGCAGAATGATCAATGATGTGGCAGTAGTTGAAAATGCCATCTCGCAAACATTTCAATCGCTCATCAGCCGCACTGCGACTCTTTTATCTTTGGCAGCAGTGCTCGTTCTGCAAAGTTTCTGGCTAAGCGCAATTGCACTTAGCATTCTTTCTTTGATTGTTATTCCTGTTTCGATATTCGGTAAGCGCATTAGAAAATCGGCTCGCAGTGGGCAGGAAGCCATTGGTGATTTAGTCTCGGTGCTTTCGGAATCAATTCAAGGCGCAAAAATAGTGCACGCCTTCAATCTTGAAGAGCATCAGATTGCACGGTTCAGACTAACGAACGCCAACTTCTTTCAGAACACAATTAAAGCAGTGCGCGCTGAAGCGATGCTTTCTCCTGTTCTTGCGATGATTGGTGCCTCCGGAATTGCAATTGTTATCTGGGTTGCAGGCTATCAAGTTACGCATGGACAAATGACGTTAGGTGCACTCACCTCATTTGTGATTGCTCTTTTGCTTCTCTACTCACCAATCAAAAACATTGGACGGATAAACGGTGTTTTGCAGCCGGCGCTTGCTGCTGCTGCCCGTATTTTTGAACTGCTCGATATTCAACCGGAACTGATAGACAGTCCTAATGCAGTCAGAATGGAAAACGAACCGCACCATCTTCAGTTTGTGGAAGTTTCATACCGTTATCCCGGTCACAGCAATCTCGTTTTGCAAGACATAAACATCGATGTTCCGCCGGGACGAATGATCGCGTTGGTAGGACTTTCAGGAAGCGGCAAATCCACAATAGCTAATATGGTGCCGCGTTTCTTCGACCCAACTAGTGGCGTAATAATGATAGACGGGCTCCCGCTTGCGTATTACACAATGCAGTCTTTGCGTTCGCAAATTGGGCTTGTCACGCAAGACAATTTTCTCTTCAATATGACCGTTGAAGAAAATATTCGTTTGGGCAAACTGGATGCAACAAAAGCTGAAATCGAGGCGGCGGCGCAATCTGCTTACTGCCATGATTTCATTTTGAATCTCAAAGATGGCTATCAAACAATGATTGGCGAACGCGGGGTTAAGTTATCTGGTGGGCAGCAACAGCGTGTTGCGATCGCTCGTGCGATTTTGAAAGACGCTCCAATTCTCATTCTTGATGAAGCGACAAGTTCCCTCGATAACGAATCGGAAGCGGCCGTGCAAAAGGCTCTCGATAACCTCATGAAGGGGCGCACGGTGATCGTGATCGCTCACCGACTTTCAACTGTTCAACATGCGGATCAAATATTGGTTCTCGATGCTGGACGCATTGTCGAAACTGGTACACACACTGGTTTGATTGCTAAAGAAGCTTCCTACGCCCGTTTAGTGAAAGCGCAGTTCGAAAGACCGGTCGCCTAATTTAAACGCTCCGGCGCGGCTGTGCCGCTTCTCAATATTGAAGTGCTCCGGCGCGGCTGTGCCGCTTCTGCGTGCGTTTTTTGCTAAGTCCGAAATAGCATCCGCTATGATGAAATAGTAGGATGCAGGAAGTGCAGGAAGTTGATGATGCTAACAAGCATGGAAGAAACGAAGGCGGCGTTTGTCGGTATCACGATGACTGTTTGCGTTTACTGACTACAATCCCCGAGTAGAACGTGCAGATAGCGAGAATGCTGTCTATAACTTCTACAAAGCTAGAAATTTCGCCAAGCTGCTAAGTTAGTTTTGTTCCCTCCATCACAGGAACATGGCTTTCCGACACTCGATCGGCTTTGGCAAAATTCATTCCGAACATAACTAGAACTATGCCAACTATTTGTAACCATGTTGGTTGTTCTCGCAGTGCTACAGCAGCAAATATGATCAGTAACGGGCGCTGAGCCATCGCTATAATCGAGATGCGCGTTGCTCCCACCTTGGTCATGGCAGTGACAAACGAGACATTCGCCACTGCCGCAGAAATTCCTATTGCCGCGCAAATTGGAACAAGCGAAAGCGATGGCATCGGTACAAATGCAAAGCCAGGCAGGGAAAAGATTCCGATGAAAGCGAAACACATGGCCGCGCATTGAACTGGGCTAACTGTGTCTGTGAGTTCTTCCATCTTCACTCTGTAGAAACTGGAAGTGCACACTGCAATCAATACGGCGACTAAGCCAATTGGATTACTATTGAAAGTGTTCCATTCCAAACTTAGCAACACACCCACAAAACAAAGTGCAAATCCCAGCCAAAAGTATTTGGCTAAAACATCTCGACCAAGGCGCTGATTTAATAGCGCCACTATTGCCGGTGTCGTAGTTACAACGGTGATAACGGTCACCGCAGTTAAATAGTCGAGTGCCAAAAGCGTGCAAAAACCTGTGGTCATGAGGAGCAAACTCACAGGCAACACTCGTCTGGTATTTTCAAAATTGAGCGCATTCCTTCCGAATAAAAAGGGCGCTAACACGATTGCAGCAGCGATGTTTCTAATAATGAATAGCTCTTGTGGATGTAACCCGAAGCGGTAGGAGTATTTAGCGACAATGGGTTCCAGCGCTCCTGCAATTAGCGCAAAAACAACCCAGAAGGCTTTGGTTCGTCTTGAAGTCATGCCGTTTTAATCAAATTGTTATACGGGCAGCACGGGGCATCGTTTTGGAAAGCGATGGCTCTCTTTTGTGGCATAAACAGCGAACCGTCTGATCAGCTCCTCTCGCAAATGCTCGGGTTGAACAATTGCGTCAATTACTTGTTCGGCGGCGAGCTTATAGATATCAACATCAGCGCGGTATTCGTTTCGTTTTTGCTCAACAAATTCGGCGCGCTCGGATTCCGGCAGTTCCATAATCTTATTGAAGAAAACCGCATTCACAGCTGCTTCCGGCCCCATTACAGCGATCCAGGCAGTAGGTAAAGCCAGGCAAGCGTCAGGCTCAAAAGCTGGACCGCACATAGCATAGAGTCCGGCTCCATATGCTTTGCGCAGGATGACGGAAATTTTTGGCACTTGCGCAGAGGACATCGCTGAAATCATCTTTGCACCAGAACGAATGATGCCGGCTCGTTCAACTTTGGTTCCGATCATGAATCCAGGCACGTCAGCTAAAAACAAAAGTGGAATGTTGAAAGCATCGCAAAGCCAAATGAAGCGCGCCGCTTTATCTGCAGAATCAACAAAGAGAACGCCTCCTTTTACCTTCGGTTGATTAGCGACTATGCCGATTGCTGAACCATTTAAGCGCGCAAACCCAGTCACCAATTCAGGAGCGAACAATTTCTTTATTTCGAAAAACGATCCTTCGTCAATTAATTTATTGATTGCATCGTAAATATCGAAAGGCACATTTTCCTTTTCCGGAATAATTTGCGTGAGCGTTTTTTCGATTTGCTTTGGTGCTTTTTCAGGGACCGGCGCAACTTTGGAGTGCCAGTTATTGGGCATGAAGGCCAAGTATTTCTTGCAAACTTCAATGCCTTCTTCCTCTGAAGTAACAAGCACATCCCCGCAGCCTGAAACGGAACAATGCATACGAGCGCCGCCCATCTCCTCAAGCGTAACCTTTTCACCAATCACCATTTCGGCCATACGTGGTGAACCCAGGTACATAGAAGCATTGGCTTCGTTCATGATCACGATGTCGCAGAAAGCAGGAATATAAGCACCACCAGCTGCAGAGGGGCCAAATAGCACGCAAATTTGGGGAATGAATCCCGACATTTTCACTTGATTGTGGAAAATGCGTCCGGCTCCGCGCCTTCCTGGAAACATTTCAACTTGATCTGTAATGCGAGCACCGGCTGAATCCACAAGGTAAATCAGTGGCACTTCGAGTTGAATTGCAGTTTCTTGAATGCGAATGATCTTTTCAACTGTGCGTCGTCCCCAGGATCCAGCTTTAACGGTTGAGTCGTTAGCCATAAAACAAATTGTCTTGCCATCCACCCGACCGACTCCAGTTATGACTCCGTCGGCCGGTAATTCCGGTTCGAGACAATTGGCAAAAGCGCCGTCCTCTACTATTTCGCAATCTGGGTCGAGCAAAAGCTTGAGCCTGTCTCTTGCAAACAGCTTGCCTTCTTCTTTTAGTTTTTTGTGGTACTTTGGCGCGCCGCCTGCACGAATTGCATTTAGCTTGTCATCAAGGAACTGTGCCTTATCCGGTACCTTGTCAGAAGGACTCTTCACATCGACTTCCATAGCTCTTAACATCCATAAACCAATGATACTGCGCTCAGAAGGTAGTCTGAGAGCGCGCCTTATTGTACTGCCTGGCGTGGGCTATTCTTTTAGATGTTTCGTCGATGGTTTGTAGACGTTCTGGATGTGTTCTGGAGATACTCTGGGCTAATCAATTTTCAACTAACCGGCACAAAAATAGCTATATTTGACTTATGAAAATCGCTTTTGTAGGTCTGGCAATATTGAGCTTGATCGTTTTGACGGCACCGCAAGCCCAGGCTGCCCGGCAGCAAATCTTTGCTCAGGGTGGACCGGGTTCTTCCAATAGATTGGGCGCCGAGGGGCAATCTGCCTATATCGTTTCCTCACAAGGACAAAACCGAGGCATCCTTATATCTAAGGTTGCTACAAACGGTTTAGCCGACAACGCCGGATTATCTGAAGGGGATGTTTTGCTCAACGTAAACGGCCATGTGATGGCAAGTTTTCCTGATGCGGAGAGAGTGCTTAGCGATCTACCCAGTGGGATAGTGAAATTTACCTATGCTCGGCAAGGAGATACAGGTCTTTTGCTCTACAGCCCATCAGTACGGTACACCAATCCAAACCCGGCCTCATCGCGAAGCACCAGCATTGCTCATTCTTCAACTCCAGATAAGGCGCGCTCGGCTAAAGATCGCCTCTCTAGTTATGACTCAATGATTCCCCAACTGGAGTCTTACATGGTTCAGTTGGTGAATGCAGATCGAACTAAGAATGGATTAGGCTCACTTGGAGTAAGTTCATCCATTGCAGGAGTAGCGAAGGACTTTGCAAAGGACATGGCAAATCGTGGCTTCAAAGCGCATATAGACCCGGAAGGTAGAGATCCAACCGCAAGAGGACGCGCTGCTGGACTGAACTTTCAACTGGCAGAAAATCTTGGCTGGTATAACGGCGCCAGTCCAGAAGTTGAAGTAAAAAAAATCCACGACATCATGATGAATGAACCGCCCAATGATCCACATAATCATCGCGGCAACATACTGAATGCCAGTTTTAGTTCCATAGGTGTGGGAATCGCCTTCAATCCGAAAACGGGCGAGATGAATTTGGTGGAAGATTTTTCCTTGTAATTTTCGGGCCGGCGGAATGCTTTTTATCGCTGTCTTTGAAACCTAAAGATAGGCCCTACGGTTTGCGCCTAAAGCTCAGCGCCAGCGCCAAACAGAAATACAAGCGGGCCATCTCCCCAGGTGGACCGCTTGTATTGTTCCTGTCTGTAGGTAATAACGCTGATGAAGCGAAAAAGTTCAACGGAAAGCATTAAATGTGGTGACCGTATAGTACTCAGAATTTCTTCAGTACTTCTGAGAACGTTAAATAGTCAAAAATAGTCCAATCGCGGGTTATTGAATCACTAGTGTTAGAAAAACAGGTACTAAGGCAAGCCTTGTAATGCCCTGCTGATCGCATTTTGCCTTTTTCTTGAATTTTGAGTGGCTCAGAAATAACTACTTATTCCTGAGCACAAAAAAAGTTAGTTATTAGGGTTGGTTCACGATTCATAACTTCATGTTTCGTCCACACCTTTATGTTGGAATAGGGATAAGCAAAAGGTAGGAGTCTGTTTTGAAACTATCATCAAAGCTTGTTCAATTCGCGTGTGCATCTTTAATGATGGCCGGAGTGGCTGCACAGGCTGAGGACAACATGCGCATCGCACCCAGCTATTCAACATCGGAAACAGCAGACGCTTCCATTCCGAATGCAAATCGATCTACTCCGCAGTTTCGTGTTTTCATTCCGGAACAACAGCAGGCACAACCGGGCAGTAATCCACTCAAATCCTCTATAGACAAAAGGATTTTGGATAGTGGGCTTACGCAGCAACAAGCTAAAAAGCTTTCTGACCACGACGTTATTTTATTGGTCGACAAATCTTGGTCGATGGGCACCAACGATTGTCCTACTCCTCACTTTATGACAGGAAAGCTTGGTGCTTTCCTAAATATGGCGGCGAGCCAATCGGACGATCGCATTTCTCGCTGGGAATGGTGCCTTGCCCAAACATCGCAAATGGCCAAGCAAACTGAATACGTCTTGGCACAAGGATTTTCTGTCATCCTGTTTGATGGGCGTTTCAATATCTACCCGCATGTTAATGCTAAACAGTTGAAAAAGATTTTCTCGGACAACGATCCAGGCGGTAGCACCAAATTAGAAGGTCCGCTCAGCGCAACATTCTCCGACTATTTTCAAAGAATAACGAGTGGTGGTAAAACGAAGCCGCTGGTGATTGGTATCATCACTGATGGCTGCCCAACACATCCTGATGAAGTGCGCCAGACAATTGCTTCGGCAACTCGCCGCATGAAAAATCCCGACGAAATTACGCTTGTATTTTTTATGGTTGGTGAGCACGATCGCAAGGGCGAAGAATTCGTCTACCGCGCTAGCCACGATTTGCAAAACGACGGCGCCAGATTCAATATCGTGAGGTCCGTATCTTTCAACGAGTTGGAACGGTCTGGTTTAGCACGGGCACTGGCCGATAATTTGCGCTAACATTACACGCAAAATTGTGATCAGTGGCAGATTTATGAGTGATGGTATGGAAGCAAAAACTCTTTTCGTTCGCTTATTTCTGGGTGTTTTCAGCTTCAGTCTTTTGAACCAACCGACGCAAGCTCAAGATGTGGTGTCCGGAATTCATATCGAGCAAAAGGTTAAAGATGTTGGCAAGCTATCGACATATATTTCAAACAAGGGCGTCAAATGCTCGATGCCAGTTGGAAACGTTCTTTTTGTTGCACCGAAATTCGACTCCTATTTCTTTAACGATGTCAATCATCTTTTCTGCTTCTATCCGTACACGGAGTGGACTCAGAACATGGCTGCCAAAGAGATGATGCGTCAGGCGCAAGTGAAGAAGGATCGCACACAATTTACGCCCTGGCAGCGCACGAACCGGCACGACAAAGTGATGGGAGAAGACACAACCTGCTACACCAAAGATATGATTGCTCCCCAGCGTATTAAGTACTATGCCTGGATAGCGGAGGCGCCGAAGTTTAAGCAAGCCGCCCAACTTTTGCATCCCACCTTTCTGCAGATGTACGACCAGGTGCCTCCGATGTTGGGATTTCCTCTTGTCATAACAGAAACGTTCGCTAGGGATGGACGCCAGGTTGCTGTTTGGCAAACTACTAACATTCGTTCTGAATCACTAGATGCAACTGCCTTCACTTTTCCAAGCAACTACACACGCGCCAAGAATGAATTCGAAGTCATGGGATCTGCAATTGACGATGCGATGGATGGATATGGTGGTTTAAGGCGCCAATTGGTGAACCCACCGAAATAGTGACGAAAAGCACTGATTAGAAGGCGCACCAGAAGCTAAACCAAAAAAGTACGCAAATAAAAACACCGTCCAGATAAATCTGCGACGGTGTTCTTACTACTGCCTGACTGCCCCTTGCGAAGTGGGCTCAGTATCTAACTACGCTTCAGCCAGTCCTTCACGTAATTCGGGCTTCACTTGCTACCGTTTCCAGCTAGCGCCAGCTTGGTGTTTCTGCAAGGCCCCTCGGCTCATAGCACTCAACTTGGTGTGTGTGCTCACCGCTTATGTAATTAGTTTATCCGTTCCCATCCAGGAGTGAAGTACCCCAAAGGACATTTAAGACTTGCACAAATCAAAATTTGAGATCCGCATATCAGCTAAATTGTTCGCCGCAAATTACATTAACAAGCGCTTGAACCAAACAGGTACAAGCCAACTCGAAAACTGCATACAGGCTAGCGATCCAAAAGATATATACAATATATAAGCAAGTGCTGTTCCTTATTTCGGAACGTAGGCAAATCGGTAAAAAGAGACGGGATTTGCTGTTAACTACTTCTTTCCAAACCGCAGTTTCTCTATATGCAAACTGCAGGCGACCGATATTGAATTTAAATAGTTGGGAAAGCTTTTGGTTGTTGCTTCACGGTCATCACCGTAAAAAGCTCTTTGTCTTGTCTCTCGGCAACTGAATCCGGAGGAACGTGAACGATATCGAAAGTAAAAAACTCTTTGAAAGTATCAAATATCTCGCTGTTGGTGACAGCGAATGGTGGACCGCTCCCTTTTCTTTCCAGAGTCCACCAAAGAGCAATCAATTTGCCGCCTGGTTTTAGTAAGTCGCGCACTACGTATGCATATTGATTGCGGCGACTTGGATGTATGGCAACGAAGCATGAATGTTCAAGAACATAATCGAATTGATTATCGCAATCGGTCAGGTTAAAAATATTCCGTTCGAGTACATAAGCATTACGCCCCAGGACACCTGCTTGAGTAAACAGATTTGTCGTTGCTGCTATGGCGGAAGGCGCAAAGTCTACGGCGACGACTTCAAAACCACGTTGCGCAAAAAAGAGAGCATCTTGGCCTGTTCCACATCCTAAAACAGCAATGCGTCCGGGTGGCACCGCATATGGTGAATCCATAAATGTCTTCAACGGAGGAGCGAAACTATTCAACTCCCAGGGGGTTCGACCGGTTCGGTACAAGACCTCCCAGTAGTTAGTCTCTTCTACTGACAGAGGTAAGGCTTGATCTGCCAATTCGACTAAATACCTTTCAGATTCCCGTTAAAGGACAAAAAAGTGCGGTTCCCTACATCAATCTATTAACTTTAACAGAGGGAACCGCTAATAGCCATGATATATCCACCCCGCGCAATGGCCAATATCCTGAACATTAACTTCCTCGGGAAGCGCCTAATGAATTTAATGGCCCTTTAGAAACCACGGCTCAGCCTGATAAAACCGGCTAAGGGCACGACTGCCAGCTAGCGGATCTTTGCCAAGCGCTGAATCAAAGCGTGGGTTTCCGGGAGCTTGAAGAGCATACAAAGAGCGAAATACAGAGCGCCACCAATTGCGGTGTCCAGCCCAATTTGAAGCAGAAGATAGACTAGACCCGTTGCAGGCAGTAAGGTCTCCAGAAAGCGCTGGCAAAAATAGATTGCTGTTCCGCTTAGCGCGCAGCAAAAGATGATGATACTGAAAGGCTTGAACAGTTTTGTAAGACCGAGAGGTCCAATTTTGAGGCGCAGCAAAAAGGAAAGTAAGGTCAAATTGAAAACGGTAATGAGAGAAGTAGCCATCGAAATGCCACCCACGCCTAAGTGCAAGACCATAACAAAAATATAGTCCAAAGCGATCTTAATACCAATAGCAAGCATTGCCACGTAGTAAGGCGTTTTGCTGTCTTGATAGGCGTAAAAAACTCTTGTAATGAGATCGCGGCCTATATAAAAGACAATCGATGGAACAAGATAAATCAGCGCAGAACTTACCAATTCGGTGGACTCAGCTGTCCAATGTCCTCGTTCAAACAATAAGCGCACGATTTGAGAAGGAATGATGAGGAAAATTACAGTAATAGGTGCAGCAATAAATGTGAGGAAACTCAGGGCCCTTCGAAACTCCGCTTTTACTTCTTCGGATTTATTGGCGCTTGCATATTCGGTAAAACGAGGCAAAGCCGGCACGAGCATGGCCGTTATCAAAACTCCCAAAGGGAGTTGAACTAGCCTGTTGGCATTGGCAATGGCTGTCCAGGCTCCTTCCCCAATGCCAGAGCAAAAGAAGCTATCTACATAAATGATCAACTGGCCAATCGAAGTGCCAAAAAGCGCTGGCCATAATACTTGGGTGAAGTCATGAAGTCCGCTTTCCGGCTGCGAACTAAACTTGAATTTCAAATCGAGTCGAAAAATTCCAGGCATCTGCGCAAACAATTGCCCGAATGCTCCAACGAGGGTGCCGGCAGCAAGTGGAATCGAGCTGTGGGGATCGGGAAAAACTTTAAGAGCGAAAATGATTGCTAGACTTGCTATGGCCGGAGAAAGCGAAGGCCAAAACACCTGGTCGTAGACATTGAGAATGCCATAGGAAATACCTATCAATCCGGCCAGCAAAACGAGTGGAGACATGAGGCGAAGTTGTTTCACCGTTTCAGCAAAGAAGGCTAAACGGTCCGGGCCATGATAGTTTCCGGCAACAAGCTCCACCATGTATGGCGCTAAAACAATCACTAATAAAGTCGCAACTCCCAGGAAAATAGCCGTTCTTATCGTTACCTGCGTAATAAGTGTGCCGGCATTCGGATCGTTTTTTCGAGGGGTGAGTGTCGTTACGGTTGCGGAATGAAAGGGACCTCCCAGACCGCCAAAGAGGACTAGGATGTTGCCCGTAAATAAATAGGCATAGTTATAGGCATCGGCCAGGAATTCAGTTCCATAAGCGCTTGCAATCACAATGTCGCGCAGAAGTCCCACGACCTTGGAAACAACGCTCAAGATGGCGACTATGCTGAAAGTTTTGGCTAGACTAGGACGATTAGCGGCTGCCACGTGCATCGAGATCTTTCTATTTTTGTGGAAAACCGATCACATCATTCCGATATAAGGCTTTCCGGTGCCGGAGCTGGTTTAGATCTTACTCTCTTACGGACTATTTACTGCCCGACTTTTCACTAGACCGTCTGCGCAGGGAAATTATTGCGAATTTCATACTTATTGAGAATGGTTGGCAACATTTGTCACCGGGACTTAAAGGCCCGAAGACTAGCCACTGTTACTCTATGGAGATTTTGTGTTTATTGGTTATCTGGTAATTATCAAACCAATATAAACACCAGCAAAATCATTGCTATAGTAATTGAGAAATATTCGCATTGAGGCTTTATGGGAATTCTAGCGTCGTCATCTTCAAACATCTTACTCGGCACAGTTGCCGGAATGACAATATTCCTGGGTTTGCCGGTGGCAAGATGGAAGAATGCATCGGAACAGTTACGCGGTGCACTTGCCCTTGCCTCAGCCGGCGTGCTGATTTTCTTGATTATCGAAGTTGGCTTTCACGCCATTGAAACCGTTGAATCTACTGCCAAAGGTGGCGATCTTGGTTCAGCTCTTTTCCAGGGACTCATTCTGGTTGTGGGCTTGGTTGTTGGTCTTGTTGGATTAGCGTGGTGGGAAGAAGAGCGCGGCAAAAAGCGAACCGAGGGAGCAACTCCACTCGATATTGCCACCATGATCGCCACAGGGATTGGCTTGCATAATTTTGCTGAAGGGCTGGCAATCGGGCAGACTTTTTCGGGCGGACAAGTAGCCCTGGGTTCAATCCTTGTTATAGGATTTGCACTTCACAATGCCACGGAAGGATTCGGCATTGCCGGCCCCCTTGCTGGACAAGATGTGGGCTGGGGCAGACTTATTGTACTAGGCCTTATCGGTGGTGCACCAACTGCATTGGGGTCACTCATAGGTGGCTCGTTCGTTAATCCAAACGTCGAACTTTTGTTTCTCTCGCTAGCTGTCGGTTCTTTGATATATGTCACCAGAGAACTATTGAGACTTCGCTTCAATGCTCTGGGCAGTGTTAATGCCATGACAGCTTTATCAATTGGTTTACTGGCAGGTATAGGCTCCGAAATATTTGTCGAAGTTGCCTCTAGCCAAAATTCAAAATCAACTGCCGCCCCAGCTGTTATAGGAGCTGCCGAAATTCACTTTAAGAAGAACGAAACTGACCCTGCCACTATTCAAGTTGAGCGCGGCGCCAGTATTACACTTGTGAATGAAACAGAAAATTCACTTGAGATGGAATCGAAAGGATTGATCGCTGGAGAAGCGTTTATCCCAGCTCACGGAAAAGTAGCTGTTAAAGTTATTGGTCCGGAAGGGCAATATGCGCTCGGTCCGGAATTAGGCGGAGCCGCTACGGCTAAAGTGATTGTGGAAGGCGGTAAGGTTGCCGCCCAGGATGACTTGGCTCAATTGCTTGCTGCTATTACAACAATTGAAGGTCATGCCAATGCTTCTCATGATTTGCATTTGAGAGCATTGAGTGGCAAGTCTCCTAATGCAGCATTGGATTTAAAGCGCGCCGGCAAACATGCCCATCACCCCATGCACGAACTTCTGCAAGAGAAGACACCGCAGGCAATGGCAGTACAAGAGAGCCTGCAAAAATTTGCTTTGCTAGATCGCGTCAAAGAAGACATTGAAGATTTGAGCAAACTTGCCGCCGATAAGAGTACCGAACCCAAACAATTCGAAAATAGCTATAACGCAATCATTGAAGTGGTGTCAGACGCACGCAAGAGAATTGCAGGCAATGCCTATAACGATCCCAAGCTGAAAGCGAAAATAGTCCTGGCTCTTCTCGCCATGGCCGAAGGCGAGTATAAGGAAGCTGTTGAAGACGGCGAAATTAAAGTAGTTGAACCAGCAGTTCCAGGTAAGGATCTCTTTCTTGAATATCAAGATACAAGAGGGTTCTTAAAAGCTTGCGATCGGATACTCGACACCATGCCCGAATCTGATTTCAAACCAGACGGTAGAAAAGCACTTGGTGAATTACTGGACAAACAGTTTCTGCCGGTTGACCCTGCCGATCCGAAACACCCGATTCCTTTCAAAGAGATTGAAGAACAGTTCGAAAGGGTTGAACGCAGCATCTCCTGAATTCGTCGAAATGAATGCTGAACAAGATATATAATTGTCAGCATGTCTCAATCTACAATAGACCAACACAACCCACATTATGAGTTTATTGAAGTAGACAAGAAACTCTCAGAAACCGCACTTTGGCGACTGCAAGAGACGTATTTTACTCAGAGTGGTTTGAATGCATGGGACTCTAAAGTTCCTTTCTATTCAACTAGCAGGGTGCCTTTCTGCCAGAGCTATGCGGAATTGGTTCTGGCTTTTTTGCTGGATTGGACAGAACATTTAGATTTCGAAGAGCCCTTCTACATTATTGAATTGGGAGGGGGAACCGGCTGTTTTACCTACCGCTTTCTGAACGCTTTATTGGAAGGGAAAGCCCGTTTTAAGCGTTTAGAAAAGTTGCGTATACGTCATGTGCTTACTGATTTCACACCCACCATTATTGAGAGTTGGAAAAAAATTGAGAGATTGCAAGAGCATGTTCGCAATGGAGTGCTTGATTTTGCTGCTTACAAGCCGGAGAACGATCTATCTATAAAGCTGGAAATTGAAGGCACTACGCTTGCACGAGGCGTTATCAAAAACCCAATTGTTGTTATTGCCAATTATTTTTTCGACTCTATTCGTCAAGATGCCTTTCGAATAGTGGATGGAAAATTACAGGAAACACGCTTTGCGCTTTTTCGAGATTCAAGAAATTGCAATCTCAAAGATCCATTAAAAGCCGAGGATATCCTGCTCAAAGAAGAATTCAAAGACTGTGACGATACGTACTATGGCAAATCTATTCTTGATGAGATTCTCGAGCAGTATAGACAAAGCATGAAAGAGGCCAGTGTAATTTTTCCAGTTGGTGGATTTAATAGCCTCGACAATTTAGCGCGTATCTCCGATGGACGCATTCTTTTGCTCTCAGCCGACAAGGGTTTTACAAGCATCGATTCACGCCAAATTAAGGGACTGTGGCCGCAACAATTTACTGCTCATGGAGCATTTTCTTTTGATGTAAATTATGAAGCAATGTCTAGATACTTTCAGCTAAAGGGTGGTACCTCTCATCTTGAAGCTGGAGATCATACAAGTCTTTGCTTTTTCTTTGGCACGACTTTAAAAGAAGAATTGAATGGTGTCAAAGATTATTTTGAACACTTCATAGCCGGCAGGGATCTCGTCAATTCTTCCTACAATCTGGAAGGTCTTGTGCATCAAGCTTTGTCTTGCGGTGCCCATAATGAGTCAAAATCACAATTGTCGCTTTTTATCTCTCTAGTTGAATTCTTCTCCTACGAGCCGGTTGTATTTGCGATCGTATATGACAGTTTGGAAGAGAAGCTGATCATTGAGCTTGCTTCAATTGACAATGAAAAACGGCAGAAACTCGTCACTTTATTGATGAGGGTCTGGCAAAATATTTTCTTGATAGACAAACGCTTCGATGCCCTGGACTACATTTTGCGTTTCTTGCTGGCTATGAAATGCGCTGAAGAATGCCTGGAATGCTGTAAAACTTCATTGATCGCTTTCGGACCGCTGCGCACCATTTTAGACAACTGCGCACTCTCTTATCAGATGCTAGGTCGGTTAGATCGTGCTTACGAATTTTTCCGTCGTTCTTATGAACTGAATCCTGATCATCTATGGGCAAAGGAAGGGATGGCCAGATGCAATCAACAAGATAGCAATCAACAAGATATCAATCAACAAGACGCAGTCAACAAAAGGGAGTTAGCTGAATGAGCAAACACTCTTTGATCGCTCAAATTCTTGACAAAGAATATTGGAAGCAGTTGAACCCGGCTTTGCATGTTGATGAAACCGGAGTGCTAAGCGGTAAGCAAATCGAATTTGATCCCTCTATTATTGCTGGCGTCAAATCTGATTTGAAGTTAAATGGATATTTTAAGCTAGACCAGATTCTTGACAAAGAACTCATGGAGCGGCTTTCGCAGGGTGTATTCAATTGCTGGAAGAATGGCTGGCCAACTCCCTTTTCCGTCATGTATGACGAGTATTGGCAAATGTTTCATTCGCTTGGCGGACTATTTAAAAGTATTCTTGGTTCCGACTATAAACAATTGCCAAATTTCTGGTGTTGGTACGTTGAACCGAAAAATGAGAGTAAAGGTTGGGGGTGTCATCGCGATCGTCCAGCATTAAACTCCATGCACGAAGACGGCTCGCTGGATACTTTGACAGTCTGGATTCCGCTTACTGACGCAACTGTTGAAAATGGCTGTATTTATGTTTTGCCCTTACAGTTTGATCCTAACTATCCCGAAAATTTGCAGAAAACGAATATTGCTGATCCGCAAAATATAAGGGCATTGCCTGCCAACAAAGGATCGATTTTAGGCTGGACGGAAAGTCTTTGTCACTGGGGCAGCCGCAGTTCATCTAAAGCTGCTAATGCCCGTGTGAGCATTTCGTTTGGTTATCAGCGTCAACTTGAAGCACCTTACGAAACACCCTTGTTACCAACCAATACCTTGCCTACATTTGAAGAGCGAATTGGACTGATTGCGCAAAATGTCGTCAAATATCATGATCACGACAAGCTCGGCGCTGAGATAGTGGATGCGTGTCGGATCCTTAGCGATTTACTTCCGCCTATTCAGGTAACGAATGGATTCAAGCGAGAAATTACAGATTCGCAAAAGCGCCTATCTGCTTTGAGCATTTGGGAAGCGCAAAAGGGGAATGACCATCGTCGCATCACTGATTATTCATATTTTTGTGAGTTGTATGCAGATTTAGTATTGGCATTCATTTTAGATTGTGCCGAACAGCTGGACTTCGATCAACCCTTGCATATCTTGGAAATAAGAAGTGAAACTGGCTGTTTCGCGTATAGATTTCTCAATGAACTGTTGGCCCGAACTAAGCGTTATTCACGCTTGCGGAATCTCCGAATTCGCTATGCGCTTACAAATACCAATATTGAAAACCTTGAGGTTTGCTCGCAGCATAAGAGGCTTGCACCCTTAGTTAAAGCTGGTGTGCTTGATTTTGCAGTGTTTCGTCCGGACACGGATAACGAAGTTAGATTGAAAAATTCTGGTGGAGAGATATCTAAAGAACAGATTCAGAACCCTCTCATCGTAATCAGCAATTATGTATTCAATGCAATGAAGCAGGATGCTTTTCGAATTTTTGATGGTACGGTAAAAGAAGCAAGATATACGCTTTATCGGGATGGACGTGAACACGATCCCACTACTCCTGTACTTGTCGAGCATCTGCGTGTGATAGAGGAGTTCTCGAAATGTTCGCGGCCCCATTATGATGATCCAATTCTTGAAAAGATTCTCGATCACTACGGTAAAAATTTGCCTGAAGCGAGCATTCTTATGCCGGTTGGTGCATTGCAAACAATTTCGAATTTGCTCAGCCTATCGAAGAACAATCTCGCTCTATTCGCTGTAGACAAAGGTTTTACTTCTTTTTACTGCGAGAAAATCAAAGGCATTTATGAACTGAATTTTGCACCGCAAGAGCTTTCTTTTGATGTCAATTTCGACGTGATAGCTCGATATTTCCAGGAGTTTAATGGCAAGGCTTTTGCGACGGAAAGCGACCAATCTTGCAGCACCGCCCACATTGTATTGAATAAGCAATTGGACCTTGAGCGCTTCAATCATTGCTTTCAAGAACGAATTGCAAAAAGAGATTTTGCCAATTCGCTTTCAAATATCGAAGTTCTTCTCGAAGGAAATTCATGGGAAGAATCGCCAGACAGAAGTAGTCTCCTAGTCTTTCTGTCTGTTTTGCAGGCATACAGTTTTGAACCCAGTATTTTTTCAATTGCCTTTAACAAGCTTTTCGAGAAGATTGCACCTGAGCTCTCTAAAATAGATGAGCAGCAACGGCAAGAAATTATTGCAGTATTGAAAAGTGTCTCGAAGAACGTTTACATGATTGGAGAAGAAGAAAACGCGCTCGACGGAATCTTCAGATTCTATATAGCCCTTAGCGCCTTTGATGAATGTTTATTGCTGTGTCAAGAAGCGCTTGAAGCCTTTGGTCCGCTTACAACAATTATCGACCACACTGCGGTTTGCTATGAAGGACTTGGGCTGTTTGAGATGGCGTATAAGTATTTTCATCAGTCGGTTGAACAAGTGCCGGATCATCAATGGGCGCGCGACGGGCTGGAAAGAACGAAAAAGCACTTAGCTACTGACAAAGTAGCCGGCGTTTCAACACCGCCCGCTTAACAAGTGGCTCTATCAGTACTTTCCATACTTTGCTAGACTGACCGAGTTCGGTTGTTTAGTGTATTCAAATACCATGCCAGAAGACTTTGACTTTGATGAAGCGCTTCAAGTAGACGTCTTAGCAAACGCATTGCGCATGGGCAAAGCAGAAGCTGGCGATCTAATGGAGTCCTTGTCCAGCCGATTGCAAATGATTTTGCCCGACAGCACATCTATTGAAAGGGCCGGTTGGTTTCTTTCTTCGAGTCGTCCTGTGAGGTTATTGACCGTTAAATTTGACGAATGCAATTTGCAGCTGGAGCGCGAAAAAAGCGGAATGATCACACCTCGCCTCATGAAAGTAGTGCGAGGAGTAGTACTAAAAACAACGACGATCAATTTGGATGATTGGATGAAAACATTGGCCGCTGAATTGAACAAATCTGCTCAACACAATTCGAATACACTGGAAGCCTTGAAAAAGTTTGTTATAGGTTAGGAGATACTGCGTATGCCCCCATGGTGGCAATTTTGGCGTGGACCGACCGAAGAAGAGAAGCGAAACGAAGAGCTTCAGAAACAATCTATATTGGCGCTTGAATCAGGCGACATTCCAAGCACTGCCAAAGAGCGCATTCGATTGGAACTTGGCAAAGGCTCGAAGTTTTTTAGCAGCGATCTTTCGGTAAGAGAGTTTTTGCTCACTAAAGAAGCCGGCATTGAACCAATTGCGCAAGTGATGGGAACAGCGTTTTACAATGTAAGTTTCTGGGGCTCTTACATGGGTCCAATGAGATCAACAGGTGAACTCGAAAAAATTACACATGCACAAACGGAAGCGCGTAAGCTCGCATTGAATCGCATGAAGATAGAAGCGAAGCTGCTTGGAGCATCAGGCGTTATCGGCGTGCGTCTGCAAGTTAAAGAGACAGAATATGCGCAACGCATGTCTGAATTCACCGCCTATGGTACCGCGGTTCGAATTCCGAATTATCCTCCCGAAGCCGAGCCGTTTACAAGCGATCTAAATGGTCAAGACTTCTGGCAATTGTATAAAGCTGGTTATCGGCCAAAAGGCGTTGTGATGGGATTGTGCTCTTACTACCTCAATACCAATTGGCGCAGTTATATTCAGCAATTTGGTTTTTTAGGTTTGGGCGGTTTCAAAAATCAGGAAATTGAGCAATACACATCAGGCTTTTACGAAGCGAGAAATCGCGCCATCAACCGCATGACTCAAGAAATGTATGAGATTCAGGCTGACGGAATGGTCGGAATGAACATCACTCACAAAATAGATGAAATTAGATACGGTGACAGCAGCAACAGCCAAGTAGATTTGTTGATCAATTTCACTGCCCTTGGAACGGGGATAGATAAAACTGAAAACGTAGAAAGAACAAGTCCTTTATGGTGCATAGATTTGCGCAAGGAGGGACGACCCTCTTGCACGTTTGGTTTTGGTGGCGATTTAGGTGAAGTTCAATACACGGGCGGCGATGGTATCGATGATGGCGAAATGGGAGAGTAAGTGATGTCTCAACAAGATATGGAGAACAGCGTTCCGAGTGAAGCGCATGAACGCCTTAAGGAAATGCGTGGCACTGGTGGAAAGCGTGTGCTCTTTACCAGTGACTTATCGGTAAACGAGTTTCTACTTGTAAAAGAAGCAGGATTCGAGCCAGCCGGTTTGGTTGTGGGATCTTCCATCTACCACATCGGATTTCAGATGGCTGCCTGGACAAAAAACCAGGAAATGGATGTGCTAACGCAAGCTCTTTATCATGCTAGAGAATTAGCGATGGGACGCATGGAAGAAGAAGCAAAAGAGCTCGGCGCAGACGGCATAGTGGGAGTTCGGCTGACCGCCAAGAGAATGGCTTGGAATCCGGATCTGGCTGAATTCGTCGCAGTCGGAACCGCAGTTTACCGGGGTGATGGTAGCGGCGAACAATGGCGCGTTGGAGGCAATCCGTTTACGAGTGATCTCTCCGGCCAGGATTTTTGGACACTACTAAAATCAGGTTATCGTCCGCTTGGAATGGTGATGGGCAATTGCGTTTACCATATTGCACTGCAAAGCATGGGGCAGATGTTTAAGAACATCGGCAAAAACATAGAGATGACAAACTTCACGCAAGGTTTATACGATGCGCGCGAATTGGCGATGCAGCGCATGCAAACCGAAGCGGAAGGGTTACATGCAGAGGGAATTGTGGGAGTCGACATTCACGAGGGCAACTATGGGTGGTCTTCACATGTAATCGAATTCTTTGTTGTAGGCACCGCCATAATCCCGATCAGAGCGGATCACCATATACCGACACCGCAACTGGTAATGTCAGTCAACGACAACTAAACCTTGGTTTCAAAACCGATTGTAAGTAAGCGGACGGATTCCCCTTCCGCAAGATCTTCGCGGGCATGCACAGTGCCTCCAGCATAAAGAATGACGCATTCTCCTGGCTCGAGCTGTAAGCGCTCTTCCGTTCCGTCTGGTCGAAAAATTATCAATCTCGATCCGGATTTCGCAGAAGAATGTTCCAAAATCAAAATGACATTGACGCTGTAGCTATCGGAATCAATATGGGGATCCAGACCCGCGTCTTTTCCTTCGTAATAGATGTAGCTGCTTGTCCCAGTTGGTATCAAACCTGGACAGACCTCATTAACGAACTGACTGAGCGCCTCTCCATTAGATACCTGGTGAGCTACTTCGCCTGTGCTTGTGAGCAGATAGCGATCTGCCTTCTCTGCACCTTTGCGCATTTGAGCACATTCGGTTTGCAAATTGGCTAGAAGATCGTCTGTCAAAAAAGGTGGACGGCCTCGATAGGCAATACCGGTTTTTTGGATTCGAGCCAGGCACTGCAAAATGGTTTTGAATGCTAGGATTTTTTCGGGATCGCTTGGAGCGTTTCCATGCGGAGCCAATCCTCCTGCTGCCACGCCGAGCATGAGGCGATAACGGGCTAAATCCTTATCGTCTAAAGATTCGGCAAGAGCACAAATCTTTTCGACCAGGCTTTCTTGTGCGATGTCGATCAAGGTCGTAATCGATTAAGCTAGTTGAAAAGATGAGCCGGCAGATCTATCAGTGCTTGCTTTTCCGCCATGTTTTGCGGAACGGATTTTGGTTTGGCTTTTGCTATTTCGTTTGTTGAGCAATCATCATTCGATTGCAGCAAATTTGCGTGGGCTGCTGCGGAACGAATAATGGTTTGAAACAGGTGAGCTTCCTGAGGAGAAAGCGTGCTTTTCAAGTTGGCGAGCTTCTCAACTAGAGAAGTAGTTGGTGAACTTGTGGCTAAACTCATGATTTATCCCTTTGATTGACAGACATTTTTTGCAGTATAAACCAGCTGTCTATCAGCTTTCCAGTATGTAGCTAAAAATGAGCGGCGCAACAATTGTGGCGTCCGATTCAATAACGAACTTTGGAGTTTCCAAGCCCAATTTACCCCAGGTGATTTTTTCGTTTGGCACTGCTCCACTATAAGAACCGTAAGATGTAGTGCTATCTGAAATCTGGCAGAAGTAGCTCCAGAGATTGCAGTCTTCCTGAAGGTCTTGCTGAATCAACGGCACTACGCAAATTGGGAAATCGCCGGCGATGCCGCCGCCAACTTGGAAGAAACCAATTCCTTGACCTTGGCTATTTTGCTTGTACCAATCGATCAGTGTGCCCATGGATTCAAGACCAGATTTGACAACCTGGTAGCTTGAGATTTCCTTCCTATATACATGCGAAACGAAAATGTTTCCGAGAGTGGAATCTTCCCAACCTGGTGTCCAGATGGGTAGATTCTTTTCGGCTGCCGCTACCATCCAGGAATCCTTGGGATCTATTTGATAGTGCTTCTTGATCACGCCTGTGCGGATCAATTGGTACATAAACTCAAATGGGAAATATCTTTCGCCTTTCTTATCCGCTCCCTGCCAGAGTTCGAGAACTTCTTTTTCAAGACGGCGAATGGCCTGTTCTTCGGGAATGCAGGTATCCGTTACCCGGTTCATACCGGCTTCTCTTAGTTCGATTTCCTGCTGTGGGCTGAGCTCACGATAACCAGGAACGCGCTTATAAAAGTCATGAGCGACGAGGTTGAAAATATCTTCTTCCAGGTTGGCGCCCGTGCAGCAGATGCCTTGAATTTTGTCTTGCCTAATCATCTCGGCAAGAGTAAGACCCAGTTCGGCAGTGCTCATTGCTCCTGCCAGCGTGACGAACATTTTGCCGCCCCGCTTCAAGTGCTCGACGTATGCTTCAGCGGCATCCACAACCACTGCGGCATTGAAGTGGCGGTAGTGCCTTTTGATGAAGTCTTTGATGGTGGTCTTGCTCTCTGTCTTTGTAACTGTGCTCATCTTCTGTGCTCCCACGGGCTGGGCTGGAACGTACTTTTAAAACCCGAGTAATGTTAGCGCCCTTGGGCCTAAATAGAAGGTATTTCCGAATTTCTTTAAGGTTTCCAGGTGCTAGGGACCTCAAATTCGGATTCCTTTTGCATTCCCTACAGAGATTGACTAGACACACGTAAGTCAAAAAAGTCTTTTCGAACTTCCCATTCATGAATCAATTTCCGCTAATTTAATCTGCTCAAAAAGGCTTGCAGAGGCGAATTAATATATGCACCCCCTAATGTATATACAAGGTGTATATATTAAAATAGTGGCTTCGCATATAGTATCACTGCAAGTGCGCAGCCTGGATTATTTCACCACGCTTGGAAAGCAAGCTCTGATATTCAAATGGCATAACCAATAGGGTTTGGACAGCATCGTGATCTGCATCCAAAAGTATTTGTGGGGGACTTCACACCGTAGCGAACTGCGATAAACTAATTACATAAGCGGTGAGCACACACACCACGTTGAGTGCTACGAGCCGAGGGGCCTTGCAGAAACACCAAGCTGGCGCTAGCTGGAAACGGTAGCAAGTGAAGCCCGAACTACGTGAAGGACTGACTGAAGCGTAGTTAGATACTGAGCCCACTTCGCAAGGGGCAGTCAGGCAGTAGTAAATACACCGTCGCAGATTTATCTGGACGGTGTTTTTATTTGCGCTTTTTTTAGAAACGCGCTTCCATGCTTGATTAAGCGAAGTACCGACAGTTAAGTACCGGCTTACTAAGTTCGGTCGGCTAAGTTTCGGCAGCGAAGTTCCGGCAGCGAAGTTCCGGCAGCTAAGTTCCGGCTTGAAGCTTGCGAGTTGTCCTATCCAAGCCATCTTTGGCCCAGACATGATTTGGGTTGTGTTCGAGTGACTTCCTGAAAAACTCATGGGCAATTTGAAACTGACCTTTCTCTTCATGGCTGAGTGCTAAATGGTCGAGAATAATCGGCAGCGGACCAAATGCAGCTAACGAGTCGTTGCACAGCTCCAGGCACTCATCGTACATATGTAGTTTTGAATAGAACTGCAAAAGTCTTTCCAGACCTTTTAGCGTTCTCTTATCTGTTAGACAGATGTTTTTAGCTACTTGGCGAAGTGCCTTGTTTAGACGCGTACGTTGAAGCGTGTCGATTCTAGAAAGTTCCTCGCGCATATCTTCTTGCATTAGCTCGCATGCCTCCGAAAAGATTTCCGGTTCGTGTTTGCTGGCATTCAAAATAGCAAGGAATAATTCCAAAGATGGAAGTGGCCTACCTGGTGCCCTGAACTGCTCCAGCATGGTGAGAGCCATTTTGTTAGAGTATCCCCACTCGCCGTCATTCAACTTATAGTCGAATTGATAACGCAGGTGCTCAAGGTGCTCATTGCCAGCAGCAGGCATGATACTAGCAATGGTGCAAAGTCCATAGCCGGTATCTGCTGAAAAACTTGTTAAACCGCCTTTCGCTTCAAAATAACGACCAATCGCATCAAAATTGACTGGTATAGTTTGGGCTCCGCCTAATCTGATGTATCGCTCAAACACCCCGGTTGTTCGTTCAAATCCGGAATTGCTCAATCCTCTATCAATAACGAACATTGCCATCCGATTGTTTGCTAGTTTGAGAAGATTATCAAGCGCTTTAAGGGTCACGGTTGGAAAAAGAATGTATGCAGTTCCAACAGTCTTTCGATACTGCTCGAGAATGGAAGCAGCAAAATCTTCGTCGTAGTATTGGCCTTCTACATCAAACCTTCGTTCGATCGTACGAAGTTCCTCCAGCTTTGCGGGTCTATCCAACTGGCTTTCACGTTCGTCTCGATAAGTCGTGAACCGAATTTCCTGCAAATGTTCTTTGTCTAACCAGAATGCATCTTGCCTATGCGATGAAAAGGAATTGTTGGCAATTAGGATCAGTGGATTCTTAAGATCGCCAGGGCGAATTGAACCCCTCCCATTAATAAGATGGATCTCGGTTTCAGATTCTGGTTTAAATACTGCGCTATCCAAAAGTCCCTGACTGATCAATGTTTCAAGCCCTTGCACTTGCTGCCATTGCTTTGCGATAACAGCTGATGGTTCGGTCAAAATGTGCTTTATTTCTAGTGTCTTTAAACTCTCAAAATTCTGCAGTCGCGAGTGTAATGCGTGCAGAAAACGATAGGTAAATAAGCCTGATTCTCCGCCGGCTTCCAATATATAAATTGGCTCTTCCTTGAGAAATTCATCTCTCTTGTCAAGCAAATATGCGATTATCAAATCTGCATAGTTCTCAGCGAATCTCGCTCGTGATGCCGCTACTTTAGGTGGCTTCTCCCAATCTCCAAGAGCGGAGGCAGAACGTTCTTGATCGTTGATGTCCCAAATGCGCGATTCAGATAAACGCACATCTGTTTCAAATATTTCACGGGTAAATCCATTAGTTTCTTGGATAGGTTTTGCTAAGACTGCAAGCTCTTCGCACACCGGAATTAGTTCAGGCGAAAGATTGGCATCTTCTCTAAATCTGTTGACATTTTGCGCAATGAATCCCAATCTATCCTCAAAGCTCGGCAGCGCAAAAGGCGCTAAAAGAGGAATTTCATAAGGGTTTACATCGCCGCGCTGGCAAACAAAACAGATAGATGCGCTGGGCTGAAGCGCTTTGTTCGAACTTCTTCCGCTCCAGTGTAAAAGTGCTTCCGTAAAAGCAATGACAGTGCCCTTGCGTGTCGGAATAGCCCGAATGTCCTGGAGATTGTCCACCCTTCGATTTTCGAGATCGGATGTATAACTTGTGTCGTAGTTAGCGGGCACAGCAAACAAGCATCCGTTTGTAGTATTGGTATCTGTAAGCGGTATCCAAATGCGCAAAGACTTGGCAGAACCATCATGGTCAATTGTGTTTGCCGCTGTGCGTCCACGTTGTGGATATATACCTTTGCTGTCGTTAGTATTGTCAATGTACCAGCACCAAAATTCAGGCAATAACTTTAGCTCTGCACCAAGAAGCGATTCAAATAATTGCTTAAGAGGATGTATCAACTGCCAAAATTCGTCGTAGACAAAAACGAAAGGTGTGGGCCATCCGCTCTCTCGTATCTTCTCGACCGCGCCTGCTAATCGGTCTAACAAAAGAGAATCGAGAATTTGATCGAGTTGGAAATAACCATCCAATTGCAAACTTTCTTTTGTGGACGCGACGATTTTTTCGTTCACACCAATTGGTTTGATTGGTGCAATTTCGCTACCATCAGTGATATTGAGTTCTGGGTTTAGTTTTCGCCAATATTCTCGGTCTAGTGCTTGCTTAGTTTTCATTGGGAGTTATTCTCTTTCTCAGTGTCTGAGCTTCTTCTGTTCGACCAAGATTATCGAGAGCAAAGGCAAGATTGTTTGCTGCAATTTGGACAGGTTCGCTATCTGCGGAATATACCTTTTCAAAGATCGCAAGTGCTATTTCAAATGATTGTTTTGCCTTTTCGAATTGTGCCTGGCCATTATGCAAAAAACCAATTTCGCTGCAAGTTTCGGCTACTTCAATAGAATTCGTTCCAAACTTGGATTTTTGGATGATGAGAAGTTTGCTGAATAACTTTTCTGCATGATCGAACTTTTCCCGGCGCATGTAATGACGAGCAAGTGCGTTCAGGGCAAAAAGGGTAGCCGGATCTTCTTCGCCTAATTTCTCTTTGCGTAAATCGAACGCTTTTTTTAATAGCGGTTCCGCTTCATCATATTTCGCTCTATCAGAATATAATGTGCCGAGATTGAGCATGGCTTCTGCCTTGCCTAATTCGTTTGTTATTGTGCCTTCAGCAATTTCCATAGCAATTTTATAGTGTTCTTCCGCCTCTATTTCCTTTTTGAGGGTTTTTTCTACAAAAGCAGTGTCGTTGAACAAACTGACGAGACGGCCATGATCTACCTCGTGCAATCTGCGAGAAAGGGATATTGCTTTTGTGAAATGACCGAGAGCACCTTCGTAATCGGATTTCAGCAAGCAGGCGTGCCCTAGCTGTTGCAATAAATTCATGAAAGGCATAGAAAATGAGTTTTCCTTGTCGGAAAGATCAAGTGCTTTTTCTGCAAGAAGAACAGCCGCTTCATATGTGCCACTCCTGAGAGCTAATCCGGACGAACGCACCAGTTCGTATATAGTGATGTTTTCCTCGGCAACAATCTGATTATTAATTGAGCCGCTAAAGCTCTTGAAGTGCGGGCATACCTGTTTGCCATCCGGCCATTGCCCTCTAAGGTAGTCCAGTGTTTTATTGGGCACGCTCATGCGACGATCGTCCCACTCTTTCCATTGAGCAGGATAACCTCTGCGCAAAGCGATGTCGTAATTGGTTTGATCAATATGCACGGCAAACATTTGAGCAATTGGTTCGCCCTTCGTGATGGTAAAACGGCCTGGTTGATTCAACATTCCTACCAATCCAAAATTAGCCGGACTCCACCAAGCTTCTAAGAGTGCATCCAAAAACTGGTAAGGCTTGCGATAGTTATTTGCTATTCCGCGCACGTATACAAAATCGCCTGGTTTTTTTGTTCTTGGAATAAATTGTGCTTGCACAGTAAAACTGCCATGAGCTGAGTGATTGTCTACAATGGCATGAGAGCAGGTATCAGTTATTTCCAGTTCAGCATCGTGTGTTTCGTCGCCATCCCAACTTACCGTAAAAGTTGCGGGCGACAAAATATTCCAACCAACACCAGAGCCCATCGCAAGCGGCAGACAAAAGCGAGCCAGGTCTTTGGTTTTTTTATCTTGCTCCCACCACTCTCGATTTTTTATTGCTTTGATAGGAGCAAGCGAAAGGTCGTACTCAGGCGGTAGATAAAGAGTTATAGTTGACTCCGGCAGGTCGGCATTCAATTCATAAATTTGATTGAAATCGGCGGTGCGATTATCATCCGATAACGCAGATTCGCCTTGGATCGGATCAGCCGTCATCGACGTGCATTTACCCTCTTCAGCAACTCTTCGGCCTCGTAGTCTTCACCAAGTTTGCTGTGCACATGCGCTAGATTTTCAATTGAGCGCAGGACAATTGGATCGTGAGAAGGCAGCCGTTTTTCTTTGATGGCTAGATCCTCTTCAAAATACTTCTTGGCATTTTTAAAATCATTGGCCATCAGGTAGGCAAAGGCAGTGTTCATTACAAATTCGGCTACATCTAAATGGTCAGCGCCAAGTTTCGCTTTGCGCAATTCCGTTGCTTTGATATAGGCTTCTACGGATTTATCATAGTGCTCAGTATCTCGATACAAGAATCCTAGATCGTTGTAACTGTCAGCAACATCGAGTGAGTCTTTGCCGAGCACTTCTTCTCGTAATTTGATCATCTTCCTAAACAGTTCTTCGGCTTCGTCAAATTTTCCCTGTTGGGCAATCAGGCAAGCCAGGCCGTTCACGGCAAAAAGTGTATCAGGGTGTTTTTCACCAAGTGCTTTGGTGCGCAACTCAATTGCCTCTTTCAAAAGTGGCTCAGATTCATCAAACCTCAAGAGTTTGGTGTATAACGAACCAAGATCGAACTTGGCGCTGGCAACGGCAACATCACTGAGTTTCGTTCCTATCGCTATTTCAATGGCCGTCTTGAGATGCTTTTCTGCGTCATCATAATTTTCTTCCATGCGCTCTGCATATCCCAAATCTTGGAACAACCTAGCGAGATGCTCATGATCAACGGCTGAAAGCCTGTGATAGAGCTGCATTGCTTCGTTCAATTTACTGGCAGCTTTCTTATAATCGGCAGAACTCATATATAAATGCGCGATGTCTTGATAGGCTGCTACCAATTCAAAGGAAATAAGATTTTCTTCTTCGGATTTTGCACGTGCCAACGCTAAAAGTCGCTCCGCTTCTTCGCTGTTCTTATTGCCCACAGCAACTCGTGTATCGCGAACTAAATCAGTTACCGATTGATTTGTCGTAACTTTCTTTTCGGGAAGAGCTTTGTTAGCATACTTGCCATGTTTTGGCCCGTCTGTAGCCTCACCTTCAACTGGTTGAGGTAATTCCGCTTCCACAATTTTTGTACTTGCAAGGGCGGTACTTGTAATTGGGAACGAGTTGAAATGTGGACAGACAGCGGTTTCATCCGGCAGTAAGCCCTTCAGATAATCCATATTGCGACCGGTATAGGAAGGATCGCGGCGTTTTTCGTCCCACTCCTTCCAATGTGGTGCGTAAGCTTCGCGAAGTTCCAATCCATAACTGGCTTGGTCCATATGGATGGCAAACATTTGTGCAAGCGGTTCGCCTTTCTTAATTGTGAACTCGCAGGCTTGGTTCAAGATGCCGACCAGACCAAATGAGGCTGGACTCCACCATGCTTCCAGCATCGCTTCGAGAAACTGATATGGTTTTCTGAATTGATTCGAAATTCCTTTGATGAAAACATAATCGCCGGGGCGTTTTGTGCGTGGTGTGAAGACTACTTGCACAGTAAAACTGCCACAAGCTGAGTGGCAGTCTATTTCAGCATGTGATGATTTTTCATGGATCTCTACTGTGGCATCGTGAGTGATATCACCATCCCACTTAACAGTGAAAGTGGCCGGTGACAATATGTACCAACCGACACCGGAGCCCATCGAAAGTGGCAAACAGAATCTGCCGTGATTTGTAGTTTTACGATCTTCTTCAAGCCAACGACGACTCATGGAAGCCTTAACCGGCACAAGCGATTTATCATAATGAGGCGGTAAAAAGAGCGTGATAGTCGACTCAGGCAAATCGGCATTGAGCTCATAAATCTCCTTTTCGCCAAGGATTTTCTGACCTGTCGGTGCAGTTGTTTCACTGTGTGCCACTGTTCCGCTAGGCTCAAGAGTTCCGTTAGGCGCCGGAATTCCGCTATGTGCCGGTGTGCTCGTAGAATCGTGTTTGATCGGTGCACCCGTTGCCACCATCGATTCTCTTGTTGCTTGTGTTACGGGACACTTAAGAACTGTTGGCTCGGGTTGCGCTTCGCCCAGATTAGCGGGAACAGAATGACCAGAGGGGCTATGGTTTTCAGGTCCACCTTCAGTTGGAGGGTTACTGAAAAATCCTTTGAGCATGTCTTTGAAGCTGGACATCAAACCCCCTCCGTTGCCGTTTTCTGCTTCGGCTTTGGTCCTTACCTTTTCTGGTCTTTTGCGCGTTGAAAACCACCAGTTGCCATTGTCTAGAGTCTTTTGATGGTGTTCAAATTCGATATTGAATACGTCTATGCCTTCCATGTAACGATGCCGTGGACTGTCGTCAAACTTATCGCGTTCCTCGGCAAAGTAGTTTATGGTTCGCTGCGCTTTGTCCAACTCCAGGCTGTCTGTAAGTTCGGCCATGCTATATCCGTCAAGGAAATAGCGTGGGTAAGGAAGCAGACAGCCAATTGGAGTCCCACGAGGGATGAAGATGTCCAAATGTGGACGCGTTATTTTGATATTGAAGGTGAAATCTCTTCTGAGATTGTCCGTCTCAACGACAGCATTCATCCAGGTAAGCCCGTCTACCGGGTAGTTTGGCGGCTCCTTCACCATTAAATTCACACCTTTAGGAGTGCGAAATACATATCGTGATTGCACAGTCAAAATGCCATGGCCAAAATGTGATTCGACCGTTACGAAAGCTGGGTGGGTAACCGGTTCTAAATAATGTATGTCTACGCCATCTACGCCATCTGAACCGTTCCAGCGAATAACGAAATCATAAGTGGAAAGCATGAGAAAACCATGCTGGTTCCCCATGACGATGGGCAAGCAATGATAAAAGTAAGGGCTAAACCAGCTTCTATGCTGAGTCGCTTTTACAAAATGGGGCGGATTATTGAACGCGTTGTGATCGGGCACCAAGAGGATTGTTTCATCAGGCACCACGAGACTATCAGGAATAATCTCCGGGGGCGATATTGGCGGTCCGTTCGGAGCTAATTTATGCTTGTGGCCAGAGTGTTTCTTGCGATCATCTTTCATTCTATTGGCGTGGCCTCGACATGACAGGTGAGTTGGGATTCTTCTCCGCTTGATGTGTGGAAAACCAGAAGCTGTTGCCCTTCGCCTTTGGGTTTCTGCGAATGAAATTGAAAATGCCCTTTTCCTTCCAGGAAATTCACGGCTAATCCAAACGAATCCGTGACGAATAGGTCGTGTAAGTGAAAAGTGCCGCCTTCCTCAAAAACAGTATAGTCCACGGTGCAAGGTTCGTGCCTAACTACGCCGTCTGGGCCTCTAAAAATGCGTGTTATATCAACTATCTTCTCGCCGTCTGTCCTTTCGCCGAATTTGCACCCAAACACCACAAGGGAACGCAAATTCAACTTTTCTTTGGCGAATATTTGAAAACCTCTATCTTCCGACATTTTTCTCCTCAACTAAGCGATTCGCTTGAAAGTTGGTTTATTTTCCACTTTGGCGAGCTTATTTCCAAATTTAATGTCCAAATACATGGCAATAACGCAAGCTATGAGAGCTATCAGGAAAAGGCTATTGTTGCCAAGGATTATCGCTGCCGGCTGCAGTAATATACCCAGTGCAAACCCTAAGAGATTAAACACAAGCGCTTTCTGTAACGACTCTGAACGGGCCGAAATCGATGGAATGATTAGCAATATTCGCAAAACTGGCAGTACGGTCAGGAAGAGAATGACTACCAGACCGAAAATCCCCCATTTTGAAAGCCAATGAATTGGCAAGAGAAAACTTACTAGAAGCGAAGCCAAGAGTGTTGGGTAAAGGAAGTGCTCAATTCGGCCAGCTTCGGCATCTATGTAAGCCGCTATTATTCGCCAGTTAAGCAACAAAAATGCACCATATGCGATGGCGCCAACATGCCAAGAGCTACCCAATAACAATTCACAGCGGTTAACGGTGCCGGATATTGCAAGAGCAAAGCCGGTTGCCACTAGAAGCGATTGCCTTTCTCTAGCCATGACTACTAAGTTATTTGCCGAACCACTCGGGGCAAAGCCGATTGCAGCTGCGGCAACAACGAAAAGCGCAAAACACGTTAGAGAAAGAGGAGCTGCGCGCAAGCAAATGTAGGGAAGATCCTCGCTCAAAATCTGGAATTTTGCATTCGGTCCAAAAAGAACAACGCTAAACGGAGCTACCTCATGCAATGCCGGTGGCTTTTGAGGAGTTTTGTTCAAGCGAAACAAGAAAGGGGACCAACCAGTGTTAGAACCGCCTACTACCACTGGCTTTTCTGTTAGCGCTTGATTTGCAGTTGCATAAAATCGTTGGCAAAGGATGTCTGCGTCTTTGCTGTCGGCAGCTGCACAGGAAATCAAAAGATTGCCATTGGGTTTTAGCAAATTGAGACATTTTCGGTACGAGTCTTTTGTGTAAAGAGAGACGTCTCTAAAGTGGCTGAGAGTGGTGGCATCTTTCTGAACATCCAGGCAGCCCAATATTATTGTGTCGTACTTCTTGTCGCAGCTGTTGATGTAATTGCGCGGATCGGCATTTACGACATGAACGAGTGGTGAAGCGTAATTATTGTCGAATGCTTTGCCTAGTTCCAGAAGAACGGGATCTAATTCGACAGCATCTATGTATGTAGCGCCAGCTTTTAATGCTTGCGATATATCCTCACCAAGACCTGTTCCTAACACCAAGACAAGACTCGGTTTGTTGTTTAGATAAGGCAATCTCAAAAAAGCTGTGCGATTACTAAATTCAGCGTTCTTGTCAACAAGCTCGCCTGTCGAACTAGGCACAGCAGCCGGATCTTCAGGTTTATAGAATCCTTGCAAAGTTCGATCGATATCGACCAAAGCCGGGCTTTTGCCCGAAAGAACTTTGTGATCGACAGCTTTTAATTCGAAGCGGTGGTACATGGACCAAACGACATCGTGTGTAGTTTCAGTCTTCCATGCTAAGACCAGAACTCCGCATGAAATGAGGAGACAGATGAGATGCAAGCTGGCTGGACGCCAGAATATGATTGAGAGAAGAACGAGCAAAAGACCTGCGATCACCAGCTGCACCGCTGGAAACGATCCAGTCACGGATGTAAGTGTAAAGAGACAAAAGCCCCAGAAAAAGCCGAAAGCCATTGCTGCCCAACACCGAAAATCATCTGTTTTGAATAATTCCTTGCATCGCGCACCAGCACAATAGGAAAAGAGGAATGGACCCAAAACTAAAGCGCTTAATGCACTACTCGGTTCAAGAACAGGCATTGGCAGAGGTATTGTAGATGGCACGCAAACAACCAGGCTCATAAAAAGAAGCGTGCAAGACATCGCAATGAAGGCGAAAGATATATGTTTCGAATGGAGATTGCCTCTCGCCAAACCAAAGGCAATGCCAATAATGCCAATGGCTAATGGCAGACCGTTTGCATTTGAGAAAAGCGATACCGAGTTTTCAATCCAGCGTTGCAAAGAAAGCACTATGAACGCCGTAATACAGCTCAATGCAAAAAGCTCGGGATGTTTTTTCTGCTGGGGAAACATGCCGCAATTTTACCCTTTTAATTGAAGCCTAGTTTTTTTCCTCGTGATATTCCTCTTCGGTGTTTATGGACCAGAGGTTATCTTTTGATCTCACACCGGCAATGATGTTGTCGACTGCTGTCATGGCCGCAAGCATAGAGTGATCTTGATTGTTGTACTTGTGCATGCCGTTTCGCCCAATCAGAAAAAGATTGTCAAACTCGTCAAACCAGTGGCGCAGCTCATCAAATCGATCGTAAGTGCCAAAATAGCCTGGATAGGTCTTCGGCATGCGAATTACTGTCGAGTCGATGATATCGCTTGCTTTTATGATGCCTATTTTCTCTAATTCCATACCGGCAAACTTAGACATGATGGAGTCTCCCCAGTTCCACATCTCATCTGTTTCATTGCAAAAATATTCAAGCCCCAACCATACTTTTGATGAATCGGAAACAAGATAGGGACTCCAATTGTTGAATATCTGCAGCCTGCCTAGTTTGACATCGGGTTCTTGAATATAGATCCAATTATCGGAAATAGCAGTGCCTGGGGTGCTCCCCTTGTCTGAAATGGACAAACGATTTACTAAGAGTCCAACCGTGATGAAATCTCGGTAGACTAGGCCGTTGCCTATTTGCTTAATGGGTGCAGGTACCGGGCTTGTAAAGGCATTTACAAGTTCCTTGATAGGCATGGTGGAGAAAAAATAGTCTCCCGTTATCTTGTGTCTTTCGCCAGTTACCTGGTCTACTGTTTCGATTGCTGTAACTTGTTGGTTTTGAGTATCAACGCTTGTAGCTCTAGTGTTCAAGATGATCTCGCCACCACTATTGCGAATCTCATCAGCGACTATTTCCCACATTTGTCCTGGGCCTAGTTTTGGATATAGAAAGCGTTCTATCAAAGAGGTTTCAGTAGCCTTTTGCTTCAAATCTTTTGAGCTGATAAAAAGATTTTTGACATGGTGCAAAAATGCTTTCCACAAAGACAATCCCTTAACACGTTGCGCACCCCAGGCCGCGCTAATTTCGTCGCAGGAAACACCCCAGACTTTTTCTGTATATGACTTGAAGAACGTGAGATAGAGTTCTTTCCCGAAACGATTTGTGAAAAATTCAGCTAGTGTTCTTTCCGGTTTAATTTGGAAAAAGCTTGACCACACATAACTTATGCCTACTTTTATCGTCCTCGCCAATCCAAGATTTCCCAAGGTTTGGGCGTTGAGTTTGAGCGGATAATCAAACAATCTGCGCATGAAAAAAATGCGCGATTTTCGATCACGTACCAGCATGACGCGATCTGTCTCATCGGGAGTTGGCGCATTTTCCTGCGTATGTACAGAAGTTGTAGCGCGGTGATAGGAAATTATTTGGGATTCGTTTTCGGATTTTTGCATGGGCATGACGTCCATCCACCAATCCATTACGCGGTCAGATTTAGAAAAGAATCTATGCCCGCCTATATCAATACGATTGCCTTTGTAGTTGATGGTGCAGGCCAGACCACCCAGCCTATCAGAGGACTCAAGTACAATCGGCTTTATATTTGTGCGTTTAACGAGCTCATAAGCAGTGGTCAGACCTGCTGGTCCGGCACCTATTATGATTGCGGTTTGGGCTTTGCCTGTTTTTTGAGAGATTTCTTGAGGCATGCTAAAGTTTTTCTGGTTCTATTTTGGCGCCTAATTTTTTCAATTCGCTTTGCGTAAAGAGCGCTTTCTCTTCTCGTTGACCGTCGTGTCGTTCAAGCCATCCTTCAACGGCATCTATGGTTGCCGGTCTCAGGTAAGCGGTTTCGAAAAGGATATGGCCGTGCGCATGAAGCCAGCGAACGGTTTGGTCGTCCGATTGAATTTGTTCGGACAATTTTGTCACCGCATGCGGAACCATGCATCTGTCTTCGCTGCCTTGTACTATCAAAACGGGTTCGTTGGGTTTCATCAATTTTGCATAGCGAAGCGTCTTGCCAACAAACTTGTGAGTTTGGAGGAGGTCGCCTATAGTTAGGTATTTTCGGCAAAGAGGATCATCCAACATTTCATCAATGATGTTTTGATCGTTAGAAACCAAGCTCTCTACAAAAGGCTTCGTAGTCATTTTGAACTTCGGATGAATGAATATGGCATAGCCTCCCGCCACTACATTGCCGGGATGAATAAACATAAGCGGATTTATTACAACCGTGGGACCAGACATGATTAGCCCCTGGGCTAGATCTGGGTGTTCTGCTGCAAGTCTAATGATAAAACTAGTACCCAAACTTTCCCCGAGTACATATAGAGGAATTCCTGGATACTTTTGCTTTATTTTTTTAGCAAGCTCAATAAGCTCCTGATAGCTTTTTTCCAAATTTATTTTGCGTTTGCAGTCGGTTCCTACGCAATATTTGTGATCGAGATCGTGGCATCGTCCAAATCCGCGTAAGTCGGGTGCACAACAATAGAAACCACCCGCCGCAAATGCTTTACCAATAACACTGTAACGCCCACCATGCAAAGTTAAGCCGTGTACTGCTAATACAGCGGCAACAGGTGCGGCATCAGTCGGAAACCATTCGTAAGTTGGCACCATCAGCTCTTTTGAAAAAGGCCCATCTTCCACGGCTGTTATAGGGTGCACTGTTGCATTTCCATTATTGGCAAGCGGTGCTAAGGCAACCACAGGCGGTGCAATAGCGGAGCCGAATAAAAAAGCTAAAAGAAGAACAATTGCTAACTTAAACACTAGGTTGAGCTTGTTTGTGGGGAGACGCGTGATTCTTGAGGTGCCAAATCTTCAGGTGCCGGTTCGTTTGCTTTTGGAGCTGCATTTATAACGCTCTCCTCCATTAATTTGTGAGGATTGTGATGCAAATGCGTCATGAACACGTTGATTGCGCATGCAGCAGGCAGGGCGAAGATAATGCCGAGCATGCCATCCACTTTTGCACCAATCATGATGGCAAGGAAAATTACAACTGGATGCAGCCCAATTACATTTCCTATGTATCTGGGTGCCACTATATTATCCTTCAGCCATTGCAAGCCCTGAAAGACTAGGAACACAACCGTAAGCTGCATAAAGCGATTGCCAGGCACCAGATCCATACCATCAATACCGACTGCAACAAGCGCCGGCAGAAAACCGATTGTTGGGCCTATTACTGGGATTATTTCCCAGACGCCTAAAACAATGCCGAGCAAGAGAGCAAAGTGCACTCCTAAGAAGGAGAACACTGCCACCATGAGGGCCCCAAAGCCCAACCCAAGCACAATTTGTCCCCTGAAAAATGCCTGCAAGCTTTGATCGAGATCGCTTGCCATAAAAGCGAGAAACATCTGGTGCCGTTTTGGAAAGAGTCTGATTATGGCATTTTTCATGCGATAGCCATCAAGCAAAAAGTAGAAGGAGACAACCAGGATGCTTAGCCCATACATTATCCATGTCATTGTTGATACAGCCACGTCACTCAACCTGGTAAACAACATTCCAACTTCAATGTGCGGAATGCTTGCCACCAGACTGCTGATAATGTCGATAACCTTCACTTGCACCTGGGCTGCATCGAGACGATGCTGCAATGGGGTAACCACCTCGGTAAGAGACGCTACCCACTGGGGAATTTGTTGGTAAGTGGTGTTGAGAAGTTGTGTTACCTGACCGATAAGGGCTGGGATAAGCAAAACAATACCGACAACTACAACACCGGTGACGCCGAAATAGACAATCAGAACGGCAAGCGCCCGCGAATGAATATACTTCTGCAAAGCGTCAACCAAACCTATAAATAAATAGGCAAACAAAATTGATATGCCGAGAATGCGCAAGATATCGGAGAAAAAAGCGCAAATCTCGTATAAGAGCAAAATGGAAACGAGAGCGAGCACGAAAACACCGAGCTGCTTCTGCAATGTCGACCACTGATCGCTCGAGGCGTCTTCTTTCAACTGGGTCTAAACTCCCGGTTCTTATAGTTTGGCTGGGCTTAAACTAGTCTAGCCCATAAAGGGTTTCATGCCCAAGTCTTGCCCCTATAGAAATATGGCGCAAATCGAAGCAAATATAACCCCAAAAGCCTGGCATGGAGTGATCGTCCATGCTACGTTTATTCTGTTAGGGTAAAATCATGTTCGGTATCTCGCCATGTCTTCCGATTTAGTACGGGTTACCGTTGATACAGTGGCTTTTGCAACCCAGCAAGGGGTTCTGGAAGTCCTTTTAGTAAAGCGTAAGTATGACCCTTTTAAATCAGCCTGGGCTTTGCCAGGCGGTTTTTTAGACGACCGTGATTTCAGTATCGATGAAGCGGCAGCGCGCGAACTGGTTGAAGAAACCAATGTTGGCAATGTCTATTTGGAGCAACTTTACACTTTTGGAGATAAAGGAAGAGATCCACGCGGACGCACTGTAACTGTCGCTTATCTCGCCTTGTTGCGGCAAGAAGAATTTGAATTGAAAGCGAGCTCGGATGCTAGCGGCGTTGCCTGGTGGCCTGTGAACGACTTGCCAACTCTTGCTTTCGACCACGCTGAAATCGTTTCTTACGCGCACAAGAGATTGAAGTACAAAATTGAATATTCGCCTGCGGCTTTCAATCTCATTCCAAGCAAATTTACACTAAGAGATTTGCAGCTCGTCTATGAGTCGGTACTTGGCCGTGCCGTAGACAACCGCAACTTCCGCAAGAAGTTTCTTAACACGGGTGTTTTGCAAGAACTAGACGAGACCTCACAGGAAACCTCGTTTCGCCCCGCTCGACTCTATGCGTTTTCAGAGCAAGATTTCGACAGATTACCGGACAAACCGGCATTTGTATTTTAGTATTCTAAGAAAGTTTCCTTATTTATCTGCTGACAACTTTCGGCTGTCAATGCGATACTTGCGATACTTTTTGACTGGCTATTCAATAACTTCCGGATATTCACATGGCTGTACAAATTCAACCCAACCCCGTTGCAGTTTCTTCGGAAGTATTCATCTCCGAATTCGGTGTGCTCGATCTTCAATCTTTTGAACTCCCTAATAAGCGCTATTCGGGGAGGATTTATCGTTTGAATAATGAAGCGATAAAAGCAATTAGCGAAGCCGTGTCGTTCACAGCAAGATTTGAGAGCAACTTTGTTCGTACTGCTTTTTTCGATGCTTATAAATCCGGAGGCAGTGCAGTGATAGAAGTTGCCCGCAATGCTAAACCGGCAGAAGTGGGATTGCGATACTCAGCCGATCGCTTTTCTGCGCTGGAAAAACCTTCTAAGGCGAGCGATTCCCTAAAGCCGTGGATGCGCAGTACTTACGTAGTTAAAAGCTTGCCGGCAAAAATACTTGCCCCAGTTTGCGATCAGCTGAAAATTCGTTTTGAAGACAGAGATCTTTTCTACATCAGAGTCAATTTCAAGGACATGACTTACGCTCTGATTGCTGAAGATGGACAATCGGATAAATTTCCGATTGGAGCGTTTTCAACTTTCCAGCTACCTGGTGAGTCTATTAAGACCATTGCAGTCCTTCCTTTTGAAGACAAGGAATCTAGTTCTGTTCAAGAAAAGGTAAACAAAGTGAAAACACTCGAAATTGAAACTTCGGCTGCCAACGGATCCAATTCAACAAAATACGCAACCTATTCGCGAAGTGAAGTAGATCAACTTCTCAAGCAACAATTTGAACAAATTAACGCCACAATTCAAACGCGCGTGGCTGGGCAGAGAAAGGAACTGCAAGATGCATTGAAGCTGCAAGAAAAGAACGTCCAGAAAATAGCGGACGAGCTGCATGTTTATTCAGAGAACATCAAGAAAACTCTTGACCAGGGGCAATCTGCCAAGGAATCTGCCATTGCTGCCAGCATCGCGCAGATGAAGAGCGAGCTTGCTGAGCAAGTCGATCAATTCAAAACTCATGTGAACAAAAACGTCATGCCTAGCGTGAAAACCTTGGAAGATCGTGTCGTTGCCATTGTCAAAGCCAATCAGCCTGAGCAAGATACTCAGCAAGTGAAAACGAATCCGGCTGGTATAACCCTTGCGCTTATTGCGCTTGTCATAGCGCTTGTTGATTTAGCGCTACTGTTAGGCAAGCACTAAAAGCAAGCACTAAATATGGTGCTTATTTCTTTCGCGGTTTTAAGCCTTCCAGTAAGAGTTCAAGAGAACGCTCCAAAAGATCTACGAGCGATCCCTCTCTTCTGAAAAGCCAATTGGCTTGGCTTGCCATAATGACTGGTATGAAAACGCGCAGTACTTCTTCAACGGCGACATCACTTCGAATTTCACTGGCTTGTTGTGCTCGTGCCACCAAATCCTTTAGCACAGTCATAAAAGATCCGTGAGAATGTTCATGCTCGTGATCATGGTCATGTCTGCAATCTCGATCGTGTTTATGTTCGTGGTCTTGCATATGGCTGGGATCAAAATCGCGTTCACGACCACGTGGCTTGCCCTTTTCTTGAGAGCGCATCATGAACTTATTGGCTCGTGCAGCAAAAATGGCTCTTGCGAATTCGGGGTTTTGTTCAGTCCAGTGGCCTGTTTCAGCCAGAAACCAATACAAGGTTCTTAAAGGCGATTCCTTCATTTCTAATCGTTCTTGAACACCTTTGGCAGCTGCTTCGAATATTGCTTTCTGCAGAGCTCGAACTAAAGATTCTTTCGAATCGAAATGATAGTAAAAGGATCCTTTAGCAAGATTTGCCGCTACTACTATTTCATCAATGGATGTTTCATCGTATCCCTTTTTTTGAAATAGCTCCCGTGCGGCATTGAGGATTTCTTGCCTTGTCGCTTCTCGTTTTTCTTCGCGCCGTCCCAAATTTCAACCTATCATTGACACGAACTGACTAATGGTATAATTTTATACTGTTAGTCAGTTTTATTGCTTCAACTAAGATTATAAGAGCGGCGGGTGTAAGTTTCCTGCTGCGGGAGGTTGCTATGTTTGGACATGGACAGTTCGGCGGATTTCCCGGCAAGGGCTTCGGCCGGTTTGGAGGAGGGGCTCCTTGGGGCCAGCGTGGCGGTTTTGGTGGACATGGGCATGGTCACGGGTTTGGACACGGTATGAAACACTTTTTGCGTGGCATTGATTTAACCGATGAACAAGTTCACAAGCTTGGTGAACTTGGTGGTGATGCGTTTCTACAGTTTGGCCATACCAAGCTGGACATGATTTCGCTCCATAGACAGTTGTTCAAGGAAATGGCTGCTCCGCAAATTGATGAAGCGAAAGTACGCGCCATCGGCGATAAAATCAAGGCATTGAAGGGTGAGGCAACCGATCGCATGGTCGAGAAATTCCTTGCTTTCTCAAACATTCTTACACCTGAACAACGTGCACGTGTTCGCACCAATCGTATTCGGCAATTTTTTGGATTCGGCGGATTCGGTGAACACGAATCTGAAGATGAAGAATAAATCGCTTTAGCTAACGCGCTTCCAGCTAGATTTGTAATGCGACATAAGCCAGTGTCCGTCTTTCTTGACGTAAACGCAGTTGATGTGGGATTCGAATTTAGCTGGATAGGCGCCGCCGTATTTTTTTACGGCTACGTAGATAACAGTTGCCGAGTCACCTTTCACTTCTGCATAAGGTGCGGTGATGATGAAAGAATCTAACGGTGAATTGGAGCCAGGCGAGTGCGCCGCCCATTTCTCTTTCATGTGATCCAATATGGCTTGTTTGCCAACGATCAATTTTTTCGTCTCGTCGTCGAACGTTGTGCAGTTATCGTCGATCAGTTCCGAGCAAGTCTTTAAGTCACCATGCGTGTATGAGTGGTTGAATTTTTGAACGACATCGATCACAACACCTGATTCGGAGCAGGCCGGATGCGGATCTATTGTTGATACCATGCATTGATTTGGTACTGCAGTTTGATTTTGTTCAGTAGATTGATCTTCGGCGGCTTTGCCTGCCATAGGAAAATTGATTGCCATAACCATAAAGGCGACAACACTTTTATTCATGAAGGTAACCTCGGATTCCAATAGCGAACTAAGAGTTTGAACTTAGCCTGAAACTATTCGGCGCGAAGGGACCGCTCTACCTCTCTTATTGCGTTGTCTGTATCGCGCAAGTAATCATTTACGGTGCCAAGTTGTTGTTGCAACCGCGCAATTTGATCTTGAATGCGATCGGCAGATTCGCGTAAGTGTGCTTCTTGATCGAGCAAAGCATCGCGAGAGCGTCTTAAGTTTGCATCCGTAGCTGAATCGTAAGCGGATGCTGAAGTTGGCAACATCAATGCGGTTGAGAGAAAGAGGAAGCAAGAGAGCATTTTCTTGGCCATTATCGATTCGATCCTTTGTTTTGCAAGGCACGCGGAAGAGAGCTGATTTGCTCATTCCTAATATTGCGCAATTGCAGTGCCCATATATTACTGTGAAACTGTGTTCCCGCCTAAAATTCTAATAATTGGATTGCGTAGGCTTTCCGATGGGACGACTAGCTAACGAATCGAGAGCGCAAGGTTTAGTTCCTGTATGGATAATTTTCGCCATTCGCCTGATTCTAAGCCAAGTTCAGGTATTTTTAGGTCACCAATGGCTGCTCGCACAAGGCGTAAGGTTGGACAGCCGATTTTAGCGGTCATTTTTCGTACCTGACGATTTTTACCTTCTGTGAGCGTAAGTTCAAGCCAGCATGTCGGAATGTTTTTTCGAACTCGGATCGGATGAGACCGCTCAGGAAGAACCGGTTCGGTAGCCAATAGTTTGACTCGACAGGGTTTGGTTAGGTAGTCTTCGATATGAAGCCCTCTTTGCAACCCCGCCAGTGCATCTTCAGATGGAATGTTTTCCACTTGCACTAAATAGGTTCTTTTATGGGCGAAGAATGGATCGAGCAGATGATGATTCAACTTCGTGTCATCGCTCAACAACAGCAAGCCTTCACTGTCGAAATCGAGGCGCCCGAGAGGATAAATATTTTTCGGAAAACCAAATTCGGCAAGCGCTCGCTTTTTAGAATCTTCTGGCTGAGTGAACTGGCATAGGACACCATATGGCTTGTTGAAAGCAATATAGGTCGCCCAATTTTGAGGGCTGTAGGGCACTGCTAACCTTTTTTTATTACTGCCGATCCGATGTAATAAACAAGCGCTCCGATGCTGCCAAATAAAAGAGCTCCGCCACCGTAAGCTTCAATTATGCCCCAACGTTTTTCCGAATCATCAAAGGCAGGCCTTGACTGGTAATCATCTTCAACACTCTTTCCCCACAGATATCCGCCCACAATAAAAGGCAGGATGATAAAAAGGGCTAAGACGGTATTTCTCTTTAGCCAGTTGACAAATGTTTCGAAGAAATTGGTTGAACTCATATTTGATCCCAAGGCGCCCACACGAAAGAGGTAACATATTTGCGAATGCAGAATGATAATATTTTTGAGAAATTCATATGAGCAACAAGAATTACTGGCTGTTTAAGTCAGAGCCAGAGTCGTTTTCAATAAGCGATCTCGAGCAAGAAAAAACAACGAATTGGGACGGAGTCCGAAACTTTCAGGCTCGCAATTTTTTAAAGAACGAAATCAAGTTAGGCGATCAAGTTTTCTTCTATCACAGTAATGCGGATCCGCCAGGCATTGTAGGAATTGCCGAAGTTGTGAAGGAAGGTTATCCCGATCACACTGCCTTCGATAAGAAGGATCACCACTACGATCCCAAGAGCAATCCGGACAAACCAACCTGGTACATGGTTGACATTAAGCACGTCAAAACATTTAAAGAGCTAATAGGGTTGCCGGAATTGAAAGAGCAGAAGGCTCTTAAAGACATGGTGCTTTTGCAGCGCAGTCGTCTTTCAATACAACCAGTAACGGAAGGCGAATGGCAGGCCATACTAAAAATGGCCAAGTCCTAGAAAAATTACGCTAGATTCGTAATATTATTCGGACTGTAACTGCGAAAGCATTTTTTTTGCTTCGGCAACATGTTTTTGCACTTCCAGTTGTGAATTGAATATGCTCCTTACCACACCTTTTTTATCAACAATGTATGTGACGCGGCCCGGCAAGAGTCCTAGTGTTGTTGGCACTCCCCAAGCTGAGCGGACTTTACCGCCTTCGTCGCTTAAGAGAAGAAACGGCAAGTTGTGCTTCTGGGCAAATTGCTTATGTGAATCGACGGAATCCGAACTGATTCCAATAACCTCCGCACCTTGATCTTTGAAGTCCTCATAAACATCGCGAAATGCACAAGATTCAATCGTGCATCCTGGTGTGTCATCTTTTGGATAGAAGTAAACTACAACGTTCTTCTTGTCTTTGAAATCAGATAGCCGTACTTTTTGGCCCGATTCCGCCGGTAATTCGAAATCGGGTGCTTCCTGATTGAGAGTAGCTTTATTAGGCATAACTATTATCTTCTTAGAGTGTGGTTGGCTTAGTTTGCTTGGACAGTATTTCTTTGTACAGGCTCTGGGCTCGTATGAGGCGTGGATCGCCTTCCTTCAATAGTGCGCCGCTAGAAAAGATTCGTTCGCAAATCGTTTGTGCTTCATCATACTTGCCTGCATCACTTTTCGCTCGAGCGAGATTATAAAGGATGGGAATCAAAAGTATGTTTTGATCGCCGACCGCTGGTTTTAAAACGGCAAGAGCCTGATTTAGTTCTTGTGCTGCCTCATCATTTTTCTTTTCATCAATTAAAGCCTCGCCAAGTTCATTGTAGTAAGAAGCCAATTTGGGATGGTTTTGGCTAGTTGCTGCCATTTCAGCTTTGAGGGCAGTGCGTGCATATCTTTCGCCATCTGAATATCGGCGCCGTAAAAGCATCATGCTGGCTTCATCACGCATAAATCGAGCTGCCTCATCTTCCATTTCTGCACTTGTTTTCATGTGCTCAAGGCGATCGTAATAACGATAAGCTTCGGTTGAGTGATTCGATGCCAACCCAATTTCGAGTAGCCTGAGTTGGATCTTAAAAAGTCCCGGACGATTTCCTTTTTGCAGTTTCAAGGCATTAAGCAAATTAGTGCGCGCTTCCGCGAAATCTCCACTGTCTGCATTTAATTCCGAGAGTCTTTCCAACGCTTCAATTTTTGTTGGTGAATCCGGCCTTCCCTTAATATCTTCAAAGGCGATTACCTTGGTGCAGGCATCTTTTGCCTCTGCAATTTTGCCTTGACCTTGATAAATCTTTGCTAGGAGTGGCAGGACCATACCGTACTGTTCCTGGTTCTCTCCTTGTTCTTTAGCGATTCCCAGTGCTAATTGCGAATACTTTGCCGCATCCGCATAATTTCCTTCTCGATACTTTTCGTAGCCCAACTTCATTTGAGATTCGAAGCCGTTTTTGGCTCCGGAATTTAAGCTTGTGCCATAGAAAAGCCACCAACCAAGCAGATTGATTACAACCAGGGCGCTTAGCACATAAACTGTTGGTGCAGCTTTTTGAAGGGACTTTTCCTGTGGTACCACAGGCGGTATCGTATCTTTTGCCTTTTTCGGATCTTTCGGTGGAGGTCCTTCTTCAACGGCCGGAAATTCCGAAGTTACTTCCAGTGGCTCGTCAATTGCAGCCATTGAAGCGTGCGGTGTCAATTCGTCTGAAATGCTGATAGGCAGAGGAGCATAGCCTGGCAAAATTATCCCTTCTGATCCGCCCTTTTCAGCAGCGGCAAGCGCGTCTTTCATTTCACCCATCGTTTGGAATCTGTCTTCTGGCTCTTTTGCCATTGCCTTAAAGACAACATGTTCCAGATTTGCGTAAATGGGTTGCACGCGCAATACTTCACTAAATCCGGATGGTAATTGATTAACGTGTTTATAGAGCACTTCCACTAAATCTTTGCCTTCCAGAGGAGAAATGCCTGTAAGCGTTCTATACATAATGCAGCCTACGGAATAAATGTCCGAACGTGCATCGAGCACCAATCCCTTGCATTGCTCAGGGCTCATGTAGAGCGGACTGCCGAATAGCTCGCCTGTTTTTGTGAGTTCCGAGCTTGTTCCGTCTGGGGCAATTACTTTGGCAATTCCGAAATCCAAAACTTTGACAAAGTTCTGTTCTCCGGCATATTCAACGAGCATGAGATTGCTTGGTTTGAGATCGCGGTGGATGACCCCTTTTTGATGGGCGTGTTCCAGACCGGTGCATGTCTGAATGAAAATTGAAACAGCAACATCAGTTGGGACAGGATTGACCTCATTGAGAAATTGATCGAGGCTTTTGCCTAGAAGAAATTCAGTGGCCAAAAAAGGATGGCCCTGTTCGTCTGTACCAAAGTCATACACACTCAGAATGTTCGGGTGATTAAGACTGCTAACCGCTCGCGCTTCTTGTTCGAACCTCTTGAGAGCATTTGGATTGCCGGCGTAATCATCGTGCAACATTTTGATTGCAACGGTGCGGTTCATCTTTATTTGTCTTGCTTTATAGACAACGCCCATTCCTCCCTCACCAACGAGTTCAAGAATTTCGTATCGATTGGCGAGGATATTGCCTAACATATTGCAAGATCGGCGTGGGGGACTAACAGAAAGTTAGCACAACAGCACCCCCACTGTTATTTCCATTTGATATTGCAACCGACGCTTGCCTTTTGCTCTGCTGCCGGTTCGTTTCCGGCAATCACGGCATCAAGTGCGGCTCGCAAGTCTTTGCCGTTTACCGGTTCGGAATTGCCCGGGCGGCTGTCGTCGAATTGGCCGCGATAAACAAGCTTGAAGTCCTTATCGAAAAGAAAGAAATCAGGTGTGCAGGCAGCGGTGTATTTTCGTGCCGTTTCTTGCGTTTCATCGTGGCAATACGGATAAGACAAACTGAGCGATTTTGCTTCTTGTGCCATCTTGGCTGGCGAGTCTTCCGGGTAGTTTTCGGCATCGTTAGAGCTTATGGCAATGACCCCAACATTCTTGGCGGAATATTCGTTTCCGATTTTGGCAAGCTCTACCCGAATATGTTTTACGTAGGGGCAGTGATTGCAAATGAACATTACTAGCAAACCCTTTTTGCCTTGAAACGAAGAAAGGGAAATTTCTTTGTTGGTTAGTACATCAGGAAGCTTAAAGTCCGGAGCTTTCGTTCCGAGGGGAAGCATAGTTGAGCTCGTTAAAACCATTGGTGAGGCCCTCTTGTTCTTGCTGTGCGGTAATTCGTTATAAAGTCTAGCGCCTGGCCAGAGCCTATTTCTATGCCTATTTATTCGTATTTATATAGATGTGTGGAAATTGATGTATAATCGTAATACATACGATAACTCATAAGGCTGCTAGATGTATGTAGGACAACTAATGAATGAAAGGATAAGGGCCGGTTTTAGCATATGAGCCTAGGCGTATTAAGGGAAGTTTCTAAAAGGGGCGTGGTCAAAGAAGTTAATGTGAAATAGACGATTACAGGTGTTATAACGTCGCTATGACAATTGCTACTCACAAGTTAGACCGTAATTCAGGCATTAGCTATTTTGCCGAACCGCAAAAGCGGGCGCTTTTGGAACAAGCACTCGACCTTGCTATCGCTGAAGACACGTGCGGACGGCTGAAAGGCGACGGCACCACCGAGGCTATCGTTGGTAAGAACGTAAGAGCGCATGCAGCCCTTTATCTCAAACAACCGGCCGTTATCGTCTGTGGGTTGGAAATCCTTGACCTGGTTTTCAGACGTTTCGATCCGGATGTGGAAGTGACTTATGAGGTGGCGGAAGGCGCGTTTATTCTCGAACAACCTCGCGTAGTGGCCCGCATTAATTGCCAGGCGCGAGCATTGTTGACTGCCGAAAGAACCGCCATAAATCTGGTGCAAAGAATGTCTGCGGTTGCAACCATGACAAACCAGTTTGCGGAAATTGCAAAGCCGCACGGCATAACAATTCTCGATACACGAAAGACAACGCCAGGTCTGAGAGTTTTTGAACGATACGCTGTCAGGGTGGGTGGTGCAACAAACCATCGTTTTGGACTGAGTGACGGCATCATGATCAAAGATAATCACCTTGCCGTGAGCGGCGGTATCAAGAATGCTGTCACGGCTGTAAGAGCGAAATACCCTGGCGAAAATATAGAAGTTGAATGCACAAGTCTTGCTGAAGTTGTGGAAGCACTTTTGGCAGGGGTGAATACAATCATGCTGGACAATATGCCACCAGCTATGGTGAAGGAAGCGGTCGGTCTTGTTAAGGGCGCCGCACTGATAGAGGTTTCGGGAGGCATAAATCTAGCCAATCTTAGGGAATACCTTTTGCCCGGTGTTGACTGCATCTCAATTGGTGCATTGACGCATTCCGTCAAAAGCGTGGACCTCAGTTTGGAGGTGGAAAGTTATTCATGAACGCAAAATTGACCGATTTAGAAGGACGTGAAACAGCGCAGACTGCTTTGAGAGATGCTTGTGCAACTCAATCAGTGACAGACAAAGAAGAGTTGATCAAAGAAATCAACCGTCTTAAGGTAGAGCGTAAGGCCGTCATTCTTGCTCATAACTATCAAATTTCCGAGATTCAAGATCTAGCAGATTATGTAGGTGATTCTCTGGGGCTTTCACAACAAGCAGCCCAGACAAAAGCCGAGACCATTGTTTTTTGCGGCGTGCATTTCATGGCTGAAACGGCCGCCATCCTGGCTCCTGAAAAAACTGTTCTCATTCCTGATCTCGAAGCCGGGTGCTCGCTTGCTGATTCAATCAGTTTGCCACAACTGCAAGACTGGAAAAAGGAGCATCCAGAAGCTGTTGTCGTTTCTTACGTGAATACAACGGCCGCTATCAAGGCAGAGTCTGACTTTTGCTGCACTTCTGGAAATGCCTTGCAAGTTGTTGAGTCTATTCCTGCCGACAAAGAAATTCTTTTCTTGCCTGATCAATTTTTGGGATCATGGGTTCAAAAGGTGACCGGCCGAAAAAATATGCACATCTGGATGGGCGAGTGTCATGTGCACGCCTCCGTTCATCCTCGGAAAGTTGCTGAGAAACTCGAAGAATATCCAAAAGCCGAGTTATTGATTCACCCGGAATGCGGTTGTCTGACACCCTATCTAGATAGCCTTGTGAGAACTGATGCACCAGGTAATGCACCCGGTACTATAAAAGAATCTCCAATCAAGATTGCTTCAACTGAAGGCATGATTAAGCGCGCCAGCGCATCTACGAATTCGCAATTTGTGGTTGCCACCGAAATTGGTATCTTGCATCGCCTTCGCAAAGATAATCCTGGCAAAGAATTTATTCCGATCAGTACCGAAATGAGCTGCCAGTTCATGAAGATGATCACTCTTGAGAAACTGCATAAGAGCCTCAAGGAAAATCTTTATCGAGTTACTGTCGATAAGGAAACAGCCGACAAAGCACGTTTGGCAATATCTAGAATGATTGCCATCTTTTAGTGCTAAAGAAGTGAAGCATGTTAGGGAACAGCTACTACTCTAAAACTTTATCCGCCGACGTTTTAATAGTCGGATCCGGAATTGCTGGTTTGCTCAACGCTCTTTTGCTCCTAAACCAAGGAGCAAGTGTCGTTCTTGTTTGCAAAGGCACATTGCTGGATTCAAACACAGCTTATGCTCAAGGTGGAGTGGCGGCTTCTATTTCGCAGGCGCACCGATTCTCCTTCGGAGACTCTGCTCAAATACATCTTGATGACACTGTTCGTTCCGGGGCGGGTCTTGTAGACGTCGAAGCGGCAAGAACTTTGATCAATTCGGGCGAACGCTTAATAGATACTCTTGGCGATTACGGAGTGAATTTCGATTGTATCGAACCAGGCCGTTTTGCAATGGCGCTGGAAGGCGGACATCGTTTTGCGCGTGTGTTGCATACTCACGACGCTACTGGCGCATCGATCGCCAAAGCACTTACAAAAGCTCTTTTAGAAGAGCAGGTGGCTAAGGGCAGCAAGATCACAATACTGTCGGAGAGCTTCTGTTTAAATCTCATCAACTACGAACAGGTTTGTTTAGGCGCTTATGTAGAAACGCCAAGAGAAACAATTCGCATCCTGGCTCAACATACTATTCTTGCAACCGGTGGACTTGGGCAAATTTTTGCTCGCACGACTAATCCGTTTGTGGCAACCGGAGATGGCATCGCACTTGCTTACCGAGCAGGGGCCGATTTAGCGGATCTTGAGTTCATTCAATTCCATCCGACTGCACTCGATTTACCGGGCGCTCCTCCTTATTTGATTTCGGAAGCTGTGCGCGGAGCAGGAGCGATATTGAAAGACTGCCGTGGTGAAGCTTTCATGAAGCGCTTCCACCCTGATGGTGAACTGGCAACCCGCGATATCGTGGCTCGAGCCATTCACACCGTAATCTCAGAACAAAACGGCAGACCTGTCTATCTCGACTTAACAGGAATCGGAAAGCAAGAAATAGAAACGCACTTTCCGACCATCCTACATACATGTAAGACCTACGGTTTGGATTTGTTGAAAGAACCTGTTCCGATTAGCCCTGCCGCTCACTATTCAATGGGAGGGATACTTGCTGATGCTATTGGACGTACTTCCATAGAACGCCTCTATGCCATCGGTGAATGTGCTGCAACTGGCTTACACGGCGCCAATCGGCTGGCCAGCAACTCGTTGCTTGAAGCTGGTGCAATGGCGCTCAACTTGAGTGATTACTTAAGGACTGCGCGCTTTCTCAGTCTGACTTTATCTCATGACAACACCAAAGAACCCAGTGCCTTAGCACCGATTGCGGTGCCGCGCGATCTCACCGCTCTTAGACAAACAATGTATGAAAAGGTAGGGCTTGTGCGTAGTGGACGACTCCTAAATGAGGCCCTAAGATTCTTGAGAGAAGAAAGCGGTCCTGGTATACCAACCGATCGTGCCGTAGTCGAAAGAGCCAACATGGCGATTGTCTGCGAACTTGTTTGTCGCTCGGCATTATTGAGGGAAGAATCGCGCGGCAGTCATTTCCGCCTTGATTACCCAGTCATCAATGACCGTGCTTTCGGCGCAAGACTGTGTCTTTCTGCGCATGGAATCAAATGGATATCCACTAAGGCACCAGCTATTAAAGATCCTGAATATGGTTATCAGGAACCAAGCAAAAACACACAATACGGTTAAACAAAATTACTGATTCTGCTGAAAGTGGCTTAACATGCCAACTGGGCATTAGTTCGACACTTTGTTGGATATCGCAGGAGCGTATTTCCTGTTCCCTTTCAATGCACTTGCATATAAACTTACATGTGGCGTTAGGTTTTGTAACACTTCGGTTTTTTAAAGCAACTGACGCCAAGTGTGGATATCCCCGAGATGTCTGCCGATTCCTGGCGGCTAATTTTCATGCAACATTGCCGCGCTCTTTTCCGTTCTACAGAGGTGACTCCGGTATCAAGGTTAAGGTGAAGGTTATGGAAAAGCGTCAACGAATTTTAGTTGTTGAAAGCGATTGTGCAAGACTCACAATGCTGCTTTTGTGGCTGGATCAATTCGGAGAATATGACGTAAAAGGAATCATGCCGGTTGGCAACAGCACGAGTGTTGAACGATACAGTGCTGAAGCCGATCTCATTATTGTTGCTGATGATGATTCAATTCGGGAATCCATTCTCTATATAAATGCTTTGCGCAAAACTGATTGCCGTGCCCAGACAATGCTTTTGCAAACGAACAAGTGCGTTACGGATTTGATGGTGCGTCAAATTGTTTACGACGCCCATGTTCCATCTTCAGGTTCGTTGATGGAATTGAACAAAATAATTGCCTCACTTTTGCGCAACGCTTCTGCTGCAAAACGCAAATCTATGCTGTCTGCATTGGCAAAAGCTGGCTAAAATGCCCTGGTGGGCCATTTTCAAACCGATCTCACTCCCCTTGTTTTGTGGTTGCTTGCCTTTGTGCCGGTAAGCCACGTCTTAAGACTGCTATTGGAAAGCCGTCTCAAGTCATCGCCGCCTGAGGCTATCAAAGAGCCAATCCGACCGGCTGAATTGGCTTTTGTTGCAGCATCAGGAGAGTTAACCGATGTTGTTACGGTTATGGCTGTTGATCTTCTGCAAAGGGCCGTAAAAGCGGGATTGAACGATCGCAGTGCTCCTGAAATTCTTGATTACGAAGAGCGAATGTGGCAAACGACCAAAAATTTTGTCAGCCAGTCAACTCAAGACAAACTCAAGGAATATCATCCTGAAAACGTCATTACTAATCCGCTTGATTATGCAAAGCGTGTCACCGGCTTGTATCAGCAAATTCTCGTTTTGGTGAAGAAGTTCTCGCACGAAATTGTTGCCGACCCCAAAAAGCTGCGCAGATATTTCAATGTCGCAGGAATTTTGCGTCTTACCCTTGATCTATCGACATCTTTGTATCGAGAACGCTTGTTCGATGAGATGACCGATCATCTTGTTATTAAGGGACTGCTTGTTGCACCAAGGCAAAAGGAAAGTTTCGCAAAAATCTTTCTAATTGCCGGTATCTTGACGTTTTTGGCAGGGGCAATTTTGCTCTTCTTTCAGCTATCCACCCCAGTTGCATTTTCAACAATTGCGATCGGAATTTTTACGGCGATCATTTTGGAATTCATGAGGTTTGCGTTCTCTTTTGTGCCCTTTTATTCGGAGCTGGCTGGATTGCTTGGTTACGTACAGCGTTCAAACTGGCGGATTAGGCTGCTTCGCAATCTTATATATTCACTGCGCACGATCGCTATATTGGTTACTATTTTCGTATTTTTGACTGCCACTATATGTGGTTGGCTACTTTTGCATCTATTTTCTGCCGGGCTCAACTTCAACAATTTGCTTTTGATCTTTGCTATTTCTTTGCAAGCATTTGTATCAAGCAGAATGATCTTTCGCGGAATGGCAATTAACAACCAAGCGGTTGCTACCACATATGGTGAGGAATGCATTAAGGCTGTGCGCCGAAAGCTTTCGCATTCGAGCCCGTTTGAGGCTTTCACGCGCATGCTTAGTTCGGACGAATATGACCCGACATTTTCAGAGATGGTGGCAATCTACGGTATCGCCCCACTTATATTGCTAGTTTGAATTTTTGAATTTACTTTTCCAGTTGCGCTTCCCAGTCCCCACCACCTTGCGTTTTACCGTGCAAGTAGGGACCCTGGTAGTCTTTATCGCTTACCCAACTAACATCTGCCTTAAAGGTAGTCTCACGATCGCTCGCTGCACCTTGTTTTTTGATGTACTTGCGGATGAGCGTGAGTTTCGGATATTTGTACCAGCCTTTTGCAATTACAAATTTTTCTTTGGTGTTGTTATCGACGCCATGACCGATCACTTTGCCGCCGTCCTGTTCGAGATACATGTCAGAGTGCACGATTTTGAAGTTGTACTCAAAGCCGACATCCCATTTGCCTGAAAGCTGAGGAGCATGGTTTGGAGGCGGCGGACTGGTTTGCGGCTCCTCCGAGTGCGCCGGTTCCGTTTGCTGTGGGGGGGCCGGTGCGGCATTTTCTTGCACGATTTCTGCTTCCCATTGCCCGCCTACCGTCTTGCCTTTCATAGGTACCTGGTATTCACCGCTTAGATAAGGACCCGTATAATTGTCGTCTTTGACGTTCTGAAAAGTACCGGAATAATCTACCGGAGCCCCTTTACCGTCTTTATAGACTTTGAAAAATTCAACTTGAGTGCCCGTGATGGTGCCTTTTTCGATCGTAAAAGACAAATCGGTTCCATCGTCCGTACCTTGACCTTGAAAGGTATTGCCAGACTGGGTGAGATCAATGGTGCTTGTGAAATTCTTTGTGCCAGCCAGAAATCCCACTTTCCAGTGCCCGGTCAAGGCTGGCGGTGGTCCACTATTTTGAGGCGGAGGTGGGGTTGGATCTTGCTTTTTAGGCTGTTGCGGGGAGACATCGGCAAGTAATTGACGTTTTCCACTTGCTGGAGGATGTGAAATCGGTCCACTGCTTTTGGAAAGACTAATCTTCGAGGCACAGCCTGCCAGCGGCAAAAAAAGGAGAATTGCCGTCATCAATAGGTTTGATTTTGGAGCTTTCTTTGCTTGCATAACAACGGTTTTTGAACTGCATCTTTCTCTACACTATGAATGTTAACTGAATGGTTGCCCTACCAATGTTCGAATTTTGTTGGAGCGGGAATAACTTTTCTTAGTTGCGGAGAGGAAAGTCTTTTAGGATAGCCCTAAATTGAGCCAGGACTCGACAATTCTGAAGGTACGAACTAGCATTTAGATAGGGCTGGACGACTTCCGTTAAGGAAACAGGAGGCATTTCCTTGGCAATTCCACTTAATACCCCTGTAACCGTATTGATGGTTACGGGTGAACAAGTTGAAGGGGAGGTCGCAATGATTGACCAGACCACGTATCTGTGTCTGCGTCGAGAAAATGAGACTTTGTATTTGCCTTGGCCTGCCATTAAATGCGTACGAGGACCGGCGCTGCCTGATCGTGGTACCGGACTGGGCGTGCCTTATATGGCCCGAACTACGCGCGATTCTACAACCGTATAAATTTATACTTTGAGTCTGCTTTAAGGGGCAACGGGCTTAATGGCGTTAGCATTGAGCCATTTTGTAATCCGTGCTCTGGTCTGCATTTGCAAAAAGGTACTGAGCCGATTGGTTTCCTCTGGCACCTTTGCCAGAATTGACTTGAACGATTCGTAAACGTGGGGACTATCAAAGGCGATCGGCAGTATTTTTTTGAGGTTTTCATCCTGAACGGTCGCCATAAAATCGCCTAGATCTTCTATAAGCAGTTCTTTTGAGGGTTTCGGAATGTACAGAAATCTACCTTCGTTCTTTTCCAATTCATCAGTTAAGTCTTTTAGGTCCGATAGATTTTTGTTGACTAAACGGATGTCACCAAATTCGGTATCAAGGTAGTAAATGTTATCGGGTGAATCATCCTCATAAGCAAATGCAAGATAATCCATGTCGATTGGCACTTCATTCATGTTAAAAGCCCTTAGAATAGTTCTTAGGATGAATGAGGCAATTATATGGGGCTCGCTGAGAAAAAATGCAACGAATGCTCGGGAGAAACCCCAAAACTGGGGGCTTCTGAGGTAGAAAAGCTATTGCATGAGCTGACGGGCTGGACTATAGATTCGCAAAATCGTTTGCACAAATCCGTGAAACTGAAAGATTTCAAGCAATCGCTCGCCCTGGCTAATCGAATAGGGGCTATAGCTGAGGATGAGGGACACCATCCTGATTTGACTGTGCGTTGGGCCGAGCTTGTCATTACGATCTGGACACACGCCGTTAATGGTCTAACCGAAAATGATTTTATTCTGGCTGCCAAAATAGACGAAGCCCTGCAAGCTTAACTAGCTAAAGATCTCAACTAGCGGAAGAAATAGACTGCCACCATTAAGGCTAGGAAAAAGATAATGACGGTAGGCATCACCCATGGAGGCAAGGGTACTTCCGCCTCTGATCCTGTTTCTTCCATGGTTTTGCGCATCTTGTTAATGGATTGGTTGTAAGCAGGCATGCGATCGGCAGTGGCGCTAAACTTGCGCACTCTTTCTTTAATCTCAGCATCTTTTGCGGCTATCGCCTCTTGGGCTGCTTTCTCTTTGGTTAGGATGCGTGTAATTACTTCCGGTAACTGTTCCTTCCAAGTACCAGCGTCTAAGAAGTCAACAGCACCGTGCTTCATGGATTCTTTGACCAAATCCGCTTTGAGCGTCTCGTAGCTGACAAGAAAATATGTGTTCGGGAATGACTCGTGCAAAGCCCCTAACAAAGACAAGCCGGTCGTTGGATCTGGATCGAGTTCTAACCAAACAAGCTGGGGACTTTGCCCGTCGATTTGATTGCGTGCTCCCTGTCGGCTTGTCGAAGACAACAAAGACAGGTCGGCTTGGCTTGAGACCAATTCTTCAATCTGCTGGCGCTTTTCTGCGCTCGAGTCACAAACCACTAAGGTTGACAAGATCAAGACTGAGGTTCCTTATCGGGAGCTAGAGCGTAAAGCCTTTTAGGGGTCCGTTTGTACTGGTGATCTTCTTGCGCAGATCATCACCAGAACCTTTGCCTAATTCTAACTCTCTAAAGGCCGATAAAAGTTGCGCTGATGTAAGCAGACACAAATTATGTTTTTCAGCAAACTCAGCTACTGGCTTCGGATAGTCCGGTTCGTCCGGACCACCCGCTTTTGTCCAGGTGCTGGTTATAAGTATGCCTTTTGCTTCACGACCATTTTCTTCCCAGAATTTTGTGCAAGCCAGATCTAACTGAGCAAGATCGCTACGCTTTGCTTCATTGGGGCTTCTTACTATGCGCACCACGGCTTCGGGTTCGTCATTAGCGCACAGCCACAATTCTTCTTCGTTGCCAGCTGGTTTTGTAGACCATCCGAACTTCGCAAGTGTCTTCTTGCAAACGTTGATTAGGTCTTCTCCTTCACCTGCCAGTAAGGCGTTCTTGATGCTATCAAAGTCCGCTATCTTGTCGTCTATGCTGTTGATCTTCGATTGCAATTGACGAATCTGCTCGTAGAGCGACCCGCGCTCAACCCTAAATTCATCTAAACCTGGGAAAGGATAATTTAGACACCACTCTGGTGCTTGAGACTTCGATTCGAATTTTGTAACCGGATCTTTAGACTGTGCTGTCACGGTTTCAGCTGGGCGTGCTGCAGGGGCTGGCTTCTCAACAGGTGTGGGCGCAGGCGGCGGAACTTCAGCCTTTGGCTCTGGTGCCTTTGGTTTTTCCAGTTCCGGCTTCGGTTTTTCCGGCTCTGCTTTTAATTTTTCCGGCGGTTTTTCAGATTCTACTTTCGGTTTTTCGGCTTCCGCTTTCGGTTGTTCCGGTTCCGGCTTTAGTTTTTCCGGTTCGGGCGCTGGTTCTTCCAGCTCCGCTTTTGGTTTTTCCGGTTGTTCTTGCGCTTTGGGCTTTTCTGGCTCAGCGGCCTTCGGTTGCGCTTCTCTATTTGCTGATTCTTCCAGTTCCTTCAAAAGACTTTCTGCAACTAGACTGCCAGGGCGCTTCGTTGAATTGTCTTCTTTATGTGCCGATGGTGCTGGCTGTTCTTTGGATACCGGCGCTTCTTTAACTACCGTTTCTTCTTTAGCTATGGGTTGTGTCGGCAATGGTTCTGCCTTGTCATAAACTTCCGGTTCTTTAAATTCAGTTTTTGGTGCCGTTTGTGCAGTCGTGCCACTATTTGTAGTGGCGGATTTTGGCGGGATGGTTTTGTCCAGTTTAGGCACCATCAATCCAGATTCGGTTTTTTGGATCGGCGGTGTTGTTGATGATGGTGAGGCTGATTTAGAGGGACCATTGGAGCCAACACTTGCTGTTGGTTTGGCTGGTGCCTGAGTAGGAGATTCTCCTTTGGCTACGGTAGCTGTTCCGGTGGATGCAGATGAAGATCCGCCTTCCGATTTTGCGGCCGCCATATTCTGTCTGCTCTTTGCAAAAACTTCTTTTTCTGTTGCCGCCATTTCTTTTGAAAGCTTCTCGGCAACAGCTTTTTCGCGAGCGATCAATTCTTCTTTTGCAGCTTCTACTTGGGCTGCTTGCACGCGTTCCGAAGTAGATTCGCCCTTTGAATAAGAATTACCAAGACCTGCTTTCACATCTTCCATGGTGATTTCTTCACCAAGTTTGCGGTTATACCAAAGGGTTGCGCACTCCATTAGTGTTTTGTCGAAATCAGGTGAGTATGGAGCAGGAAGAAAAACTACCCGACCACCATTGTCACCAGCAAACAACTCAGCGGCTATGCATTTTTTGTTTCCAGCTAGGGCCAGAGCCGTATATCCTTCCATAAGAAAATCGGTTCGGATAACCGTGCTCCACTCCAGCCCGGTCTGAGTGAAGTAATGCGAGAATTCTGAATCTTCCGCATCAGGTGTAGTTTCGATGTTTCGCCCTTGCGCAGCCGTACTCATATTGCGATCGGCTGAAGTACTTGAATCCGTTTTTGCAGGTTTATCAGGCGCCAGGGTCAAAAGCCAAAAGTAGTTGTCCATGTTGAGGGAGGCACCCAGCAACTTGAAAGGACGGCAAAGGAAATAAATGAGAAGACCGCCACCCTCGAGGAATTTCACCATCTCTTCGGTTCTAACGATTGCTTCATCGTTCAGCCTGCTCAGGAGATCATCGGAAGGCAAGGAAAATTCCATTTGCCCTTCTTTCTGGGCAGCTTCAATCTGGCGAAGAGTGTCTGAACCTTCATCGAACAAATGGAGAATGCTTGTTGGGTTAACGATGATTGCTTTGTAAGTATCGAGAGCCCTCGCGTTGCCAATAGTCAAATCCGACTGTTGCCCAAATCCCGGACAGTTCAGCCGAAGAATTTCCTCCTTCGCAATCGTCTTCATTAACCTTCCCTTTGGTAAACCCGGAAATTCTACGCAATAAATTCGGTGCAGTAAATGTTATACCCAGTATCAGAATGCCCGGTTATGCGTTCGGAGAATCCTTTTCTGCGAAAATTCAAGTAATAATTTCGGGCAATGTTGGCGGGTGGCTGATATTATCGGTCAAGGTACAAAGGGCTTTTAACTAATGACAGGTGCCAATTATCACCGCAAAAGCTTTGGACTAAAAGAGCAAGTTGATGTCGAACTCAATTTTGACTACGACTCAGAACTGATTCAACAGCTCAGGGCTAACGGCAATGTGATGCGTCGCGGTCGGGTAACCATTAGACTGGCAGAGGCTTTTGGCTTTTGTTGGGGAGTCGATCGAGCGGTTTCAATGGCTTACGAAACACGCAAACATTTTCCAGATCGGCAAATTTGGATTACTAACGAAATTATCCATAACCCGGTTGTCAATAGCAACTTAAGGCGTAAGGACATTCGTTTTGTGCAAATAAATCCTGATGGCAGTAAAAACTTCAGCGAAATTCAAGCCGATGATGTCGTTATCCTTCCCGCTTTTGGTGCCAGTGTTGAAGAACTTGATTTGCTAGCTGCCAAGAAATGCGAGATTGTCGATACAACCTGTCCATGGGTTTCTCGGGTTTGGAACCGCATTTCCAAATACGAGAAGAGTGAATTTACAGCTATCATTCATGGCAAATACAACCACGAAGAGACAATTGCAACGTCTTCTCGTTCCGAACATTACCTGATCGTGCAGAACCTTCAAGAAGCTGAATGGGTATGCAATTACATTCTCGCAGGTGGCAAGAAACAAGACTTTCTGCAGAAATTTCACAAGGCTTCCTCGGCTGGATTTGACCCCGATACACAGCTTTTGAGAGTGGGCATCGCTAATCAAACAACAATGCTTAAAGGAGAAACGGAGCTAATTGGCAAGCTTTTTGAAAAAACAATGCTAACCAAATACGGACCGGACGTCATTGACGAGCATTTTCTAAGTCCTGGCGATACCATATGTGATGCAACACAAGAACGACAAGATGCCATGCTCAAAATGGTTGACGACCATCTGGATCTTGTGCTTGTTATTGGTGGATTCAACTCCTCAAACACTGGACACTTACAGGAAATAGCCGAGACAAGAGGGCTTAAGTCTTACCATATAGATGGTATTGATTGCCTTTTGTCGAAAAACCGCATCCGCCATAAATCTCTGCACGAAGGCATTGCAGAGACAACAGATTGGCTGCCGGAGGGTGAAGTCAGTATTGGTATTACTTCCGGTGCATCAACTCCGGATCAAGTAGTGGCAGAAGTTCTGGAACGGATATTCGCTCTATCTACTTTATGAACGAGCTTGCTTTAGGCTATGCACGGACGAAATGTCTTAGCAATTCATTGGCAGCAGCAACGCCACCACCTACTGCCGTGCCCAGTCTCAAATAGCGAGCATCTGTAACATCGCCTATGGCGTAGACACCAGAAATTGAGGTCTGCATATCTTTGCTAACAGGAATGTAGCCACCGCCGTCTAGAGAAAGCGAATCTTTAAAGAGCTCGGTGTTCGGCATCATCCCTATTTTTACAACCAGGCGATTGGTAGGAATAGCAACTGTTTCACCGGTTTTAGGATTGGTTACTTCAACAGATTCAATGTTCGGTGAACCTTTAATAGCTGAAACTTCATATCCCAAAAGGAGTTTCAAATTAGGATTGTTCTCTACATCTTGCTTAAGGTCTGGTCGAGCGCGAAGTGGTCCTCTATTCACAAGAGTAACTTTTGATCCATGTTGGGCTGCGCCAAGCGCTTCGATCGTTGCATAATCACCGCCCCCAATAACGGTGACATTTGTGTTCCAAACATCTTCTTCTCGGCCTTCCACCCAATAAATTATTTGTTCAATGAGATTGGCGTCTGCCTTCACATCAAGCAATCGTGTTCGTAAGCCTGTTGCAATTACAATTGCAGTCGTTTCAAAATTGCCGGCACTTGTGAAAACTTGTTTTTTCTTGAGATCTACGCCTGTTACCGAAACATCTTTTTTGTAAGGCACCGAAAATTTTTCAACTGAAGAATTGATCTGATCCAAAAGTTCCTGGCCATCCTTAAAGAAAGCTCCACCCAGATCGCGAATCGAAAATTTTATAAGTGGCAGCTGACCGCCTAATTTCGCGCTCGATTCTAACAATAGGAAATTGGTTTCATGCTCATGAATTAGTTCAAGAGCACAGCTTATGCCAGCCAACCCGCCACCTAATATAATGGCATTATACTTTTGTATTTTCATATTTTTGCATCTTCGAATTCTTCATTGAACGTGTAAATGTGAATTTCAAAACCACCGCGATTAAAGCCGCAGTATATACGGCGCGGTGTGCGGGCTAGATGAGCAGCGCCGAGTATCTTTGTTGATTCAACGGCTGGACGTTCAAAAACGGTTTCAAATTCGAAAGAGCGCACGTCCCAGGAAAATAGATTTCCTTTGCGGTCGACGCCAAACAGACTATTGCGCTCGGGACCAATCATGATCGGAGTAGCACCGTTGCCCCAGGCTAAATCTACAGCAAGCTCGCTTGCCAGCATGATCTCGCCATTTTCTAGTTTCATCTTGGAAAGGCCGCCGCCCTTAAGATGTGCGAAATCGCCTTCACCTTCATCCGTTGGCTCATAACCAGCTGCCAGCAGAAAATCTCCATAGAAGGCCAGATACTTTGCGACAAACTTACTTTCTCGCTCCCAAATAATTGGACCTGGAATAACTTTGCCATTGTCTGTTGCACTGAGCTCGACAAGCCCTATACGACTGCTACTTGCAAAAGCGAGGCGGTTATTGATGGCATCGAAAGCCAGCGCATTGATGTTGCCACACTCCGGAAAATAACAAGTTGCCGCAAGTTTTTTTGCGTTGCCAAAAAGATCTGTTCGTTCATGTTGACTGAGATTGTTGCCTTCATCATCTGTGTTTGCGTATAGGTTTGATGAGATGAAAATGCCTGGTTGCTTTTCGTCAGCGCACTTATAGCCGCCTGGTGACGAACTCACTAAACGGTCTCTAAACAATATGGTGCGTTCGACATCGCCCAACCAGACCATTTCTTCTTCTGCAGTAAGCAATGTGCATTCCGACTCGGTTCCGATCGCAAGGGCGGCATCAAAATTCACATAGAATCGTTTCTCTAGTTCTTGCTTTTCGGGTTGTTGATTCTCACTGCCAGCTTTATTGAAAAATGGAAATCGTCTCAAATGACCGAGGTGGTTTAAAGCGAATAAATTGCCATACGGATCGGGTAGGAAGTTATGAAAATCGAGATCAAACTGTGCATACTCTTCATTTGGCGGAAATTGAGTAAATTCATAGCGTGCCAGCGGTCTTAATCGACGCCGAAGAAAAGTACTTATTTCAAAATTTCGATCGAGATTGCAAATAATGAGTATTGGACCGTACGAGAATAGATGTCCAATTCCAGTTGGATTCGGCCCGGTTACATAACCTTCCGGATTTGTTTTCACAATCCGGTGTGTAACGCTTTCTCTTAGTGGTTGTATTTGTTTCATTCCTGAATGCTTATGTTTTCAATTGTATTTTAGATGACAGCAATGTATCGAATGCCGAAATTGCCTTAGCCACGTTTATTGTTGCCATACATCTTTCTTCTTGTGGTCTTGCACATCGCCACGAACGATATTCGAATTCTACAAAGGAAGTAAGATGATTGTCTCGGCAGGAAAGAGCAAGCGCGTAGCATTCGTCAGCACATGGTTGTTCCGCTTCAAGTTTAAAGCAATGTGAGAACGGGCGCCAATAAATTGGACGATTACGATAAAGTCCTATAGTAGGGATGCTTTGATGGACGGCAAGGTGAGTCAAACCTGTATCAACGCCAACTAGAGCTAACGAGTTTGATATAACATCCAGACAATCGATTAGCGATCTAGTTTCTATCCAATCGACAGAGCCAAGCAGTTCTTTCACTGCTAAAGAGTTTTCTGGCTCTCCAAGCATGAGAACTTCCTGCCCACGTTTTAGCAATGCATCTTTAAGTTCTAACCAGTGTTCTTTGGGCCAGCACTTAAATAGGCCATCGGTGCCTGGCACGAAAATGACGGTGTTATTGAAGCGTGGCAGCTTTTCGGATTTGAGAGCCACCAATCGATTGAAGTTTACTTCCAGCTTAAAATCAGTACAGATCTCAGCAAGCAGATCGTTCATTTTTCGCTCGCCGAATTTTTCATAAAATTCAGGCGATCCCCACCAGTAATTTTTCTGTAGCGGATGTTCTCTCAGGTTGATGTAAGAACCTTTTTGATCGGCCATTTTTGATGGCAGCTCCTCTTCTGAAACAATTCCTTGCAAGCCTACTAATCGCTCTCCCAGACCCTTTTGAAGGTCTGAGCGTATGACAAGACAAGTTGGCAAACCTTTATCAATAAAGGACTGAACAATCGGCAACGAAATAATCAGATCACCAAGTCCCCAGGAAATGGGTGAAATATAGATCGTCTCAGCGAGATTCATTTTATGTTATGCAGTTTAAGTTATGCAGGAGGGTGATTTTGCTTTCGTAGATTTTTTCGCGCTGGAAGTTGCATGATCAACAGGTGTATCCGAGAAACTCGCCACGCAGGTATCTGTCTCCCACAGCTCTACTTCTAAAACCGGCAAGCCTTTTAAAGCAAGCTCGCGAAAAATCAATTTTGCTATGTTTTCTGCTGTTGGATTTTCATCGAGAACTGTGACTGGTTCTCCCTGGCTTTTGAGATACGACAACACGGGATCATCTTTGTGCAACAGCATGCGGTGATCTAAATGCTCGTCTATGTAGCTGCCTGCGATCTTTTTGATATCGGAAAAATCAGCAACCATGCCGAGTTCATCTAGTTCTTCACTTGCCAGCGTGACAATCGCTCGGCCATTATGGCCATGCAGATTGCGGCACTTTCCCGGATAGTTGATAAGTCTGTGCCCATAGCAAAATGTTATTTCGCGTCTCAATTTGAACATGGTCACTCCCAAGGGTTTACCGTATCTTCAGGTACGATTGTTCAGGCATGGTTCTTTGCGCCTACAAGATACCATCTTCGCCACTTATTTGCTTCTAGGCAGGTGGGGCTTGGCTAGCAAATAACGTGTTGGATCAATAACGCCGGCAGATAGAAAGCCGCGTCTTCGCTCTTCGCACTTATTGCAATTTCCACAATGTTGAGCTTCTCCGCTTGAGCTCATAACGGGATCAATGCACGAAAAAGTCATCGATAATGGATACTTGGCACCGAGCTTTACCACATCTTCCTTTTTAAGATTGGCAAACGGTCGCAAAATAACAAAGGAACGATTCAAAGCCAGTGAGAGCGCGGATTGCAGGTGGTCAAAAAAAGCAATGGTGGCATCACTAAAAGGATTGCCAGCCAGAATGCCCAGGGCGACGGTATCAATATTATTAGCACTGCACCATACAGCTGTTTTTGCCAGGAGCAATAAATTCCGGCCTGGCAATTCAACAGCATTGTCTACTGTACTTTTGTCAGGCACAGCTTCACCTGTAACGCTCCAATGCCTGCCATAAACGTCATCCATCGGTTGCTTTAAGATGGTGATAGCTTGGAGGGCGTCCGATTTTAATTGTTTTAGAAATCTTTTCAAATAGCTAATTTCAGCGTCTTCCCAATTGAGACGGAAACTCACAAAAATAGGATAAACAGCAGTTACTTGTTCAGCAAACAAAGCACAAAGAGTGGCACTGTCTAAGCCACCACCTACCAGAACCGCAACAGCACGATGCTGTTTTGCTATTTCAAAACAATCTTCTAGCTGTGTGCGATCCATTAACTTTGTTTTTCAAGCCCAAACCCAGATTTCGGAAAATTATACATGTTTGGGGTATTCTGTAGGCCTATATGGAGTGAGCCGTGACAACTCGAATTGTCGATCAAACAGACTTATCAAATACGCCTTTTATGAAGGCCTGCTCCGGATTGGATGCTAACAGTACACCTATATGGCTTATGCGCCAGGCTGGGCGCTATATGGCGGAATACCGCAATGTCCGGGAAAAAGTAGGTTTTCTAGAGCTTTGCAGAACACCAGACCTTGCTTGTGAAGTAACTGTTACTGCCGTTGAAAAATTGGGTGTGGATGCAGCCATTATATTTGCCGACATCCTACTCATATTAGAACCAATGGGAGCAGGCCTGGAGTTCACCCCTAAAGATGGCCCTGCTATCAAAAAGCCCATACGTCTTGCCCAAGATGTTGCTGCCTTGCAAAAGGTTGATCCTGAGAGTCTTTCTTTCGTTTTTGAAGCTATCAAAAAAACTCGCCAGACTTTGCCTCCAAATATCCCACTGATTGGGTTTTGCGGGGCGCCATTTACGCTTGCTTCGTATCTTATTGAGGGTGGATCCTCAAAGCACTTTGCCAAAACAAAGAAATTCATGTACGAAGAGCCAGCAGCCTGGCATGCCCTTCTCGATCATATCGTCGAAGCAAGCATCCCTTACCTACTTGGTCAGGTGAAAGCCGGCGCTCAAGTTGTTCAAATATTTGATAGTTGGGTTGGCTGTCTTGGACCTGATGATTACGAAACCTATGTCAAAGATCACACAGCCAAGCTGATCAGCGCTTTGAAAAACATTGCACCAGTCATTCATTTCGGATTGGCAAGCAACTCATTGCTTTTGCAAATGCAAGCTGCCGGTGGAGATGTAATCGGGCTTGATTGGCGCGTAGATTTAGCCGAATCATGGTCGAAGCTTGGACATAAATGCGGTGTACAGGGAAATCTTGATCCAGTTGTTCTTCTAAGCAATCGAAGCGAAATCGAAAGACAAGCTAGGAGAATACTGGCCAAAGTGGGAAACAAACCTGGTCACATCTTCAATTTGGGGCACGGAGTGCTCCCTGAAACCCCCGTTGATAACGTGCGCTTTCTGGTAGATTGTGTTAAGCGATTGAGCGTTCGCTAATGGCGAAGGTAGTTGTTGTAGGTGGTGGCATTTCCGGATTGAGTGCTGCCTATTACCTTTCGAAGTTATTTGCTCAACGCAAACAACCACTGGAATTAACTGTTGTTGAAGCTTCCGGGCGAGCTGGCGGTGTCATATCCTCAAAAAGAGAAGATGACTATGCAATTGAATTTGGTGCCGATTCTTTCATCACAAACAAAACAGAAGCAAAAGAGCTCTGCAATGAAATTGGACTTGCTAGTGAACTTATCGGAACTAATGAATCGAATCGACGTTCTCTAATTGCGTTTCGATCGCATTTACTGCCTCTGCCAAGCGGTTTTGTGATGATTGCTCCTACCAATCTAATTTCTTTTCTCCTTTCTCCGCTGTTCTCGCCTCTGGGTAAACTGAGAACTTTGCTCGATCTCATTTTGCCGCCAACGAAATCGAAGGATGATGAAACTGTAGCGTCATTCGTTAAGAGACGATTTGGCAAAGAACTATTGGAAAGGGCTGCCCAACCAATGGTTGGCGGCATCTATACCGGTGACGTTTACAAGCTAAGTGCCGGGTCTACTCTACCTCGCTTTATTGAACTCGAGCAAAAACGGGGCAGCATAATTTCTGCTTTGAAAAAGGAAGAATCTAGTAATGGTGGAAGTGGCAGCACTGCTAGTGGTGCACGCTATGCAATTTTCAATTCTCTGAAAAGCGGTATGCAAACGATGATCGACCGATTGATCGCAAATTTACCTGAGGGTGCCCTCAAGCTAAATAGCCCGGTGTCAGAGATTCGACGCCAGGATGATAAATGGCTTGTATTTTTGAAGGGCGATCGCATCATCACAGCCGACAGGGTTGTACTTGCCACCTCAGCAAAGATGACAGGAAGAATTTTAAAGTACACAGACTCAGATTTAGCAAGCGATCTCGAAACGATTGAGAATTCATCGTCAGTGGTTGTGAATATGCTTTTTAGAAGGAGCGACATCCAAAGTGAACTTGATGGATTTGGATTCGTTGTGCCGAAAACTGAGGCAAAACGTATTCTCGCTTGCGCCTATATAAGCGTCAAATTTGCCGGGCGCTGTCCCGACGATTGCGCCATGTTGCGGGTGTTCCTTGGTGGAGAAAGCGCTAGTGCGCAGTCGGATTGCCTGGCAATTGCGCTTGGCGATTTGAAAACCTATTTGAAAATTAACGGTGACCCAATTAAAAGCTGGGTGACACGCTGGCCCGAATCGATGCCACAATATACTGTCGGTCACAAAGAGTTAGTTTCACGCATACAAAGTCGTGTTAACCAACTGTCCGGCTTGGTGTTAGCGGGCAATTCTTACGATGGCGTGGGCATTCCGGACTGTATTAGAAGTGGCAAAGCAGCAGCCCAGAAGGTAATCGATAGCGTCAGGTAAGATGATTTATTAAGATAGTGTCGATGAGGTCTCTTTTAAATAGTAGATGAATCGTAGTAAATCCAAAGTTGATCGCCGTCCCGGGCCGCTTGCGAAGGTGCAAGGGGGGCCGGTATTAGCTTGCATAGACATGGGCACGAACTCTTTCCACATGATTGTCTGCAGAGCTACGCCGGAACGCGACCACTTTGATGTAATTACCCGCGCTAAAGAAGCTGTGCCTTTTTTCCGCAGATGTTTGGCTGCACACTACATAGACGAAGCCGCTCTTAAGTCGGCTGTTCGAATTATCCGCGACATGCAAAAGAATGCGGTAAGTCGTGGTGCGACTGCCATTATTTTGGTTGCCACATCTGCAGTGCGCGAATCAAAAAACGGTCGGGATGTTTTGGAACACATCCGAAACGATCTCCAAATTGACGCTCGTCTCATTTCTGGCAAAGAAGAAGCTCGCCTCATTTACTTAGGTGTACTTTGGAGCATGCCAGAACTACAAGGTAACTTCACCATAATTGATATCGGTGGTGGTAGCACCGAGATTATCTCGTGCGATCGCGAAAGAGTCTATTTCTCTGAATCTTACAAGTTAGGTGCGGCACGACTTACTCAAAGGTTTTTCCGTAAGCAGAACATAACCCAAGACTTGATCATTGACCTCCACAACGAAGTGAAGGGTATGATGCAGCCGGCTGCAAGCAACGTTGGATCGCTCACCAAAAACCGGCACTTGATTGGCACTTCCGGCACGATTCAAGCTCTTGCCAGACTCGATCGACACCTTTTGGGCAAATCGACTGTGGAAGCACACGGTTGGAAAATTCCGATTGAGCGTCTCGAAAAAATAGTGACCGATATTGAACTTGCTGCTGTGACTGGAGAAAAGGTCAAGTCAGTAAGTTCGGACCGAGCTCAAACGATATTAGCAGGGTCAATCGTGTTGCTCGAAACAATGCGGTGTTTTGAAGCGGATTATATTACCGTATGTTCAGCAGCCCTGCGCGAAGGAGTGGTGGTTGATCGATTCCTTCAAAGCGGCTGGCTAACAGGCAGCCTGGAATCACATAAAGACCCGCGTTCGGCAAGCGTTCATGATCTGCTGGAACGATATCACGGCAGTTTGCCACATCACAGCCAAGTCGCTCGACTGGCAACGGAAGTGTTTTTGCAAAGTCAAAACGTTTTGCACAATTATCCAAGAGAGGTCGGACACCTTCTCTGGGCTGCGGCCATGTTGCACGATATCGGCATGTTTGTTGGTAGAAACGGACACCACAAACATTCCTATTACCTCATTAAGCACTCCGGCTTGCTTGGCTATTCTGAAGAAGAAGTAGAAATGGTTGCTTCCATTGCTCGTTACCACAGGGGTAGCGAACCAAAGGAATCGCATGAGTCATACCAGAGCCTTGCTGCGCACAAGCTCAAAATCGTAAAAGAGATGGCGGCAATACTTCGCATAGCTGAAGCGCTAGATCGAAGTCACAAACAAGTCATAACCGGAATCAGTTTCACTCTGGATAGCCATGAAGCCCTTGAAAATAGCGTTCCCGAGGCAAAGTTTGAGTTGGTGGTGCCGCTTGGGCAAAATTGTGATGCCGAAGTCTGGGCGTTTAATGACAAGAAAAAGCTCTTCGAGGAGCAGTTCAAACTATTCGCCAATTGCGATCTGCGCGCCGGCTTTGCTTACGCGGTTAACTAAAGATCTGTTTGAACCGGCCTTGAAACTAACCTGAACCGAAACCGAACTGAAACTGGTCTAAAAACTAGTCAACTGTTCTTATGTTGGCGATTTTATTGTTCTTCGACTCAGCCATGGTTTTAACGCGAGTTAATCGCCGTTCAATTTTGTGAGCCAAATTGTTGTCTACAAAACTCTGCGGTACCGGCATTCCGGTATCTACGTGAGAAATGAGTTCGAGGATGGTTCCTTCTTCGCAGGCTGTGAAACGCCAGCTGCCATCCATGGCTTTGAAGCGGTCTGACTTCACAAGCTCATAATCGATGCGTTCGTTAGGGACTTCTTTGTCCTTGAGTACGCAGGTGGTGGAACTAAATACTGGAATGAGAACGAACTTTTCTTCGTAGACTTGTTCATTTAGCGATTTGCTCAAAAGATGACAATAGGCCATGTCCGGATCGCATTGCCGTTCTTCGTGGACTGTTTGCCAAACGATGTTTATAGGAGCTTTTACAACTACACGCCCCTTTACCCATGAGTGAGGTACGGCTTTAGTCTTAGCTGTATAGTCGATCTTTACGCTTGCCAGCTTTTCAGAACTAGGCAGTTCAGCGTCACCAAACCATTTGGCATTTGCGGAGCCGGCGCCCAAAACCGAGATAAGAAAAGTGGTAGCAAATGCGGTGAAGGCGAGGCGGCTTGATTTTTGCATTTAAAAGGGGTCTCAACCAGTTGAAATTAGCTCAATGAGCGAAGTTTATGGAATCAGCTTACCACTAAAAATTTGAATTTCAAAGCGGTAAAAAGTAATCAGATCTGGCCCGGAAATTATACGCCTATTGGAAAGAACCGAGGAATCAATCTGCGCCAGCCCATATTTTCTGCATACTCACGATAACTAGGACCGAGACTCTCAATCAATAGTTTCTCCTCATACTTGGCTCTCGTTAGCCAGAGTGGAGCTACTACACAAAGAGTAAAGAGAGCACAGCTCAAAGAAGTGGCTGCCAGAGCCGCTCCGAATAAGCATTGGATTATGCCCGAATAAGCCGGGTGCATAACAAATTTAAGAAGACCATCACTTTTCACGGTGTGGTTATCGAGCACTTCCGCATCGGTCGAAAAGAACTCACCAAGCGAATACCAGCCACCAATCATGAAGACCATGCCACTAATTAGAATGCCCAAGCCAAGCCATGTAAGAACGGACATGGCACCAGTCGGTTCTCCTTCTGTAAGTGCCACAAACGGAGTGATCGGCATAAAACTGTCAAAGTAATTGTTGTAGCCCAAATATGCGAACACTAAAACGAATATATTGGCTACTGATGCCAATTGCGGAGCTCTTTGGATAAGGAAGTTTTGTTCGTATTTAACGCCTGTGCCAGCTCGAGTAAATCCCTTGAACAATACAGGTGCCGCTATAACGGACCCTATCGCCACAATTGAGCAAGTCATTACGGTCGGAACGTTGAAATGTAGTGACATGTGAATTTACCGCTTTCCTGTAGCCCGGGGGCCGAATGCCGAATGAGAGACCTAATTTTAGAGGGCGTGTCGGACTTTTCAAGAGCTCAAATTTCATTTAGGCTCTTTAATGCCAACTACCTCAAGCTTATTTTGCTCTGGCTGACAACTGCTAGCCAAAACAATTCGATTTAACAAAATTCAAGAATTCTTTTTCGTAGAACTTGTTCCAGCAATTTTCTTCAAATTTATTCTATGCAGTCTTCTTCATGCGACGTTATCGACAGTTCCCGACCCAGCACCACTTACAGTGCTTGTTAGTGTATTGCCAGGATATTTATTGTTGGCTACATCTAACATATCGAGCGGGCACTGCCACAAAGCAAATAGAGCATTCAGAGCACTCTCGGCAGACTCCGGTATTTGAGATTGAGTGGCACTTGAGATTTCGCTTAATGTGCGCAAAAGAAGAAGTGCGTTTCGGGTCTGTGGTCTGGCATGCAAACGTATCCATTCCAAACCACTTGTCACTAGTTGCTCACTGTAGCTGTCGGCTTGCTTACTGAAATACTCCTCGTACTGTTCAACTGCAACGCGACAGAAACCCGTGCAAGCGAGTTCTACTGCGGATACAGCAAGCACTGCATCTTCCCAATTGTCGGATTGACAATAGTTGCTGAGCACCCTTTTGACGTTAATGGCTGCTTCGCTTGGTCTATGACGTTTCAATGTTTCGCGCGCTATGCCGACCAGCTCGCATTGATTCAAAAATAATCCCTGGTAGATCCGCTCATCATCAGCCAGATCCCCAAAAAGCTCTTTAGCTGCATGCATTTCATCCGGCACAGCGTGAAAAACATGAGATATATTGACCGGAAGTGATTCCACTAACGGCCAAAGTTCCAGGCAAATATCTTGAGCCCTAGTTAAAGCGTTTTCGGCACGATCTAAAAAACGGCTTGTTTTACATGCCCAGCCCACTTGAGTTGCTAAGTGGGGCATCCAACGAATCGTTTTCGACATGTCCTAAGAAAACTCCAGTAGCACTTTGCAATGCCACACAATAACCTACTAGAGGAAATGAAAAAAGATTTTGAGTGAAGCATCTCCCAAAAAGTGGAGTTATGAAGTGAGAAAAGTGTAAACAAAGAGAAATATTTCTTGGAGCAGGAAGACAAGAGAAGCTGAAACCTGACTCATCGTGCCCTAGAATATCTGTGACCGCTTGGTCCGCCATATGCACTTGAAAATAGGCACCACTTGAAAGACGCTGGGTCCAAGTCCATCCCATTTCCTACAACCTTGTTGGATCCGCAGGCAGCGAAGATTCGACCGGCTATAGAATCAATTCGGGCTGCTGACGGCGTCCAGCTAAGTTGCCGTGTCTGGCCAGGTAAGGTCGGTGCGCCCGTCATTATCTATTTGCATGGCATAGAAGGTCACAGTCAGTGGTTTGAGAATACAGCTGCCCAACTGAGTATGCGCGGCATGACGGTCTATGCACCAGATCGGCGTGGGTCTGGTATGAATCCCAGGGATCGCGGCCATTTAATGGACTATAAAGTTTACCTGGGAGATGTAGACGCGCTTTTACGCAAGGTTTCCGCACACCTGGCCGGACATCCGATTGTGCTCATGGCTAATTGCTGGAGCGCAAAAGCAGCAGCTTTGCTGTGCCGAGAAGATTTCAAATCGCCTGGTGGTTCAGCACCTGTGCCGCTTTCTGGTCTTGTCCTTACTTCACCCGCCATCTACACAAAGGTAGATTTCGACAGAGCAACGAAATTCAAACTTGCTTTTGCCTGGATTCAAGGCAGTTATAGGCTTATGCAAACCTGGCCTATCCCATTAACTCCGCAGATGTTCACGAATAACCCGCCATATCTGGAGTTTGTCGAGAAAGATCCGCTTAGACTCAAAGAAGCAACTACATCTTTCTACGTTCAGTCTTTTTTCATGGGGCGCCAAGCCGAACGCTCTGCTAAATTTATAAATCTGCCTGTTCTTTTGCTGCAATCCGGTAACGATCAAATCGTTGATATTCCAAAGGTTGAGAAATGGTATGAGCAGCTCAAATCGACTCAAAAGACAATGCGCATATTTCCGGACGCTAGTCATTCACTCGATTTCGATCAAACCTGGTTCAAAGAATACACACACCTCCTTTCGGAATGGCTTCTGGCCAGGACTCCTGTTTCTGTATGAGAATTACCGCCCTTAACTTTTTATCGGTTCAGTTGCCCTTTCGCTTTGCCTTTAAACACAGTCTTGCAGAGCGAAGCTTTTCACATAACATCATTGCTCGTGCCGTTATAGAAAGCGGTGGCGTCAATTTTGTAGGTATTGGTGAGGGTGTGCCGCGCGATTATGTAACTGGCGAAACAGTTGAAGAAGGACTCTACAAATTACGAACTCGCTATGCTGCTTATTTTGTCGGCAAATCTTTTGAAACGAAACAAGAACTAATAGATGCAATTGATCGAGGCTTCGAAAATGCCGGATTGGAATCATCAGCAGGTGGAGCGGCTTGGTGCGCGCTTGAACTGGCTCTGCTAGATAGTTTTGCCAAATCGAAAGGTACTCAACTTACAGAAGTGTTAGGCGGTGCTAAACGTTTCTTCGTTGAGAATGGCATTACTTATGGTGGCGTCATTCCATTTGGAGGAGACAAAGCAGTTCGTACTTTGCTCTGGCTCTATCGATTAGCTGGCTTTAAAACTGTAAAGATTAAGGTTGGACGCGATTTTGAAACCGAACTGAAAAAATTAGCGCTGGCACGAAAGATATTGGGGACGGATGCGAAACTGCGAATCGATCCAAATTGCGCCTGGAACTGTGAAGAAACAATTCGATTTGCCGAAGAAGCTCGTATTTACGGACTATCCTCAATCGAACAACCCGTCCCAGCCGACGACTGGCAAGGGTTGAAGGAAATCACGGATAAAATCCCCGAGCAAGTTGTCGCTGATGAGTCGCTTTGCACGCTTTTACAGGCTAAGTCTCTCGCTAACGAGGGTATCTGTTCGGGCTTTAACATACGTCTTTCCAAGGTAGGTGGTATGCTACCAGCTCTGAAGATCGCTGAACTTGCTCACAAGCACGGTATTGCCTGCCATCTTGGTGCTCAAGTGGGTGAGAGTGGCATCTTAAGCGCCGCCGGGCGCACGTTCGCTGCTATAAACAGACCTTTTGAGAATTACGAAGGATCTGCCAATGCTTTTCTTCTCAAAACTGACCTTACGAGAGAGAATCTTACATTTGGAAGGCATGGCGTTGGCCATCTGCTTAAAGCCCCGGGCTTAGGTGTGACGGTACTACCAAAGCGATTGCAGCAAGTGAAGGAAGTGCGATCGGATGATGCCGGTAAGATGAAGTCGCCGGAGATTAATCGGCAACTCAATGAGGTGTAAATGTCCTTCAACAATGCAGATGTAGCGATCGGCCAATTCTGGCGTTCGCTTACTCATGTAAGACACTTTCGCCAAGCTTGCCAGAATCCAAGCAAAATTCAAACACAGAAATTGCTCAAAATCGTAAGAGCAAATGAAGGAACGGCATTCGGCCGAAAATTTGGTTTCAACAAAATTCGAACCGTTAGTGATTTTCAAAACCAAGTTCCAGTATCAAACTACGACGACATCTTGCCGTACATAGAAAAGATGTTGCGTGGTGAGCGCAATCAGTTAACCGCTGAAGAACCTTTTATGTATGCCACTACAAGTGGTACCACCGCTCAGCCTAAGTTCATTCCGATTAACGGACAGCATTTGCGTGACTACACGCACGCCTTTCAAATTCACAACTATCAAATGCTGAATGATTGTGGAGAGCGAGCCAATGGCCGATTTTTGATCATCACAAGCAACGACGAGCAAGGGCATGCTCCTTCCGGTTTGCCTTACGGAGCTGTATCTGGGCTTTTGCATCGACGTCAGCCGCTCATAATTAAAAGGCGTTTTGCCACCCCCTATGAATTGTGCAAAGTCGCCAATGTTGATACCAAATACTATTTGATGCTTCGCTGTGCTCTAATCCAGGATGTTCGTGCCATCCTTGCCTGCAATCCTTCTTCCATGTTGTTGCTTGCCGATCAGCTCAAAGAACACGGTGAAGATCTTATTGCCGATATCTTCGACGGCACAATCAAAAGTTCTTACACACCGCCTTCCTCCCTGCGCTCCGCATTCGATTCCTATATCAAACCAGATCGAGAAAGAGCGAGAGAATTGGAACGCCTCTTGCGGCAAGACGGCCTTTTGAAACCAGACAAAGTTTGGCCAAAAATCTGCATTTTGTCCTGCTGGAAAGGCGGTCCTATGTCTTTCTATCTAGATCGCTTGCCCGAAGCATATGGTCCTGTGCCAGTGCGTGATTTTGGATATATGGCAAGCGAAGGCAGAGGTTCAATTCCACTTAGTGATGATGGCGCTGGTGGTGTAAGCGCAATCACAAGCCACTTTTTTGAATACGTTCCAGAGTCCGAGATAGAGAGTCCCGATAGGCGCTATATCACTGTCGATCAGCTTGAGATTAATGAGCGCTACTACGTTCACTTCACGACCTCTGCTGGTCTTTATAGATACAACATCAATGATCTTATTCAGGTCTCGGGCTTCTATGAAAAGACACCGATCATAGAATTTGTCCGCAAGGGCATGGGAGTTAGTTCAATTACTGGTGAAAAGCTCACTGAAGAGCAAGTTCTTACGGCTGTGAATCAAGTTGTTCGCCATCTCAATCTCGATTCGATTTGCCATTTCACCACGGAAGTACAGCTTGGTATGCCGCCGCACTACGTTTGTTTTGTAGAAGCGAGTTCACTATTGCCGCTGTCAGTGCAAGATGAATTCGTGCGTTTATTTGATCAAAGTCTGCGCATGCAAAATTCAGAATATAAGGACAAACGCGAAACAAAGCGACTGGGAATGCCGAGTTTGCGTGTTCTGCCAACAGGAACGTATACACGCTTGAGGCAACAACGTGTTACTGAAGGTGCTCCAGAAGCGCAAATTAAGATACCGCTTCTCTCCAGTACTCAAACTTTTGCTGGTCGCCTTGCCATGTTGGGGGTATCATGAAAATAGCAGTTACCGGTGCAGCTGGCCTTGTTGGCAGTCACCTCGTTGATTACCTTTCTAAGAACAACGCTTATTCGGTTACCGCAGTTGTACGTTCTGAAACATCGTGCGAACAGTTTCGCAGTCTCTGGCAAAAACAGAAGGTCAATGTTGTAAAAGCAAATGTTCTCAATCTCGCTCAACTGGAGCAAGCGTTTGCAGGCGTTGATATCGTCGTGCACGCCGCCGCCGTCGTTGATCCGTTCGGCGATCGTGCTCAGGTCTTTTCTGTAAATGTAGATGGTACAAGGAACGCTCTCCTTGCTGCTCGCAAAGCTTCTGTTCAGCAATTTATCTACGTGAGCAGTTTATCCGTTATCACAGGCAATAAAGATCAATATGCAACTGACGAGAATGCGCCCTACGAGCCATGTGGCGAGGCCTACGCGGATTCAAAAATAAAAGCCGAAACATTCGTTCGGCAGGAATCAATTGCATCTCAAACACCTGCTATTACGGTTGTGAGACCAGGTTTTATTTATGGACCGCGCGAACGCTCATGGATGCCGCGCTTGATAGAGTCTATATCTAGCGGCAAAGCGATGCTAATTGACGGCGGCACAAAAGAAACCAACGTTATCTATGTGAACAATCTTTCTTTTGCCATAGAAAATGCATTCAACAACAGGAAAGCTTTCGGAAAGGTATACAACCTTACCGACGGTCCTGGCCTGACGAAGAAACAACTGTTTGACGCTATCTCGAATGGGCTATCTTTGCCCAAAGTCACAAAAGTTGTGCCTGGTTTTTTGGCAAAAGGTTTCTGCAATTCTGTTTCAAGTCTTGCGCCCTTCCTTTCGGTTGATACCCAACGTAAATTGGCTCGTTATTCAAAGGCAGCCTTTCGATTGGTTGGGCTCAATCAAGGCTACTCAATTGCACTAGCCGAGCAAGATCTCAATTACAAATCTCGAACTGCTTTTGAAGCAGGAATGGCTGAAACTCTCAACTTCATAAGAAGCGAAAAGGGAGAGAAGAAGCAGCCAGATAAACTAGTAAAAAGTGTGTAGGCTGGCGGAAGGACGCGAGTTGAATCCGGTTGAATTCGTAATTGATTACTGCAAGCGTCATGCCCACCCGGTCAATGCTGTTTTACATTTGATTGGAGTGCCTGCTGTTTTCTATGGCATCTACAAGTTATTTAGTGGCGCACCTGTTCTGGGTGTTGAGTTGATTGTATTTGGATATTTTTTTCAATATCTCGGCCATAAAGCACAGGGCAACGAAGTTGGCGAAGTTACTCTTATAAAGAGCATCATTCGCCGCATTAGTAAAAAGACAGGCGATGGTCATGGTTGAACAAAAGTTTGAACAAAATAGAAACCCGCAATTGGTATTAATCGATGGTGCCACAGGCTATGTTGGCAATCATCTTTCTTATGAACTCAAACAGCACGGTCTGAATGTTCGCTGCCTGGTCAGGAACGATGCCAAATCTGAAGACATTGCTTTTCTAAAAGGAATCGGCGCGGAAATATTTCAGGCTGATCTGACTGACAAAGATTTGGCCAGCAAAGCTTTCGCCAATGTTGATACAGCAGTGCATCTCATTGGTACGATTGCACCCAAACGCGGTGAGTCACTCAGCCAGTTGCATGAAGGACAGACGGAGGCGTTTGCCGCTCACTGCCAAAACATGAGCGTTCCTAAAGCGGTCATGCTAACAGCCCTAGGCACTTCACCTAATGCTTTGAGCCTCTACCATCGAACCAAGTGGCAAGCTGAAGAGAAATTGCGAGAAGCAAAAGTAAATGCAATATTTGTGCGTCCTTCCTTATTAATAGGTCGGATAGTTGGCAGGCGAGACAGCAAACTGGTAAGTCGCTTTAGAGAATTGATTTTCACGCGCAAAAAAATACCAGTGATCGGAAATGGCGCTAATAAAGTTCAGCCCCTTTTTATACAAGATCTTGTAAAGGCTATGCGAATTGCCATTGAGACTATGGAGGGCGGTATCGGCTCTCTTGCGCCTGTGTACGACCTTGCCGGCGGCAGAATAGTATCGATTCGCGAGTTTCTCACCGAGCTGATGAAAGCAATTGACGTAGTCAAGCCTGTTGCCAATGTGCCTATACCACTTGCTAAACTGGCAGCTGGGTTGGCCGAAACCTTTCAGGAAGTACCAGTCTTAAGTCGAGATCAGGTTCTTCTCTCCATGACAGATAATGTGTGTATTACTAACCATCTGACCAGCATCTTTAATATTGAGCCCACAGACATTGTCAAAGCATTGCAGACGTATCAAACGGAAGATCAAAGCGAAAAGCGAAATGAATCTGTTAAAGCAGGAAAATCGATTTAGATCGCTCCTTTGGTTCATTAGAGAACAGTTCGTTAAAGAGTGAAAGGGGGCGCTCCAATTTGAAGATCTTAGTGACGGGCGCCAGTGGATTTATTGGGCTTAACCTAGTACCGCAATTGGTTCAGCTTGGGCACGAAGTGCGTACGCTTGGAAGAGCGAGCGGACCGCCTGCTAAACTCGCACACTTGAAGATCGAGCACCATCACGGTGACATTACCAATCCGGAACAGGTCAAGAAGGCAATCACTGGTTGCGAAATGGTTTACCATCTTGCCGGCCTGGTCTCATACAAAAAAAAGGACGCAGCTCGCCAATATGGTGTAAACGTTCTTGGCACTCGCAACGTCATGAAAGCCTGTCTGGAAGTGGGTGTGAAGCGCGTTGTCCATACGAGCTCTGTTGCTGCAATGGGCATTCCCAAGCATGGTGAAATCGGCACAGAAAAGATTGAATACAATCTTGGCGGCAAGGGTCTCAACTATTGTGATACCAAGCACGAAGCGGAGCTAGAAGTACTTTCAGTTTTCAAAGAAGGGCTCAACGTTCTGATTTTGTGCCCTGGTATCATATTTGGTGAAGGTGATACCCATCCGCATCATCATGCAATTTTTGCGGCCATGTCAAAGGGTTCTATGATTGGTGTGCCGGCCGGTGGTGTTACTTTTTCAGATATCAACGACGTGGTCGCTGCTCACATTGCCTGCCTGGACAAAGGAACATTTGGAGAGCGGTACGCCATTGTGAGCGCCAACCTATCATTCAAGGAAGCAGCTTCGACTTTTGCCAAAATTTCCGGCGCTCATGCTCCCCTTTTCAAAATTCCTGGTCCTGTTCTTGTTTTTGCCGGCATGTTGTCCGAGGACTTTTTACCTAACCTCGGTATAAATCCCCCTCTTACAAGGCAAAATGCCTGGCTTAGCCAATACCAAATCTTCTTTAGTTCTGAAAAGGCGACCCAAGATCTCGGTGTTAAGTTCACTTCATTCGAAGACACGATTAGACGAACCGCCCCCTATTATCTGGGCAGACCCATCGCCGTTGCGACCTCCTGAACGAACAAACATATCTAACTCAAAGGCGACAAAGGAACCTCGGAGCATCTCTAAAAGTTGCTACATGACGGATTAAGAAGAGTTTCAAAGAGAAGGGTTGTCTCTCTTGATGGGATGCATTATTCTGCAAACACGGGCGTTCAGTCGAGTCGATTCGGAAGGGTTTAAAGAGCATTGGTAAGCAGTACATTTACCCAGGCAAATGCTCCTGAAGTAAGCAGGGTTCAGGAGATGCAGGGTCCATACCCCTGGATTATCAATCCTGGTTTCGATTTCTTCTTCATTGCCGGCGGAGCAGTTTGGGTCTTATTTGCCATTAATTACCTTTTCCTGGGTATGCGCATTCCGATAGACCCAACAAGCGGTCCAGTTATTGGTCGTTGGTTGATCGTGCTTACGCTTATCGGCCAACACCTTACAGCGGACTCACATAATGCTGCCACTTATCTCAGGATTTACGGCAGCGAAAAAGACAAAAAGCAATTTCGATTTTATGGAAAGTGGCTCGCTCTTAGTTGCATTCCGCTTTTCTTTTTTGGCATAAACGTACCAGGATTGGCAGGAGCACTCGTCTATACTTACCTCGTCACTGTGATCTGGCACTACGCAGCACAAAGTTTTGGCATTTCCCTAATCTATTGCTACAAGGCTGGCTATTACTTTTCGAATACCGAAAAGGAGATCTTTCGCTGGTTCACCATGGCTCTTGCTGGTGTCGTAATTACTCGTCTTCTCACGTTTCGTGATTTCAGTCCTAGGAACTTCTACGGTGTCGAGTGCCCCTACTGGGGACCGTTGCCGCTCTGGTTCATGGGTCTTATGAGTGCTGCTTTTATAACGCTTACAGCGGCTTTTCTGGTTGTCGTTGCCAAAAAGGCTATTGTCGAACGCAAGTACATTCCGTTTGCCTCTCTTCTTTGCATGTCAACTGTTGCTTTACTGGGATTGTCCTGGGGCACAGTGAGCGCCATTTTGTGGTTGTACGTTCCGTGTGTTTATCACGGCACCCAATACCTTGCCGTCACCACCTCTTATTATTTGAAAGAGCGTGGCTTGCCGGAAGGAATTTCAACCTGGGACATTGGGACTCAGTTTTTGAAAGGACCGGCTCTTAGTTTCATCGGCATGACAATATTGATCGGCTGCTTTCTTTATATCGGCATTCCGCATATTTTCAGTTCGCTTGGTTATAACCAATCGGTGGTAGCAGGGGTAGTGCTGGCCACTGTCAACTATCACCACTTCATTACCGATGCAGCAATCTGGCGCTTGAAAGATCCTGCTTGTCGCAAACTTCTTCTTGCCTGAATTATTGATAGCAAAATTATGGTAAGCAGCACAATTACTTTGCCTCTTTCCGAAGTCGGGCTGAGTGCGCCTTCGCAAGAGAAAACGCAACCATATCCCTGGATCATCAATCCAGTTTTTGATGTTCTGTTTGTTTTCGGTGGATTCGTTTGGGTGATTTTTTTTGCGCAGATCTTCTTTTTCGGCTGGAATGTACCGGAACTGACGAATCAGCATCCAGAGGCGATAAAGGCACTTCTCGTTTCCAACCTGATTGGACAATATATGTTTGCCGACGCCCACACGGCGGCTACTTATATGCGTGTCTATGACACGAAGGAAAGCCGAAAACAATTCTGGTTCTATGGCAACATCCTGCCGTTTGCCAGTCTCATTCTTTTTGCTCTTGCTCTTGTTTATCCCGTTGTAGCGGGTGCTGTGGTCTACATTCATCTTATGTGGGTCTACCAGCACTACACGGCCCAGAGTTTTGGAATATCGCTTATTTACTGCTACAAGCGCGGATTCATCATGAGTCAACTTGAAAAGGAAGTTTTTCGTTGGCTCAATTTTTCACTGGCTGCTTTTGTAATAGCCCGCGTTCTCACGACAAAAGAATTTAGCCCCACCAATTACTATGGCGTTGAACTTCCTTTCTGGGGATTGCCACCCGTTATTCTGAGTGTGGCTGGAGCAACTCTTATGGCTCTTAGTTTCCTTTTCGTTATGCTTCTTATTCGCAAGGCAATCGTTGAGCGCGCATTCATCCCATTGCCAGCTGTTGCTATGACAGCCAGTGTTGGAGCAATTGGTCTTTCGACTGGTTATGCCAATGCAATATTCTGGACTTATGGACCCCAGTACTTCCACGGCAGCCAATATCTAGCTGTTTCGCTCGGTTACCACCTTAAGGAAAAAAATCTGCCGCAAGGTATGAAAGGTTCTCAAATAACCAGGATGCTTTTCACAAAAGATGCCTTTCGCTGGTTCTCCATTACCGTACTGGCCGGCATCTTCATCTATGTAGGAGTGCCAACCACCTTCCAACAATTAGGGTTTCAATTTGCCGTTGTGGCTACTGTGCTACAAGCGTGCATCAACTTCCACCATTTTTTGACGGACGCAGCTATCTGGCGACTGCGCGATCCAAACTGCAAGAAAGTGCTTGTAGCTTGACTTTTCTTAATTTACGGACAGGCGCTTTCGTGGCGTATCAACTTGACGACCGCAGTAGGACGGCGATACAGTTTGTCATCCCGGCGTCTCTTTCGTTGGAGCTCAGCTCCAACTTCGTCTACTTGGGCGTTTACAATGAGAGAATAACAGTTGTTCGCATCCACGCAATTCATCGGAAAGCAAACTTCTATTAACGGTCCATCTACATCTTCGAACTTACCTGAGTTAGAAAAGCATGAGCGCCAATCAATTGTCATGCTCACAGTAGCCGTTGGCGTGCTTTGTGCAATTGCTTTGTGGCACGGTGCCCAGACCCTGCGCGAGAAAATGACCTTTAGACCTGAGACACTCTTTCAAGAAGTTTTTTCAACGCCTCTTAGCTCCATCTCTAACCTTGATGGGCGTTATTCCTCGGAAGCGCTCTACGACGGCTGGATCCATTTCAAGTGCCCGACAGGCGCCATGCTAAGGGATTCCGACGGTTTTGAGGTGAGGCGGTCAACGGAAGGTCGGCTGTGGTTTCTAAAAAAGCGGCCCGATGATAAGGGCTTGGAATCACCCAAATATTTGATTTTCGAATGGCGAAACGTTTCAGATAACTTTCATCTCAAAAACGAATGGTTGCTGCATAATTCTGGCACTGCTGATTATTATTACCGTACTTGGGGCTATTAGAATGAAGAGATTTACTCGCACAAGCGCTACCTTCCTAGTTAGTTTGCTGTGTTTTATGGGGACGGTTTCGGTATCACATGCAGTGGCAACTACCGACGAGTGGGACTACGGTCGTGAGCTGTTCGGTAAGCAGCAGTATGCTCAAGCCGTGCCTTATTTGAAAAAATGCGCAGCCGACCATCCAAATAGCATGACGATGAACTATTACCTGGCAGTTGCTTTGCACAAATCGGGTGGTTCAGGTGAGGCGACTCCCATTTACGAAAAGATCGTCAATCAGTTTCCCGGTTCTGATGCTGCGGCCAACTCTTTGTCTGCCCTGAGATATCTGGCACCTTCGTTTTATAGAGACCACACCAAAGGTGCGGGCGACCCTCAAAATAGTTCTCTAGTTAGCGCCGGCAACACAGTAGGAACTGACACGTGGGGCCACGTTCGGCAGTTGCCACCACACGACAAAATTCCTTTTAAAGTCGTCAACAACGCCAAACTTGTAGATGTAGTTCTGGGCGGCCGCGGCATCAAAATGGCTTACGATTTGAAAGCAACCCAAACCACAATCGGTGTCAACCAGCTAAAGGAACTTGGCGTCACTGCCACTAAAAACAAGGACGGCTCCTATGCCGATGTGAATCTTAGCGTTGGCTGTGGCAGCGTTCAATTGCCTTCCGTTCCGATTAAAGTTATTGGGCAAGACACTAAATTTCCTATTCTTGCCAATGATTTCTTCAATCAGTACCAAACCAAAGTTGACCCGATTGGGCACAATTTGTACTTGACACTTCTGCATGCACCAAAAGTCACCCTCGTTCCAGAATCGACCAACCAGCACAAAGAGGAATTTCAGATCCATTACTTGAAAGAAGGGGATTTCATTGCAGTGCCTGTTGAAGTTGATAATGCAAGCTTCTTGATGTACTTCAGAGAACCAACTGAAGTCACCATGTTTACTCCGGCTCAAATAAATCTAGTCAATCCGGATTACCTGGACCAATCTCAAAACACCACAAAAGAAGAAGTGCCACCTGACTCATTCAACATCAAAACGACGACTCGTACGAAAATCAAACAGCTCAAGTTCGGACCGATCATCCATAAATTCAATGTTGATGCTGACATAGTAGATTGGCGCAGCCTTCGTTATCAGTACATCCACTGGGATAGTTATGCTAGACCATTGCTTGGCTCTGATGTCTACAAAGGTTGGACATACAATATCGATCCACTCCACCAGATAATCAACTTTACAAAAGGTAAGCAGGATCCATTTTCCTGGCACGCTAACGTGAAATGAATTCGCCGCCGAGTTCGGCCGCCAACAAGTCGACCGGATTTCATGATCTCATGATTGCTCTTGCTGCATTGGCAGTGGTGGCATATCTGGAAGTTGTGATTTTTTACTGGTGTCATCCACTTATAATCGGACACGATCAAGCTCTCCATCTTGAATGCGCAAAGCTCATGGTGAGGGGGGCTGCACCGTATGTTGGTTTCCTCGATACGAATCCACCTCTTATTTTTTATCTGGACGCCATTCCAGCCGCTTTGTCGAATTGGTTTGCAACACCACCACCTTTTGTATTCTCTGAATGGATTGTGCTTCTATCGCTACTCTCCTTTTTAGGTTCTTTAGCGCTGGTAAAAGAATATCTGCTCTCACCTGAATTTAGTTCGGCTGCGGCTGTATTGATTGCGCTTATCTTCTTGAACCTGTTTTTTCGATTTGATTTTGGACAACGAGAACACATATTTGTCCTTTTCTATACGCCATTTCTTCTGTTGCGTTGGCTCAGGTGGCACGACAAAAATACAGGATGGTCCGCATCTATTTTTACTGGTATCGTTGCTGCAATTGGAACGTGTCTCAAGCCATTTTTTCTTCTGCCGGTATTAGCAATAGAGTTGTTCTGGCTCATTGAAATGCGCCGGCTAAAACCCTTGCTAGCCCCTGAAATATCGGCTTTCGCTTTTACGTTGTTCGCCTACCTCATTCATTTCTTTTTTTTACCGGAAGCTTCTCAAAAGGAATTTTTCGGAGTTATCGTTCCGGCTCTTAAAGAGGGCTATGGCTTTTACGACATTACTACCATCGCTCAATTAGGGCTTGCGCAGTTCAAGCAAATATTCACAGCCGGAGCTCTGGTTTGTTTTGTTGCACTTCTATTGAGGAGCCGATCCAGTTTGCTAATGCCATTAGCAGCTTTTACGATTGCGTCCTTGCCAATTTACCTTCTTCAAAACAAGGGCTGGGCGTACCATGGAATGTCCTTCTTCGCCGGTGGGTTGTATCTGCTTAGCCTTGAGCTCTGGATTATTTTGGAAGAATGCGGTCGCTTTTGGAACAGTTATCAAATGAAGGTAAGCGCGGTGGTGTGCTCGATCGTTTTGCTTGGTTGGTATTTTGGAGGAGAGATGATTTCCTATCTTTCCGAAACCAAAATACCTCTTGAGGTTTTAGGGTGGAAAGGAACCAGTCCTAGAGCCGATATCGCTGCTCCCGATATATCCAATATTGTCTTATTGCGGAGTTCACCCGGTGACAGCATTTTGTTCTTTTCAAATGGTGTTTGGCCTCAGTTTCCACTTACTGTGCAATTGAACAGAGAACCTGGCTCCAGGCATATGCATCTTAGTTTGTTTTCTATGCTGGAATTTGTTCGCGCAAGCAATGAACAGAGCAGCTTGCTCAAATACGAAAAGCAGATGATTGATGAGTACGCAATTGATATTAACGCTAATAAGCCAAAACTGGTTTTTGTGCAGATAACTCCGGTTGAAGACTATCTACGTCCTTTTGAATTCGAGCAGAAATATCTTTCCGACTACGCAAGGCTTGGAGATGTCGAAGGCTTTAGAGTTTACACGCGGCGAGGCAGCTAGTTGCAACGGCTTAGTTTGTACAACACAAAAGAAAAATTGTTCTTGGTAGCGTCATTCATTTTGATGCTTTCCATTTGTTTTGTTCAACTGGCTGAGATAGTCCTTCATCCAACCCGTATTGCTGCAGAGGCGGCTATGGCATTAGATGCCGGCCGTCAAGTATGCCTTGGCAAATTGCCCTATGTAAATTGTTTTTTGCTTGATGAACCAATAGCCATTGTTGTTCGTGCTTTACCTGCAGCGTTATCATTTCTATTTCATGTTCATCCTATCTTCCTATTTTCTCTTAGTGTGCTTTTGCTCCTCATAGTTTCAGCGGGCTTACTTGTTGCCCTAATGAGACCGGCAAGCAGGCGCTTTGGAGCATTGAATTGCACATTTTTCATGGTTGCTTATGGGTTGCTTGCAATTATCTTTAGATTTGAATTTGGACAAAATGAACATCTCTTTTTGCTTCTATTTGCACCGTATGTAATGGCACGCCTCGTGCGCAGCTATGGTTTAGAAGTGAATGTAAAAATTGCTGCTGTAACGGGCATATTTGCCGTATTGGCCGCAGGCATGGCTACTCACTGCTGGCTTTTCTTGCTTATGTTCGAAATATATATATTCTTCGATAGTAAGCTAATGCCCCGTCCTCTGGCAGACGGTCTTTACAGAAATGCACCTGAAATCAAGGCTCTGATCGTTACTTCAGCAATAGTTTGTCTTTGCTTTCTATCGATCTGCCCGAGCTATTTTCAGGACTATCTAAAATTGGCTCTGGCCGACCAGAATATGTTTCATTTTGACCTTTACTACCAGACTCTCTCTCCTGATCGTCGAGATGTTTTGTACTGGTTCACCTTCACCTTCGTATTGGGAACTGCACTGAGATCCTCATGCGAGTTATTGGTTCCACTCCTTGTAAACTGCCTGACAGCCTTTATCTTGTATGTCGTTTGGCAAAATGGTTCGTCTCATTCCCTCATTCCGCTAATCGCCTTTGTGACCTTAACTCTTGCCGTTGAATTGGGGCTTGTTGTTGGTTGGTTTTGGAAGCGATTCCGTCAGACGAAGAAAGAACTACCCCTCTTTCAGATTTCCGCTTTGCTACTTATTCTTGGCCTTGCCCCTGCTTTCCTTGCTACAGCTTGGCAATGTGCCCAAGTTTCGTGGCAGGATTTTAAGCCGCTCAATGCAATTGGTTACGTTGGTTATTACAACCCCGAAGACATGGGGTCTTTTGCCGACGTTATTGAAAAATATTCAAAGCCGCAGGATGAGGTTTTGGTACTGAACTTTTGGCCTCGACCTGCTTATCCGGCTCTATTGCAACTGCACCGGGAACCCGCATCTCGTTATTTGTGTGGTTCACCAATTCGCATTTTGAGCCAACTTAACGAAGAGCGAGGCAATCTCTTTTTCCATTTGCTCAAGGGCTCGGAACCGAAGATTTTTAATAACATTGCTAATGATGTTAATGCAAATAAGCCGGCGCTGGTTGTTATACAAGATGATGCCCTCTTGTCGGAACTCTCTGCTGCGCCGCTTAAAGGCGTTTTGGACAAGAACTACCACCTAGCATTCTCCCGCAGCTCTCACGAAAGCTCTGGGCTCGATGAAGCGAAGTTTCATCCGGTAGAGCTTCTCGGCTATTCTTATGGACTGTCAGTTTACACGCATCTGTAGCAAGACTGAACTTTGGCTGAGGCTCGACTGAGACATGACTGAATTGAGCGGCACTAAATCAGATGAAATTCCTTCAAATAAATATATTGTTGAATTCGACAGCCACCGCCGTTTAATTTTGAGTGCCATTTTGGTTTTTTACTTTGCAGTTGTTGCGGTTAGCAACTCTCAAGCACTTACGTTTCTAAATCCAGTTCGCCTTTGTTTGACGGTATGCCTAGAAGGTTTGGGGCTGTATCAAACCTGGAATCTTTTTTCACCGGATGTGCGCGCCACTAATTTCTATGTTTCGGCGTTAGTTGAATATGAAGATGGCGGCTTGAAAATGGTGGAATTTCCGCGCATGAATTTACTTGGTTATGGCGAGCGTCTACAAAAACAAAAAATGCGAAAGCTGTTCGTTGATTGTTGGGCAAGTCCTGAGATGAAGCCATTTCGCGAGGAAGAAGCAAAATATGTAGCGCGCTCAAATATGAGTGCCAATGCTAATGTCAATACTAATATCGGGTTTAACACAAGTGCTAGCGCTGCCAAACCAAAAATCGTCAGGCTGACTTTGAACTGGTCGCCTGTCCCAGCACCGGATCAAAATCATTTCGTTAGAAGGCAGAATGTGCCTCCGGAATTTAATCGCGACACTTACTTCATTTATAACGTCAAACCCGAGGATCTGCTTCAGTGAAGAGTCTGGGGGAAATTTGGAATACATTTTGGTTTGAACCAATTCCGGCAACTAGCCTTGCTGTTTTCCGCATTGCAATTGGCGTAATTGTTGTCTTGCTGGAACTCTTTCAGCTACTTCCTGATTTCGATTTTTACTACGGAAAATGTGCACCAATTTCCAACATCATGATGGAAACTGTGATATGGCAAAAACGGCCTATATTGGATCTATTTTTGTTGAATCCGGATAATTTGATCTGGTATCAGATCCTTTTTGCAGGAACCGTTATTGCTACATTCTCACTTGTAGTTGGATTTCGCACGCGCCTGAGCGCCTGCTTTGCCTGGTTGGGTCTTGTTTCTATGCATCAGCAGTTTCCCTGGATTGACAACGGTGGAGATGGGTTTATTCGAATTGCGCTTTTCTGGTTGATGTTTTCCAACGCCGGAGATTCTATTTCTGTCGATCGTTTCTTAGAAGCAAGAAAATCAAATTTGCCTGATGGAAGTGACTTACCAGAAAGAATTGCCCCACAATGGGCTCAGCGAGTGCTTCAAATAATGCTTTCCTATACCTATCTCTACGCTGTTTCTTCGAAGCTCCACGGTTCAATGTGGACAAACGGTACTGCCTTTTACTATTGCGTTCGTTTAAAAGACTTCTTTCATTTTCCGCTGCCTGGTTTTGTAGAAGGTCTTTCTGCCTCCGCTATTTTGTCCTATTTCACACTTGTTGCCGAAACTGGTATGTTTACGCTAGTTTGGTTTCCGCCCACTAGAAACCTCGCCCTTCTTATGGGGGCTTGCCTGCATTTAGGCATCGACTGGTCTATGAATCTTGGCCTTTTCGAATGGGTTTTCTTGGCTAGCTACGTTCTCTTTATCCCGCCATCTGATTGGCATTATCTGGCGAAACGCGCGAAACAGTTCTATTGTTATTGTCGGCGGACATCTTTAGTAAATGAAAATAGCTCTCTCAATTGAGGATTTCAACTGCATACGATGAATTTTGCTGAGGCTAAATTAACCGGTCCAGAACAGGAGTCTTTTACTCTAAAACATCGCATTAGCCTTGTGCTTCTTATTTGCGCTTACTTCTTTTCGGTTTTGATTTGGATTAGTCCGGATGGGCGTTTCAAAGACAGAATGCTTAGGTTTATAAGACCCGTCGCGGTAGCAACTGGCATCTGTCAGTCTTGGGAATTGTTTTGTCCTGAACCAAGGGAAGTCAATTTTCACGAGACGGCCATTATCAATTTTCAAGATGGCACTGCAAAAGTGTATGAATTTCCGCGCATGCAAAAAATGGATTATTTAGAGCGTTTTCGGCGCGAGAAATTGCGCAAGATGTTTTACGACTGCATGCCATGGCCAAGCTTCTCTCAATTCTTGCCCGATTTTGCAAAGTTCATCGCGCGCGCTAATGCCAATCCAAATAACGAGCCTGTCTTAATTACCTTCGTGCACCATACAAGGCAGATGCCAGCGCCTGATCCAAACTATTGGATAAAGCGAGACGACTTGCCGGAGCACATTTTTCAGACCCCCTATTTTATTTACAAGGTTCAACCGGAAGATTTGCATGAAGCTCGCTGACCTTACATCTGCAATAAATCGCTTTTTGTTTGAGCCCGTCTCGCCAACGCCCATCGCTCTCTTTCGTATTTGCATTGGCTTGATTGTTCTTCAAGACGTCTTTGTGCATCTTATGGCCGATTTTAAGACTTACTACGGTGACTATGCTGTTGTGTCTATTGAATCTATGGTGACTAAGTACTGGGCTAAAGAGCCATATTTCGACATAATGCTTTTATTGCCTAACGACGAGAATTGGCGATTGGCATTTCTCATATTTATCGGACTGGCAGCTCTTTTCATGACACTGGGCTTGTTTTCGCGAGCCAGCATGATCACTGTCTTCATATGTTTACTTTCAATAGACTCTCATTTTGAACTGAATCAAAACGACGGTGATGTTTACTTGCGATTGGCCACAATGATCCTCTCGATGTCTAATGCTGGAGATGCTTTCTCTTTTGATAATTTGATTAGAGCTTGTCGTGATGACTGGCGAATAACCGGCTTTCGACCCCGTCTTTCAAGCCCATGGGCCCAGCGCTGGATGCAAATGCAAACAGCACTTTGCTATTGGCATACCTTTGTTGCCAAAATGTCGGGACGGCGGTGGGTAGATGGTATGGCTGTGTATTACACAACCAGATACGATGACATCATCCGGTTTCCCGTGCCTTACTTTTTTGACAGCGTATTCACTGTCAAATTATTGACCTGGGGCACTCTTGTTACTGAGTTTTCGCTCTGGGCGTTGATTTGGTTCAGGGAATTACGTTATTGGGTGATTCTTGCTGGTCTTTTTTTGCATCTCGGCATCGAGTGGGCGATGAATTTGCCGATGTTCGAATGGTTATTCATGGCCTCTTTTCTCAATTTTGTCTATCCGGAAGATCTTTCAAAAGTTATGGATAAACTAAAAGCCAGAGTTTATGAGCGCTATGGTTCACCCAGATTATTCGCCTACGATGGTGAATGTATCTACTCTGTTCGTGCCGCTGGTATTCTGCACCGATTGGATATTTTCGAATTTCTCAAGCTTGTTGATTGGCGCCAACCAGATTCTCAGATCACCAACTTAACTCCAACTTCCCAAACGCTTTATCTTGAGGATAACGGCAACTGGATTTCTGGACCGAAGTCCTTTGCTTATATAACCAGCCGGTTGCCATGGCTGATGCTGGTATCGCCACTATTTACGGTGCCGGCTCTTTCTTTTGTTGGCGATTCTCTTTATCACCTTTTTGAAGGTAATCAGAAACTTCTTCTTGGTGGAAACTGTCAAATTGGCAATGCAAGTGAGGAGGCAGTTCCAAAATGTTGATTCGCATTCTCATTGGAATAGCGCTATTTATGTGGGTTTTGATGGCACCATTGCCGTATCGGCTCAGTCTCATGCAATCCGCAGGAATGCAAACTCATGATGCTGAAATTGCCAAGCAAGAATTTTTCGCTCGCAAAGCAGTTGATAAGACGGCTAAGTTGCCGCTTAGTGACCGCAATCGCAAAGATGCTCTTCGCCAATACGCTAAAGTTGAATGGCAAAAGCAGAACTATAGCGAAGCCACGAGAGTCTATCGTGCTCTTCTTGCCAATTCCAAACCAACTGCTGAACATCACGATGAAGAGTTTTCGCAAGACGAAATAGCAATGGCAAATCTAATGAGAGATCAAAATGATTTCGCTAATGCAAGAAGTTATTTTCAATCTGCTCTCACTTACGATACGAATACGCTTGCTAAGGAAGACCCACGGCTTGCACGCGATTTGAATAATCTCGGTTTGCAGGTTTATATAGAAGCGACAAGCAAAGATGACAAAGCAGAGCGCGAAAAATTGATGAAGGAGAGCAATCACTATTTTGAACAAGCGATTGCTATGTATGCAAAAGATCCCAAACTTGAGAATGCTCTGGCGATCGTCCTGGACAATCAATATCTAGTGCTTAGAGATCTCGGCGACAGGGACGGCGCGCTTGCTGTCAAAGCCAAGTCTGAAGCGATCGAGAAAAAAATACCGAGGCTTTGTAAGGCTCCCTAGCTACCTCGCGCACAAGCTGGCGCACGCACAAGATTTCTACAAATCCGCGTGCATAAGGAAAGGGCATGAGATTTGTTCTCATGCCCTTTGCAGAATTGAATTCTGAAGTCTATTCGGTTGATGGTCCGCCTGGTCCTTGCGGTCCTGCTGGCCCACCCGGTCCGCCTGGTCCAGCTGGTCCTTGCGGTCCTTGCGGTCCATTTGGTCCAACTGGTCCACCCGGTCCTGCTGGACCACCTGGTCCTTGTGGTCCGCCTGGTCCCGATGGTCCTTGTGGTCCTGCTGGTCCAACTGGTCCGCCCGGTCCTTGTGGTCCACCCGGTCCGCCTGGTCCTTGAGGTCCGCCTGGTCCGTGTGGTCCTTGCGGTCCACCTGGTCCTTGAGGTCCAACTGGTCCTGCTGGTCCTACCGGTCCATTCGGTCCGCCCGGTCCTTGTGGTCCTAGAGGTCCAGATGGTCCTGCTGGTCCAACTGGTCCATTCGGTCCGCCTGGTCCTTGAGGTCCAACTGGTCCTGCCGGTCCAACTGGTCCATTTGGTCCGCCCGGTCCTTGTGGTCCTGCTGGTCCGACTGGTCCTGCCGGTCCAACCGGTCCATTCGGTCCGCCCGGTCCTTGAGGTCCAACTGGTCCTGCCGGTCCAACTGGTCCATTCGGTCCACCTGGTCCGCTTGGTCCTGCTGGTCCTGTCGGTCCCGCCGGTCCAACTGGTCCCTGAGGTCCGCCTGGTCCCTGAGGTCCGCCTGGTCCGCTGGGTCCGCCCGGGCCACTTGGTCCGCCTGGTCCGGCTGGTCCTATTGGGCCGAAGCCACCAGCTCCGGTATTGACACTACCCAAGACACCATTCGTAAAGCCAGTACTGCCGCCACCGTTAGTAGTGCTACCGCCATTACCAGTACCAGGAGTGGTAGTGGCACCGGTGCTTTGTCCGTTGGTTGGGCTTTGTCCTCCATTGCCGCCACCACCATTTCCGCCAGCGTTAGCGGCTCCAGTCGTGACGTTTGCTGGCGAAACTGCATAAGCAATTTCAATTGGTTGATAGGTATTCGTAATTGGGAACGTATAAAGGCTCTGGAATTGATATTGATCCGGATGATTAGGAACGTTGCCGTTGAAGTGCATTCCGAACCACAAAATGCCGACAGGAATATGGGCTACGACTGTCGTTCTTACTTGCACGTAAGGACCTGGCAAGTTTTGCGGATTGTTCGGCGGTGGTACCGTCGTATATCCATATTGATTGTTGGTTGTTGTTGCTGCCGGTCCGTTGGCTCGTCCGTCATATGGAGGAGTCGCTAGCGGGTTGGTCGGAAAAGTCTTCTGGCTATTGAAGTCTTCATAAAGGAGCAACTCGGCTTTATTGCTGATGATTGTGAAACCATTGGCAGGATGCGAAGCGAGAGCGGCGTTCATAGCGTTTATGGCACTATTTGGATCGCTCATTTGTCCGGCAGCTCTTGCGCAATCTTTGCAAGCCCGGTCGCAATAATCAGCTGCGAATATTAGGCAGGTGATGTTGAGCGTGAAGGCAGCTACCACAATCATCAAACCAACCACACAGGCGAGTTCGATGGCGGTGATCCCTTTACGCCGCTCCTTCTTTGTATTTGACAAATCTGCCCTGTTTTGAGGCTGATTGTTCACTTTCTCTCTCCTTGCCTTGTCTTTAGACCGATGAGTTACGTTAGCGTTGTCCTTGCGACAGCTTGCGGGCAATTGCAGCAAAAGCATTTGTCACATCCGTACCGGTTTGGCATGGATAGAACTTGCCGCTGTTTTCCGCTCTTGCTGCCAATCCTTGACCAGTACCGTCTGTAGTGGCACCCAAGAAATCAGCTTGGTCAGATTTGAGCTGAGAGTTGTTGGAGACGTTCAAACCAATCGTGAAAATACCGATGCCGGCACCCTGACAAGTTTTTGGAGTAGGTGAAGTGGCAAGAGGATAAGGTCCTGCAATATTTTGCGTATCGGTTGCTTCTTGGGTGTTGATTCCACCGGTTGGTTCACCATCTGTAAAGAAGATGATGACCTTACGAGAAGCTGGACGACTGTTGGTTGAGCTCGACATATTGTAGTTGTTGCCATTGCTTGTGCTGTTGAACATGGTGAATGCAGTTTGAAGTGCTTCTGATGTGTCCGTTAGCGAAAGCGGGCGACCGTTGTAGATACTGTCTGCTCCTTGCCCGGTAAATGACCAAGCGTCTGTGCCGCTGGCGACGCTATTGGTACCAATAACTTGTTGATAGTTCTCACTATTGTAGTTAAGCCCTACCCGTGGCACCCTGAATCCCTGGCCGGTGGTACCGCCATTTATGGCAGTGACGTTGCCGACATTGTCACCATTGCCTGTTGCCGCATTTGTAGCTGGGGCACCATCGAAGTAACTATTCCAACCGAATATTGGATTCCCGTTTATGGGAAAGGCGTTGTAATAACTACGACCATCGTCGCTTGCAGATCCAGCCGTTGTACCTTTCGGTAATGTGCCTTGTGTAAGCGCATAGGGGAAGCTTCCACTGGTTGAACCGCCTGGATTAAATGGGGCGCGATTCGAGAAGCCAACTAAACCGAAACGGCAATCGGCAAGCACGTGCAGTCTTTGGAAGAACGCTGTATCCGCACCGACCATTGCTGTATATATAGGTTGGGAAAACATCATCGCCAATCGTTGATAAGCTTTTTGATAACCATCCTGAAGTTTGACCGAAGTCATATCGAAATAGGAGCCGGCTCCGGTGTTGGTTGGATCGTCGATGTAAACGTTACGGTCCAACAACGCTCGGTAAAAGTTAGCCAACTTACCCGTACCAGATCCGGTTGCGGGAGTTTTTTCGAGATTGCCTCTGGAAGCTTCGACAAGCACAGCAATGTTGGTGAAATCGAAGGTTTGATTTCGAATCGTGGCATCAGGCTCATTTGCATCAAAGGTGAATGTGAAACCTTTGAAGTCTGTAAAGCGCGGTGCAAGAGGTTGAGAATATGGATAGGTAGCCGTGGGTGTGGGACCGCATTGAGTTGGATCATCAATATTCACAACTACATCTGTGTAAGAATCTAAGTGTGTCGAAGGAATTGGATCATCGGACAGTCCGTCACCATAAACCGCCTTGAGTGAAGGTTGGCAGTTGATAACGCCACTTGGTCCGTTTAACCAGGTTGTATCGAGCCATGCACTTGGAAGACATGGTTGTGGCGGAGGATTGGATACGCCAATCGTACCGGTCACATAGGGAAGTCCGGTTTTTGAATTTTTTGTGTTTCCGGTCACGTCCGAATAACCGTCACCATTGCCACCATATATGACGTTAAGGTCGCAATTACCTGGAGGAGAACCGTAGTCTTCACAGTGAGACCACTGCCCAGGAGCATTGGAAGGATAGGCTCCCCAAGCTGTATATGGGGTGTAGCCTGGGCTGACGCCACCGGGATTAGTGGCACTCGATGCGCCGCCGGTAGAGTCGTAATATTTGTAGTGCGTTCTTAAATAGTAGTCACAGACAAGCGAATTGCGAACTTCAACGTTGTTCGCATTTGAAACCGTCATGTTGAGATTCTGGGGTGGCAGCGCGTTTACGCCAGTGCCAGCAGAGCCTTTAGCAGTGCTGAAGTCCCAATTTAGATAATTGACAATTGTGTGCGGTGCAGTTGGAGAAGGCAGTGAAATATAACGGATAATGCCACATCCCTGTGTTGTAGTAGCAATTGCGCCAGACTTCAAAGCAGTATTGACTTGGAAAGAAGATTGCGGACCAGCACCAGAGTTGTCATGCTTCCATTGCCGGCGTACAAAAGTAACCACTGTTTGATCGTCCATAGAGGCGGACATATCGAAAACGAGCACAGCATCGATTTGAGGCAAGCCACCATAGGAGCTGCCGAGAATTGAGACGGTGGGTACTCCAACCATACCAAGAAAAGTAGGACGATAGCCGTAGGCGATGAAAGCGCTAATTGATTTGCCACGAATATCACCAACAGAGCGGCTTATATAGTTAGCGGTCGGGTCGGCTAAGCCAATCACGTATTGGCATTGTCCTGACTGCAGACCGCTGCCGAAATTGACAAGGCTCATGGCGTTTTGGGCCGAAGTGAGCGGTACACCTAAGATGTTGGAATTCAAAACCATGTTGCGTGCCCAACCGGCTGAATTCTCTTGGGCGTAGATCAGTTTATCGTTAGCAGCATCATCATTTGAAATATCAGATGAGGCGAGCATTGCTGTACCGGTCAGTGCAGCCGCATCGCAAATGGCAGTGACTTCCCGTTGGGCAAGTTGAACACGGCTTGCTTCAAAAGCGAAGAATCCGCAGATCATCACGAAAAATACAAGCGCAAGAACCAGTCCAATCATGGCTGCTCCACGCTCGTTTCTATATTGATTCACTTGTCTTTGCATTCGTGGCCTCTCCCTCTCCTAATTAGGCATAAGTCTTTTTGTAATCGGCTTAGATTTGTAAGCCGGGTACGTTTTCATATTGCGATTGGGCTGCCACGTCAATTTCAACCGGACCAGACAGGCCAGGTACATTCAAAAACGGCACGGATACCAGTGGGTAGACATTCGCTTTGATAGTGACTCGGCAAGTCACCACATACTGTGAAGTATCCGGAGCATTACCTAACCCCATCGGGGCGCCAGCGCCGTACCAATAAACTTTGGTGCCAACAGTGCTGTTGGGATCTATAGGTTCAACCAGAATTTCAACGTTTGGATTGGGACGACCATTTATTGGCTCAGGCAAAAAAGTAAAACCACCAAATGCCTGTTGAATCGTTTGAGCTCTAGCTCTTCCCAGCGTGTAAGCTCCATAAAAAAGAGTATTGGGCGGAGTTGTTGGAATGTAGACGTTTTGATAATACGTCTTGGCTTTGCAGGCCGTCATGACGGCTTGATTTGCTGCATACCATAAGAAAAAAGAACGCAAGCCCAAAGTAGCGTAATTGATAACCGGGAATACCAGAAAAGTAAACATGACGTACATTGTGGAGGCATATTCTGCCGTCAATGCACCACTATTGGTTCTACTTTTGTACAACTTCATTGCGCGCCCGACCTCACGAGGACAAGAGAGAACCTACGAAACTTCGCCCTATTTCGAAGTTTAGAAGGACCTATTTGGTGCCGTAGTAAGGTTAGCTTTGCAGAAGTTAGCATCGCCAGCCTAAGCTGTCAATCTCAAGACTTTTAAGTGAAAGTCGCCGAAGGGATGTCAGCTCTCGTCACCGGATAGGTCCAATAAGTATCCCTTGCCGCGGTCTCTTTGAATATGAAATAAGTTTGAATGAAAACGGACGTACCAGTCTTGTTTTTTTTTGCGACTGACCTGAAACTCAAAGTCTGAAAGCAAGCGGCTTTGGTATTTTCTGGTCATCACAGAGCGCACAGGCTTGATTCGACCAAGAACAGGATCTTTTCATTATCGGCATAATCGAAGTTATTAGACAACAAACGAAGCGATCACATGAACAACGTTTTAGGCTGGATTGCAGAAGAATGTACTCAAATTTGACGACTTGTAAAGTTGTTCAAATTCCCCAGGGGCAAACGGTACAAAACCGGCATGGCTGCATTGACTTTTCCGCCTTCAAAGAGCGTTTCAAATAATTAGGCTCTACTCACCTGAGCTTTTGTTTCGCATATTTGGTGGCAGCGCGATAATTGCGCCTGTCGCCTGCATGGGTTCACCGTTTGCGAGTGTCGGTGGTTCAAGCTTCGCTTTGTTGACACTGGCATTGAGAGTTTGAAAAAAATCGCGCTCTCTTTGGGTTTTTGCTAAGCGTATACCTTCGCGGCATGCGCCAAACGCTTTGTCCCACTGAGCGGTGGCGATAAAAGTCTTTACGATGCCAGCCCGGCCAAGCTCTGAAGTCGGATCGAGCTTCAATGCATCAGCAAAAGAGTCTTCAGATTCACGATATCTGGATGATGAATAGTAAGCTTCACCGATAATGACGTGATCAAAAGCGCTTAGCTTTGTCATTTTGCCTACGATTTTCATTTGATCTAAAGCAGTTTCAGGTTCACTGTTACTAGTGAGGGCATAGGCCAAATATCTGCGTGCCGGGACACTGTTTGGATCGGATTTAACGGCCTGGGTAAGAATGGTAACTGCGCTTTTGTATTCGCCTTTGCCAATTGCGGCATAGCCTTTGTTCACAAGCACCGACACACTTTCGGTAATATGGCCACTGGCTTTCGTGTTGGCACTTGTTGCTTTAGTATTTGTTGCCATAGCAATCGGCGTGCCCAAAGCCACTAACGCTGAGATGCAGATCGAAAGTTTTAAACGGACCATTAGTTACTCCTAGACAGTTCGCGTTGAACTGTTCCCCCCATTCAAGTGTATCATCTGTAACTTCAACGCCAAGGCAAGTCTCAAGGCATTTCAAGGCAACTCAGCAAGCATCTCACTAAGCTTCTTCACCGAGCATTTTCACTAAGCTTCTTCACCGAGCATTTTCACTAAGCTTCTTCACCGAGCATTTTCACTAAGCTTCTTCACCGAGCATTTTCACTAAGCTTCTTCACCGAGCATTTTCACTAAGCTTCTCACCGAGTATCTCACTAAGCTTCTCACCGAGTATCTCACTAAGCATCGCCCACGCATCTGAAAGGTTTATGAGCGCCCAACGCACAATCAAAATTCTAATTTTCATTACTGCCGTGATCTGGCTAGTAACCTTTCTCTACCTCGAGTCGGCCTATCCACCTGAGTTGACTGCAAAACCACAAGATTTAGTGTTTGTTGAGAATTCCTTCAAACGAGAGCAGGAGCTCCTCGCCCAGATCGAAGCGTTGAGAATGAATGCCAGCTCAACATCGGATCTCGTTAGCGCTCATCTTGCTCTTGCTGAGCACTACTTTTCCCAAGATCAAAAGGATCTTTGCGATAACCAAATCGAAGCTGCAAAAAATTTGGTTGATCTCAGTAAGCCCTCTCTCGCCGCCTGTGAGCTTTTCAATGGTATAGGCAACATATTCGAGTTGCGAGCCGATTACGTAAAAGCGTGCGAGGCATATTTCGAAGCAGACAAACATTGTCCACCCGATCTCGATTTAAAAACTCGATTACAAAAGGCTCGTACCCTCAATAATATAGGCAATCTCTACTTGCTTTGGGGACAAATGCTAAAGGAAGATGCGCTCCGCAAGAACAACTTTACGTCAGCGGAAACCTATTTCAAACTTGCCCTTACAGAAATAAAAAGCAATTCGGATAGCGCCAATTCAGCTACTGGAAAAGCACTTCTCAAAACGATTTGCACAAATTATAAACTTTGCCTTGAAGATCTGGGGCGGGGAAGCGAAGTTGAGCAGATGCTTGCTTCTAATCACCCTTAAGCTGGATCACCTTCGAACTCAGCACCTTTGAGCTGATCTTCTTTGCGCTGATAACCCTTAAATAGTTTCTTCAAATCGTTTGCGTCAATGAACAATGTGTAGTTGATTATCATCAACCATTCAAAAATCGGGATGTTCATCATCCACTCTATGGAAAGGTGCTGAGCTAAGCCTAGAAGAAGAAATAAGTATCGAAGTTCCTTTACCCATATGAAAGTAAATAGGCCAAACTCGATAAAGAGAGTGCTGAAGGATATTAGTTGGCAGGTCCAGAGATGGTCAAAAATATAAGGTGGAACGGGAAAATGATAAAACTCTTCAATACGAGCGGTGTAATACACGGCCGAACCAGACCACCAAATAGGTCCCCAAACTTTTGACCAGAAGGCTTGCAAATACAGCAAACACATTTGCAATTGCAAAGCCCTTATTGTCCAGCCGGGGCCGGTTTGATCTAAGTCACTGACTAGATTTGCATCTTTGTGGCTTAACAAATAATCGATCGAAAGAATTCTGCCTGAAGGAGCAAACATCATCCAAAAAGCGATTTGGCGCATAAATGTATCGCCACTATTGAGCAGATATGGATCGCGATGATGAACGCTGTTCATGACGATCCAAAGTAAAAATGCCGTCGGACGCGTTTTAAAACCGAGTGCCAGAGCCAAACCTAAGAAGGCCATCGCAGCAACTAAAAAGTATGCCCATGCTTCTGAGTTCGGGAAAAGCGTAAAGAGACCAAGACGTGTGGTGGCATCTTGATTGGCCATTGTAGTCATGCTCAAAACGGCTCGTGGTCCAAACCAATCGCTCGCCCACGGTAACAAGAGCAATGCTGTCACACTGGTAATCAATCCGAAGAGAATGCGGAAAATTGCTAGCGGCAGAAGCTTTTGATCTGAAAACCAGAACTTGTTCCAGGCTGCCAGAATCGCTTGCAGTGTCATAGCAAATCTTCCGGCAAGACTTCGTAAGTAAGGAGAGTGTGCTGGCGGAAATGTGGAGGAAGAGGATGTCCGAGGCCTTCTTCTGGTGGCGGTACTGGTGCTGTGTAACGCGAAAGTGTAACGAAGGCAGGTGGTGTCACATAGTCGTTATTCTTGCGAGCTACATAACGAGCAAAATCTCGCAAATAAGCTGGTTGAGTCGCATAAGCCATATTGTCATGGCCGAATTTTCGCCATCTTTCGCTCCACAAACGATCCAATTGAGGCAATCGATCGATGCGAGGGTAGGCTACGGTTCGTACCGTGCCATCCTTATAAGTGACGATCATAAGAATATGCGTATTTTCATTGCGCGGTGTAGGAGCGAACACCGAATAATCTTGGTCCAAACCAAGCAGAATTATATATTTTCGAAAATAGTCAGCGTAGTTATAAGCCCAGGGATGAGCCGAGAACATCCAGCAATAGATCACCGAGAAGTGAAAGATCAAATAGAAGCTGAGCAAAAATTGTCTTACCTGGCTCAGATTGGTAATCAACTATTTGAAACCTGCCTTTACCATGTGTTCTTTGGTCTTTTTCGCTTCTTCGTATTTACCTTGTCTTCGTTGAGCGGTTATGAGCTGGTCATAGCAAATATTAAGCCAGGGTTGATTTATACTTTCTTTGCCGGCTTTATCTGCAGTAGCTATAGCAGCTTCCAAATGCTTCGTTGCTTCAGGAAGCTTCTCCAATTCTTTGTAGCTCAAACCGGCGTAGGAGTGATTTCCAAAAACGGCGTTGTCGGATAGTTTTTCATCAGGAAGAAGAGTTTGATCCACTTTTAAAGCTTCTTCTGCATAAGCAATGCAGTCTTTGTACTTTTTCTCGAAATAAGAGCTTGCAGCAAGCAGACCCAGGTATTTTCCAAAAATTGCTTTTCCCGGTTCGTTCTTGCGAACTTCCGCCAGAAGGGGCTTGAGAAGCGCCTCTGTTTTGGCATAATCGCGCTTTTTATAGGACTCTCGTGCTTCGTTGAGCGCGGCATTAGCCTTTATATAGAAATCGGTCGGTTTCGGACGATCGGCCGCGCCGACTATTGTCGCGTTTGTCGAAACCACGACCAGGCAAAGGCCCCGCGAAATAAGTGAAGATAATAGCTTCGCATTCAACTTCATCACGATCACCATGACTAACCCGACGGCCATCAATATAACAAGATCATTGGTTGTTTTTTCATCGATGCCTCTTAATTAAGTTGTTCGTCTCGATTCAACTGGTAATTCCTGCTAACTTACTGAAATGGCGTTTCTTGCGGCGACTTCAACCTCTTTTCCCCATATTTCAAAATGATTCTTGTTACTGGCGGTGCTGGTTATGTTGGCAGTCATTTCGTTCGATATTATTCGGAACGAAAAAAAGAAGCCGGCATTGTCGTTGTTGATGATCTGTCGCGCGGACACAAAGAATCTATTCCTTCGAATGCCAATATATTCTTTGAAGAATGCCTGATTGGAGATAGCGATCGTATCGATAGCATACTGGTGAAATATCCAATTGAAGCGGTTGTTCATTTTGCCGCTAGCGCTTATGTAGGCGAATCACAGATTGAACCATTTCGCTATTTTCAAAACAATGTAAATCAGTCGCTGCATTTCTTTGAGAGTTTGGAAAAGCGCAAAGTGCGAAAACTGGTTTTTTCTTCCACTTGCGCAACTTACGGAAATCCGCTCTATATGCCGATTGATGAGGAGCACACTCAAAAACCAACCAATGTTTACGGCACAACTAAACTGATGATTGAAGAAGCCTTGAGGTCACTTGTTGACAGTTGTGGTTGGTCGTCAGTATTTCTTAGATATTTCAATGCCGCCGGTGCAAGTCTTGATGGATCTATCGGTGAAAGTCACGATCCCGAAACGCATCTCATTCCAAATATTTTGAGTGCAGCTGCTGGCCTTGAGGAAACAATTCTAATCAATGGCACAGATTATGAAACACGTGATGGCACGTGCGTGAGAGACTACGTGCACGTAGATGATTTGGCTAGAGCCCACTCGAACGCACTATCACTTCTTGACAAGCGGGCACAACCGGGCGTTACAGCTTTCAATCTTGGAACGGCTGTAGGAGCATCTATACTAGAAGTGATCAATCTCTGCGAAGAGGTTACCAAGCGCTCGATTGCCAAGAAATTTGGACCGAAACGCCCTGGCGATCCAGCGGCGCTTGTGGCAAATGCCGCGAAAGCAAAATCTTTACTAGGTTGGCAGCCGGAGATCAGTTTAAGAGATACGATCGAATCCGCCTGGAAATGGCAAGAGAAACGACGCTTCTAAGTAGAAGAGAAAGAAATTATGGAGACCGAACCTAAAGGAGCTGGCCAGGAGCCAGGGCGTGTGGCTATCATTATTGGCGCAGGTCCGGCGGGGATTACGGCCGCCTACGAATTAGCACACCGTTCAAATGTCAAACCCATAATTCTTGAAAAGAGTGATGTCATTGGGGGACTGGCTCGGACCATAAACTATAAGGGCAATCGCATTGATATTGGTCCGCATAGATTCTTCTCCAAGTCCGACCGTGTCATGGACTGGTGGATGAGCCTTATGCCAATCGAAAAAGGCAACGGTTCATCGCACACAATTTCTTATCAGAATAAAACTCGCACCGTTGAAGCAAAAAGTACTGCTGATCCCAGTGAAGATAAAAATGTCATGCTCACAGTTCAACGTCGAACTCGCATTTACTTCATGCGTAAATTTTTTGATTATCCGATTAGCTTGAAGTTGGAAACATTTACCAATCTCGGTTTCATAAAAAGCATGAGAATTGGATTTAGTTATTTGAGGTCTGCTGCTTTTCCGGAAAAGCCTGAAGAAAATCTCGAACAGTTCATTACAAACCGCTTTGGGCGCGAACTCTATCTCACATTTTTCAAATCGTACACTGAAAAAGTTTGGGGCATTCCTTGCGACAAAATTTCAGCTGCCTGGGGTGCACAGCGTATCAAAGGACTATCTATCATCAAAGCGGTTACGCACGCTGCCAAGCAGATATTTGCTAAGTCGATGGACATGCGCCAGAAAGGCACCGAAACTTCGCTTGTTGAGCAGTTCTTCTATCCAAAGCACGGCACAGGAAGCATGTGGGAAGAAGCATTGGATAGAGCCATAGCCCGTGGTGGCGAAATACATCTAAACAAAGAAGTAAAAGAGATCCTCATTGATGGAAATCGCATTACAGGTGTGCGAGTAAAAGACACTGTCACGAATGAAGAAAAAATCTACAACGGAGATTTCTTTTTCTCGAGCATGCCGGTCAAAGAGTTAGTACAAGACTTCAAAACAAATGTTCCGCCAAGTGTGCGTGAAATCGGTGATGGACTCGTTTATAGAGACTTCGTCGAAGTCGGTGTGCTCGTTAATCGGCTCAAGATATTTGATGAAACTCCGCAAGGCAAGAAGCTGCCTTCCGACAACTGGATCTACATTCAAGAGCCGGATGTTCTTATGGGACGTTTGCAGATCTACAACAACTGGGGAGAGTACATGATTTCCGATCCCAATAAAGTATGGTTGGGAGCTGAATATTTTTGCAACGAGGGCGATGAAATCTGGACGCTTTCTGATCAAAAAACAATCGAGCTTTGCAAAGAAGAACTAGACCGCATGGGAATTGCAGACAAGGCTGATTTCGTCGATGCCACAGTAATTCGCATGCCGAAAACTTATCCCGGTTATTTCGGTACTTACGATCGATTCGACGAATTGCAAAAATACATCGACACGTTTGAAAATCTGTTTCTTGTTGGCCGCAACGGCATGCATAAATACAACAACCAAGACCACTCCATGCTTACAGCAATGGTGGCGGTGGATAACATAATTGCTGGCATCAAGACTAAAGACAACATCTGGGACGTTAATACCGAGATGGAATATCACGAAGAGAAGACCTAAACACCGAGTTGTAGTATCTCGAAAAGAAACCTAAAGATCGGGATGAAATATCACGAAGGAAAAACCTAGTGAGTTGGGCTTTTTAGAAGCCATCGCTTCAAATTTTGTGGTTCGATACTTTTAGTTGCCGAATTTTCTATTTCCTGTTTTGGGCCGACTAATATTAAGGCAGGCAAGCCAGTGATGCCGAATATGTCGAAGAACTCTCGGCTGCCTGGACTATGCAGTGCAATCAATTGCACTGCGGATTTCTCGGATTCTGAGAGCCCAGCGCTTTCAATAACTCGTTTCGCCTCTGTTTGTTCCTCAGGCCAATCACCATGGAAATAGAAAAGCCGAGGAAATAATGCGCCTTTCTCACTTTCATATAGGCAAGCACTTAACTGTGGTTTTTGAAATTTAGGGGGCAACTCCAGGAGCCAATGATTTATTTCTCTTTCCAGAGCGAGATCCTGAGCTAACTGCAGAGCTGTTTTGAGCTCATGGCGCGCCTGTTTGTATTTTTTTTCAAACAGAAAAGCTTTGCCCAGAAGAAAATGCACTTCGGCATTTTTGGGTTCGATCTCAACCATTGTAGAAAGCAGATTCTCAGCCAGAGGGAACTGTTCCTTCTTCAGATAGGTTCTGGCCATCGACAGAATGCGGGTCTGAAGAGATTCTTCATCCAAGGGTTTTTTTTCCAAGTCTGCGCCAACCGGCATTGCCACTAACGCAAAGAGCATGGCGGCTGCGAGAAGAAATTGATGAGGTTTGGAAGGGATGTCTATGCGGAACATAAAGCAAGTCGCCACTCGAACAAGACCACCATAATGCGAGGAATAACGTACACTTTTGTCGGCAGCCCGTGGGAACCCTACTGATAAAATGGAATTGAAGTTGCGGGCTTGAATCTCAAAATCTAGTCCGGCAGCATGTTTTAAGCCCTTCCGGGGTTCAGAATTTACCGTGGACATATTATCAAACAGTCCGATTACCATTTTCATAGCGGAAGACTATGAGATTACCCGAGTTGGGCTAAGACTGACACTTGAAAATGTCCCAGAATTTGTGGTGATTGGCGAAGCTGAAGATGGCGTGACGGCTGTCAAAGAAGTGATCGAAAAGCGGCCAAACGTAGTCTTGATGGATATTGGATTGCCTGGACTTGATGGCATTGATGCAACGGTACGAATAAAGTCAGAAAGCCCAACAACAAAAATCATCATGCTGACTTCTCATGATAACGACCGCGATGTCTTTGCAGCTCTCGCCGCGGGAGCAGATGGCTATTGTTTAAAGGAAGTATCCAGCAATCACTTAGCTAGTGCCATCAAAGCAGTAGCCGACGGTGTAGCGTGGCTTGATCCTGCTGTTGCACGGCGCGTTTTACAAGCCTCTGTAAACAATGCACCAAAATCGGTGTCACCAGCAGATGCAAAAAATGCAAAACCAGCGGTAAGCACCTCACCTTTATCTCAGCGCGAACTCGATGTTTTGACGCTTGTTGTAGAAGGAAATAGCAATCAAGAAATTGCCGACCGCTTAGTCCTCAGCGTAGAAACAGTAAAAACGCACATGCGCCACATTATGGAAAAACTCTGCGTCTCAGACCGCACCCAAGCCGCTGTAAAAGCGATGCGCGAAGGTATCGTTTAGATCGCCGTCAGTCTCTTTCCTAGAACCAACTCAAATTTTTCCGACTCTCCTAATCCGAAAGCTTTCTCTTTTATCGTTTTTTTTTGTACTCAGAAATATGTAGTTATTTCTGAGTCCCTTAAAATTCAAAAAAAACGCAAAGTTAGAATGGTAGGGTGTTTTAAAGCCTATCTGAATACTTGTTTTTCTCACATTTGTGGCACATTGTTTGATTACGTGAGATTGAACTATTTTTGTCTATCAAACGTTCTCAGAAGTAATGAACAAATTCTGAGTACTATAAAAATTAAAAGTAGGAGGAAGGTCGCGTGGCTATATCGATGATCCGGCGAGTTGTTAATAGAATGCCGGAAGGAACGATTTTCACTACCAGAGATATGCTCGTTTTCGGCATGAGGACGGCAGTTGATCAAGCGCTGTGCTGGTTAGTTCGAAAGGAGAAAATTCGCCGTTTGGCCCGTGGTGTTTTTGCAAAGTGCGATGATGCCGAAACGACATTTACCGAATTACAAATTGTCAAAGCGAAAGCGCATGCATTTGGACGAAGGATAATTGAAAAACCGTTATCATCCGAGGCAATTACATATTGCGTTGAAGGTCATTCCAGTAAATTTTGCATTGGTAAAACTACCATCCATTTTAAAAAAGTTGGACAGCGTAAAATTGAATTGTCTAAAAGTAAAGCAGGTGCGGCTGCACATAGCGTTTGGCAGCTTGGAGCAAAGGACAACGATGGCGTTGCTCTGATGAACGCGATGCAATATTTCGATCGAAATGATTATGCGGAACTGAGAAGAAATATTCGATGGATGCCGGCATGGTTAGGCGACCAAATTAAATCGCGCCCCTGGGATCACTTCTATGACAACTGGTCTAATACGATTTAGAGGTTACCACTGTGCGCCATTGCTTCTAGACGTCGAATGCGCTCGGCAGTGGCCGGGTGGGTCGAGAATAAAGTCACAAACCAGCTTTGTGGGTTGGGTTTGATTATATAGAGCGACGAGAGCGCAGGATTCAGCGAAGTCATTGGTGCCACTCGGCTTGCTTGTTCCACTTTTGATAAGGCACTAGCAAGTGCGAGAGGCTCGCCACAAATGTGAGCACCACTTGCATCAGCCTCGAATTCTCGCGAGCGAGATATACCTAGGTTGATCAATGTCGCTGCTATCGGAGCTACAAAGATCATGAGTAGCGCCATGAGCGGACTGGCACCACCTTCGCGATCGTCGCGATTGCCACCAAACCACATGAAATAATACTGAGCCTGATGCGCAATCATCGTAATAATTGAGGCGAGGACTGCGGCGATAGTTGTTATGAGCACGTCACGGTTACGCACGTGAGCCAGTTCATGGGCAAGCACAGCTTCCATTTCATCATGATTGAGAATTTGCATGATGCCTTCTGTAACGGCAACAGCTGAATGAGATGGATCTCGTCCTGTGGCAAAAGCATTTGCAGATTGAGTCGGAATCATATGGATTGTGGGAACCGGAATTTTGGCTTTCTGGCTCAGTCCTTCGACGATTTCGTATAGCTCCGGTGCTTGCTCACGTGAGACTGGAATTGCACCTGACATTTTTAGAGCAATCGGGGCCGAAAACCAATAGCTGAACACATTGGTTAATAAGGCGAATATGAAGGCGATTACAACCCCTTGCTTTCCGCCAAAAACGCCGCCAATTGCGACGATTAGAGCCGTAAGCAGTCCTAGTAAAAGAATAGTTTTTAGCGAGTTCATGGGGTGTTTCTCCACCTTCAAATGTATGTTCAATATGACCAAGAGGGCGCTTTTTTGCGAAACCTTAATGATTCGCCGAGGCGTATAATGTGCGCAGTCTATATCTATTTTTGAAGGACGTAATGGTTGCGTCCTTCCAGCAAGGAGAACCAGAATGACAACCCTAAAAGACAAAACTCGGGTTGAACGTGATTCCATGGGTGAAATGAACGTTCCAGCCGACGCTTATTATGGCGCCAGCACGCAGCGAGCTGTCTTAAATTTTCCTATTAGCGAACTACGCTTTCAGCGCTCGTTTATTAAAGCGCTTGCGCTCATTAAAAAGTATGCAGCGGCGGTGAATGCGGAATTCGGAGATGTCGAAAAGAAAACAGCCGAGGCCATTCAAAAGGCGGCAACGGAAGTAGCGGAAGGGAAGTTCGATAGTCAATTCGTAGTAGACATTTTCCAAACAGGCTCAGGCACGTCTACTAATATGAATGCCAACGAAGTAATTGCCAACCGTGCCATTGAAATATTGGGCGGAGAAAGAGGCGATCGCAAGCTCGTTCATCCGAACGATCATGTAAATAATGGCATGTCATCAAACGATGCCATTCCAAGTGCGATTCACATAGCCGCTTTGCTTGAAATCAACGAGAAGCTGAAACCGGCATTGAAACGCCTCGAAAAGGCTCTTTCTGCAAAAGGAAAAGAGTTTTGGGGCGTCATCAAAACCGGACGAACTCATTTGCAAGATGCAACACCAATAAGGCTTGGCCAGGAATTTGTAGGCTACGCTGGTCAGATTGAACGTGCTCTTGAAAGAGTCCAACATATAGAAGAAAGGCTTTCGCACGTTGCTCTGGGTGGCACCGCTGTTGGTACCGGCATAAACACGCGTCCGGAATTCGCGAGCAAAGTATTGCAAAAATTGTCAAAGGAAGTAGGAGTTACCGTCAAAGAAACGACTAATCACTTCCAAGCCCAAAGCACCCTCGATGAGGTTGTTGAAGCATCAGGCGAGCTTAAGACAATCGCTGTTAGCCTCATGAAAATTGCCAACGACATTCGCTGGCTCGGTTGCGGTCCGCGGGCTGGAATCGGTGAGATTGAATTACCGGAAGTGCAACCAGGCAGTTCAATTATGCCAGGCAAAGTAAATCCGGTCATAGCAGAAGCCGTTTGCATGGTGGCTGCACAAGTAATCGGCAATGACGCCACAATCACAATCGCCGGGCAATCAGGCAATTTTGAATTGAATGTTATGATGCCGGTAGCCGCATTCAACTTGCTGCAGTCAATTGAATTGCTGGGAGCAGTTGTTAATAACTTCTCGGAGAAATTAGTTGAAGGTCTTAAAGCAACCAACAACGGCCCGGAAATGGTTGAGCGAGGACTGGCGCTGTGCACGGCTCTGGTACCTGAAGTTGGCTATGATGTCGCTGCGCAAATTTCGCATGATGCCTTCAAGACGAATTCTACAGTGAGAGAAGTCGCCAAACAAAAAACAAAGTTGACCGACGAAAAGCTCAAGGAACTTCTCGATCCATTCAAAATGACGGAACCAGGTCTATAAATAAGAAGGGCGGCTTTAGCCGCCCTTTTCGATCCCAATCGCCCGTTCGCTCGAACTGAACTCGTCGCCCTCACTTGGGAACTGCACCATGCGCATCCTTGTTATTAATGCTGGCTCAACGAGCGTGAAAGTTAGCCTGTTCGACCTTCAAAAAAGTGCTTCGATAGAAAATCCGGTTGAGGCAATCGCTAACGGGAAAATAGATTGGCGCGACAATAAGGCTGAAATCAAAATCGAGACAGCGGCAGGGGAAAAGCAGCATGAAGAGAAAGATGCTGCCAACAAAGACGATGTCATTGAATCTCTTCTAGATAAGCTATCGCAGGATAAGAAACAAATATCTGCAGTTGGACATCGCATCGTCCATGGTGGCGGCAAGTATTCTCATACTGTGCAGATCGATGAAACAGTCCTAAAGGATTTGGCCAGTTATTCTGACCTTGCCCCCGACCACGTCGTGGAAAATGTCAAAGCAATTGAATTAAGCCGGCGAGTTTTCCCAGATGTTCCCCAGTACGCTGCTTTCGATACTGCTTTCCATCACACTATGCCGGAGAGCGCAATCATTTATGCTGGACCATACGAATGGTATGAAAAGCAGGGCATCAAACGTTTTGGCTTTCATGGTCTCAGTCATTACTATATTGCGCACCGCACGAGCCACTTGCTAAAAAGACAATTGTCGGACTTGAACACAATCACTTGTCACCTTGGCGGGGGTGCTTCTTTGTGCGCGGTTAAAGGCGGCATTTCAGTGATGACTACCATGGGCTACACGCCGCTAGAAGGTTTGGTCATGCAAACAAGAAGCGGCTCTATCGACCCTGGTCTTGTTCTTAGCTTGCTTGCTAAAAATACTTATTCTCCAAAGCAATTACTTGAAGTTTTGAATAAGCAGTCGGGACTCAAGGCACTCTCTGGTTTATCAGGAGATATGCGTGAAATAGAACAAGCCAGGATAGATGGCAATAAGCGGGCAGCACTCGCTTTCGATATTTATGTTGAGAGTATTGCTTCCAATGTCGCTAGCCTCGTGCCCTGTCTTAAGAGGCTCGACGTGCTAGCTTTCGCAGGTGGTGTTGGTGAGAATTCCTCCGCCGTTCGTGAAGCGGTTGCTGAGAAATTGAATTTTCTAGGTGTTGCGGTAGACCCTGAAACGAACAAAATTACTGGTCCACAAGATCGCAATATCTCGACTAAGACAGCAAAAATTACTACTCTTGTAGTTCATACAAAAGAAGAGTTGGCCATTGCCCTTGAGGCAAATCGACTCTTGGAAGAATCCGAGAAAACTGCACCCACTCTTAAGGGGTGAGCATTTTTCCGAACATCAACTCTTTGAACGATTGCATGGGCTCTGCTGTCTTACAGATTTTGGAGCGCATTACAGCACCACCCCAGGCGGCTTGGAAAAGCTCAGCTAGATCGTTTGTATTGAAGGTTTTGCAGACTTCTCCTGCATCTTGAGCTTCTTTCAAACAAGAAGAGAACACTTTTGTGTTTTCGTTTTGAATTTCCAGCAAGCGGGCTCTAAAAATTTCGCTTTGGTCTGCCATCTCTTGGCTAAGATTGCTTATTAAGCAGCCTTTGCGGCATTTTTGAGAAAGAAAGTGTTCTATACCCAAATCGCAGTAGGCTTTCAGTCTCGCCAGTGGAGTAAGAGACTGATTAAGGAGAGTCGTTCTGAATTTTTCTTTTGAAGCCTGGTCAAAATGGTTGATAATTTGCAGACCGAAATCCTCTTTGCTCTCAAAATAATGATAGAACGAGCCTTTGGGAACACCGGTTGACTGGAGAACTTCCATAATACCGGTATTGTTATAGCCCTTCTCGAGCATTATTTCCGTGCCCTTCTCGAGGAGAAGCGTCTTGGTTGATTCTTTTGTTGTAGTTCCCGGCATAGGTGATACCTCCATCAATCAGATTAGACCAGTCGTCTACAACTGTCAATACCTGAATATGTTAGGAGCGCGCAAAAATTCGCGCTCGCCCATAAATGTTTTACCCGGCTGAGCATTCTATTATTTGCACAAAAGAAGAAGAGGTCAAAAGATGAAATGGTGTTCCGTCCTATCGAAGCCGGTAGTAAGAGACGAAGAGAAACTTGTCGAAACCTTGGCTGCTTCATGCCAGGAAGCTATAACTGAGCTGGGTGGCGACAAGCCGGACTTGGTTTTAACGTTTGTTTCCCCGCAATTTGCCAAGAGCTACAAAAAGATTGGCCAAACACTCTATAGCCTGCTTTCGCCCAAGGTCTTGATAGGCTGCTCGGCTGGAGGTTTAATAGGCGGCGGCAATGAGGTGGAAGATGAAAGCGGAATTGTTATTTCAGGCGCGCTCTTGCCTGGTGGCGAGCTTAAGGTCTTCCATATAACAGATGAGCAGCTGCCGGATCTAGATGATGGGCCCGATCGCTGGGAAAAGTTGGTTGGCATGGAAGGCACTGCAGAGCCGGCTTTCATACTCTTGCCAGAGCCATTTTCTTTTCGCATAGAAACTCTTGTAGAAGGTCTAGATTTTGCATTTCCGCGCTCCGCCAAAATTGGTGGACTGGCCAGTGGTGCTGACGGGCCGGGCAAGAATGCGCTCTTCTTGAACGATGAAATACATAAGCGCGGCGCAGTTGGAGTTGCCATTGCTGGTAATGTCACTCTTGAAACCGTTGTTGCTCAAGGATGCCGTCCTATTGGATTACCAATGCGGGTTTCCAAATGCGATCACAATATCCTCTATGATCTCGACGGTAAGCCAGCCTTGATTGTATTGCGAGATTTGCTTGAGAGTCTATCGGATTCGGAACAAGAGTTGGCCAAGAATTCGCTCTTTCTTGGATTGGCGATGGATGAATTTAAAAGCAGTTTTGGAGTAGGCGATTTCTTGATTCGCAACATCGTAGGCATCGAGCCTAAATCCGGAGCATTGGTGATTGCGGAAATGCTGCGCAACGAACGCACGGTTCAATTTCACGTGCGCGATGCCGCTACGTCCTCAGAAGATCTTCGCTTGGTTCTCAAACGGTACGTGGATAATCATCCAAATGGTGAAAGGCGCGAAGGTGCTCTTTTATTCTCTTGCCTGGGACGTGGCAGCTACCTATATGGTTCGCCCAATCACGACACAGATGGTTTTCGATCATTTTTAGGCGAAATTCCTTTGAGTGGTTTTTTCTGTAATGGGGAAATCGGCCCAGTAAGCGGCACCACTTTTCTGCACGGATATACCTCTTCATTTGGTATCTTCAAAGAGAAGAGTCCCGCTTCTGTAAGTGAGGTGTGACGAATGCAACTATCAAACATTGTCAGGGGTCCGGTCGGCAATCCAATTTTGGTTGGCATTGCTTTGGCCATTGCCTCCCTATATTTAGAGGTCGCAGTGTTTTCAAATTGCCCTGCTTCTGCACAACATCATTCGGTTCCTGCCCACAAACCTGCAGCGCGACCAGCTGCCAACAATCAAGCGGCCCTCAATAGGGCGATGGAAGGTTATCTTTCCAGGTTGCGTGTTCGACTAACTAATAACTGGACCGTTCCGGATGGCAAAAATGTTGTCGTTTTGGAAGCGGTTGTAGACCCTGCCGGAGCGACAACAGACGTGTCAACGGCCCGTAGCAAAGCCGATTCTGTTGCACTCGACAGCGCGACCATCGCTTTTGAGAAATCGCACCCACTTGAGCATTTTCCAGCCGGTTCGAATGCACCCGGCAAGCTCGTAATTACTTTTACCTCCACGGCGGATCCGCATGGCGACAGCAATTCCAGCATCGGTTTGCGCATAGATCCAATTCCTCAAGCAAAAGGTGCTGCACCGCAAACCAGCAACGCCCAACCACAATCGCAACCCCAGGAAACTGCTGCGCCTCAACAAGCGCAAGAGACAGCATCACCTCAATCTCAAGAAACACTAGCACCTCAAACTCAATCCCAAGAGATGGCTCCAGCTCAATCTCAGCCTCAAGAGACAGCAGCACCGCCATCTGGTGCAGCACCTCAAACTCAAACCCAAGAAAGTTCAGCCCCCCAATCTGGTGGAGCAACCCAAACTCAACCCTAAGAGGGCGCGCTCCTAAACCTAAGGGAGTGGAGCAATGCCTGAGGCAGCCGGAATCCAAGTAAGACTTTTTATTAGTTGATCTTGCATGAACAAGTTTTTTAGCGGAGCATTCGACTTTTTACATGGCATCAGAATGCCGCGTTTCGCTGGCACGTGGTATGACGGCAATGCTAATCAACTGCAAGAGCAACTATCGAAATACCTAGAACATGCCCAAAGGGAGATGGAAGCGCGGCCAATTGAGATCGCCTTTCCCAACAACCTTCCGGTTGGCAAAAATGTGTTAGCTTTAGTCGTGCCGCATGCTGGCTATGCCTTTTCAGGACAAACAGCTGCTTTTGCTTATGAGAAAGTGCGGGGATGCGGAGCAAAGAGAGTCTTCCTAATTGGGCCCAGCCACTATTGCTCTTTTCGCGGGATCGCATTGCCAAGTCAGGCCAGTTTCCAAACTCCGCTTGGAGAGCTAAAAGTAGATCAGAAGGTTGTACAGGAGCTTAGCCATTTTCCATTTTTCCGTGCAATTGGCCAGGTGCACGATCAGGAGCATTCGCTTGAACTGCAACTGCCACTTATTCGGCAAACTTTAGGAGATATTCCGATTGTTCCTCTTGCTGTTGGATCCATGGTTGATGCACGAGACATCTATTTGACAGGACGAGTTTTGCGACGTTATCTCAAAGAGAATGATCTAGTTATAGTCAGTTCCGATTTCACTCACTATGGCCCGCGCTTTGATTATCAGCCGTTTCGCGAGAATATTCCGGAGAACATAAAGCGCCTGGATGCAAGGGCTTTTGAGTGTCTCGAGCGCATAGATCTGCAAGCATTTATGACGTTTAGAGAAGAAACACGTGATACCATATGCGGTTTCTTCCCTTGCGCCATACTGCTTTCAATGCTTCCGTCAGAATGCCATGCCAGCTTGTTAAAGTACAGAACTTCACAGCAAATTATTTACGATCCGGAAGAGAATTCAGTGAGCTATCTTGCCATAGTTTTTTCGAGCAACGATAAGAATTGGGACAATACGACAGCGGAAGATAACCTAGAAGAAATCACGGATGAAGATGGTCAGTCCCTTATCAAAGTGGCTAAACAAGCTATTCGAGCTCATCTTCATGGCGAATCTATAAACGCTGACGAGCTTATGAGTGAAGAGCAGTTTGCGAAATTCAAAAAGGCAAGGGGCGTGTTTGTCACTCTCTATAAAACAGGACTTAGTACCAATACTGAAGTCAAGTCAAAAAGAATTAGCGGTGAAAAACTTTTGCGAGGCTGCATCGGATATATCTATCCGATTAAATCACTTTTGCAAGCCGTAATCGATAACTCTATTAGTGCTGCAACTAAGGATCCGAGATTTACTCCCGTTTTAGAAGAAGAGCTCTCTGATTTGTCGGTAGAAGTAAGTGTTCTAACACCTCCTCAAGCAGTTGATAATTGGAAGCAAATTCGTCTTGGCACAGACGGAATAATCATGCATAAAGACGGCTTCCAGTCTGTTTTCCTGCCCAAGGTAGCAACTGAATTTGGCTGGAACCTAACCGAGACATTGACGCAACTTTCTAATAAGGCAGGATTGCCGTCTGATGCTTGGCTGCACGGCGCCTTCTTTGATGTTTTCCAAACGAAAGTGTTTTCAGAGTGGAAAGCGGATTAGTATCAAAAGCTGGACGATTTCCTGAAGAGCTGCAAACATGAGAAAGATCATGGTGCGATCCTGGGTCGCAAAGCGTGCCAATTCGGCTTCAATACTTGGAATGATGCGCGCCTGCTCTTCGAGTGTCAAATAGGAATCTGAAACGATCAAACGCGGATTGTTCCGCCACAGCCCATAAGAAAACACTTCAAGACTGGCACTATGAACGATCGCCAGCCGCAATTTGGGAATTGCGAATTTGCTGCATTGTTCTTGCAGCACCGCTGCCAGCTCCGGATTAGTAGATGCGAGCTCTTCAAGCAATAAAAACCGTGCTTTGAAGTAACGCCTCTCAGCCCAGTCCAGCACTAAAGGCAATACCATGATGAAAAATACGTTTATGGACAGATTAAGTACAGCGGCTCCGCGCACGCCAATATCTTTGGTTTGGACCCAGTGCGCCAGAAAAACACTCAAAATGGTGCCAATAGCGAATGCGAGTGCGTAGTAAAAGTTCAAGACTTTTGAGGGACTCATCGCTGCAGCGCCTGGTATCTAAAAAAATTCGTCTCGAACATTGTTCCCTTCGATTTGTGCTCTAAAACAAGTTAAAACAGACTTTTTCTCTTTTGGTGTACTAAATGCGCTAGCGATATTAGAATCTAGGGGACTGTTCAGGAATAATCATGACGGGCAAAGAAAAAACGGTCAACGAAAAACGAGAATTCTTGGTGGAAGGGCTTCTGTCCCTTATTTCGATAGTTTATTTTTCGTTTGTGCTTTTTTGGATTCTTCCTGAAAGACAAGCTAGGTACGCCTACTTCGCTCCAATTGTTCCTTTTATGCGTTTCTGGAACCTTGATCAGTATTGGGGTTTCTTTGGCACTTACGACAGGCGAACTAACTTTTCCTATTCTGGAGTGGCTACGTTTGATGATGGCATGAAACTTGTTGTAGAGCCTCCGAATCGAACTAAATTGAACCTGTCCGAAAGTATTCGTTTTCAAAAGAAAATGTATTTATTCAATGAATATCTTGGTGATCCCATTTTTCAAAATGAAGATTGTGCCCGCTTTCTGTGCCGACCTTTCGAGAATTCCTACAATCCACCCAAAACATTTTCTTTAGACAAGATATGGTCCGCTATTCCTGCGCCTGGCACCAAGAATGCCGAAGACGAGAATGAAGAGTTGCAGCTCAAGCACTTGTTTACTGTGAAACTGGATCGGAAGTAATCAAAGTGCAAAAAGTTTGGACTGCATGGAGGATGTTTTGGTTTAAACCAATCTCTCCTGCTTCTATGGCTTTGTTTCGCATTTTTTTTGCGCTTGCTCTTTTGCGAACTTTTACTTCGCAAATTGATGGTGATTTCTTGGACTGGTTTGGTCCTGACAGTGCTGTTCCCTTTTTTCGAATCAAGCACATTATTTGGGAAGACTTGCCTAGATTTGACGCGCTGCTGCTCTTCTTTCCTAATTCCGATCTTTTGAAGTTGTATTTTGATTCTCTTATTTTGGCTTGTTTGTCTCTTCTTGTTGGATTTGCATCTCGGTTTTCGGCTGGATATCTTTGCTTGGGACTGATCAGTTTGCAAAATCACGATTATGTTTATCGCAATGGCGGCGACAATCTATTGCGCGTAACGAGCATGTTTTTAACCTTTTCGGCAGCAGGAGATTACTTGTCTGTAGATGCATGGTTAAAACGGAAATTTGATATTCCGATGGTGAGATCGAAGATTGCCACCTGGTGTCAACGTATGATTCAACTGCAAGTTTGTTTGGCCTATGGACACAGCTTTTTTGCCAAGGTGGTTCAGCCAGCTTGGTGGGACGGAACCGCGCTCTATTACGTGCTCAATACAAAAGACATCATGCATTTCCCAACCTTCGGATTGGCGAACAGCATTGTATTTTGTCGCGTAATCACTGCTTACACCTTGTTCGTAGAAGCAGCTATGTTCACGTTGATATGGATTCCCGTTCTACGTCCATACATTCTTGGGGCGGCTATTTTGTTGCATCTCGGAATAGATTATTCGTTGAATCTACCGGTTTTTGAGTACGTTTTTATTGCCTCCCTCATTACTTTTGTTAATGGGGAGAAAGTAGAAGCGGTAATTAACAGCTTAAAGGCATTTGTTGGACGAATAGTTGCAAAGTCGATCGTTCCTGCAGATTCGTAAAAAGGTAAGATGCCTGATAAATAGCTAAAATGAGCTTGGATCTTCAAACTTTGGGATTAACTAGTATGAGTGAGGATGGGGTTGAATAAAATGCCGAATACGGGTCTGGTTCATGAATCTAAGGCTTTTCTCTCCTCCTGGCTTCGGAATATGGAACTCAAAAGTGCGGGCGGAGATGAGGCTCGGCTGCGAGAAATAGGCGTTGTTAGCGACGAAGAATTGCTGAAGAAATGGCTTTGGCGAGCGGTGATAGTTGGCGCTCCAGCTTGCTTCATAGTGATTCCCATTGCTCTGTTTATTTTGGGCATAGTCTTTACTCCGTTCATAATGGAGATTTTCTGGTGGTTTGATCAATTGGGGATGTTTATCGTCATTGTCATTTTTGGCTTGGCAATGTACCTAACGATGTCCAAGAAAAATCCTACGCAGTAAGTTTCCTTCTCCAGATAGTCCGCTGCTCGTAATATTCGGTTTTCATGGGTAGTAAACTGCATAAAAACGGGAATATTGCCCCTGGCGTGGTGAAGGGTTCTAGCGTGGAAACCGAAGACAAGAACACGAGTTCCGATAAATCAGTTCAAGATTCCTCCTTGATTCGAAAGAAGCATGGTACGGATGCTTTACGACGTATGAAGTCAGCCATAAGTGGAGAGTTTCCGGCTTTAAAGCGCAATGGAAGCGAATCCAACGCTACAACCGCGACGGAAATCAAGGAAGAAGCAGGGGCGGGCTCAAAAGACATAGGTCCAAAGGAAGTCGAGTCCCCGCAGGAAGTCGAGTCCCCGCAGGAAGTCGGATCCCCGCAGGAAGTCGAATCCCCGCAGGAAGTCGAATCCCCGAAAGAAGTCGAATCCCCGAAAGAAGTCGAATCCCCGAAAGACATCGAATCTCCGAAGGACGTCAATCCCTTTCAAAAACTCAAGGAAACTGCCTCCGGAGAATTCAAACCAATTACGGTTCCATCTGCCGAAGTCATTCAATCTGTAAAAGAAGAAATATCCCCATTAGCTTGGGCAGAAAAATCAGAGTTCAGGCAGAAATCGGAGAATTCGCAGGAAGAAAATAAGCCAGCTACCGCTCTTAATGCAGCAGGCGCTTCTGATAATGTCGCAAAGACGAAGGGCGAGCTGCCGGAATCTGATAAAGAAACAAAGGGTACAGATCCAAAACTTACTAATTCCGGCCGTTCCCAAACGGATTTGCCCAAGGTAGGGCTGCCCAGACCAGGTGCGCTTGGCTCGAAGATTACTTCTACCTCCGGCAAAAGGGCCGCTTTGCCGATTGCTAAGAATGGAACCACGGACCCAAGCATTGGTTCGCAGGACATTAACAAGAGCACCGTATCCGGTGACAACAAAAAAGTAGAACCTAGCAAATTGGGCCAAACTTCGCAAAGAAATACGAGCGAATTCAAAAAGATTGATATGCCTGAATTTGGTTTTTCTAGCGGACGTGCAGCTGGAAGCCGGCCCCCATCGTCCTTTGAAAAGTTAAAACAGGGATGGGCTGATGCTTCTGCTAAGGCTACAGCGGCATCAGGAACGCCTGCTGAAGCCGCAGCCAAAGTTGATGCCGGTAAGGCGGCAGAGCAAGCGAAATCAAGTTCAGCGCAAACGTCGCAAAAGCCAGCAGCTCAAGCTGTGCCACCTCGCGAAATATCGCTGGAGAGGCATCAATTGGACCACTCGACACGAGCAACGAAACATTCGCTCGCTGCTCTTTCCAATTGGGAAACAACGGAGAGCCAGGCCGTCGCACCATCAATATCGAAAATTAGTTCGAAGATGGCCGATAAGAAAGTTCAAAAAATGATGGCTGCTGCAGTAGGCGTAATTGCAATACTCGGCTCTTTTGTTTATTGGATTTCCGAAAGCGACAAGACAAATACTTATGATGTCATTGCAAAGGAACTCAAAGAGCAGAAGTTTCATGAAGCAGTGAACGGAGCGGATGCAGCGCTCAAGAAATATGGAGACAATCCGCGCCTTTACGCATTGAGAGCTCAAGCGCAAGAGGGCCTCGGAAATTTGCCTAAAGCAAATGAAGACTATACGACTGCATTGGCAAAAGATCCTCAAAACGTAGAACTTCTAACGCATAGAGCATCAGTAAACCTAGCACTTGGAAAAGATGCAAATGCAATAGCCGATTTGAATCTAATTCTTGCAGTACCAAGTTTGCACACAATAGAGAACCTTGATAAAAGAGCACGCTCACTCATCAAGACTGGCAATTATGCAGCTGCGGAAGCGGACATAAAAGACGCTCTCAAAAAGGATCCCAAAAATATTGCAACGAAACGTGCCTTGGCCCTGCTGCAAGTCCGCCAAGGAAAATATCAAGAATCCCTACGAACATGCAATGAACTCCTGAAAGCAAATTCGGAAGACTATGAAACGCTTGCACTGCGTGGTTTTGCTTGGTTTAAGATCGGCCAATTGAGCAAAGCAAAAGCTGATCTTAAAAAATCACTTTCTATGTTCGAAACAGTTGAAGGTTTCGAATATTCAGCAATGGTGGCACGGGCTGAGAAAGATAATGCTGCTTACGTAGAATTTCTAACTAAAGCGAGTTATCTCGATCCGAATAATATGTCGCTTAAAACCAAAAGGGCGGAAACCTTAATTGCCGCCAAAAAGTATGCGGATGCTGTGACTGCATTGGACGAAATTGCTAGTGCAGACCCCAGTTCCCTTCCGAAAGATTTCTATATAAAGAAAGCGGGACTGGAAAAGATATTAGGCAAAAACAAAGAAGCATGCTCCGACTATTCAAAAGCTATTCAGCAGAATCCAGACAATTTGGCTCTTCTAGCTAATCGCGCTGAATGTGCAGATAAAGCGGGAATGATGAGCATTGCGATTGGAGACTATGATCGTTTAATTGCCCATAAAGCCGCTGACTGGATGTACCTGAAGCGTGGATGGGCTTATGCCAAATTGAACCAACTTCGCGCAGCAGAAGCTGATTTTGACAAAGTTTCCCGAATGAATCCCAAATCAAAAGAGCCTTACAAATATAAAGCAAAATACTATTTGGCTGCCTTGAACTATGATGCAGCGCGCGTAAATAATGATCGCGCCCTCAAACTAGATCCAAAAGATTCGGAATGCTTAGAGATGGCTAGAAAAATTAGCAGCATGAAACGTGTTGTTTCTATGGCGACCCCTCAGCCTGCTGAAGCAAAGCAGCAAGCGACACCTGCTCCGAATATTGCCTCTATGAATCCCACTGAGCTTATAGCCGAGGGCGAGAAGCAAGTTAAAAATGGTTCCCTACAGCAAGCCGTTGGTTATTTTGCTCAAGCTATCAAAATTAACCCGAGCGATTGTAGTGCTCGTCGGCACATCGCTTATGCCCAATTTGCGCTTTCTCAATATGAGGATGCTGCCAAACAATTTGAAGCTCTCAAAGCGCTTGGTGCAAATTCTCCAGCTGACGATGAAAAATACAAACAAACTCTCCTTCGAGCCAAAGCTTTACAAGACCAATCAAGCTCGAACTCCTCGAACTCACCAAGTTCAGGTCCACCGCCGATGCCAATGCGGGCAGACGGTGGAGCTCCTATTCACCGACCGGCCGAATAAGCTCTAATCTCGATTCGGCAAAAATTGATTGAGCGGTTTGTTTCAACTGATCGCTTCTCTTCTTGTTTCCAAGGTTTCTCTGCACATAGGATTCATTCAAAAACGAAATGGCTAAGTCGACCTGTTCCGGCTTAGAACTATGACGGCTGAACCTTTTCTGAGCTTCGGATAGCTGCATAGAAGCTTCTAAAAGGCGTGACTGACTGTAACCACTTTTCGAAGATAGGCAACTGGCAACATAATTGCAGACGGCAAGATTGTTCAAATCACGGCCTAATGTTTTATTGTTCCCCGACAATTGAGTATCGATTGCTAGTGATTCTTTTGCTGCCGCAATAGATTTTTCTAGGGATTTTTGTGTTTGGGGCGGATCAACGTTATCCAGGTCTACTGCATCGTTAGATTTGAACGTTCGGTTAATGTCGGAAATTCTCTCATTACCGAATTCCGCAACGGACCTGATCACTACTAAACAGGCAAAAGCCAAAAGAACCATATATTGAATTGAATCGAAATACTTCATCTTAAAACTTCATCCTATATATGTATTCCGTTCCGTAAGAATTCCGACATCGGAGATCTTCACTTTCACTTCACGGTGAGATTGTTTACTAGATGATGAGTGATTCTATCGAAGAAGAAAGTTCTGTTTGATATTAGGGTATAGATCTGATGTATTGGGCAAAATTTGCCCATTAAAAGTCTCCTTTCCTTACCAATCAAACTAGCTACATAAGAAGGTTAAACGATATGTCTGTGCTTTTTCGACAAAGAAATCGGCGGTTAGGTGGCCAGGTCTTGGCTGAACTTCCCGTCATGCTCATAGTGCTGTTTTTTGGTTTCATGATTCCACTCATTCTTTTCTGTACCTTGGGCTATCGCGCCATTTTGCTTTGGGTATCGACAAGAGCTGCTTGCCAGGCTGCTGCAAAATGCTCTACCTTCACCAGTGCGAGCAACATCGCTAATCAGACTCTTGCTAGTCAGATCAATAAAAACGGCAACATTACAGGCTCCGGTCAATTGTATATCGTCATACAACCGCAAGGTGGCGGTGCATTCACCGCTCAAAGTACTAAATTGAGTTCGCCTGCTACCACGTCAACAAATGTATATTTCGTTAGATATTCTGTAAACGGAGCTCTTCAGCCTTTGTTCCCAGATGTTGCATGGTTGGGTGGTGCTGGCATCCCTGGTTTAAATGCGCCTATAAATCTGGCTATCGCTTCCGAAAACTATTTTGAAAACCCATCTGGTTTGAATAATTAAATATGACTTGAATGTTGGCCATCTCTAACTCCCAATCTTTCCCTAAACGCACTCGTCACCTTGACGGAGGACAACGAAAAATGAAACGCCCTCAAACTGATCATCTTAGTGTTTCCTTGCAGGGGGGCTATGCGCGCCGTCGAGGGGAGCGGGGGGTTTCGACAATAGCACTCGTGCTTGTCTTAGTTTTCTTCGGACTGTTGCCCTTGGCACTTTTGGGGTTTGAACTGGCGCGCGCATCTCTTGTGCAAATACAACTTCAAAATATTACGGACGCAGCTGCATTAGGTGGCACAGCGGTTCTTGCTGGAGGTTCCGGATCAGATGCTCAATCTTCTCAACTAAATGCCATGCAGGGAGCTCTTGAGTTCTTTGACATGAATGCCGTTCTCAATACCCAGATTTCTGCCGATGCAACCGGTAACGCTCCTCTATTGCCTACTTCTTTTGGAACAGGGGCTCCGCCAGTTAACGTGGGTGTATACGCGCCAACTACTAGTTCTGCAACTCCTAGCTTCGTTTCAGGTTGTACAGGCAACAGTCAATTTGGTACTGGAAATTTGCCTGTCCACCAATTGTGGTTCGTTATGACCCTATTGGATAGTACTGGCACACCATTGACCCTTTCATCACCCGGTGTACAAACACTTCAAATTCAAAGCTCCTATTCCGAAGCACCAATATTTCTAAGTAGCTTCCTACCAATTATGTCAACATTCACCGTTTCTGCCCTGTCATATGGAGGCTTACCGCAGCTTGATTTGGTTCTTTGCTTCGATGCATCCGCTTCGATGGACGACGCGACACCCGTTGCGCTTGTGCAACGGACATGGAATACCGCGATGTTTAGCGGTGTAGGAGGTGTTCAGTGGAATCTTATGACCAATACTGGAACAACCACCCTTCCGCCTGTCCTTTCGCCAACTTCAACTAATGTCAACGGCGTAGATTGGACCTCGGCCTCTTTGTATTCGGGCACTGGATGTGGTGCAACGGATGGTACAACTTGCCAAGACACTATCGCGAACATTCTCAATATTTCCGTCCCCGCTAACGTTGCTCAGGACAATGGCGTGGCACTGAATGCTGGCGCTCCCCAACAGCTCGAATATATAAACTACCAGTTCAGCGGAATTGGTACGCCAGGAACAGCCTACGAATGGAACCCACCATTACGCGCTTTGCAAGGTTCTAATCAGCTGGTTACCTATAGTAATGGAGTCATTAACAAGACGAACATTCCAGAAATGGGTTGTGAACCTGGCAACGGCTCAAACAGTGTTCAAATTAATGGGCCACCATCCAATAACAGTGTGCCTTCAGGTGTGGGTTTAGCCGTTCCACAAAACGCTGGATTCAACGATATTACGGATATGGTTTGTTTGCTTTCAACCGTTAAAGTTCCAGATACGGGTACTACCTACAATTTCCTGAGTTCACCAGTTGTCTGTGTGGAAGCTAGTCGTGGAAATCTCGAAAATATTTCGTGCCTTGATAGTGCATTGAATCTCGTTCAAACCACAACGATCACCAATATAAGTGCTATGGCAGACCCAGCTGGCAACTATGCAAAACTAGGCACCGCCTATACTTCTAATAGCGGCGGTGGATGGTATGCAGCTTACTGGTATGGCGTTCGTGCCCAACAGTACCCACTTGCAATAGCCCAGCAAGCAGCGGCGACATTCTTGCAAACTATGAGCAATTCGAGTAACGCGCACTTTGGTCTTGTCACTTTTGCAGGCAACGTTAATGCAGCCAACGCAAGCCCGACAGCCGGTAGCCAAATTTGGGATGGTTCTTTAGATCCTGGTTTTGACACGTTCGTGACAGGAGGTGCTGCCGCTAGCAATATAGACATTTGTCCTTACAACGTAAACCCAACAACTGCAGGTGCAGGTACTCTTACAGGCTACACCCAGGGTAGTTCTTATGGATATCCAGCCATCGTTAATGCAACAACGGCTAACAATGGTGGCAATGGGTTTCCGCTACCTTGCATAGCATTGTCTAATTCAACTGCCCCAGGCAGTAACAACTATCAATCGATACTAACTGCTCTGTGTGGAAACTTTAGCTCTACGACCAACAATGGCTATATGAACGAAGCCAATCCATCTGTAGTTCCGCTTGGCAGTACTGACATGGCTGATGCAATGAGCCAGGCTCTTTCGATGATCGGTAGTGGTCGTAGAACAAACTCAAAACCAGCGGTTATCCTCTTTACAGATGGTAAGCCCGATGCTGGTGGAGGAAGTGCACCTGATTACGGTACCTTCGCCCAAGCTACAGCGATTGGTACTGCCGGTTATCCGTGCTTTACGATTGGCTTGTATCAAAACAATAACGTGAAGCAAGATCAGCTAAACATTTTGGGAGACAACAAGAGCTACTCATCCGGTATGGGCATTGCCTATCTTTCAGGCAACAATGCCACATTCAACCAGGTATCTGCTTCTTCAGGTATCAGTGGTTTAAACGCAGCATTCCAAGCTATCGCAAAAAGCTTAGTCGTTTTGCAACAAGCTAAGTAACGCAAAAAGAGGAACGAATCGTGCGCAAGATAGATAGTGTAAAACTCAAGAACGGCATTCGAAAAATTGCTGCCAGTGTGACCATTGAATTGGCAGCAATGGCGTTGCTCTTCATCATATTTGCTGTTCTTGCGTTCGATGTCCTTGTGGTTGTTTTGGGATATTCAATGCTGGAAAGCGCCGCTCGCGATGCTGCCAGAGCAGCCGCTTCTACTTCGCCGGGAGACCCTGCTGGCGATTCGCCAATTACTTCGTCAAACTATGCTGGAAATGCTATCGCTGCTGCACAAAACGCCTGTTTTGTTCACAAGCCATTTGGTTCGTTGGTCAGCAGTCCGTACGTTGGTAACTCGACTAATTCTCCAACTCTTATAACATCAGACGTTAATTACCAGCCTTATGCATATGGAACCACAGGTTTACCAGCTGGTTGCACAGCTTTGCCTCAAGGCGTTCAACCATTCGTAACTGTAAAGACACATTGTACGGTTGCAATTCCGGTTCCGCTCCCATTTATGGGCTCCGTTTTTATGAATCAGGGCCCGATCCAATATGCAAGAACCTACACATATCCAGTTTTAACAGCCCAAAACTCCATTCCACCTCCAGCACCACCGCCTACAACGCCGCCGCCGCCGCCGCCACCACCAGGACCACCGCCACCACCGCCACCA